>Ga0213826_1000016_pt1 | contig 456255 bp, 414 predicted proteins | sample MC6MC0899MG_FD_180668 | JGI IMG/M metagenome (GOLD analysis project Ga0213826, IMG submission 180668) | Enriched soil aggregate microbial communities from Iowa State University, Ames, United States - MC6-MC0899-MG | ecosystem: Environmental > Terrestrial > Soil > Unclassified | place: USA... | reverse complement strand
ATATCCATAGCCTTGCTCGAAGAGTTCGACGAGTTGCTCGCGTTGGTACTCGGATAGTGTGCTTTCTGCATGCATGAAAATGCTCCCCGAAAGTTATTGACTTTTATAGTCCAACTTTCGGGGAGCAATTCATGTGTGGGATGCCCGTTTTTTGTCGTCCTAGTCTTGGGACTCTTTGGTTTCGCTCGGCGAAACTTCTATGGCGCCGGTGGCTGGGGAGTTGCTGACTTTGTCAACGACCTGTTTGAGCTCATCAGCATAGAGCGAGTCCTTGGCTGCGTGCTTGGTTCGGTAGCCGGCGCGGCCAATCATGTGGGCCGACACCGGGGCTGTCAACAGCTGCATCCCCCAAGCGAGCAACAGCAAGGGAACCACCGCCCAGCTGCGCAGGTGAATCGCCAGGCCAGCGAAGATCAGGAGGAATCCGAGGACCTGCGGTTTGGTTGCCGCATGCATTCGGGTCAGCATGTCGGGGAAGGTCAGCAGGCCAATGCCGGCAATCAAGGACATGAGGCAGCCAGTGATCAGCAATACCGCTACGAGAATTTCCAGGAACAGCTCCATCAGGCATTCCTCTGATCAGAAACATAGCGCGAGACGGTGACCGAGCCAATGAATCCCAAGGTGCATGCGGCGATGACGAAGAGCAGATAATCCGTGTGCCGGTTGTAAACCATCTCCAGGCACAATGCCACGGAGATGATCAACAGCATTACATCCAGTGCAAGGACCCGGTCCAGAATTGAGGGCCCCTTGGCCACGCGGATGACACAGGCGACGGTGGCCAACCCCAGCATGATGCCACAAATCCAGATCACGATTTCCATCATTTATTGCCCTTCATTCGCAGCAGGTTCGGCCCGCATTCGTGCTTGATCGCATCAAACTCATCCCGGCTGCCGATCGCCATGATCATCCGGCGCTCAATGTCGCGGACCGCCTCGCGGGCACGGTCCATATCCTGCTGTGATTCGATGTTGATGTAGTGCAAGTACAGCGTTGACGAGCTGCGGTCCACATCAATGACGAAGGACCCCGGGATCAAGGTCAGCACATGTCCGACCGTTGTCACGATCAGATCCGAGTCGGTGCGCAAAGGAACCGCGATCACGCCGCTACGGGTCTTTTTCCCCCGGAAGATGGCCAGGCGAGCTACCTGGACGCTGGCCACAAAGACCTGTCCGACAAACCAGATGAACAATTGCAGGCAGTACCAAACGTTCATCCGCCCCGAGAGGACCACGGGAGGCAGAGGGAAGAGCGTGACGATCACCAGCGAGATAATCACGCCAAAAATCAGATTGGCGGGCGAGAAATCCTGCCACAGTGCGCACCACACAAAAATCAGCAGTGCCAGCAGTGGCCATTCCTGCTTGAGTGTCGCTCGGTGGCGCACACCTGAAGTATCCAGCGCGTCATCAATACGCTGGTCGCGGGGTTTCACGTTCTTAGTCGGCATCTTCCCTCCAATCACAATGACAAGATCGCATTGATGTATGAGTCGCGGGCAATGAGCTCCGCGGCGACTCGTTCGCAGAAGTCAAAAATCGGGCCTGCAAAAATGGTCAGGGCCATGCCTGCGACGACCAGCGAACCGGTAGCATAGCGCATGCCCCACGGCAGGGACTGCGCCTCCAATTCCCGAGCGAGCTTCAGACCAAGCGCTGGGTTCTGTGCTCCTCCGGCTGCAGTTTCGGCGGCCACCTGAGCAGCTTCATCCACCAATTCCTGGTTCGGCACCTCGGCATCCGCAGCACGGCGCCAGAAAATACGAGCCCAAACACGAATGATCGCCAGCAAGGTCAACAAGCTCGTAAGCAGGCCAGCGCCCACCACAACCCAGGTCAGTGGGTCGCCGTCCTGCACTGCTGCATGGAGCAAACCAAACTTCCCGAGGAAACCGGAGAACGGAGGAATGCCTCCCAAATTGATGGCGGGGATGAAGAAGAGCAGGGACAGCGCCGGGGAAAGCTTGGCCAATGAGCCAAGTTTGGTGACGTTCGAGCTTCCGGCACGGCGTTCGATCAGGCCCGCCACCATGAACAGCGACGTCTGCACGATAATGTGGTGGCCCACGTAGTAGATGGTCGCGGCAATGGCCAGCGGCCCGCCCACTGCCACACCAAAAATCAGGTAACCGATATGACTGGTGAGGGTGAAGGAGAGCATACGTTTGAAGTCCGTCTGCGCCAGCGCACCCAGAATACCGATGACCATGGTCAGCGCCGCCACCACCAGCAAGCCTGCACTGACAATGCCTCCGGGGAAGAGCAGTGTTTCGGTACGCACAATGGCGTACACGCCCACCTTGGTCAGCAAACCGGCAAACACTGCGGTCACCGGCGCCGGGGCGGTTGGGTAGGAGTCGGGAAGCCACAGGGACAGCGGGAACACCGCGGCTTTGATCCCGAAGGCGATCAACAGCAGCACATGCAAAATCAGTTGCGGCCCCTGATCCAGTTCAGGCAGCTTCACCGCCAAATCAGCCATGTTGACCGTGCCTGTCGCGGCGTAAGTCATGGCGATGGCCATCAGGAAGATCACCGAGGACACCACCGAAACCACCACATAGGTGGTACCGGCGCGAATTCGTTCGGCGGTGCCGCCCAGGGTCAGCAGCACATAGCTGGCGGTGAGCAGGATTTCGAACCCGACGTACAGGTTGAACAGGTCGGCGGCCAGGAAGGCATTGGAGACTCCGGCAAGCAGGATCAAATAGGCCGGGTGGAAGACCGACACCGGGCCGGGCTCATCGCCGTCGGCCAGGCCCTGGCTGGTGGCGAAGAAGAGCACCGCCAGCGACACCAAGGTGGAAATCAGCAGCATGAAGGAGCTGAAGCCGTCAACCATCAGCGCGATGCCAAAGGGTGACTCCCAACCACCGATGTGGATGGCGTAGCTTTCGCCGCCCCACACGGCGGCCAGCATGCCGGCCTCCAAAATGAGGGTCAGGCAGAGGATGCCGATGGTGATCAGGCGCTGCAGCTTGACCTGCCGGCGTGCCAGGAAGGCGGCCCCGGCGCCAATAATCGGCAGGACCACGGCCAGGGGTGCTAGATCAAGAAAATTCACTCTTCCCCCTCGCGCACTGGGCGGCCTTCTTCATCGACGAACTCGGTTGTATCCTCTGCCACTGGCGAGTCTTCCTCTTCGTCATAAGCGGTCTTCTGCGAGACCTTGATGTCTTCGGTGTCGTCGGCCAGTTCATCGGCACTGGTCAGCGTCCAGGAACGGTAAATCATCGCCAGCAGGAAGGCGGTGACGGCGAAGGTGATCACGATAGCCGTCAGGATCAAGGCCTGCGGCAACGGGTCCGAGTACTCATCTGCGGCCAAACCTGATTGGAATAGTGGGGCCACTCCTCGCCGGCCGCCGCTGGTCAGGATCAGCAGGTTGATCCCGTTGCCCAACAGCATGATGCCCAAGAGCACGCGAGTCAGCGTGCGTTCAAGCACAAGATAGAACCCGGCAGCCAGCAGCACCCCGGTAATCACGAGAAAGGTGATGTTCACGCTCATCGTCCAACTCCTGTCTGTGATGCTTCGACAAAGTCATGGCGGTCCACCGGGCTACGTCCTTCGGAGAGCGCATCGATTTCGCTGCCTAGGGAACGCAAGACATCCTGCACCAAGCCCAGCACTACCAGATAGACGCCGATGTCAAAGACGGTGGAGGTGACAAACTTATGGTCGCCGAAGAACCAGAATTCCATGGCGTACGTGGTGAAAATTTCGTCACCCATTAGCAGTGGCACAATTCCGGCCAGACCAGCCAGCGCAATACCGCCACCGATCAGCATGCCCGGCGCAACCCGGATGGACTCGGAAAGCTCAACACGACCACCGGCTAGATAGCGGATGGTCAAGGCCAACCCTGCGATCAGGCCACCAGCAAAACCACCACCGGGGGTATTGTGCCCGGTGAGCAGCGTGTAGACCGAGAGGACCAGCACCGAGTGGAACATCAGCCGGGTGACTACTTCAAAAATGATGGAACGCCGTTCGGCGACTAGGGTGCTTCCGGCCATCAGCCAGTCCTGGTTGCCGCTGGAGGCGAAACGCCGCGCAATGCGCAGCTCCACTTCCTTCGAGTCCTTGCCACCCATGGCCTCGGATCCCGAATCGATACTTCCCGGGGCCACGTCCTGGGCCCGCACCCTGCTACCGAAGCTACGTCCGGCGAAGATCAGTGACGCCACGCCGGTAGCTGCCGCGGCCAGCACGGTGATTTCCCCGAAGGTATCCCACACACGCATATCGACCAGGGCCACGTTCACGATGTTCTTGCCATACCCCTGGTGGTAGGCCAGCTCCGGCCAAGCCAGCGAGATGCTCGCTTCTTGGCGGGCACCCATCATGGCGATGGCAATGTAGATCACCATTACCGCTAGGGCGATCGCCATCAGCGCGCGACCCCACTTGATCCGAGCCACCCCGCCCCACAAGCGCTTGGGCAAGGCACGCAGAGCGAGCACGAAGGAGACCAGCACAATGGTTTCCACCAGCAGCTGAGTCAGCGCCAAGTCGGGTGCTCCTTGCAGGGCAAAAATTGCCACCATCCCATAGCCGGTCACCGAGACCATCAGCACCGCCATAAAACGCTTCGGGGCGATGATCGCCACCACTGCTCCGGCGATGATGATCGCGCCGATCAGGATCTGCGCCGGATGATCGGCAATGATCCAGTTCGATGGCCACGGAGTGGACACGGTCAGCGCGATGCCCAGAGGAATCACCAGCACCACGCCCAGGATCACGCCCAGGTAGAAGGACAGCGAACCACGCTGGGTGCGACCGGTAATCCAAATCGCCACCATGTCCAGAACGTTGACGGACATGCGGTAGATTTCTTCGGCCGAGGTCATCATGCGGCGCAGCGGTGCACCGGTGTCGGTGCGCCGGCGGATCCAATAGAAGGCCAAGCCCAGGCTCACCGAGATGGCGCTGAGCCCCAGGGCTGGATTAAAACCGGCAAATGGCAGCAGATGCATCTTGCCTGGTCCGCCCTGACTTGCCGACCAATGCACCATCAGCGGTTCCACCAGTTGTGGGTACACGCCGAGGAACAGGGTCAGTGCCGAGAGCACCAGCAACGGTGCCAAGAAAATGAGGGTCGGTGCTTTGCATTGGAGGGACGGCACCGAATTCTTCTTCACGCCGAACGCGCCAAAGAAGAAACGCAACGAGTAGCCCATCGTCAAACCGGCGCCCAGCACCAGCCCGATCAACGCCACAACGCCCCATGGGGTGTGAAGGTGCAGCGCCGATTCGTAGACTGCTTCCTTGGCGACAAATCCGAAGAGCAGCGGGATTCCGGCCATCGATCCTGCCGCGATGCCCGCGGCCGCGGTAAGGATTGGCATAGCCCGGCGTAGTCCGCTGAGCTTGCGGATGTCTCGCGTACCGGTGTTGTGGTCAATGATGCCAACGCTAAGGAAGAGCGTCGCTTTGAACAGCCCGTGGGCTAGGGTCATGGCCAACGCCGCGAAGGCTGCCTCCGGCGTGCCGAAGCCAAAGATGGCAATGATAAACCCGAGCTGCGAGACGGTGCCAAAAGCAAGAATCAGTTTGAGGTCATATTGCTTCAGTGCACGGTAGCCGCCGATCAGCATGGTCAGAATACCGATGCCCACGGTCATCGGCGCCCACAGATTGGTGTCGGCGAAGCCCGGAGCCAACCGTGCAATGAGGTAAACACCGGCCTTCACCATCGCGGCCGCGTGCAGGTAGGCGGACACCGGGGTTGGTGCCGCCATGGCGCCGGGCAACCAGAAGTGGAAGGGCACCAGCGCCGACTTCGAAATGGCACCGACGATAATCAGCGCCACAGCCACATCGGTGTAGGTGCCCAAGGAGACTAGCTGATCTGCGGAAGCCATGATTTCAGAAAGCTGATAGCTTCCAGCTTTGGTACCAATCATCAGGATTCCGGCGAGCATCACCAAGCCACCCAAGGTGGTAATGATCAACGCGTTCATCGCCGAACGACGGGCCGTAATCAAGGCCTGATTAAAGCCGATCAGCAGGTAGGAAAGGACGCTGGTGATTTCCCAGAAGATGAACATAACGATGACGTCATCCGCGGTGACCAGGCCGGTCATCGCTCCGGCGAAGGCGACCATCTTGGAAGCGAAGCCGCCGATTTGCGGGTCATCATTTTTGAAGTATCGGGCGCAATAGAACAGCACCAGCGCACCGACGCCGAGAATCAACAGCAGGATCGTGGCTGCCAGCGAATCCATGCGGAAGTTCAAGCCGATGTTCAGCCCGGAGATCCATTGAATGTTGATGGACGGTGGCGCGTTAGGGGCACCGTTAGCCAGGGAATTATCCGCGGCGAGTACTGCAGGAAGTTGGGTCAACAGCCAGATGAATCCCGCTGCGGGGACAACCGCCACCACGTAAAAAGCGTTTCGTTTCAGCGCCCGGAATAATATCGGGCACAAAAAAGCGGTCACAAACAGCGCAGTGAGAATTACTAGCACGTGTCTCCTCTGTCGTCTGGCGGTTGGGCAGAGTGCGATGACCACGAAAAATAGTCTGCAATTGAAATTTTATCAGTCAAGTACCGCTGGCTTCCGTGGAATGTGCTGTTGGGTGCATATTTCCTGCAGTTTCCGCGATCAGCTGATTTTGGGCTGCGGCACAGGGTTTTCTAAATTCTTCGTGAGATTCACGAACAGTTCTCGTGCAACGGGTACGATTCGAGCATGTCGATCAATCAGCCGATGTCACCGCCAGTCAGCGAAAAGTGGCTCAACAAGTACACCTGGGCGTGGGCTAGCTGGGACTGGGGGCAAGCTGCCATCAACGCGGTCATGATCACGTTCGTGTTTACCGTGTACCTGACCAGCGATCTCTTCGGGGACAAAGACCACGCGTCCCTCGTGCTCTCCCAGGCGCTGACCGTGGGTGGACTAGCAATCGCATTCTTGGTGCCGGTCACCGGGTTGCGTGCTGACGCCGCTGGACGGCGCAAATTATGGATTGTCGTCAATACTCTGGTGCTCGTGGCAATTTGTGCGGCCTGTTTCTTCGTGTACCCAAATCCTGCGTTTTTGTGGCTTGGTGCCATTCTGATCGCGCTGATGTCGGTGATCAGTGAGTTTGCTGGCGTGAACTACAACGCCGTGCTCAACCAGATTTCTACCAAAGCCACCGTTGGCAAGGTGTCAGGATTTGGCTGGGGCATGGGCTATGTTGGTGGCATTCTTGCCCTGGCGCTGGTGCTCTTTGGTTTTGTTGAACCAATCGTTCAGTGGCCCGGGGCTTCCACCGAGAACTCACTGAATCTGCGGTTGATCGCTTTGTTCTCAGCAGCGTGGTGCTTGATCTTTGCGTTGCCACTGTTTTTCGTCATTCCTGAATCCCCCGCGTCCAGTGCGGTGAAGATCCCACTTAAGGACTCATACAAGGTACTGTTCGCGACCATCAAGAATTTGTGGAGCAGCGACCGCAACCTGCTCTTCTTCCTCTGCTCTTCGGCAGTGTTCCGCGATGGACTCGCCGCAATCTTTACCTTTGGTGGAGTCATCGCTGCCGGTACCTTCGGCTTTGCCGCCTCGGAAGTGATCATCTTTGCCATCGTCGGCAATCTGGTCGCAGCACTTGGTGCCGTTGTAGGTGGCCGACTCGACGATGCGCTGGGTCCCAAGATGGTTATCTGCGGTTCGCTGGTGGGACTGCTGGTGGCCGGGGCCGGGGTATTCCTCTCCCCCGGTGCGAGTGGCTTCTGGATCTTCGGACTGTTGTTGTGCCTCTTTGTCGGGCCAGCCCAGGCAGCGTCCCGATCCTATCTTTCCCGGCTCATTCCGGAGGGACGTGAAGGAGAACTCTTCGGCCTCTACGCCACCACCGGACGCGCGGTGTCGTTTTTGGCTCCGGCGCTGTTCGGATTGTCCATCGCCTTAGCTACCCCCTTTGTTGCCTCGGGCAGCGCCCAGCGCTTTGGTATCCTCGGCATCTTGGTGGTCTTGGCCTTGGGCTTGCTGCTGTTGCTACCCATCCGGTCGCCACAAAAATCTAAAGCCTAAGATTGCTTCAGCATTTGGCAGATAACGCAATGGATCGGCCCCTCAGGGACCGATCCATTCGTTTTTAGCTCTCGATGTTGGTGCGGTGGAAGTTCAGGTGACTGCGTGATGCCGTCGGTCCACGCTGGCCTTGGTAACGGTTTCCGTAAGGGCCCGAACCGTACGGGTGCTCGGTAGCGGAGGTGAGCTTAAAGAAGCACAACTGGCCGATCTTCGAACCGGGCCACAGCTTAATTGGCAGGGTAGCCATATTGGATAGTTCCAAAGTCACGTGGCCGGAGAAGCCAGGATCAATGAAGCCAGCGGTGGAGTGGGTAAGCAGGCCAAGTCGGCCCAGCGAGCTCTTGCCTTCCAAACGTGCAGCGATGGAATGTCCGAGGGTCACTACTTCGTAGGTCGAGCCAAGCACAAACTCTCCGGGGTGGAGGATGAATGGCTCGTCCGGGTCAACCTCGACCAAGCGCGTGAGCTCATCTTGTTCCACCGATGGATCGATGTGCGCATATTTGTGGTTGTCGAAGAGCCGGAAGAACCGGTCAATACGAACGTCCACTGATGCGGGCTGGACCATCTGCGGATCAAAGGGCTCAAGCCCAATCTCACCGGACGCTATTTCTCGACGAATGTCACCATCTGAATACAACACGCTTTCAAATTTATCGTGTGAATGCCGATTCGTTGAACTCTTCGAGCAAATATGTAGAATTCTTATCTTCAGTGCCCGCGCTAATGGACCAAAAATCACGTGTTGTTCATCTGAGCCGTGATGCATTTCCCATTACTTCCCCAGCAATTCCAGCTATCGTTGAAGTGGGGTTTGTCCCCCTCCATCTTCACTTCGCAACACAAGGGTTCATAACATCATGCGTCTAGCCTCCGCGCTGACCAGCACCGTCCTCGCCTCGGCACTGCTTCTGTCTGCTGCTCCGGCTGCACTGGCTGCGCCCGCCGAAGACCTGCCGGCCGTTGAAAGTTCCCAGCTTTCAGACGCTTCGAGCATGTTGGCCCTCATCAACCCAATCACCCAGCTCTCACCGGTGGACTACACGCCAACCAAGCTTGTCAGCGTTGGTGGCACCGGGCTGACTTTGCGCCCCGAAGCTGCCGAAGCCGTCGAAGATCTCATCGCTGATGCCCGAGCTGCCGGACATCCCATCAAGTTGCTCAGTGCCTACCGCTCCTACGGACGGCAAGCAGCCTTGTTCAACCAATACCAATCGAAGTACGGGACCGCTTACGCTGAACGCATTTCGGCACGCCCCGGGACCAGCGAACACCAGCTCGGACTGGCAGCAGACCTGGGATACACCAGCAGCCAGGCAGAGCTGAAGGAAGAATTCGGCCAGACTCCCGCAGGTATCTGGATCGCGGAGCACGCCAATGATTACGGCCTGATCATCCGCTACCCGCAGGGCAAGGAAGAGATCACCGGCTACAAATATGAGCCGTGGCACGTGCGCTACGTCGGCAAGGATCATGCCAAGGCCTTAGCCGAATCTGGCGCAGAGACCTATGAAGAGTACTTCCAGATGCTCAGCGATTCACTCAAAGCACCCAAGGCAGAAGCCTCGGCAGTAGCCAAGGATGAGAAAGCCAGCTCGAAAAAATCCGACAAGGACTCCAAGAAAGACACCGAGAAGGCCGGCCACGGAGTAGTGAAAGATGATGACCTTCTGGTCCTGCGTTTTTTGCCGCCCTACCGTGATTGGGGCTTCGGCTTCACCGGAAAATAAGGTCGCCTAGAAGAACGCCGCAAAGCAGAGAAATGCTGCAGTCGGGATCAGTGACGCCACCAGCGCAACGACCCAGTGCAGGAACTTGCCACTGGTTTTCTGACAAGCACCGGTGCGCTTCCTACGGTAGATCAGGTTCACGTTGGAGAGCACCCAAATAATCGTGCCGATAGCTAATGGCGGGCCGAGCACCACCTGAACTGGCAGGATCGAATGGGCTTCATAGAAGTCCCGAGCGGCTCTGCCCCAGGTGGTCAGCGGGTCGTTGAGCACCATCATGCTCAGCATCCAATAGTAAATAATTCCGGGGAGGCCCAGCAGCACATTCACGACTAGCAGTCGTCTCACAGCTCTACCCCTCATCCCGGACAAGCATCCAACGCATGCAAAGCACCATAAATCCTACCGGTCCAGGCCCGTTGATCGCGGTCCTGAATCCCCTTCGGCCCCTGTGCATCGGCTAGGAATCGCCAAGGGGCCGCCAACAGTTCAATAAACTGCTGACGGCCCCTTGGGCATGACGACGAAGCTTACTTCGCGCGTACCGGGATGCCGGTGAAGGTCGGCTTCAAGGTTTCGGCGAAGAAGTCCTCGCCCTTGTCATCAACCACGATGAAGGCCGGGAAGTCCTCGACCTCGATCTTCCAGATTGCTTCCATGCCCAGTTCCTCGTATTCGAGAACCTCGACCTTTTTGATGCAATCCTGGGCCAGACGTGCCGCCGGGCCGCCAATGGAACCGAGGTAGAAACCACCGTGGTTGTTGCACGCATCGGTGACCTGCTTGGAGCGGTTACCCTTGGCCAGCATGACCATCGAACCGCCAGCTGCCTGGAACTGGTCCACGTAGGAGTCCATGCGTCCTGCAGTGGTCGGGCCGAAGGAACCCGAAGGCATGCCTTCTGGGGTCTTGGCTGGACCTGCATAGTAGACCGGGTGGTCCTTGAGGTACTGCGGCATCTCTTCGCCGGCGTCCAAGCGTTCCTTGATCTTGGCGTGCGCGATATCGCGGGCCACAACCAGTGGGCCGGTCAGCGACAAGCGGGTCTTGACCGGGTACTTCGTCAGCTCGGCCAGGATTTCGCTCATCGGCTTCTTCAAGTCGATCTTGACTACCGAGGAGCCGCCGGTGCCGGTGACACCATCGGTCTCGTCGTCGTGTGCGGCCAGTGCCGGGTGGTCCTCCGCCGGCATGAAGCGGGCTGGATCGGTTTCCAACTGCTCCACGAACAGGCCCTCTTCGGTGATCTTGGCCAGCATCTGGCGGTCAGCCGAGCAGGATACTGCGATGGCCACTGGCAGCGAGGCGCCGTGGCGAGGCAGGCGCACCACGCGCACGTCGTGGCAGAAGTACTTGCCGCCGAACTGCGCGCCGATGCCGAAGTGGCGGGTCAGCTCCAGGACCTTCTCTTCAAGTTCGGTGTCGCGGAATCCGCGGCCAGTCATCGCGCCTTCGGTTGGCAGCGAATCCAGGTACTTGGCCGAACCGTACTTCGCGGTCTTCAACGCCATCTCGGCACTGGTGCCGCCGATGACGATGGACAGGTGGTACGGAGGGCACGCGGCGGTGCCCAGCGAACGCAGCTTCTCATCGAGGAACTTCAGCATCGAGTTCTCGTTGAGGATGGCCTTGGTCTCCTGGTACAAGAAGGACTTGTTGGCCGATCCGCCACCCTTGGCCATGAACAGGAACTTGTAGCTGGTGTCAGCCCCGTCCTTGGTGTTCGCGTAGAGGTCGATCTGCGCTGGGAGGTTGTTGCCAGTGGCCTTCTCTTCCCAGGTGGTGATCGGAGCCAGCTGCGAGTAGCGCAGGTTCAGGCGGGTGTAGGCGTTGTAGATACCGCGCGAGAGCGAGATCTCGTCCTGCTCTTCGGACAGCACACGCTGTCCGCGCTTGCCCATCACGATTGCCGTACCGGTGTCCTGGCACATCGGCAGGATACCGCCGGCGGCGATGTTCGCGTTCTTCAGCAGGTCCAGGGCCACGAACTTGTCGTTCGGGCTGGCATCCTCATCGTCGAGGATGTTGCGCAGCTGCTGCAGGTGGGCCGGGCGCAGGTAGTGCGAGATGTCGTGCAGTGCGGTTTCGGCCAGCTGCTCCAAAGCAACTGGTGCGACCTTGAGGAAGTTTTTCCCATCCGGACCGGCGACAACCTCGACGCCCTCGGAGGAAATCTTGCGGTATGGGGTTGTATCTTCGCCAATTGGCAGAAGATCCTCATAACGGAATTCAGGCATGCTCTGTCCTTGATTCAATCGTGGATGCTCATCTGCCATTTTAGGCCTTTACCCCGATTTTTCCGCATTCGCCGTTTGCACCTGAGGCTTTATCGCGACATGCTGGAGTACATGAGCACCGAGAACACCCCCGCTGCGCGCGATGGCCAAGATCCAGCCCAGACCCCGCATGCGATCATCGAAACTCCTATGGACCAGCAGCGTGCCAAGCCTAAAACGCACTTCGAAATGATGTTGCAGGCCGGGCTTAACAAACCTGAGCTATCCGGTTCCGTAATTGGTGCCTTCATGAGCGCCGAGGTGTACTTCCTCTCCCGTGAAGAGGTCACCGAAGAAAACAAGAACGCCCAGCCGATGCTGCTGACCAACCCAACTGGTGAAGCAGTGGTGGCATTATTCACCACCTTGGAGCGCATTCCTTCCAGCTACATCGACATGGCACCGTACGGCGTGAAGGTCCAGGGTGCCACCGTGGTGCGCGCACTGGAGAAGACCGGCTTTGTCGTGAACCCGGGCGATGAACTGAGCTTTGAGGTTCCCGCCGATGGCGTGGCCATCTTGCAGCAGCAGATGCTGAACCAAAAAACTGAAGATCAGGCGTAACTTTCGCCACGATTATTCGCGCCGTTTACCGGCGGGTCAGTTTCGTGGGATATGCTGTTTGATGCCCGAGCCGTCATTAGGCCGCTCGGTGCACCTGCGGGCGTAGCTCAATGGTAGAGCGCTAGCTTCCCAAGCTCGATACGCGGGTTCGATTCCCGTCGCCCGCTCGCACTGACGTCGGGGTACCACTAGGTGCCCCGACGTTTTAGTTTTATCAGGCCAACACCCAAGGAGCATGATGACCGGAGTCCTCGAAGGCTTCTCCATCATTTGGGTCGTCATTGCCGTTGGCTACCTGGTCGGACGCACCGGGGTGCTGGGCGAACAGGGACGCAACGTCCTGAGCCGTGTCACCTTCTTCGTCGCCAGCCCCGCACTGCTGTTCACCACCTTGGCCGACTCCGATCCCGTCGCCGTACTCGGTCCACTATTGTGGGTGGCTGCGATTTCTGCCGCGCTCACCGCAGTGCTCTATTACCTGGTCACTGCCCGTTGGCTCAAGCGTTCGGCTTCGGAACGGATCATCGCCGCGATGTCCGCATCCACGGTGAATTCGGCCAATCTTGGCCTGCCCATCGCACTGTATGTACTTGGCGATGCGTCCTATGCTGCGCCGATCATCCTGTTCCAGCTGGCCTTGTACCAGCCGATCAATTTGGCGATGCTCGATGCCACCACCTCCCGTCACCGCACCACAGCGTTGGCGTTGTTGATGGCAACAGTGAAAAATCCGATGATCATCGGTTCGATGCTTGGCCTGATCGTAGCGTTGACCGGCTTCAAGCTTCCCTCGATCGTGTTGGAGCCCATTGATCTGATCGCTGGTGCCTCGATTCCGTGCATGCTGATGGCCTTCGGCATTTCGCTGGTGGGCTCCAAGCCACTGGAGAAGAAATCCGGCCGACGCGCCGACGTCCTGCTGGGCACGGCAGCAAAATTGATCGTCCACCCGGCGCTGGCCTGGGTCCTGGCCTATTTTGTCTTCGGACTGCGCGAAGAATTGTTGGTCGCTTCGGTGATCATGGCCGGACTGCCTACCGCGCAAAATATCTTCGTCACCGCCTCTCGTTATAACCACGGGGTCATCGTGGCGAAGGATACGGTGCTCATCACGACCATCTGCGCGATACCGCTGATGATGTTGCTGGCCGTAGTACTAGGAATTTAGTGTAACTTTTGAGCTTCGGAATAAGCGGATGTCTCTAGACTGTTGTTAGAACTAGAGCATAATCTTCCCCGTTCGAATGAGGTCACCATGAAGCGCACCGTTCCCCTGTTGGCTACCGCCGCAATTCTTGCCCTATCCCTAAGCGCCTGCGACTCATCTGGCAGCTCCGCTGAATCCTCTTCTCCCGAGCAGAGCGGTTCGGCCCTGCAGAAAGTCAAGGATGCCGGTGTATTGACCGTCGGCACCGAGGGCACCTACCGTCCCTTCTCCTTCCATGAGGGCAGCGACCTAACTGGTTATGACGTTGAGGTCATCAAGGCCGTCGGCGAAAAGATGGGCGTTGAGGTCAAGTTCCAGGAAACGCAGTGGGACGCCATCTTTGCTGGCCTGGATGCTGGCCGCTTTGATGTGATCGCCAATCAGGTAGCCATCAATCCTGATCGCGAAAAGAAGTACCTCTTCTCCACGCCGTACACCGTCTCCGAGGGCGTTGTAGTCACCAAGAGCGATAACAACGACATCACTTCCTTCGATTCGCTCAAGGGCAAGAAGACCGCACAGTCGCTGACCAGCAGCTTCTACGAGGCAGCTAAGGCAGCTGGCGCCACCATTGAACCTGTTGAAGGTTGGGCCCAGTCGGTCACGCTGCTCAAGCAGGGTCGTGTGGATGCCACCGTCAACGACAAGCTGACTTTCCTAGACGCGCAGAAGACCAACCCGGATGACAGCATCAAAATCGCTGCAGAGTCCGATGACAAGAGCGAATCGGCTGTGACGATGCGCAAGGGTTCCGAAGACCTGCAGGCAGCGATCGACAAGGCACTGAAAGAGCTGAGCGCGGACGGTGAACTGGCCTCGATCTCCGAAAAGTACTTCGGCGAGGACGTCAGCAAATAACCGGCACTTTCCCTAGTGAAACAGTAGACTGGCTCCACACGCACCCAGTGTGGAGCCAGTCTCGTTTGTCTCAAAGGTAGCTCATGGATTCGAATTGGCAGTTATTGATTGATTCACTCTGGCCCTTGGCCAAGGGTGCAATCACCGCAACCATTCCGCTCGCGCTGATCAGCTTCGCCCTCGGCCTGGCCATCGCCTTGCTGATGGCTCTGATGCGGATCAGCAAAAACCCGGCGCTCTCTGGCATCGCCCGGGTCTACATCTCGATTGTTCGCGGCACTCCCCTGCTGGTGCAGTTATTTGTCATCTTTTACGGCATGCCCAGCCTCGGGATCACCATTGATCCTTGGCCCAGTGCGATCATCGCCTTCAGCCTGAATATCGGTGGCTACGGTGCTGAGATCATCCGCGCCGCGATCCTCTCGGTGCCGACCGGTCAGTGGGAAGCTGGCTACACGCTAGGCATGTCACGCACGCGCAGCCTGTACCGGCTGATCCTGCCCCAAGCGACCCGCGTCGCCATTCCGCCCTTGTCCAACTCCTTTATTTCCCTGGTGAAGGACACCTCCTTGGCGTCGACCATTCTGGTCACCGAAATGTTCCGAAAGGCCCAAGAAATCACGGCCTCTACCTACGAGTTCATGCTTCTGTACTGCGAGGCGGCCGCTATCTACTGGGTCATCTGTTTGTTGCTCTCAGCCTTGCAAAACTCTGTTGAAGGAAGGCTGGAAAAGTATGTCACCAAGTAGTTCGACCTTGCTCAGCGTCACCGGCCTGCACAAGGCCTTCGGCGAGAACCAGGTGCTCAAGGGCATCGACTTTAATGTGCACTCCGGCGAAGTGGTGGCCCTGATCGGCCCCTCGGGTTCTGGAAAGACCACCGCCCTGCGTTGCCTGAACGGTCTGGAAATCGCTGATGCGGGAACGGTCGGCTTTGAAGGTGGCCCCACGGTGAGCTTTGAACCCAAGACCAAGCCCAAGACGGCGCAGGTTCTGCGCGAGCGTTCGGCCATGGTTTTCCAGGGACACCATCTCTTCCCGCATCTGACCGTGTTGCAGAACGTCAGCATTGGCCCGATCGAAGTCCAGAAGCGTCCCCGAGCCCAGGTCCTAGAGGAAGCTCATAAGCTCCTGGACCGCGTGGGGTTGGGTGCCAAGGCCGACGCCTACCCCAATTCGCTCTCCGGTGGACAGCAGCAACGCGTAGGTATTGTCCGCGCGTTGATGCAGCAACCAGATCTGTTGCTCTTCGACGAGCCCACCAGCGCACTGGATCCCGAACTGGTCGGCGAGGTGCTCAGCGTCATCAAGGAGCTCGCCCAAGAGGGCTGGTCCATGGTGCTGGTGACGCACGAGTTGGCCTTCGCCCGGGATGTGGCCGATACCGTCGTCTTCATGGACGGCGGAGTAGTCGTGGAAACCGGAGCGGCGGCTCAAGTTCTGTCCGCTCCAACAAATTCTCGTACACAAGCCTTCGTTCAACGTCTTTTGCACCCGTTCTAGAAAGCATAGAGTAAAGCTATGACCCAGGATACAAATGCATTGCTGACCAGCCTCATCGAAGGCTACAACTTCTCGGGCGAAAGCCTCGATCTCGGCGTGGCCCTGATCGATGGCAAGCCAGAGCCGACAGCGCCGATCCGGTTGCCGCTGAAGATGCTCAACCGCCATGGTTTGGTGGCCGGTGCTACCGGTACCGGTAAGACGGTCACCTTGCAGCTGATGGCAGAGCAGCTGAGCGCTGCCGGCGTTCCGGTCTTCCTCGCAGATATCAAGGGAGACCTTTCCGGTTTGGCTCAGGCAGCCGAAGGTTCCGAGAAGCTCACCGCCCGGCTGGCCGAATTAGGCAAGGAATTTTCCCCGCGCGCCAACCCTGTTGAATTCCTCTCGCTGGGCGAAGGCACCCATGGCACCCCGGTGCGTGCCAGCGTGGATGCTTTTGGACCGATCCTGTTGGCCCGTGTACTGGAATTGAATGAAACGCAGGAAGAATGCCTGCAGCTAATCTTCCACTACGCCGATTCGAACAAGCTTCCGCTCGATGACCTCAACGACGTCAAGTCGGTGATCAGCTTCCTGGTCAGCGATCAGGGCGCCGAAGCACTCAAGGGCCTGGGCGGGGTGTCGGCGGCGACCGCATCGGTCATCCTGCGCGGCATCACCATCATGCAGGCCCAGGGCTTGGACCAGTTCTTTGGCCAGCCAGAATTCGACACCGCCGATTTCTTGCAGGTACGCGAAACCGGCGGCGTCATCAACGTCCTGGAACTTCCTTCGGTGAACCAGCAGCCGAAGCTGTTCTCCACGTTCCTGATGTGGCTGCTCGCGGATCTCTTTGAAGACCTGCCCGAAGCCGGCGACCTGGATAAGCCCAAGCTAGTGTTCTTCCTAGACGAGGCGCACCTGTTGTTCAAGGACGCCACGAAGGCGTTCACCGACGCGATCATCAACACCGTGCGGCTGATCCGTTCCAAGGGCGTGGGACTGTTCTTCATCACCCAGTCCCCGACCGACCTGCCCGATGAGGTCCTGGGACAGCTGGGCAACCGGATCCAGCACGCGGTGCGTGTCTTCACCGCCAAGGATCAGAGCGCGCTCAAGGCGATCATCAAGACCTTCCCGGTCAACGGCGTGGACCTACAAGTTGCGTTGACCCAGGCTGGTGTGGGCGAAGCGGTGATCACCGTGCTCGACGAAAAGGGTGCACCCACCCCGGTGGCGTGGACCAAGATGTCCTCGCCGGGATCCAACATTGGTCCGGCCAACGCCGAGGTCCTGGACCAGAATCTGAAGGCTTCCCCATTGGCTTCGCGCTATGCCACCGCGGTGGATCGTGAGTCGGCCCGCGAAATGCTCGATGCGAAGGCCGCTCCGGCACCCGCCGAGGCTCCACAGCAAGAAGCACCGGCCGAGCCACAACGCACTGAGGCACCTCGTGAGCGCCAGGCTCCGGCCCAGCCGAATCCGATGATGGACATGGCCATGGACGCCGCGTCGATGATCGGGCGCGAGTTGCTACGCGGAATGTTTGGCAACCGCAAACGCCGCCGTCGTTGGTAAGACCCGCCGTTTTTTACCGGCCAGTTACAGTCTGGAGCCCGAAACCAGATAGCCTAGCTACTGATGAAGACTCCTAACTCCACGCCGATCACCGCCACCCGCTTGGCCCTTCGTTGGACCCTTGCCGCGGTGGCGGTGCTCGTTTTGGCTGTTGCCGGCGTAATGATTGCCAATCGCACCCTGTTTTCCCCTGCGCATGAGGTCAAGGTCTTACAGCGCCTGCTCGCCGAGGGCGAGGGCGCCAAGGCCTTGGGACTGATGAAGGCCCAGGTGCCCAAGGGCGACGCGGTGGCCCTGAACGGCGAGGTGCTCAAGCGCACCCAGGCCGGCATCACGGATTTCAGCACCGATAAGCCGGCGCCGGTGGAGCACGATGGCGAACTGCGCACCGTGACCGCGCACTACAAGGCCACGGGGGTGGACCAGCAGTCCACCTTCACGCTGCGCCATACCGGCAAGTCGTGGATCTTCTTCGACCGGTGGGAATTTGAGCCTTCCACCCTGCCCACGGTGAAGATCAAGGCCAACACGGTCAATGAAGTCACCGTCAACGAGCAGAAAATCCCGCTGGAGGCCGGTGTCTCCACCCTGCCGGTCTTCTACCCCTCGGTGCTCGACGCCAGCTTCAGCACCAAGAACTTCGCCGCCGATACCCGTGGAGTAGTGGTCACCGCGCCGGCCAATGATCCGGTGGAAATCGCGCTGAAGACCGAGCCGACCAAGGCCTTTGTCTCAGCCATCAACTCCAAGGTCAAGAAGTACCTCGATGGCTGCGCCAGCCAACAGGTATTGATGCCTTCGGGTTGCCCCTTCGCCTACAACACCTCGGCCCGCGTTGATTCATCGACCATCAAGTGGGCCATCGCCAAGTACCCGAAGATCGAGGTCAGCTACTACAACGGCGCCTGGGTGCTCTCCCCGCTGACCACCACCGCCAACCTCTCGCTGACCGAGCAGGATCTGCGGACCGGGGCAAAGGAAAAGAAGACCGTGAAGGACACCTATTCCTTCACCGCGAAGCTGACCACCAGCACCTCCGACGTCACCGTGGTTCCGGTAGCCGGCGGCGAGCAGGTCGCACAGTAGCTTATCGGCCAAGCAGTTCGCGCAATTGGCTGCGCAGTGGCACCGCATTGGTCTTGAACTTCTGCCAGGTGAACAGCGCCAGCAAGCTGGCGCCCAGCGAGAGCACCGCCCCGATGGATACCGCGATCTGCGTGCCAAAAAGCTCGGCAAACCAACCCACCAGGGGCGAGCCGATCGGCGTTCCACCTTGCACCACCATCAGGTACAGCGCTAGCACGCGGGCCCGATACTGTGCGGGCACCGACATCTGCACCATGGTGTTGCAGCTGTTCAAGAAGGTCAACGCGCCCAACCCCACCGGAATGAGCATGATGGCGAAGAGCAGGTAATTAGGCATCCAGGCACTGGCCAGGGCCGCGATGCCAAAAAATACTCCGCCACCGATCAAAAAACGCCAGCGCGGGGCCGAACGCCGCGCCGCCAACAACGCCCCGGCGAAGGTGCCCACCGCCATGATGCTGCCCAGGATTCCGTACTCCCCGGCGCCCACGCCATAGACCTCGGTAGCCATCAGCGCGTTAGTCAGCTGGAAGTTCAAGCCGAAGGTACCGATGATGAAGGCCAGGAAAAAGATCAGCAGCAGGTCCTTGCGGCTTTTGACGTAGCTGAATCCTTCGCGCACCTGGCCCTTGGCTCGGGCCACCGGTTTGGACGGGTGCAATGCATCCTTGCGCATGAACACCAGTGAACTGATCACCGCTAAGAAGGATGCGCCGTTGAGCAAAAAGGCCGGACCGGTGCCCACCAGGGCGATCACCGCGCCGGCAATGCCAGGTCCTGCTAGCCGGGCCAGGTTGAAGTTGGCGCTGTTCAGCGCCACCGCATTGGCCAGGTGGGATCCGGGAACGACCTCGGAGACGAAGGCCTGGCGGGCCGGAGCGTCAAAGGAGGCGCCGATGCCCAGCAACCCGGCCAAAACGTAGACGTGCCAGAGTTCGGCCTGGTCGGTGATTACCAGCAACCCCAGGATGAGCGCACACAGCCCCATGAAGCTTTGGGTCACCATCAGCACGTGGCGCTTGTTGAATCTGTCGGCGATCAGCCCAGCATAGGGTGCCAGCAGCAGGACGGGCAGGAACTGCAAGCCCGTGGTGATTCCGGTGGCGACCGCGTCGTGGTCGGTCAGTTCGGTGAGCACCAGCCAGTCCTGGGCTACGCGCTGCATCCAGGTGCCGATATTTGAGACGAGGGCACCGATGATCCACAACCGGTAGTTGGGTACTTCCAATGCCCGGAACATTTTCACTGCCATAGACTCTCGCCGGATCCCTCCGGTGCCTCCCGCACTACAGTCTAATGCGACACAGCGGGGAATGCTGAGGTTTCCTCTGCATTCCCCGCTGTGAGATTCACACCGGCCGCTGGCCTGCGGTTAGTTCACGCCGCGCAGGTCAAGCAATAGTTCATTCTCGCCCTGCTCATCCAGGAGTACTGGGATACCCCAGTCCTGCTGGTACAGGTGGCACGCCGCGTGATCTGGGATCTCCCCGCCCGGCTCGCCATCGCAGGCCGCCGCGCGAGCGGTAATGTGCAGCACGCCTTCGGAAACCTCAGGGTTCAGCACCAGGGTGCGGGTCAGGCCCACCGAGGTACCGCCGCCATCGAGCAAGAGTTCCTCAGGGCTGGCGGAGATCTTCAGCTGGGTCGGATCGCCCCAGCGGTCATCAAGCTTCTGCCCCTTCGGAGCGGCGAAGCGTACCTTGATCTCGTGGTTGCCTGCCTGAACCTTGGTCTTGGGACGCTGGGTCTGGCTGGCGCCCTCGTCGACGACCAATGCTTCGGCAGGGATGGGGATGCGCACCAGCTGGTGGGTGTTGGTCTCTACAACCAGCAGCACCGGGTCCCCGTCCACGGAAGTGTCCACCAGCACGTCGGCCGGTTCCTTCAGCCCCTTGGCCAAGGTGGAAACGGTTTTGGTGGCCGGGTCGAAGCGGCGCACCGCACCGTTGTAGGAGTCGGCGATTGCGATCGAGCTATCTGGCAGGACTGCGACACCCAGCGGGTGCTGCAGGCGGGCCTGCTGCGCTTCACCATCACGGAAGCCAAAGTCGAAGAGGCCTGCGCCGATCGCGGTGTTCACGCTAATCGCTTCGCCATTTTCGACCTCGATCCAACGCAGGGCGCTGGTTTCCGAATCGGCGATCCACACGTTCTGACCATCCAGGGCTAGGCCCGAAGACTGGGCGAACCAGGCCTCATCTGGCAAGCCGTCGTTCAGGCCTTCCAGTCCGGTGCCGGCGAAGATCGACACAGCGGACGTGCGTGGGTCGAAGGAGAAAATCTGGTGGGTTCCGGCCATCGCGATGATGACCTGGCCCGATGGGTGGTAGAGCACATCCCACGGGGAGGAAAGCGAAATGTTCTTGGCATCGGTACCCAACTCGGTGGGCTGAACTTCCTGGCGGGCGTTGTCCGAATCCAGCAGGCGCTGCACGCCGTTGCCGGCCAAGGTACCCACCACACCGGTGGCCAGGTTGACCGAACGCAGGCGGTGGTTAACCGTGTCGGCGACGATCACGTCATAGCCTACCTCGGCGGCCAGTTCTTCAGGCAGGGCGGTCAGACCCTGCAGCTCGTTGAACTGTGCGGTGTTCGCATCCCCGTCGGCGTAACCCTTGGTGCCCGAACCGATGGTGCGCACCACCTGGAAGTCAGTGTCCAGCTCGACCAGGCGGTGGTGGCCCGAGTCGCCGACCAGGAAGTTGCCGTTGGCCAGGGCGATGGCCTTGCCCGGGAAGCGCAGGTCGCCTTCGCGGGCGGCGGGAGCCACATAGGGTCCGTTGCCACGGTGCAGCGTGCCCTTGGCCTCGTGCTCGGCGATCAGTTCTTCGACCAGCGAGCCCAGACCCTGGGCATGGCCCTCGCCGGAAAGGTGCGCGACGATGTAGCCTTCAGGATCCAGCACCACCAGGGTTGGCCAGGCGCGGGCGCCGTAGGCCTGCCAGGTGACCAGCTCCGGATCATCGAGCACCGGGTGATGGATTTCATAGCGTTCCACGGCGGCCGCCAACGCATCTGGGTCGGCTTCGTGCTCGAATTTTGGCGAGTGCACGCCCACGGTGACCAGCACATCCGAGTACTGCTCTTCGAGCGGGCGCAGTTCGTCCAGCACATGCAGGCAGTTAATGCAGCAGAAGGTCCAGAAGTCCAGGAGCACGATCTTGCCGCGCAAAGCTTCAAGGTCCAGCTGTTTCCCGCCGGTATTCAGCCAGTTGCGGCCCAGCAGCTCGCTGGCGCGTACCTTGTAATTGGCGCGGACGGATTCGGTTGCGCTCATGGTCTTCCTTTCGCAATCGCCGCGGCTGCGGCAGTTAGAACTTCATTATCAGCCACGGCCTCGTGCTGTGCTAAACGGTGTTAAGGAACATTGAGGTGCAACAGGCACAGCCCGGCTTCTATTCCGCTACGGCAGCTGAGCGACGGCCGCGTCCATCACACTGGTGGCGACCTTGTTGAACTTTTCGTCGGCCAGCGAACCGGCGGCCACGAAGGAGACCATCACCGCGTACTGCTTGGTCTTCTTGATCAGCACCAGCGAATTCTGTGCGTACTGCCCATCGCGGCTGTAGTACAGGGCCGAATCCACCGAATCCACCTTGGGGTCAGAGAATTTCAGGGTTTCGGTGTAGTCCATGCCGTTGAGCTTCGCCGACTTGCATTGTTCCAGGATGGTGCGCACATTTTTGCTGTGTGTCGCAACGGTGGCCGCGCCGCCCTGGCCCAGCTTCGCCACTTCCACCGATCCGGTGATGGACTGGTTCTCATTGGTGAAATCGGTGCGTGCCGCTTCGGTGCCCATTTGCACCGGCGACCAGTTCAGGTCGTTGATCGGGACCGAGCACTGCGCCGGCAACACCACAATGCCCTTGAGCGTATCGGTGGGCGGCGTGGCCAGGGCTTCAAGGTCCTTGCCCTGGATTTTGGCGCTGCTTGGGAAGCCCAATTCGGTGGCGATCACCGCGCCGGCGGTGGTGGCTACTTGCGCGGTGCTCATCTGCTCCGGGGATTGACTGGGGCTCGGGCTGGCGGTGGCTTCGGCGGCGATCTTGTGCGTCTGGTCCTGCGGCATTTCTGCTGGGGTGGACGAGCAGGCGCTCAGGGCCAGCGCGGCGCACAGGGCCAAGGAAACGGTCAATCTCTTAGGCATTCGGGTTCCTCTTATCGGCTTGGCTGTAGCGGGCGAACATCGCGTTGTAGGCTTCCAGCTCGGCATCGTTGTCGCGCTCTGCCTGCCGGTCATAGCGCTTGGTGTCTTTTTTGTCCTGCTTCAGCCAGGAGAGGACCACAAAGATGGCCAACACCAAGGTGGGCACTTCGCCGATGGCCCACATTGCCCCGGCGCCGACCACTTGGTCTTCCAGCGCGGTGCCGCCCCAGGTGCGGCCCATATTGCCGAAGTAGTCCGGGGCCAGCAGGGTTTCGGTGCTCATCAGTGCCACCCCGAAGAAGGCGTGGAAGGCCACGGTGGCCAGCAGCACCACCAGGCGCATCGGGTACGGGTAGCGCTTGGGCACCGGATCGGCATCCACCAGCGAGAGCGCAAAGAGGTAGCCGGTGAGCAGGAAGTGCAGGTTCATCAGCTCGTGGCCCGCATGGTAGAGCATGGCCGGTTCCAGGATCGGGGTGAAGTAGAAGATCACGATCGACCCGGCGAAGTTCACGGCCGCGAAGATCGGGTGCGTGATGACCTTGGAATAGCGCGAATGCACCAGGAAGAGGATCCATTCGCGCGGGCCGCGGGTGTCATCGGTGCGCGCGGGCAGCACCTGGAGCAGCAGCGTGATCGGGGTGCCCAACACCAGGAAGATTGGCACGATCATGGTCAGCGACATGTGGTCGACCATGTGGGTGGAGAACTGGATCTTGCCGTACACCGCCACCCCGCCGCTGGTCACGTAGAACAGTGCGATCAGGCCGACAAGCCAGCTGGCTAGGCGCAGCACGCTGGGTTTGTCCCCGCGCCGGGCCAGGGTGATGAACGCCCAGAGGTAGGCGGCCAGCCCGAACAGGCACACGGCCACCCAGATCCAGTCCATCCGCCAGGTGGTGAACCAGCTGGCGGTATCCGGAGCCGGCGGTAGGTCGTAGCCGGTCAGTAGTCGGGCGGGTGTGGTTTGGGCCGGGGCTTCGTCGGAGGTCGGCGGGGCGGTGCGGGCCAGCACGGTGGCCAGCGACATCACCGAGGCCATCAAGATCACTTCGCCGAGCACAATCTGCCAAGCTGCGCGCAGGGCAGTGTACTGTCCGGCCAGAAGCTTCGGGATAACAAAGCGGCGGTGGCACAGACCAAGAACACCTAAGGCAAGGGTGATCAGCAGCTTGGCGATCACCAAGGTGCCGTAGGGGGTCAGCCACTGCTCCCAGCTGGTGATGCGGATGACCGCCGAGGCCAGCCCGGAACCGATCATCAGGAACACGACAAAGGCGGCCAGCGCCGAATACCGTTGAAGCACCACACCTGCGAGCACTTGGCCGCGCGCCCGGCCCGGTGCTTCGCCATTGAGGGTGGGGGCCAGCAGGGCCAGCACCATGATGCCGCCGAACCATAGAACCACGGCCAGCAGGTGCAGCCCGATGGAGTTCACCGCGGCAAAGTGGTCATCTCCCCCGGCGGCGTGGCCGATAAAGGCCAGCGGCAAGATGCCGCAGAGCGAAAAGAGCGCGGCGGCACCCACCCCGGTTTTGGAGCGGACCGCTAAGGCCAGCGAGCTGACCACCGCGGCCATCACCACCATCCAGGCCCAGGCCCGGCCGGTGGTGATGGAAAGAATGTAGTCGAGGATCGCCGCCGAATATTGGGCGTCAAGGTTGATCGGCAGCCCGGCCAGGTCCCAGAAGGTCAGTACCATCACGGTGGCCGCAGCCAACGTCCAGAGCACCGCCGCACCGGCGGCAATGTTCATCGCGCGGCTGAAGGCCGGATGATCTGCGCCTTGTACGTCGCGGGTGGTTTTTTTGCTGCGAGGCAAGATCGCGGCGGCAAAAATCAGCGCGGCAATCGCCACCGACATGGACGAATGGTGGATCGCACGGGCGATCGGCAGGCTCCAACGGACAAAGGCTCCGGGGTCGGCCAATTCGGCCGGGCGGGCAATGCCAGTGAACATCACCGCGGCCAGGAAAACTACCGCCGAGGCGAGCAGTCCGGGCAGGATGAAGCGGGTAGCTGAAACCGTGCGCTGTGCTGTATCCATATCCTTCTTATCATCTCATTTTTGCCCCCACCTCGTCAGGCTTCGGGGGCTAGGGCGACCCCGCTACGGTGCATCTCACACCATAGCGGGGCAGCAACCGGGGCTAGATAAAGAGCTGCTCGCCCAAATACCCACCCTCGTTGATCCCCGGGAGGATCGCGTAGAGGGCCGATCCCACCGGTTTCAACCAGGTGTTAAACGCATCCGCGGCGGCCAGTCGCTGCTGCACCGGGATGAAGCTGGTCCCCGGGTCGCGCTGGTAGCTGGCGAACAGCAATCCGGCGTGCTGCCCGTCGTCGAAGTTGTAGCCCCGGCGATGGATGCTTTCCCCAGCGTGGCTCGGTTTGGCCAGTGCCACATGGGCGTTGGCCGCGATGCGAGGCAGCCCCAGCTCATTGACTGCAGCCAGATCCACCGGGTCATCCACGCTGCCACCCGAAAGCGGCGAACCATCTGATTGCCGCCGGCCCAGGGCAAAGTCCCGGCCGGAGCCATCCACCTCGTCCCAGCGGTCCAGGTCCATTTCGAACCGGCGCAACGCCAGCGTGGTTCCGTGGGCGATCCAACTGTCCTGCCCGTCGCCAAAGACCGCCTGCTCGCGCAGCTGGCCTTGTGGGTTGTTGACTCCGTCCACCTGGCCGAACAGATTCCTGAAGGTTTCTTTGCCCGGCATCGGGCGCATAAATCCAGTCTGGGAAAAACGCTGTGCAGTCAGGGTGCGCAGGTTCTTGGAGACCGCCCGCACCGCATGATGCAGCACCGTGGAATCGTTGGAACAGAACTGGATCAGCAGATCGCTCTGCCGATACTGTTCTTTGAGCTCATCGCCGGCAAAGGACGGCAGCACCGCAATATTGCCGGCACCCGCCACCTCCAGCAGACTTTGGCCGAGGCCCACGGTCACGGTCAGCTCGCTGGGCGGCTGCGCCATTTCCGGTTCGGTATCCGCCAGCACTCCCCGACCGCTCATCAACCGCGCTGCGTCATCGGTGATCATCTGCAGCAACGCTTGTAGCTGCTGCTTTTTAGAGCCCTCTTGCCAGCGCATATCCCATCCGGCAAACACCGCATGCTCCTGCTGGGCGTCAATGATCCCGGACTGGTATTGACCGTAGAACGGCCTGTAGCCCGGTCCACTCGATGCGTCCTGTGCTGGAGCCGCGGCCCCGGCGGCGCGCAAGGAACCGGTGCCAAAACCGGTGAGCAGCCCGCCGACCGCTGCGGCAGCGGTACTGCCCAGCAGCAGGCGGCGAGGAACATTAGTGTTCGCCATGCTCATCGTAGTTTTCCTTGGCCCCATCAAAGTTGCGGATGGCAAAATCAACGTCGGTGCTCGAACCGTCGGCGAACTCCAGAGTCAGCGTCGTGGTTTGGGCGGCGACCAGCGGTTTTTTCAGATCCATGAACATCAGGTGGTTTCCCCCGGGCGCCAACACTGCGTCGGCCCCAGGGGCAATCACCAGATCGCCCTGCAACTGTTTCATGCTCATTTTCTGCCCAGTGCCGGTCATCTCGTGCAGCTGGATTTCATCACCTAGCCCATTGCTGACCTTGTGCAGTTCCAACGGGGCATCGGAGTTGTTGTGCAGGGTTCCGAAGGCCGCGCTCATCCCTGTTTTGGCCGCCTTGGCCCAGGTGTCGGTGGCGGTCAGCGCCTGTGCTTGCGTGCTCTTCTGCTCGGCAGGCTGCGATGCCTTGGAACTCTGGCTGTCAGCTGGCGAGCTTTGCGCGCAGCCGGTCAGCAGCAGCCCCAGGCTCAGCACCAGGGCGGTAGTTTTAGTTTTCATCGTCTCAAGCTTTCGTGGTGTGGGCACTGAACGTGCTGGCACGCCAAAGGCAGCGGTGGCCTTGGGCGCACCGAATTGAAGTGGCTGCTACTTGGTGTTGCGCATGAACTTGGCCAGAACGCCAATCACGCCACCAAGAATGACGACACCGATGACGACCCACATGACCGGGCTCATCGAACTACCCGCATTCTGCAAGGGGGTCTCGCTTGGCTGTGCCGACTCGCTCGGCTGTGCCGACTCGCTCGGCTGTGCCGATTCACTCGGAGCTTGAATCATTGACGGAGTTGGCTTCGCATCACTCTTAACGGTGAAGTCCAGCTTGTTCTCCACAGGGTGCCCATCGGAGGAGACCACACGGAAAGCGAGCTCGTACTCGCCGTTGCCCAATTCTTCGGCAGGGGTGACGGTCACAGTCCGGCCCTTGGTTTCTTCCGTCGTGTCGACGTCTTTGCCGTCCTGCTTGAGCACAACCTTCGTGGACTCCACGCCGGACATGGTCTGGAGCTCACCGGAGAATTCGAGGGTCAGTTCCTTGGGCGCTACCTTCAGGCTGGCACCATCTTTGGGAGTGGAGCCGACCAGCTCATCGTGGGCCGAGGCCGCGGTCATCGAGGTGAAAAGGGCCAAGATCGACAGTGCGATCACTGCGGCCAAGTGGGTCAAGGTCATTTTGGGCAGGGTCATGCTCTTCATTGTTTTCCTTCCAATCCCCCGTTTTTGGGGGCACTTCGTTATTGTCTTAGGCGGCAAGAACGAAGGAAGGAGGCCCCCGGCGTTCGGGCAAACGTCCCAATTGCGCAAGCTTGAGTTGAAAACGCAACGGGAAGTACGCCGGAAGAATGGGGGTTTCAGGAACCTGTACGCGGATGAGCGAAAGAATTCGCCGGGCCGCGGACAAGGTGAGATATGAACCCAAGAGGTTCAGCAGACGCTCGCCCTGGTTGAGGACGAGAATGCTGACCACCGCGGCCAGCACGTGCGCGTAGAACATCGACTCGGTGTGCACGTCGGCGTAGTGGGTGCTGATGTTGTGCGCCAGTTCAAGGCTGCGCCCGGTGTGCTGCGCATGCTCCATTCCGGATACGCCGGAATGGTCGTGGCTCATCACCGAAAGGCTCAAGTGGAACAGGCCCTGGCTGGCCAGCACTACTAGACTGGTGGCCCACACGCTGAACTTCTTGCCGACCAGCACCAGTGCGATCACGGCAGAAATGCACGTGATCAGTCCCATCGCAACCAGCGACATTCTTGTCGGCGCGCTGTGGGCGTGGGCTGCAAAGGCTGTCCAGGTGCACACGCTCGCCGCTAACCAGCCGCGCAGTACGCGGGTTGCGGGATTCTGTGGCACAGATTTCAGCCTATTCTTCTGGTGATTGATCAAGCACGCCTGATTCTACGCGAAGTAGAAGATCGGCTCAAACGTACAGATAAAGCAGAAGGCCCGATCCGTGCGCCGGAAAATACCAGCACCGAATCGAGCCTTGCTCAAGCCTGAAGAAGCTTACTTCTTGGCAACAGCTGCCTTCAGCTTCGAACCAGCGGTCAGCTTGACCGAGTGGCCAGCAGGAATCTGGATAGCTTCACCGGTCTGTGGGTTGCGGCCGGTACGAGCTGCACGATCGGTGCGCTCTACAGCCAACCAACCTGGGATCGACACCTTCTCACCCTTGGAAATCTGGTCGACGAAAACCTCGAAGACTGCATCCAGAACACCGTTGACGGCAACCTGGGAGTTTTCGGTCTTCGCTGCAACAGCAGCAACAAGTTCGCTACGGTTCATAGCCAATGTATGGTCCTCCTGGACTAGTGATCCAAAACCCGATTCCGGGCCTCGAACGCCGCGCGGTCGCACGGACTTATCAGTGAGAACATATCAAACCTTGAGGCCCGAAATGCCCGAAAACAGGCGAAATAACGGGATTTTTTCATCTTCTTACGGATTTCTGGGTCTAACGGCACCATTTTTGGGTTCAACACCCAGTCCTGATATGCCCTCTGAAGCAACAAGACCCATCCCCCGGTCATCGGGAAATGGGTCTTGTACAAGCCTAAAGAAGCTTACTTCTTGGCAACAGCTGCCTTCAGCTTCGAACCAGCGGTCAGCTTGACCGAGTGGCCAGCAGGAATCTGGATAGCTTCACCGGTCTGTGGGTTGCGGCCGGTACGAGCTGCACGATCGGTGCGCTCTACAGCCAAGAAACCTGGGATGGTTACCTTTTCGCCCTGGGAAATCTGGTCGACGAAAACTTCGAATACAGCATCCAGAACACCGTTAACGGCAACCTGGGAGTTTTCGGTCTTCGCTGCAACAGCAGCAACAAGTTCGCTACGGTTCATAGCCAATGTATGGTCCTCCTGGACTAGTGATCCAAAACCCGATTCCGGGCCTCGTATGCCGCACGGTCGCACGGACTTATCAGTGATGAACTTACCAGCTATGGCCGACAAAAACGGCATCGTCCCGCGGATTTTGCTGAATTCCTCTAAAGATTTGAGGTGTGAAAGCTCACCCGACAGCTACAGCGCAAACGGATCGAGTCCCTCATTTGCTTGCACAAATAACTCCCACGCCGCGTCCTGAAGCTTCTTGCTCCGAGTGACATTTGCCGGTCTGGCTAGCGAAATTCGGCCTTTGGCTGTCAGTTGTGGGCCAAAGAATGTCCCGGGTGCACAATCGTTGAGACCTCGGGTTAGAGCGGCCTCAACAATCGCCACCGAACCTTCATGTTTGCCCTGCGCGAAACCGGCCTGCAATCGACCGGTCAGACGCTTGGCAAAGTCGGGTTCGTTAATCCCAGCTACCTGCGGGGTGAGCCCGGATAGGGAATATCCAGGATGCACAGCTATAGATCGGGCAGGCCACTCTAGCTGACGCAAACGGTGATCTAATCCGATGCCAAGGCTTTGAAGCACCGCTTTAGACTGCACGTAGGCACGGTAAGGATGGTAGTCGGTTTCCAGCTTGAGATTCGAAGCATCCGTACGCAACATCAGCGTGGACATCGACCCAAGGGTAATCAGACGCAACGAATCTTGTCGGAACTTCTCAGCCAATTCCCCGATGAGTCGGGCGTGTCCAATGACGTTGGTGGTCATAGTTCGCTCGTAACCCAATAGTCCGGGTTCCCTTGCTGATGGCGTTCGAATCATTCCCGCATTGGCCACCAAGATATCTAGTTGGCGACCGCGAAGTTCCGCGGCCAAAGCCATGGCAGACATCAATGAATCGGCGTCAAATTGCATAAATTCAACGCTCGCTCCCGGAACCCGGGACTTGATAGCTGCCATGGCTTTTTCAGCGCGTGACTGGTTACGACAGGCCAAGATCACATGAGCACCTGCGGCGGCCAGACCTAGGGAGGCGAAAAATCCCAGACCTGCGTTGGCGCCGGTAACGACGGCAGTTTTGCCCTCCCCTAGCGACTTCCAACGATCATAATTGTCATGAATATTGGCTTGAGGCAGACCCTGCCCCAGCTGTTCCAAGGAACCCAAACGCACTGCACGATTCATGACCCCACGGTACTACAACCGCTACCCCGCTAATCCTTCAGGGTTCAAGCGTGAATCGGTAATGCCTTCATCACTTAGTGACCACTTGTCGAGGATTTGCTGATAGGCGCCCGAATCAATCAGACCGTCCAAAGCTACTTCCGCAGCCTTGGCCAATCCGTTCCCCTTCTTGGTGGTCACTGCTACCTGCGCAGTGTCCGGCCACCCTCCGGGGAACAAGCCAATCTGCTTGAGTTCTCCGGCTGTCGCCTCCTTATAGGCACCGGTGGCGTTGGGCCCAAAGCTTGCATCAGCACGTCCAGACAGTAACGCCAAGGTGGATGCCGAATCATCGTCGTAGTACTGGAAGTCAACGGGTTTTAGGCCTTTGGCTTGGTTGGCTTTGTCCCAATCAACCAAGATCTTCTCCTGGTTGGTGCCCGAACCGACAATGATCTTCAGCCCCGCCACGTCCTCGGCCTTTGTGATCGGACCAATCTTGGAATCCTTATCGGCATAAAAGCCGAGCATGTCCTCGCGATAGGTGGCGAAATCAAACTTTTTCTTGCGTTCCTCGGTGACCGTCACGTTACTGATCGCGGCCTCGTACTTGCCCGATTCAATTCCCAAAGGCCAATCGGCCCAAGACACCGGGACCAGATCTAGTTCTAATCCCAAGGCGTCGGCGAGCGCCGCGGCTACGTCCGCGTCGTTGCCCACCGGAGTGGTGTTATCTGTGGCGTAGAAGCTCAAGGGTGCAGCACCTGGTGCGGTCACCACACTCAGCTTTCCATCGGCAGCAATCTTCTCGGGCACCAGAGCTTGAGCCTTCTTGTTAACCTCAACTTTTGGACGTACCTGCTTGGGGCTGCTCAAGGCTGCCGTTGCGCTATCGGTGGCGGTCGCCGATGGCGCATCTTCGGTTGCCTGTGATGGGTCGGCGCAAGCGCTCAGGGACACCAGCCCGATCAGCGCCATCATGGTGAAGGCAGTGCGAGTTCGCTGTTGCTTCATGACACTTCCTGTTCTACGAGTGCTGGCTTCAACGCGCGCTGTTCGTGGTTTTCATCAATGCTCAGACCCAAGTTTTCGCGCAGGGTTCCGGCGTAGGACTCTGGGTAGATGCCCCGCTCTTGCAAGCGCGGAACCAGATGGTTGACGATGTCATCCAGTCCGGTGGGAATCAGCCATGGGGTGATGTTAAAACCGTCCACCGCGCCGAGTTCTGCGTACTGGGCCAACCTGTCTGCGATCTGGTCATAGGAGCCGGTAAAGGTGTGATCGGCACGGTGTGAACGGGAACGAACAAACTCGATGATGTTCTGTCCCTTTTGGCTAGCTTCGGCACGCCAGGCGGCTGCCAGTTCTAGGGATTTGGCTCCTTGGAAGCCGCTGCCTCGGGTCACCGAGCTCTGCTCGACGACTGGATCAAACTCCGGTAGCGGTCCGTATGGGTCCACGTTTTCCAGCCTGGTTCCCCAGAACTGTTCAAGGTAAGCCAGCGCCTGCTGCGGACCAATCTGGTGTTCGCGGACCCAGCGGTACTTTTCTTCAGCTGCCGCAGGGGTCTCGGCGACGATGAACTCCGCGCCTGGCATGATCTTCACCGAATTCTGCGCACGTCCCACCTTCGCTGCCCGAGCATTGATGTCCTTGCGGAATTCCAGAGCATCTTCCAGCCCTACATGAGCGGAGAAAATGACATCAGTTTGGCGGGCGGCGAAGTCGCGTCCTTCGGCTGAGTCACCGGCTTGGAAGAGCACCGGACGATGCTGTGCGCTGGCCGGTACGGTGCCGGTGTAGTCAACGTTGTAGTGATTTCCTCGGTGATGTACCGGGGCGCCGTCCCAGATCTGCCGAACGGTACGCACAAAATCTTCAGCATGCGAGTAGCGCTCGTGGTGCTCAAGGTAGCCACCGCGACGGAAGTTCGCTCCGGTCCAGGCGTTGTGGGTGGTGACAATGTTCCAAGCAGCACGCCCCTCAGAAATCAGATCCAAGGAGGAGAGCCGGCGAGCCAAGTCTGCCGGATCGTTGTAGGTGGTGTTTTGAGTGGCGACCAAACCGATCTTGCTGGTGACCGCTGCAAGGGCTGCAAGCATGGTTTGAGCGTCTGGGCGGCCTGCCACGTCGAGGTCGTGGATTCCTCCCAAATGTTCACGTAGTCGTAGCCCTTCGCCGAGGAAAAATGCGCTGAACAGGCCACGCTCGGCGGTTTGCGCGATCTGCCGGAAAGAGGCGAAGTCAGTTTGAGATCCCGAGGCTTCGCTGCGCCAAACGGTGGATGAGTTGACCCCTTGGAAGAAGACGCCGAATCGTAGTTGATGCTGGGAACTCATGATGCCTCCTGGAAGCGGTTTTGGGCTACTGGTAACGCGAAGCTTTCGCGCAGGGTTGCTGAAATGGGTGCCAGCACATTGCTGGACTTCAGTTGTGGAAGTACTTCGTCGATCAGCACAGCCCCGTCGATGCCAAGATCTCCGGGATACAGGTGCACCAGATGCCGACGCTGGTCCGCTGGGTTAGCCGTTGCTTCAGCAAAATCCTTCAGGAAGTTGATCAACGCCTCGGCGCTACCGGCAAAGATCGCACGATCGCTGCTTTGGATCCCTACTTCTGCCGCGTGTTGTGCCCCGCTCTGCCCAGCGGTATCAAGGTATACGTCGAGCTCGATCGCCACCGCCCCTGAGGTGCTAGAAGCTGTTGCTTGGGCCAGCAAGGTCTGAAGGCTCGCGGTATTGATCTTCACAACGTCCGCACCATTAAGCCGGCAGTGTTGTAACCCAGATTCGCTAAACAGTTGAGCGGGGGCAATAATCGGCAGTTGCCCTTGCGGTGGGCGTGGAGTAATAGCCGGTCCCTTCACTGAGAAGTTATTGCCTTCAACATCCACGTAGTGCAACTGGTTCGCATCCAAATAGCGCCCGGTCGCCACGTCGCGGATGACCGCGTCGTCCTCCCAGCTATCCCAGAGCCGGCGGTGGGTGGTGACCACGTCGGCAGCTTCATTACTGAGCTGCTCCTCGCCGAGTACGGTGCGTCCCACGGCCTGAGCCTGCACCGAGTCATTACGTGTTTCTAAAATCCAGCCGGCACGCCCCTGAGAAATGATGTCCAAACTGGCCAATTGGGTGGCGGTGTGGAACGGTTCGGTGAAAAGAGCATCGATTACCGGCAGCACTCCGATGTGGTGCGTTTGTGCCGCCGCGTAGCTAGCTCGCTGCACGGCGTCGAGCAATCCGTCGCTGGAAAAACTCACCGCATGGAAACCCGCCGATTCAGCGCGTAACGCTTGGTAGGCGGTGGTCTGATGATCGTTACCGGCGCCGTCGAGATTTAGGGCCAGTAGCACTGAGCGTTCGCTCATAGTGCGTACTCCTTTCGTGGGATCTTTTTCTCCTGCGGATCCTGTTCGGTCCACAGAGTGGTCGGCGTGTTGACCAGTGGAATCACTTCTTGAGCGAAGCGTTCCAAAGTTTCAATTTGTGCCGTATAGGGCTGGGTTGTTGGCAGCGAGATGGACTGCAGGTCATGGCCAAAACTCTCGTGATAATCCAGGATCTTGGCGGCCACAAATTCTGGGCTACCCACCAATAGCGGGCCTTCGGCAACAGCGTGTTCGATGTTTCGATACGGGGTGTTATTTCCTGGCACATCACGTCGGTTGGTCAGCGCTTCATACACCGGCCCAAATTCCTTGATCGCCTGCCTGGTGCTGTCAGCTAAATACACCCCGCCGGCCCCACTACCTGAGCCGATGTATCTGCCTGCCGGATCATGTCCGGCTTGCTCATAGGCTTGTTTGTAGTGGTCGATCAGCACCTGGTAATTTTCTTTGGGCTGGATCGCGTTGGCGGAGAACAGTGGGTCACCGTGTTTGGCGGCCAGTTCAGCAGAACGCAGCGAGGTGGCCGAACCGTGCCAGATCCGAATCGAGGATTGATACGGACGCGGGCTGGTGGTGACCTGTTCAAGACTGCTGCGGAATCGTCCGGTGAAGTCCACTGGCTGATCGCCAAACAGTGCTTTGAGCAGCTCGTAGTTCTCTTCCAACAGATCCCATTGGTCTTCAACTTTTCGACCAAAGAGTGGGAAATGCGCGACCTCGTTGCCCTTACCCATTCCTAGTTCCAAACGCCCGTTGCTCAACTGGTCTACGGTGGCGAAGTCCTCGGCCACGCGTACCGGGTCAAGGATGGAAAGGACAACTACACCGGTATGTAGCCGAATTTTTGTGGTCCGTGCCGCGATTGCTCCTAGAACCACGGCTGGCGAGGAGGAAATGAAGGCCCCAGCGTGACGCTCTCCCACGGAGAAGGAATCAAATCCAAGTTCTTCTGCCCGCACGGCAGTCTGAACGACCTGCTCAAAGCGCTGCGCGGTATCTACCTGCAGACCGGTGATCGGGTCATCCTGGTGAGGAATAATGTCTAGCACCTGAAAACGCATTATTTACCCTTATAGTTCGACGCGTTGATGGTTTCCGATTTTGCTAATCCTTCTTCGCTCAACGACCAACGGTCTAGCACCTTGGCGTAGGTGCCTTCCTTGATGGTTTCGTTTAGCGCCGCGGTGATCTGTTCTGCCAGATGGTTACCGGCTTTAGTGGTAGCGGCGACCAGAGTTTCGTTAGGCCAACCGGCGTTGATCTTGCCGACCACTTTCAGGTCATCGCGTTGGTCCTGGCGGTACACGGTGGAGGGATACGGCGCGATGTTCAGGTCAATGCGTCCTGAGGAGAGGGCCAAGATGGTGTCGGCTTCACTGGAGTAGTACTGCAGTTCTGCCGGGGCTTTGCCCTTGCTCTCTAGCTCCTTGTTCCAGGCCAGAAGGATCTTCTCCTGATTGGTCCCTGAGCCGACCGCAATCTTCTTGCCTGAAATGTCATCCGCGGACTTCACTGAAATGTCGCTATCGGCGCGGGCCTCAAAGCCCATGTAGGCCTCGCGGTAGGTAGAAAAGTCGAACTTCTTCACTCGATCAGCGTTCACACCGACATTGGAGAAGACCGCTTCAAAATCGCCCGATTCGGTTTTTAGCGGCCAGTTTTCCCAGCTGGTGACCTGCAAGTCCAGTTGTAGTCCCAGTTTGTCCGCGACGATCTGCGCCAGGTCCACTTCCGTACCAATCACGGTCTTTTCGTCGGTGGCGTGGAAGGACAGTGGCACCGACCCGGCAGTGGTAGCCACGGTGAGTTTGCCATCCTTTTTGATCTTTTCTGGCACCGCGTCGGCCAGTTTCTGATCCTTGGAGGAGCGGATGCGGTTTTGGTCAGGTGAAGTGTTATAGCTAGTGCTCTTGGCTTCAGCGTCCGATGAGGCCGCCGGAGCGGCAGCTCCTGGATCGGCGCATCCGGCCAAACCGAACAAGCTGAGCGCGGATAGTGCCGATACAGCTGCGTACTTTTTCATGATGCGAGTCCTTGGTGAAAATCTTTAGATGTTGAAAGCCGGTTCGATGACTTTGGAGAGGAACGATTTGGTGCGATCGTGCTGAGGATTGGTTAGTAGTTCGCTCGGCGTTCCTTGCTCTACCACCCGTCCGCCGTCCATGAAGATGATTCGATCCGCGACGTCTCGGGCGAAACCGATCTCATGGGTGACGATGATCAGCGTGGTTCCGGACTTGGCCAGATCTTTGATGACTTCTAGTACTTCGGTGACCAACTCGGGGTCCAGCGCACTGGTCGGCTCATCAAAAAGCACCACCTTGGGATCCAAGGCCAACGCCCTGGCGATCGCTACGCGCTGCTGTTGTCCGCCAGAAAGCTGACGTGGATAAGCATCGGCCTTATCTGCCAGTCCCACGCGGGTCAATAATTCCTTGGCCCGCGCTAGGGCCTTGGCCTTGGGGATTTTCCGTGCGTGAATTGGCGCTTCAATGATGTTCTGCAGCGCGGTGAGGTGGCCGAAGAGGTTGAAGTTCTGGAACACCATGCCCACTTCGGTGCGCTGGACCAGGATCTCTGATTCGCGTCGCTCATGAAGTTTGCCGTTGCGCACCTGGTAGCCGATCAGTTCCCCATCCAAACTGATCGTGCCGCGGTCGACCTTTTCAAGGTGGTTGATGGTGCGCAGCAAGGTGGACTTGCCCGAGCCCGAGGGCCCAATGATGACCAGTACTTCGCCTTCGGCAACGTCGAGCTCGACCTCGTGAAGCACCTGCTGGTTGCCGTAGCTTTTGTCGACCGAACGCACGGCCACCGCTCCGCGGGTTTCAACGTGTGTGGTTGCCAGGCTCATAGCTGCCCTTTCGAGGAGTTGGTGTTGGCGTGCGTTGCGAAGAAGGCGCGCAGTTTTTGCAGTGGTGTTGGTGGCAGGGTGCGAAGGGCCCCGCGTGAGTAGTGGCGTTCGATGTAGTACTGCGCGACGCTGAGCACCGAGGTGATCACGATGTACCAGATGGTGGCCACCAAGAGCAGCGGCAGCACCTGCTGCGTGCGGTTGTAGATCACCTGAACGGTGTAGAACAGTTCGGAATAGGCCAGCACGTAGACAATCGAGGTGCCCTTGACCAGGCCGATGATTTCGTTGAAGGCGGTCGGCAAGATGGCGCGCATCGCTTGTGGGAGCACAATTTTGGTCGATCGGCGCCAGCGTGGAATGCCTAAGGCCGTGGCCGCTTCAATCTGGCCTTGATCTACCGAGAGAATGCCACCGCGAATAATTTCGGCACTGTAAGCCGCCTGATTCAGCGTCAAGCCCAGCACCGCAGCAGCAAACTGGCTGATCAGGCTGGTGGTCTGGAATTCGGCAAAGGTGATCGAGGTAAACGGAACGCCCAAGCGGATCGTTTCGTACAGGTAGCCGAGGTTGTACCAAAGCAGCAGCTGCACCAGCAGCGGGGTGGAACGGAAAATCCATGAGAAGGTCCACGACACCGAGCTAAAAAGTGGCGAGCTGGAAAGTCGCATCAGCGCCAGAATAAATCCGAGCGCAAAGCCCAAGCTGCCGGAAATCAAGGTCAGCTTCAGCGTCTGGCCCAGACCACGAAGAATGGATTCGGCGGTGAACCATTGAGCTACCACGCCCCATTCCCACCGTGGGTTAGTTAGTAGGGAGTAGAGCACCGCGGCAGCTATGGCCGCCACAATCACGGTGCCAACCCAACGCCACGGATGGCGGGCGGCAACCACCGCGTAGTCTGCGTAATTATCCGCAGTCTGCTGGCTGGGTTCAGCAACAACTTGCTGTTGGGCGGGCACTGTGGCTGGATCCTGCACAGCCTGTGGTTCGGTGACGTTGGTTGCCGATGGCATCGGTTCCTCCTTCGTGAGTTCGAATCTGTTGACCTCACGCTAGAACCGAAACCAGCGGCGATGCACCTGATAAATTCACGCTCGTTCACCCAAGGACACCATGTGTCGAAGTGACGATTCGTGACAGCTTTTTGGTGCTGTTTTATCTCGAATTGTGTCTTTAGATGGCCCCGATGACGATCTCTGCGACCTCGCAAGTCAGCGCGCTAGCATCGCTGCTTCGGCAACTTCTAGTCTGGCGCTAACCACCGAATCCGTCCCCCTAAGGGCTGGCGCACAGGAGAGAAATGACCGAGCAGCACATCGTTTTTATCGGCGGCGGGCCACGAACCACGATGATCATTGAGCGCATCGCCGCCAACCGCGAGCTCTTGGCAAACACCGCGCTTCATCTGCATATCGTCGACCCGTTCCCGGTGGGTGCCGGGCGCATCTGGCGCGAAGATCAGAGCCCGTTGCTGAAACTGAATTCGCGCGCTGCTGATGTCACGATGTTCACCGATGACTCGGTTCAATGCTTAGGTCCGGCCAAAAACGGTCCGGCCTTGGATCAGTGGGTGCAGCTCATTCGTAATGGGCAACTAACCGATGCCCCGGCCCTATTACTGACCGACCCGCTGTTGCAAGCCGAAGTAGCGTCCCTGAGCCCGGGTGACTTCCCTACGCGCCGGTTGCAGTCCTGCTACCTGCGCTGGTTCTTTGCCCGCGTTCAGACATCCTTCACCGCGCCCGATTCCCTCCAGATCCATCAAGATACCGCGGTGGATCTGATCCCCGGGGCCAACACACATAAGGTGCTGCTGGCGTCCGGTGAAGAAATCGTCGCCGATCAGGTAGTTCTTGTCCAAGGTCATCTGGATGCCACGCTTCACGCCGATGCCCGCGCGGCAGAATTCGCCGCGCACGCCGATAGCGCCGATCATCTGGGTTACACCCCACCGGGTTATACCAACGACATCAACTTCGATGCTCTACTTCCGGGCACAAAGGCCCTTGTCTCAGGAATGGGTCTGGCCTTCACCGACCTCTTTGTACTGCTTTTTGAAGGTCGTGGTGGCCGCTTTGAGCCCACAGAGTCCGGGACGTTGCGCTACATTCCTAGTGGTCAGGAACCCAAACTCCTGGCCGGTTCGCGCCGCGGAGTGCCCTATCACAGCAAAATCCGAAGCACCACAACTGCCGAGCTGACTACCCGCTACTTCACCGAAGACGCGGTGACGAAGTTGCATCAACGCCACGGTCAGCTGGACTTCTTTGCCCATATTTGGCCGTTGCTCGCTAAAGAAACCGGGCACTTCTACTACCGCGAACTTTTTGCCACATGCCCCGAACGGCTGAACGGTGGCTGGGATGATTTTTTGGCCGTCTACGATTCGATTGCATGGTATTCGCCCGAACGAGCAAGCCTCGTGTCACGGTTTGTTGCTCCCGATGATCGGCTGGAATTTGAGGAGCTTGAATTCCCGCTGCCCATCCCCCGCCCGTTACCTGCCCAGGGAGATCGCGAACAGCTCAACAAGCTAGTGCGCGATCATATTCGTCAGGATCTACGGCTGCGCGATTCGCCAGATCATCCCCAGTTTCAAGCCCTGTTTTTTGGGCTGTTGCGCTGCTTTGTCACCCTACCGCTCGTCCACGACAAGCTCAGCGAGTCCGGGCGAGCCCAACTGGCCAGCTGGTGGCAGGGATTTTTCAGCTTTGTTGATTCTGGTCCGCCAGCACACCGCCTGCTCGAATTACTGGCCTTGCACGAGGCGGGATTTATCCAGTTCTTAGGCCCGGAAACCAGTTTCGGATTTGATGCCGAGCGCCAATTGTTCAGCGCACAAACCCTGTCCGGTACCGTGCATGCCCCGTGGTTGATCGAAGCCCGGCTACCGACCACCCACATTTCAACAAGCACCGATCCCTTGCTGGCCTCGCTCCTACGCCAAGGACTGATCACCGAAGAACCCGGAGGTTCAGGAAAAATGCACATCACCTCACTGCGCCAAGCTATTGGACGTAAAGGTCGCATCCAGCGTTGGCTCTTTGCTACCGGAGCAGCCGTAGGTAGGTTCCAGGCCGGGGCGTTCTCCCGCCCACAATCCAACTCCGCCCCCTTTGCCGATAGTGACGCGCTGGCTCGCGAGCTGCTCTCAGCTCCGGCAACCATGGACCAGTGGGAGTTGGCCGGCGCAGTTACACAAGCCCACCAGAGCATCGCCTAGAATCGAGGATTCTCCAATGCCCCAAGCCCCCGCGCTCACCGCCCATACCGTTCTGATCGGCGACCCACGCCTTGCCCCACTCTTTGCCGGACTCACCGTGGAATATACCCAGCGTTATGGCGATCGCAACGGGTCGGTGGCCCAAGAACTCGACCGCTTCCCCGCCCACGAATTCACCGATCCGCTAGGCCGCTTTGTCATTCTCGAAGAAGCCGGGCAGACCGTTGCAGGTGGTGCGCTTCGACGCTATGACCAGCACACCGCCGAGCTCAAGCGCATCTGGACCCATAAAGATCATCGTCGACGTGGGCTCGCCCGACGGGTTTTACTCGAACTAGAACGTGCGGCGATCGAACTGGGTTATACACAGCTCTACCTCACTACCGGCCCACGCCAGCCAGAGGCGCTTAAGCTATATCTCAACGCCGGCTACCAGCCCCAGTTTGATCTAACCGCCGACCCAGAAAGCATCGGGCACCTTCCGTTCACCAAACAGTTGCCCGCCACCACCGGTGATGCCACGATAGGAGTATGAACGACAAGAAGGATGCCGCGCTGAACGCAGCGCGATATCAAATGGCGCACTCTGGCGAGGATCCGTTGCCGGTGGATGAGTACGCTGAAGCCACGGGCATGGCTCCGGTGGCCAAGCAGAAAACGCCGCTGCAATTACACGCCGAGGACGAAGCCTGGGAAGTGGCTAATTCGGTGTTGGACGATGCCTTCGCACGCGGCGAGTTTGACCATCTGGCCCTGGCCGGTCAGAAGATCGACCACATCACCAGTAATGACGATCCTGACTGGTGGCTCAAGTCGATGATGCGTCGCGAGCATATCTCCGGGTTAGGTCCTCCGGCGCTAACCTTGCGCGTCGAGGATGAACAGATGCAGCAGACCCTGGATCGTTTGCCCACGGAGCGCGCGGTGCGCGAGCATATCGAGGATTTTAATCAGCGAATTATCGAGGCCCGACGGCAGCTGCTTGGTGGACCTCCGGTGATTACGCCTCTACGTGATGCCACCGCTGAAGTACTTTCGTGGCAACAGCGCCGCACTAGCGCGCCGGAACCGGCTCCCACGGTGGCAAAGCGCCGTTGGTGGCAACGCAAAAACTAGTGCTTAACGGCAAAAGCCGCCTTCCGAAAAGGAAGGCGGCTTTTGCTAAGTCAAATGACTTGCAGGTCTTACCAGGAAGACTTGGTGATGCCCGGAAGCTCACCACGGTGTGCCATGTCGCGGAAGCGAACACGGGAGATACCGAACTTCTGGAAGGTACCGCGTGGACGACCGTCGATCGAGTCGCGGTTACGAACGCGGATCGGGGAAGCGTCGCGTGGCAGCTTCTGCAGGCCTACGCGGGCTGCTTCACGAGCCTCGTCAGTTGCGTTTGGATCTACAAGGGTCTTCTTCAGCTCGAGGCGCTTCTCAGCGTAACGCTCGACAATGACCTTGCGCTGTTCGTTCTTTGCGATCTTGGACTTCTTGGCCATGTCTTAGCGCTCCTCTCGGAATTCGACGTGCTTGCGGACTACTGGATCGTACTTCTTCAGAACCATGCGGTCTGGGTCGTTACGACGGTTCTTACGGGTTACGTAAGTGAAACCGGTACCAGCGGTGGACTTCAGCTTGATGATCGGACGTACGTCCTTATCCTTCTTTGCCATCTTAGAGCTTCACACCCTTCGCAATCAGGTCGCCTACAACAGCGTCGATTCCACGAGCATCGATGAGCTTGATGCCCTTGACCGAGAGGGTCAGGGTCACCTTGCGGCGCAACGAAGGCACGTAGTAGGTCTTCTTCTGGATGTTCGGATCGAAACGACGCTTGTTGCGGCGATGCGAGTGGGAGATGCTATGTCCGAAGGCCGGAGTAGTACCGGTTACCTGGCAAACAGCTGCCATGATCACTCCTCAGTTAGTTAGTAGTAAAATTCGGCGGTACTCGCGCACAGTGCCCATAAGTACATACCGGCACCGCTTTAGTGCGTTATGAGTCCCGCCAACCAGTGAAACACCGTTAATACTGCACACTAGGAAGGTAACCAGGCTGGGTGAGAACCAACCGAAGAGCCTTAAAGTATGTATGTCGGTGAACTTCGTAACCGGTCGAGCAGTTTCCCCGTACTCAGGTGGTCACGATATTCGGTATTACGGGCAACGCGTCGTTGTTCCACCGTTAGACGGCATAACAACACACGCGATTAACGCCTGATTAGCTTATCGAGAAATCCTCAGTGTTCCAAATCGGTGGCGCCTTGCTTAAGGATCCAATGATCCTGATCCAGCGAGGCGGTCACCTTGCGCATAATCGCGCTGAGATTCTTAACGTCCTTGTCATCAAGGGGATCGAACAAAAGAGCTCGCACAGAAGCCACATGATGAGGGGCCATATTCACCACAGCATCCCATCCAGCATCGGTTAATGAGGCGATTTTCACACGTGCATCTTCCTCAGATTGCTCGCGAACCACCCAACCGCGGCTTTCCAGCTTCTTCACCACGTGTGAAAGACGCGAGAGCGAGGCGCTGGTCAGCGAAGCCAACGCGGTCATCGACAGCTTCCGATCCTCGGCTTCGGAGAGCATCGCCAGCATGTGGTAGTCAAACAGCGTGATGCCTTCCAGCCCCTGCAGGTCGGAATCCAAGGTGGACGGCAGCAGCGTCATGACTGTTTGCAATCCCAACCAGGCGTCGCGTTCGGACTGCGTGAGCCACACAGGCTTATCGCTCATGAAGTTTCCAATCGTTCAAGGCCTGCCGGAACAGGGCGTCAAGGTACCAGTCTCGTAGAGAATACATTGTAAAGCTAGATATCTACCGAATGCCTGCAATAGCGCGCATAAGGAAATGGGCCTGCACATCAGTGCAGGCCCATTTCAGCTCAAGAATTTTCCAGTTGTTTCTTTTTGCGGTAGCTGATCACCTGTCCGACGATCACCACCAGCAAAGCAACAATGAACATCGCCGAACCGATCACGTTGGCCTGCGGCGGGATGCCGCGGGTGGCCGAGACGTAGATGAACTTCGGGAAGGTCTGGAAGGACCCGGAGTTGAAGTTAGTGATGATGAAGTCGTCGAAGCTCATGGCAAAAGACAACAGCGCAGCTGCCACAATTCCGGGAAGCAACAACGGGAAAGTGATCTTCCAGAAGGCCGCCCGCGGTGAGGCGTAAAGGTCGGCCGCGGCTTCTTCCAACCGCGAATCCAACGAGGAAACCCTGGCCCGCACGGTCACAATCACAAAGGACATGCAGAAAACCACATGGGCAATCACGATGGTGGCGTAGCCCAGTTCCCATCCCAGGTTCAGGAACTGCGCGAGCAGCGAGGCCCCGAGTACCACCTCAGGGGTGGCCAGAGGCAGAATAATCAGCACATCGGTGAGCTTGCGGAAACGGAACTTGTAGCGCACCAAACCGATCGCGATCCCCGTGCCCAATGCGGTAGCGATCACCGTGGCCACGCTGCCGATCTGCAGCGAATGCACCAGCGATTCGCAGACGGCCGGCGCCCCGCACGGATTGAGCCAGTTATCCAGGGTAAAGCCCTGCCACTGCAGGTTGGCTCGACCGCCGTCGTTAAAGGAGAAAACAAAAATGTAAGCGATCGGCACGAGCAGGTAGATAAATGCCGCGCCGCCGATCACCGGGATCAGCCAGCGTCCAATATTCTGCCTCACGCTACATCAACTCCTCGGTGCCAAAGCGGCGGATATAGATCGTGACCAGAATCAGAATTGAAATCATCAAAACAAAGCTCAACGCCGAGGCGCCAGGGTAATCGATGACCTTGAAGAACCGTGAATCAATCACCTGCCCGATCATTGTCGTATCGCGGTTGTTGCCCAGCAACGCCGAGTTCACGTAGTCGCCGGCGGCCGGGATAAAGGTGAGCAGGGTGCCAGCAAAAATACCTGGAGCGCTCATCGGCAGCGTGACCTTGGTGAAGGAAGTGATCGGGCTGGCATATAAATCCCCCGAGGCTTCGAGCAGGCGCGTGTCCAGCCGGCCGAGGTTCGCGTAGATTGGCAGCACCATAAAGGGCAGGAAGTTATAGGTCAGGCCAGCCACTACCGCAAAAGGTGTGGCGGTCAGGTGCCCGTCGGCCGGCAGGATCGCAACGAACTTCAAGGTTTGGGCCACAAATCCTTCGTCCGCCAGGATCTGTTTCCACGCCTGGGTACGCAGGATGAAGCTGGAGAAGAAGGGGGCGATCAGCAGCACCAGCAAGATGCCTTGCAACAGCGTGTGCTCACGCAGCCGCACGGCCACCAGATAGGCCATGGGGAAGCCGATCAGCAGCGCCAGCACCGTGGCGATCAGCGCAAACCAGAAGGAGCGCAGCAGCTCTGGCCAGTAGGCCGAGAGCACCGTGGCGTAGTTGCCCAGCTCAAAGCCTGGAACAAATTCGCCGATCTCCGCTCCCGGTGGTTTGGCATACAGGCTCATGGCCAGCAGGATCACCACCGGCAGCGCAAAGAACAGTGCCAGCACCAGCAAGCCCGGGGAAATCAGGAATACGCCAGTGCGGTTTTTGCGTCGCTCTGCGAGCACTTCGTCCTTGCTGCGCAGATCCACACTCATGATTCGACTCCCGCATTCACGCTTTCGTCACCGGCCAGGCCGAAGGAGTGCTCCGCGTCCCACGCCAGGAAGACGGTGTCCCCTTCCTGGGCTGGTTGCTGACCGCGATTCTGCGAGAAGGTGCCGATCAGTCCGATCTGCTCCACCTCCACCAGGTATTCGGTGGTGGTGCCGGTGAAGGACACGTCGATCACGGTGCCGGTGAGCTGGTTGGCTCCCGCTGCGGCCACCCGGTCGATGGTGATCTTCTCCGGCCGGACCCCCACCACCACCTCCCCGGTCGTTTGCACCGCGCGGTCCGCTGGCAGCAGGATCGTGCGTCCGAAAACATCCACGCTGAGCATGCCATTGTCCTGTCCGGTGACGGTGCCACGCATCAGGTTGGATTTGCCCAGGAAGTTGGCCACAAAGGCGGTGCGGGGCAGCTCGTAGAGGTCGCGCGGGGCGCCCATCTGTTCGATCCGCCCGCCGTTCATGACAGCGACCACGTCGGCCATGGTCATGGCCTCTTCCTGGTCGTGGGTGACGTGGATGAAGGTCAGGCCCACCTCGGTTTGGATCTTTTTGAGCTCCAGCTGCATTTGCCGGCGCAACTTCATATCCAGCGCGCCCAGTGGCTCGTCCAGCAACAATACCTGCGGGCGGTTGACCAGCGCACGAGCCAGTGCCACACGCTGCTGCTGCCCGCCAGAAAGCTGGGCCGGCTTGCGGTTGGCCAGGTGCGAGAGCTCCACCAGTTCCAGCCCTGCCTTGGCCTTTTGGATCGCCTGCTTATCCTTTTTGCGCTTGAGGCCAAATGCCACGTTCTCCAGCACCGACATGTGCGGGAAGAGCGCGTAGGACTGGAAGACCGTGTTCACCGGGCGGCGGTGGCTCGGCAGCGCGGTCACCTCCTGTCCACCGATCGAAATGCTGCCTTCGCTAGGTGCTTCCAGACCCGCGATCATGCGCAGGGTGGTGGATTTGCCACAACCAGAGGGGCCGAGCAGCGCGAAGAATGTTCCGGAGGGAACTAGCAGATCCAGGTCTTCTACCGCGGTGAAGCTGGCGAAGCGCTTCGAGATGCCCGACAGGTGCAGATCTGCACCGGAGGTCGTGATGCTTTCAGTTCGTTCTGCCAATGTAGTCATACCCCTATCACTTCCTTGAACTTTGTTGGTATGCGCATGGCTTAGGCGCCGATCGCGTCTTGGAACTGCGAGCTCAATGTGGCTTCTTCTTCCGCATCCAGCGAGCGGAAGACATGCGCCTTGGCCAGATCCTCATCGGTCGGGAAGATCAGTGGGTTCCCGACCAGTTCCGGATCGATCTTTTCCATCTCTTCCTTGGCGCCAACCACCGGGCAGATGTAGTTCACGTAGGCGGCTACTTCAGCGGCCACGGCCGGGTCGTAGTAGAAGTCCATGAGCTTTTCGGCGTTCGTTTTGCGAGGGGAAGCCACGGGAACCATGAGGTTATCGCTCCACAGGGTGCCGCCAGCCTCGGGGATGACAAACTCCCACTGGTCGTCGTTTTCAAAGTTCATCTGCACCAGGTCACCGGACCAGACGATGCCGGCGATGGCGTCCCCGGAAATGAAGTCCTGCTTGTAGGAGTTGCCCTTGACCTGGCGGATCTGGCCGTTGTCGATGTTCTGGCGCAGCACGTCCGCGGCCGCACCGAACTCCGATTCGCCCCATTTACCGGCTAGATCCACGCCGTTTTGCAGCATGAGCAGGCCCATGGTGTCGCGCATTTCATCGAGCACGGTGATGCGGCCCTTCAGCGATGGATCCCAGAGGTCTTCCACACTCTTCAGGCCCTTCGGGAAGGCTTTTTTGTTCCAGGCGATGCCCGCATAGCCGGTCTGCCAGGTCATCGAGTGCTTGCGCCCTGGATCGAAGTCGACATTCTGCAAGCTTGGCAGCAGGTTGGCCGAGTTCGGAATGTTCTCCAAGTTCAGCTCTTGGGTGTAGCCCTGGCGGATCAGGCGCCCGGCCATCCAGTCGGTGAGCGTGATAACATCCTGGCCGATGTCTTGGCCGGACTTCAGCTGGCCCTGGATCTTGCCGTAGTAGGAGTCGTTGCCGTCGATGTCCTCGGCGTAGTTGACCTTGATACCGCTCTTGCTGGTGAAGGCGTCGAGGGTTGGGTAGGTCTTCTTCTTGTCGTCGTAATCCAGGTAGAGCGTCCAGTTGGCCCAGTTCAGGGTGGGGTCGGACTCGGAAACGTCGGTCACCGACACCTCGGATTTGGTGCCGCTGGATCCGCCAGTGCCGCAGGCGGCCAGCAAGCCGGTCAGCCCTAGCGCCCCGGCGGTGGACAGCACGGATCGGCGGGAGAAGCTTCGCTGGCCCATGGCTTGGACCAGTGCACGAATTTGTGGATCTTGCGGTAGTCGTCGTTGCGAGTGCGACATGGCAACCGTCCTAACATCTGCGAAATGTGAGCTGGCACATACGGAAAGTGATGACGTTCATCCTGTCAGCTATACAAAAGTCAAACAAGACCTAAACAAAAGATTCCTCAGATAATTAACGAATCGGAAACGAGAAACTTACAAAAATACCCCTTTCGCAACTGAATCAGTGGCTGTAGGGTCGGTTCAAAGCCCTTTGACCCAAGGAGGTCGATATGACGTTACCCTCGCACTCAGCACAGGCCATCGACGAAATTTCCAAGGAAATCATCGAGCAGCTACAGGAAGACGGGCGTCGTTCCTATGCCGCCATCGGCAAAGCCGTCGGCCTGAGCGAAGCAGCGGTGCGCCAACGCGTGCAGAAGCTGGTCGAGAGTCGCGTTATGCAAATCGTCGCAGTCACCAACCCATTGGAGCTGGGATTCACCCGCCAGGCCATGATCAGCGTCGTCGCCAACGACGACATCAGCGGTACCGCCGATCGCATCGCGGAACTGCCAGAAGTGGACTACTGCCTTGTCACCACCGGAACCGCCGATATTCTCGCGGAGGTCATCTGCTCAAGCGATGAAGACCTGCTGCGCGTGATCGGGGCGATCCGCGGGATCGACGGTGTACTCAGCACCAATACCTTCACCTACCTTTCATTGAAAAAACAGGAATACAACTGGGGAACACGATGAACACACCACGTGGTACTGATCGCCAGCAGGCTGCTCGCGATCACCTTTGGATGCACATGGCCCGGCACTCCGGGATCTCGCAAGGCGCGCACGTCCCAATCATTTCGCGCGGCGAAGGGCACAGGATCTTCGACGACGCTGGTCGCGAATACATTGACGGGCTGGCCGGGCTGTTTGTGGTCAACGCTGGCCACGGACGCGCCGAACTGGCCGAGGCCATGGCCAAGCAGGCCGAGAAGCTGGCTTTCATGCCGCTGTGGTCCTACGCCCATGAACCGGCGATCGACCTGGCCGAACGCCTGGCCAGCTACGCGCCGGGAGACTTGAACCGCGTCTTCTTCACCACCGGCGGCGGCGAAGCGGTGGAGTCGGCCTTCAAACTGGCCAAGCAGCACTTCAAGATGAAGGGCAAGCCGGGCAAAACCAAGGTCATCTCCCGTGCGCTGGCCTACCATGGCACCCCGCAGGGTGCCCTGGCCATTACCTCGCTGCCCGATATGAAGACGCCGTTCGAGCCATTGGTGCCAGGCACTTTCCGTGTGCCGAACACGAACTTCTACCGCGCACCAGAAATGTTCGCGGACAATGAGAAGGACTTCGGGCTGTGGGCCTCAGAGCGCATCCGCGAAGCCATCGAATTCGAAGGTGCCGACTCCGTGGCGGCGGTCTTCTTGGAGCCGGTACAGAACTCCGGTGGCTGCTTCCCACCGCCACCGGGCTACTTCCAGCGGGTGCGCGAGATCTGCGACGAGAATGACGTGTTGCTGGTGTCCGACGAGACCATCTGCGCCTTCGGCCGCATCGGCTCAATGTTCGCCTGCAACGACTTTGGCTACGTACCGGACATCATCACCTCTGCTAAGGCACTGACCAGTGGTTATGTGCCCCTGGGTGTGATGGTCGTGTCCGACAAGCTCTTTGAACCGTTCACCAAGGGCGACACCACCTTCTACCACGGCTATACCTTCGGCGGGCATCCGGTCGCGGCCGCGGTAGCGATGGCGAACCTGGATATTTTTGAGCGCGAAGGCCTGAACGAGAACGTCAAGAACAATGCCGATGCGTTCAAATCCACGCTGTCCAAGCTCAAGGACCTAGATATCGTGGGTGACGTGCGCGGGGCCGGCTACTTTTACGGGATCGAACTGGTCAAGGACAAGGCGACTAAGGAAACCTTCAACGATGAGGAGTCCGAGCGGCTGCTGCGCCAATACCTCTCCCCCGCACTGTGGGAGGCTGGCCTGTACTGCCGTGCCGATGATCGCGGAGACCCGGTCATTCAGCTGGCACCGCCCATCACCATCGGGCAACCAGAGTTCGACCAGATCGAATCCATCCTTCGCACCGTGTTGAAGGAAGCCGCCAACAAGATCTAGTACACATGGCCCGCAGGAGCAACCTGCGGGCCATAAATCTGCATGTCAGCGTCATATGAAGGAGCCAATCTTCACGGTTTGTCGCTCAATTGGTGCTTTGTGTCATAGGCCACTAGTCTGTGGTTTAGGACGATCAAGATCGCCTTTGGAAGATGGCAGGAAGCTCATGACTTTGGAACCGACCAGGATCAGGCTCGCACGGGAACGTGCAGCGTTGAGCCGGTCTGCCCTGGCCGCGTCACTGGGCATCTGCGAACGAGAACTGGCCCTGGCGCCGGATCGGCTGAGCCATGAACTGGCCGAAGTTCTCGGTTGCTCGCCACAGTTCTTCCGGCTCCCTGCCACGCGCGGCATTGATACCGAACGCATCTTCTTCCGCAGTCCGCGACGCACCAGCACCGCACAAAAGCTGGCCGCCGCCGCACTGGGCCGAACAGGCGTGGAGCTCTATCGCCTGATCACCGAAAACTTTGTCTTGCCGGAAACTGAAGTGCCTGAATTGACCGGTTTTTCACCGGCCGATGCCGCGGCGCAGTTGCGCCTCGATTGGGACCTGGGATGCGGGGCCTTGCCAGATATCCTGCACCTGCTCGAATCCCACGGCATTCGGGTGCTCAGCTTGCCACCCGAACTGGATGCGGTAAAAACCTTCAGCTTCTGGGAAGAAGGGCAAGCCTTCATCTTCTTGGCCGCTGGGACCACGCAGGTTCAGCGTTTTGCCCTCGCCCATGAGCTGGGGCATCTGCTGTTGCATTCTTCGCTGGGCGGGCAGGGCGAACAGCTGGCGGCCGCTGAGCTGGAAGCCGATCAGTTTGCCGCGCAGCTCTTGCTGCCAGCCCTGTCCTTGCAGGTGCGGGTCTCGAATTCCTTGCAGATCCCGCAGCTGCTGAGCTTAGAAGAACATTTTGGGGTGCCGGCCACGGTGATCCTGGCGCACAGCCGTGCCTACGGGTTGCTCGGTGAGCAGGCCTACTGTTGGCTATCCCAGGAGATTTCGCTAGAACCCCCGGCCGCGCCTCGGCCCGTGACCTCCCGAGTTTTCTCGCTGGTTTTCCCCTCGCTGCAGCTGGACCATCGGGCCAGTACCTCGGTGATCGCCCGCAAATTGGGGCTGACCGAACAGCACATCCACGAACTCACCTTTGGGCAGGCCTTCGTGCTGTTGGCTGGGGACAACGAAGCAGAACCCGGCGAGATCCATCGCGCTCATCTGCGCGCGCTGTAGTTCACGATTGCTCGGACTCAGGGTTCGGCAATTTCCACCTCGAGCAGGCCTGCACGCCATTGTGCTGTCATGTTGCGCGCCAAGTCCTCGGCGGCCAGGGCCTCATCGGGGGTCATGAAGTAGGTGTTGATTCTCAGTTGTTGCTCCGGGTCCAGATCCGCTGGCAACAAGACCATCGATCGGCAACCGGGGATTTTTACCGCGCGGAATAGCCCGCAATGCCGTTCGACGTGGTGCACCGGGCAGCACAGCGATGCCGAATGAATGTCCGTGCACCCACCCTTCTCCCAGGCATCAAGATGGTCCAGTTCGCAACGTTCGACCGGCATGCTGCAGCCAGGGTAGGCGCAGCCACGATAGGCGGCACGGATAGCTCGGCCCTGGGCCTTGGTGAACAGCCGTTGGGTTCGACCCAGGTCAAGTGGCAGGGATTGGCCGTTGAGGATGACCGGGTAGATTCCGGCGGTGCACATGGCGGTGCGTACTTCACCCGGTGACAAGGCCAGTCCCGAAGAACTGACGGCATAGTTGGTGCCGGACTGGAGCATTTTCTCGTAGTTCAACAGGATGCTGACTTGAGCGGTGGCCAAACCTGCCCGGTTGATGCTCGGCCCGTCATGGGCCCGATGATCCTTGAGCAGCAAAGCCATCAGGCCGATGAGCCTTCGCCTTTCGGGCCTCAGATCTTCCCACGCCGGTGCAGGTTCGCTGGTTTCTGCGGCTTCGGGCCCGATGTCGAGTTCCGGGTCCGGAGCAGGGTCAGGTGGCGCGTTGCCGTTGTCGCGGGCCCAATCTGGCTTGGTGGCTTCGTCGTCCCAGCCCTCACCGGGATCGCCGGTGAATTCCGCTTCGGTTTCCTGCAATCCCTGGCGATCCCCGGCCTGGGTCATGGGGTTGGAGGTACCGACGAAGTGGGCTTCAATCACCGCGGCTTGGGAGGGCAGAACGCGCAGTGTGTACTCGATCAACCCGCGGCGAGTGCCACGGCGAAAGAGGCCAACCTCATCGAGCAAGGCCTTCAGGGGGCGTTTACCGGCCTTGATTTGGGCCACCAGATCGGCGATGTGCTTGCGCGCAGATTTCGGTTCGCTCTGGATCAGCTGCAGGGACGCGGACTGCAGGAATTGCTTTTGTTCCAGACCGGCCGTGCCCTCGAGCAGATCCTTGCGGGCGGTGTGCAGTTTCAGTGCGGTGCTGGCCAGCAGGCGCGGATCAAGGGCCGGATCGGCAAACTGTTGAGCCATCTCAGGAAGCCACGGGGCGATCGGCTGGCCGGCCTGGTCAACGCCGCCGATCAGGCAGTCGGCTTGGACCAGCCGTTCCCGGGCGGCGCTGCGCGGAATATCCAGCCAGTCCTGCATGAAGGCGCGGGCCGAACGGTAGGCGGTGCGCCCGGCGGTGGTGCGCCCTTCGGCGGCAGCCAGGTTGAGTTCGGTGGGGTCGGCGGCCGCGTCGGCGACGGCCTGCAGCGAGGGCTGGTCGAGTTTGTGGGCGCCGCTGCGGCGCAGTGCGTGGGCCACGTGGATCTGGGCGCGGGTGTGCACGCCGCCTAGCGCTTCGGTCAGGATCCCGAAGCAGGCCGCGTGGCCGGGGGCGAGTTCCAGGTCGCTGAGCACCGCAGTAGCGGAGTTGACCAGGCGCAGCGCGGTGGTCAGTTCGGCTAAGGCATGGACGGCTGCTGTGCTCATGTCCCCCAGCGTGCGCGGTCAACGGTGGGCACTGGCGGGGCCGGGATCGAACTGTGGAAAAGTGCCCGCGGAGGACTTAGCCGTGCATCCGGTACCAGAGCAGGGCCACCTGCAAGCTGGCGCGGGATTCGGCAGAGTCCAGCACCACCCCCAGTTTGGCTTCGAGCTTGGCCAGTCGGGCGTACAGGGTGGGGCGCGAGAGGTAGCCGGCCTTGGCCAACGCGGACTTGTTGCCACTGTGTGCGAGGTAGAGTTCGAGCAGGTCAAGCGCGGGTTCATCGATTGGGTTGAGCAGTGAGGCGAGCTCGGCGTGAGCGAAGGAACGCATCCGCGGATCGGCGCCCATAGCCGAGAGCACCCCGCGCAGGCGCAGGTCGGCAAAGCGGTAATAGGGCCGGGCGCGGGTGGGCAGGTTCGGCACGATTTCGGCCACCTGCGCGGCCTGCTCCAACCCGGTGATGGCGGCGCCCAGGGTACCTTCGGGGCCGACCCCGATGGCGACCGGCGCGGTGAGTTGTTCGGCCAAGCGCCGGGTGAATCCTTGCAGGGTGGAATCCACCAGTTCGCGGGCCCGCACCGGCAGGATCAGTGAGAGGTAGCCGGGTTTGAGCAGGCCGGCGAGGATGCCTAAGTGCAGCGAGTCGGCGAGCTGATCGAGCTCTTCTAAGAGTGCGCGGTCAGCCAGCTGGGTTTCGGTGGCGCTGGCCGCGGCGGAGGTGGAGATGACCACCGGGACATAGTAGGCGGCCGGGGCCAGGCCCAGGGCCTGGGTGCGGATGGCGAGTTCTTTTTCGCTGTAGTGATGCCCGGCGGCCAGTTCGTGCAAGGTGGCGGTGCGGGTTTGGTAGAGCAGCTCGCGCTCATCGCGCCCGGAGAGCCGGGCGATGGTCAGCGCTTGGCCGGCACGTTCGAGCACCAGGGCGGCCCGGTCGTCGTCGGCGAGTTCGGCCGGGACGATCAGCCGGCCCCAGCGTCGCCTCGCTGCCCCCACCGGGGTTTGCAGCCAGTTTTCGGCTCCGGTGGCCCGGCCGGTGTGCTGGAGGTAGCCGACAAATTTGGAGCGGTTGATCCAGTCTTCCAGGTGCGCGTCGGCGTGGGCGAGCACCCGGTGGCGGACATCTTCGAGCACCACCGGGGCGGACAATAAAGCGGCGGTGCGCGTGACGATGTGCGCCTCGTCGGCCTCGGACAGGGAGAGCTCGGTGTAGATTTCGTGCACGCGCCGGGAGAATTGCACGGCTTCGAGCTGTTGGGCCACCAGCAGCTGGTGGATGACTTCGGTGATCGCCACAAAGCGGGTGCGCCGGCGCAGTACGATCACCGGCAGGCCCGGATCCTCGATCGGCAGGGGGCCGCCGGTGGTGTCCTCAATAATGACCGCGGCCGCGCCCGCGGAGCGCAGGGCGGTGATGAAGGCGGGCACGTCGTTGACGTTGCGCAGGGTGGTGAGTACCAATTCGCGGCCCAGCAGCAGCTCGGTATTCTCGCTGGATTCGGTCACGTGCACCCAGCGCAGTTCGGTGTCCAGCCCCTGGGCACAGAGCACCTGCGGGTCGCCAGCCTGCACCACGGGCAGCTGGAGGACCTCATTAACCGTCAGCATTTTTACACTCCGTCATCGATCTTGCTTAAATCATGACATAGTGCCGGTGTTCTAGGTCACGGTCATGACCCATGATGAAGGAAAGCCCGATGAAGGACCGTGAAAGGACCACCCGATGAGCACCACGCTGACCGATACCCTGCAGCACTGGATCAACAACGCCAACTACAGCGCTGATGAACGCACCGGCAAGATCTTCAACCCCGCCACCGGCGAGGTAGCCCGCACCGTGCAGCTGGCCTCCAAGGCCACCACCGAGCATGCGATCGCGGCCGCCGCCGAGGCCTTCCCGAAGTGGCGCGACACCTCCCTGGCGCGGCGCACCGCGATCATGTTCAACTTCCGCCAGCTGCTCGCCGAACGCAAGGGCGAACTGGCAGCGATCATCACCGCAGAGCACGGCAAGGTGCTCGACGACGCCCTGGGCGAAGTGGCCCGCGGCTTGGAAGTCGTCGAACTATGCTGCAACGCCCCGTACCTACTCAAGGGCGAATACTCGCAGAACGCCTCCACCGGCGTCGACGTGCAGTCCCTGCGCCAGCCGGTCGGCGTCTCGGCGATCATCTCACCGTTCAACTTCCCGGCCATGGTGCCGCTGTGGTTCTTCCCGGTGGCCATCGCCTCCGGTAATGCCGTGGTGCTCAAGCCGTCGGAGAAGGACCCGACCGCCTCGATCTGGCTCGCCCAGCTCTTCGCCGAAGCCGGGCTGCCCGAAGGCGTGCTCAATGTGGTGCACGGAGACAAGGAATCTGTGGACACCCTGCTGACCGACCCGCGGGTCAACTCGGTCTCCTTTGTGGGTTCCACCCCGATCGCCCAGTATGTCTACTCCACCGGCACCGCCCACAACAAGCGCGTGCAGGCTTTTGGCGGGGCGAAGAACCACATGCTGGTGCTCCCGGATGCCGACCTGGATCTGGCCGCCGACATGGCCGTGAACGCGGGCTTCGGGGCGGCCGGCGAGCGCTGCATGGCGATCTCCGTGGTGGTCGCGCTGGAGTCCATCGCCGATGAACTGGTGGCCAAGATCGCCGAACGTGCCAAGACACTGCGCGTGGGTGATGGCACCCGCGGTTGCGATATGGGCCCGTTGATCACCGGTGAGCACAAGTCCAAGGTCGCCGGCTACATCGACGCGGGCATCCAGTCCGGCGCCGAGCTGGTGGTTGATGGCCGCACCGGCACCGTGGATGCCGAGGGCGAGGGCTTCTTCCTGCACCCGACGCTGTTCGATCGTGTCGGCACCGACATGTCCATCTACACCGATGAGATCTTCGGTCCGGTGCTTTCGGTGGTCCGCGTGGAGTCCTTCAACGAGGGTATCGATCTGATCAACTCCTCCCCCTACGGCAATGGCACCGCGATCTTCACCAATGACGGTGGCGCGGCTCGGCGTTTCGAAGACGAGATCCAGGTGGGCATGGTCGGGGTGAACGTGCCGATCCCTGTTCCGGTGGGCTACCACTCCTTCGGCGGCTGGAAGGCCTCGCTGTTCGGCGACCAGCATGCCTACGGACCGGAAGGCTTCAAGTTCTTCACCCGCAACAAGGTGGTCACCAAGCGTTGGCTAGATCCTAGCCACGGTGGCATCAACCTCGGCTTCCCGCAGAACGACTAGGAGCATCATGAGCGAGCAATTGACCGAAGAAATCACCAGCGAGCAGATCGCCGCCGGCAAGCGCGTCTATGAGCTGGATCGCGAGCATGTCTTCCACTCCTGGCAGGCGCAGGGGCCATTCACCCCGATGACCATTTTGAAGACCGAGGGCTCCTATGTGTGGGATGGCGAGGGCAACAAGCTGATCGACCTCTCCAGCCAGTTGGTGAACACCAACATCGGGCACCAGCATCCCAAGGTCATCGCCGCGATTCAGGAGCAGGCCGGCAAGCTGGCAACCATTGCGCCGCAGCATGTCAATGAGGCGCGTTCTGAGGCGGCCCGGCTGGTGGCTAAGCACACCCCGGGTGAGTTGAACAAGATCTTCTTCACCAATGGTGGGGCGGATGCGGTGGAGCATGCGGTGCGCATGGCCCGGCTGCATACGGGCAAGCACAAGGTACTTTCGGCCTACCGCTCCTATCATGGCGGCACGCACCTGGCGGTGAATATCACCGGGGACCCGCGGCGCTTCGCCTCGGATCACGCAACCGACGGGGTCGTGCACTTCTTCCCTGCCTACCCGTACCGCTCCTACTTCAATTCCACCACGGCCGAAGAGGAAACGCAGCGGGCGCTCAAGCACCTGGAAGACACAATCCTGCTGGAAGGTCCTGGCACCATTGCTGCGATCATCCTTGAGTCGATTCCGGGTACCGCGGGCATTTACCTGCCGCCTCCCGGATACCTGCAGGGGGTGCGCGAGCTGACCAAGAAGCACGGCATCATCTACATCGCCGACGAAGTGATGGCCGGGTTCGGCCGCAGCGGCGAATGGTTCGCGGTGAACCACTTTGATGTGGTGCCAGATCTTTTGACCTTCGCCAAGGGTGTGAACTCCGGTTATGTTCCGTTGGGCGGCGTGGCCATCAGCCCAGAAATCTTCGAGACCTTCCGGGAGAACGCCTACCCTGGCGGGCTGACCTACTCCGGCCACCCGCTGGCCTGTGCCGCGGCGGTCGCCACCATTACCGCGATGGAAGATGAGTCCATGGTTCAGAATGCCAAGCGCTTGGGCGAAGAAATCATCGGGCCGCGTCTTGCACAGTTCGCCGCTGACCACCGGTCGGTGGGCGAGGTGCGCGGCACCGGGGTGTTCTGGGCCGTCGAACTGGTGAAGAACCGGGAAACCCGTGAGCCGCTGGCGGCCTATGGCGGCAGCAGCCCGGAGATGAACCAGGTGATTGCCGCAGCGAAGAAAGCAGGTTTGCTGCCGTTCGCCAACTTCAACCGGCTCCATGTGGTGCCGGCGATGAATATTGAAGATGCTGTGCTGATCGAGGCACTGGATCGACTGGAGCAGGCATTGATCGTTGCCGACACATTCGTCGAATAATCCCTGACTGGCAGGACAGCGCCGCTGTCCTGCCAGTTCTGCATTAAAGGTAGGAGCCAGCCATGGAATCATCCAGCCACTTAGTACTTTCCGCCCATCCTCGCGCCTCGACCGATGTGCAGGACCGCAGGCAGGCCAGCGTGGATCGCTCCGGCTATGTGCCCGAATCCTTCGCGGACGGGGTGATCTTTGCCCAGGACATCGAGGATGTGGTGCTGGCGATGAAGCTGGCCCATGAGCATCGGGCGGTGATCGTGCCGCGCGGGGCCGGTACCGGGTTGGCGGCCGGATCCAGCGCGCAGGCCGGGCAGATCGTGCTGGATCTGTCCCGCATGGACCAGATCCTGGAGATTGATCCGGTGGAAGCTACCGCGCTGGTGCAGCCCGGAGTAATCAACGCGGCGGTGAACCAGGCCGCCGGCGAGCACGGTCTGTTTTATGCCCCGGATCCAGCTAGTACCGCGATCTGTTCGATCGGCGGCAATATTGCGACGAATGCCGGCGGCATGTGGTGCGCCAAATACGGGGTAACCCGCGAGTCGGTGCTCAGCTTGCTGGTGGTGCTTCCGGACGGGCAGCTGCTGCGCACCGGGCGACGAACCATCAAAGGCGTGGCCGGCTACGACATGAACGCGCTGATAATCGGCTCCGAAGGCACCCTGGGCATCGTAGTGGAAGCGCTACTGCGGCTGCGCCCCAAGCCCAAGCACACCTCCACCCTGGTCGCCTATTTCCCCGATGAGGGTACCGCTGCACAGGCCGCTTCGGCGGTGATCGCGCAGCGGTTGACCCCATCGGTGTTGGAATTGATGTGCGGTAAAACCTTGAAGTCAGTGGATGCGGCGCTCGGAACCGAGCATGAATCACGCGGCGGTGCCTTGCTGCTCGCACAGACCGATGGTTATGGTGCACAGCTGGAAATGCAGGCGTTGCAAGATGCGATCGCCCCGCTGGCCGGGCTCATTGAGATCGCCAAGGACCAGGAACAGGCCGAGGCGCTCATCGAAGCCCGACGCCAGGCCATCCCGAGCATGGAACTGCTCGGCACCGCCTCCATCTGCGATATTGGCGTACCGCGCAACCGGCTAGCCGAAGCCTTTGCCGGGTTGCAGCGGATTGAAGAGGAGCGCGGCGTATCGATCTTCACCATTGCTCATGCCGCCGACGGCAACCTGCATCCGATCATCGTGGTGCCCGAAGGTCAATCCATCACCAGCGGTGCACCGAAGGCCGCGTTGGGAGACATGTTCTACCTGGCTAAATCCTTGGGTGGCACGCTCACCGGCGAGCACGGCATCGGGTTGCTCAAGCAGGATTGGTTGACCGAAGAATTGGGCGAGACCTCACTTGAGCTGCAACGGCGTGTCCGCGCGGTGATCGATCCGCTCGGCACACTAAATCCGGGGAAAGCGATTTAACCGTAGAAATACCGTTCTGACTTGCGTAGGGTAAATTCATGGATGAGTTTCTTCCGGTAGTCTTCAGCCGCCCGCTCATAGCGTTGGCCACTTCCGTGATTTTTTTGATGATCGGATTGGCCCTGTTACCTCACGCGTTGATGCGCCGCCGGCGCTTCTCGCGGTTGCGTGACGGCGAGCAGACCTACTCTCGACGCGCATCCATTCGCACTGAGTTCATTTGCGCTGGAATTGCCGGGGCAATGACGGTGGCTTTGGTTGCCTTCGGCTTAGCCGGCTATCGCACAGCGATGAGTAACCTAGAGGCGAACGTCCACAAGGAATACTCCCCGACCAAGCTGGATATCAAGTACTGGAACGGGTCCTGGGCCACCGCTGATGTCACCTTTGCCGACGGTACAAGCATTGACGGTGCCCAGATTTCGGTACAGGATGCCTACCGTCCATTCATTGCGGAAAAAACGACAACTGATTAGCTGGCAGAGAACTGTCGCCATTACCTAACTTCAGTGTGAAATACTGACCACAGATTATTTTTGCGCCGAAACCCTGTGGAGGGAAAAGACAATGACCGGAAGTGGTGCGCCAGCAGGCGATCCGTTCCAGCCGCATCTTGAGTGGGGTCTGAAATCCTCGTTCGTGAGCTATATTTCTTCCCTCGCCGATGGACGTATCGAAGCAAGCAATGGTGTCTGGCAAGCTGGCAACTCATTGGTTTTCCCGGCTTCCTCGGCCACGGAAGTTCCCGATAATGAGGTGTGGTTCAACGGCCGAGTATCCTTCTCCGGGCACGGCGGCATGATGAAACTGGACCTCATCGAGCCACGCGTCGAAAACCACGATGAAGCCATCGCCCTCACCATCGCTATGGCTGATGGTCGAGTTGCCATCGCTGAGCTCACGGAGACTGCTGTCTCTCGTGCTTTCGGTTTGGTCAAGACCCGTTTTTCTGCGGTTCTCACCGAGGCTGGTTCCAAGCTTTTCAACGGACAGTATCCAGCTGGCCAGCAGCTCGAAGATATAGAGATCGTGCTTCGCGGCTAATGCCTGCCGACAATCTGTTTTGGCCAATGACATGGTCAAAAACCTGAGCAAGGAGTTGCGGAATTGAACCCGCTAGTACCCAACGCCTACGAACTGATCGTTTTCTACATCGTGCCGGTGCTTTTTGCCGTCGCCCTCGTTTTTGTCATCTTATTCGTGGCGCGAGCCCGAAAGTCTGAGTCTTTTGAATTCATCTCAGAAGACGAGGCTGACATAAAAGACGAATAACCGACTAAGCGCAGACAAGAGATGCCAGCACTGATTTATCAGTGCTGGCATCTCTTTTTGATGATGTTGCCTAATGACGTTGTAGCGTCAAAATGTAGCTACTGGCGAGAAAATTCCGATGCACGGGCGACTTGCTCATCGTTCAAGGCGTGGCCGGTGTACTTCTCAAATTGCGCGGCAGCCTGCAGAGCAATAACCTCCGCACCGGTGATCACTTGCTTGCCCGCCTTCTGGGCGGCAAGGATCAGAGGTGTGTCGCTAGGGAAGGCGACAACGTCAAACACTGCCTCGGCTGCAGCAATATGCTCATCAGAAAATGACTGAACGTCGGACTGTGCACCGTCCATACCTAGCGGAGTAACGTTCACCAGGATCTTATGACCCACAGCGGGATCATTAGCTACAAAATTGTAGCTGTACTTCTGCGCCAGCTCTTGGCCAGCCGATTCATTGCGGGCCAATACCGTCAAATCTTCGAAGCCGGCGTCGCGGAACGCTGCGACAACAGCCTTGGCCATGCCACCGGATCCACGAACCAATACGCTGTGCTTCACATCCAATTCATGGCGCTTGATCAGTGTGGCAATGGCTTCAAAATCAGTATTTGAGGCCACCAGATGACCATTGATGTTAACGATCGTGTTGACCGAATCGATGGCCGCGGCAGAAGGTTCGATTTCATCAACCAGCTTCATCACGTCTTCTTTAAAAGGCATGGATACCGAACATCCTCGAATTCCCAAGGCACGAACGCCTGAGATAGCGCCGGTGAGATCATCGGTCGAGAACGCCTTGTAGATGAAGTTCAGTTCAAGCTCGTCATAAAGGTAATTATGGAACCTGGTGCCAATGTTGGATGGGCGTCCTGACAGTGAAATGCACAAGGACATGTCTTTATTCAAAATAGGCACGAGAGAATCTCCAAAGCTTGTTCGTGGTACTCCACCCAATATACGGGCCTGAGTTCAACTTGTTGGGTAAATGCTCGCTACCCGACCTCAGGATCAGTGGCTCTTTCACCGCGTTGAGTGATTGGATAAGCTCGGATTCCATGAGCAAGAATTTGGAATCGGGACCGTTTTATCACGGCACGAAGGCGGCGTTAAGCCCCGGAGATTTGTTATCACCAGGGTTTCCCTCAAACTATCGCCCTGAGATCATCATGAATCATATCTATTTCACGGCTCTTCCCGACGGGGCCGGGTTAGCGGCAGAGATTGCAGCTTTGGACGGCACTGCACACGTTTATGAAGTAGAGCCGACCGGCGAGTTTGAAGATGACCCCAACGTCACTGATAAAAAGTTCCCGGGCAACCCCACGCGTTCCTATCGCAGTTCCAGTCCATTAAGAGTTATCCGCGAAGTTCAGGACTGGAAGCGTCTGTCGCCACAAGAGCTACAAGGCTGGCGGGATCGCATCGCGGCCATTACGGCCAGCCCCAAGGGCGAAATCATCAACTAGGTCAACTAGACGACGCGGCGGTGCCCGATCCCCCAAAAAGTGGGACTGTAGGGCACCGCCGAATGACGTGTCATTCCGTAGGTGCTAGCCGGTGATGATCTGTGGCTGAGCCAAGGATTTCAGTCCGTCCAGTCCAAACTCCAAGCCGTACCCTGACTGCTTTGCCCCACCAAAAGGAATGCGGGGATCGATGCTTCCATGGGCGTTGATCCAGACCGTTCCGGATTGAATCTGGGCAGCGACCTCCAACGCCTTGGCCCGATCGTTGCTCCACACCGATGCACCAAGTCCGACCTCCAGGGAGTTGGCATGCGCAATTGCCTCGGCAATGTCTTTGACCTTGATGATTGGTAGCGCGGGACCAAATTGTTCTTCGGTCACCAAGCGATTATCCGCAGCGATATCTGCAATGAGCGTCGTTGGATAGAAATATCCCTTGGCTTGTTCATCAGGGTTGGCGCCGAGCAAGACCGTAGCACCGGAGTTCACTGCGTCTTGGACAAGATCAGCAACGATGTCGTACTGGGCTTTGTTTTGCAGCGGGCCCAGTACGTTGTTTTCGTCCAGGCCGACACCCATTGGCATGGTCTTTGCGACAGCTGTTAGCTCAGTGCACACCTCGTCATAGATAGCTTCGGGAACATAGAGCCGCTTGAGCGCTGCGCAAGTCTGCCCGGTGTTGATGAAAGCACCCCAGAAGAGGTCTTGTGCTATCGCTTTTGGATCGGCATCCTCAAGCACGATACCCGCATCATTACCGCCCAGTTCCATGGTCAGGCGTTTTACTGTGTCTGCCGAGGAGCGAATGATCGCTTTTCCGGTGCGGGTGGAACCGGTGAACATGATCTTGGCAATGTCCTTGTGGCTGGAGAGTTTTTCTCCTACCTCTCGCCCACCGGCAACGACGTGAAGAACATCGGCTGGCAGCACTTCGTTCAAGATATGGCCTAGTGCCAAGACCGACAATGGCGTGTACTCGCTGGGCTTCATCACTACGGTATTGCCCATGCGCAGCGAAGGTGCCAGCTGCCAAATCGAAATCATCACCGGCCAGTTCCAGGGTCCGATGGCACCTACAACGCCCAAAGCACGATAGTGCTTTGCTGAATAGGTCTCTCCATCGTCCACCATGACTTCCGGTTCAACCTCATAGGCTGTGGCCGCACGTAACCACGCTGCCGCACCGCCAATTTCAAAACGTGCGTTGGGACCATTTAGTGGTTTGCCCTGCTCACGCGAGAGTAGCTCAGCTAAGGCTTCGGCATTCGCCTCAATGTTGTCTGCTGCCGCGTTTAGAAGGCGCTTGCGCTGTTCATGGCCCAGCGCGTCCCAGCTAGGCTGGGCGGCTTTGGCCGAAGCAACGGCTGCGTCAAGGTCCTCAGCACTCTGCTGGGCTACCCGGCCCAAGAGCTCTTCAGTTGCGGGATCGAAAATTTCAGTTCCACCGGTGGCGGGCTGGATCGCATCCAGCAATTCTTGAGCGTTGGCGTAGGCCATGATGCAACTCCTTTGTTGAGGTTTTATAAGGTCGAAAGTTCTGTGGCTGGTTGGGGTTCTCTATGCGTTCGCCGCACCACCAAAGCCACCAATGATGCCAGCAATCCTGGAATGATAACGATGCCTTGCAGAACGTAACCCAGAAGGCCCGGCTCTTGAGCACCGAGCAAGATATCGAAATTGACGATGATTTGCACGAAAACGTAGAACAACGCAATACCTGAAATCAGTGGCGCGATCACTCGGGTCACCAGCGAATCATCAGTTTTGTGTCGCGCAAAGTATCCGATGACAGCGAAGGAAGTCAGGGCCATCAGAAGGACGAGGCCAAAGGCCGCTGAATTGGTCATCCAGGTGAACATCGTGAACACGATGTACATGGGTTCTTGACCGCGCGATGCTATGGCGAAGGCAATGATTACGATCAGGCCGAGCACGGACTGGGCCATCGATCCGGCGACGGGCGCGTGAGTCGTTCGAGAAGTGATGGCCAAGAACTTCGGCAAGGCACCACCACGGCCCATGGAGTAGAAGTAGCGCGAAATGACATTGTGGAAGGCGAGCAATGCCGCAAACAGGCTCGTGATGAACAAAATGTTCGCCAGATCCACGAACCATGTTGGGGCATGCGCTGCGAAGAAGACAAAGAGCAGATCCGGGCCATTCTCTGCCGAGGAGGCGATGACGTTGGTGGCACCTTCACCAACTGCGACAGCGAAGGCGGAGAAGGCGTAGAAGCAAGCGATGATGACGATGGCAATCATGGTGGCGCGTCGTGCGGTTCGCTGCGGGTCTTTGACCTCTTCGTTGTAAATGGTGCCAGATTCGAAGCCCATGAATGCTGCGATGGTGAAAGCTACGACGGCTCCCATGCCCGGGGCAAGCGCGTCGGAGAGATTGAAGGCGGTTTCCGGCTGTGGCGCTTGCGGTGCCAAAGCAAAAGCCATGATGTTGTAGACAACGACAACCAAGAACTCAGCGGCAACGATAATTCCCAACACCTTCACGGAAAAATCCACGCGGTTCATGCCGAGCAATCCAACGGCCACCCAGGCTGCAAGTGCCATTACCCACCACGGAATGGCGGTGTTGAAGGTGGCGTTGGCGAAGGAGGAAGCGGCAAATCCGAACATTCCGTAGATGCCGATTTGCATGAGGTTGTAGCTGACTAGTGCCACCATCGCGGCACCGACTCCCACGATGCGCCCCAGGCCTTCAGCGACGTACGCGTAAAAGGCACCGGCGTTTGGGATATGCCGGCTCATCGCGGTGTAACCGATGCTAAAGATCAGTAGAACAGCCCCGACGAGCAGGAAAGACAGCGGTACGGAGTTCATGCCGGTCACCGCGTAGTTTGTCGTGACACCGCCGGCAACTGCGGTCAGTGGTGCACTGGCGGCAATGATCATGACGACTAAGGCTGGCACCGTAAGAGTGCGTTGTTCCAGTGCCATAAGATCCCCCAAAGGTTTAGTTTGTGCTCTCTTCAGGATCTACGGTGCGGGCTGTTTCGCATTGTCATTCGGTGCAGGCTCATTGCTTCCCCGCGCATGACTGTGTGGCAGCTCTCATTGATCGATGCGGTATTTGCCTGGGGTGCAACCGAATTCCTTGGAAAACATCCGGCTGAACCCAGCTGCATCGACAATGCCCACTCGGGCACCGATGGCCTGCACCGAATGTGTCGAGAGCAATGGATCTCGCAGCAAGCGCGAAGCTTCGGCAAGGCGGCGGTGGCGGATGAGCGCGGCGACGCTGTGTGGCTGGTGCTCGAAGAGCGCGTGAAGGCTGCGTACCGAAATAAAGTGCGCTGCCGCTATTTGGGCCGGTCCGAGGTTTGCATCATTGAGGTGATCATCGATGTAGCCGGTGATCTTTTCGCGCTGCTGGGCTTTGGTGTCTGCAACGGCCTCAAGTCCCAGTACCCCACCCAGTGCCGTAGCCAGTAGGTCCACGGTATTGCGGGCTAAGGGGTACCCTCCGTAGTCGTCCCACTGCGCCAAGTTGGCGCCGAGGTGGTTCATCAGTGGTGCGACTGTTCCGGAGAGTGGATGGTTGTTCTTCAGAGCTAACGCGGTCACTTGGCCCACTTGTTGGGTCGAAAGCTTGAATTGATCGTGCGGGATCAGTGCGACAACGACAGTTGCCGGCTTTTCAAACGCGAGCGTGTACGGGCGCTGGGTGTCATAGATGGCCAGATCCCCTGGCGCGAGTACGGTCTCGCGGCCGTCTTGGACGAGAAGTCCATAGCCGTCGAGTTGATAGGAGACTTTGTAGAATTCTCCATCGCCGCTGTTGGTCAAATCCACGGTACGCTGCACCGCGTGGGGCCGAGCGTGGATGCGCATTAGGCCGATGTCTCCCAGCATGTTCACGCCAAGGGAAGCTGCGAAATGTCCACCGGTCACCTGTTCGCTGCGTAATTGCACGAAAGCATCAGAAATGAGCCTAGACCACGCCGTAAATGAATCGACGTGCTGGATTTGATACATGCGGTCCCTCCCCCCATGATGCTCCTAAAAGTGCGAGGCATCACACATGAGGGTACGCTCGACCGCCGGGGTTTGTCACTATTTTCTGCAACCAGAGAATTTCGTTTGAATCCCTAGGAGGCAGCGGATGCGAGCAGGTCTAGCTGATACTTCAGCTGTTGTTCCAACCGAGCGGAGGTATTGACTTCGGCATCCAGCACGCTGCTTGCCTGAGCCCCCATGAGGAAGTTGATAATCGAATCTCGTGCCGTTTGAGCACGCCCATCTTCGGCCTTAAAAACTTGTTTGAGCCAGAGATCCAGCATGGTGCGCCATTGGTCCATCGTTGATGCGTTCACGTCGGCCAATTTGAGATCGCCTAGCGCAAGGTGCCAGAAATGCACGGCAATGCGCGCTTCGTTCCGGCGTAGCTCATCCAGTGGAAGCACTTCTCGCGCGAAGGCCTCGATGGCTTCCAGGCCTTGGAGTCCGGTTGCCTGCTGGTGAATTCGTTGATTCGTTGCCTCCGCTACGAAGTTGAAGGTGGCCACAAGCAGCGCGTCACGCGTTGGAAAGTACGGCTTTAATGCCCCGTTGGCGTAGCCAGCGGCAGCGGCCAAGTCACGCAGGTTCAGCTTCTCGATACCTTCACGGGCGATAAATCGCCAGGTGACCTCTACGATCTCTCGACGACGCTGGTCATGATCAACGATTTTTGGCATGACACAAGACTAACCATTTTTATTTTCATGGCCCCAAAGGGTTGCGTCATGCCGCGTCGCTCCGTATTCTCTACATTCATAGAATAATAATTGACGTGGATCACATAACCGTAGGAGCCAGACGTATGACCACCACAGCGACCACAGATTTCAGCTTGCTCAGCGAAACAGAAGTTGCCCTCGCTAAAGAGCTCCTCGTTGAGAACGGACTGTTCGGCGAAAACACCCGCATCGCGTACCTTGGGCTCGAAGATCCGCAAGAATCTCGGCCCGGACGTTATGTGCGCATCATGCTTCTGGATAAGCTCACCAATTCACCGCAGGACATCGTGCTGAATCTGGGCAACCGCACGGTGGTCACAGTCCTCGACATTGACGCCTCCATGGTGGGTCAAATGCCGGTGCTGCTCGAAGAGTTCGAAATGGTCGAAGCGATCCTCAGTACCGATCCTCAATGGGCGGCTGCCTTGGCCAAACGCGATCTCAGCCCAACCCAGGTGCGTGTTGCTCCACTCTCCGCAGGTGTCTACGCCGAGGAATATCCCGACGAATCCGGTCGTCGCATCCTGCGCGGCTTGGCCTTCCGCCAGGACTTCGCGGAAGATTCTGCCTGGGCTCACCCCGTGGATGGGCTCGTGGTGTATATCGACACCATTGCCCAAAAAGTTGACCGTCTATTGGATCTCGACATTGTCCCGGTACCCGAAACCCACGGCAATTACACCGACCCTGAACTAACCGGTCCGACGCGCACCTCGCAGAAACCTATCGAAATCACCCAGCCCGAGGGCGCCAGCTTCACAGTCACCCAAGGCAACCACGTGGAATGGGAAAAGTGGTCGCTGGATATCGGCTTCGACATGCGCGAAGGGCTGGTGCTCTACAACATCGCCTTCGACGACAAGGGCGTACAGCGCCGCATCTTGGACCGCGCATCCATTGCGGAAATGGTGGTCCCCTATGGTGATCCCTCCCCCGTGCGCAGCTGGCAGAACTACTTCGATACCGGCGAATACCTGATCGGTCGACTGGCCAACTCGCTGGAGCTGGGCTGCGATTGCCTCGGCGAAATCCACTACATCTCCCCCGTCGTCACCGACGCCGACGGCCACGCACAGACGATCACCAACGGCATCTGCATGCACGAGGAAGACGCCTCGATCCTCTCCAAGCATGCCGATGACTGGTCGGGCGTGAAGTACACCCGGCGCAACCGGCGCCTGGTGATCAGCTTCTTCACCACCGTGGGCAACTACGACTACGGCTTCTACTGGTACCTCTACCTTGATGGCACCATCGAATTCGAGGCCAAGGCCACGGGTATCGTATTCACCTCAGCCATGCTCGATGAGCGCTTCGCCTCGGAAATGGCCCCGGGACTCGGTGCCCCGTTCCACCAGCACATCTTCGGTGCCCGTCTGGACTTCGCCCTGGATTCCGGGCCGAGCCGAGTCATCGAAGAAGAAGCCGTGCGACTGCCGATCAGCGCGGAAAATCCGCGCGGCAACGCCTTCACCCGCAGCCACACGGTTTTGGGCACCGAGAAGCAAGCGGTGCGCGAGAGCAATCCGACGGCAGGACGCACCTGGGTGGTGACCAATCCCGAATCGAAGAACTACTTGGGTAAGCCGGTGGGCTACAAGCTGATGACCGAGGGCCTGCCCACCCTGTTGGCCGCCGAAGGCTCCTCGATTCATCAACGTGCGCAGTTCGCTTCCAAGGCGCTATGGGTGACCAAGCGCGACGCTGCGCACCGCTACCCCACTGGAGACTTCGTCAACCAGAACCCGGGGGTGGATGGCATCGGATCGTGGATCGAGGACGACAAGAACATCGATGGCGAGCAGATCAGCCTCTGGCACACCTTCGCGCTGACCCACTTCCCGCGCACCGAGGACTGGCCAATGATGCCGGTGGATACCGTTGGATTCAAGATCCGCCCGGAGGGGTTCTTCGACCGATCTCCTGTCCTTGATGTCCCAGCACCAGTTCAGCATGGTTGCTGTGCCACGCAGGTTTCCGATGGTTGCTGCGGTAATAACGGCTAGCGTTTCACGGCGGCTGTTCCCTGCACATCGTGTGCTCGGTTCAGCCGCCCTGGGGCTGGGTCTGGCTCATGTGGCCAGCCTTACTGTCTTGGCGCATTCCTGGTGGTGGATCTGCCTAGTGCTGGTGATGACCCTTTGGTGCGCCAAATGCGCGGTGGGCGTCTTTCGAGGTGCGCCAGCGCAGAAGTTGTTAGTCATGAGCGCGTTGATGGGAATGCTGCATATGGTGATGGCGCTGGGCATGCCATGGATGGGCGCACATCACCATTCAGTTGCGGCGCACTCATCGGCGCACGGAAACCTGATGTTGGTGATGGCCGTACCTGAATTTATCGTCATGTTCTGGGCAGCTATTCTGTGTCATATTCAGCGAAGCAGAGGGTCGCTTTCCGGATAACTATTGACAGGCGAAAACACGCAAGTTTAGATAAGTAATGAATCACATTCAATTTGCGGATCTTTGTTGCCGAGAAGAGGGATAAGCCTTGATCGCCGTCTGGCTCTCAACTGGCATCCTCTGTGCCCAACAAACCGCAACCCCCAAGGGTCCAATGGTCGTTCCGCTGACTCAATAGCACCTTCACAATTCCGCTATTGATCAAGGAAAGAACACATGAGCACCCAGCAGCACATTACTTTCGACCGCCATGAAGCAGAAGTCCCAGCAACGCTCATTGCCGAATCGCTGGCAACAGCAAAGCACACCAGTTATTGGCTGGATAATGACCGTCGCCCAGAACCGAGCGCTTCGCTGCATGGGGCAATCAACACAGAACTATTAATCGTCGGCGGTGGATACACCGGACTGTGGACCGCTTTGCAAGCCAAAGAGCGCGCCCCGCAGCGGCGCGTTGTTCTCATCGAAGGCCAACGCATCGGATGGGCGGCATCAGGACGCAACGGTGGATTCTGCGAAGCATCCCTCGTGCATGGCGACGCCAACGGAGAAAATCATCTGCCCAAGGAAAACGCTTTGCTTGCTGAGCTTGGTGCACAGAACCTTGATGAGTTCGAAGCTACCGTTCGAAAGTACTCCATGGATGTCGATTTTGTTCGGCAAGGCTCACTAAGCGTAGCTACCGAAGCACATCAGATTGCATGGGCCGCCGAAGAAGCGCAGGCCACGGGAGTAGAATTCCTCGACGCACTGCAGGTCAAAGCCGTCATCAATTCACCTGACTTCTTAGCCGGGGCGCTGGAGCGCCAATCCACGGCACTGGTGCATCCCGCCAAATTAGTGTGGGAGCTTGCTAGGGTTTGCCGCGAGCTAGGCGTGGAATTTTATGAGCATACCCAAGCGCTGGAACTGATCGATGCCGGTAACAAGGTCAAGGTATTAACCGCCGACGGGCAAATCGTCGCTGACCGCGTGGCGTTGGCTACCAATGTTTTCCCCTCCCTGCTCAAACGGCACCGAGCCCGCATTGTCCCGGTGTATGACTACGCCCTGATGACCGAACCCCTCACCGAAGAACAACGCGCGGCCATCGGCTGGGACCAGATGGTTGGTTTGGCCGATATGAATAATCGCTTCCACTATTCAAGGCCAACCATCGATGCCGACGGGAACTTCCGGATTCTCTACGGCGGGTATGACGCCGTGTACCATTTCGGCCGAAAAGTACGCTCAAGCTACGACAGCAATCAGAAAACCTTCAATAAGCTGGCGGCACACTTCTTTGGCAGCTTCCCACAGCTGAACGGCGTGAAATTCTCGCACGCCTGGGGCGGCGCCATCGACACTTGCTCGCGCTTCTTCTCCTTCTTCGACCTCACTCACTGTGGCAAAGTCGCCTACTGTGCGGGGTTCACCGGGCTAGGAGTCGGTGCCACCCGCTTCGGTGCAAAGGTCATGTTGGACTTGCTCTCTGGGGAGAAAACCGACCTGACAGAACTGGAATTGGTCCGCAGCAAACCCATTCCTTTCCCACCAGAACCCGCTGCATGGCTGGGGGTCAAAATCATGACAAATCACCTCATCAAGGCCGATCATCATGAAGGAAAACGCTCCGCATTCTTGAAGTTCATGGACAAGATCGGGATGGGCTTCGATTCCTAATGACAGAATTTCTTCCTCACCCTGCGCGCGAGCAACTATTAGAGCTTCCCATCGACCACCGGCCGATCGAGGCAGAGCAGCACATCGAAGGCCAGATTCCTGCTACCACGGGCTTCCAGCAAGTCAGCATCCTCGGCGAAGCTGAAATTGGCGTTTGGGAAATGTCACCCGGTTCCGTGCAGGACATCGAAGCGGACGAATACTTTGTTGTGCTCTCTGGCAAAGGCCAGTTGCAAATTCTTGAAGACAACGGATTCAGTGCACAGGTCATTGAACTCACCACGGGTATTGGTTTGCGTTTGCAGTCGGGCATGCACACCCACTGGACCGTAACCGAAACGCTTCGCAAGATCTACTTCACCCTCTGACCTTCCACAGGAGCATCGCTATGGATTACTACAACCCAACACTTGGGCATCAGTTCATCAACGGAGAGCAGGTGCTCGGCCAGGGACCAGCATTGCCCCGGATCTCCCCCGCCACGGGTGAAAAATTACTCGACGTTGATACGGCGAGCGCAGAACAAGTTGACCAAGCAGTACAAGCGGCCGCACAGGCTTTTACAACGTGGTCCACCCTGACTCCAGGACAACGTTCGGATCATCTGCTTGCCTTCGCCCGAGAACTTCAGATCCATGCCGATGAGCTGGCGCAGGTAGAAACTGCACAAACCGGCAAAAGCATCCGAATGTCTACAGAATTTGATGTTCCCGGAACTATCGATAACGTGAACTTCTTTGCCGGGGCGGCCAGAAACCTACAGGGTCTAGCTGCGGGCGACTACGCCGGTAACACTACTTCGATGATCCGTCGCGAAGCTATCGGCGTCATCGGCTCGATTAGCCCGTGGAATTATCCGTTGCAAATGGCCGCGTGGAAGGTTCTCCCGGCGATCGCTGCGGGAAATACCATTGTGCTCAAGCCCAGCGAACTCACGCCCGGCACCTCCATGCTTTTTGCCAAGGCAGCCAAGGATTCAGGCCTGCCAGATGGTGTTCTCAACGTGGTGGTGGGCGACGGCCCAACTGTAGGAACAACACTAGTACGACATCGACTGGTGAAGATGACATCATTCACCGGCTCCACCGCAGTAGGGCTGAAAATCATGTCGATGGCTGCTGAACGCGGCAATCGGGTGCACTTGGAGTTGGGCGGCAAGGCGCCCTTTGTCGTCTTTGACGATGCCGATATTGAAGCTGCAGCTCACGGGGCGGTCGCCGGTTCCACGATCAATGCTGGCCAAGACTGCACCGCGGCAACCCGCGCTTATGTGCATTCTTCTGTTTTTGATAAGTTCACTACACGTGTGGCGCAACTAATGGAAGCAATGGTGGTCGGTGACCCTACACAATCCGATACCGACATGGGTTCGCTGATTAGCGAAGCGCATCTAGAAAAGGTCTCCGCAATGGTCGAGCGCGCTCAACAGGATGGAGCACAGGTACTAGCCGGCGGGCGGCGCGAAGAGCGAGCCGGGTTCTACTATCGTCCCACGCTCATCGTCGGTGCTTCGCAAGATTCGGACATCGTGCAGAACGAAGTCTTCGGACCGGTGCTGGTAGCTTTGCCATTTGACACTGATGATCAGGCCATTGAGTTAGCAAATGACACTCCGTATGGTTTGGCGGCCAGCGCGTGGACGAAGAACGTTGACCGCGCCATGAAAGCCAGTGCACAGATCCAAGCCGGTTGCGTGTGGATCAATGAGCACATCCTCATCGTTTCGGATATGCCCCACGGCGGCTACAAAGCTTCAGGAATGGGCAAGGATATGAGCCAGTATTCCTTTGACGAATACACCAACGTGAAGCATGTAATGCTTTCACATGATCCGGCGCCGCATCGTCAGTGGCAGGACACTGTTTTCAAGCTGCGCTAGAAGATCTGTTTATAGTCCCGACAACAGCTGGTTCAGTTTCTTCGTTGCCATCCCCGGTTCGGTGGTGGCGAAGAAGTACTGGGCCAGTTGTTTTTGCTGTCCGGCCACACCGCTGGCGGCCAGCTTTGCTACACGGTCCGTCAATCCATTGGCATTGCCAAGGAGCTGTTCAAGCGGTAGCCCGTCGCGCAGTTTGCTCGGGCGCTCGGCCGCGAGCAGCAACGGAATGTTCAACGCCACAGCGTCATAGGCCATGGCTGAGGTATCGCAAATGGCGACGTCGGCCCAGACCAACGACTGCGAGGCGTCATTGACCGGGTCAATGGTCGACTCGAATCTTGACTGCAATGCAGCCACGGTCTTTTTCGCTTCGGCGGAGATATCGCCGGTTTTTGGGTGAGGCCGGAACCGCACCTCAAAACGGTCATCGTTAGCCAGCTGGGCAAGAATCCGCTCGCCCAACCTGATCACCGAGGAATAGGCCATCGCTTCCGAGTCGCCTTCCCACGTTGGGGCGTAAAGGACACGGATCTTTGCGGAAGGACCTTCCAATTTCAGCGCATCAAGTTGGGGCCGACCGATTTGCACGAGGTGTGCAGGATCAAACCGCGAGACGTTCTCAGAGATCCGTTCCACCGCAGCCGGTCCGGCGACGCAAGCGTAGTCATAGGCCTTGAGCTGGTTGGAAACCATCGAGGCTTTTTCGCTCTCGCCATGGTTCAGGTGAATATGTGCTGGGCCGTTGAAGCGCAGCATGGTGAAGTTTCGTTGTGCATTGTTCACATAGCTGATCGACTTGGTGTTCCAGTCGCGCAATTTTGACTCAATCTGTTCAATGGAACGAGTGAACAGCAGCGGCAACGTGCTGGAGTTTAATGCCTGCCGCGCGCTCAGCGAATCCATGAGCACGAGGCCAATGCTTAAACCTTGTTCGGCAAGACGCTCGAAGGTCCCCAGCCAGACACCAAGCTGATAGAACTGGCCGGGGCCTTCAGCGAAGAAGATGACATGGTCGGCTTGTTGTATTTCCCGTTGCCCCTGGGCTATTTCAGCTCGCACCGATCGCTCTGCGATGAGGGAGCGTGCTTTACCTGTCGCCTGAGTAATTTGGGAAGGAATCAATGCCATACATGTAGTCTACGTACCTGTTAGCCGTTGATCGCGGAAGCCAAGTTGGAAATGTTGGATTTCATCCATTCCAAGTAGCTGGAATCATCCTGAATGGTTTCTGCGAAATCAACGACAGGTACCTTGCCGGATTCAGCTTCCTTTTTTAGCGCCTTGGTTTCATTGCCTTCGGTCTGCACGTTGTAGGCGAGGATGTCTGTTTTGCCGTTCGTCAGCTGGTCCTGGGCCTTCTTGAGGGTCATCGGAGCGATGCCTTCGCCTTCTTCGATGGCTTCGCTCAACCCGTCGGGCGTGGTGTTCTCCATTCCGGCGTCATCAAGAAGATGGAAGGGTACAGGCTCGGTCATGACGAACTTTTTACCCTTCAGCTTGGCGTCACTGAGTTGAGTCTGGAGTTCCTTGATGCCTACGTTAAATTTTTCGGCATTCGTTGTGTACTGCTGCGCGTTGGCGGCATCGATCTTGCCGAAACGCTCTGCCAGTTCATCGGCTAAAGCTGACATGGAATCCAGGTCGTACCAGATGTGCTCGTTGTAGCCGGCATGGTCGTGACCCTCATGCCCCTCGTGCGACTCTTCATCAGCATGTTCAGCATGCTCTTCAGCGCTCTCACCTTCATGGGCTTCTTCTTCCTCATGCTCTTTGGCAATCGGCGAAGTATCAACTGCATGAATCAGTTGCACGTCTGAAGCTTGGTCACTGGGCAAGGACTGGACTAACGAATCCATGAATTGGTCGTATCCCCCGCCATTGGCAAGGACGACATTTGCTTCGGAAACAGTGAGCTTGTCCCGGGTGGTTGGCTCATAGGAATGCGGATCCTGGGCTGCCGAGGTAATGACCTCACTGACGCTGACGGTATCGCCGCCCACCGCGCGTGCAACCTGACCGTAAACGTTGGTCGTTGCTACCACGTTGATCGCAGAGGTATCACCTTCAGTCGCTTCGCTGCCAGTTCCTGCGCATCCAGCAAGGATCATCCCCGCTACGGGCACGGATAAGGCGGCTGCAAGCAAAGAGCGATACTTCTTCATATGAGTTCTCCATCTAAACACGTTTGCTATTGAGAACAATTCTACATTACTTTTGAGAACCGTTCGCACCTAGGCGTCGGCATTAGCAGCAAACAGGGACCGCTTGCCGTGGGCTCCGCCTGTACCGGTCGCCTTCACCACCATGACCGCGATGGCCGTGGTAACCGGAATAGCCAGTACTAAACCAATAGAACCAATAAGTATCCGTATAACTTCCTCAGCCATCTCCCCAGAGCCCAATGTCACACCGAATCCCTGATTGCTCATGGCTGCGATGGCCAAGATTGGCAGGGCGGCTCCGGCATAGGCGAAGGCAATGGTGTACACCGTTGAGGCAATATGGTCTCGGCCGATGCGCATGCCGCGGAAGAACAGTTCTTTGGCACTTGCCTTGGGCGAGGTTTCGGCGAGCTCCCACACCGTGGCGGACTGCGTGATGGTCACATCGTTGAGCACGCCCATTCCACCGACCAGGACGCCACAAATCAGCAGACCTGGAAGGGAAATTTGAGGCGCCACCGTGGATAAAGTCATCGCGGACTCGTCGTGAGCACCAGTCAGGGCTGCCGCATCCGTCAACCACAAGGCCAAAGCAGCGGTGACTCCCAAGCCAAAGAGCGTCCCCAACAACGCCGTGGATGTCTTGGCATTCAACCCATGGGCAAAATACAGCGCAACAAACATGATCGCGGTGGCGCCAGTCAAGCCGACAAGCACTGGATTCCCGCCTTCCAGCAGTGCCGGGACCATAAAGAAGATCATGAATGCGATTCCGCCGATGAGGCCAATGACCGCTCGCGCTCCACGCCATCCAGCCACCAGTACGACGACCACTCCGTAGGCGATTGCCAGCAAGGCCATGGGCAACGTCCGAACGAAGTCAACAAAGACGTACGGGCTGCCGCTGGTGGTATCCACCTTGGATAGATCCAAATATCGCAAGGTATCACCGGGGCGGGCATCCCGGGATTGCAGCATTTCAGGTGGAATTTCCATTTGTATTTCTGCCCCGCCAGACTCTGGCATGACATAGGTGACCGCGCATTCCAACGTCTTGCCACCCACCTCTTCGAGTCCCTTGGACGACGGGCACGTCTCCACCTCGCTACGTGTGACAGTGCCGGTGGCCATCGTGGCACCGCCAGCGGTATCCATCGCGCCATCGAGGGCAAACTTGTTATAGGTGCCTTGCGGCCATAAAACAATGACCATGACCATCGCCAGCACGCCAATTGGCGCGAGCAAGGCCCACAGAATTATCGAGGCGCGCCGCCGGCGCCGCGGATCTTGCAATATCGGTTCGTCATGGTGATGGTGGCCCACAGGGTCTTTCTCCAAATCAATAAAGGCGAATCGTCTGCTTCAAGTCTAGGAGCACTTGGGTGGCTACCTTGGGATGACCGATAAATCCTCCGCAAGGTTCATGCAGTATTGGGTGATCAACGAGAGAATTGTTCTATGAGTTCGCCACACTTTTTGCACCCCCCTGCACCCATAGCTGCCGGGGAGCAAAGCTACTCCTTCCACCGGCTAATGCGTCGAAACCATCATTACCGTTGGTGGCGTCCGCTGGCTTTTGCCGGGACCGGGCTGGGATTTTTTGTAGCGCTGTTCATTGTCGCGATGCTAATGGTCTTTGTGGTGTCCCTGCTGAATCCCGCCAACTGGGCAGCTGATGCAGGTACCGCGCCGGATTCGGCCCTCGCCGAAGCTGACCTCGATATGACTTCGCCGATCGATTTCACCATAACCATGGCATCGCTAATCATCATGATTCCAGCGGTGTATCTGGCCTATGTTTTGCTCGGTTCAAAACCCGTCGGGCAGTTGATTTCCGTAGCTGGAAAATTGCGCTGGCGCTGGTTTGGAATGGCCCTGGGCACGAGCGCACTCTTATTCGCCGCCTACTTCGCATTGAACTTTGCCTTATCGGCCGCCGGGGCAGGCGACCCATCGGAGCTTGCTCCGGCCAAGGTCCCAGCGGATCCCCTCTTCTTTGCTCTCCTCGTCATCCTGCTAACGCCATTTCAATGTGCGGCCGAAGAATTAGTCTTCCGTGGTGCGCTGATGCAAATCGTCGGCAGTTGGCTGAAGCATCCCCTTTTCGCCATTCTTCTCCCGGTGCCCTTATTCACCTTTGGTCATCTCTACGACGTCTACGGGCTGCTGGACGTGTCAGTGTTCGCCATCGCCGCTGGCTACCTTGCTTGGCGTACCGGTGGACTTGAAGCGGCCATGGCTATGCACATCATCAACAACACCTTCTTGTTCTTGCTCGGGGCAATGGGGCAGATTGATTTGAACGCCACGTCTTCCGGTCCGATGTCGCTACTCTTCTCGGTTCTTTTCACCGCGTTGCTCACCTTTGTTCTGGTCAAGCTGGCCGACAAGAACAAGGTCGCACGCACTGCCGGGCCACTGCCTCCGATGACCCAGCCCCCGCTGCTGCAGCCTTGGCCCATGGCCCCGCCTGTGTATCGCCAGCAGCAGGCCTATTGGGCACCTCCAATGAATCCGTCCGCACCACAGGCACAAAGCGCCACCGCGCAGGATTACCCGGTAGCTCCTGGGTACCCACCCACACCGGCAGTTGATCCAATTCCGGAACCGCCCAAGAGTCAGGATCAATAAGTTAATGGTCTAGGGCCGATGACCTAGCAGTTACGGACATGGCGAGCGGCTCGTACCGCGATTTTCTTCGCGATACGAGCCCCTCGCCATTTTATTTAGGGCTTAGCCCAACGCAGCAGTGCAGCAATGCCTGCCCCGTCGGGTATGACCGAATCTGGAACATAGCGAATTGTGGCATCCGTGAGTGCGGTGGCCCGCAGGAGCACTTCCGGCGCCGGCCATTCACCGGCAACCAATTCTGCGTGGTCCTCTCCTTCCTGAAGGGCAAGCCACGGTTCTGCACTCAAAGCACGCAGGGTGTGCTCATCTTGGTACTGGCCGACAAGGACAGTTTCAGCCTGAGCTGACTGCAATGCCGTGACCACTTCGTCCAGGCCAACTGCCAAGAGTGAACGACCATTGCCGGATTGAGCTGCAACTTTCGCTTCCAAATCGGACAGCGCTTTGGACTTCACTTCTTCAACGAGCTTGGCAATCTGCGCGTCAACCTGCTTTGTATCAGCGCCGCCGGTTCTTGTGTGCGAATCGATGACTTCCACATAATCGCGGAGAGCTGTTGGCACTTGAGCGATGACCGCTTCGCGGGCCTTGATATCCCCGGAGATCACGATCAGACGAATGTAATTCTCGGCCGACATCTTTGTAATCAGTTCAGCGACTTCATCGGCGTTTCTGCGAATCATTTCATCGGCTGCCGACTGCGCCTTGGGCTGGTCGTATTCGCCAGGAACCTTTCGAGCATGGTGAATTTCTTCAGGCAGTCCAACGATGCCCTGGCTGGCAATGCGTTCAGGTGATGCCGTGTTGTACAGATGTACTTCGCCACCATCCTTGCCTACTTCAGCTACAAGGTAAGAGAAGGAACCACCACGAGCCCGTGCCAATGCTGTGAAGTTGGGGAAGGGGCCGACGTCCACCGTTGGAGTCTTGACCTTGAGCCCGGGAATGATTTCATTAAGGACAACTTCGCCGTCATGGACAGCGACAAATCTGGCAACCGGCGCCCGCAATCCTTCGGCGGGTTCCAACGCTCCGATGAGTGCCTGGACATCGTCCGCCTGGGCTTGCTGCGATTTGAGCAATTTGGCGACATCCTCCGGAAGCCGGTCAGCTGCCTCTTGTGCCCCCGTCGTGCCCAGTGAAGCATCCACGAGAGCGGTGCTCCATGAACCATTCCTTCGGTAGAGCGAAGCGTCGATTCCATTAGAATCCGCGCGTAGTGCCATGCTGACTCCCTTCCGCACGCGACCCTTGGCCGCGTTGCGACTAGATCCGTGGGACTAACCTAACATCACTATTCAGTGGCCGGAAGAGGTAACCAGAAACTAACTCGTGATTTGGAAGAAAGTCAGCATGGCAGCATCAATTTACCAGCGGCCGCGCCAGTACTGCGGTGGGTGTGATTTCTCTGCACCAAGCCGCTGGGCGGCATGATTTGGCCACTGTGGATTACCCAGTGCGGCCCTTCCAATACTGACGCCGTCTGCCTGGCCGGAAACCACGATATGTTCGGCTTGGATAGCATCGGTGATGACACCCACGGCGGTGACAAATGCGTCCTCTGGCAAGGCCTGCTTCACCGCTTGTGCCAAGGACACCTGATAGCCCGGTCCGGTCGGACCATGGAAGGGGCCGATTCCCGCGCTCGACAGATCAAAAGCACGTACGCCAAGGTCATACATTTCTTGGGCGAGCTTCACAGTATCGGCGATGCCCCAACCTTCTTCGACCCAGTCTTCGCCCGAGAAACGAATTCCCAGGGGCTTATCTTCTGGCCACACGGTCATGATGGCCTGGACGATCTCGCGCAGGTAGCGGGTGCGGTTCTCGAAGCTTCCACCATATTCATCGGTACGCTGGTTGGTCAGCGGGGAAAGGAATTGGTGAATCAGGTAACCGTGCGCTGCGTGGATCTGAATGAGATCAAACCCCGCGGCATCGGCACGTTGCGCTGCGGCAGCCCAGTCCTGAACTGACTCGGCGATCTGTTCAGCGCTCATGGCCGATGCCGGCTTCAATTCGAAGAGGTCGCTCGGTGCCGAAGTGACGGTATCCCAACCGCCATCTTCGTTACTGATGCTTCCCAACTGTCCGGCGTCCTCCAGCTCTTTGAGCCAGCCGTAGGTGGACGCCTTTGCCCCTGCGTGGGCTAACTGCACCCCGGCTGCTGCACCGTGGGAGCGGATGTATGCGGTGATTGGTTTCCATGCCTCGACCTGGTCATCGTTCCACAAGCCTGCGTCGCGGTCAGAAATTCGACCTTCGGGGGCCACTGCGGTTGCCTCGGCGATGATCAAAGAAAAACCGCCGTGAGCCATGGACCCCAAGTGCGCAAGGTGCCACGTGGTTGGCACCCCGTTGCGCTCATTGATGGCGTATTGGCACATCGGTGGCAGAACCACACGATTGCGCAGCTGGAGTCCTACTCCGTTCTTGGTGGGGATGGTTACTGGGCTGAATAACTTGCTTTGTGGCATACCTATTGAGACGTTGAGGTCTCGTGATTTATTCCGCGCTGTTGCACTGCAGGTTTAGTTCACCGACCCAAGACGAGCACTGCCACGGTGAGGTAAACGATCAGTCCAGCTGCATCCACGAAGGTGGAGATGAACGGGTTTGAGAAGACCGCCGGGTCAGCTTTGAAGAACTTTCCAATGATTGGCATGGCTCCCCCGACGCCCGCAGCTACGCTGCACAGTGCCACGAGTGTAACCCCGATGATCACACCAACCTTCAGTTCAAAAACCACGCTGGTAGTCAGGAAGGCAATGACTCCCAAGCACAGTCCCAGCATCGCTCCGACACGAACTTCCCTGAACATGACGCGCCCCAAGTCGCCCACGCGTACTTCCCCCATCGCCAAGGCTCTGGTAACGGTAGTGGCAGCTTGGTTGCCTGTATTTCCTCCGATGCCAACAATTAGTGGGATAAACAAGCTGAGCACCACCATGGACTCCAATGTCTGCTCAAAGGTGGCGAGCACTTGAACAGTCAGCGTGGCCCCAATGGCCAAGACAAGCAACCAGACCACACGAGCTCGTACCAGCTTGCGTAGCGGAGTTCCTAGGTACGGACGATACAGCGGCTCAGATCCAGCACTGCGTGCGGTGCGTGATTCTTCGGCATCTTCCAGTAGTGCGATTGCTTCACCCAGCGAGAGCACACCAATCAGTCGACCTTCATTGTCCAGCACTGGCATCAAGTCCAGGTGGCGTTCGACAGCCCGGCGCGCAGCCGCAACGGCAAGCTCTGAAGCCTGCGCGGTAGGTACTTCCGTGCTGATCGTAGATATGAGCTGTTCGCGCGGCTGTCCGAGTAGATCTCCCAACCGCACCACTGAGATGAAACGGCGGGAACGGTCCACCACCATGATGACGTGGCAATGTTCCGCCGCGCTGAGCTGAGGGGTAATACGCTCAAGGGTCTGTTCAACCGTAAGGTCTGGATACGTTGTGATGAATTGTGCTGACATCGCCCGGCCGGTGCTTGCATCCCGGTATCCCAGGATTATTCCGGTGGCATGGCGCTGCTGGGTATTCAGTCCGGCAAGCAACTGCGTGGCAACCTTGGCTGGTAGTTCGTCGAGAAGCGCTACTCGATTTGCAGGTTCCAACACCGCAAATGCTTCAACGACCGATTCTTGCTGAAGTGTCGCGATGAGTTCAGCCTGTACTGGAGCGTCGAGGTCTTGGAAGACTTCCAACGAACGTTCTTTATCCAACATGCGGTAAAGGATCGCGGCATCGGTTGCCTTTAGTGCTTCAAATTGTTCGATGAGTTGCCCTAGATCAAGTTCTCGGAGCAACATCGCCAGGCGCTGAAATTCTTCCCCGGCAAGGCAGCTTCGGATCTCCTGGGCAGTAGTTGAAAAGTCTACGTATTCGAAAGTGAACATTGTTTCTATCCAAACGGTTCGTTTGGCGCAATTTTTGGATGGCTCGCAAGCAACTACTCACTGCTCTATCCCAAGTATCCGGGTGATAAATCAGTCAGTATTTGTGTGCGCCAAATTGCGCATGCCAATAGTGATGAGGCTACGAACCCGCCGAACGCAGAGCTGTCCTAGATCAGGAAAATCAGCTGGCGCATGAAGAAAGGAACTGGTGAGCTCGTAGGTATATAGATCGACTAGAACTGCCGTCCATGAAGCTCACCTCCTAAGAATTCGAAGCATGAATTCAAGCTCCGTGTACTGCCAGTTCTATCAGAGATCCATGCCTGATAGCCAACAGCAAGGATGAATGTCACTTTAAAAGGCATCGGGAGGCCGGATGATCCGACCTCCCGAAATAAAGCTCAGCTAGCGATTAGCATTCAACCACGTTGACGGCAAGGCCGCCCATGGCCGTTTCCTTGTACTTGTCGCTCATGTCCTTGCCAGTTTCACGCATTGTGATGATGACTTCGTCCAAGGTGACATGGTGCTCACCGTCGCCCATCAGCGCCATCTTGGCAGCATTCACTGCCTTGGATGCAGCAATCGCATTGCGCTCGATGCATGGAATCTGGACCAGACCGCCAATGGGGTCACAGGTCAATCCGAGGTTGTGCTCCATGGCGATTTCTGCAGCGTTTTCCACCTGTGCCGGGGTGCCACCGAGAATTTCGGCGAGGCCGCCGGCGGCCATCGACGAGGCCGAGCCGACTTCGCCCTGGCAGCCAACCTCGGCGCCGGAGATCGATGCCTGTTCCTTGTAGAGCACGCCCACGGCGCCTGCGGTGAGCAGGAAGCGTACTACGGCGTCGTTTCTTTCCTCTTCGTTCCAGTACTTGGCACCTGGCGCATAGTGGGTGGCGTAGAACAGTACTGCTGGGATGATGCCAGCTGCACCATTGGTTGGCGCAGTCACCACACGGCCGCCGGATGCATTTTCCTCATTCACTGCCAAAGCGACAAGGTTGATCCATTCCTGCCAGTAGACGGGGTCACGGTCTTTGTCTTCCTTGCGCAGGCGTTCATGCCATTCCGGCGCGCGGCGGCGAACCTTAAGCCCTCCGGGCAGCACACCGGTACGCTCTAAGGCTGAGTCCTTGCAGTCCTCCATCACCTGATAGATGTGGACCAGTCCGGATCGGATTTCTTCTTGGCTGCGGTAGGCCAATTCATTGGACATCATGATGTCGGCAATGGATTTACCCGTGGCCTTCACATGCTCCAAAAGCTGGGCAGCAGTGGTGAATGGGTATGGCTGCTGTTGCAGCTTCTCTTCCAGATTCTTCTCGATGCGCTCCTCAGCACCTTCACGCACGATGAAGCCGCCGCCCACTGAGAAGAACGTTTCATTGGTCAGTTCATTGCCCTGTGAATCGAGGGCCACAAACTTCACTCCGTTGGTGTGGCGCGGCAGTACGGTCAACGGGTGTTGGACCATGTCATTGACGGAGTAATTCAGGTCTTTGCGCTGACCCAGCTGCGCACCCAACTGCAAGATTCCAGTGGCATCCATCTGTTCCAGGCGTTCATCAACCTGCGAAGGCAGCACCGTTTCGGGTTCAAATCCCTCTAGCCCCAACATGATGGCGGTGAAAGTTCCGTGCCCACGACCGGTAGCGGCCAGTGAGCCGTAGACATCGACCCGGATACTATCCAGAGTGTCCATCTTCTCTTCACGGATTACTTGGGCAATGAATGCGTGCGCCGCACGCATTGGCCCCACGGTGTGGCTGGACGAAGGTCCAATGCCCACCGAGAAAAGATCGAATACGCTTACCGCCATGGCGGGTCACATCCTTAGAACGTCGGCAATCCGGAAGCTAACTGCCGGAAAGATGGTGTGGTGTGCAAGAGGTCATCCTTGCATTGGAGCATCCGCACAGCGTGGGGTGAACTTCTGCGGATGAAAGACTGCGGGCCCGAAAAGCGAACGTTTCCGCCTTCCGGGCCCTCATCTTCATTAGAAGATATTACTCGGAAACCTTAGCCAGGTCCGGGTACAGCGGATGGGCTTCGGCCAGCTTCAGGACACGTTCCTTCAGCTCTGGCAATACTGCAGTATTGCCATCAGCACCTGCGATCAGCGCCTGGGCAATGATCTCAGCAACCTCAGCGAAGGCTGCTTCCGAGAAACCTCGGGTTGCCAGCGCCGGAGTACCGATGCGCAGACCCGAAGTGATCATTGGTGGACGGGGGTCGAACGGAACCGAGTTACGGTTCACGGTGATTTCCACCTGTGCCAGCAGATCTTCGGCCTGCTGGCCATCAAGCTCCGAGTTACGCAGGTCAACGAGAACCAGGTGCACATCGGTGCCACCGGTCAATACGCTGATGCCCTTGGCAACAACATCTTCCTGGGTCAGACGCTCAGCAAGAATCTTGGCACCAGCCAAGGTACGCTGCTGGCGTTCCTTGAACTCTTCCGAAGCAGCAATCTTGAAGGCCACAGCCTTGCCAGCGATCACGTGCTCCAGCGGGCCGCCCTGCTGGCCTGGGAACACCGCAGAGTTCAGCTTCTTCGCGATCTCGGCATCATTGGACAAGATGATGCCGCCACGAGGACCAGCCAAAGTCTTGTGCGTGGTCGAGGTGACCACGTGCGCGTAAGGCACAGGAGACGGGTGCAACCCGGCAGCGACCAGGCCAGCGAAGTGCGCCATGTCCACAAACAAGTACGCGCCGACCTTGTCAGCGATCTCGCGGAAGCGCTTGAAGTCCAGCTGGCGCGGGTACGCCGACCAACCGGCCACGATCATCTTTGGCTGGTGCTCGATGGCAAGGCGCTCTACCTCGTCCATGTCCACAACGTTGGTCTCTTCGTTCACGCCGTAAGGAACGATGTTGAACAAACGACCGGAGAAGTTCAGCTTCATGCCGTGGGTCAGGTGTCCACCGTGAGCCAGGTTCAGGCCCAGCACGGTGTCGCCTGGGCGAACCAGTGCATGGTACACCGAAGCGTTAGCCTGAGCACCGGAGTGTGGCTGTACGTTAGCGAAACCAGCGCCGAACAGTTCCTTGAGGCGATCGATAGCCAGCGTCTCGATGACGTCGACTTCTTCGCAGCCGCCGTAGTAGCGGCGGCCTGGGTAGCCTTCTGCGTACTTGTTGGTCAGCACCGAACCCTGCGCCTGCATGACTGCCTGTGCGGTGTGGTTCTCCGAGGCGATCATTTCCAAACCGCGCTGCTGGCGAGCCAGCTCAGCGTCGATCCGCTGTGCTACCTCTGGGTCAAGGGCAGCCAGCGACTGTGTCAGCGATGCTGGTGCAAGGGATTCAAAAGTCTGGTTGCTCATTACTGGACGTCTCCACCGTTCGCGCTTGCGTAGTCTGCTGCCGAAAGCAGCGGACCTTCTTCGGTCACCTCTACGGTGAACAGCCAGCCGGCACCGTAGGGGTCTTCGTTCAGGATGGCTGGGTTGTCAACGGCTTCGTCGTTGATAGCAACCACGGTGCCGGTCACTGGCGAGTACAGGTCGGAAACCGACTTGGTGGACTCCACCTCTCCACAGGTCTCGCCGGCGCTGACGGAATCGCCAACCTCTGGCAGGTCCACGTAGACCACGTCGCCCAGGGCGTCTGCAGCGATCTGAGTGATGCCGATCTTAGCTGGGGACGATGCGTCGATCCACTCATGTTCTGCCGAGTAGCGTAATGACGAAAGAACTTTACTCACGGTATTTCCTCTCCCAAGGGAATAAGCGGGCGTATGGCTTGGCCCTACTGATGTTTAACGTTACTTGGCTCGCGTGTAGAACGGCAGTTCGACGACGACAAATGGCAAAGTCTTACCGCGCAGATCTACCTCTAGCTCGGTACCAACTTCGCTGAATTGCGCATCCACATACCCCAGGGCTACCGGGTAGCCTAGGGTCGGAGATGGCTGTCCGGAGGTGATTTCACCAACAGTGGCCCCGTCCTTCACGATGGCATAGCCACCGCGTCCGGCACGCTTACCCAGACCCTTCAGACCGACCAGCTTGCGTGCTGGGGCCTGCTCTCGTAGGGCTTCCAAGGCCTTTCGACCCACGAAGTCTTCTTCCTTCTTGAAGGAGACCACAGGGCCAAATCCCGCATCAAATGGGGTGCGATCCAAGCTCAGCTCGTTGCCGTACAACGGCATGCCGGCTTCCAGACGAAGCGAGTCACGAGCGGCTAGGCCGCAAGGAACCAGTTCGTGGTCCGCACCAATAGTGATGATCTTGCTCCACAGTTCGGCGGCGTTCTCATTGTCGATGATCAATTCGAAGCCGTCTTCGCCGGTGTATCCTGTGCGCGCCAACAGTACGTCGATACCGCCGAGCACCAGATTAACCGCTGCGTAATATTTCAGCTCTGTGACGTTCTGAACGGTCTGCTCGTCCGCTGCAAGCTGCGCAACGATCGCTTCGGCATTCGGTCCCTGGACTGCAATCAGGGACTGGCGGCCCGAGGCGTTATCCACCTGGACGTCAAAGCCGGCTGCGCGTTCTTCCAGCGCTGCGGCTACAACATCGGCGTTACCGGCGTTGGGAACAACCAGGTACTTTTCTTCTTCCAGGCGGTACACGATCAAGTCATCGATGATCTTGCCTTCATCGTTGAGGATCAGCGAGTACTTAGCCTTGCCGACCTTCATGATCATGAAGTTGCCCGCCAGCGCGGTGTTCAGTGCGGTGCCAGCCTGTGGACCCCGAAGGTATACCTCGCCCATGTGGGACAGGTCGAACAGGCCCGCGGTGGAACGAACTGCCTTGTGCTCAGCTAATTCCGAACCGTACTTCAGTGGCATATCCCAGCCGCCGAAGTCGGTGAAGTTTGCGCCGAGTTCTGCGTGCTGGGCATGCAGGGCGGTGTGCTTGAGTTCTTGGGTAGTCTCAGTCATCTCAAAGTCTTCCTAGTCTTCAAAGGCTTCAGGAGCCGGGCAGGAGCAGATCAGGTTGCGGTCGCCACCGGCGCCGTCGATGCGGCCCACGGCCGGGAAGTACTTGTCGGACTTCAAGGCAGCTACCGGGAAGGCAGCCTGCTCAACCGAGTACTTGCGATCCCAATTGCTGTTGATGACAGCGGTGACCGTGTGCGGAGCGTTGCGCAGTGGGGACTCTTCGATGCTGTACACACCTGAGAGCACTTCTTCCATTTCCTGGCGGATGGTGATCATTGCTTCGATGAAGCGCTCGATCTCCCCCAGGTCCTCGGATTCGGTTGGCTCTACCATCAAGGTGCCAGCGACCGGGAAGGACAGGGTTGGTGCGTGGAAGCCGAAGTCGATCAGGCGCTTGGCCACATCTTCAGCGGTGACCCCGGTCTTGGCGGTCAGCTCGCGCAAGTCCAAGATGCACTCGTGCGCTACCAGGTCCTTGTTGCCGGTGAACAGCACTGGGAAGTGCTCGTTCAGGCGCTTGGCAATGTAGTTGGCATTCAGGATCGCGTGCTTGGTGGCTTCGGTCAGTCCTTCGCCGCCCATCATCGCGATATAGGCCCAGGAGATCGGCAGGACGCCGGCCGAGCCGAAGGCGGTTGCCACAACTGGCACGCCGTCGCGTTCGGTGTAGGTGCCCGAGGCATCGCCTGGCAGGAATGGCAGCAGGTGCTCGCCCACGCCGATTGGGCCTACGCCGGGGCCGCCACCGCCGTGAGGGATGCAGAAGGTCTTGTGCAGGTTCAGGTGGGAGACGTCGCCGCCGAACTTGCCTGGCTGAGCCAGACCCACCATGGCGTTCATGTTGGCGCCATCGATGTATACCTGGCCACCGGCAGCGTGGATCTTATCGCAGACCTCGCGCACGTCAGCATCGTAGACACCGTGGGTGGATGGGTAGGTGATCATGATCGCTGCCAGTACGTCCTTGTTGGCTTCGATCTTGGCGTCCAGGTCGTTCGCGTCGATGGTGCCATCGGCTGCGGTCTTCACCACCACAACCTTCATGCCGGCCAGCACTGCCGAGGCGGCGTTGGTGCCGTGGGCCGAAGCTGGGATCAGGCAGACATTGCGCTGGCCCTCGCCGCGCGATGCATGGTAGTCCGAGATGGCCAGCAGGCCTGCGTACTCGCCCTGCGAGCCAGCGTTTGGCTGGATGGACACGCCAGCGTAGCCGGTGATTGCGGTCAGGCGGCCTTCCAGGTCGGTGATCAGCTCGCGCCAGCCCTCGGTCTGCGCTGCAGGAGCGTAAGGGTGGATGGAAGCGAATTCTGGCCAGGTGATGGATTCCATCTCGGCGGCGGAGTTCAGCTTCATGGTGCACGAACCCAGTGGGATCATGGTGCGATCCAGCGCCAGGTCGCGGTCCGAGAGGCGACGCAGGTAGCGCATCATCTGGGTCTCGGAGGAGATGGTGTTGAAGATCGGGTGGGTCATGTAATCGCTGGTGCGAACCTGGCCGGCAGGGATCTCGAAGCCTTCTGGGGCCGAGAGTTCCACGCCGAAGACGCCGAGCAGGGACTTCACGATGCCAGAGGTGGTGGTCTCATCGGTGGAGATACCGACCTGGGTGTCATTGACCTTGCGCAGGTTGATGCCCGCGTCGATCGCCTGGGAGATGATCTCTTCGGCGTTCTTGACGTTGACTACCACGGTGTCGAAGAAGGTGTCCGAGGCCAGGGTGAAGCCGCCGGCGACCAGCGAGCTGGCGATCACGCGGGCGTGGTTATTCGCGCGGGTTGCGATCTGCTTCAGGCCTGCAGGGCCATGGTAGACGGCGTACATCGAGGCGCAGATAGCCAGCAAAGCCTGTGCGGTACAGATGTTCGAGGTGGCCTTCTCGCGGCGGATGTGCTGCTCGCGGGTCTGCAGGGCTAGTCGGTAGGCAGGGGCTCCGGCGTCATCCACCGAAACACCCACCAGGCGTCCTGGCATCGAGCGGGTCAGGCCGTCGGCCACTGCCATGTAGGCTGCGTGCGGGCCGCCGAAGAACAGTGGCACACCGAAGCGCTGGGTGTTGCCCACGGCGATGTCGGCGCCCTGCTCACCCGGAGGGGTGATCATGGTCAGCGCCAGCAGGTCAGCGATCACGGTGACCATGGCGCCAGCTTCCTTAGCGGCGGCGATGATGCCGGCGTGGTCGGAAATGGAGCCGTTGCTGCCTGGCTGCTGCAACACGATGCCGGAGATGTCGCCCTCTGGCAGGCCGGCGGAGAGGTCAGCGACCTCTACTTCGAAGCCCAGTGCGTCGGCGCGACCCTGCACGACCTTGATGGTCTGCGGGAAGATGTTGGAGTCCAGGACGGTCTTGCCCTTGGCCTTCTTCTTGTTGGCGCGACGCATCATCAGCACGGCTTCGGCGGCGGCCGAGGATTCGTCCAGCAGCGAAGCATTGGCAATCGGCAGGCCGGTCAGGTCCATGACCATGGTCTGGAAGTTCAGCAGGGCTTCAAGGCGGCCCTGGGAGATTTCTGGCTGGTACGGGGTGTAGGCGGTGTACCAAGCTGGGTTTTCCACGATGTTGCGGCGGATCACCGCTGGGGTGATGGTGTCGTAGAAGCCCTGTCCGATCATCTGGGTCTTCATGACATTCTTGGAGGCCAGATCACGCAGGTGCGCCAGCGCTTGGGTTTCGCTCAGTGCGGCTGGGATATCCAGCATGGCATCTTGGCGAATGTCTGCCGGAACGGCGGTATCGATCAGATCTTCGAGGCTGTTGTAGCCAAGAGCCTGAAGCATGGTGTCTACGTCCGAAGGACGCGGGCCGATATGGCGAGCAACGAATTCGCTATTCGTAGGAGCCGAAGTCTGCGTGATGGTCATGGTGCTGGAGTCTCCACGGGGATCTGTCTTGGCGCATGCCAAAGGAAGGACGCTTTGCCTCCCCATCCCTGTTGCACTACCTGAGAGTTTTACACGTCCGGCCAACTAAGCCGGGCGCTTGCACCTTCGGTGAACCGGTACTGGCCGGCTTCTTTCCAGAGTTGCCTCGTGATGGCGGTACGGGGGCCTGAGAGTTTCCTGGGGAGGAATTGCTCCTACGGCGCCCGTCCATGGTGTGAACGGGACTCTCCCGCCATCCGTCTATGGCGTGTGTTGCCGGTCGGAGACCCGCAACACACAACCATGTTACCTGCAACGCGCTTTCAGTCCAACACGTAGTGGCAGAAAAACTGTCATAAAACTTCTAGTTGGTCTTGACCGTTAGCTGAACGTACTCGGGATACTTAGCTGATAAGGAATCTCCCGACGAAGTTCCGGTCAGCCGGCGCTTAATCCACGGCACGAGATGTTCGGTGGCCCAGCCCAATTCTTCCTTGAGTTTTTCCCCGCGGGAGTTCACTGCCAGATCCGGAAGGAGCGGAGGCTCAATTTCCTGCGACCAGTTACCCTCGGTCACCTGCTGCTCGCCCAGGACGTTGAGCACCTTGGATGCCATCAGCGCATGGCCTAGCTCGTTCATGTGCAGCCGGTCCGCCGCCCAGTAGCGCAGGTCCGAGAATTCTCGCCAACGCCAGTAGTCGGCGATGATCGCTCCGTGCGTGTCAGCGATTTCGCGGACCTTCTCGTTGTAGATGGCCGTGCGTGGCCGGGTCTTGGAGAACAGCGGGGACTCGACGGTATCAAATCCGGTAAAGAGCATCACGGTGCTGCCGGCTTCGCTAAAGCGGCGGACCATTCCTTCGTAGCCGCGCATCAACGCGTCCAAATCCGCGGTGGGGCGCAGGATGTCGTTGCCACCGGCATAGATACTCACTACATCCGGTGTCATGGACAGCGCCAGATCCAATTGCTGGTTGATCACCTGGCCAATTTTTTTGCCGCGCACCGCGAGGTTGGCATATTCCCAATCGCCGTGAGCGCTGAGCACCTCGGCTACTCGGTCAGCCCATCCGCGCACCTGGTTTGGACGGGACTGGTCAACGTCACCGACGCCTTCGGTGAACGAATCACCTAATGCCAGAAATTTCTTCACTTCGTTCCCACTTCGCATGTCTAACTGTTTGTACTTGGCCCTGAGGCTAGTTGGATTTTGCCTTGGCGTTTTTAACCAGGATGAGTTGGCGGGCCAGCTGGCTGAGCTGTACCCCGGTGGAGGTTTCCTTGGCACCTTCATTGCGCGAAGGGATGAAACCAAAGCCCAACTGGTAGGCCGGATCCGCGAAGGCTAGCGAGGAGTTCGCGCCATCGTGCCCATAGGCGAAGATCGATCCGTAGTTGTTGCGGGCAGTGGCCTTCATGAATCCCAGCGCGAAGGCCTGCAGCAGCCCGTTGGTGCGGTCATGTCCGTAGACCAGCTCGGTGGAAACCTGCGCCCAGGTGTCGGCGCTGAGGAATCCATTGGTTGCCCCGAGGGCCGGAACGGCGGCGAAGGATGCTGCGTAAATTGCTGCCAGCCCTTCGGCGTTGGCGACGCCACCCATGGAGGCCGGGCCAAGTTCACGCACCTGTGCGGCGTTGGCCAGCTCGTGCCAGTTGTACACCGGACCATCTTCCAAGGCGAACCCGGAGGCGGAGTTCACCGCGAGGCCGGCCGGTGAGAATGGATCAAAAAATTCGGTGGGGGCATCAACTGCGGGCAGGACGTCGCGGTAGCGCGATTCCAGTGCAGGGTCCTGGCCGATATAAACGTCAACACCCAGTGGCTTACGGATGCGTTCTTCAAAGACTTCTTTGAGTTCCTTGCCGGTGACCCGGCGTACCAGCTCTTCCATGAGCACGCCCATGGTGATGGCGTGGTAGCCCACAATATTCTGACCCAGTGGCCAAATGCTCGGCATGGAAGCCAGGACCTTGGCATATTCCTCCGAGTTCAGCAGTACCTTGCTGGGCACTCCCCCGGGGACGCCGAGGACGCCGGCCTGATGGCTGAGCACTTCACCGACGGTTAGTGCGCTTTTTCCGCTGGCACCAAATTCTGGCCAGTAGGTGGTCATCGGTGCCTTGGGATCGATCAGGCCATCTTGGACCAGCAGCGCAACAACTAGGGCACTGAGTCCCTTGGTGCAGGAGAAGACACAGGTCAGTGCATCCGCGGAAAGATGCTCGCCCACGCTGTGGCGCAGTACCAGCTCGCCTCGGTGATACACGGCGAGCTGCGCCGAATAGTTTTCTTCTTCGGCGGCTCGTGCTTCAAGAGCCTGAGCCAACGGTGCGAAATCTTCGCTGATCACCGAGTTCATGTACATCCTTAAACTACTTGTCACTTTTCAACCAACCCTAGTCGGATTTCACGCAATTCTCGATTGACACGCCTCGACACAACGCTCAGCCGCGCCGTATGTCAAGTCACAGGTTTACCACCCTGAGACCGTTCATCTTCCGATTGATACCGTTGGACTCGTGATACTGTGAGCCAACCCTACGGGCGGTTTGCCGACCTTGGGTGCAGCAACTAAATTTGTCATGCTTGCCACCAATATTTGAAGGAGATGATCTCGACGCATGACTGTGGATAGTGACACGCCAGTACCCCAGAGCCAAGATGCTGAACTCAAGCGGGTGATTGGCCCCAAGTTACTGCTGTTCCTCATCATGGGCGACATCATCGGCGCTGGCATTTTTGCTATTACCGGCAAGGTGGCAGGACAGGTTGGCGGCGCCGCATGGCTGCCCTTCCTGATTGCCTTCGCCATCGCAACCCTCACCGCTTTCAGCTACCTGGAACTGGTGACCAAATACCCTCATGCCGCCGGCGCTGCACTGTACGTGCACAAGGCCTTCGGCATTCACTTTGTCACCTTCATCGTGGCCTTCACCGTGGCTTGCTCTGGCATCACCAGTGCCGCCACGTCGGCAACCTTGGTGGGGCAAAACCTCCTGATTGGCTTCGGCCAGTTCATTGACGGAGTGCCAACCACCCCGCAGGCGGGCATGTGGGCTGCCATCATCATCATCGTGGTCCTGGCTCTGATCAACCTGCGCGGTGTGGGCGAGAGCGTGAAGTTCAACCTGGTCCTGACCATCGTTTCGCTGGCCATCATGGCCGTGATTATCGGCATCGGATTCGCTGTCATTGCCTCAGGCCAGGGCGACGTGAGCCGCTTGGTGGTCTTTGAAACTCCTTCGGATCGCAGCCTCTTCGCCGCGGTCACCATGGGTACCGCCATCGCATTCTTCGCCATGGTGGGCTTTGAAGATTCGGTGAACCTTGTTGAGGAGACGAAGAACCCGAACAAGATCTTCCCGAAGGTCATGCTCATTGGCTTGGGCTTGTGCGCAGTGATCTACATGCTGGTTGCCATCACCGTCATCATGGTGATTCCTACCGGCGACCTACTGAGCCCGAAGAACCCGGATGCTGGCATTCTGTTGGACGTGGTGCGCATCGGTGCTCCAAACCTCCCCATCGATACCATTTTCCCGTTCGTGACCGTCTTTGCTGTAGTCAATACCGCGCTGATGAACATGCTGATGGCTAGCCGCTTGCTCTACGGCATGGCACGTCAGGGCGTACTGCCGCAGTTCTTGGGCAAGGTGCACTCGACCCGCCGCTCCCCTTGGGTAGCAATCCTGTTCAGTACCGCGCTGGCGATCGCCTTGGTTGCCTATGTGAACTTGGACAGCGAGAACGGCATCGTCGGTTCATTGGGCGGCACTACTGCGTTGCTACTGCTGTGCGTCTTCGCAGTAGTGAACATTTCGTTGCTGGTTCTGCGTCGCGAGAAGGCGCCGGAGGATGCATTCCGTACACCAACCATCATTCCGATTCTTGGTGTGGTCTTCTGCTTGTTCTTGGCTGGACCGTGGGCGCGTTCGCGCGCCGACTGGGTGCAGTACGAGATCGCGGGCCTGCTCTTGGTCATCGGCGTGGCTCTCTGGGCAGTAACCTGGCTGATCAACCGCATCAATTACAAAAAGGGCAATATTGAAACGCGCCCGGGCTACTACAAGTAAATAGCCCTTGTTAAAGCTGTGGTCCACCGAGTATTTCTCGGTGGACCACAGCTTTTTAATCAATGTTCAAGTGGCGTCTACTAGGCCGACTGCTGAAAAGTTTCCTGTCGGAAGCGAAGTTTCCAACCGCTAGCACCTAGCTGCCACCATGAGGAAACCACCAGCACTTCCCCGTCGGCTAGCTTCATCCGGTAGGCCTGCAACACCATTTCTTCACTGATCGCACGGGTAGCCAAGACTTGCATTTCACCGGTGCTGGGCAGGGAGGATCCGGAGTTCAAGAGGGTGCCGATGGTGGCGACATCAAGCAGCCCACCGTGCCGGGTCACTTCTTGGTAACTTGGGTGCAGGAAGTCTTTGAGCTCGGTGAAACTGGTGCGGATTTGCGGGTCAAGGAACCCTAGCTCAAGTTCATACACGGTGGCGGCGAAGTCTGTGCCCACCGCTGGAAGCGGCGGGATGACCGCCGAGGTTTCTGCAGGTTCCGACACGGGCTGCGCAGCGCTAGCGCCGGCGGCGACAGAACGCTTACCTCCGGAGTATCCGGGCCCTGCCTCTGGAGCCTTTCCTTGCTGATGTGCGGTCGCTGCGGCACGAGCGTGGTCATCAGCAGCTTCGTTGAGTTCGTGCCCCGCGTGCCCCTTGACCCACTCAAAGGTGTACTTGCGGCCTTGGATGGCGACATCAAGTTCTTTGAGGATGTCTTGGTTGAGGACCTGTTTGCCGTCGGCCTTTTTCCAGCCGCGCTTTTTCCAGCCGGGCATCCACTTGCTAATGCAGTTGATGGCATACTGCGAATCGCAAAGAATCTTCAGCTCTTCATCCGGCAGGTGCGCGGTGGAGCGGAAGAGTTCCAGGACAGCTTGGAGCTCTCCCATATTGTTGGTCCCATGGTCCCAACCACCAGCGGCCCAATTCTCTTCATCCACGTACCAAGCCCAACCGGCCGGTCCGGGATTGCCGAGGGCGGATCCATCTGCAGCAGCAATGATCGTCATGGTTTAATCCTGCCACGCGCTTGGACTTCGACCGGTTCATGGATCGGGCCATGTCGCCAGCGGTTCTATGGCGTTGTTCGCACTTTAGGCGCAGTCGCGCTGGTTATCATGGGTGGCGTGAAGAAAATCTTGCTGTCCTTGGCGGCCATCGGTTTAGTCCTCACTGCATGCTCGGCACCGTCAACGGATCAGTTCCGAGAGCAGGATCCCGAAGGCTATGCGGCCTGTATTCATTTTGGCGGCGGACTTGACGCTCCCCAGGGGGTGGGTGAGACCAATCTTCAGAAGGCCGCGGTTCATGGTGCGCAATCAATCACCGAGCCAGTGCGCGCTGCAGTTGATCTGCGAGATCCAAAAACCCCTGAGATCACAGATCTTGATGGATTCAAGAAGGCTTGTGAAGCTCAGGGGTTCGACTACTAATTCATTCTCTAAGCGGAATACATCGGGTTATGCCCGGTCTGAACACGTTCTTCCGCGCGCACCTCATCCGGCGCCGTGCCATCAAGCCATGGGCCGTTCTCAGCTAGGTGCTCGCGCTCAGGGGCTTCAAGCCAGTTATCCAGGGCTGGGCCTTGCGGGATGATCTGCGTTGGATTGATGTCTTCGTGGACCACGTAGTAGTGGGCTTTGATCTGCTCGAAGTCAATGGTGTCGCCAAAGCCGGGAGTCTGGAATAAGTCTCGTGCGTAGCCCCAGAGATTGGGCATCTCGATGAGCTTGTTGCGGTTGGCCTTGAAGTGGCCGTGATACACCGGATCGAATCGAACCAAGGTGGTAAAGAGCCTGATGTCTGCCTCGGTGATGTGATCCCCCATGAGGAAGCGACGGGTGGACAGTCGCTCTTCGAGGTAATCCAAGGTGGTAAACAGCCGGTTATAGGCGTCGTTGTAGGCGTTTTGGTCACCGGCAAATCCTGCCCGATAGACACCGTTATTGACCTCGGTGAAGATGCGTTTGATCAGTGGCAGCATCTCTTCTAACTGGTCTTGCGGAATCAGGTTGGGTGCACCGTCGCGATGGAATTCTTTCCATTGGGTCGACAGGTCCCAGGTGATTTGCGGGTAGTCGTTGGTGACCACAGCGCCAGTGGGAATATCCACGATAGCGGGTACGGTGATGCCGCGTGGATAGTCAGCAAAGCGCTTGAAGTAGTTCTCTTGAATTCGCTCGGTGCCTAGAACAGGGTCTTTGCCTTCGGGATCCAGATCAAAGGTCCAACTGCGGGCATCGTGTGTGGGGCCGGGCAGTCCGACGGACAGGGCGTCTTCAAGGCCCAAGATTCGACGAACGATCAGCGTGCGATTGGCCCACGGGCAAGCGCGAGCGGCAACCAGTCGATAGCGTCCGGCTTCTACCGGCCAGAGCTGGGCCCCTTCAGAGACGCCGGCACCCGGGTGGCCGATCTTGCTGTTATTGTGCTCGTTGCGGTAATTTGCCGGGTTCGTATCTGCCACGATCCGGTCCTGGATGTAATTGGTATCCCGGGTAAATTCTCCGCCGGTGACATACGCACCCTTGGTTGAATATTCCTCGCTCATCTTTCCCTCCAAAACAATCGTGCAAAACTATGTCGTTCGTTCCCTTCTCGACCCTATGGCAAGAGTCGAGAGTTGAACATGGTGACAAGATCAGGAATCTGATTGACGCGTCACCATATATTGCAAAATTCAACTTTACACGAGATGATTGATGCGTCAACAAAATTTGTTGGCCTGCAAGATTTTAAAGGGTGAAGAAGAGAATGAAGAGCGATGAGACCCGCTGGCTATCCGAGAGCGAGCAGGACCTCTGGCGAACCATCCGCGAATTCCTCTGGCTATTCCCCAGCGCCATGGACCGCCAGCTGATGCGCGATTCCCAAATGCAGTCCGGCGAGTATTCGGTCTTGGCGGTGCTTTCCGAAGCAACTGATCCTAGTTTACGGCCCGCAGACGTGGCTGAGGTACTGCGCTGGGATCGCTCGCGCCTCTCCCACCTCTTGCGACGCATGGAGGGCAAAGGACTGATCAGCCGCTGCTCCGATGAAACCGATCGCCGCGGCCATCAAATCGCGTTGACTGAGCTGGGCCAGAGCACCATCGAAAACGCGGCACCGAGCCACGTGACCTTTGTGCGCGAAACACTTTTTGATTCGCTGGACTCCACAGAACGCCAAGCCTTAGAAACCGCGCTACCTAAGATTCTTGAATCCATTGAAAAGCAGGGCTTCAAGGACACCAGCTGCTAGCTGGCCTCTGAGGCCAGCTCACTGTTCTGTACCAGTCGGGCGAAACGTCCACCGAAGGATACCAACTCGTCAAAGGTGCCAGCTTCGGCAACCTTCCCGTCGTCAAGCACCACAATGTGATCGGCACGCATGACCGTGCTCAACCGATGGGCAATCAGCAACGTAGTTCGACCGACTGCCAGCTCATCCAGGGCCTGCTGAACCAAGGCCTCGGTGACCGTATCCAATGCGCTGGTCGCTTCATCAAGCACCAGGACCTTGGGAGCGCGCAGCATCGTGCGGGCGATAGCCAGGCGCTGTTGCTCTCCACCGGAGAACCGGTGGCCACGCTGCCCCACCTCGGTATCGATACCTAGGGGCAAGCTGCGAATGAGCTCAGCAATCTGCGCTGCTTCCAACGCTTGCCACAACTGCTGCTCGGTCGCTTCTGGCGCTGCCCACAAGAGGTTCGCTCGAACCGTATCGTGCAACAGGTAGCTTTCCTGGGCCACAACCGAAACTACGCTAGCGATGCCCTGCGGGTCATAGTCCTTCAGGTCCACGCCATCAAGCAGTACCTGCCCGGAGGTTGGATCAAGCAGGCGCGGCAGCAGGGACCCAAGCGTCGACTTCCCCGAGCCGGTAGCGCCGACCACTGCCGTCATGGTGCCAGCTTTAAGTGTCAGATTCAGCTGGTCCAAGGTTGCCTTATGTGCCTGCGGGTAGCGGAAACTCACATCACGCAGCTCAACCTCACCAGTGACGAGCTCAGGCACCACAACCTTCGGCTGAGCGGCTACCGGGAGTTCTTGATCCGTATCCAGGTATTCGAAGACGCGGCTGAACAATGCCATTGCAGAAACCCATTGCACCGAAAGCTGCATGAGCCCCATGACTGGACGGAAAATCCCGGCTTGCAGTCCGGTGAAAGCCACCAACGTACCGATACTCATTCCGTCACCGGTCACCGGCAGGCCGGCGGCTAAATAAAGCGCTGCTGGAATGGCTGCGAAGATGATGCTCATGGTTGCCATGCGCCAGCGACCAGCTAGTGCGCTTTTCATTTCAAGGTCAATGAGCTTGTGGCTAGAATCTGCGAATGCCTGCGCATCCGCTGGGCCGGTACCCATAATTTTCGAGAGTCGAACTCCGGAAATGCTCAAGCGCTCTTCAATCAGGGATGTCAGATTCGACATCTCGCGCTGGCGCTTTCCGGTGACCGCACGACGCAGTTTCGCGGTTTGCTTGGCCAGCAGGATTGCCGGAGGGAAAACCACCAGGGAGATCAAACTAAGCTTCCAGGAAATTGCCACCATGGCCACGGCCGTAGCCACCACGGTGGTCAGGTTGGAGGCGATGCTCGTTGCCGAGTTGGTGATTACCGACTGCATCTGTCCCACATCATTGATCAGTCGGGACTGCACATCGCCGGAACGCGAGTTGGTGAAGAATCCCAGCGATTGTTTTTGCAGGTGAGTGAAGAGGCCTGTACGCAAGCGGTGCATCACCCGCTGTCCCATCAGGGTGGCTCGCCAAGTCTGCACAACCTCCAACACCGCGGTCGCCAGGGCAATAGCTACCAGTCCCCCGGCGCCGAACACCAGGAAGCGAATATTGGATTGCGGAATCGCGACGTCGATGAGTTCTCGAACGATGAAGGGCTGAGCCAGGCCAATAATGGACGAGGCGACAATCAGCAGCACGACGGCAATGACAGAACCTAGGTGCGGGCGGAATAGCGCCGCCACGCGCTTGAGCGACACCGGATGCTCAGCCAGCCATTGCTTATCTTGGACGGCATTTTTCATTCGCCCTCCGCCGACCGGCCCACCTACATGTCCGGGCATTGAATTGACACTCATAGACCCTCCTTCGTCATTCTCTTCCCTCAAAGAATAACAGAGGTAACCTCACTATGTGGTTCTATCTTGAAATTGTTCTGAAGAACACACTATCCTTGAAACCATGCAGAACGAAGAGTCCAAGCCTGACTTGGCAGATCTTTTCCTCCGCGCTTCGCGCGTTATTCGAGGCCGCTGGAGGGAAGGCTTGGTCCCCTTAGGGATTACCCCGCACCAGTCACGGGTCCTGACCTTGCTGGGCCACGCCGAGGCCGAGGGCTTGCGCAATTCGCAGCTTGCCGAGCGGCTGCACATCGCAGCACGTTCCACCACCGAGGTAGTCGACCAGCTAGAGGCCAAGCAGCTGGTGATTCGCACCCCAGACCCAGCAGACCGCCGCGCTACGCTGATCGCTCTAAGCCCCACCGGGCGGGCACAGCTAGGTGAAATGTCTCGGCTTCGCAGGGAAAGCATGGACGGATACTTCGAAAAACTCTCACTTCCTGACCGCGAAGAACTCACGAGATTACTCGAAATCCTCGACCGGGAGAATCCACGTCCTGCACGGACAGCGTGCAAGGAGCCCGGGGCCGCACACTAAATTAGGCACAATAAAGGCGACGGCAGGAACAACCACTAGGTGGTTTTCCATACCGTCGCCTTTATTGTGCGCTGAGGCGGATTTGGCCTCTTAGTTCTCGGTCTTTCCGTGACGCCAGTAGCCCATGAACGCTACCTGCTTGCGATCGATGCCAGCTTCTTTCACGAGGTAGCGGCGCATCTCCTTCACCGTTCCCGCCTCGCCGGCAATCCATGCGTAAAACGGTGCCTTAGTGGCCTGTCCGGTCTCCCACAAGATTTCCGAGTCAACATCGATATCTTCTGGCTCGGCATTGGTGTGCACCACGCCGGCGGCCGGAATCGCCACTACCTGACTCAAGGCATTGCGCAGCAGTTCACCATGCACGTTGTTGCCACGCGTCAGCCACTGCACCGACACACCCGAACGGGTTGAAGCACCCAAGATGTCGGTGGTTTGTGGAACCTCAATCAACGCATGGCCGGTGACATGCGAGGGCAGGGATTCGAGTATCGCGCAGATCGCTGGAGCCGCGGTTTCATCGCCGGCCAGCACAATCCGGCTTGCATCGCCAGGACGGAATTCAATGCCGCCGTAACTGGCATCGTTCAGGAACTTGTTCGGGCCCAACAGCAACAGCTGGTCACCGACCTGTGCGCGGTCGCCGAATTCGGTGGCCGGTCCGCCTTGCAGCTTTCCGTCCACGACGTGCCCATGCATCACGAAGTCGATATCCAGTTCCGCGGTCAGCCCGCTGTTATCGCGGTGCCCCGCTTCGCGGAAGGCTCGCACCGTATAGGTTCGCATGTAACCGCGGGTGTCCGGGTCAATTGAGAGCCAGCGCTTGTACCAGCCAACCTGTTCTGCCGGGCTGGTCATGGCCTGCGGGCGCATCGAAGCGATCTCGTCAGTGAGCGCGCTGCCACCGGCCGGTGGCAGCAGCAATTTGATGCGCATATCCAGTGGATGGCTGTTGGTCCCAAAATAATCCAGGTCCTTGCCGCTGAGGGTCACCCTGCGGAAGGACGGCGACAGGTCCTGGCGGGCGACCACGGTGGTATCAAAGGCCAGGGTTGGAACATGCTCATAGGCCGGACGCGGGATTTGCGAAGACTCAGAGTCGTCACCGGAATCAGCTGGCTGGGTTGCGGGCTTGCTTGCCGCCGGTTCCAGCGCTTGCGGTTCGCTGCGGAAAATACCCTTGGAGGCCAGCACCTGCTCGGTGCGCAGCACTCGGTGGCGGCCAATGGGCAGCACCAGCGGGGTGCCACCCACCGGGTCTGGGATCACGCGGCTTGGCATGCCAAAAACATCCTTGACGGTCTTCTCGGTCACCACTTCGTTCGGGTGGCCCGCCGCGTAGATTTTTCCGTGGCGCAGGGCCACCAGGTAGTCGGCGTAGCGGGCAGCCAGGTTCAAATCGTGCAGCACGATCACCACGGTGATCCCTCGGCTGCGGTTCAATTCACTGACCACATCCAGCACTTCGAGCTGGTGCGCCACGTCCAGGAAGGTGGTGGGCTCATCGAGCAACAGCAGGTCAGTTTCCTGGGCCAATGCCATGGCAATCCAGACGCGCTGGCGCTGCCCGCCAGAGAGTTCATCTACGGCGCGGTCTGCCAGCTCGGTGGTGCCGGTCAGCTCCATCGCATGGTTCACCGCCGCTTCGTCTTCCGCGGAGAAACGCTTAAAAAGTCCCTGGTGCGGGTAGCGTCCGCGACTGATGAGTTCGCGGGCGGTAATCCCATCCGGTGCGGTGGGCGACTGTGGCAACAGGCCAAGGGTCTTGGCGACCTCCTTGGCGGGCTTGGAGTGGATATCCGCGCCGTCGAGCAGCACCTGGCCGCCGGTTGGTTTAAGCAGTCGGGACAGGGCGCGCAGCAGCGTGGACTTGCCGCAGCCGTTCGCACCCACCACGATGCTCACCTGCCCGGTGGGAATATCCAAGGACAGTTCGTCGACGATGGTGACCTTGTCATAGGCCAAGGTCAGATCGCTAGCCTGCAAAGTGGCCATGGGTTATGCCCCGCTTCCGGTTGAGTTGGCGCGCACCAGGATCCAAATCAGGAAGGGTGCGCCGAATGCGCCGGTGATGACACCTACCGGCAGTGCAAGATTTGCGAACAGGTTCGCGGCAAAGAAGTTGGCCACGATCACCAAGGTGGCCCCGGTCAATCCGGCCAGCGGAATATTGATCGGTCCGCGGCTCAGGGCCGCGCTAATCGGTCCTGCCAAGAACGCCACGAAGGCGAGCGGGCCGGTAATAGCAATGGGCAAGGCACCCATGGCTACCGCAACAAAAACGAGCAGCACCCGCGCCCAGGGCACGTTCACGCCCAAGGCCGCCGCGGAATCCTCCCCCAGCTCCAGCATTTTCAACTGACGCAGAACGAAGGGCAAGAGGAACGCTGCCAGAACCGTGAGGCTGATCACAAGAATCAGGGCGCTGTGCCAGTTGCTGGAGGACAGTGAGCCGGTCAGCCAGTGCATCACGTCGCTGGCGGTATTCACCTGCGCCTGGGTGAGCAGGTACTGGATCAACGCTTGGAGCATCGCCCCGATGGCCAGACCAGCGAGGATCAGTCGGGGCCCGGTGCGCTTGCCCGAAGCCGAAAGCCAGTAAATCAGCGCGGCGACAATCAGGCCTCCGGCCAACGCAAACGCGTTGAGCTTCCAGTCGGTGTAGCCCAGGGTGATCATGGCCAGCACCGCTGCGGCGGACGCGCCGTAGCCCACGCCGATGACGTCGGGGCTGGCCAGCGGGTTGCCCAGCCAGCGTTGGAACAGGGCCCCGGAGATGCCCAGGCCGGCACCGGCCAGGGCGCCGACGGCCACGCGGGGCAACCGGTCGGACATGATGATGAAGCTGGTGCCCGGGACAGTTTGCCCACCTAGCACCTGAAGCACTTCGGTCGCCGGAAGCCGATCGCGGCCCCAGAAGAGGTAGGCGAGGATGGTCAGGATCAGGGCGAGGGACATCCACAGCACGGTGCGGCGTACCAGGTTCTTTCGCACGGTAATTTTGCCCGGCGCACTGTGCGATGCCTGATCGGGGTTCTCTCCCGTTGGCTGGCTCATGGCTGTTCGTATCATTTCACTCGTGCTCACAGGCTCACCGACTTCATGCCGCTGCGCATCATCAGAATAAACAGTGGTCCGCCGATCATGGCGCACATGACACCCACTTGAATTTCGCTCGGTGGCGCGATCACCCGTCCCACGGTATCAGCCACCAAAAGCAGTACTGGTCCGGCGATCAGGCTCGCCGGCATCAGCCAGCGGTAGTCCGAGCCCACCAGCAGTCGCACCGCATGCGGGATCATCAGGCCGACAAAGGCGATGGGTCCGGCCACCGCGGTAGCTGTGCCGGCCAGGATGACCACACCGATCGATCCGAGCAGCCGGGCACGGGGCAGGTTGAATCCCAGTGCAGTGGCGGTGTCGTCCCCCATGGACACCGCGTTGGAGACCCGCGCGGTGGACAGCAGGATCAGTGCGCCAAGGGCTACCATCGGGATGGCACCAAGGAAGGTATCAATCGGTGTGCTGGACAGCGAGCCGATCTGCCACTTGCGGAAACGATCCAGGGTGGAATCGGAGACCATCAAAATCGCGTTGGTGATCGCGCCAACGCCCACGGCCATGGCCGCACCGCCCAGTGCCAGCTTGATCGGGGTCGCACCTTCGCGGCCCACATTGGCCACCAGATATACCAGGGTCATCACCACAGCAGCGCCGATGAAGGCGGCCACCATAATGCCGGTCAACGAACTGACGCCCAAAAAGGCGATGGCTAACACCACGCTCATCGATGAGCCGGCGTTCAGCCCCAAGATGCCGGTGTCGGCCAGCGGATTACGGGTCAGCCCCTGCAATCCCGCCCCAGCCAGGCCCAGCGCCGCACCCACAACAATCGCTCCCACGGTGCGGGCAAAGCGCGAGGCCACCACGCCTTGATCTCCATTGCTGGGGTCAAAATGCCACAGCGCCTCGCTGAGAGTGTCCAGGGAGACCGCGCGGGCGCCAAAGAGCAGCGAGGCAGCCACGGCCAGGACCAGTAGCACCGAGAGGATCAGGAACGCACCGAGTTTTCGTGGCAGTCGGGGCCCCTGGCCCGCTGGCGTTGGGCGAGTCGTACTTTCAGTGGCGGTCATTGGTTCCTACACTCATTGCTATGGCACATCTTTCCTCGCCCACTGTGATTGCTCCCGGTATCGGCCTGCTCACGGCCGATAATCCCTCGGAAATGACGTTGGATGGGACTAACTCTTATCTGCTCTTCGACCCGGCATCTTCGTCGTTGGAACCAGGCACCGAATTGGTGCTCATCGACCCGGGTCCCGAGCTGGAAGCACATCTGCAGTCGCTGGCTCAACTCCAAATCCAGCTGGTGCTGATCACCCACCGTCATGCGGACCATACCGGCGGCATCGATCGCTTGCACCAGCTGACCGGGGCTCCGGTGCGCGCCAAGCTGGCCGAGTTCTGCCGCGAGGCCACCACTTTGGAAGACCGGGAGGTGATTGCTGCGGCTGGGGTGAGTATCGGCGTGCATTTCACTGCCGGCCACACCTCGGATTCGGTGTGCTTCACGATGAACGATTCGCACTTGTTCACCGGAGACACCGTGCTGGGACGCGGCACCACCATTTTGGAGCATCCGGATGGGACGCTGGCCGACTATCTCGGCTCGCTGAACAGATTGCTGGATCTGCCCGATATGCCCTTGCACCCGGCCCATGGGCAGCAGCATGAAACCTCGCATCAGCTGCTGCGCGCCTACCTTGAACATCGAGAATCCCGGCTGGATCAAGTGCGCGCTGCCCTGCAGAAACTCGGCAAGGCCGGGGCGGACGTGACCCCAGCGCAGTTGCTGGAGTTCGTCTACCCCGACCTGGATCCGCGCTTGGTGGGCGCGGCGAGCCGATCGTTGGAAGCGCAGTTGCACTATTTAGCGTCGAATCGCTAGCAGTTACTTAGCTGCCGCTGCGTTTTCGGCAGCCTTCACGATTTTTGGAACGACCTTGTCCAAGGACCATTCAAGGGACAGCGGCGAAGCGGCCGAGATGGCCAAGGTGGCTTCATCGGTGCCTGGCAGTGCCAATGCATCACTCTTCACGGCAGGAATCTGTCCGTACAGCGGCTGTGACTTCACGATGTCTTTAGTGGTGTTTCCGGCAATGGCCGAGGAGAAGACCACGTCGGCATCCCACTCATTGACCTTTTCTGGGGAAACGGTGAAGAAGAAGGTGTCCTTAGCGGCATTCTTCTGCACGTAGTCGGCCTGCTTCATGCCCAGAGCCTTCAAGAAACGTGGACGGGTGTCGCCGTCGGAGTAAACGTAGGCGCTATCCGGGGAGGAGAGGTCAGCGGCGATGAAGGTGCTGTCCTTGAGTACTGGATGCTCTTCGCCCACCTGGGCCAGGTCGCCTTCAACCTTCTTGATCAGGGCGTCGGCTTGTTCTTCCTTGCCCAGCATCTGGCCGGCGGCTTCGGTCACGTCCTGCCAGCTGGTCAGGTAGTTCGGCTCAATGGGGCCAACGACCGGTGCGATCTGCTGCAGCTTGTCGTATTGTTCCTTCTTCAGACCCGAGTATGGGGCGAAGATGACATCTGGCTTGGTCTTGGCGATCGCGGTGTAGTCAGGATCATCACCGGTGGCGAACTGCACTGGAGCCTTGTCCGAACCGATGGAAGCGTCCAGCTTGGCCAGCGCTTCATCCTTCCACTGCGTCGAGTTGTTCTCGTTCTGGCCGTATGCGTCGGTGTCCATGCCCACTGGAACGGTGTCCAGTGCCAGCAGGGTGTCGGCGTTGACCCAGGAGATCGTGGCTACGCGTTCCGGAGCCTTATCGATGGTGGTTTCACCATAGATGTTCTTGATGGTCACTGGGGTGAATTCCCCTGCTGACTTGGCTGAAGCATCCGAGGAGGAATCTGTGGTATTGCTTGCCGAACCGCAGGCGGTCAGGCTCAGCGCGAGGATTGCGGTGGACGCGGCGAAGATCCCGGCGCGACGTGAAATTTTCATGGGTCGGTGATTCCAGACTATGCGAGGTTCTGTAAACATAATGGCGTAGATAGGTTAGGTTTACCTATCCGAACCGTATGCCACAATACGCGTTACGTGCATCAATACGCAACACGAAACGTATCTAATCGCCGACCCGCAAGTGAAGCTAACCACACACGATGGTTGGCTTACAGATGCTGACCACAGAATTTATTCTCTACTTGCTAGCAGCCGACCAGGATCGGCAACCGTAATTGATCCGCGCACCAACACCAATCCGAGTAACACGGCGACAATAACCGTGATCACCGTCAACGGGCTGAAGATCACCGCCATCCCCGCCAGGGGAAGGACCAACAGAGTTGAAGCGATAGCAAAGGCGATAGATGCCGCCAGCGCAGGGATCATCAAGGACTTCGTGCGTGCCGCGTTCATCGTGCCCCAAGGCATGCCTAATCGATGCAATCCGGAATACAGTTCGGCACGATCCAAGGTGCCGGCGCTCTGTGTAATGGCCGACGAAGCGGCCACACAGATGAAGGTGATGGCCAACGTGACCAGAACACCGGTGAAAATATCGCCGGGCAAATAGTCGTACCAATCGTTGCTGGCTTCGGAAGCAGGGGTAGCCTGCATTAGTGCAGCGCCGCTGCCACCGACCACGGCGACAAAGGATGCCATGGCCACACCGGAAACTTGTCGCCAGGATGCGGCAGGATTTTCCAAGATCATCCGTGCCGCCAACAACTGCTGCGGCGACTCAGCCTTCTTCAGCTTGCTCGCTCCCACCTTCGATACCAGGTAAGGACCCACGAGGTTCAATACCAAAAGGCCAAAACCAAAGCCTCCAATAATGACAGCCAGCATCATTGCGATACTCTGCGCCACTTGCCCCACACTGGAGAAAATCAGCGACAGCACCAGGATGCCACCCACGGTGATCAACGCCCGAATCCAGCTGGGCACCGGCACACTGCGACGGGTGGCCACAGCCAAGGGAGTGATCATCAGCTTGCGCAAACCAGCTGCGGCACTGACCGCCGAGAGCACGACGACTGCGAATACTGCAATCGCCAATACCCACACAGGCAGATAGATCGCCATCCCAATCGGTGCTCCCTGGAACTGAATCAACGATGCCAAGGGTGCGCACGCCAGGTACAGCAAGACTCCGGCGAGCGCGCCTGCAAAAGCTGTGCCCGCGGCCTGGACAATGGCTACCAGCGTGATCTGTGAACCGGTGGCCCCCAGCAGGCGCATCGAGGACAGCGCCCGGTCGTTGGCCCGCGCCGAAAGCTTGGCCGCGGCAGATCCAAGCACCATCAACGGCACGACCAACAGCACCACGGCAAACCCGGCAAGGGGCAGGTACGCGCCCTGAGCTTCTTGTTCAAAACTGGTAAAAGAGTAGGCGCCGCCCAAGACGATCAGCAGGATCGCGCTGACCAACGCATAGGCGCTGACGGTCAAGATCTGCGGTGCCATGCGTGATTTCGCAGGGCGTCCGAGCAACCATGCGAGGTGCAGAATATTCATCGAACATCCCCGCCCAGTGCGCTGGTGCCGCGGCGGCTGTCGCTGATCAATTGCCCATCATGCAGTTTCACTACGCGGTCGCATTGAGCGGCCACAGAAGGATCATGGGTGACCATAACCAAGGACTTGCCCTGTCCAACGGTGCACTCCAACAAGATATCAAGCACCTCGGCACCGGTCTTGGAATCCAAGGCGCCGGTAGGTTCATCAGCGAAAACGACCATGGCGCCGGTGACCTGTGCCCGGGCAATGGCCACACGCTGCATCTGTCCACCGGAGAGTTGTCCAATGCGTCGTTGCTCCATGCCGCCCAGTCCCAGAGCCACCAGTGCCTGACCTGCCCGAGCGATGGCCGCTGCGCGTGGCGTGCCGTTAATCATCAAGGCCATGGCCACGTTTTCTTCGGCCGTGAGTTCGGGGATCAGCAGGCCGGATTGGAAGACGAACCCAAAGGACTGCCGGCGCAGTTTGGTCCGGGCCTTATCCGCCAACTCTTGGATGTCCACGGGTTGTTGCCCGGGCAGGTTGAGCATCAGGCGTCCCGAGTCGGGCAGTTCAATGCCGGCCAAAGCATGGAGCAGCGTTGATTTACCGGACCCGGACGGGCCCATAATGGCCAATGATTCGCCGAGGGAGATTTCGAGATTTACACCATTGAGTGCGGTGGTTGAGCCGAAGCTGCGGTAAAGATCTTGAGCATGGAGTACGGGTGGATGACCAAAGGAATTTTCAAGCATGATTCCATGTTTTCAATATTGAGCCCTGCGCGCATCGGCGCGCAGGGCGAAGTCTCTCCTTGTCAGGCTCATCCCCCGGTAGGAGCGCCCTCGCCACGAACCAGTACTTCAGGAGTTCTTGAACTGCCCATGAAATTGGAACTGTATACGCAGCCGTTCTGCGCGCCATGTATTCGTACTAGGCAAACGGTGGCGCGCGCTCAGAAGCTGTTGCCAGATTTACAGGTGGAAGAAATCAATGTTGTGGAACAGGTTGCACGTGGTGAAGAACTGGGCATCACCAGCACTCCGGTCATCCGGTTGCTTCAGGGCAATACAGAAAAATTCAGGGCCAGCGATACTCCCACACTTCCTCAGCTTTTGACCGCAATAGCCCGTGCCAGCGACTAGTCTCACGTGATTTCAAACCCCAAGATGCACAGTTCTCCTGCATTTATGGGGAAGAATAGATCAGGTGATAACTGTGCCCGGCGTCGACCATGAGTGCTTCCAGCGTGTTGTAGCTGATTCAACCAATCGCATCGAATGGCTCAGGGCACGAGCGCAAGGCATCACCGCCACCGACGTTGCCAAGCTATCCACCGAGAAGTCCATCAAGAACGCTGCCTGGGACAAGCTCTACGGCAATGGATTCTCCGGCAACACCTACACCGATCACGGACGCAAGCGCGAACCAGTCATCGCTGCCTGGGTGCAAGAGAATTTTAATATCTTCCCTTCGTCCCAGTTGTTTCACTCTCAGAATTCCAAGCTTCACTTGGCCACGCCGGATGGCCTGGGATTCGACGCGTCAGGCGCTCCGGTTTTGGCCGAAATCAAGACCACCAACAAGCCTTTTAAAAAGATCCCCAAGCACTACCTACGCCAAATCCTCTGGCAACAGCATGTCATTGGCGCTGAACGGACGCTCTTCGTCTGGGAAGAGCATCAGGACTTTATACCGCTGCGCGAAGTACCCGAGTACCTGTGGGTTGAACGCGATGATGATCTGATTCAGGATCTGATTGATAAGGCTGAAGCGTTGATTACCGCCTTGCGCGAAGCGACCGCCAGGCAGGAACGCTACAACGATTACGGTCCGGCAGCCCTGCGCCTCTAATACTTCATTAATGCAAAGATCCTCGGGAACCAGTTCGCATACTGGCTTCCCGAGGATCTTTGGCTTTGCGCGCCCTGTCGTGGTGGCTTAGGCCGGGGTCGTTGGAACGATTCGTGGATCGGGCAGGCATTCAGGGTAGCTTTCAACCAGCTCGGCCAATAGCTTTTCGCGGATCATATTGCGCAAGTCCCATAGGTCCCCCGCATTCCGTGCGGAAAGGTACACGGAGACGGTTTGCAGACCGTTTTGTGCATCGGTAACCAGCAGCTGGTTATCGCGGCCATCCCACAGGTCCGAGGATTCAAGGAGTTCGGTGCTGCGCTGGCGCAGGTAGTTGATGGGGGCGTTGAGTTTCAGCTGCAGAGCCACATTGCCTGAAATTTCGGTGCTGCGCCGTGACCAGTTCTCGAATGGAGTCGTGGTGAAGTAGGTCGATGGCAAGATCATTCGGCGGCCATCAAGCAACAGGACCACCACATATGACAGGGTGATTTCTTCCACGGTGCCACGCTCGCCCTCGACCACCACGGTGTCATCGACTCGAATGGAATCGGTGAAGGCAACCTGCAATCCGGCAAAGACGTTCGCCAATGTGGATTGAACGGCCAAACCGACAACCACCGAGGCCAAACCTGCTGAGGCTAGCAGCCCGGCACCCAGCGCCCTGACCTGTTCAATGGTCAGCAGAACGGCAGCTACCGCCAAGATGCAAAGCACCGCAATGAGCACGCGGCGCATCAACCCCACCTGGGTTTGCACCTTAGCTAGTCGACGGCCCTGGCCAAATTTCGCTTCGAAGCGGGACATCATGCCAGCTTCAATTACACGCACTAGTTTAATGATGAACCAGGTCAGGAACGTGACCAAGATGATCAGGATGACGAATTGCCATGGCATGTACCAGTCGCGGTCTCGGTAGAAGAATGTGAAGGCGGACTTGGCGACGATGGAGGTAATCAGGCCAAAAAACGGAAGGCGCGTAGCCTTCACATCTGCTTCTTCCACGCCGATGCGTTTGAGCGCGCGACGAGCAATCGCGCTGAAAACAAAAGCCAAGATCGCTGCAACGACTGCGCCGGCCAACAGAACAGCCCAGAATTGCAACGATTCGGGGAGGAAGCTTGAAACGCCGATAACTTCCTCAACGGTCTCGTCTAGAGGTTCAACGGGGGTAGGTGACATGGTTAAAGGATGTCATATGGCAGTAAATAATTGCTGTGCGAGACCTTATGGTGACCCAGAGATGAGACTAGATTCGGGCGGTCTTGATCACAATGGATTAGCAACAATCTAGGCAAGTAGAACCGCACGCTTGCCATACATTTAGCGCAAGTTGAGTTGACGACGTTTTCGGTGTCCATCAACGTAACACCCGATCAACCTGATGGTTAATATGCCACCATGCTAAGTATGAGCCGAACATTTGCTTATCAGCAGGTTGATGTTTTTGCGCCCACTGCATTTAACGGCAATGGGCTCGGAGTCGTATTCAACGCTGACAGCCTGACTGATGATCAGATGCAGCACTTCGCCCAGTGGATGAATTTGGCTGAAACAATATTCTTCGTCGAGCCAACTCATGAAGAAGCCGACTACGCCATCCGGATCTTTACTCCGAGCACGGAGCTCTCCTTTGCCGGACATCCGACACTTGGCGCCGCCCACGCATGGCTGGAATCGGGGGGTGTACCTGGACCAGCTGGCCATTTGATCCAGCAATGCGAGGCGGGGCTCATTCCGGTTCGTTTGGAACGTGAAAGCACCGACAGCCATTCGCGCCGGCTGGCGTTTCTCGCTCCCCCGCTCACTCGCTCCGGCCCCTTGGAACCAGACGTATTGCAGTGGGCCATCAGCGGGCTTGGCATTCACGAGGATGACGTCGTTGATCACCAATGGCTGGTTAATGGTCCACATCCTGCGGGGTTGGTGCTCCGTGATGCCGACGTAGTACTGGGCATCGAACCAGACTACGAGGCCCTGCAGGGCCTGGAAGTCGGAGTCATCGGACCCTATACGGCATCCAGCGTGGCTCACGGCGTCTGGCAACCCCGTGGCTCGGTTTTGCCTCGGGTCTCGGGAACGCGTGAAGAATTGCGTCCCCTAGATTCCTCCGATCTAGAGCGTTCCGAAGAACGCTTTGGTTCCGTCGTGATGCAACCCCCGGCAGACTTTGAGGTGCGGGCCTTTGTTGCTGGAGAAGCAGTGTCAGAGGATCCAGCTACCGGCTCACTCAATGCAGCCTTTGGAATTTGGCTGACCCAATCGGGCTATGCCCCGCAACGCTATACCGTACGCCAAGGAACTCGTGTTGGCCGCAATGCCATCTTGCATATTGAGGCTACCGAAAAAGGCGTGTGGGTCAGTGGAGATGTGGAAACGCGTATTTCCGGCAATGTGAGTTTCGACTGATTACCCGTTCATAGGATCACTATCCATTCCCATGAGACGGATCAGGCACTAATCTAGTCCAGTGCCTGAAACTGCAAATGCCACCACTGACTTTGATAAGAAAGCCGCTTGGCGCGCCCTCTGGGCTCTGGTCATCGGATTCTTCATGATCCTTCTGGACACCACCATTGTGTCCACTGCAATGCCATCCATCATGGCCTCGCTGGACGCCGATATCTCCGGCATCCTCTGGGTCAACAGCGCCTACCTTCTTACCTTTGCCGTGCCGCTGCTAGTCACCGGCCGACTGGGTGACCGATTCGGGCCACGCAATATCTACCTCATCGGCATGGTCATCTTCTCCCTCGCTTCGCTGTGGTGTGGTCTGTCTGATTCTCTTGGATCGCTCATTGCAGCCCGTGCGGTTCAGGGACTCGGAGCCTCAATGATCTCGCCTCAGGCGATGACCATGATTACCCGCTTGTTCCCTTACCAGCACCGCGGAGCAGCCATGGGCTTGTGGGGTGCCGTTGCCGGTATCGCATCGCTTATTGGTCCGATTGCTGGCGGTCTTCTGGTGGACTCGGTGGGGTGGGAATGGATCTTCTTCATCAACCTGCCCATCTCTGTGCTCAGCTTGGTGATGGTCTTCAAATTTGTTCCACGCTTGAAGCCTCAGGCTCATTCCTTCGACTGGATTGGCGTTGGACTCTCGGCAGTAGCCATGTTCTGCCTGGTCTTTGGCATCCAGGAAGGCGACTCGACCGATTGGGAGCCTTTCATCGGGCCGATCTCCTCGTGGCACCTGATCATCGCCGGTGTCCTCTTGATGGCTATTTTCGTGTGGTGGCAGAGCAAGACAAAGACTGAACCGCTCGTTCCGCTGCGCCTGTTCTTGGTGCGCAATTTCTCGCTGTCCAATGTGGCCATTGCCTTCATGGGCCTGACCATTACAACCATCAGCCTGCCCATGGTCTTCTTCCTGCAGAATGTCCGTGGATTGACTCCCACCGAATCTGCACTGATGATTTCTCCCATGGCAGTGGTGGGTATATTCATCGCCCCACGTCTGGGCAAGACGGTCAACAAGCTCAGTCCACGAGTGCTGGCGGTACCAGGTTTCTTGCTCTTTGGCGCAGCCACCGTGGCGTATGCCTTCATGATGCATGCGGACATCGCCCTGTGGACCCTCCTGATCCCATCAGCAGTCCAGGGCGTTGGCTCGGCCATGATCTGGCCTTCGCTTTCGCTGGCCGCTACCCGCGATCTGACACCGCGTGATGCCGGAGCCGGATCCGGAATTTACAACACCACCCGTCAGATGGGCTCTGTGCTGGGTTCAGCACTAATTGCCGTGATGATGGATTCGCGGGTCCAAGCTCAGATCGAAAAGACCACGTCGAAGGATCCGGCAACATTGATGGAGGCCACCTCGGTCGGGCTGGGCCAGGCCCTGTTGCTGCCAGGTTTCGTTGCAGTCGCAGCCGTGATTGTGGTGGCTTTCTTGAGCCCTGGCAAAAAGGCTTAACTACAGGCTCAACACCGATGTAGATATGCAAGAACCCTGGTTCATCAGTGGATGTCCACTGATGAACCAGGGTTCTTTTGCGAGCTATTTATGCCTGATCCGAAGGATCATCGTTCTTGTCGCTGCCCTTGAATTCATCGACCTTCTCGCCGATTTTCTCCTGAGCATCTGCGGCAAAGCCCTTGATGTTTTCGGTAGCGTCGCCGGCGAACTCCTTGGCGTTCTCGACTGCTTCGCCCAGCTTCTTCTTTGCATCATCTAAGAAACCCATTGGTTCTCCTCTTAGCTTGTTGTCCAAAAATGACCACTGAAAACCGCAGTCTTCAGAATCAATCTACTTCCGTCTGCGTGCCGGGCTAAGCAGCGGCGCAAAGATTACTTATCTTTTTTGATCTTCTTGGCTGCCTTGCGACCAAAAATTAGTGCCACTGCGATTCCGGCTAGCCACACGTCCTTGGCGATCGCGGTGCCATCCGCGGTTGGACGCACACCGTCGGACTCCGTCATGCCAGGGGTACGTAGGTAGGAGGACAACAGCACTCCGGAGAACGCACCAAGCCCAATTCCTACCAAGCGTGATGGAACCAGTGGCAGGAGTAGGGCACTACCCAGAGAGATTTCCGAGATGGATACAACCTTGCCGAAAACTGCTGGTTCCAGTTCGCCTAGTTGTGGCACACCGTTAGAGGCCATCTGCTGCAACCCGGCCGCACTGGCTTCATCGATGCGCAGCTTGTTGATGCCGCTGTTGAGAATGAATGCGCCGCTGACTAATCTGAGTGCGGCGTTTGCGATCGAGATTCCCATGGGCCCTCACTTCTCTTTCCGATAGTAAAAACGCGTTCTGGAAATGAACGCTCTGCTGTTCAGCGTAGTCATGGCGGTGGTCGTTCACAATCATTTCGACGGCGCGCTTAGCACCCTCTAAGATTCCAAGGCCGAGAATCATGCTAAATTCGTAAATCATGATCGCTTCTTCCGCTGTACCTCCGGCCGCACTTGATCTGCTCATTTCCCAAGGCTACGACGCCACCAGCGTGGATGAGCTGGCAGCAGCCGCAGGGATCTCGCGTTCCACATTCTTCCGTCGGTTCGGTTCAAAAGAGAACATGGTTTTTGCCGACCAAGAAATGATCATTACCCACGTTTTGACGACCCTGGCCGCGTCTTCTGTGGACGCGATTTCTACCTTGATAGACGCAGCCCACGTCGTTTTTGACCAGTACACGGCCAATCCGGAAGGAGCGCAGCTTCGACACAAGTTGTTGTCCTCCGTCCCGTCATTGCGTGAACGCGAACTCGTTTCAACCCATCGCTACGAACGCGCTTTTTACGATTTCCTCTCACGCCGCAACCTCGTTAATACCGCGTCAGAAAAGTCCTTGTGCCTGGGCGTCAGCGCGGGTCTGGTCGCGATCCACAATGATCACTTGCGCACCTGGATCAAGGATTCAACCAGCACCGATCGCAGCAAGCTGGCTCATGATGTCAGGCTCTTCTTAGAACGCTTCGCAGATCTTCTGGGTACCGAAAACACTGACTCCACCACTGCTGCTCCAACACCTGTGGTGGTTGTTTCAGTCCTGGATTCCGGCGCTGATGAGCAATCCATTTTGCACGCCGTCTCGGCAGCATTGAAAGATCGCAGTAAATAGGGGCGCCACACACAATATGGAACCTAGTTTCTTGACATGAGACTGCGTTCCATTAGGCTAGAGGTAAAAGTTTTTACCCTAGCCACTTTGGAGCGCCTAAGATGACTGAACAGTCTACCGGTTTGGAATTTCCCACCGGTGTTGTTGAACCCGAATACGACCTCTGGGCAGAGGACGTCAATATTGACCCCACCGGAATATTCGCCGACATAGATCCAGCAGACCTCGCCTGGCGCACCAAAGCACGCAAGTTCGTCGTGGAAGAAGTCAAAAAAGACATCCATGAATATTGGGACAAGGCCGACTACCCACAGCATCTGATCAAGAAACTGGGCGAAGCGGATCTGCTGCGTGACGGCATGAATCTGGACTCTCACGAAAAGATGAGCCCACTGGCAGCCGGACTGGTCAACATGGAAATGGCCCGCGGCGATGGATCAGTGGCCACCATTGTTGGCGTGCAGGGCGGACTGGCTCTGCGCTCCGTGCTTTTCTGCGGCAATGAAGAACAGATCCAGAAGTACGCCATGCCAATGCTGGCCGGCGAACTTCCGGGTGCATTTGCATTGACCGAACCAACCCACGGCTCAGACTCTGTGTCGCTGGAAACTCGTGCCACGAAGGTCGAGGGTGGCTACCGGATCAGTGGCGAAAAGAAGTGGATTGGCAACGGCTCCATCGGCGGTGTCTCCATTGTCTGGGCTCGCGACGATGAGGGCAAGGTTCGCGGTTTTGTCGTCCATCAGGACGCCGAGGGGTACAGCGCAACCACGATCCAGAACAAACTATCCCTGCGTGCTATCTGGCAAGCGCACATCCGCATGGAAAATGTGTTCGTCCCTGACGAAGATGTTTTGCCTGATGCCACGAGCTTCAAGGACACCTCACGGGTGCTCTTCGCTACGCGCCTAGGAGTAGCTTGGTCTGCTGTCGGGCACGCTACCGCGTGCTACGAGTCAGCGGTGAACTACGCCAAGCAGCGTGTTCAGTTTGGTCGCCCCCTGGCGGCCAGCCAGATTGTGCAGGAACGTTTGGCGCGGATGCAGTCAGAACTTGCCACCATCCAGGTACTCGTCATGCAAGCGACCAAGCGTGAGACCACCGGTGAGCTCACCGGACCCCAGGCTTCGCTGGCTAAGTACACGGCGACGCGTACCGCACGCGTCATTGCCTCCAACGCCCGCGATCTATTGGGCGGCAACGGTATTCTCACCAGCAACCGAGTAGCCCGTCACTTCGCTGATATTGAAGCGATTCACACCTACGAAGGAACCGAGACAGTTCAAGCGCTCATCATGGGCCGCGACATCACCGGTTTCTCCGCCTTCGCCTAATCACCGTAAATCAATAACAAAATGTCGAGGTTCTGGCTCTGGCCAGAACCTCGACATTTTTGCCTAGCTATTGCTGATTGAGTCGGTTTTTCGTCTTGGCGGTGGCTACATGCTCCCAGGGATTTTCAGGCCACGGATGCTTCGGATAACGTCCCCGCATTTCAGAACGAACTTGAGCATAAGGCCCGTTAAAGAAGCTGACAAGGTCCTCGGTCACGGCCAGCGGACGGCCACCTGGAGACAGCAGGTGAAACTGTACTGGCAACTTCTCTCGTACGAGTCGCGGAGAGTGATCCAGTCCAAAACATTCCTGAAGCTTCACTGCCACCACTGCTGGGCCAATCTCGTCCACTGGTGGGTAAGAGATGAAAATCTTTGACCCTGAAGGTACTTCCAAGCGCTGCGGAACCAGAGAATCAAAATCGTGGGCATGTTCCCATGGAATCAGTGGACGCAAAGCTGAATGCAAATCAACCTTGGCAACGTTTTTGCCATTGGCTACCTGTCGCAAAATGGGTTGCAGCCATTCATCCGCCCGTTCAATCAATGACTCATCGTCCACCGCGCAGAACGGCGCACCCAATAGCCGGTGAGCTACCGCCATGCGGCGACGCAGTGCATCAAAGTTTTCGTGCTCACCAAAAAACTTCAACCGTTGCTCTTGCACAGCCAAACGGACGGCCTGCATTCCCAACGCCTCCGTGGCTTTGATAGGTTGCACAGATAGCTCGATGGCTCCAAAGCTTTCCACCTTGCGGGCGCTAATTTTGCCATCAACAAATTCGGCGCTTTCACAGCTCTGGTGCATTTGCGGAAGCAGCTCCAGTACCGTCGGCAGGTCGATTCCCGTCGCCCGCCTGATCATAGCTTTGGCGCCGGTACGGGCCACTTCTGCCACGGCGAGAAATTCTTCGTGCGCTAGTTGGCTGCCGCGTGGCAGAACAGCTCGTGTTCCCGAGGCAAGCAGATACTCTTCGTGCCCCACCTTGTGGGCTACCCATTGCGGGTAGGCCAGGGCGCCGATGGCGGACAACGTCTCGGTCGCTGTCGTTGCCTTTCTTTCAGGCAGCCCATCGGAAGCTTGAGTTTGTCGCGCAACCAGTCGTTCCAGACGCGCCGTTTCATGTTTCCAGGCATTGTGTCCCGGATGGGAGGTTTTGCGTATCGAGGCGAAGAGCTCTTGCAGATCAGCACTGGCTACGCGCTCGGAGCTGGCCAATAATGCCACAGCTTCGGCCGCTGGACGCGCGCCAAATAAGGGTGCGCCTTCCAGCAGCGCACGCGCCGCTCGGGGGTCTGTCGGAATCGTGATCATCTGCTCGCCGAGCGTGGTGATGCGTCCCGAATCGTCTACCGCGCCAAGGCTCTTGAGCACTAGTTCGTCGCTGGCCATTGATGGCGCCGGAGGAACTTCCCATAGGTCTAGCCCTTCGCCTCGAGGGGTCCCCCATGCCGCCAAGGCCAGCGCGGTTGACACCAGATCACCGGTGCGGATTTCCGGAGTGGAATAGGCAGCAGCCGCAGCAAAGGACTTCGGGTCCAGGGTGCGCACCACTTGCCCGGGGCCAAGGCGTCCGGCGCGTCCAGCGCGCTGAGTAGCCGTGGCCCTGCTGGCCACAACGGTAACCAGCCCAGACATGCCACGGGAGGTGTCTCGACGTGGTTCACGGGCATAACCCGAGTCAATAACCAGGTGGACCCGAGGTACGGTCAGCGAGGATTCAGCGATGGAAGTTGACACGATAATTCTCGGAGGACTGCCTGCCGGAGGCTCGTTGAGAATCGCGTCTTGCTCGGCGGACGAGATCTGCGAGTGCAAGGCCAAAGCGGTGACCCCGCTGGCCGAAATTTGGTGGCAGACTCGTTCGACTTCCCGCACCCCTGGCACAAAAACCAGTGTGTCCACCGGATGCTTGCTGGCAGCGTTTGCGCGATTCGAATGGTGCACACTCACGGTGGCTACATGCCGCAGGTAATCATCCTTGATGCCAAATTCAGTGACTCGTGCTGCTGAGTAGCTCTCGAAAATTTCCTCAACATCGTACTGTGCCGTTTGGGCGCTAATCACACGAGCTGGAATGTCAGTAGAGAGAAATTCAGCGAGTTCCGCAGCGTGCAAGGTAGCACTCATTAGCACGAAGCAAAGATCATCTCGAAGTTCACTGACCTGCTTGACCATTGCCAGCAACAGATCGGTATCGATGGAGCGTTCATGGACTTCATCAATGATGATGGCGCTGACGCCAGCCAAGTCCGGATCTGCCAGCACACGGCGCAGCATCAAGCCCGCGGTAACAAATTCGACTTGGGTCTTCGCAGAACTTTTGCGTTCCCCACGGACGGCGAATCCTACGCGCTCACCGAGTACAGACCCGTCCAGCTGGGCTAGCCGTCGGGCTGCCGCGCGCGCAGCCACACGGCGTGGCTGCGTGACGATAATTTTCCCGGTAAGCCCGGCGTCCTGCAGTGCATTGGTCACCGTGGGCGGCACGATGGTGGTTTTGCCTGATCCCGGCGGAGCCTGAATGACGATTGGGCCAGCAGGGTCCGCAACGAGCTCGTTGTACAGTTCGTCCCGGCTCGGGCCGAAGGCGAGGCCTGCAGAGATCTGCCCCAGATCGAAGGCGCCGCGGCTCATGCCTGGCGCCCAGACCAGAACGAGCGGATCGCGGTGACGATTGGCTCAATCGGATACAGAGTGCTTCCGTGGGTCCGTCCGGGCAGCGCTACCATTCGAGCGTTGGGCAACGTACGGACCATGATCTTGTTCTGATCAAATCGTGGCTGGTCACGGGTTCCGATAAGCAGCAATGTCGGGATTCTGATCTTGGCCAGGTCCGCGAGATCAATATTCTGCAAGGTCTCTGCGGCTTCGTAGTAAGCCGCCAAGGCCAACGGATCATTTGATTTGAAGGCAAGTCTGGTTGCCGGATCCAGTTTTCCGCCAGTTTCTTGGCCGGTGACGAAACCTTCAATATCTCCTTGGCGCAACACTTCAAGGTATCCAGGGAAGAAGAGTTTACCGATTTCTCCGGGAGTGATTTCATAAGTTCCACCGAGCATGATCAATGACATCACTTGCTCCGGATGGGTCATGGCTAGGTGCAGACCGGTGCGAGCACCAAATGAATAGCCGACGATGTGCACCCGTTCAATACCCAGGTATTGCAAGACGGCTTGGATATCGCTGACGACTTTGTCCATAGTGTACTCAGAGACATCATGCGACTTGGCTGATTTACCGTGGCCTCGCAAGTCCATGCGGATGGTTCGATGATCTTCGCCGAGTGCCTTGGTGTAGCCCAACCCTCGCCAGATGGAACGCGATAGTGCTGAACCGTGCAGGAAAAGGATAGGCTCCCCGGCGGCTCCATCATCGTCAAAGAAAATGTTGGAACCATCGACAGGATTATTGATCATCGGCATGCTTTCGATTAAATCCCTTATCTATGAGGAAGGCGAAATCTGAGTTCACCCCGAGCTATCGACAACGCCAACTAATAGGTGAAGACTGAGAGAACGCGAAGAGGCCACCGCGCACATAAGTGGTCTGGATCAGATTCAAAAGGGGGAAGATCATGAACGCACAAGCATCCAATGGACAGCCGGTAGATCCTGCTGAAGAGGAGAAGCTTCATCACGACCACGACGAAGAGCTTGTCGAAGAATGGGAAGACGAGTCTTTCCCCGCTTCTGATCCTCCGTCGAATTACTAGGCAGTCAGTTTCCTCGGTGACCACACACGTCGCACTCAGCTTGTTTCAAGACTCGGCTCCTAGTGTGGTTAATACCTTCTCAAGGTGCGAGTGATCTAGAAGAACCGATCCGCACAGGCGTTACCTCCTTGGCCTGACGGATCGGTTCTTCATTTAATGTCTCCTTATCAGCTTCCCGTCGACGACGTTGCGCCGGCTTTAAGCACATAGCAGATTTCTTTCGGCGGCATGTCGTCGCTCTCACCTTCTGACATATTCTGTGGTGGAAGCTCTTTGTCCTCCACACAGTCAGCATTAAAGCTGTCAGAAAGGCGTCTCGTGGAATACGAACTAATGCCAGCGACCAAGGAATTGCACCGCCCGTACACTGCGGCGGCTGACCGTTATGAACACTATGGCTACCGCCGAGTTGGAGATTCAGGTCTGCGTCTGCCTCCTTTGTCCTTGGGCCTGTGGTGGAATTTCGGTGACAATCGACCATTCGACAGCCAGCGCGAAATTCTGCGCCATGCGTTTGATAACGGCATCAACCACTTTGATTTAGCCAACAACTACGGGCCACCTGCCGGTTCCGCTGAAGAGAACTTTGGGCGCATGATGCGCAAAGACTTCAAGCCATACCGCAATGAATTGCTGATTTCGTCCAAGGCTGGCTATGACATGTGGCCCGGCCCGTATGGCACCTTCGGTTCACGCAAATACCTGATTGCCTCATGCGAGGCGTCATTGGAGAAGATGGGGTTGGACTATGTCGACATCTTCTACTCACATCGTTTTGATCCTAAGACTCCGCTGGAAGAAACCATCGGCGCCTTGGACACCCTGGTGCGGCAAGGAAAGGCTACCTACGTTGGCATCTCCTCGTACTCCGCCGAACGCACAGCGCAGGCTAAGGCCATCGCCAATGATCTGGGTACGCCATTAGTCATTCATCAGCCTTCGTACAACATTCTTAATCCTTGGGTTGAGCACGGCCTGTTGCAGACTCTAGAGAAAGAGCGCATGGGCACCATCGCGTTCACTCCATTGGCTCAGGGCTTGTTGACTGACAAGTACCTATCGACCATCGACGTGGAACGCCAGGGTGGACGGCGTTCGCTGGAAAGCCAACTGACCGAAGAGAACCTGACCAAAGTACGTCAATTGAACGACATCGCCCAGAAGCGTGGTCAGTCTTTGGCGCAGATGGCGCTGGCTTGGTTGCTGCGAGATGGTGCCGCAACGTCGGTACTCATTGGAGCGTCCTCCACTAAGCAGCTCAATGAAAACTTGGGCGCGCTGAAGAACCTCGAGTTCAGCAAAGCGGAGCTGTCTTCCATCGCCGAAATCGCCCAGGGCGACGCCGGCATTGACTGGTGGCGTGCTTCAGCAATCAGCTAGCCGTTATTGGAATATGACCAAGTAAGGCCCCTTTAAAAGCCGTGGTCTCTCAACTTTCCGTTGGGAGACCACGGCTTTGCTTTGGCTTGAACACACTGCATGTTTTCCACGGGTGAACATTGCTTCTTCATACTGGCTCAAACGCGATTCTGCGGATAAGCTCGGAGAAGACGCATTATGAAGTGAATTACATTCATTTATTGATTGAAGTTCGATAGCGTCAAGATACAGGCTTACGCTGACCAATCTGCACAAACGACAGGAGCATTGATGAGCGCCCCAACCTACAAGGTCTTGAACCCAGCTACCGGCGACGTAGTCGAAGAATTCGACGCGGCAACGGACGAACAAGTTGAACAGGCACTGGCCGCCGCACAGTCCGGCTACGAGTCATGGCAGGACGTTGATATCAACGAGCGCGCAAAGATTGTTTCCAAGGTGGGCGCGCTCTTCGCCGAACGTGCTGATGAGCTTGGCAAGATCATGACCACCGAAATGGGTAAGCCACTGTCTGAAGCAGTAGGCGAGGCGCAGTTCTGCCAAGAGATCTTTGAATACTTCGCAACCGAGGGTCCAACCCTGGCTGCGGATCAGGAAATCAAGTCCTTCTCCGGTGGCAAGGCCGTTGTGCAGAAGCGCCCTGTGGGTCCATTGCTGGGCATTATGCCGTGGAACTTCCCTCTGTATCAGGTAGCTCGCTTCGCGGCACCAAATCTGATGCTGGGCAACACCATCATCTTGAAGCACGCTGAGTCTTGCCCACGTTCGGCACTGGCTATTCAAGAAATCATGGATGAAGCTGGCGTTCCTGCAGGCGTTTACAACAACGTCTTCGCGACCCACGATCAGATCTCCACCATCATTGCCGATTCCCGCATCCAGGGTGTTTCCTTGACTGGTTCCGAGCGCGCCGGCGCCATCATCGGCGAGCAGGCTGGCCGCAACCTGAAGAAGGCTGTACTGGAATTGGGCGGTTCGGATCCATTCATTGTCCTGGATTCTGATGACGTCCCAGGCATTGTTGATACCGCATGGGGCTACCGCATCGACAACACGGGTCAGGCCTGCAACTCAAACAAGCGAATGATTGTCATGGAAGACATCTACGACGAATTCGTTTCAGAACTGACCAAGCGTGCTGAAGGCCTGAAGCCAGGCGATCCAATGGCAGAAGCCGAAGGAACTTTCGCGCCTCTATCTTCGCGCGCGGCAGCTGAAAGCCTTCACGAGCAGGTTCAGGATGCTGTCTCCAAGGGCGCAACCCTGCACGCCGGTGGCGTGCTGCATGACGGTCCTTCGGCCTACTACTCCCCTGCTGTGCTCACTGGTATCACCAGGGACATGCGCGCCTACTACGAAGAACTCTTCGGCCCGGTAGCGGTGGTTTACAAGGTATCCAGCGATGAGGAAGCAACCGAACTGGCTAACGACACTATCTACGGTCTGGGCGGCTCCGTTCACTCCACCGATGTGGAGCGTGCTTCCAAGGTTGCCCAGAAGCTGCAGTCCGGCATGACCAACGTCAATGCGGCCAGCGCCGAGGGTGCTGAAATGCCATTTGGTGGTGTGAAGCGTTCGGGCTTCGGCCGCGAGCTTGGCCCGCTGGGCATGGATGAATTCGTGAACAAGCGCCTGTTCTACATCGGCGAGTAATCGAATCAGCAAAGGGGACTCTTAAATGGGTCCCCTTTGCTTCTCCTTCGCCTGGTGCTTCACATAACAAAATACAAAGCGTTCCATTGCGCTTCCATCCATGCGAGCCGATAACCGTTGGTAGCATTCAGCGGGCTGATCAAGCCGAGGATGAGCAATTGAATACAGCTCAAGATCTCCCTGAAGACCGGACCCACGTCTTGAACGTTCAGCTCAGTCGTTTGATTCTATAAGCTGGTACTCAGGTACCTCGTAAGAAGGACCTGACTGCACAAGGGTCTCACAACAAATGTCATGGAACCCTCCCAGCTGAAATCGTCCACATACCGGAGGATCGTTGTCGCTCGTCGGAATTAATGCTCTAGGCATCAAGATAAACGTTACCGACCTCAGTGAGGCCGAAAAGAGCATCTTCTCGGATCACTGGAAAAGCTGTGTTTCGCAACCCCACGATTCCCCGGACATAACTATTAGCAGGGAACCCATATCCTGGTTAACTGCCTACGAGCACCTCACCCAGCAGGTTACTCGGCGAGCCATAGAGGCTAATCTTGGCAAGCTCATGATGTTTCATGCAGCGGGGCTTCAGTTTTCTAACTCAGATGACGTCATAGGCTTTGTGGCCCCATCTGGTACTGGAAAGTCCACGCTGACTGCCACGCTAGGCAAACACATGGTCTACGTCAGTGACGAAGTTGTCGCGATAGACCAGAATCTCTCGGTTTTTTCGCTACAAAAACCAGTTTCACTCATCGGTCGAAACGAAGAATCCTTCAAAGGTCATCTTGGCCCAGAACATCTGGAGTTGTTAACCGATCTGAGCTCTACACCACGCCTGGCCGCGTTGGTAGTGCTCAACCGTGTCACCGAAAAACAGAAACCTTCACTGGCACAAATGCCTCTCGAAAACGCTGTCTTGGATTTAGTGCCCCAAATGTCAGGCCTAGGCCTGTTGCCAGAGGGGCTGGATAAACTATGCCAACTCATCAATAAGCTCGGTGGCGTCTTCGAAATGACATATTCAGACGCCGCGGACGTCACGCCGGAATACCTAGCAGAAACCACATCCGAACTACGAGGATCAGCCCCCTTGGTCTGGAAGCATATCCCGAAGAATCAACCAAACAAATCTACTCACGATTTTAGGATCGCACAGTCTTCTTATTTCGATGCAATCGAGATCAATGGGCATGTACTTGTGCTCGATCGCGGGCAGGTTCGCATGCTTGGTGAGCTGGCATCTGCCATTTGGCTTCTCCTCCCAACAACGAATTCGAGCGCTGAATTGCTTGAAACTCTGGAAGCTAAGTTCGGCAGTCACGAGAACTCAGAACAGATTTTGAATCACGTACTCGAAGATTTGAAACTCCAACAGCTCATCGAACTAGTACCCAGCGAATAGTTCGTTTCGCCCACCGCTGGTTTAGTGCAAAGCAACTGAAAGCTGCCAGTGATAATGCAACCAGCAAAGCCAGCAAGGAGCACCAGACGATGTCTGGTGCTCCTTGCTGCAATACATAGTTAGCGAATTTTTGAATTGATAAAAGTTACGTATTCAGAGATTTGAAGCGCAACTCGGCGATGAACTTCGATGCTCTTTCGGTAGGGATCCTCAACGTCATATGCAGTCGTGACCCCAGATTTTGAACGGTGGAAGCTAGCAGACTTTACCAGTTCTGCGAGTGGCGCTGGTTCGTGGAATCCTTGGAGCAGCAGAGAGAACTCACCCACCGAATAAGTTCGGCGTGTTGCGCGTGGGTGTTTTTCCACGAGTTCATTGCGCTGTCCCAAAGTCATGGTCAGGATCAGATCGGAAGCAGCGACATGCTGATCAGTTAATTGCTCGCCGACAAGGCCCATTGGATCTCCGCCCAGCTGGATAAGCTGTTGAGCTGCATCATGATCCATCGGGGCACCTGCCACCGCATGCAGTCCTGCACTAGCAACCGACAGGTTAGGAATGCTTGATAGCTGACTCCTGAACAGCGACTCTGCCAAAGGAGAACGACAGATATTGCCCGTGCAAACTGTCAACAATCTAAACGAATCTTCACCCTGCACCTGCTGTGCCAAAGTGTTCTGCAACAACCGATCACACCCTCCTGACCGCTTTACGCGATAGCTGATCTTCCACCGAAAAACATGAGCCAGCACGTGGCCTAAAGCCTACTTTTTCCTTACAGAGCGTGCTTGGCACTCGTACTGTCTGTTGAGTCGGCAGGTGCGGAGCTTTCTCCATTGGATTCGTGCCTGTAATAGGACTTGTACCCGTAGCCATAGTTTGAAGCTTGCGATCCCTTGAGCGGCACGCCGTTAAGAATCAGGCCTAGGGCATGCGCATTAACTCGCTCCAAGTTGCTCAGCGCGGATTCAAGTTCGTCGTAGGTCGTCTTCCGAACACGGCTGACCACCAGGGCCCCATCAGTACGTGCCGTCAGAATTGAAGCATCGGTAACCGGCAGAAGAGGCGGAGCGTCGATCAGAACAATTGCTTCTTCAGACAAGGACTGAATCAAATTCTGGAAAGTATTTGAACCCAGGAGTTCGCTCGGATTTGGCGGAATCTTACCGGCGCCAAGGATCGACAGGTTACCGCTCTCATCCCATGGCTGCATGACATCCTCTATGTCAGCATTGCCAATAAGCACATCTGTGAGGCCGACGCCCTCAAGAAGCCCAAATGTTTTGGCAATCGTAGGGCGCCTAAGGTCCCCGTCGATCAAGACGACTTTTTGGTTCGAGGCTGCGATGGTGATAGCCAAATTCGCCGCAATAGTTGATTTGCCTTCGCCAGGAAGGGCACTTGTGATGACAATGGTCCGTGGCGGATTATCAATGTTCATGAACTGCAAATTCGTGCGAAGCTCGCGAATCGATTCCGCAACTGCATACTCGCCTGCATGCTCTTCATTTCGGTCGTTCCCGCCAATGCTGCTGATGAGGCGTTTTTCCCGATCCAGCGTTTCGGTCTGAGGGATCGTGCCAATCACTGAATGGCCAGTTGCCGATTCTACAGATTCGATGGAGCTGATCCGACGGTCGAATGTATTGCGCAGCATCGCATAAGCAAAAGCTATAAACAGTCCGACAATCAGACCTGCGGCAATAGCAATCTTGAAGTTAGGTGAGGATGGCGCCGTCGGCAATTCTGCGGCATCGAAGGAACGGAAAGTCACGATGGAGGCGCTATTGCTCTTTGTCGCTGAAGAGTTTTCGACTTCGCTGACCTGCTTCTCAATTGCTTTTACCCATGCTTCGGCAAGTTGTTGAGCTGACTCAGGAGTATTCGCTTCAGCGGCGACTTTGAGAGTCGCGGTGTCCACTGGATTGGAAATTGAAATGGAGGACAGTAGCTGATTGATAGATGTATCAATGCCGAGGCTGTCGTGAACGTCCTGCGCTACGGAACGAGACTTCGCGAGGTCCACGTATGACTTCACTCGGGACTTTGCATAGTTCTCACCGGCCATAGCAGTACCAAGATCAGAATTCACTCCCGCGGACACGATTCCGCTGGCGTTGGCCTTATACACTTTAGGCTGAACTAGGCCCCAGCCGAGACCGAGAAGAGCCCCGGCGATGGTTATTGCTAGGAATGATATCCAGTGTGCTCGAAGTATCTTCCAGTAGTCAGCCAATTCCACGTACGCGTCTCCTCATATTAAAGGTCAGTGCAAAGATAGCCCTACCGAGTCTACAATGCGGACTACCCATTCCCATTATTCGGCTACTTGAACTCGTAATTGATTGTTTATTTTCGGCGAGCAGATACTGGTTCCATTACTAATACTTGTATGAATCGGATTTTCACCGTTCTCAAGTCTTCCACTGCACCTTCAAACTCTCATACTAGGTACGTTGCCCAATTGGGCTTCAGAATCGAATCAGACCTAGATTTGATCCAAACCGTGATTATTTGAGCATTCAACGACTTATGACCACTAGTCGGCCGATATTTGGAATACCCGGAAATCAATTGGCCACTTGGCCAATACCCTCTAACCTTTGGGCCAAGGCATTAACCCACCTTTCCTTGTTCCATCAAGAATAAGGACATTTTCTAGCTTTCGTTGCTATGCCAAATATATGCTTTCTACAAGGTCCAGCATGTCTGGCTAAAGTATTTCTCTTCAGCTCATTTCCGGTTTCTCAATGAAACCGCCGTTTAGAATTCGAGAAAATGCAAGAAAAAAACACCGATTCTCGCCCACTAGGCGAATCCGCGAAACATAAGGTTTCACGTCGAACGATCGTTGCGGGAGCGGCTTGGGCCACCCCGGTTGTCATGATCGCTTCAGCTAGTCCTGCTTTGGCTGCAACAAGTGGCACTGGTATGGCTTGCCGCGTCAACGAGTACTTCACCACCAAGGGCGGAGGAAAGTTCCTTAACGGCTCTCTCTTCAACCTCAACCTAGACAACCTTGTCGAGGTTTACGGCGTCGATGTCTTGAACACCCCGTTGAGTGGCACGCCAAACGTAACCAAGGAACCAGCCACCGGGCCAAACCCTGGTTTCACCGATCGCACCGATGGCGTTATTGACGCATGGGCCAACCCGCTCAACGTTGGCGTTCTCAAGGCTCTCGATGTTACCCTCGGCGGTGTAACTCAGTCTTTGGGTTCGATCCTGAACATTGCCGAAACTGGTGTTCTCAACCAGTACGGTCTTGCTCGCGAAAACGGCCTTTCCCGTGGCTTCGCTGGCCTAGTTTCCAATTCGGGTGGCGTCACCCTTTCCGACGTTCAGGCTGCTCCTGCATTTGGAAATATCAACCTCAAGACGGTAATCGCCAATCTGGCCGGTACCGGACTTGCCGACTTGGTTGCTCCTCTGGCGGCACTGGACCTGAACATTGGCGCAGTTGGCGCTGCGGCAGAAATCGATTCTTGCCTCACCACGCAGAGCCGCGACTACCACATCGCTTCGGCAAATCTGACCGTTGGTTCGGATGTCTTGGTTACCGCACTCGATCCAGTAGTTGGCCAGGGTGGCGCCATTGACGCGGTCAACACCGCAGTCAACGGTCTCACTGCTGAAGGCGGACTTCTAAGCGACCTGGTCACCAACATCATCTCGGCGTTGAATGTACTCAACGTTGGGTTGGCTCGTGTTAAGGCTGGATCCGCAACTGGAACCAATGTTGCTGTGAGCATTGACCTTGAGCCAGTTCGCGCATTATTGGCCGATCCTTTGACGACCGATGCGCTCGCTTTGAGCCTGACTGACGCTGACAAGATGCTTTTCCTGGATCTTGATGCACTGCTTGGCTCGCTCAATGGTCACCCAGCGAACACCACGTTGTTGCCAGCAACATCAGCCATTGTCGGTCCTGTCATCTCCGACATCGGAACGTTCTTGAACCAGCTTCCGGACACCGTTCTTACTGCGCTTCAGACTGCAGTGAACAACGCCACCGTCAAGCTAGATCTCAAGGTCGCGTTGCAGTACAACCAGGGCGCACTTCTTGGTGGCTGGAAAGATGCCGGAGCCGTCAATATCTTGTTGGACACCACTCTTGGTGAGCTCATTGCTGGCGATGCCACCCTGTCAGCCACGCTCTCTTCCGACGTTCCTGTTGTCGGTCCTCTACTAGCTGCCATTATTAATCCTCTCTTGGCAGGTCTTACCTTGACCCTCAATGGATTGCTTGCTACCGCTGGCACCGCCATCAACAATCTCCTGCTCCCACTGATTAACAACGTGGGTACTTTGCTGGAGGGCGTGGTCGATCCAGTTCTCACCCAGTTGCTGGATCCTTTGCTTACGCAACTGCTTGTGGACGGGATAATCAACTTGATCGTCAACGTGCAGGATGGCGCATACGACGTTGCTGCTCTGAAGCTCAGTGTTCTGCCTGGCGGCGGCATTGATGTGGTCCTGGCTAGGGCTTATGCCGGAGAAAACATCGCTGTTTAGCCCCCATATTGCAGGCATGGTCGTTTGAATTTCAGAGTCTAACGCCTACAGCAAGGGCTCTAGTTTCGGTAGTCCCCAAAGGACACCGAGACTAAAGCCCTAAAGCTCGAACTCTAACTGCTTCCTCGCAGTCGCACCGATTCGTCGGAAGGACTGAGAGGGAGCAGTTAGCCTTTCGGGTGTTTCATTTGGGACCCTTAGACGTCAGAATCTTTGGCTAGGCACAAGATTCTAGTACTTCTCAGCATCGGTTACTTTAACTGAAGCAACGAGGCCAGCTTCTGCCGCCACTACGGCGAGTTGCACTCGATTAGTGACGCCAAATAGGTCAAGCAGGACGCCAAGACGCTGTTTAATGGTTCCTTGGCTCACGTGCAGTGAGCATGCAATTTCTGAATTGCGCATTCCTGAAGCAACTGCAATTACGATTTGTCTGTCTCGTTCGTCGATGTCGCTGATCACTTCAGACAATTCCTGCATCAAAGTCGAGCGCACCGGGAATGGTTTTTTGCCCAGAGGTCTAGCGAAGAGCGTGAAACCAGCGGCCACAAGATTTAGGGCACTAGCAAAGTCCGCATCAAGTATTGAACTTTTTGAAATATATCCTGAACAGCCGGCGTTGTATACCTGTTCAATCTGTTGCGCTTGAAGATTATTGGCAAGAAATACGATCGGCGTTTCACGTTGTGACCGCTGGATTCGAGAAAGGTCGCCGAGAAGGTCACCTGTTTTTAGTGTGTCGCACACCAACAGAACATCGGGGCTGTTGGATTCCAAACCTTGTATTGTCTCGTCGACGGTGCTGTAGAGATCTCCAATAATCACTTGAGGCGATCGACTCAATACAGACTGAATCCCTGAGCGGGAAAAACGGTCACTGTCAGCCAAATGAACGAGTATGTTTCCCAATCTTGACGTCCATTCTTCTGAGTTGACTTGTATCAATACTATACGTTTTTCTTTGATGGAGAAATGCGAACCACTCTTAGAAGTCCTCAATTCACAACGATTGACCAGCAAATACAACTAATAACTCGGCTGAGGTCAATGGTGTTGGGCCAATGAACGGAGCCCGTCGATGTCGCCTAGCTAAGCGCAACGATCGTAGTTACGAGCCTAGAAATCAGGCGATTCGTGAGCAATACCTTTGATGAACATGTCATTCGATAAATCGCTAACATAGCGGTTCGGATCCTACGAGGCGTAAATATACTTAGCTATCAACACCAACGAATCTGCGAATCTTTGATTCGAAATTTCTCTCGCTGAATTTGCTCGTGGCACTCACTGCATCAAAGTCATCTAGTGCTATGGCCGCTGTAGCCGCCCTCGCAAGGTCAACCGGCTCTGAAGAATCAGAGACAACCCCACTTATCCCATGCCTGAACGTCTCGGTTTGACCGCCAATAGGACCAGTAACTACGGGCGTCCCCAATGCCTGGGCTTCCACCGGAACTATCCCAAAGTCTTCCACCGGGGGAAAAATCAGTACCGATGCACGTTGCATTAACGCGTAGACAAGCTCATTTGACGGCGACTTCACTATATTGGCGGGAACCTTCAAGCGCATCGCTTGGTCCTCAAGTTTCTGCAATTCAGGTCCATTGCCTGCTAAAACTACAGGTAGCCCAATAGCCTCGGCCGTCTGCATCACAGCATCAAGCCGTTTGTAGGGAATGAAGCGCGAGATCCCCAGTACGAATACATCTGGAAGGCTGTCGACGATGACCTTTTCTGAGTCGTCTTCTAGATGATCGCGCCAATCTTGGACCTTTGACAGTGCGTCAACATCAACTGGTGGATAGATAACTTGAGAGTTCCTGCCCCAGGTGCTGCTAATACGATCACTCACGAAATGGCTATTGGCCGCGATGCCCGTGGGCTCCGAAGCCAACGATTTATCCAGCAACCGAAAAACAGGCGCGACTGCTCTTACTGCAGCACTTTTACCTCGGGTATCAAGATCAGGAGTCCAGATGTACCTTGCCGGGGTATGCGCGTAAACATATTTTGGTACATCCGGATTGCGACGTAGTTTAACTGTATGGGCGAAAAGGTGGGAACTCGACAAGATCCAGTCGTAATCCCGATCCATCATGACAGTACGCCAAGTTGGAATCATGAAGGGCAACGCCAACGCTTTTGACCTTCGAAGGCTGGTGCGCGACAGCCAAGTTTCAAATACCTCGTGAGATTCGAAGTTCGAGGGATCGTCGTTCCATAAGCTAAGAATGTCGGCTTTTGGAAATGACCGCCCCATGCTTTGTAAAACCTTCTCAGCACCGCCAGTCGATTCGATCCATTCGTGAACTAGCAGACCCGGCACTCTGAACCCCCTGAGAAATATGACTTGTTGACATCAATTTTATGTTTTTTGGGTAATTTTGCCTAATTACTCGCATGAATCTACTGCAGATTAAATAGCGCACCAAACCAAAATCAATTTTTGTTGCCAGGAACGAACCGACAACTTCGATCAGCTAATATAGATCTGAGGATTTCGATTCCCTTCGGCGTTGTTCGGTTCTTTACGTCTTCTTGAAACTTCGTGAACAATTGAATGGTGAAGATCTCTGCATCGAATAAACACTGGCGTTGGCGAATCTAGCTGTCCCGAGAAATCAGCCGTTCATATACGGCTTCCAACTTCTTGGTTTGCTCAAGAATTTCATACTTCTCCTCAAAGGCAGCTCGTGCGTTGCGTCCGAGTTGACGAGTTTCAGATTCCATTGTCAGGAGATAACCAACTGCCACGGCAAGTCCAGAAATATCACGCTCTTCAGTCAGCAATCCTGAATGGCCGTGGCTGACGGCTTCAGGAATTCCAGCATGGCGGAATCCAACCACTGGCGTGCTTGCCCGAAAGGCTTCAAAAACAACTGTCGGCAAGCCTTCGGTATCTCCATCGCTACCCGTCACTGAAGGTATTGCAATACATACGGCCTGCTCTAAATGCTTGTGCACTTCATCAGGCGATAAGAAGCCCAAAAAATCGGCGGGAAGGTTTAATTCAGCTGAGCGAGCCTCTAGATTCGACCGTAACGGCCCATCACCGATCACGATCAAACGGTGGTCTTTGATTTCGTCACGACGTACCTGTGCCAGCGCCTCAAGCAAAAACTCCAGACCCTTTTTTTCGACTAGTCTGCCAACAAAAACGATGTTCTTTCGGCGGCAAATCTCATCTGTAGCTGGCTTCCACGGAACGCCGAGGGGCAGTACACTAACTTTGTCCGGTTCAGCTCCCAGAGCGATGGCTGCCCGTGCGATATGTTCAGAGACAGCCACTAACAAGTTAGCGTCGCGAAACAGCTTCTTGAGTCGCAGCCTGTATCGGTAACCTCGTATTCCCGGTTTTGACGGGCTGGCGGTAATGTCTGATCCGTGGAGCGTTACCACCAGAGGAATTTCGCGACGCTTGGCAACTGCACGCATTCGCATTCCGTCGATGGCAAAATGAGCATGAATTACTTGCGGTGAAATACTGTCAATTGCCCTAGGCAAATTCAAGCTAAGATCAGTGACCCTGAAGAATGCTTTTTGGGCCTTTCCCCATATACGGTTCGAAAAAATAATCCGGTCGTCCGGGGCAGCGTTTATCGTATCCAAAGCAACGGCACCCACCGCAGTCGGTTTCCAGGCGGAGTATGACGCCATTTGATTTCGAATGAAAGTTTCGGAGGCCGGCAACAACGTCCATCGCCAAACCAGCACAATATTCTTCTTAGTCGGCACAGAATTCCTCAAGAGAGACGATAAATCTTTTCTAGTTGCTGGGCGTAGTGCTCAACGGAATATTGATCCGCATCCACAATTTGGTTCTCGCCAGCGTGAGAGGCCAGAAGCCGAATATGAGCGTAAGTCTGATCCAGCTCACTGAAATCGGTCGAAACTCCCCATTTAACCTCATCAGCAAGTTCTTGCGCGCCGCCTAAACGGCGAACCAATACTGGCAAGCCTGCTGCCGCGGCTTCACAAATCACAAGTGGAGCATTCTCGTACCAGCTAGATGGGAGTACAAGAACGGAGTATTTTTTCATTTCCATTTGCACATGTTCCGGAGAGAGCGCTCCTCTAAAAACCACCGATTCGTCTGCGCCAAGTCGAGATGACAGCGATTTCAACGAAGCTTCCTCAGGGCCATCCCCGAAAATGTCCAATGAGACCGAATGGGATCGGAATAGCGGTGCACACAAACGTAAGAATTCTCCAAGCCCTTTCTCTGGAGATAGCCTGCCAAAGAAAACCAACCGAATAGCCGAGCCGGCGATTGAGGGCTTGTCCGTTGGAAGGGCAGACGCCCGTTGATTTATAGGGTTGCGTAGGACCTTGAATTCTAAATCGCTACGGTGCCGACTAATCAAATCACGCAGAAAATAGCTGGGTGTGACTACAAGATCGATGACTCTATACAATTTCAACACCCTGTACGCAAGTACATGTTGCATAATTTTTAGGGTCGAATACAGATATCCGCGTTGATCGTACTTGCGGAAAATCTTCACAGGAATTTCGGTCAAGGGAATATTGCAGGCGTCACGATCTCCAAAAAACTGGAACCCACTATTGGGGCTAATTAGATGCATGTCGTGCGCCGTAAATATTATCCGAGTTCCTGGCGACGCCCGTTTGTATCTGCGCACTGACCATAGAACGCTTGGAGACAGCTTGTGATAAAAGTTTTGTAAATGCACAACATCCGGCTGAAATTCGCTGAGGATCGCCGACAGTTTCCGAGCATTAGACAATGAGAATACGTACGAAACTGGGCCAAAATTAGAGTTTTCAGATGTGAAAACTTTGTTAGTGAACCCTAGTTCATCGCTAAGTCCAACAGTATCCCGAAAGACTTTTTCGGCGCCGCCACCGTACCAATAGTCTCCAACATGTAGTACTCTCACCTGCCGACGATTCATTTCATCTTTCAAACGAGCACGACTCCTCGAGAATTGCCTGGAAGGCATGCTGGATCTGCCGTTTGGCTTCGTCAAGATCCGGGATAGAACCATCATTTATACAGATAGTTGCGTATTTTTGCTTACGTATGCTTTCCACAACTGGCTCAACTCCAGCTTGATCTAGCTGAAAATATCGACCATAGGATTTTAGAGGCGCAGGAGCGAAATTACCGGTGCAAATGGACCACCACGAGAGCAAGAAAGGGTTTACATCAGTAAATTGCCTGAATCGGGACCGGCTAGTCCTATCTAGAACTTCATACTCTAATTCCCAAATCTCTTTAGCAACAGACTTCTTCAATGCCAACGGTAGATGGTGATTGTGGAATCCTGTAAATCTCGGCCAAGGCAAAAGAGCAAGGTTTTGAAGAGTGGCTAGGCCGTATTTCGGATTAAACCACTTCAACGGAGATTCACGGATTACCTGATGTTTCGAAAAATTATCATTCAAAACTTGAATGTTATTGAGCATAGCGTGCGATATATTGTCACCAACGCTCAAAGAGTTAGATACTGCCATGGCCCGAGGCGAGTTGCCTTTAAAGAAATGGTCTTTCTTGGTCGGCCGACACAGGAAATAGTCGTCGTTGAAATAGACAAAATTTTCGCTCAATCCGATAATTCGATGAAGGTTGAGCTCAATTACCCGTGAATTGTACGTGGGAAGATACTGTTCAGGTATGAAGTCATTGTGATGTACGAGAACGACTCTCTCATTGTCAAGATTCAACCATTTTGGAACTGGGTTCACAGTGACCAAGAAAATCTTTCTGGCCCATGGTGCAAATTTTTCAATCCCCCGAAACCAGTACTTCAGCAGATCCCAGTCCCTGAACCTAAGATCACTCTGCGCTTCCGAGTCGTTTTTGACGTTTTTATACTGATCGCGCCTTTTGCGCCATTCAAGATCGCTGTCATCAACCCAGGTAACAACGATGTCGACGTCCGGGTCAAGGCGCTTCAATTTTGTCATTGTCCACTCTCGACCAACGATAAATTCCGTTTCTTTGTAGTTCAGACGGCAGCAACTCAATATCGTCGACAGTCCGCTTATTCCCGCAATCACTCGGAAAACAACATGTCGGGATATCGCGAATATTGAGTTCGAAGAACAACACTAGTTCCATCGTAGTGCAAACAAGTCGCGGTTGTAGGTGTCGTTTAATTGCGATTCCGAGATAACTACAGCGGTGATAACCTACCAACATCTTTACTGCCCAAAAGATTACTTGTCGCACATACACGTAGTCCTGGTCATGATTTTCTTCTGATCTCAGGCGAAAAGAACGGGAGCAAACTCCCATTGCCCAAAGTTCTGCTCTCAAATGCCTTCAGAACTATTACTTGTAACCGCGGAACCTCACGTTCTGTACATTCATCTCAAACCGGGAATTCGATGCATTTCAACCCTGGTACCAACCCCACCATTTACTAGTAATCTCACACCAAGGATCCCCAGCGACGAACCTTCCTACACGACCAGCGCCTTGCCGTTTAGGCCTCAAAGGATCTTGTCATCGAATGGTGCTGGACTCAACCTGTTCTAATCCTGCACTTGATAATTCTGCCGAGGCGCATCGCAATCATTGAACTTGACAACATTCTCAGGACCCCTGTGGCGATCGCCACAATAGCAATCTCGAATTTGTTTGACGTATCAATAATAGCCGTCACGGCTAGCACATGAACACGAATACCACCAAGTAGAACTTTGTCCAAAAGTTCCTAGTTTTGATATGTACTCAATGGGAAATTTTTGCTATAAAATGACTTTATACGGATAATCAGCGGCGCGATCTTTTCATGCCAAAGAAGAAACCTTTCTCTGAATTAGTTCGGCATCAGGCATGGGGTAGGAATGATAGAAAGCAGCTTCGAACGCAAAGACGGCCGAATCGTAGATAACGTTCTCCCCGGTGGCCTTCGATGGTTCAAATTTCTCCCTAGGCTCGTCAGCTTCGTTGACGCGTTCGTCATTATCATCGCCATGCTTACCGCCCAGATTGCACGATTCGGAATCGATGCGGATGCAGAGATTGCCGCCGAAACTCTGGATTCAAATTACTGGACCATCTCTGTCGTATTAGCACTCGTGTGGTGGCTAGGGCTGGGTAGTTCTGGATCGCGAGCGGTCCGAGTACTGGGAACGGGCATCGGCGAGTACAAAGCAGTTGTGCTCTCCACTGTGTATTTCTTTGGCGGAATAGCAATCATTTCTTACGCCTTGCAACTAAACACTGCTCGTGGGTACGTCGGTATCGCACTACCGCTTGGAGTCGTCCTCCTTGTTATTGGACGATGGTTCGTTAGTAAGTGGCTGAAACGCAACCGCAAGCGAGGACATTTCAGCAGAAATGTCCTTTTGGTTGGCTCCCCCAGCGCAGTTGAGCACCTCAGAGAACGACTTCAAAGCAGCGTTGAAGCAGGCTATAAACCGACAGCGTTGGTACTGCCGGGCTACAGTAAGCAGTCGCCTACGGGAATTGAACTCCCCCTACCTGTTATTTCGGTTTCCTCCGATGCACACGAAATTCTCGGAGCAATGGACGAACACCAGATTGATGTCGTCGCAATCTCCGCAGGTACAAATCTTAAACCTAGGCAGATTCGTGAGCTTGGCTGGGAATTGCACGTTCGGAACATCTCGATGGTTATGGCTCCGGCCCTGACAGACATCGCAGGACCTCGCATACACACTCAACCCGTTGCCGGGCTCCCCCTGATACATGTTTCTACTCCCCGTTTGGTTGGGTTTCAGGCTGCCCTCAAACGCGGTTTTGATATCAGCGGTGCACTAATCTTCATGGTATTACTGTCACCGGTCTGCGCACTGGTCGCTCTGGCAATCAAGCTGGATTCCTCAGGCCCAGTGTTTTATCGTCAAGAACGCGTTGGCACTCATGGGGTGCCATTTCGGATGCACAAATTCAGATCTATGTCGATTGAAGCTGACAAGCACCTAGACCATTTAGTAGCCGTCTCAAACGGCAACGGCGTCCTCTTCAAGATGAAGGACGATCCTCGCGTAACAACTGTTGGCGCCTTTATTCGCAGATATAGTATCGACGAGTTACCTCAGCTTTGGAATGTGCTGATTGGAAATATGAGCATGGTCGGGCCGCGACCACCGCTCAAAAGCGAAGTCGACCAATATGAACGCTACGTAGAACGAAGACTCCTAGTCAAACCTGGCATTACCGGTTTATGGCAAGTCAGTGGACGTTCGGACCTCACATGGGAAGAAAGCGTTAGGCTAGATCTGTTCTATGTCGAAAATTGGTCATTGATCCAGGATATGACGATTCTGGTTCGTACCGTGAAAGCGGTCCTCTCAAAGACAGGTGCCTACTAACATCGGGACTTTTACAGATCTCTACCAACTGACCGAAAATTCAGACGCCTTATCGTAGATCGCCACCGCGCGAATTAATGATTAGCCGAAGAAAATCACCAAAAATGGAATCAAAAACGTCCATCTAGAGAGGAGATGTCACGCAAATTGCCTACGTGGATAGCTACTGGTTTTGGCGCTTTGGACATCTCCAACCACCAAGTGGGTGGACCCGATGCAGAGTTACTTGTTACGGGAACCCAGGCTGATGAGCCAATCGGTCTTACCGGTGGGCCAGCCGACTTATATCGTTCGCTGGTACAAGGACCGGTGCCTGAGTCTTCGCTCAACGACACCGAGGTGAGGTTACTCCAGGACTTCGCGCGTTTTGGCTTAGCATCAACAGATTCAGAATCCGCTTACCGCATCTACAGTTTGACCACTCCCTGGTTTGATTCTCCGGTCCATGAATTAGTGTGCGCTCTAGTTGCCTCAATCGCTAAGCGTGATAACTTTGAAGTCATTTTTATCAAAGGTCCATCCCTCTTCAAACAGGGGATCCGTGAAAAACGGCATTCTGGCGATGTCGATGTACTCGTAGCGCCAGATAATTTTGAACGTATCATTGATGCCCTTGAAGAATTTGGTTGGGAACGCCAGGTGGCATTTTGGGACGGCACAGGGATAAACCATTCAACTGCCTTGTCGGCACCCGCAAATTGGGGCTGCGAAGTTGATATTCACGAATACTTCCCGGGCATCGGGCTTCCTGCAGATCAAGCCTTCCGAGTATTAATGGAGTCGACTTATCGAGAAACATTCGCTGGCATCCCTTCGTTCGTGCCCAATGTAGAAGCACATTCGGTCTTATACGCGCTTCATCAGATCCGCCCGGAGTTCGGGATTGTCCGCTCCGGAGACCTCTATACAGGAGCCGCTCGGGCATTCTCAATTGCAGGGGATGAGAGCTATACTATCGCCAAGGAATTGAAAGCAGATGCGGTACTTGGCTCACTGTTTCAGCAAGTGTTCCCGAATTTGGAAATCAGTCAGGCAAGTGATATCCCCTTCAACTGGCAGTGGCGGAGCCAAGACAGCCGTGTCGCCGGCTATCTGTACGCGCTTAGATCGTTACCACGCATGACCCGGCTTCGCATTCTTGTTCAATTAATTTGGCCACGCGAAGATCTGGTATGGCAGTCGGACAAACTTGCAAAAACCAAGTCAAGGACACTGTCGCAAGCTAGACTCGCAAGGTACAAACGCGGAATCAAAAACTGTCTTAGGAGACGTCAGTGCAACAGATCCAATTAGTAGAATGTTCAGGTAATAGGTAACACAAGAGTTACCAGCAATTGTAGAGAATTTCCCCTCAAAAATTCGGCCCCTTCTGACCTACGGATCTCTACGGGAGGAATAGGTCAGCGGTAGGACTTTTGCTTCGATAACCTTGGGTCAAAGCTCAGTACAAAGATAGAAATCAGATGGCAGTGGACAGTAAGTTCCATTGACCTAGCGGAAAGATCATCCACTATATGCCTCGACAACGACAACTGACGGAGCAGAATCAGCGAACAGAAAATCTTTCTGCCTCACCTGATACAAATCGAAAACGCCGTCGGCTTCAGCTTTATTTGATCCTAATCGCGGGGCTCCTTTACACCTCGGCACCGTCAGCTGTTGCTCTATTTCGGCATGGTCGTTCTAATGCCATCGAAGGGTCAACGGGTTCAGTACTAGTCGTGGGACTTGCTGAATCCATCGTCACGCCGCTGAGGTATTTATTCATCTTTGTTTGTGCAGTTGTACTCATTTGGAATGTAGGGCGAATTTTCAAGAAGGATGCGCGTCCTCTACTTCCTGTGGCGGCCGGCCTCTTAGTCTTTTTTGCCCTCCGCTATTTTCAAGCCGGTCAGATACTCGCGTCACTGCTTATCTTGGCAGCCTTTGCGGCCGCCATATGGAGTATTGGGCTCTATCTTGACGACTTATTTGTCCTTGGCGTTATCGGCGTTCTGATCGCTGTTCTTTCTTTGGCCATGGCAATTTTTACTCCTTTGGCGTGGCAAGAAAATGTTGAGAAATCGTTGCTTGATACCAGCGCGGTGCTTGCAGGCCCTTTTTCACAAATGAACGTTCTTGGAATGACCCTCGTGGTGTTATTCCCGTTCACTGGCCTTTTCCGCCGTCGGTCGATGACGATTCTTAGTGGCCTTCTGATGCTGATCTGCGTGATATTGAGCAGTAGTCGTTCTTCAGAAATCGCTTTCTTAACTGGCCTGATCTGTGCCGTTCTGATGCTGATCTTCAAAGCGAAGAGCGTGCGTGTAGCTTTGTTCACGACCATGACCGTGCTCACCTTGGCCGTGACGATTTGGCTTCCATTTGCAACAACAGATCCTAAAATTTTCACGAACCGTGGCGCTATTTGGATGGGTGCGGTGCGATATTTTGAAGACTCATGGCTACTCGGACACTACGATGTTTTTGGGTTCCGTGGCCGACTGGTTAATGAAATCGGTTCGCTGGTTTCGCATGGTCACAACTTGGCGGTTCATTACCTAGCAATGTCGGGAATTGTTGGGTTCTTTGCCATACTCATCATTACCGCACCCGCAATTGCTACAGCCGGCAAATCCTTGTCACTTACTGCCGTTCCAATAATCGCAGTCATCACTTTGCTGTCCTTGGGAGTAAGCGAGCTGCCTCTACGAACCGACTCTTTCGACGGGCCGGCCTGGGCAACTTGGGGAACGCTTATGTGCCTAGCATTTGTCGTCCCCAAGTTCGACTCTCCTTCGCCAACGGTTGAGCCACGAGTCACTACCCTTGAACAAATACGAAAAGTTAAGTTCGCCGCGTGATGAATGTCAGGCGAAAAACGGTTCAAGGCAGCGCTTGGATCGCGGCGTCAACACTACTTCTCGCCGGAGCCCAGTTTGCCCAGCTCATTTTCCTCGCCCGCATTTTAGGTCCCGAGGATTATGGCGTTGTCGCGATCTTGGTGACTGTCCTTGGATTTTTCGAGATGCTGATGGTCTCAGGAATTTCCAACGCAATCATACAAAGAACGAACGTAACCCAAAATGAGTTGAACTCGCTTCATTGGCTTAATACCTTTTTAGGAATAGCCATTGGGCTGACAACATTTTTTGCGGCTCCTATGATCGCGAACTTTTTCAATTCTCCTGCGGCAGAGACGCCCATTATGCTGCTCAGCCTCGCTTCCATTGTGAACTCGCAGAGCCATGTTTCACGTGCTTCCTTAGAAAAAGAACTGCATTTCAAGCCAGTCGCACTAATTGAGTTCTTAGCCGGAGTTTCTAGCAGCACACTTGTCGTGGTCGGTGCTTTGAACTATGGGGTCATCGGCGTGGGTGGCGGCATGGTCGTTGGCTTTATCGTTCGATCAATATTGTTCTTCTTCGCCGCGAAACCGATCGTTGATCTTAGGCTCCATTTTTCTTTCAATGAAACGCGGCGCTTCCTTTCCTTCGGCATCTTCCAACTGCTAAATTCCGTCGTCGGCTATCTAGATGGAAACATGGCCAACCTCGTCATTGGTAGGTCACTTAACAGCCGTTCGCTTGGCGGCTACAACGCCGCGTTCAACTTATCGGTAACCGTACCAAGCCGGATCAATCCAATCGTAACTCGCGTCATGTTTCCCGCGTTTTCTCGCGTGAATCACGATATTGAACGGTTCAGCATCGTCTCGCTGAAATTAATTACGTTTACCGGTCTTGTGAACACGCCCGTTTTATTGGCAATGACCATCTCTGCGCCCATTCTCGTGCCGTTTGTTTTCGGAGTTCAGTGGACCTGGGTCTATCCCATCGTTCAGATAATGTCGCTGGGCAGTTTGGCTCGTTCGATGGGTAATCCTATGGGCGTAATCATCATGTCCCGCGATAGACAGCGTCTCGGCCTCATCGTAAATGTCTTCAAGTCAATCGTCTCTGCAGTAGTGCTCATCTACTGTGTCCACGAATGGCAACTCATCGGCGCTGCAATAGCACTCGTGGTAAACGGCCTACTGACACTCGTCGTGAATCATTTCTTGTTGCGCCATTTGTTGTCGGCAGGCCTGGGACCTATTTTCATCGCTCACCTCGTGCCCATCCTTATTGGTCTCCCTGCCTTGTGCATGGGGTATCTAGGCGTTGAGCTACTCGCCGGCAGAGCGCCAGATCTACTTCTAATCGTGCTCGTGTGGGCGCTTGTCGGATTTACATATTTGGCCACAGCTTGGTTCTTTAGAGTCAAAGTATTGCGCGAAGTCGCCCAACAGCTGCGACGTAGATAACTATTCCAGCCCGCCTAATGAAGTCCTGGTCATGAGGAAAGAATGAAAATTGTCGTTGTTGCACCGCGTGAAGAGCATTGGGACGGTACTGGTGGCGCTATAGCTACCTGGGTCGAGAATGTGCAAGTTCCGTCGAACCAAAATCTCACCGTAGTCGGTGCCTCCCGGAATGGCGGAAATGATTGGTACAACTCGCCGAGGCGCTTACAACTCGCTAAAGTAGCCATCTCGCGAACTGCAGCGTTACTCAGCCACCTGTTCCAAATTAAACCAAAGGATCTTGAAAACGCTTTGTGGCTAAGGGGGCTGCTATACGTGTTGTTGTTGCTACCCGAGGTTCGGAACGCAGACATCGTGTACATACACAACCGGCCTTTATACGCTAAATACTTTCGTGTTCTGGGTTTTTCGGGGAAGATAATTCTCCACATGCACAATCATGCGACACCTTATTTTCGTCGTATGAAGGCTGAGCACATTCATAGCATTGATCACTTTCTATTCTGTAGTGAATATATTCGCCATGCTGCTGTCAACGAGTGCAGTGTTCCTGAAGAACGAACTGCAGTTCTATACAACGGTGTGGCAGACAATCAAGTGCGTCACGTAAGTCCAATGTCTTTGGACTTACTCTTTGTAGGCCGTTTGCAAGAGATAAAAGGTACCGATGTGGCAATTCAAGCCGTCTCGATTCTGCGAGAAAATGGCTACGATGCGACCCTAAAATTGGTCGGAGGTAGCGATTTCGGAATGCATGATTCGCTCACGCCATTTTCGGCCACGCTCAAGCAAATGGCTGAGTCTGTGAATGCGAAGTTCGGATCAAATGTCATTAGTTTCCTTGGCCCCAAGCCCTTACCTGAAGTCCTAGAGCATATGGCGCAATCTCCCCTGTTCATTTTCCCTTCAAGAACAGAAGAGGCCTTCGGAATGGTACTTGCTGAATCTTTAAGCCGTGGCTCTTATCCACTAGCTACAGTTACGGGCGGAATGCCAGAGATTTTGGACATCGCTGGATTGAACACTTACAACAGCCTATATACCGCAGAAGAATTCGCCGCGGCGGCAATCAAAGCTCAGGAGTCAGTTACAGATGCGGTTCGAAGTGAAACAGCCCAGAAAGTTATTTCACGACTCAATTGGTCGAATATTCGCAAAGACTACGAGAACTTGATGGATGAGCTTTCGAAATTGAGCCAGTAGTCCGATTCCGAGCAATGACTACGTCAGTAAACGGTCCGCAATTGGCTGGCCGGGATCCACATTTCTTCCCCGTCACGGTCAATCTGCCGCCATGCGCCCTGGCGCGCCACGATAACCACGGCTGTATCGGCCGGAAGGATTCGCACTAGCGAATAATGGTCCCCCGGGCCACGGCGCGCGTTGAGACGAATTGTCGTCAAAGCCCTTTGCTTAGGTACAGCGATCAAACCGCCTCTGGACGGGCGCGATGGAATTTCTTGCAGATACATGCTTGGAACCCAGCCCAACAGTTTGCCTGCTTGGACCTGCGACCACAGGCCCTGTTGGAGCATGGAACGGACCTTGCTGCCCTGGTCAATGACTTTGAGAACCGGGTACCCGGTCCCACTGCCCTTGCGCAGATTTAGGGTTGCCGTGGTGACGTGCGTAGCTTCAACAAGGGAATAGCGTGAGAGTACGGGTTCCGCATACTCGTCATCATCATCTGCCGGTATTGGCTCGTCAAACACCGTCGGAATTGGCTCAAGGTAGACATTGGGCAGCCAACCGTAGGTTGAATGCACAAACACATGAGCCCATGAGCCTTTGACTTCAATGAGGGCCAGTTCCGTACCGTGGGCGAGGTTGCTCTGCACTACATAGTGGCGGCCTGCGCCTTTGCGCAGTTTGAGCGAGGCAGTCGTCCGGTGTGTAAGGGTTACAGACGACGTTAATGCCGATTTTTGTGGTAAGCCCACTTGGTTCACGACCACCTCAATAAAAAAACTTAGGGAAGCAACCACCGGTTGCTTCCCTAAGTTTATTCCATTTTTAGAAGATGCGTGCTTCGTAGTCTATTAGTCGTCGGAAGAACGCGAGCCGAGCTCCGCGTCCAGACGCAGCAAGCCGCTTCCGTCGTTGCCAATCAGCTTCACGCGGTCGAGGATTTCAGAGACTGTTGCCTCTTCTTCAATCTGCTCGTCGATGAACCAGTGCAGCAGTGGAAGGGAGTCAATATCTCCCTCGGTCTGAGCCAAACGGTACAGCTCGCGAATTGATTCGGAGACTTTCTGCTCATGTGCCAACGAAGCGGCAAAAGCATCGGCGACGCTCTTGACGTTCACTTCTGGTGCTGGCTGCTCACCAATCTTTGGGTGAGCAGAGCGGTCGGTCATGTGGGTGATGAACTTTTCTGCGTGGACGATTTCCTCGCCAGCTTGCGCACGGTACCAGCCAGCAATGCCGGGAAGGCTCATGACGTCCATATCAACTGCCAGCTGACGGTAAACCGTCGCCGCGGTTAGTTCGAGGGTTACCTGAGTGCTGAAGGCTTCTGCCAGTTTTCCTGTAAGTTCCATGTCTTTAGACTAGGACGCTTTTGCCAACTTGTCACCGAAGTTTGGACACACTTAGTCCTACCCGAATTAGGGAATCATCCCACGTTGACTGCAAGTTAACCTAGCCGATGCTAAAGAAGGTTAGGTAAACCGAAGCGAACCTAATCTACCGGTTCAGCCCCGCACGACGTAGCGCTTCTGCCATCGCCGTATTACCAGTGGCCGCCGGCTGACGCTCTTGTGCCCCTTGCTTACGGTTTTGGCCGTTGCGGTTCTGAGCATTGCGAGCACCGGAGCCACCAGTGCTCAAATGCTTGCGTTCCCGTGGAGCAGCGCCCTTGGACGATTCACCAGCCACCGGCAATTCATCATCCAAACGTAGCGTTAGTGAAATACGTTTGCGAACAGAATCTACTTCCAAGACCTTTACCTTGACGATTTGGCCGGAGCTCACAATTTCGCGTGGGTCAGAGATGAATTTGGTGCTCATCGCTGAGACGTGAATGAGGCCATCTTGGTGGACGCCTAAATCAACAAAAGCGCCAAATGCCGCAACGTTGGAGACAGTGCCTTCCAAAATCATTCCAGGCTTGACGTCGCTGATGGTTTCAACGCCTTCCTTCAGCGATGCCGTCACAAACTCACCACGAGGATCTCGTGCTGGGCGACGCAATTCAGAAATGACATCTCGAATAGTCGGCTCGCCGAATTGCTCGGTGACGAAGTCCGCAGGCTTCAGTTCTTCCAACCGGCGTCCCTGGGCCTGGGCAGTCTCCTGCAACGTCATGGCAAGTGCGTAAGCTTCAGGGTGAACCGAAGAAGCATCCAGCTTTTCCTTGCCACCGGTGATTCGCAAGAAGCCAGCGCACTGTTCATATGCTTTCGCGCCCAAGCGTGGGACCTTCAGCAGGTCTTTGCGCGTTGCAAAGGGTCCGTTGGCATTACGGTGGTCAACAATATTTCGACTCAGCAGAGGACCAACACCAGCGACGCGGGAGAGCAACGCCGGGGACGCCGTATTTACGTCGACGCCCACCGCATTCACACAGTCCTCCACCACTGCATCCAATGCGCGATCTAGCTTCGACGCCGTAACGTCATGCTGATACTGGCCGACGCCGATCGACTTCGGATCAATCTTGACCAGCTCGGCCAGCGGATCTTGAAGGCGTCGGGCAATCGATACCGCTCCACGCAGCGAAACGTCCATATCCGGCAGCTCTTGGCTGGCCAGCTCCGAAGCAGAGTAGACAGACGCTCCAGCCTCTGAAACGATCACCTTGCTGATGCCCTGGCCACCAAGCACCTTGATGACCTCGGCAGCCAAACGGTCCGTTTCACGCCCAGCGGTACCGTTGCCAACGGCGATGAGCGTTGTTCCGTGCTTCTTGGCCAACTGCACCAAGATCGCTACCGACTCGTCCCACTTTTTCGCTGGGGCATGCGGATAGATCGTGGCAGTCTCAACCGACTTTCCAGTCAGATCAACCACCGCAACCTTGACGCCTGTACGCAGGCCAGGGTCCAGGCCAAGAACTGCCTTGTTGCCCGCCGGCGCAGCCAGCAGGACGTCACGAAGGTTGGCGGCAAAGATTTTCACCGATTCGTCTTCGGCAGCATCAAATAGTCGTGAACGCAGGTCTGATTCAAAGCGAGTGAGCAATCGGGCTTTCCACGCCAAGCGCACGGTTTGGGAAATCCAGGAAGCCGTTGCCGCGCCAGCAGGCACGTTCAGCCCCAGAGATGCGGTAATCGCATTTTCGTAGCCCGAACGTGCTTGAGCCAAGGCGTCCTCATCGCGCGGATCAGCTTCAGAAAGCTGTAGGTTGAGCACCCCTTCACGCTCGCCACGCAGCAGTGCCAACACACGGTGGGAGGGCAGGCGGTCAAGGTTGGCAACATAGTCCAGGTAGTCGGAGTATTTTCCTTGGCCTTCAGTGCTGGCCGTGCTGGAAACGCTGGCGCTAATCTTGCCATTGGTCCAGAGGCGTTCACGCAGTTCGCCTGCCAGCACCACATTTTGGGAGACTCGCTCGGTCACGATGGAGCGTGCTCCGGAGAGCACGTCGGCTTCGGTGGCGAATCCTGCTTCGGCATTGAGGTACTCGGCGGCGGCCCGAAGCGGATCGGTTTCCGGGGCAGAGAGTAACAAGTCTGCCAAGGGTTCCAAGCCAGCTTCTCGAGCAATCTGTGCCTTGGTGCGGCGCTTGGACTTGAACGGCAGGTAGATGTCTTCAAGCTCTGCTTTGGTCGTGGCTGCGGCAATCGCTGCGGAAAGCTGATCGGTCAGTTTTCCCGCCTCGGCGATGGCTTCGAGGATGACAGCACGACGTTCCTCTAATTCACGCAGGTAGCGCAGGCGTTCTTCAAGCAAACGCAACTGGCTATCGCTGAGCATGCCGGTGGCTTCTTTACGATAGCGAGCGATGAAGGGAACTGTTGATCCCGAGTCGAGAAGTTCAACGGCCGCCTTGATCTGCCATGCGGCGACCTTAGTTTCAGCGGAAAGCTCTTGTGCCAACTGAGCGATAATTCGCTCTTGGGTGGCACGGTCATTGGCGGTGTTCTTCTGCTCGCTACTCACCGATCCATTGTGCCTCACAGCCTGCAAAGTTCAGATGATCGACTCGGTTGGCGTTCAGCAGAAATTCAACATTAATGGTTAGGATTTAGTTCCATGGGGAAAGTTCATTTTCAAAAAACAGCAACGCTGTTTGTCTTCGTATCGGTGGCGCTACTGAGCGCCGGATGCTCCGCCGTTCAGGACACGGCGTCGAGCGCGGCCAACCAGCTCACCGATGCCGCCAGCAAAGAGATTGTTCGCCAGGCCTGCGCTCCAGTCCAGGACGGCACCATTGATGCCAGCGAGCTGCGCGTCTTAACGTCCATCGTGAAGTCCGTTGATGGAGGCGGTCTTCCCGAAGAGATGGTTCAGGTTCTTAACGACCTTGCTGATTCTGGCGATCAGGCTCCGGTCGCGTTGCAGGACCGGCTCAAAGAAGCGTGCGACAACGCTACAGCCGAGAGTAACTAACATCAGCCTGACCAGCTTCTGGGTGTTCTAGACTTCTCTCATGGTTGAAATTCCCACCAGCGGCAAAGTCAGGCTCGATGCTTGGTTGTGGTGCGTGCGAATTTACAAAACGCGCTCTGCAGCAACAGCTGCCTGCCGTGCTGGCCACGTGCGCTTAAACGGTGACCCGGTCAAGGCCTCGCAAACCGTTGTTACTGGCGACCGTATCCGCGTGCGCAAAGACGGATTCGACCGTGACTTGGAAATCACCGGTCTGCTGTCCAAGCGCGTTTCCTCACCGGTAGCCACCAAGTGCTATCTGGACCATACGCCGCCACGAGAACGAGTCATCGTCCCGCAGATTCCTGTGCGGGAACGTGGCGCCGGGCGCCCCACCAAAAAAGACCGCCGCGAAATGGATCGCTTACGTACTTCGTGGCAGGGACCCGACACCGAGCTGTAGTTCCCCACAGCGCCCGGTCTTAGGACAATTCGATGGCTGGAACGTCAGTCTCAAATCCGAAAATCTGTGAATAGAAGGCCAACGAGCTTTCTAGGGCGCACACAATATTTTCAGACTTTCTGAAACCATGCTGTTCACCTTCAAAAAGGATGTACGCATGAGCGATACCCCGTTCGGCGAGCGCGTCAGCGACCACTTGCGACTGGGCCGGCGGAACCACCTTGTCTTCATCACCCTGCAGGAGCAACACCGGGCAAGAGATCTTTGAAACGTGATTGATCGGGGCACGTTTCTCATAGAGATTAGCTGCCTCAGGGTACGGGCCAACCAGCGAGAACATGTACTGGGATTCAAAGTCGTGGGTGTCCTGAACCAGTCCCACCAAATCGGAAACGCCGTAGCGGCTGATGCCTGCGGTAAACACGTCTGAGAAGGTCAAAGCACACAGCACTGTCCATCCGCCTGCACTGCCACCTTCAATACCAATGCGCGCTGGGTCAGCGATCTTTTGGCCTATCAAGGCGTTGATAACCGCTACGGTATCTGAAACGTCAATGACGCCCCAGGCGCCGCGCAATCGGTTGCGGTACTCACGTCCATAACCGGTGGAGCCGCCGTAGTTCACGTCCACCACACCAATGCCACGCGAGGTGTAATACGCCACCGCGGCGCTCAATGTTGCCGAGGCCTGGCTGGTCGGTCCGCCGTGGACAAAGGTTACGAACGGCGGCAGCTCCTCTTCGATGCCGGTGTAGCCGTCTTGGGCAGGACGATACAGCAGCGCGTGCACTGACTGTCCGGCGAGGTTCTTGCATTCGAATTCTTCGACGGAGGGCAGCATGGCCGGATCCGGCAGGTTCTCGATGGATCGGGTCACGGCATGGTGTTCCAAGGTATCGAGGTTGATCAAGGTGATTTCTTCGCCATGGGTCATCGACGAGGTTCCAGCCAGCAACCAGTTGTCATTGACGGCGAACGGCCTGACGCGGGTGAAGGGTAGCTCAAGGTCGTCCAGTCCCCCGGTGTCCGAGTGGACCCTGGCCAAGGAAGTGGTGCCCGTCCCGTAGGAGCACAGCAGGGTGTGCTGGTTTTCGACGAGGTACCAGTTGGTCCCGACTTGCCACAGTGGTCCGGCGAATTCAGCTGGGCGGTCAACCAGGCGCGTGGTGCGCGATGATTCGACCTGGTACACGTACGGATTCCACCAGCCGCTGGCGTCGGAGATGAATGCTAGGCGGTCATCGTCCAGCCATTCTGGCTGCATGACTGATTCTTCCGGCCCACCGGCAATGACCTTGCTCGTGAGCGATCCGGTGTCGCTGAATTCGGCTAGGTGCAGGTAGGTGGAATCCCAAGGCATGTTCGGATGTTCCCAGCTGATCCAGGACAGCTTTTGGCCGCTGGGGTTTAGCCGCGGGGCAGCCACAAATCGAGCGGGCTCACTGAGGATCCGAATATTGGAGAGTTCATCCGCTGCACTGCCATCGAGTGGAATTTGCACAATATGGCGCACCGGTTCGCTTCGAAGATCCTCCATGATGGCCAGGACACTGCCTTCTGGGCCACGGGTGAATTCAGCAAAGCGCAATTGGGGGTCGCCCTCCACGGTGACCTGCGCGGTGAGCGGAGTCGGTTCATGCTCGCCAATAGCCACCGTGTACACGCGCTGGTCAGCGAAGTTGGAGAAGATGATCGTGCCGCCGGTCGCTGATTCGATCAATTTCCAGCTGGACCCGCCGTATTCGTGGACCCGAGAGCGCACGTTATAGGGTGCATCAATGAGTTCTTGACCCCGTTGGCCGTTGGTATCGTATTCGACCAGCGTGATTCGGCCGCCCTCTGCGGGGCGCCCTTCTTGAACAATGACTTTGTCGCCAAAGAAGCAGGCACCGCCTAGTGGCTTGGTCCCAGCTGCAACGTCTTCAGCCGTGATTGATGAGGGCCAGGATCCGAAAGGCAAGTGCATAGGCATATTCTTGATCCTAGCGATCTTTGAGTTCGAGAACGACCCTCCCAAATGATGATTCCGAAGAACTGAGGTAACCAATGAGCAAATACGCCGTGTTCCTTCGTGGCGTGAACGTCGGTGGCGTCAAAGTCCTCATGAAGGACCTCACGCAGCTGCTTCAGGATGGCGGTTTCAGCGACGTCAAGACGCTATTGGCCAGTGGCAACGTAGTGCTCACCTCCGAGATCTCTGATCCGTTGCTCATCCAGGATCAGTGCAATGATCTTTTGCGACAGTACTATCAACGGGAAATCCCGACCCTGGTTTTCACCCAAGCGGAAATCGAGGACTTGGCTGGGCCTTTCAAATTGCCCTTGCCCGAACCCGTTGAGCAACATCATGGTTATCTCACCTTGTGCAATAGCGTGCACGATGCCCAAGAACTGGGGCAGGCCATCGAGGCTTTAGCCGATCCGCAGGATTTCTTGGTAACTTCTCGTGCTGTGCAGTGGATTGTTTCCAAGGGAAGCAGCACTACAGACCCGATAGCGAAGTTAGTCCAGGCACAAGCCAAGCAACGCGTGCTGACTACCCGCAATCACAACACACTGGTGAAGATCGCGAAGATTCTTCGCTAACCAACACTTCGGGTAATAATGGGGCATTGACCGCACTTCACCGACAGCGTTTGAGGCATTGGAATGTACATCCTGATTGAACTTGTCGGTATCTTTTTCTTTGCCGTAGCAGGTTCCCTGATGGCCGCCCGCCGAGGATTCGATATCTTGGGGTCCGCCTTTTTAGGTGGCGTGTGCGGCTTGGGCGGCGGACTGGTCCGAGACTTGATTCTCAACGAGTCACCGGCCACCTTTGAACACCCGATCTATTTTGTGCCTCCGGTCTTGGCCGCGTTCTGCGTCTACGCGTTTACCCCTGCCGTACAGAAATTGCATCGCCTCGTTCAGCTTTTTGATGCGGCTGGGCTTGGGCTGTTTTGCGTGACTGGAACTTTGAAGGCGCTGGAGCATCAGTTTAATCCCGTCACGGCGGTACTGCTGGGCGTGATCACCAGCGTGGGCGGCGGCTTGTTGCGAGACGTGATTTCCAATGTCACCCCGGACCTCTTTAACCCCCGCGATATTTATGCGTTGGCTGCGATGGTGGGTTCCGGACTCACCGCGGTGGCGTGGCATCTAGGCATTATGAGTGTTCCGCTCGGTGCCGGGATCGCTACCTTGGCATTCCTCATTCGTGTGGCGTCGCTGCGTTTTGGCTGGTCAGTACCGCTAGCCGCAGGTCATTGGCACCGCGCCAATCAGAATCCCCCAGGCGCCGACGGGCCGCAACGCCACTTCTAGCCCCGCCTCATGGTTGCAGCTGGTAGCTCAGTTGATGCGTTCGAGCTTGCCCAGATCTTCGGTGCTTGGCGAGTCGTCTTCGATGGAGCGCGATGGGTTGATGATGACAGCTCCGATGAGCATGACCACAACGCAGCCGGCGAGCATCGAGAACGCGGCGCCCCATGAGTCGGTGGCTTTTTGGACCACGCCAAAGAGCATCGGCACGATGGCTGCTCCGGCGTAGCCCAGACCTTGGGCAAAGCCGGAGAGCACTCCCGAACCGTAGGTGGTGCGTGAGCGCAGATTCATCATCAGCAGTGCGATGGCGAAGGTACCTTGGCCAAGACCGGCGGCGCACACCCACAGTGCAGTGTTGTGGGTCGGTGAAAGGAAGATGCCCAAGTGTCCGGTAATCCAGCAAGCAGTGAAAATGAGCACCGCGATAATCGGGTTTTTCAGCCTAGGAACCCACAATGGAACCAACAGGCTTACGGGCAACCCGAGGATGGCAAACAAGGCGAGCATATTTCCTGCGGCCAACTCGTCGAGGCCACGATTTTGCAGGTATGGCGGCAGCCAGGTGAAGTACACGTAGGTTTGGGCTGAGTTACCTGCTAGGTAGATTGCCAGGCCCCATGCAACTTTGGATTTCCAGGGATTGATCTTGGCAATTGGGTGCGCGACTCCGCTTGCGTTCACGGGGTGCTCGGGGCGAGTGACACCGCGATCAGCAAAAAGCTGGACCATCCAGGGGATCAGCACAACACCGGAGAGTATGGCCCAGGATCCAATGGACATTTTCCAGTTGCTGAGGTTGGCCATGGGGACCGAGAACTGCGGTGCCATCCAGGTGCCAATGGCCAGCATGGTGACATAGCCGCTGGTGACCAGCCCGATTCGTTCCGGGAAATATTTCTTCACCAGCGGTGGCAACACCACATTGCCCATGCCGTAGCCAGCGAGGGTAATGATCGATAGCGCGAGGAATGAATACACTTCGGGCATGAAGACGCGCGATACCTGGCCCACCACGGCCAGGGCGAGCGAAATGATCAGCGTCTTTTCCAAACCAAAGTTTTTGATCAGTCGTGGCGTGAGCAAGCCGAAAATCGCAAAGGCGATCGGTGCCAGCATGGCCAGCAACCCGGTAGTGAATTCCGTAAATGGAATATCAGCTTCAATGCGGGCCAGCAGGGGCGATACCGAGACGACGGCGGCGCGTAGGGATAAGGCCAGCAACAGGATGCCTAGTAGCGCTCCTATCCGTCCGCGGATGGGAGTGGCAACGCTGTCTTTCGCCATGGAAGTCTTCCTGCTCAGTGTTCGTTGAGATTTCCCAACTTTTTTAGTGTTGAGACCAACTGTAGTAACCGATCCAGCTCACCATCAAAATTACGCTGGTACCAATTGCCCGGAAGCGAGAGCTCGGCATAGAGCCCTTCGCCGGTGAGCATGACCAAATGCGCCAGGTCTTTGCTGCCAACATCCTCAAGAATGCTGCGATACCAGCGCTCGTTGGTGCTTTCAATTTTCTCGGTGGCCTTAACGACTCCGGCCTGAGCCAATCGATGCAGAGCCACCAGATGGCGGTCGAGTTCTGTGTCTACTTCCGCGCTGGTCCGGATGAAGTAGGCAGCACCACCCTCTTGTGCACCGCTCATTGCTTCCACGTCTCGGCCGATATGCTCTTCAGCCGCTTCGATCACGGCTTCTGCCAGAGCGTCCTTGGAGGCGAAATGGTAGAGCAGCCCTCCCTTGGAGACTCCGGCGCGAGCTGCGGTGGCATCTAAGGTTGCGGCTCGTTCTCCTTCTTCGCATAACAGCGCAATGTAGGCGTCGAGCACTTTGGCGCGGGCAGCTGGTGGGCGAGCCATGATTCTCCGTTTCCTTTGATGGTGAGCGATTTAACCTTATCGCCAATTGTAACTATACCGTCCGGACGGTACAGTTAACGAAGGTGGTCTTCTCCACCTCCCCACCATCAAACCCCAAAGGGTGAAAGTTATGAGCTCAAACATCTCCGAACGCGCCTCGGTTCTCAGCAAGCCGCGCCGCTGGGTGGCGTTAGCTGTTCTCATTTTCCCGGTCCTGCTCATTTCCGTAGATAACACGGTCCTTTCCTTCGCAGTGCCCGCCATAACCGCGGCGCTCTCGCCCAGCGGCAACCAGCTACTGTGGATCATCGACATCTACCCGCTGGTTCTAGCGGGCCTGCTCGTTCCGATGGGCTCGTTTGGTGACCGCATCGGCCGGCGCCGGCTGCTCTTGATTGGTGCCACAGGATTTGCGCTCGTCTCAGCCATCGCGGCTTTTGCCACCGACGCCAATCAGTTGGTCGCGGCCCGCGCATTGCTCGGCGTCTTTGGTGCGATGCTCATGCCCGCAACCCTTTCGCTAATCCGTACCATCTTCCCCGATGCCACCGAGCGCCGTACAGCCATCGCGGTCTGGGCCGCGGCCTTCTCTGGCGGCGCGGTCCTTGGACCCATCGTCGGCGGTCTGCTGCTCGAGCACTTCTGGTGGGGTTCGGTCTTTCTGATGGCCGTACCAATGCTGCTGCCACTGCTGATTGGTGGTCTGATTTTGGTTCCCGAGTCCAAGGACCCGAACCCCGGACGTGTTGATCCGCTGTCTATCGTGCTGATCATTTTCACTCTGCTGCCTTTCACCTACGCCATTAAGACCTTCACCACCGCGCCATGGTTTGTTCTGGTCGCAGCGATCGGCGTGGCCGTTCTTTGTGGCGTCACTTTTGTCCGTCGCCAGCTGAAGCAAGAATCTCCGATGCTTGATGTGCGGCTATTTAAGAATGCACCATTTTCCGGCGCCTTGGTGGTGAACCTCATCGGTGTCTTCTCGCTGGTCGGATTCATTTACTTCGTCTCCCAGCACCTGCAGTTGATTGCCGGTCTGAGCCCGATTGAAGCCGGACTCTGGATGACCCCGGGCCTGGTGCTCACCATGCTCTTTGGGCTGGTGTCTGTGACGCTGTCGCGGCATTTTGGTTCGCCCAACATCATGGCGCTGGGACTGATCTTCTCCGCTGTTGCCTACCTTTTGGTGATGGTGGCCGGCGAAGGTTCCAACGCAGTTTTGCTCATGGTCGCTTTCGCAGTCCTAGGAACGGGCATCGGCATGACCGAGACGCTGTCCAACGACATGACGCTGGCCGCGGTGCCCGCTGCCAAAGCTGGAGCCGCCTCGGCAATTTCCGAGACGGCCTATGAGATCGGTTCGGTCCTTGGAGTTGCGGTATTGGGCACCATCTTGAATTCGGTCTATTCCTCGCGGCTGCTGGTTCCTGGTTCATTGAGCCAGGAGCAGGCAGAGCTGGCCGGCGAGACACTTGGCGGGGCGCACCAAGTAGCCGCGTCCCTCAATGGCAGCGATGCGCAAGCGCTGATTGAGTCGGCCGCCCAGGCCTTCGATCACGGTGTATTGCTCACGTCGAGTATCGCTGCCACCCTGTCATTGGTGGCTGCAGTTCTCGTATTTCGCGTCATCAAACCGGCAATTCGGTAAACACGATGAACCACTTACCCAAATTTTTGATTAATTGGTTCAAAGTTATTCAATTGTCGACGGCAAACACGTAGGCTAGGCAGTGTAGTTCCAAAGTAATTCGCGAAGTACCCGTTAGAAGTATGTGAATGTCGAACCACCTCGGTTGACGCGAGCCCCCTTCTAGACGTGCAGTGAATGACTTGGCTGCTTCGCAAGAACTGAGATCCTTCGTGGGTCTGGGCGCTTGCGTAGATTACAACCAAGCTCGCCGATACAACCGGCGAGAAACGTCTGAAAGGACCAAATAAGAATATGGCAACCGGAATCGTAAAGTGGTTCAACGCTGAAAAGGGCTTCGGCTTCATCGCTCCAGACAGCGGAGATCCAGATGTCTTCGCTCACTTCACCGCCATCCAGACCCAGGGCTTCCGTACCCTGGACGAAGGCCAGAAGGTTGAGTTTGAAGTTGTAGAGGGTCCAAAGGGTCTGCAGGCTGCAGACATCCGTGCTCTCTAAAGAAGGTCTTTGGCTAACGCCAAACTTTTCAAAAGATGGTCACCCACACAGTGGGTGACCATCTTTTTATATTGAGCCAGTCACGTCCGGAATACTTCGTTGCACACGCTGGTTACATTAAACGTGAAGCTTTCTATTTTGGATCTTGCCCCGGTCTCCCCTGGGCAAACTATTTCCGACTCTTTCAAGTCCTCCGTCCGCCTGGCGCAAACCGCTGAACGTCATGGGTATGAGCGCGTCTGGTACGCCGAACACCACAACATGCCGACCATTGCCTCCAGCGCTACCTCGCTGGTGATCAGCCACGTTGCCCACCACACTCAGAGTATTCGCCTAGGCTCGGGCGGCGTCATGCTCCCCAATCACTCTCCATTGGTGATTGCCGAGCAGTTCGGCACCTTGGCCTCCATTTACGGAGACCGCATCGATCTGGGATTGGGCCGTGCGCCGGGCACCGACATGACCACCTTGCGCGCCCTGCGCCGCGAGCCTTCGGCCGCCGATTCCTTCCCGCATGACGTTCTGGAATTGCAGGCTTACCTAGCTGGTGAATCGCGTGTTCCGACCGTTCAGGCAACCCCAGGCGCCGGCACTAACGTCCCGCTCTACATCTTGGGCTCGTCGCTGTTTGGCGCAAAGCTCGCCGCCCAGCTGGGCCTGCCGTACTCCTTCGCCTCGCACTTCGCTCCGGCAGCACTGCATGAAGCCATCCGCGTCTACCGCGAGGAATTCACCCCGTCAGCTCAGCTATCCGAGCCTTACGTGATTGCTGGCGTGGGTGTGGCCGCAGCCGAAACTGCTGAGAAGGCCCATGAGGTCCTCAACGTTGCCAAGCGCCATCGTGTGGCCAGCTTCTTGGGCCGCAATGCCAAGAAGGAATTCACTGAAGCAGAAGTCGACATGCTCATGGATACTCCCCAGGCAGAGCAGATTCTCGACATGATGCGCTACACCGCGGCGGGTACCGGAGAGCAGGTTGCAGAGTATCTTCAGCACTTCGCCACGGCAGCGCAAGCAGATGAACTGATTACCATTCACTACCCGACCGAAGAGCAGGATCGACTGGACTCGGTCATGATCACCGCCAAAGCCAGTTCGCTGGTAGCAGCCAAGTAAGTCCTTAAAGCAGTAGGTACCCCGGCTACGGCCGGGGTACCTACTGCTTTAAGGCTAGTTTTTGGTGCGCTGTGAAATGACAGCCCACAGGCCCAAGCCAACAGCCAGGACCGAGCAGCAGATGGCAAAGACCAAAATACTGACTTCTTGGCCGAAGACTCCCACGGCCCAGCCCAGGGCAATCACTGGAACGGCGCTGCCAAGGTAAGTCACCAGGTAAATGGTCGACACCGTTTGTGCGTGCTGGCGATCGCTGACGGCATCCACGGCCGTGGCGAAGGCAGTTCGGAAACTCATTCCCTGGCCTAGCCCCAGAAGCACCAAGGCCAGTAACGCGAGAAGCAACAGTTTCTGTTCGGCAGCTACGGCCAACAGCACCGTGGAGGCGGCCATCAGGGCTAAGCCGACGGGCAATAGTTTCGCTCCGCCACGCACTACGACTTGCGAGAGCGCCGAGACGCCCAGGGGCAGGCCTGCGATGAGCCCGATGATCCACAGTGCATCCAGGTCAAAGGCTTGCGCAAAGTAGCCCGGCGCTAGGGAGAGCACAAATCCGAAGATCGCAAAGCTCAAGAAACCCACCAGGGCAGCCAGCCAGAATTGGGAACGCGCGGAGCTGGGTACGCCCAAACGGCGCGGGGCCAGAGCCCGTCCGCGCTGGCCGCGTTCAGCCATGGCAATGGCAGGCCGGGCCTGGAGGGTACTGAGCGGAATCATCACCAGTACCAAGAGCACTGCTTGGAACATGAAGACGGTGCTGCGCCCGCCAGGAAGGTTGGCCAGCAAACCGCCGAGGACCGGGCCGAAGGCCACGCCGCCGGAGGATGCCAACAGGGTGAAGCGCGAGGCCCATTCAGGTTTGGATGGCAACAGTTCGCGCAGCGCCGCGGCGCTGGCGCCGGTGGCCAGGGCAACTCCGGTTCCTTGAAGCCCACGGCCGAGGCACAGTTCAAAGAGGCTGGAGGCCGAGCCGAAGACGAAGGTTCCGGCCAGGGAAACGAGTACTGCAACCACCAGTGCGGCACGGCGGCCGATGTGATCGGACCAGTGGCCCACGGTGCACAAGAAGAACATCAAGGAGCAGACGTAGCTGGCGAAGGCGATGGTCGTCCCCATCGCGCCCAGGTGCAACTCTGCCTGCAGCGCAGGGTATAGCGGGGTAGCAAGGTTCGCGCCCACCAGCAGCAGGAAGCTGACCGCTACCGTGATGACAAGCCGTGTAGTTAATCCTGGATTCCAAGAGAGGGTGCGGTGCTGCATGGGCTGCATGCGCAATTCGCTGATAACAGACACGTTCACTCCCGGTATCAAAGTAGATGAGGCCTTTGCGTCCAGGATCGTCCTGAAAAGTTTTTTACCGGTGAGGCCACTCGCTGCCCCACCGGTGAGTTGAGCGTTCTGCTTGAGTTTGTCTACTGCAACAGATCGTTCTTTCACTAATATCCCTCCTTCCAAAGCAAGCCGGGTGAATTCTTGTTAGGATTTGAGCAGTTTGGTCAAAATACTGACCTTCGAGAGCATCTGGAGTGAGCATATAGTGCGATTAGACGACGTAGACCTCAAAGTACTGCTCGCCCTCATTAGTGATCCGCGCATCCAGATCTCTGAACTGGCTGATGAGGTTGGAATTGCCCGCAATACTGCGCAATCCAGGTTGCGACGCCTACAACGTTCGGAGATCCTGCGTGACGGTGGCCGCGACATTGACCTTGGCAAGCTGGGCTACGATGTGCTCGCCTTCGTCACCTTGGAGGTCAATCACCGAGATCTCGATACGGTGGTCACCGCCCTGCGCCATATCCCGAACGTATTAGAAATCCATGAGACCTCCGGACGCGGAGATGTCTGGGTTCGGCTGATCGCCACCGACACCCACCAGTTGCAGTCCGCACTGCGTCAGATCTTGCGCATCAAGGGCGTCACTCGTTCGGAAACTACCTTCGCGTTGCACACCCATTTGGCCTACCGTGCTTCTCCCCTGCTGGAGCACTATTCGGAACACGATCACTAATAAGTCATTCACTTTCCGCTCAATAAAACAAGACTTTCGTTTGGAGTCCTGCGGTCCTACGCTGGTGCTACGAGAAGTCACGAGGAGAATCCCCCGACTTCCTGGCGGATCCCTCGTATCAGCGAAGGAGTACGCCATGAGCAGAGAATTTGAACCGACAGAGTTCGCGCCCGAGTTCGGCAACGACATCTACGAGCCAGATGATGGCCGTGATTCACAAGCCTATGAGGGCTCCAGCGACATGCCCGAGACCATGCGCAATCATGATCCCCTGGCCCAGCGGCAATACCTCTACGACGATGATCTAGAAACCGAAGATGATCTGGATAATGAATTCGCCAGCGATAATTCGGACGACGAAGAAGAGGAACAGTTTGACCCGGAGGATGAAGACTGAGGTCGCGGCTAAGGAAAACTTGGCCTCAAGGCCATAGACTTTAGAAGTGATTAATCCAGTTCATCTGCGCACGCTACTCGAAGTAGTGGCGCATCGTTCCTTTGCCACGGCCGCCACTCGCCTCGGCTACACGGCCAGTGCTGTATCCCAGCAGATGACAGCGCTAGAACGCAGTACGGGGACAACCCTGTTTGTTCGTGGTGCCCGTTCGATCACCCCCACGCCGGGAGCCATGCGCATGGTCCGCCATGCCAAACGTGTTCTCACCGACTTGGACGCGCTCATGGCCGACGTTGCCACCATCTCAACCGAATCCACAGACCTTGAAGAAATCAAGCTGGGGATCTTCCCTTCGCTGGCAACCTACGCCTTGCCTCAAATCCTCAAAGCCCCTGACTGGGCGTCCTTGGGCATCAACCTGCGATTGTGGATCGGCGAACCCCAACAGACGGTAGCCGGCCTCGGTACCGGCGGTGACCTCGATCTGGCATTGATCTTCCAGGTAGGACCCGGCGGGCTTTCTTGGCCGGCCTCGCTGGAACGCACCTGGCTGGGCGATGACCAGTTCCGCGTGGTGATCCCCGCGTCCTGGCCGATTGCCGATGACTCGCAGCTCACCGTGGACCAGCTGGCCGAATGGCCGTGGATCTTCCACCACCCAGGCACCTCGGATGCAACGCTGATTTCTCGCTTGTTCTCCTCGTACAACATCCACCCGCAGGTGGCCGCCTACTGCGATGACTTTAATGCTTCGCTGAGCTTGGTCTCTTCGGGACTTGGTGCGGCACTGGTACCCGACTTGGCGATGGCCAATGCACCCAAGGACATCCGGATTGTTGATGCCCCAGAGATTCGCTTGGCGCGTTCCATCTTTGCGCTGAAGCCAGAGAATTCCAAGAAGCCGAAGGTAGCCCTGGTCTTGGACCGGCTAGCCCAAATCCTGGCTCAGTAACCCCACTTTCCCCCAGCGCACCGCAGGTGCCTGATCATTTTCGAGGAGTCATCCGTGGAGTTTGCTAGCGCGCCCGCCAACACGGAAACGAACATTGTTTCCCACGTCTACGGTTCCATCGGCCATATTGAGCTGGATCGACCGGCCAAGTTGAACGCGCTGACGTTGGGCATGCTCACAGAACTGACCCGAATACTTACACGCTGGACCGAAGACCCTTCAATTGCTCTGGTCTTGTTGACCGGTCGCGGTGAGCGGGCCTTCTGCGCTGGCGGAGACATTGCCGATTTCCATCGAGCCGTGACCACCGGTGCGCATCAGGAATTCATTGACCTGCTGTCCACGGAATTTGATCTGGATTACCTGATCTCCACCTATCCCAAACCGTTGATCTCTCTGGCCCACGGCATCACCATGGGCGGCGGTATCGGGCTGGCATCCCATGCACCGGTGCGATTGGTGACGCAAAGCGCCACCATGGGCATGCCCGAAGCAAAAATCGGCTACACCCCCGACGTCGGTGGAAGCCATCTGCTGGCCGAAGCTCCAGGACATTTTGGTGAATACTTTGCGATGACGGCAGCTTCTTTCACCGGTGCCGACGCGGTCTATCTTGGGTTCGCCGACGTGGTGGTCACCGATTCCTTCGCCGAAAACATCCTTGATGAGCTCGACGAATTTGTGGGGTTATCCGCCGGCGAAATCATCTCAGCCGTCGAAGTACTCCATGGCTCACAAGAGTCCTATGCTTTGGAGCTGAGCCAAGGATGGGTAGATCATGCGTTCAGCGCTGACAGCCCGCAAGACGTGCTCGCTCGCCTAGAACAGATGGTCCACCCAGCAGCCGGGCAGGCAGCGAAATTGCTCTTGGCCAATTCTCCGTCCAGCGTCAGCTCGGCCTTTTACACGGTGCGCCAGGCACGTGCCGAAAAGGATCTGCGCTCGGCGCTCGACCGCGAATTGCGCATGGCCCGGTATCTGATGCATCTGCCTGATCTTGCCGAAGGCATTCGCGCGCAGGTCATCGACAAAGACCGCAACCCCCGCTGGTCCCCTGCGCTCATGAGCGAAGTAGACCAGCACGGATTGCGGTCGTTGGCCGAAGGTTCCCAGCACTAGCTGTCGGCGCCGGGTCTGCCTTCGGGGCGGGTGACGTCAGCATGGACCGGGCGGACCTTCGCCGAGTCCTTCGGCTCGATGCGCGGCGCAGCTACCGCATCGAGCGGTTCGCGTGCCGTGGCCGGTTCGATACCTACACCCTGAGGTTCTTCAAAGTGCAGCGGTGCGTGCTCACCGAAGTGATCGGCATCGGCTTCATCCCAGTCCTCTTTCCACGAGCCCGGTGCGTCCTGAAGCAACTCACCGGGGCGCAGCCAATGGAAGAGTGAAGCGTAGGAGCGGGTGGATTGCAGGTTCACCCGTCGACGGAGCATTCTCGTATTCAGTTGAGTAGGGCTGCTCAGCCCCATGGATGCCATGATTTGCGCGCATTCAGTGACTGTCAACCGGTGGTAGTTATAAACGCGATGTCCCTTGTCTTCAACATCCAAGGCCCGCATCAGCCGCTTGTTTTGCGTGGCCACCCCTACCGGGCAATGGTTGGTGTGGCATTGCTGCGCTTGGATGCATCCGGTGGCCATCATCATCGAACGCGCCGAGAAGGTGAAATCCGCGCCTTGAATCAGCCGTTTGATGATGTCGGATCCGTTGGCGATCTTACCTGCTGCAGCCACCCGAATTTCATCGCGTAATCCCGCACCCACCAAGGTATTGTGTACCAGCATCAGCCCCTCGGTCAGTGGTGCGCCCACATGATCCTCGTATTCCAGTGGGGCCGCGCCGGTGCCACCTTCGGCGCCATCCACGGTAATGAAGTCCACCAGAATTCCGGTCTCCAACATGCCCTTGCAGATGGCCATCACATCGGTCCGGGAGCCCACACAGAATTTGATGCCCACCGGCTTGCCTCCGCTGAGCTCACGCAATCTGGCAACAAAGTGCATCAGCTCGCGCGGAGTGGAGAATTCCGCGTGGCTGGCGGGCGAGATGCAGTCCACGCCCATGGGAACATCGCGGGCTTCTGAGATTTCTGCGGTGACCTTGGCCGCTGGCAACACCCCGCCCAACCCCGGCTTGGCCCCCTGGGACAGCTTGATGGTGATGCCTTTGACGTTGGGGTGATTGGCCTTCGCGGCGAAAGTCTCAGGGTTGAACCGTCCCTCGGCGGTACGGCAACCAAAGTAGCCCGAGCCGATCTCCCAAAAAAGATCTGCCCCGTACTCAAGGTGGTATTTGGTCAGTCCGCCCTCGCCTGTTTCATGGACGAACTCTCCCATTTCCGCACCCTTGTTCATGGCCAACACGGCGTTGGCTGACAACGCCCCGAAGCTCATGGAGGAGATATTCATCAGTGAAATCTCATAGGGCTGGGTGCATTGGCTGGAGCCGACCTTCACACGAAATTGATTGGCGGGAGGAGCCACCGGAGCGACAGTGTGCAAAAGATATTCGTGGCCCACCGCGTTCACATTGCGTTCGGTGCCAAAAGCCTTGTGGCTGTCGGCACCCTTGGCGCGTGCGTAGATCAGCGAGCGGGTGTCGCGGTCAAAGGGCCTGCCATCGGTATTGCGCTCGATGAAGTACTGCTGGATTTCCGGGCGGATGAATTCAAAGAGGTAACGCGCGTGGCCGACAATCGGGAAGTTGCGCAAGATCGCATGCTTTTTCTGCATGAGGTCACGAATGCCCAACAAGACCAGCAACCCAGTTAAGGCCACCAAGATCCACCAGACCCAACCGCCAGAGGTGCTGGCCAGGATCGCGGTGACGACAAACCCGGTGGCGAGGACGCCGAGGAACAGGAGCACCACAATTCTCATCATGGTGCGAGCCTAGTGGCTCGGCACTGTTTTGTCAGGCACCTAGCGTGGCAGGATTCGGTCCACTTCACGGATGGCCATCTGTGAGAACAGTGAATCTGCTTGGGCCAATAAGTCCGAGGCATGCCCGCGTTCAGCAACCGCCCCATCATCGAGGACCATGATCATCTGGGCTTGGCTCACCATGGCGAGCCGGTGGCTGATCATCACCACAGCCAGCCCCTGGCGGCAGCGTCGATCCACCGCCTGAAGTACAAGTTGCTCGCTGGCCCCGTCAAGAGCGCTGGTGGATTCGTCCAGAATCAATACTGCCGGTTCGCGGATCAACGCGCGAGCCAAAGCCAAGCGCTGGCGCTGACCGCCAGAGAGCCGCACACCGCGGTCGCCCAAGCGCGTATCCAGACCAGATTTTTGCTGGGCAAGCCAAGGGCCCAGACCCAGTTCCCCCAGTACCGCAACGAGCTGCTCATCGCTGACTGAGGGCAGGCCCAATAACAGGTTCTCGCGCACCGTTCCACGAACTGTCACGGCCTCCTGGGAGACGAGGATTATTTTCCGACGCAACTCTTCGAGGCTAGCGGCACTGATATCAACGCCGCCAAAACTGATGGTGCCGGCGTATTCAGTAGCCCGCACGAGGGCTGAGGCTAGCGACGATTTACCGGAGCCACTGGCGCCCACCAAGGCCACCACCTCGCCGGGGTTCAACGCCAGGTCCACGCCTTGAAGCACGCTGCTGTTCCCGTAGCTGATCTGTAGCCCCTGGATCACTAGCTGACCGGTTTCGGGCAATAACTCGGGATGTGCAGGGTCGATGATGGAGGGTTGGTAGGTTGCAGTGGCGTGCAATCGTTGTGCGCTGGCCAAGGAGTCCTGCAAGCCGAGGATGAATCCATCAACGGAGCGAACCGCTTCAAAGGAAGGGACAAAGGCACAGGCCACAATAACCAGCGCACCCAGTTGACCCTGGGATCCTAGGACTATGAACAGAGCCAGTAGGGTGCCCCACATGACCAGTTGGGTGAGCGTGGCTCGGACCGCCGTGATTTTCCCTGTGCTTAGTGCGGCTGCGCCTGCTTCATCGGTGCTTTCACGTAGTCGTTGCAGGACCCGAGTGCCACCGTGGAAGCTATGGAGCACTTCGACTCCGGCCAGGGCCTGAGTGATCACCTGGTTTTGCGTGCCACGGGCCGCGGCGGTGATTCTCGCGTCAGCGCGCAAGGTGCGCACACCCACCGCAGGGATGAGCACTCCAATGAGCAGGTAGGCGCCAAGAACCATCAGTGCTGCTTGTTCGCCGAACTGGTCCCAGACAGCCCAGGTGGCCAAGGCACTGACTACTACGGCTGACACCGCTGGCGGCAGCGTATGGGCAAAGAATACTTCGACTTTGTCGATATCACTGGTGGCTCGGGCTAGCCGGCTCCCGGAATTCTTGGTGGCCGCGCTGAAGGGCGCTTGGCGTTCAAAGGCCGCGTACATCCGACGGCGCAGGCGTGCCAAAGATAGGAAGGCTACACGGTGGCCGACATATTGTTCCAAATATCGCAGAATGCCTTTGGCCAGACCAAGAACGATAATTAACCCGGCCAGCCAGCCCCAGCCAAGGGATTGCTGCACCATGACGCCGTGGAGGTTGAGGGCCTTGGCCAGTCCAACACCGGCCGCGACGTAGATGCCCAGTGAGATCAGGCGGGTGAGGCAGGAGAAAATGCTTGCTAGCACTAGCGGTGCCAGCAAGTCTTTGGTGGTTGCTACCAGCCAGAAAATCGTGGCGGCAGTGTGTTTCTTTTCGCGGCTCATACCTGCCCCTCTCCGAGCGAGGACAGGCCGCTGGATTGCAACTGTGCGGTGCGCTGGTTCAAATGGTTGACGGCGTCCTTAAGATAGCCTTCTTGCCCGAGGAGCTCTTGGCGCTGGCCTGCTTGGATCACGCGTCCCTGGTCCATGACCACGACATGGTCATAGTCGGCAACCAGTCCGAGTCGGTGGGTGACGGTGATGATCGTGGTAGATGGGTCCAGTTCCCGCAGGGTTTGGATAATGCCAGCTTCGCTGTGCACATCCAGTGCGCTGGTGGGCTCATCGAGCAGGAGGATCGGCCGGTTCGCAAGCAAGGCGCGGGCCAGGGATAGTCGCTGCGCTTGGCCGCCGGAGAGTCGGGCACCGCCTTCGCCTAGTTGCTGGCTCAGGCCCTGTGGTTGTGCCGCGAGCCAGGTTTCCATTCCCACTTTTTGGATGGCGGCCAGTAGCTGGTCATCTGTGGCGGACGGGGCGGCCAGCTGCAGGTTTTCGCGCAGGCTCACACCAAAGAGCGTGGCATGCTGTTCAACGACGGCGCTGTTCGCTTTAAGGGTCGCTGGGCCCATGGGCTGGCGTCCATCGTGAATGATCCCGGTGGTGGCGGCAAGTTGTCCTTGCAGCACTCGGATCAGGGTGCTCTTGCCACTGCCTGAAGCGCCGATGATGGCGGTGCGCGATCCTGCGGGGAATTGGAGGTTGATGTCGGCTAATGCCATGTCGTTGCCGTGATAACTGGCGCTCAGATCTTCAATGAATAGTCCGTTGCCACCGAGGTTGACCCGCAACGGGTTGGCCATGGAAGGATGCATTGGGATCTCTTGGATTTCGGCCAGTTTTTTCTCGGCGGCTTTTCCGGTCATCCCGATGTAGAAGAAACTGCCAACGTAGTTCACCGGGGCAAGCATGAGATAGCTCAGGATGACCAAGGCCATGGCGGAGCCGGGGCTGATGGCACCGCTGCCTGTACGCCACCAAGCCAGTAGCGAAGCGCTGGCCAGTAGCAGCACGGCAAAGCTGGAATCAATGACTAGGAGGATGAGTTGGTTTCGAGCCAACAACTTCATCACCTGTTGGCGCACGCGTTCGGTCGCGGCGTTGATGGCCTTGCCCATCCATGAACTGCCGCCGTTGAGCTTGAGCATGTTCAAGGAGCGCAAGGCATCCAGGAAGGTGGCCGAAAGGATGCCTTGGGCCCTGCGGTATTGGCCATTGGCCGAACCGAAACGTCGCTGGAAGCCCACGACAATTACCGGGACCAGTGCGGTGGGGACCACGAGGAGCACCGCGCTGAGCGGGTCGATGAAGAACGCAATAAAAATGAGGATGACGACGGGCGTGGCCACAGCGGCGCTAGCCGGCCCAATAAAACTGGAGCGGTATTTGACGGAGCGTTCCACCGAGTCCATCGCTGCATGCACGAGCTCGCCTTCGCCGGCCCGGCGCACGGCCAGTGGGCCAATGGACAGGTAATGCTTGAGCAATTTGGACCGGTGGTAGCTGGTTAATGCCTGACTGTCGTGCGAGATCACGATGGGGATTAAGAAGGTTGTCACGAGCACTGCGAAGAGTTCTCCGACCACGCCGATGTACCACTGGCTGCCCAGCGATGCGCCGGCATGCAGTTGGTCAAAGCCTTGGCCGAGTAGGACCACGAGGCCTGCGCTCCCGGCGGCGGCAATCAGGCTGAGCGCCACGACGATCGCTGTTGCTGCCGAAAAAATTCCAAAGACCCTACGCACATCACTATCCTAGGTCAGATCCGGTCCCGGACGGCAGGGCGCTTGTCACACATTGCCGGTAGCGAGGGAAGTAGGCGAAACTGGAGTGCATGAGCACTTCGGAGCTGAAACAGCGCCCCCATTCAGTCACCCTGCGATTCCTTGCGGCCCCGACCGACGTTGATGTCACCGGGATCGTTCCCGCAGGTACCGTTCTTGAGTGGGTTGATAAGGCTGCCTATGCGGCGGCCGTCGGATGGTCTTCCAGTTATTGCGTCACCGCGTACGTGGGCAATATCCATTTTGCGGATCCTATCCATTCCGGCGACCTGGTCGAAGTCACCGCCTCGGTGGTGTACACCGGCAGCAGCTCCATGCACATCCAAACCGAGGTTTCCTTCCAGGATCCTCGCGAGTTGCGCCCGGTGGCATCGAGCAACTGCTTGGTGATTTTTGTGGCCGTCGGTGATGACGGAAAGCCAACTCCGGTTCCCGGTTTCATGCCGGGCACGCCACGGGAAATCGAACTGCGCTCGAACGCCCTGGCCCGCATCGATATCCGTGAACAAATTGTTGCGTCGATGAAGAACCAGCACTACACCGATGAAGGCACAGCGGAACGTGTCACCCTGCGCTTCATGGCCTCGCCCACCGACGTGAACTGGGGCGGCAAGGTTCACGGTGGCATGGTGATGAAGTGGATTGACGAAGCGGCAGAGCTCTGCGCTGCGCGGTACTGCCAGCAGGAGACCGTTGCGGTTTTCTCCGGTGGCATCCGCTTCTACCGGCCACTGCTCATCGGGCATTTGGTGGAAGTCGAAGCGCGGTTGGTTTACACCGGCAATAAGGGAATGCATATTGCGGTGCATGTGCGCTCGGGTGATCCGAAAACCCGTGAAATGAACCTGACTACCTATTGCCTGACCGTGATGGTGACGCGCGATGAAACAGGTACCGCTATACCCGTGAAGCCTTGGGTACCGGTCAGTGAGGAAGATCAGCGCTTGTGGGATCATGCCCGAGAATTGATGGCCATCAGGGCTAACGCGCCCGGCGGCTACACCCCGGTACACCTCGTAGATTCGAGCGCCTCATGAGTGATCGCAGTCCGTTTGTGAAAGTTTGTGGCCTATTTACCGCTGAAGATGTTCGCGTAGCGGTGCAGCATGGCACCGATGCCATCGGCTTTGTGCTCACCACCAGTGCTCGTGAAGTTTCCCCGCAGCAGGCTGCGCAGCTCGCAGCTCTGGTTCCCGAAGGCATTGCCACGGTGGCGGTATTCCACTCTGAGGATCTGCCAACGGTGATTGAACGTGCCACCCAAGCTGGGGTGGGGTGGGTGCAGCTGCATGGCCAGCGTACGGCCATGGATGTGGAGCTGGCCCAGGGGGCAGGTTTTAAGGTCATCCGAGCGGTTCGCCGTGATGCGAACCCCGAGGAGTTTGCCGATTGGGGCGAGGACTTCTTGCTCATTGACGCCTCGGTGCCCGGCAGTGGCCAGAGCTGGGATTACGCGGCCGTGCGTGAATTGGCTGCCGGACGCCAATGGCTGGTCGCTGGCGGTCTGAGCCCACAGAACGTCGTTGAGGCCTTGGCTCTCTCCGAAGCAACCGGGGCGGACGTTTCTTCGGGTGTTGAGTCCTCGCGTGGGGTCAAGGACCCAGCACTCATCGCCCAATTCATTGACGCCGCCAAAGGCGCCTAGGGTTTAGCTGATCCAGTTGTGCGGGGCAGGCTTGCGTGAGCCTGGCAGCGCCCCCTGCTCACGCCACTGGTGAATCCACTCTGGCACGACGCGATCTTCGGGAACGTCCAGTCCCACCGCGGCCAGGATCTCATCGTTGGAGACGGCACCCTTGGCGGAGGTCATACGGGTGGCAATGTACGCGCGGGCATAGATTTCGCCATCAACCACGATGCGCTGCTCGAAGTAGATGCATTTGTCATCCAGACCCATCAGGCGGGTCTCCTGCGAGAACTTGGTACCTAGGCGCACTGATTTGCGGAAGGTGATGGTTTCGGTCTGAACCACCGGAGTCCATTTATTTTTGCGCATAATGTCCCAGACTCCAGAGCGGAACATCAAATCAAATCGGCCCAAGTCGAAGATCGAGAAGTACATCCCGTTATTGATATGACCGGCGAAGTCGATGTCGGTCAAAGTGGCTCGCATGTTCACCGTGCTGGTATCAAACATGGTGAGGCGGGTGGCTTTTTTGCTGTTCAAAAAGACCATGAGGATTCGGAAGATCATGTGCATACCATCACATTACCGCCCGGTAACTTTTCTGCCTAGTCCGTGTGCCTGTCATTCTCAACCTTTGATGTAAGTCTTGCGGATCATGCCTGTACTAAGGCAACACGGTAGGGTCAAAGTGCTAGCTCCGTTTACTCCGCCTAGGATTTCGATGCGCAGACTTCCCGACTTAATGCACCGGCGCCTCCCCTCGTTGCCACCGGCAGACTGGGAACGCCCTGCACCGAACGCACAAGGGCTGCGCAGGGATGCGATAGTCGCGTTAGCTTTCCTGCTTTTTGCTTTACTGATGCAAGAACTTGTCCTGTCCTTGACCGAAAAACAAGACGCAGTTCAGCGGCCACTGGCCTTCCTCATACTGGCGGCATTAATCCTTCCTCTGATGTTCCGCCGGCGCTGGCCAATTCCAATGATGCTCGTCAGCTCCGTCGCCTTCATTGCCAGTGGAGGCTCTGAAACATATACGGTCAGCATGCAGCTATGTGCGCAGCTTGCCTACTTCCTTGGCCTCTATACCGCAGTATCATGGGCCAAGAATCGTCGAGCCCTCTGGGCCTCCCTGACCGTGGTGCTACTGGCCATGGCCGTATGGATTGTTATTTCACTGTTCACCTCGGACCTGTATAAGGCCGCCGGAATGCGGATCGTGGAAGATCCGGCAGGGCTGTTGCCTGTTGAACTTGCCTTTCCTCTCTACAGCTTCTTGATGAATCTCATGTATTTCGGAGGCGCGATTTTCCTCGGTCTGATCAGTTGGTCCAATGCTTACTCCAACGAAATCGTCAAGGAGCAAGCCCAGCGAATCGCGGACCAAGCACAGCAGTTGGCTGATCGCGCAGTCAACGAGGAACGCTTGCGTATCGCCCGAGAACTACACGATGTCATTGCCCACCACATCGCCTCGGTGGGCGTGCAGGCCTCAGCCGCACGACTGGTTCATGACCGCGACCCGGAGAAATCCATTGAACTGATGCGTGGCATCGAAATCTCCGCACGCAGCGCCGTGCAGGAAACTCGCTCATTGCTCGGAGTGCTACGCGAGAATGATGTTCAGCAGGCGCAGTCAGAATCTTCTGAGGCTTTGCGAAGCCCGGAACCTTCCATGGCACGTCTCGACGAACTAATCGCCGCAAACGAACTACACGGACTAACGGTGCATCTTTCGCGAGATGAACATGAAGCAGGGTTCATCGAAAGTCTTCCTGCTGGTCTCTCACTGGCTCTCTACAGAATCAGTGGTGAGGCTTTGGCCAATGTACGCCGCCATTCCACCGCGCATTCAGCCACCCTCTCCTTACGTTCCGGGGCAGACAATCAAGGACCCTGGGTTGAAGTAGAAATTACCGACGACGGGCGTCCCCGTGCCGATTCCTCTGGGAGTGGTTTTGGATTGCGCGGAATTCGAGAACGCGCCAATTTACATCATGGCCTAGTAGAAATTGGTCCCCGTATTCCGCGTGGTTGGCGCACACGGGCCAGACTACGAGTTGTCACACATACCGAAACGAAATTGATCCCATGAGCAAGATTTCCGTAGTGATTTGTGATGATCAGTCTTTGATCGTTTCCTCTCTTAAACTCATTCTCGAAACTGATGAGTCCATTGACGTCGTTGGCACGGCAGAAAACGGTTCTGCCGGTATTGAGATGGTTCAGAAATTGAACCCGACGCTGGCTCTGATGGATATCCAAATGCCGCAGATGGATGGCATCGAAGCCACCGCAGAGATCGTTGCTCACACTGCAACAAAGGTGATCGTGTTGACGACGTTTAACCGCGACGATTATCTTTTTGATGCCATGGATGCCGGAGCCAGCGGATTCCTACTTAAAAATAGCGAGCCCGAATTGCTGATCAATGCCGTACATCAGGTAGCCGCCGGCAACGGTTTACTCTCCCCCGAAGTCACCCTCAAGCTCATCAAACGTCGTACAACCGATGCTCTGGATTTTTCCGATGCCCACTCGACTCCAGAATCTGAGCAGCTCAAGACCCTGACGGAACGAGAATTCCAGGTGCTACGTGAGTTGGCCAGGGGAAAAAACAATCAAGAAATTGCTGCATCGTTGAATTTATCCGAAGCTACCGTCAAAACTCATCTCTCGAATTTATTGGCAAAGCTCCGATTACGCGATCGAGTCCAAGGCGTCTTATTTGCCCACCGTGCGGGACTCATCCAATAGTTTGCACCTTTAGATCGATCATTAAGTTTGCAGCATTTCCTAAGCTGATGAGTACAAATATTATTTGGTGGAGGAAATCTTGCTTGAGTTGCAGAACGTCTCACGCTCATTCTCAGAGCGTCTGGTCCTTGATGATGTCAGCTTCACCGTGCCCGGTGGCGCTTTGACTGGATTTGTCGGTGCCAACGGTGCCGGTAAAACCACCACCATGCGCATCATCATGGGATTGCTGGCGGCGAATTCAGGAAAAATAAGTCTCAATGGCGTAGAGCTCTCCTCGGATACCCGACCAAACTTCGGATACATGCCGGAGGAACGAGGTCTGTATCCCAAGCAGCCAGTCATTGACCAGTTGATCTACCTTGGACAGCTCCATGGCTTATCTCGCTCTACCGCTCGATCTCGCGCAATGGAGCTGTTGTCTCGGTTCGGTCTGGAATCACGTTTCAAGGCGAAGTTGGAGTCGCTCTCACTGGGCAATCAGCAACGGGTGCAGGTTGCAGCCTCACTGTTACACGAACCTGACGTCCTCATTCTCGACGAACCTTTTAGCGGACTTGATCCCATTGCCGTGGACGCAATGAGCTCGATCTTGCGAGATTACGCGTCCCGAGGAGTCCCAGTTCTCTTCTCATCGCACCAGTTGGATCTGTTAGACGTGTTGGTTGATCACTTGGTCATCATCCAGGACGGCAAGATTCTCGCTAACTCTTCGGCCGATGATCTGCGCGCTTCACAGGCTTCGCGCCACCGAATGTCGTTGGGCTCGGATACTGGTTGGTTGCGCAGTGAACCAGGCGTCACTGTTATCGACATTTCCGGTCCAGACGCCTTAGTCAATTTCGATTCAGAAGCAACCGCACAACTGGTGCTGTCTAAGGCCATGGAACGCGGGACAGTGAACGAGTTCTCAATCCATCGCCCGTCCTTGGCCGACATCTACAGGGAGATCATCCGATGAAAACCACGACCCCTGCCTGGCTGATCGTCGCTCTGCGAGAAGTAGAAACGAAGCTCCGCGACAAAGCCTTTATCATCAGCACGATTGGCACGCTCGTGGTGATCATAGGGTCGATTGTTGTCTCTAGTTTTCTCGGTAGTCGCAGTACAGAATTTTCGGTGACCGCTACCGATGAATCCAGCTATCGAGTTCTCACCCAGGTCCAGAACGACAAACTTGAGGATGTGGGGCTGAGTATTGCCAAATCTACAGAGCAAGAAGCACGAGAACAGCTCACCAATGGTGATCTCGATGCCATTCTTTCCAGCAACAACGGTGGCCAAGAATTTTCACTCACCGGCGATGACTCAGTTGATGATCAACTGCGCAGGCTCGTCACCGACGCTGTGGACTCAGTACTTACGGAGCAGATGCTCTCGTCAGCTGGCCTCTCTATAGAAAATCTTCCCAGTGATGATGCTCTGACCGTCACCCAACTTCAGGGAGATGCCGACCGGAATTCAATGGTCAAAGCCATGGGTTTCCTCTTCTCCTTCCTGTTCTACATGGCCGCCTTACTCTTCGGTATGCCGATTGCCAACTCAGTAATCGAAGAGAAACAGAACCGCGTGGTGGAAATTCTCGCCAGCACCATTCGATTACGCCATCTGCTCACCGGAAAAATCGTTGGCAACGTCATCCTGGCCATGATCCAGCTCTTGGTCTTCCTCAGTGTCGGATTGTTCGCGGCATATTTGTCGCCTCTTGAAATCCCCTTCCTCGGCGTAGTTTCCCAGGTTGCCGGATGGTTCGTCGTCTTCTTCTTGGGCGGGTTCTTGGTCTTGGCCGGCATTTGGGCTGCCCTTGGCTCGTTGGCGACAAGAACCGAAGACTTGCAACAATCCAGCGGCCCAGTGGTGACGGTCCTCATTGCAGTGCTGTTCATCGGCCTCTATGCCAAGGACGGCTTCTTGGTTGTCGCCTCGTACATTCCCATCGCCTCATCAGTGGCCATGCCTATCCGATTACTTTCAGGAGACCTTGCTCTGTGGGAGCCGATTCTTTCATTGGTCATCCTCTTGGCAACCTGCTGGGCTGTGTTGCTCTTCGCGGAGAAGATCTACCGTCGTGCGGTCATGCATACCGGCGGCGCCTTGACCCTGCGTAAGGCGATGAAGTTGGAAGTCTAGGTTCTGCGTGGGCGCCGAAACAGCGCTTGCACAGCGACCCTGACTAGACTTGATCCAGTGAGCGAAGATAAACCACTGTTGCACCTGCCCGCCCGACTCATTGGCGTATGGCTTCTGCTGATCGTCTGCATTGCCGGATCCACGATGCTGGCAACCGCCCACTACATCGCTGGTGGAAGCCTGCTGATTGTCCTGTCACTGTGGGTCATCCGCGCCCTGGCCATTGCCAGCTTCTGGTTCCTCCCCGGACGCACCGACACCAAGATCTTTGCCATGGCCTTGGTCCTGCTCTCCCAGATCTTGGACGTCGTGCTGAAACTTCCGGTGATTGACACTGTCGAATACGGCGACTGGTTCATGGTCTCGGCCCTAGACTTCACCGGACAGTATGCCGGCTACTTCACTGTCTGGGGACTGTTGTTGCCGCTGCTCGCCTTGGTCGGTTGGTTTGTTCTACGTACGCGTTCACTGGCAGGTTGGATCACCGGTCTGGTTTCCGCCATCGGCATGGGCTTTGCCACCCAGGCCGCCATCACCTCTGAACACGGTTCACTGGTTGCCTTTGTCCTGGCAACTATGGGCCGGTACATCATTCCTGCGCTCTTATCTGCTGGGGCCGACGCCCTGATGCGCAAATACAAGAACGCCAAGAACTAATTCTTCTAAGAACAACAAAGCAGCCAGCCTTCCTTATATAAGGAAGGCTGGCTGCTTTAGTTTGAGGCTAAGACTAGACCAGTCCGTCGCTCAGGTGGTTTGGCGTGCCAAAACGGTGCGCGGTGATGGATACTGCCTGCTCGTGCAAGAACGGTAGCAGCTCCACTCGACCGGCCGCGGTCACCGGCGAAGCGTAGATAGCAACATCTGGCTTGCCGTTGGTGGCTTCGGCAAGATCCTTCACGGACCCGCCAATCAAGCGCATCCGTGCAGCCGAATCCGGTCCGGTCTTCGCAGCCAGCTTGGCGGCATGGGCAGCAAACTGCTGCGCGCTCTCGCGCACCACGGTGACCGAGTGCTCGGCCAGCAGGTTGCGCAGTTCCCGTGGAAGATCAGCATCCAAGGACAGGTGTACCCGCGAACCGGCGGTCACACCCGCAGCCACCACGCGCAAGGCCTCAGCCAAACCCTGGCCGCTGGTCTGCTGCTCGAAGCGGACGGTGACATCCACCGAGCAGTAGCGGAAGACGTTGCGCTCCGCGAGCAGACCCGAACGATCCTTGGCCTGATTGAACTCGGTGTTCCACCAGAACTTGTCGCTACCCAGCGCGGCAGTGAGCCACTGAGTCTGCGACTGATCAAGCTGCGCCGCACCCAACAGCTGCTCATCAAAACGCGACAGCGCCGAAGTGTCCTTGACCGGCGCATCAATCCAGGAACCCATGCCGATCAGGTAGTTCGGGCCACCTGCCTTGGTGCCAGCACCAATGGCCGACTTCTTCCAGCCGCCAAATGGCTGACGCTGAACGATGGCACCGGTGATGCCACGGTTGACGTAGATGTTGCCCGCCTGGATGTTATCCAGCCAGTAGGCCATCTCGCCGCGGTCCAGTGAGTGCAACCCCGAGGTCAGGCCGTAGTCGACCTCGTTGACCATGTCGACCGCCTCTTCCAGGGTTTCAGCAGTCATCACGCCCAGGATCGGACCGAAGTATTCGGTCAAGTGGTATTCGCTGCCACGCTGTACGCCGTAGCGCACACCTGGCGAGTAGAGCTTGCCCGACTCATCAAGCTGCTTCGGCTCGATCGCCCAGCGCTCGCCGTCACCCAGGGTGGTCAAGCCGCGCTTGAGCTTTTCGCCTGGTTCGCCGATCAATGGGCCCATCTGTGACTCTGGGTTCCACGGGTAGCCAACCTTCAGCGAAGTCACCGCGTCGATCAGCTGGTTGTTGAAGCGACGTGAGTCGGCCACGGAGCCTACCAAGATCACCAGCGAGGCGGCCGAGCACTTCTGACCTGCGTGGCCGAAGGCCGACTGCACGACGTCGCGGGCGGCCAGGTCCAGGTCGGCGTTCGGGGTGACGATGATGGCGTTTTTGCCCGAGGTCTCGGCCAACAGTGGCAGATCCTTGCGGAAGGAACGGAATAGTTCAGCGGTTTCGTAGCCGCCGGTGAGGATCAATCGGTCCACGCGCTGATCGGAGACCAGCTGTTGACCGAGCGAACGATCGCCCACGAAGACCAGCTGCAGCACATCCTTGGGAACACCTGCATCCCAGAGGCACTGCACCATGACAGCTCCAACGCGCGCGGCCTGGGATGCTGGCTTGATGATCACCGAAGAACCGGCAGCCAGTGCCGAGAGGGTGGAACCGGCAGGGATCGCCATCGGGAAGTTCCATGGCGGGGTGACCACGGTCAGCTTTGAAGGCACATACTGTGCGCCGTCGACGTCATCTAGCTCGCGGCCCAGCTTTGAGTAGTAGTGGGCGAAGTCGATGGCTTCGGAGATTTCCACGTCGCCCTGGTCAATGGTCTTGCCGCATTCCGAACCCAGAACCTCCAGCAAGGTGGCACGGCGTTCCTCAAAGAGCAGGCCGGCGCGGTGCAAGATTTCTGCGCGCTGGGCCGAACCCATTGCCTGCCAATCGGCGGATGCATCTATACCCATGGCGATGGCTTCATCCAGTTCGCCTGCGGCGTTGATGGTATTGGCCTTCACCAGGTCCTTACCCAACGGCGAGGCTTCCATCTTGGCCAGGATCTCGCGTCCCCAGGTGCGGTTCTGCGCAAGGTCCGGGTCGGTGTCCGGGGTGTTGAAGAATTCGGTCGAGCCATCGGCGAATCCGTCAATACGGTCCGGCAGCGCAGCGTCCTGGACCTGGCGGTTCTGCACACGGTGCGGGGCTGGGACCTCATTGGTCAAGGCGTCTAGGGAGGCGAGGAAGCGGGTTTTCTCGCGCTCAAAGAGCTGCTCGTTTTTGGACAGCTCGAATACGGCCGACATGAAGTTTTCCTGGCTGGCGCCTTCTTCAAGGCGGCGGATCAGGTAGGCGATGGCCACGTCGAATTCCTGCGGGTGCACTACCGGGGTGTAGAGCAGCAGGGAACCGACTTCGCGGCGCACCGCTTCGGCCTGGCCGGTGGCCATGCCCAGAAGCATTTCGAATTCGATGCCGTCAGTGACGTTGCGGGACTTGGCCAGCAGCCAAGCCAGGGCCACGTCGAAGAGGTTGTGTCCGGCCACGCCAATGCGCACATTCTTCACGTGATCCGGACGCAACGCGTATTCCAGCACTGACTTGTAGCTGGTGTCCGAATCCTGCTTGGTATGCCAGGTAGCCAGTGGCCAGCCGTGAATGTCGGCTTCCATGGTTTCCATCGGCAGGTTGGCGCCCTTGACTACGCGGACCTTGATTGGTGCCCCGCCCTGCGCCACGCGTGTTGCGGAGAATTCCTGCAATTCGATCATCGCGCCCAGGGCATCGGGCAGGTAGGCCTGCAACACGATGCCTGCTGGCAGATCCTTGAATTCTGGCTTGGAGAGGATCTTAGTGAAGACCGCAATGGTCAGCTCCAAGTCCTTGTACTCTTCCATGTCCAGGTTGATGAACTTCTTCTTGGGGCTGTTGGCTGCCAGCTCATAGAGTGGGCTGAGCTTCTCAACGATGTGCTCCACTGCCTCATCGAAGGCCCAGTGGTTATGCGGGGCCACGGTGGCGGAGACCTTGATGGAGACATAGTCCACGTCGTCGCGGGCCAACAAGGTGGTGGTGCCTTCCAAGCGGCGGGCTGCTTCGCCTTCGCCGAGGATGGCTTCACCCAAGAGGTTGACGTTCAGGTTCACACCCTCGCGCTTGATGTTCTTGATCGCTCCGCCGAGCTTCGCATCGGAGGCGTCGATAATCAGGTGGCCCACCATTTCGCGCAAGACCTTGCGGGCGATGGGAACAACAACCTGTGGCAGAACTGGTGCCATGGCTCCGCCAAGTCCTACTGCCTTGCGCATGTACCACGGCAAGAAGCTTGGAACCTTGGGCGCTAGCCGCTGGAGGTTGGCTGCGGCAACGCGCAGGTCTTCGGGACGGATGACTCCGTCAACAAATCCCACGGTGAAGTCCAGGCCGTTGGGATCCTTGAGCACACCGGCCAGTCGGGCGGCCGCGGCATCAACAGGATAGTCGGATGCCTCGGTGAGCCAGCGGCGCATCAATGCGATGACATCTTCGGCAAGTTCTGCTGGAGCGGTCAGCGGGTTGCCCGCAGCATCAACTGCTGCCGGCACGGTGTGCTGGGTGGAGATTGAAGACACTTAGTGGTCCCTTCGATGCAAAGTTATACAGTCTGGGTTCGGCACCGAACATAAATGTTTTTATGGCAATTTTGAGCGGTGAATCCCGCACAAAAAAGCTGTGTGCAAATTCGAGTATGAACGCAAGTTGCGTTAAGCAAAAGCGAACAAAACCGAAGATATTTGTTCGGTTTTGCTAATGTATTGATGCACCTCACAAACCATCACAACGAACGGCGGAAAACCAGTGCTTGAACTGCGACGACTTCGACTACTCCGAGAGCTCAGCATCCGCGGAACGATCGCCGAGGTTGCCGACTCGTTGAGCTACTCCCCCTCCTCGGTTTCCCAGCAGCTAAGCCAGTTGGAAGCCGAAGTTGGGGTCCCGCTGCTGCGCCGCACCGGGCGCACCCTCAAGCTCACCGCCCAGGCCCAATTGCTGGTCACCCACACCGAAACCTTGCTCGAAGCCATGGAAGATGCGGAAGCGGATTTGTCCGGAACCATGTCCAAGATCGCCGGCACCGTGAGGCTAGCCGTCTTCCAAACCGCCATGCTCGCCCTGATGCCGCCAGTGCTGCGGGAACTGCGCGAAAAGTATCCGGAACTGCGCGTGGAAATGAGCCAGCAGGAACCGGCCGACGCGCTGCAGGAAACCAGCAGCCGAAGTTTTGATCTGGTGGTCGCTGAGCAGTATTCCGGTCATTCGGCCCCGCACTATGCCAGCCTTGACCGCCGAGTGCTCACCCACGACCCGATCCGACTGGCCCTGCCGGTGCGTGGTGCGAAAGGCAACGAGGACTTCGATCGAGTCACCCTGCTAGAACATGCTGCCACCTTGCCCTGGGTGGTGGAACCCGACGGGGCCGCCAGCCGGCATTGGGCCCTGCAAGCCTGCCGACTGGCTGGATTCGAGCCGGATCTGCGCTACGAGACCGCCGACTTGCAAGCCCACGTGGAATTAGTTCAAACAGGAAATGCCGTGGCCATGCTCCCGGATCTGGTGCTGCGCCCCAACCAGGATTCCTTGCGCACCGTGGATTTGCCCGGTGCTCCAGCTCGCACTATTTTTACCGCAATGCGCCATTCTTCAACCAAGTCACCGGGCATTCAGGCGGTGCGCAACATGCTGCACGCGCAACCGGGAATGAGTGATGCAAATGACTCGGTAATTTTGGCTACACCCAAAGATTTCGATACGGTCGATTAGGAAAACGCATAATCCAGACAATGATGACACTTGCGACAAAGCACGCATTTCGTGTCATAGTGGTGACTCGCACCACTTGAATCCGCGTTCCAATCGTGTCAACGATCAGGGACAGCAACGGTAATGAGGAATAATGTCCGACCAGACTTTCCAGATGATTGCGATCGCAATTTACATGGCTGCCATGCTTGGCATCGGCTATGTCGCGTATCGCCGAACCAACAATATCGACGACTACATGCTGGCCGACCGAGGCCTGAAACCCTGGGTTGCCGCCCTCTCCGCCGGCGCCTCCGACATGTCCGGTTGGTTGCTCATGGGCCTTCCCGGAGCCATCTACTTGGGCGGCCTGCACGAGGCCTGGATCGCCATCGGTCTGCTCATCGGTGCCTGGCTGAATTGGAAGTATGTCGCTCCGCGACTACGTTCCTACACCGCCATCTCTGAAAACGCCATCACGATTCCGAGCTTCTTCGAGAAGCGATTGAAGGACAACTCGCACCTATTGCGCATCGGCTCGGCCGTGATCATCTTGGTGTTCTTCACCTTCTATGTATCCTCGGGCATGGTAGCCGCAGGCAAGTTCTTCGAGGCCTCCTTCGGCTGGCCATATCTGACCGGCATGTTCTTCGTTGCCTTCATTACCTTGTTGTACACCCTCTTCGGCGGCTTCCTCGGAGCATCGCTGACCGACATGGTGCAAGGTGTTTTGATGTTCGCCGCACTGATCGCGGTGCCAATTGTCGCAGTGATCAATATGGGCAGCATCGGAAATATCGGCTCCAAAATCACCGAGCTGAACTCCGAGGCATTCAACCTGTTCTCATCGTTCAACGACAACAGCGCAATTCTCGCAGCCGTGGCCATCTTCTCCACCGCTGCGTGGGGCCTGGGCTATTTCGGCCAGCCGCACATCATCGTTCGCTTCATGGCCTTGCGCACCCCCGGTGAAGCTAAGGCAGCCCGCCGCATCGGCATCGGCTGGATGCTTTTGACTACCCTGGGCGCTATCCTTACCGCGTTCATCGGTATCGCGCACTTCGCCGATAAGCCGCTGGATAAGTCGACAAGTGAAACCGTCTTCCTGCTGTTGAGCCAGACCTTCTTCCACCCGCTGATTGCCGGACTGGTATTGGCCGCCGTTTTGGCAGCAATTATGTCGACCATGTCCTCGCAGCTGATCGTCTGCTCGTCCGCGCTGGTCGAGGACCTCTACAACATCACCGGCCGCAAAGCTTCGCCGAAGGCACTGGTGAATCTTGGGCGCTCCGGTGTGCTGCTGATCGCCATCATCGCGGCAGTCCTGGCGCTGAACCCGAACTCCTCGATCTTGGAGCTTGTGTCCTTCGCGTGGGCTGGCTTCGGCGCCGCCTTCGGTCCGATCGTCCTGCTCGCGCTGTACTGGCGCAAGCTGACCGCGGTTGGCGGATTCGCCGGCATGGTTTCCGGTGCCGTAGTGGTCTTCATCTGGGGAAATATCAAGCCACTGTCCACCGCCATGTATGAAATCGTTCCAGGTTTCATTGTTGCACTGGTGGTTGCTTGGCTAGTCTCCCGAGCCACGTACCGTCCACATCCAACCATCGACGCGGAATTCACCGAGATGGAAAAGGAAGTCGGTTCGAAAGTCACCGCCTAGATCTGCATACGTCAGCTCCCCTGTCCCCAATCCGGGACAGGGGAGCTTTCCTTTGCCATCAGCCCGGGCACACTAAAGGCCCAGCAACCTACCGCCAAGGATGGCTTCAGCATGATGCACAGCGTGAATATGAGGATCGCGACGGAAAATCCAGCAAATAATCGCAGAACTACACCAAAATCTGGCAACCTAGCACTCATTGTTTCCGATAAACAGAAAGTGTATTCTGCTTATATGAAACAGCCTAGTCCGACGCTAGCTCCATTGCTCAGGTCAAATACTCAAGGCGATCTTTTGGCCTATCTGCTGTTACAGCCAGAACGCGAAAGCACGTTGTCTCAGATCGCGCATAGGATCGAGGCTCAACTCACTACTGTGCATCGCGAAGTGGATCGACTCGTCAATTCGGGGCTACTTACAGATCGCAGGATTGGCTCCGCCCGTCTCGTTCGGGCCAACGAAGCTGACCGTTTGTATGCTCCAACGAGATCATTGATCGAAGCAACATATGGGCCGAAGGTTGTCTTGGAAAACCTCCTGGCACAGATCCCCGGCATTGATGCTGCGTTCATTTTCGGATCATGGGCTGCTCGCTACTCAGGAGAAGGTGGAGCTTCGCCGAACGACCTGGATGTCATCCTCATAGGTTCAATCAACCGCCGCGAGGCGTTCCGAATCGCAGAACAAGCGGAAAATGACCTTCACATGGAAGTGAACATCGAGAGGGTTGATACAAGCGCTTGGGCTGATGGAACAGATCCATTTATCGCTGGCATTACCAGCCGTCCGCTCGTAGAACTTAACCTCGGAATTGCTTAGCAATGACTACCTGGCACAAGGGGCATCGGGAGATTGACAAGTTAATCGCGCAGGGCGCACTGCAAAAAGTTCCGCCCAATAGCCAGTGGGCAAGCAAACTGCTCGACATCGCAGCCGAGCATCTGCTTGCTGCCGATGCCACCCTTGAAATTTCACCGATCAGTTCCTTCCCACTGTCGTACGATGCAGTTCATAAGATCTTTGACGCGATCTTGATTAATCAGTGCTTGCGCGGAACCACGCAAGGCGGACATCTAGTCTTGCAACATGCGCTCCAAGCACAGCTTGTTCCCCCACTAGGTGAATTGATCGAGGATTTCACTTGGATGCGCAGGCTGCGAAATGCAGACGGATACCCCACCCCGGACAGACCCCTGCCAGATATGAATGATGCAAGGGAAGCGCTCGACATCGCCCGAGAATTGCTGAGTAAAGCGCCTTCCCTGCTGAAACACATGGGGCCTTACGACAAGTGATGCTCAGAATGTCCCGCATTCTGCCGTTTTAGAGGGAGATTCACATTCCACGTTTCGCTCTCAGCGCCGATGTCGTGGGTGCTGAACCGGTGCGAGCACAGTAGCCTTGAGCTATGCCCGATGTCCCGAGCTGGAAGGAACTTTCACGATGAGCACCCAGAATAAATTCACCCACTGGCAGCGCACCGAAACGCAGTTCCTCGCCGCAGATCCCAAGGCCGTCTATTCCATCGTCGGCAACCTGTCGCAGACCGGACTGTGGATGAAAAGCTTCGACGGTTTCATCGTCCATGATGACCAGCGAGGCGTTGGCACCAAGGTAGATCTCCTGCCACCTGGCAAGGTTTTCGGCCCCTTGCACCGCAATACGGCACCTTCCGGAACCATCACTCGACGCAACCATCAAACGCGCATGGTCGAGTTCACCCAGCCTCAGCCAGCAGGCGAAATGACCCTGCGCTGGCAGGTCGATGAACACGAGAATGGCTGCCTGGTGCACTTCACTGTTCAGCTCTCCGGTCCCGGCACCACGGCGTTCAAGTTCACCGTGGCCAATGCCCTGTGCAAGGACTTTGCTGTCGCCGCCGCCCGTTTATATAAGATCGTTGCTCCAACAGCCCACCGCAAGCGCGATGCCCAGATCGTAATTTCTGGTGGCCGCGGTTTCCTTGGCCGCAATCTTGCAGCTGACCTGATCTGCCGGGGAATGGCAGTGGCGGTGCTTACCCGCAAAGCTGAGGCTGATTTCCCAGCCGAACAGTTCATCTGGGACGGCGTGCACCAAGGACCTTGGACCGGCGCGCTGCGCAGCGAGCACCCAGTGCATCTGATCAATTTGGCCGGCGAACGCGTGGACAAGCGCAACACCCCGGCAAACATCGCGGCCCTCACCGATTCACGAGTGACCTCCACCCAGACGCTGGCGCAGGCCGCGGCCTCGGCTCCGAAATTAGCCACATGGATTCAGTCGAGCACCACCGCGATCTTTGGCGATGGTGGCGAAGCCGAACTGACCGAGTCCAGCCCCATCCCTACCGACCACCGAGCGCTTCCGGAAATGACCGGCGTCGCTTCGGCATGGGAGCAAGCCTTTAATGAAGCCGAGGTGAACGCCGAGCAACGCTACATTCTGCGCACTTCACTAGTCATGCACCCAGATGCGCCCTTGCTCGGTCCCCTAAACATGCTGGTTAATACCGGCATGGGCGGGCCGATGGGCAACGGCCAACAATGGTTCAGTTGGATTGGGTTGCAAGATTGGCTCCACCTCATCCGTTGCATGCTCGGACTCGAAGAGCCACAGATCCCGGCCGGCTTGGTTCATGGAACCAGTCCCTGGCCATTGCGGAACACCGAAGTCATGGCCGCCCTACGATCCGTCGCCGGACTGCCAGGCCTACCCACCGGGTCGGTGTTGCCCAAGATTGGCGCCGCCGTTATGGGTTCTAACGCGCGGGTCGCATTGACCGGGCGAAAAGTCACCAGCGAAGTTTTGGATAAGGCAGGATTTGAATTCCAAGAAACGGATTTTGCGTCCACCATCGCTGGCTAAACTCTCGAAATAGTAGGTAACGTTGCCGGTTCATTGGCCCCGCGTTTTCGCCTTTCACCTAGTCACAGGTCAAAGCCGAAGATGCGGGGCCAATGTTCACTGCGCGTTCACCACAAAAGTCTCTAATGCTCACGATGGGACTTGAGCATGAAACTGTCACGCATACTGTCGTGCCGCCGACCTTCCTCCAGACAGTTTCAAAGGACAGCAACACATCATGGCCAATCTCCTGGAAGCCCACGCCCCGGCTTCTCGCCCCCGCATGCCCAAGCCGAGCGATTTGGACAAACTGCGCCATAAAGCGCGCACCGCTACAGATCATCTGAGCGCCAACGTCGGCGTTGATGCCGCCTACAATCAGGAAATGCCGCAGGAGATCTCCTCCAAGATTCTTCCCTTTGAACGCAAGTTGAAGAACATGAGCGAAGTCCGCCATTTCTTCCGCACCAACAAGACCCCGATCTTCTTCCTCGGTGCCACCCCGGTCAATCTGCTGGGTCTGGACCGGTGGGTCCGCAAGTTCAGTTACATCACCTACTACGACGGTTGGGATGGCCATCATCCTCGGGTCTTCACACCAGTTGAGAAACCCTACGTCGAATTCCAAAGCGCCGAAGAAATCAACAATTGGCTGCTGGAAAATCCTGAAGTCCGCGAATACATTGATTCCCAGTGCACCCCTGGCGGCCCACGCCCCAAAATTGCCATGGTGTTCTTCGATGAAGACACCGAAGCGATCTGCGAAGAACTTGGCTACGACCTGATCCTGCCTTCTGCCGCGCTGCGCGAAGAACTGGATTCAAAGATTGTCACCACCAAGCTTGGCAATGCTGCCGGTGCCCCCTCAGTTCCCAACGTCTTAGGCAAGGCATCGAGCTACGAAGAGCTAATGGAATTGGCTGATGAAGCCGGGCTTGGTGATGACCTCGTCGTTCAAACGCCATATGGTGACTCGGGCAAGACCACATTCTTCATTGATTCCAAACAGCAGTGGAAGCAGCACGCCAAGAACATCATCGGCGAAGAGCTCAAGGTAATGAAGCGGATCAACAACCAGCCGGTCGCGGTGGAAGCAGTACTCACCGGCTGTGGCACCGTGGTGGGGCCAATACTGACCGAACTCGCAGGATACAAAGAACTCACCCCGTACAAGGGCGGCTGGTGCGGAAACGAGATGCACCCCGACGTGCTCACCGATTCACAGCGCTCACGCACCATCGATCTGGTCCGCAAGGTGGGCAACGGTCTGGAAAGCGCCGGCTACCGTGGGTTCTTCGAAGTTGACGTGTTGGTGGATACCGACACCGACGAGGTGTACCTCGGAGAATTGAACCCGCGCATCTCCGGAGCCAGTGCCATCACCAACGTCACCGCTGGCGCCTATGCGGACGTGCCACTCTTCCTCTTCCACCTCCTTGAATTCTTGGATGTCGAATTCGATTTAGACGTTGACGAGATCAACGAACGCTGGGAAGAGATGAGCGGATCCGATGTCTGGAGCCACATGATCATCAAGGAAACTGACGACATTCTCCAGTACATTACCCACGCGCCACGCACCGGAAAGTACTTCCTTGATTCACGGGGCAAGCTGCAGTTCTCGCGTTCCGCTTTGGACTGGCACCAGCTGCAATCTCATAAGGAAGCTTTCTTCTTGCGCATCTACGGTGCAGAAGACTACCGATGGAAAGGGGCCGACCTTGGGGTCCTGGTCACCAAGGCCAAACTTCAGTACGAAGGCAAGAAGAAAACCAAGCTCAGCATTGATGCCAAGCATTTCATTGCCTCAATCCGCTCCCAATACAAGGGCATTGACGTTCCAACGGCAGAGCATGGCAACTGAGGCCACCGACGCCGCCACACCACAGTCGGCCAACGCCTCGGGCGACTCCAGCAATGAGCTGAATATCGCAACCTGGCAATACCCACAAAACATCAAGCGCTCTTTCCAGAACATTGCGCGCATCCACCCTACGGTGAAGGCCTCCCGCGGTGATGGTCCCATTGTGAAACTGCACTTAGCCGAAGAAAAATTGGGTAAGTTGGAAGTGGCGAAGGCTAGCATCACCGACCCCGCATTAACCGTGCGCGGAGTCATGCACGCGACCAACACCGACGCGGTGCTGATCATGCACAATGGCCGCATCCTCTGGGAAAAGTACTACAACACCATGACCTCGCTGACCGACCATCTACTGATGTCGGTGAGCAAGACCTTGGTCGGCACCTTAGCCGGTGCGCTCATCGACGCGGGCCTGCTCGATCCCGAGCAAGAGGTCACCACCTATGTCCCGGCACTTTCCACCAGCGGTTATGCCGGCGCCCGGGTACGCGACATTCTGGACATGCGCTCGGGTATTAAGTTCTCCGAAGAGTACCTTGATCCGGGCGCTGAAGTTCGCTTGCTCGAAGAGGCCATCGGCTGGGCACCTGCCCACGGAACGGTGGGCCCGATTGGCATGTACGAATTCTTGCGGACCTTGCAGGCCAAGTCGGCACATGGAGGCGCGTTCGAGTATCGGTCCTGTGAAACCGATGTTCTGGGCTGGGTCTTGGAATCTGTGGGTGGCGCACCCATGCAAGAACTGCTCTCTGACTACATCTGGTCCAAAATCGGCGCCCAGCAAGACCTAGTGATGGGTGTAGACCAGTTCGGCACCGGCATGTTCGATGGCGGTTTTAATGCCACGCTGCGCGATCTGGCCCGCTTTGGACACATGTACGTCAACGGCGGCCGGGCCCTGACCGGCAAGCAGGTCGTTTCGGAAAACTGGCTGGCCGATACCTTCACTGCGGATCCGTTGCAGCAACAGGCTTTCGCCCAATCGCCGAGTGACAACATGATGCCCGGGGGCCGGTACCGCAACCAGATCTGGTTCCCCAACCCTGCCACGAATGCAGCTGTGGCCCTCGGCATCCACGGCCAAATGATCTACATGGATCCGGTAACCAAGTTGGTGGCAGTGAAGCTCTCCAGCTGGCCTTTGCCGCAAGACGCGTCAAAGCTTTTCCCTACTATTAGGGCTTTTGAAGCGGTCTCTAACTATCTGGCGACTAAACAATAACTACCTGAGCTACAACCCAACAGACACCCACACTCGTGGGTGTCTGTTGGGTTGTCATGCATTTGCTGATGTTTTAGCTTCTACAGTTCTTCCAAAGATTCGTGAGTGAACACCTGATATCCCAGATCTTGGTGGTATCCATGGATTTCCCGGGTATCTAGCCGGTCCATATAGTCCAGGATGTTCAAGGTGACGACTTGGCCCGGCACCAGTACGGGGAACCCTGGTGGGTACGGGGTAACAAATACGGCCGAGACTATCTGCTCCCCGGCAACAATCCTCTCGCGGATCTGTGCCGAGGATAGGAAGTGCGTCGCCGGGTCTTGATAGGTCAGGTAGTAGGCCTTGCGCAGATCCCCGCTGCCTCCCCCGGTATCAAATTCTGGTGCAAAGGAACTGAAGTCTGGAAGGCAGATCTGATGCTGATCTACCTTCTTGCCCATGGCCAGCACTCGTCCGTCGAGACGTTTTTTGCGTTCCAGCTCTTCGGCGATTTTCACCAGAACTTCAATCAGGTGCGCCACGGCGGAACGTGTGGTTCCAATGTTGGTCATCAGAAGCACCGAGGTACGACTGGTCTTGTTGACCTGAATCGAATGTCCGTCCATCAGGTACTGGTGCTTGAAGGTGTCCCCGTCCACGCCAGTCCGGCTGATATCCAAGGTCAGCCGCGATGGGTCCACCACGAACTCGTCGTTTTGCCAGGCCTCATCCCAGGCCGCCAAACCATCACGCACCGGTGTCGCACTGGTGGAGCATCGATACTCGTCAGGAATCAGGTCCTTGGAATCCAAAATCCGGAAGTACTTCCCCAGTAGCGAATTGCGGGCCATGGCCCGGCAAATAGACTGCGCTAAGTCCACCTGGCGTTGCACCAGCGCATAACCTTCCAGTTCTGCCTGGCGTCGGCCGATATCCAAGGATGCCAGAATCTGGTAGTTCGGCGAAGTCGAAGTGTGGGTCATGTACGCTTCGCGGAAGGCGTTGAGATTGCGCATCGCAAAGTCCTGGTCAAAGACGTGGATCATGGAGCCCTGACGCAGCGAGGTGAGGGTCTTGTGCGTGGATTGTGTGGAGTACACCCGCAATCGAACCTGCCCAGGGTCAGGAATCAGTCGCGTATCCAGCCAGGCGTCGTCGTTTTGCGGCGCGTCAATGGTGCCAGGTTCCGGCAGGTTCAGGACCTGTTGCGCATAGCGCTGCTGATAGTCCTGCGTCTCCATGTCCGCTTCTAACACGGATGCGACGCTCATCGCGGTGCGCTGCCGATAGACCGGGTGGAAACTGGCGAAAGCGAACCAGGCCTCATCCCAGAGGAAGACCAGATCCGGTTTGATCGCCAGGCATTCTTCCATGACCCGCCGCGGGTCATAGATGATTCCGTCGAAGGTGCAATTAGTCAGCGTCACCATCTTGACCTTGTGCAGTAATCCTTCGCGACGCAATTGCAACAGCCGAGCTTTGATTTCCCTCAAAGGCACAGCCCCGTACATGGAGTGCTCGTTCAGCGGGTAGGCCTCAAGGTAGCTCACGTGGGCGCCGGCAAGAACCAGCGAATAGTGATGGGATTTATGGCAGTTGCGGTCTACCAAGACGATATCCCCTGGAGCCAGGATCGATTGGTGCACGATCTTGTTGGCCGTCGAGGTTCCGTTAGTGACGAAGTAGGTCCGGTGGCTGCCAAAGGCCCTTGCCGCGAGTTCATGTGCTTTCTTGATGGAGCTCTGCGGATCCAGCAATGAGTCCAGCCCACCGGAGGTTGCCGAGGTTTCGGCCAGCAACAGGTTCTTCCCGTAGAAGTCCACTAGATCCCTGGCCCACGGCGAATTCTGCACCGACCCGGCACGGGAAATGGGCATGGCGTGGAAGACGCCGCCGGGACGCTTGGCGTACTTCTGCAGGGCGTTGAAGAAGGGCGTGTGATAGCGCTCGATGACTTCGGCAATAATCGACAGGTGCAGATCCATGCCGTCGTTGCGGGAGAAGATGCGGCGGAACCGTCCGGTGATTTCATGGGCGATGGATTCCAGCGCGACACCGGCCATCAGGTAGACCGGGATCTGCGGATGCAGCTTATCCAGGATCTCTTCCAGATCCAACAGCCGCTGGATCTGACGAGTGGATTCGAAGTAGCCGGCGGTGCGATTGACAATGAATTTATGCAGTGTCGAGGACAGCCGGCGCCGAGTGCTCAGTTCGAAGCGAGCGGTGAGCACCACGCCCTGAATGCTTGGATTGATCAAGACTGCAGCCAGCGCATCTTCGACACTGGGCACCACAATGAAGTTGTAATGGAACGGGTCAGTACGCTGTCGCTGTGTGGCCAGTTCCTCGGTAAATCGCTCAATCTCATCCGTTGGGCCGTTGTCCAAAAGCAGGATCTCGACCATTGGCACATAGGGTTTGGAGCTGGCCGAAGCGTTATTGGCCAGTTCTTCTGGAGCCGTTGTGGCACCTTCGTGCCCGTCCATATCTACATACTGGGTAATTGTTCTGAACGACTGATTTGCCTGGTAAACCAACTGCATCGCGTCGGCGTAGTAGCCGTTGGACATGAGGCCAGCTACGTCGTTGAAATAGTCCAGTCCTGGGTTGGCCCAATAAGGTTCGATGGAGGCCAAGAGCCCCAGCAACCGTCCGGCTTCTAGTTCATGTTCCTTGCGACCAGTTCCATCTTGATGGTCAGGGGAAATCTCGCTCAGCACATAGCCGAGGTGTTCCCACGCGTCTTTGCGTTTTCGCCATGCGCTTTCTGGAGTAGCGACGGCTTGGTTCTTCCCGAAGGTCAACCTCTTGCTCACGGTTGCCGGTATTCCTTTCACCCTGCGAGGTTAACTGGTTGTTAACCCTTTGAGTGCTTTTCAGCGCACTCATTAGGGCGAGAGTATGCCACTACCCGACAGTAGCTGGGCGAAAATTGGGATATTACGCAGATTGAATGTCGTTGCGCCAAAGATTCATCTGGCATTTACTTCACCTGCCGACCAGGGCAACAATCGGGCCACCAATAAATGAACGTTTCGTATCTTCGGCTAGCTGTGACGTAGTTCCTCGACCATGCGCCCGCCGCGCTTACGCGCACCGAGCACCATCGAAGTGCGTAACTGCACCATTTGGCCCCAGTCGGTAGCTGCAATGAATTCATAGAGATCGCGTTGGCTCGCAACGGTGACGTCCACCAATAGCTGTGCGTCTCCGGCCACTGCGGCCACATAACGAACTTGCGGCAGGGTCTTGAGCATATTTCCTAACGCATCCACACTGGCTGGCGAGACTTGAACCCATAACAAGGCTTCAACGCGGTACCCCATCAACGCAGGATCAACCAGGGTGCGGATGCTGATGTGCTCGCCTCGCAGTAGCCAGTCCAGCCTGCGTGAAACCGACGTTTCGCTCATCCTCACCTGCCGGGAAATGCTGTCGATACTTGCCCGGCCATTATTGCGCAGTACTTCAACAATTAAGCGGTCGCCCTCGGACAGCGTGTCTTTTGGATCCCATGAAGTGAGCTCACCACCGGCGCTAGGCGCCAGAGCCGCTTCCTGCGCTTCGCTCAGCGTCCCAGCCCGCCAGGCGCGGATGGTCTTGAAGTACTTTAAGATCGGATAAATCTGGATACTGCTTAGCCCCGGAGTGGCAGGCAGCTGCAAGGTCAGGATGTCTTCCAACCCACCGTCGTAGTGCAATTCGCTGACAACGTCACTTTCACCGGTAACCATGTAGGTGAAGGAGGTATCCGAGCGCTGTGAAATTGCTTCGCTGGCAACTGGGATGGTGCCCGGTGCGCATTTAAGTGAAGCAATCACCGCTGCCTTGCGGTGTCCAATGGCGGCGACCTTGACCTTTCCGTCTTCCAAGAGCGCCGAACCATAGCGGGCGACGGTTCTTTCCGGTTCGCCAATAACCTTGGCTATTTTCCGCCATGTTGCCCTGCCATCTGTTTGCAGTGCGACAACGATGCGCCGTTCTACTTCATTCAGGACCTCAATATCTGCCATAGCTCCAACTTTCAGGCCATTTTCCGCATTAAGCAACCGCTTCATTGTCTAAGCTCTCGAATATTTCGCGAGAATTTCTCATATTTCCACCGAATCTGGCTCTCACTGAATCCATTTTGGGGATTTTAGACAATAATGTGGCTACATCTTTCAGATCTTGTCTGAACTCTTCGGATAGCGGATCGTTGATTCCCACAGAGACGTGCCTCACATCAATGATCTTCAGGGCAAGGAGTCCAAATGAATACGCATCCGATTATGGCGGCAGGTGATCCGGGGTCCACCGACATCTGGGCCCTGGCTAATTCCCCGGTATTGTGGTTCTGCGCGCTAGGTGTCTTCGCGGTCATCTTCGTACAGTGCGTGCTGTACACAAAGGCCGTCAAAAAGGCCGCACCGCATGTAGACATGCCGCTGGCCGAGGTCAAGGAATCCTTCCGAGCTGGCGCGGTAGCCTCGATCGGTCCCTCCCTTGCCGTGGTGCTTGTAGCCATCGCCCTGCTGGCGCTCTTCGGCACTCCTGCAGTCCTGGTGCGCATCGGCTTGATCGGATCGGCTGCCGCAGAAACCGGCTCGGCCAGTATTTCGGCCAGCACCATGGGAGCGGCCTTGGGCGGTGAAAGCTACACTCAGCAGGTCTTCGGTGTGGCCTTTATGGCCATGAGCCTCTCCGGAGCGATGTGGATGATCTGCACGTTGATCATGACTCCACTGCTCAAAAAGGGTGGAAACAATCTGTCCAAGCGCAATCCCGCAGTGATGGCCCTGGTACCTACCGCGGCCCTGCTCGGAGCTTTTAGTGCGCTGACGATTGCAGAACTGCCGAAGTCCAACGTCCATATGATTCTGGTCTTCATCTCCGCGGCCATGATGGGCCTGTGCCTCTATTTAGCCAAAGTGCTCCACAGCAAATGGCTCAAGGAGTGGGCGTTGGGCATTTCCATCGTCGTCTCGATTATTGCCGCCTATTTCCTGCACACCGCCTAAGGAATCATCATGACTGCGACACCACAACTTTCCAGCGCCGATGCATCCATCGCGCGTTTTGAGAAGCAAACCAGCCGCTATGGCCGGAACACCATGCTCATTGGGCTGGCGTTATCGCTGATTGGCCCGATCTACATTGCCTTCTTCAGCGGCCTTGAAATCACCGCATCCATGGTCTGGGTGGCATTCCTCGCGGTAGCCGGAACCTTCGGGGTGCTGTGGTTCGTTGAGCCGCTGACCTACTTCCCGATTCTTGGCTCGGCAGCCATGTACCAGGCATTCATGATTGGCAACATCTCCAACAAGCTCTTGCCAGCGGCCATCGTGGCCCAGTCGACCATTGGCGCCAAGCCCGGCACAAAACGCGGCGATCTGGCTGCAGTGATGGCCATCTGCGGTGCGGCCACCGTGCATTTGACGAGCCTGCTGCTTTTTGTCGGCGTCTTGGGAACCTGGTTGGTCTCGTTGATTCCGGCGGACATCATCGAAGTGGCCCGGCTCTACATTTTGCCATCGCTGATGGGCGCCGTATTGGTCCAGAGCATTGTGGCAATGAAGTCTCTGCGCCCGACCGTGATTGCCATCGTGCTAGCGCTGGTCATGAATTTTGTTCTGGTGCCAATGGCCCCGGCCTTGGCCATGTTCGCGACCGCCATCGTGGTCATCAGCTCCATCCTCTTCTCCTGGGTGCTGCGCGACGGCAAGAAAACCTATTCCTCCGAAAGCTAGGGAGCATTCCATGCTGAACACCATCGGGCTCACGGAAGCCGAAACCCAGGTCCTGCACGAGGATTACCTGCACTTGCACCGAAACCCGGAGCTGTCTATGCAGGAGCACCAGACCGCCGAGTTCATCGAAGCCAAGCTCGGCGAGCTGGGCATCGAGCACTTCCGTTGTGGTGGCACCGGAGTGGTGGGGATCCTGCGCAACGGCGACGGGCCCGTGGTGGCCTTCCGCGCCGACAGCGATGGGCTGCCCATCGCCGAGGACACGAAGGTGGACTATGCCTCCACTGCCAAGGGCTTCTTGGCTGATGGCACCGAGGTGCCGGTCATGCACGGCTGCGGGCACGACACCCACGTGGCCAGTGCGCTGGGCGCGGCCCGGGTGTTGGTGCGCAGCACTCATAAGTGGGCCGGCACCGTGGTGCTTATTTTCCAGCCCGGCGAGGAAACCAGTGCAGGGGCCGCCGCGATGCTCGCAGATGGTCTGTGGGACCGGGTTCCGCACCCAGAGGTGGTCCTTGGCCAGCATGTCTTCCCCTTTGCCACCGGCACCATTCATCTCACCCCTGAATCGGCGATGGCGATGGCCGACTCGCTGGAGGTCACGCTCCACGGCAAGCAGGCCCATGGCTCCCAGCCTCAGGACTCCATTGACCCGATTGTGTTGGGCGCCAATATCATCACCCGGCTGCAGACCATCACCTCCCGGGAGCTGCATCCGTTGGATTCGGCCGTGGTCACCTGTGGCTCATTCCACGCGGGCTTGAAGGAGAACATCATCCCGGATACTGCGGTGTTCACCCTGAATATCCGCACCCTCACCGAGCCGGTGCGCGAGAAGGTCCTGGAAGCGGTCACTCGCATTATCAATGCCGAGGCAGATGCTTCGGGCGCACCGCAGCCGAAAATCGAGCAGCTGTACACTTTCCCGCGGTTGTACAACGACCCGCAGCACACTGAGCAACTCGTCACTGCGCTGGGTAAGGAATTCGGCGAGGAACAGGTGCGTTTGGTGCCTCCGTTGATGGGCTCGGAGGACTTCGGTTCCCTGGCCGACGCCATCGGCGTGCCCAACGTGTTCTGGATGTTCGGCGGCGCCGATCCTGCCGACCCTGCACCAGCTGGTAACCATTCCCCGTTCTTCCTGCCTGAATACCGCGGTGCGCTGGACGCCGGAGTGCGCGCGGCCTTGGCGGCCATCCGCCATTGTCTGGGTGCCTAGCTACCGTTCAAAAAATCGAGGGCCCGAGTGGAAGATTCAGTCTTCCACTCGGGCCCTTCGGCTATCCCCTGCTGGCAGGTATTTGACCACAAACGTGCGGGATATCAGAGCTGTGTGCGGCCCTCAAGGTAGGCGCGCAGAACCTGAAGCACACCGTGTTCGGTATTGGCTGGAGCGGTGAAGTTGGCGGCCTCGGCCACCTCGGGATGTGCATTGGCCATGGCGAAGGAGTAGGTGGCTGCCTTGATCATTTCAAGATCGTTGGGGTAGTCGCCGAAGACCACAGTTTCGTCATCGTTGATGCCCAGTTCCTTTTGCAGGGCACCTAAGGCCAACCCCTTGTGCACGCCGTGGTTCATGGCATCCACCCAGTGGCTTCCGGAGATGACAACCTGCAGTGGAACGTTGAGCGCGGCGGCCATTTCCTGGACCTTGCTGGTGCCAACATTCACTGCCATCTTGATGATTTCGTCCTCAACGTCGTTGAGGTTCTGAACTACCTGCACCGCGCGGTAGTACGGCGCAACAGCAGCGGCAAACTTCTCATCCTGGCGCTCCACGTAGGCGGTGCGCCGGCCGCACAACACCAGTCCGGCATCCAAGGCGCCTTGGGCGCGTACTGCGTCGATGACTGCGTTCACCGATGCCGGGTCGATGATATTGGAGTAGATTTCATGCTCACCATCCATCACCACGGTGCCGTTTTCGGCGATGATAGCGATTTCTCCCAGCTGGGCAAACTGTTCACGCAGGGTGGCGAACTGTCGTCCTGAAGCGGGCACAAATTTGATGCCACGGGCCTGTAGCTGATCAATCACGCCCCAGGCTTCATCTGGGATTTGACCGTTACCGTCCAAAAAGGTGCCATCCATGTCGACGGCAACGAGCTTGATTTGGGCGTTCGGGTCAATCGTATGCATGAGGTTCCTAATTGCCCGGATGCATGGCGCGCTGCGCGGCACCCAACACCCCGGCGGCATTGTTGAATTCGGCGGGTACGAGTTTTGCTCGCAAGTCCAGCTTAGGCAAGAAGTGCTCGTGGTCCTCGGAGATTGCGCCGCCGATGACAATCAAGTCAGGGCTGCACAAGAATTCCACGTGGGACAGGTAGCGCTGCAGGCGCGCAATGTACTGATCCCAGCTCAAGTCTTCTTCACGCATGACGCGGGCTGCGGCTTTGCTTTCAGCGTCAAAACCGTCGATTTCCAGGTGGCCGAATTCGACATTCGGGAAGAGGACGCCATCGCGGAAGAAAGCCGAACCGATACCGGTGCCCAGGGTCAGCAACAAGGTGCTGCCCTTCAAGGGCTGGCCATTTTTAGAACCTGCACCGGCGTAGACTTCAGCAACACCGGCGGCGTCAGCATCATTGAGCACGTGGACCTCGCGGTCCAGTACCTTGCTGAGCATGGCCGTTGCGTCCAAACCGATCCAAGCCTTGTCGATGTTGGCAGCTGAGTGAACCACACCGTCAATGACAATTCCTGGCACGGTGACGCCTGCTGGGATGCCGGCGAGGTCTTCGCCGGTAATCTCTTGCAGATCACGAATAATTTGTGCCATAACGTCGGCTACAGCGTCGGGGTGTGCACCTTCTGGGGTGGTCGCCTTGTTTAAGGTACTTTCGACAAGTTTCCCGTCGGTTCCCACCAAGGCATACTTGATCGATGATCCGCCCATGTCAAGGCCGATGGCAGCGAACTGCGAGTTAGTTGCCGATGTGGCAGATGATGCCATCAGGATTCTCCCCAACGTTGCAAAGAAATTTTAAGGACTCTTTACGATATATAGCTTCCGGCGTTTGGTCAACGTTCGCGGTAGTTTTCCCAAAGATTATCCAAAGCCATTTCCCGGGCTCCAGCAACGGCTCCGAGCGCGGCAGATTGCGCCCCCAGGGACGAGCGGCGCACCGTCACCGGCACCAGCAATCTGTTATTGACCTCGTCAGCCAGTGCTTCGCACAATTGAGCCGTTACCGCTGGACCGGTCACCACCAGCTGTTGCGGGTCGACAAACCCCACCAGATTGGCCAGCACCTGACTCAATGGCTTCAAAAAAACCGGCCAGGTCCGCTGATCAGCCAACCGCTCCCACAGGATGCGGGTCTGGAACATGCCAACCTCGCCCAGCACCTCGCGCAGGTCGCGATCCCCCAGCAGCTGGTTCTCCAGCTCGCCGGCCGTGCCGTGGCGTCCGCGATGAAGTTTTCCGTCGATGACCAACCCGGCACCCAAACCCGCACCGATATACAGCATCATCAGCGAACCGCCGGTAGCTCCGGCCTCGGCCACTGCCATCCAGTTCACGTCATTATCCAGAACTACCGGAACCTGCTCATCAAAGAGTCCAGTCAGGTTGGCACCGGAAGCCGGGAAGATCACCGTGGGAACCACGCGCTCTGCGTCCTCACGCAACACCGGGGCCGCCTGGCTGACCGCTGCTGCCAGCAAGGGAGAACCCAGCTGCTTGCGCACCCGGGTAATTTCGGTGGCCGCCATTTTTTCCACTTCCGCGGCGCTGCTGTGCGGGGTCAATGGGTAGAGGCGATCAACCAAAATCGTTCCGGATAAGTCGGTGGCCCGGACCTGGAGGAATTCGGCTTGCAGGCACAAAGCCAGCACATGCCCGTACTCGCTGCGCAGGGCATAGCGCTCTGGGGTGCGGCCGCGCTTAGTCTCAGACGGGCGGTCAATGGCGATCGCCAGCCCGTTCTCCTGCAGCCGGGAAATGGCCTGAGACGCTGTGGGTTTGGAAATTCCAAGGTCCGCGGAAATCTGGGTGCGCGTGGCCGGGGCGGCGCACAAGTAATCAAACACCCGGATATCGGTCAGGGTTGCCAGTGCCCGTGGGCCAGCGGTCGAATCAGTCACACCCCAATCCTACTGGTCACGGCAGCAACACTTGGCGCACCGAGCGCCCCTCGGCCAGTTCATCCAAGGCCTCATTAATCTGCGCCAGCGGCCGAGTGCGCACCAGCTTCTCCACCGGGAGCTTGCCCGCCCGCCAGAGTCCCTCATAGTGGGGAATGTCCGTGGCCGGTAGGGCCGAGCCCATATAGCTGCCGATGATAGTTCGCGCCCCGGCGGTCAGCGACAACGGTTCGATACTGCTCATCGCCCCGGGAGCCGGCAGCCCAACGGTCACCAGCGTTCCGCCCACCGCGGTGGCAGACAGCGCGGTTTCGAAGGCGCGCGGGTGCCCCGCTGCTTCAATGACCACCTGCGCGCTGCGTCCAGCCAGCTCCGCTGGTGTGCAAGCCTGGTCGGCACCCAATTCCAGGGCTGTGGCGAGTTTGTCTTCATTGGCATCGATGGCCAAGATTTTGCCGGTAGTTCGTTGCCCAACGGCCACCAATAACGCGGCCATGCCGACCCCGCCCAGCCCCACGATGGCTACATCCTCTGCACCGGTAGCATGGGCGGCATTGCGCAGCGCCCCGCCGCCGGTCAGCACTGCACAGCCGAGCACCGCAGCGACTTCCGGTGGCAGGTCACTGCCTACCGGCACCAGGCTGCGAACATCCATCACCGCATAGGTGGCAAAGGCTGAAACCCCTAGATGGTGGTGGACCGGCTGTCCGTCCATGACCAGCCGGCGAGCGCCGGTGAGCAGCGTTCCTGCCGTATTGGCTTGGGTGCCAGCAGTGCAGGGCAGCTTGCCGCCAGTGGCGCAGGCGGCGCACTGCTCGCAACGTGGCAGGAACACCGAGATGACTTGTTGCCCCAGTGCGAGTTCCACGCCGGGACCGACCTGTTCGATAATGCCGGCCGATTCGTGGCCGAGCACCATGGGCACCGGGCGCGACCGGTTGCCATCAATCACCGACAAGTCCGAATGGCACAGCCCCGCAGCGGTGATCCGCACCAGAACTTCCCCTGGCCCCGGTTCCTGAAGCTGCACTTCGCGCAGCGTGAGTGGACGGTGCTTGGCATAGGGTCGCTGATTCTCCTGCTGTTCAAGGACGGCAGCCTGGATCTGCATGCTAGCTGGCCTTCTGGGGGTCCCAGCCGCGGACCGATTCATCAGGCAACAGGTTCTTGACGATCAGCGAACAGTCCCTATCCCCCAGCCCTTGGGCGATCAGCTCATCAAAGTGCTCCTTGGCCAGGGTTGCCGCGGGCAGACGCACCCCGGTGCTTTCTCCAGCATCTAGCGCCAGGCCAACATCCTTGCGCGCCAGATCGGTGCGGAAGGTGGCCTCAAAGTTGTTGTTGGCCGCGGCGGTGTCGATGACATCCGGGACCGGGTACCAGGTCTGCTGGGCCCAGGACCGTCCCGAGGAGACCGAAGCGATCTCCCAGAACACTTTGGGATCCAGTCCGAGCTTTTCGGCCAGTTGCGACCCTTCGGCGCTGGCCATCAGGTCGATGAAGAGCATCATGTTGTTGCAGATCTTGGCGGCAATGCCCATGCCGGCAGCTCCAGCGACAATGGTCCGCCCGCTCATCGGGGCAATATAGTCGGTGGCTCGCGCCATGAGCTTCTCCTCGCCGCCGAGCATGAACGCCAGGGTTCCTGCCGCCGCGCCGGAAATCCCGCCGGAGACCGGTGCATCCACAAAGTTCAGCCCACGCTGTGCGGAGCCTTCGTGGATGTAGCGTGAGGTTTCAATGTCCACGGTGGAGGAATCAATCAGCAGCATTTGCTCGGTGGCATGAGCCCAGATCCCCGCCTCATCTTCATACACGGAGCGCACATGCTGGCCTTTGGGGAGCATGGTAAACACCGCGTCCACCGACTCCATGGCTTCGGCGATGGAACTGACAATTTGCACGCCGCCTTCGGCTGCACTTGCACAGGCCTGTTCGTTGAGGTCAAAACCCTTCACTGTGTGCCCGGCCGCCACGAGGTTGGCGGTCATTGGTCCACCCATATTCCCCAGACCGATCCATGCGTAGCTGCTCATCGTTTTCCCCTCACCATTGAGATTTGTCTTCTCAGGCCAGCGTAGGTTCTAAGCTGGCGGGCGCTCAATGCTTCGAGACAAGCCAATTGCGCAAGCATGGTGTGCGCTAGCGCACACCGGTCATGGCAGACTGGTGCCATGGACCGCCAGATCGATTACCGCCACCTCGAATCCCTCATCGCGCTGCTCACCGTGGCCCGGCTCGGCCGGTACACCGCAGCGGCGGCAGTCCTCGGGGTGAACCACTCAACGATCTCCCGGCGCATCGATGCACTGCAAAAGGCCATGGGAGGCCATCTGCTCACGCACACTCCCAACGGTTGGGAGCTAACAGATTTGGGGCGCCGGGCCATGGCCAGCGCCGAAGCCATCGAGCAGGCGGTAGCTTCCATTAGCACCGAAGATGACTCACCCACCCTGGCAGGACATGTGCGGTTGGCAGCTCCTGATGCGTTCAGTGCTCACTTGGCGGCGCCCGCTTTGGCGAAATTGCAGGCAAAGCACCCGCAGCTTGTTTTCGAGATTGTCTCGGAAACTACCCGCGCGCGACAGACTCGCACCGGCATGGATCTGGAGATTGTCATTGGGCAGCCCAGCGTGCGCAAGGCAGCGTCCACCAAACTCATGGATTATGAATTGCGGCTCTACGCGACAGCTGATTATTTGCAAGCCCATGGAACCCCACAGCAGCTCTCAGACTTGGCCGGGCATAGCCTGAATTACTATATTGATACGGCGCTGACCGTGGACAAGCTCGATGAGGCGACCAGCCACCTGCCACCAATGCACCGTGCAATTTCTTCAACCAGCATTGCGGTGCAATACGCGGCAACGATGAATCATGCGGGGCTTGGACTGCTGCCGGTCTTCCTCTCCAAGCACTACCCGAACCTGATCCCGGTCTTGCACGATCAGTTCAGTTATCTTTCCGAATATTGGCTCGTGGGCCGCGAGGAGGCGCTGCGCAGCAAGGCGGTCCAGGCGACAGTGCGAGCTCTAAATGATGCCGCCAGCAATGGGGATTGGTTCATTTTCCCGTTCCCCGAACCGGCTCCCAGCTAAGCACCTCATCACGCAGCTCCTGCACAGTAGGCGAGCTATCCAAGCGCAGTACTGGTCGTTTCAATGTGGCCAGCCACGCCTCATGCCGTGCACGGCTGCGTCCTTGGAATTCTGGATCATCATAGCTGCTGGCCCAAGTCATGAATTCGCCGAAAGCCTCGGTATTGATCTCTTCGGTTCTCCTGCGAATCCGTTCGCGCTGTTCGATGCGTTGCAGGCGTTCGTGCGCACCAAGACTGAGTAACACCACCGCGTCGCAGCGTTGCAAAATTTCCTCTCCCCAGCCGTTGATGGCGCCGGAGAGAACCCAAACCGAACGCTGCGCAAAGACTTCCAGCATCAGCTCCACCCGCCGCGCCGGGTTTCGTTGCTGTGTATACGGCGGGTCGGTCGGCACCCAGAAGTAGTCATCTGAATCCGCGTGGGGCACCGACCAAGCATCGGCGATGGCACGGCCCAGCGTAGTCGTTCCACTCCCGCTACCGCCAATGATATGCAGTCTGCACGGTTGCATGGGTACTCCTTATTTGGGTTGTGGCCTCAGGCGACGATTCTACGGCTCCTCCATCGCAAACTCAGGAACGTACGACGCAGGGAACTGCGCACATTGCCCCTCCTCCAAAAGTAGGATTCATTTTCTAATGTCACCTCGCTAAGCTCTAAATAGGACAACCGCATGACTAAGTAGTCTTTTGAATGAGCACGGGCAGGAGCATGATGCTGAAGTATCTTGGACTGGTCAAAAGCGAAGACGACTCTGAGACGGGTCAGATCCCCCTATGGCAGGGAGCAACACAACGACAACGACTCCTTTCCATCGCCCTTTCCTTGACACTGACCATCATCATGTATCTTGCAACTAGCTGGCTGCTAGAAGACTCCGAAGGTTTCGCTCGATATGTCCCGGGGATGCTGGCCGGCCAGACACTCTTGCTCTGTGGCGTCATTAGCGAACGAGCAATGTTGCGCGCCTTGTAACCCAACAGTGGCCAGCCCCGAACAGGACTGGCCACTTTTCTGTGTTGCAAGAGAGGCTATTTCTGCATCTTCAGATGCTTTGCCGCTTCAACTTCTCCGTCAGTAGCCAAACGGTCAGCTTCGTCAATTGCGCCCAAATCGGTGCCTTTGGTTTCGCGCATGAAGAAGACTGCAACCAGGGTGACCAGAGCTGCGAAGACAATGTAGCCAGCCACCGGAACCCAGGAACCGTAGACCTTCAACAGCCAGGTAGCGATAATCGGCGCCATGGAACCGGCCACGATCGAGGTGACCTGGTAGCCCAGCGATACGCCTGAGTAGCGCATCCGGGTTGGGAACATCTCGGCCATGATCGCCGGCTGGCCGGCGTACATCAGGGCGTGGACCGCCAGCCCCAGCACAATGGCTGCCAGGATGATTGCGTCGTTGCCGGTATTGAACATCGGGAAGGCCACCACGCCCCAGACCATCATGAGGATCACGCCGGTGCCGTACACCGGACGGCGTCCGAGGCCATCGGTGAAGCGGCCAACCAGTGGCACCAAGATCGCGTGAATGACGTGGGCAATCAGCATGAGGCCAAGAATGGTGGAGGTATCCATCTTCAGCTGCGTAGCCATGTAGGTAATGGAGAAGGTGACCACCATGTAGTACATGATGTTCTCGCCGAAACGTAGACCCATGGCGGTGAAGACGCCGCGTGGGTAGCGTTTGAAGACTTCCTTGACGCCGTAGCCGGCGGCGGCGTTCTGTTCCAGCTCGGCCTTGGCTTCCTGGAAGATCGGGGCATCGGAAACGCGGGTTCGAATGTAGTATCCGACGATGACAATGACCACCGACAGCCAGAAGCCCACGCGCCAGCCCCAGGCTAGGAAGGCCTCGTCGCTGAGCGTTGAGGACAAGATCAGCAGCACGATGGTGGCGAGCAGGTTGCCCACCGGTACCGCGGCCTGTGGCCAGGAGGCCCAGAAGCCGCGTTCCTTATTCGGCGCATGTTCCGCCACCAGCAGCACTGCGCCACCCCATTCGCCACCCACGGCGAAGCCCTGCAGGAAACGCAAGACGATCAACAGGATTGGTGCCGCGTAGCCGATGGAATTGAAGGTGGGCAGGCAGCCCATCAGGAAGGTCGTGGCTCCGACCAGAACGATCGCTACCTGCAGCAGGTGCTTGCGTCCGTACTTGTCGCCGAAGTGGCCGAAGACGATGCCGCCAATCGGACGGGCGATGAATCCCACCGCGTAGGTCAGGAAGGCCTTGATGATGTTATCGAGGTCGTTGCCGTTATCCGGGAAGAAGATCTTGTTGAAGACCAAGGTGGCCGCGGTGGCGTAGAGGAAGAACTCGTACCACTCGACGACGGTGCCGGCCATGGAGGCTGCGACAACCCTGCGCAATCCCTTGCGCTCGGACTTTGATGACGTTTCACTGACCACGATGGGTTCCTTCCGCCCTTGCTAGTTACCCCGTTGGAACTAACCTTCAACAGCGAGTATGACCCGGATCACATCGCCAAAGATAGCCGAAACGGTGCATAGTGGGACACAGATTGTGCACATTCGGCGTGCTTTTTTGCACAGGCCTGCAACCACGAACAGGATTTTCGATGACAACCTCGGCGAAACTGCGGGGCGTTCAGATGGATGGGCAAACTCGCTGCGCGCACTACCACCAGCTGCGCGACGTAATTGCGCTCCAGCATTTCTGCTGCGCTACCTACTTCCCGTGCCATCTGTGCCACGCTGAGCTGACCGACCATCAAGCCCAACCGTGGCCCGCAGAGCGCTTTGATCAACCCGCCGTCCTGTGCGGCGTCTGCCGGAATGAACTGACCGTCAACGAGTACCGCGCTACCTCATCCTGTCCGCACTGCCAGGCACTGTTCAACCCAGGGTGCGCCGCCCACGCACACCTGTACTTCGAGCTCTAGTGCGAACCGCGCAGCGGAACCACGAGCACCGGGATGTGCTGTTTCTGGGCCAACGCCAGCGCAATGGAACCGTCGAGCAGTTCGGCGACCCTTTGGCGCAGTCCTGAGCGCCGGGTGCCGACCACGATCATGCGCGCATCTTGCTGCTGGGCCACAGCGGTCAATACTTTCGCCGGATCCCCAGCGATGGAATAGCTCTCGAAATTGACACCGATAATTGATAGCGACAGTTCCCATGCCAGGTCCTCGCCCACCGGCCCCGCAGAGTCCAGCAGGTCCCCCTCGGCAAGCTTCTCGGTCACATACCGACCGCTATCCGCATGAACACAGATCAGCCGAGCTTTCAGGTCCCGCGCTAGCTCGGCGGCAGCGATGAGCACGCCCGAAGGCATCCCCACTTCAACACCCACCACAACGGTACTCATCGGTGGCACCCATCCCTTTCATTGCCGGTTTTACAGGTCAGCGAGGTTGATCTTCGGATCGGCTAGACGCTCGGCGGAGACTTCCCGCCCCACCACTGCGCGCAGCTGATCATTGACGTCCCAAATATTGACGTTGGCGGCTGCGGTAATTTTCTGCCCGTTTTGCCAGAAGATCAGGAATTCGCCGCTGTCCACGTCGCCGCGGATCACCGTTTCGTCCTCTGGATCGCTGTGCCCGACATATTCCATGCCGAAATCAAACTGGTCCGTGAAGAAGTAGGGCAGCCAATCATAGGATTGGTTTTTGCCCATCAGGGTGGCGGCGGCTAGTTTGCCTTGCCGAATGGCGTTATCCCAGTGCTCCACTCGAAGCTCTCGACCAAGCCCAGGATGTTCAGCCTGCGCGATATCCCCGATAGCAAGGATTCGCGGGTCACTGCTGCGCAGCGCAGCATCCACCAGCACACCCTGATCCACGGTGAGTCCCGCCGTTTCAGCCAGCTGCACATTGGGCACCGCCCCGATGGCCAACAGGACCACGTCGGCCCGCGACGCACCAGCGTCCGAGAGCACCTGCAGATGCCCGTCCACCTGTTCGATGCCCTGGACCTTTGCGGTGCGCACGTCCACCCCATGGCGCTGATGCAGCTCCAAGAGGTAATGCCCAAAACGCTCGCCAAAGATGGAAGCCAACGGCACCTTGGAGGAAGAATAAACAGTGACGCGTGCCCCTAGCTGGCGGGCGCTGGCGGCAACTTCCATGCCGATCCAGCCCGAACCCACAACGGCCACTTGTGCACCGTCAGTGATCTGGGCGCGCAGCGATTTGGCGTCGGATAGTTTGCGCAGGGTATGCACTCCGGGCAAGTCATAGCCTGCCATAGGTACATTGCCCCCAAGGTTGGCCCGCGAACCGGTCGCCAAAACCAGGTGGTCATAATCTACGGCGCTGCCGTCGGCAAACAGCACCTGGCGCCGAGCAGACTCGATGCTGATGGCTGCTATCCCTAGTCGCAGGGCGACTTGGTGTTCCCGGTACCACGCAGCATCATGCACGGTGAAGTCAGCCGGATCCTCACTACCTTGCAAGAACCCCTTGGATAGCGGCGGGCGCTCATAGGGCAGATCGGGTTCGTCGCCAATCAACACCAGCGGGCCGGCAAATCCTTGCTTGCGCAGTTCCGTGACGGCAGTGGCGCCGGCGAGCCCGGCCCCCAGAACAACTATCGATTCTTCAGCCAAGACAAGCACCCCTTTGCTTTGGTACACAGCCAGTGAGCAGTACGTGTACTTTGATACTCACACTCTCAGGCCCTCATTGGCAAGGGTTCTTGCTCCGCTCACAGCTCATGGACGAATGTGGCCAGTTCCATGCTTGACAGAAATATCTGAGCACACTCATAATTGACTATAGTCACCAATTATCTGGGAGAAGGATCAATGAAAGCCTTTGTTGTCGACAAGTACAAAGCGCCACTGCGCCGAGCGGAGATCGCCGAGCCGACCGTCGGCGAGAACGATGTTCTAGTGAAAGTCCTGGCCGCAGGCGTCAATCAGCTCGACGAGAAGATCCGCGAAGGTGAGTTCAAGGCAATCTTGCCCTACAAGCCGACCTTCACCTTGGGCCACGATGTTGCCGGAACGGTGTTGAGCGTCGGTTCCAAGGTCAACGGATTCTCAGTGGGCGACACGGTCTACGCTCGCCCGCGCGATCATCACATTGGCACCTTTGCTGAACGCATTGCCATCCACCAAGATGATGTGGCCCTAGCACCAAAAACCATCAGCATCATCGAAGCCGCATCCCTGCCCCTGGTCGCACTGACCGCTTGGCAGGCGCTTGTCGTTCGCGGACCAGTGAAGCCGGGCCAGAAAGTCTTGATCCATGCCGGTGCTGGCGGGGTGGGCACAATCGCCATCCAGCTTGCCAAGCACCTCGGAGCCTATGTGGCCACCACGGCATCAGCCAAGAACGCGGATTTCTTGCGTGAACTGGGCGCCGATCAGATCATCGACTACCGTAGCCAGGATTTCGAACAGGAACTCTCCGGATTCGAGCTGGTGCTTGATAGCCTCGGCGGCAAGAACCTCGAAAAGTCGCTGCGCATTCTGGCCCCGGGCGGCAAAGCCATTGGCATTACCGGCCCACCAGATCCAGCCTTCGCCCATAGCAAGTCGATGAACCCGATCCTTCGACTAGCCATCACCGGACTGAGCGCGAAGATCCGCAAGCAAGCCAAGAAGCTCGGCGTGAACTATGAATTCCTTTTCATGGACGCCAGCTCGCAGCAGCTGCGAGAGATTGCAGAGCTCATTGATTCCGGCACCCTGCGCCCGGTCGTGGGCAAGACCTTCGCATTCGATGAAGCTCCCCAGGCGCTGAGCGCACTGACCAAGGGCGGTTTCCGCGGCAAGGTAGTGATCACCGGTGCCTGATAGTTACGCCGAAGCGCCCACCAAGTTCATCTACGCCGCCGGGGACCGCTTCGCCTATCGCGAGCTCGGCCCGCGAGGCGGGATTCCGGTGGTGTTCTTTGTCCATCTCGCTGCGAACTTGGATAACTGGGACCCGCGGATCGTTGATACGATCGCACAGCACCGCCATGTGATCACCTTTGATCAGCGCGGCGTCGGCGCCTCTTCGGGCACGGTCCCCGACACCATTGAGGCGGCGGCGGATGATGCCCATGCCTTCATCACGGCGCTGGGCTTCGAGACGGTTGATGCTTTCGGGCTGTCCATGGGCGGGTTTATCGTCCAAGACCTGATCGTGAGGCACCCGACCCTGGTGCGCAAACTGGTGCTGGCCGGCACCGGGCCTCGCGGGGGCAGGAATATCGACAAGGTTGCGCGCGTGACTTATCTGGATATCCTTCGCTCGGTGATCGCCTGGGCCGATCCGAAAGAATTCCTGTTCTTCGAACGCAATAAGGCCGGCAAGCAGGCGGCCAAGGATTTCATGGCTCGCTTGAAGGAGCGCAAGGATGGGCGCGATGCCACGGTACCCCTGTCCACCATGCGCACCCAGCTGAAGGCCATTACGCGTTACGCGCGATCCGCGCCGTCAGATTTGTCAGTGTTCACCGGACCGGCCTTGATTGCCAATGGCGATCGCGACCGCATGGTCCCCTCAATCCTGTCGGCGGATCTACACCAGCGCATCAAGGGTTCGCAGTTGATCATCTACTCCGATGCGGGGCACGGCAGTATTTTCCAGTACTGGGAAAAGTTCGCTCCGGCGGCCGCCGGGTTCCTCGCCGATTAATCAGCGCGGAAGGATCATTTCGATCTGCGCCTTCACGCGCTGGACAATCTCCTGGGCCGTGGCCTGCGCATTGAATGACGCAGCCATGGTCAGGAACATGATCGAGGAGATGATCTGGGCCATGGTAGCAGCGCTGTCCTGATCCAGGTTCTCGCGTTCACCCAGCAGGTCGGCCACCGCCTGTTCGGTCTGTGCCACGATGCTCAGCGCTTGAGCATGGTGCGGCTCGGCCGGATCACCAAAGACCATTTCTCGCAGATAGGTGCGCCCGTTCTCGGTCTGCACCCGGTTGCACTCCACGATCGGCCCCAACAGTGCCATCAACCCGTTCAGGGTCTTCTTGGTTTTGGCCGCAGCCTGAACCCCTCGCTCCAGGGCTTGGGCATAGTGCATATTCTGCACGAGCAACAGCAACTCGCCCTTGGTCTTCGCGTAGAGGAACAGCGTGCCGGTGCCGATATCCGCGGCCTCGGCTATCTGCTGCGTGGTGACCTCGTCAACGCCAAACTTGGCAAAGAGCTCGCTGGCAGCCTGGGTGATGCGCGCCAGCTTTTCCTGCTTGTTGCGTTCGCGTCGCCCGACGGGTTGGGGCACCACAGACATTTCGGTTCCTCCGGGAATAAATGATGACTATGCTCAGTTCTGATTATAGTCACTGTTTCGTGGGTTGGGAATTACAATCCCTACATTCTCCCACGAAGCCCGCACAGCATAGAAAGCGAAACCATGACACAGATCAATTCGGCAGTAGTCCTCGTTACCGGCGCCAACGGCGGCATCGGCACCCATTTGGTCCGCGAAGCCCTGGCTCGCGGCGCGGCCAAGGTCTATGCCTCGGCCCGAACCCCACGCGAGTGGGACGACGAGCGCGTCGTGCCACTGCAGCTCGATGTCACAGACCCAGCCTCCATCCAGGCCGCCGTTGCAGCCGCGCCGGATGTCACGGTGCTGATCAACAACGCCGGCGCCGGAGTCTCCGCCCCGGGGATCCTGGACCAAAGTGATGAAGAGATCCGCAACAATGTGGAGACCAACTTCCTCGGCCCGCTGTTCCTCGCTCGTGCCTTTGCCGGCCAGCTCGCTGCCCGAGGCGGCAACACCGCGATCATCGACATCCATTCGGCCTTGTCCTGGTACGCCGTAATGGGAATTTACTCGGCCACCAAGGCTGCTCTCTGGTCGGCAACCAACTCGCTGCGCCTGGAATTGCAGCCTGCAGGCGTCCAGGTTCTCGGCGTACATGTGGGCTGGGTTGACACTGCGATGGCTGCGGCAACGACCGATCCAAAGGTCGACCCGGCCGACCTGGTTGCTCAGATCTTCGACGCCACCGAAGCCGGCAAATTCGAAGTCCTCGCCGATGAAACCTCTGCCCATGCCAAGGCGGGGCTTTCGGCTGCGCTGGAAGCTGTCTATCCCCAGCTGGCCTCGGGCAAGTAAAACACCCAAGTAAAACGCCCAAGTAAAAACTCGCTGGGTGTTGGCTGCGACAAAACAGTTGCGGTCACTAACAAGCGGTGAGACACTGGGACTGCCCACCATTGCGATGGACAGGGAAGAAGACCCTTGAACCCCAGCCGGACGACTGGATCTAGGGTCTTTCGCCATTTAAAGTCGAACCGTCAGACGCCGCCCGGTAAACAATAAATTCCTTCAGCTTCTCGTAGTGCTTTGGTACCCCCTTGTAGCTGGCATTAATTGCACCAAGGACGACATCAGGAATCCACAAAAGTGGATCATCGCCACTCCGCACATGGGAGATGTCGAATTCCGGCATAATCAATTTTCGTTTACGGAGCAGTAGTAAATGGGCGACATCCTTCATATCTTGATCTCTTGTGCGCGACACGCAAGTAAGTTGGCGAATGCCCATAGAGCACAGTTCGTAGTAAATATTCTCTAGACACTTGCGGCGGAAATGTTCCGTTTTTCGTTGTGATTGGCTGAGATGACTGACCACCGCGGTCATCGGAGCAAGGCTAGCAATGGTTGAGACAATCTGCCGGCGGCGTGCCTCGCTTTCATCGCTCCAGTGAAGCTTTATCTGGCCCTTCAGGCGAAGCGGTCTGAGTACTTCTCTGATTTCCTCTTCTGATTCCCGGGGAACAATCGCAGCACAAACAAGGTACTCTTGCCGGTTTCCCGGTCGAAGAGCTGACGACTCGTCTAGAAAGGCAGAATATTCCGGATCCATGGGCCTTGAAAGTACCGCACCGAACCGGCGCTTGGGACTTTGCATTCACGGATACTGAATATCAGCAACACCCAAGTAAAAACTCGCTGGGTGTTCTCGACGAGCATGGTTAATTGTCCAAGGCGACTTGTACAGTGCGGAGTAACTGAAAGGAGCCCGCCATGTTCAGCAACTATTCACCCAGCGCGGCAGCCACCGAAGTTCCCGACCGTTTTGTGCTCATCTTCGATGCGCCCGACGCCACCGCACCCGGTATCGCCGCCCAAGCCCGAGAGCAGCAAGTCCCGCAGCTATTGAGCGAACAAGGCTATTCGATCAGCGAGTACTACCCGGCTTTGGGCATCGCCGTGGTCACCAGCAAAGCCGATCAGCTCGAGGACTTCCGCCAACGCTGCGCCGGACACCAGCTGCCACCCTCGGTGGTCCCGGAACTGGTCTACCGAATCCTGCCCGAATCTGGCTCAGCGACGAGTTCCTACACGGATAATGAGCAGTTCACTTGGGGCCTGCAGGCTGTCGGTGCCGACCTGAGTACCTACACCGGCAAGGGCATCAACGTGGCAGTACTGGATACCGGCTTTGATGCCACCCACCCGGACTTCGCTTCGCGGACCGTGACCACCAAGTCTTTTGTCGAAGGCGAGGATGCCAACGACGGGCACGGCCACGGAACCCACTGCATCGGCACCTCCTGCGGACCGCGCACCCCCGAACAAGGACCAGGCTACGGGGTAGCCAGCGAAGCGAACATCTTCGCTGGCAAGGTACTCGGCGCGGACGGCTCAGGCTCTGACTCGACGATCCTGGCCGGAATCAACTGGGCGCTGGAAAACAAGTGCGAGATCATCTCGATGTCCTTGGGCGCCGACGTGAAAACCGTGCACCCACCCTATGTCACCGCCGGACGCCGCGCCCTGGAACTGGGTTCGCTGATCATCGCGGCAGCTGGCAATAATGCCCAGCGTTCGGCAGGAAACCCCGGGTTTGTGGGCGCCCCGGCCAACAGCCCCTACATCATGGCGGTGGCCGCCCTGGATTCGAAGCTGGCCGTCGCCGACTTCTCCGCCCAGGCCCTGGCCGTCGAGGGTGGCGAAGTGAATATCGCCGGCCCGGGTGTGGACATCTACTCCTCGTGGCCCGGTGCGCAACGCTACAACACCATCAGCGGCACCTCCATGGCCACCCCGCATGTGGCCGGCGTGGCCGCACTGCTGGCCGAATCCACCGGCCTGCGAGCCCAGGAATTGTGGGACAAGCTGGTGGCTACTGCACGGGATGTGTCGCTGCCCGCGCAGGATGTCGGTGCCGGACTGGCTCAGGCCCCGACCAGCTCGGAAGGCTCATGACATGTCCAGCGCTCAAGTGCAGATCTACGTGATCACCGTGGTGGCCACCGTTGCGCCCGAGTCCATCGTCGATGAACTGCAAGCCCACGGTTTGCGGGTTAAACAGGTGCTCGCCGCCCTGGGCCAAATTATTGGCGAGGGCAGCGAGCAGGTAGCCGCACAACTACGCGGCTTAGATGCAGTTGAATCGGTGGATGCCCAGCGCACCTACCGGGCGCTGGGCGATCCTCCGGACGAGGACCAGTCCTAGTCCACGGGGTCCGAGGCGAACTCCAACATCGCGTCGATCAACCAGTGCACGGTGTGCTCGGTGAAGGAAGCGCGCGGCATGATCCGCCAGCTTTCTTCACCGGTACGCCACAGCAGCACTGGAATATTGGCCAACGAGGTGGTGATCGCGTGGTTCACGCCGAAGACTCGTGGATGAAGGTCCGCCGGGCAACTCTTGCGCAACACCAGAGGGGCCTTGGCGCCGGAAAGTTCGAGTACGGTGCGGTTGGCCGAGAGGTCAACCACCTGTCCCGGGTTCTGACCCAGCGCAGCATCCAGCGTAGAGAGCAGGCTAGTATCTTCCGGCGCGGTCACCAGGAACTCGTCCGGTCCTAGCCACAGCACGCCCACACCGCTCACACCGCCGGCAACCTGGCCGACCTTGTCAGGCAAGCCCACCGAGGTGGCCGCGGCCACTGCCCCATATCCTGGGCTGCCCGGTGCGCAGCGCACCGAAACTTGGGTGGTGAAGGCGACTTCATGCAGGGTTACTCCCCCGGCCGCACTCGCCTCGGCCATCAGCTGCTGCAGGTGGGCGGCGGGTGACTGGCGAACTTCAATCAAGGTGTCATTAGCCATCTCGACGGCTTCCTTCCGGGTCAAAGAGGACGGTTTCACCGATGGTGACCTCAACTAGCTGGCCGTTCACCGGGGTGCGCAGGGTTTCGCCGATTCGGTTGCGCCCATTTTTGATCAACGCCAGGCCGAAGGTCCGGCCCAAGGCTGCCGAGTTGTACGAACTGGTCACCCAGCCATCCATCGGGGTAATCCCATCGGCGTTCAGCTCATCCACCGAGACCAGCGCCGCGCCTTCTGGCAAGAGCAGGTCCTTGTCAGTTGGCAGCACCGAGACCAGGTGCTTGCGGTCTTCACGCTGGTTGTCGGCCCGAGCGTAGGAGCGGTTGCCCACGAAGTCCTTGAGCTTGGAAACTACCCAGTCCATGCCGGCATCCTGCGGGGTCACCGTGCCGTCGGTGTCCTGGCCGACGATGATGAAGCCCTTCTCGGCACGCAGCACGTGCATGGTTTCGGTGCCGTACGGGGTGATGCCAAATTCTTGGCCCGCCTCGAACACGTCCTGCCAGACCTTGAGCCCATGCCAGGCCGGGATCGCAATTTCGAAGGCCAGCTCGCCGGAGAAGGAAATGCGCGAGATGCGCGCTTCGATCCCCGAATCCAGCACCACGTCTTGGAAGGCCATGAACTTGAAGGCCTCATTGGAGACATCCACGGACGAGGCGACCTTGGCGATCACCTCGCGGGACTTGGGCCCCACCACTGCTACGGTGGCCAGCTGCTCGGTCACCGAGGTGCACACAACGTCCAGCTCAGGCCACTCGGTCTGGAGCCATTCCTCCAGCCAATCGAGCACGGTGGCCGCATTGCCGGTGGTGGTGTGCATCAAGAACTGGTCCTCGGCCAGGCGCAGGGTCACGCCGTCGTCGAAGATCATGCCGTCAGCCTTGCACATCACGCCGTAGCGGCCCATGCCGACCTTCAGCTTGGTGTAGCCGTTGGTGTAGATGCGGTTCAGGAACTCGGCCGCATCCTTGCCACGGATTTCGATTTTGCCCAGGGTGGTGGCATCGAGCATGCCCACCGATTCGCGCACGGCCTTGGTTTCACGGTAGACCGCCGCTTCCATGTCCTCGCCGGCCTGTGGGTAATACCAGGGGCGCTTCCACTGTCCGACATCCTCGAATTCGGCGCCGTGCCCCAGGTGCCAGGAATGCATGGCGGTGATGCGCGCCGGATCCAGTTGGTCCCCGCGGTTGCGTCCGGCCAGGGCCGCGAAGGCCACCGGGGTGTAGGGGGCGCGGAAGGTGGTGGTCCCGACCTCGGCGGGGTTCTCGATGCCCAGCACCGCGGCGATCACGCCGATCGCTGCCACACCAGAAGTCTTGCCCTGGTCGTTGGCGGTAGAGATCGAGGTGTACCGCTTGATGTGCTCCACCGACTGCATGCCCGCCCCGGTCGCGCGCAGCACATCGGCCACGGTTTGATCGCGTTGCAGGTCAACAAAGTGGAACTTGTAGTTCGCTGCATCATCGCCCAAACGTGATGGCACCAGCCACACCGGGCGGGTTTCGCCCGTGGGGACCGGCAGTGCTTCGGGAACGCGGGCCATGGTGCTGAACCCGGCGGCGGTGGCTGCTGCGGCACCGGTGGCAGCGCCGGTGGATAGCGCGCTGGCGGTATCCAATAGCCCGGTGACCGCACCGGCCAGGTGCTGGTTGGCCACGGCCGTTGCCGGAACAAAAGCGTGGATAGTGGCATCCCAGTTCAGCTTGCCCTGACGCTGGGAGTGCAGGTGCACTACCGGGTTGAAGCCTCCGGCCACGGCCAGTACGTCGGCGTCGAGCCGGGACACTTCGCCCAGTTCGCGCTGTTCATCTAATTCGGCCACGAAGATTGCCGACAGCTCGCCGGATTCGTCGGCTTCGGTATCCACCACGACGGATCCGGAAATCACCTGCACGCCATCGGCCACCGCATGGGCGGCGGCTGCTGAGATGTTCTGGCGGGCGTCGATGACCGCAACCACGGAACCGGAGGCAGCCAGCTCGCCCACTAGCTCGTAGGCGGAGTCGTTGGTGGTGAACACGGCGATCTTCTGCCCGGCGCGCACACCGTAGCGGTTCAGGTAGCTACGCACGGCGCCAGCGAGCATAATGCCCGGGCGGTCGTTGTTCTCGAAGACCACTGGACGCTCGTGGGCGCCGGTGGCCAGTACCACCTGGCCGGCACGGATGTGCCAGATGCGTTCACGCGAAACCCCTGGAGCGGCCGGAGCATCCAGGTGCACGGTACGGCGCTGAACGGCCACCAGGTAGTTGGCGTCATAGGAGCCGAACACGGTGGTGCGCTGCAGGTGGGTGGTTTCCTCGGCGGCCGCCAATTCGCCCACGACCTCACCGATCCACTCGGTGCAGTCCTTGCCGTCGATCTGCTCGCCGGAGGTATCCAGCAGGGTGCCACCGGCTTCAGGGCGCTCATCAAGCAGCATCACCCGGGCACCGGAGCGCGAGGCTTCGCGGGCAGCAGCCAAACCGGCAGGGCCGGCGCCGACCACTAGGACATCGGTGTGCACGTGCACGTGGTCGTAGTAGGCGGGGTCGGTGTCCGGGTCCAGTACTCCCAGCCCGGAGAGCAGGCTTGCCGACACACCGTCGGTGACCGACACGGTGGTGGCTGGCAGCATGGATTCGTTGATGTCCGCCGCGTGGCGGGCTGCCACGGTAATCAGCGCGTTGGGCTCTTCGACGCCGGCGGCCAGAATGCCACGCGGGCGTTTGAGGTACAGCGATGGGCCGCACTGGCGGATCTGGTTGGCCAGCATGGCGCTGGCGATGGTGTCGCCGCGCAAGGCGGTGAGTTGATGCCCATCGATGCTCAGGGTCAGAGGCTGGTCGCTGTCGATCCGGGCGCGTGAGCGCAGTTCAACTGGTAGTCGCTGCGGCTTGCTCATCGGGTGCCTCCTTGAAGCTTCTCGATCTGTGGTTGCGCCTCACCGGCGCCATAAACGGCCAAAAATTCGTAGCTGACGGTATCGCGTAGGGCGTTGAACCACTTGCGGCACCCTCCGGCATGCACCCAGCGTTCGGCGAAGATGCCTTTCTTATTGCCGCGGTAGAACAGGTAGCGAGACCATTCCTTATCGGTGAGTTCCGCTGGATTTTCGGGGTAGGCCACATGGGCTTCGCCGCCGTAGCTGAATTCGTTTTCGTTCCGTGGCCCGCAGTGCGGGCAGTGGATTAGCATCATCTGGCTGCTCCTAGTGTGCGACGGCTGCGGCGCCGTGTTCGTCGATCAAGTGGCCGGTTTCAAAGCGTTCCAGGCTGAACGGTGCATTCAGCGGGTGGGCTTCATCGTGGGCAATGGTGTGGGCCAGGGTGAATCCTGCGCCCGGGGTGCCCTTGAAGCCGCCGGTGCCCCAGCCACAGTTCACGTAGAGGTTCTGGATCGGGGTCTTGGAGACGATCGGCGAGGCATCCATGGTGGTGTCCACGATGCCGCCCCAAGTGCGTAGTACGTGGGCTCGAGCGAAGATCGGGAAGAGCTCCACCGCGGCGGACATCTGTTCTTCGATCACGTGGAAGGCACCGCGCTGGCCGTAGCCGTTGTAGGAGTCGATGCCGGCGCCCATGACCAGTTCGCCCTTGTGGGCCTGGGAGACATAGACGTGGATGTGGTTGGACATGACCACTGTTGGGTGCACCGGTTCGAACAGTTCGGAGACCAGTGCCTGCAGCGGGTGGGATTGGATGGGCAGTTCAAAACCTGCCATTTCGGCCAGTACCGAGGAGTGTCCGGCACCTGCCAGGGCGACCTTGCCGGCGTTGATGGTGCCGCGGGTGGTCTTCACGCCGGTGACCTTCTCGCCGTCCTTGATGAAGCCGGTGACTTCGCAATTCTGGATGATATCCACGCCTAGCTCGTTGGCCTTGCGGGCGAAGGCCCAAGCCACATGGTCGTGCTTGGCGATACCGGCGCGTGGCTGCCAGGTGGCTCCCATGACCGGGTAGCGGATGTTATCGCTGGTATTGATGATCGGGCAGGCATCCTTGACCTGGGATGGGTCTAGCCATTCGGCGTCCACACCGTTGAGCTTGTTCGCTTCCACGCGTCGTACGGATTCGCGCACGTCGCCTAAGGTATGGGCCAGGTTCAGTACCCCGCGCTGGGAGAAGAGGAAGTCGTATTCCAGGTCCTCGGGCAGTTGTTCCCAGAGCTTGAGGGACTTTTCGTAGATGCCGGCCGATTCATCCCACAGGTAGTTGGAGCGAATAATTGTAGTGTTTCGGGCCATGTTCCCGCCGGCTAGCCAGCCCTTTTCTAGGACTGCGACATTGGTGATGCCGTGGTTTTTGGCTAGGAAGTATGCGGTGGCCAGTCCGTGGCCTCCGCCACCCACGATGACTACGTCGTAGGACTTTTTAGGTTCTGGATTCGCCCAGAGAAATTCCGGGTGCTCAGGCAGCAGATCAGCCACAGTGAATCTCCAATCTTCGATCGCATCGCTTGAATGTATGAATTGCCGACAACTGATATATCAATCTGCGATTCACTGTATGATGGAACACATCGCCCGGTCAATGGGTTGAGGAAAAATACATAGTTGCTATGGCCCACCAGGAGGAACCGGTGAACGAATCCCTGTCCGATCGCGCCTATCAAATCCTGCGCGACCGATTGATCATGATGGATATCGCCCCAGGTGAACCCATTAATGAGGCCACATTGGTGCAGGAGCTCAACATCGGTCGCACCCCCTTACGCGAGGCGTTAAAACGCTTGGAAGTTGACCATCTGGTCCATTCCTACCCGCGCCGAGGCACCTTTGCTTCACGCGTGGACATCACCGAACTGGCGGCCATCACCGAGGTGCGCATCGCCCTAGAACCACTGGCCGCCGAGCGCGCCGCCGCCCTTCTTGGCGGCACCGCCCGCGCCGGCATCGAGAAAACTCTACTGGCGGTCAGCCAACTCTCCGGAGCCGACCAGCGCCGCACCCTGATGGAAAACGATCTTGAGGTTCACCGTCTGATTTATCAGGCCGCCGGCAACCACCACCTCGAAGAAACCCTCGTCCGCCTGGATAACCTCGCCACGCGCATCTGGTGCATGACCCTCGACCGACTGCCCAGCGTGCAAGAGCACATCTCGGAACACATCGCGCTGCTCCAAGCCATCCTCGACGGCGATACCTCACAGGCCCAGAGCTTGGCCCTAGAACATATCGTGCACTTCGAAAAGTCCGTGCGCGCGGTTCTCTAAAAACACAATTCTCTAGCGCTCCTGGGACAGCTGAATCCGACAGGCCAAATGCAGTTGCAAAATGGTGCCGGTCTGCCTCGGGTCCCCGCCCAGGAGCGTAAAGATTTTCTTCAGCCGCTTATGCAAGCTTTGGCGTTCCAAATATAACTGCGCCGCCGTGGCCGTGGCATTACAACCGGTCGCGAGCCAGGCGTACAGTGTGGGCACCAGATCTGCCTGCCGGGCACGATCCCAAGCGATCAGATCGCCGATGACTTCCTGCACAAACCCGCTGGCCGCCGGCGCGTTATCCACCCGGGCAAAAAGTCGCTCCAGCGCGTAGTCGGAGGCATCACGCACCCGCCCTTCCAAGGCCCGCACCGAAGCGAAACGATCCAACAGCAGGGCGTGCTGCACCGATAGGGGCGCGCGGGTCACCGAGCCCACCAGCGGACCGATCGCGCACTCCACCGCGAGCCCGCCCAGAGCCTGACGCAACCTGAGGATGCAACCCTCGCGCGCCCGCGAAGCACCCTGTGCTTCCAATTCGATCAGGAAGTACAGCCGATTGTTGTGCAGCGAAATGCATCCTGGCCGCACCTCGCCGTGCAGTGCTCGCTCGATCTGCGTTCGCAACCGGGCCATGTCGTGACTCTGCACCACCCCCACACACAGCGGCACCTCGATATCCATCCCAGCTTCTAAGGCCCGCTCGGCCAGGTAATGCTCGCCAGCGTCATCGATAATCGCCTGCATCAGCGCATGGTTGGCCAACTGCTCACGGCTCGGCCGATGGTGCTGGGCATAAGCCAAAGAGATGATCGAGCCCAGGCGCTGCACGATCATCGAGACATGTTCGGCTTCCTCGGGCTGACGACACTCAACGACCAAATGGGCTGCGACATCTCCCCCGATAACCACATCCGTGGCCACATTAATGGGCGCAGCAATCCGTTCACCTTCCGAAGTAACCAGCACCTGTCCTTCTAAAGACTGCAGGCTCGCGGTCAGTCCCAGATCGTCGCCGATCATCTGCAATAGCGGGCTCAGATTGGGGCCGGAAGTGGCAATGCGTTGCGCCAGACGCTGCGAAAGCATGTCCGCCTGCTGCAAGGTGGCTGCCTGTTTCGAAACGATGGAACGATTGATCCGCTCAGTGATATCCACAAAGGGCACGGTGTGCCGCAAACGGATCAACGGCAGCTTCACTTGCTCGGCAGCTTCGATCAGCTGGGGCGTGATTTGTGCGGTACGCGCATAGGGCTCGAGCACCAGGGCCGCGATACCGCGTTCTTTCAGCGCCAGCACGTGCGCAGCCTGCGCCTCTTCGCGTAGCTTCAACAATTCCTGCCCGGTGCTCAAGAGCATCTCGCCGCCACGCAAAAGGTGGGCAATGTCCAAAAGCTCTGTGGCATGCACCCACCGAACTTTTGCTACCGCCAGTTCACTGCGCGCGGCCAACACCTGTGGCTGGGCAGTACGAAATATCGGGTCTTCCAAGATTTCTAGCAAAGGGATGAACAAGTTTTGCCCCGTTCTCCTGGATCCACTACAGACTAGGTGTCACTGTGACACCCACTACCCTACATAAAGCGACACTGTGCATATATCCCAGGTCACAAAATGACTCTACAGTTTTCATCAACCCCACAACTACTGTTCAGGAAATGAGGCGACATGTCGGCACGAATACCGAGTCGTTCGGAGCAGCAAACTCATCAGGTTGAGGATTCACTGCAGCCGATCCCAGAATCGGCACGCACCACAAAACTTATTGGACAATTCTGGATTTGGGCCGGGGCCAACGTAGCTCCCATCAACTGGATCCTCGGCGCCCTAGGCATTCACCTTGGCTTAGGCTTCCGGGACACCATCATCGTTCTCGTGGTCGGCAATGTCATCGGCATGCTCGGCTTCGGGTTCTTTGTGCTGCTCGGCCAGAAAACCGGAGCCACCGGCATGCTCTTGGCCCGCGGAGCCTTTGGCCGACGCGGCGCCTACCTCCCGGCGGCAATCCAGGCGGTCATCGCGATCGGCTGGTCGGCCATCAACACCTGGGTCATCTTGGACCTAGTACTAGCCCTGTTCGGACAGATCGGCTGGGTGGATCCGACCAAGGACAATCTGCTGATCCGCATCCTCGTGGCTGCGGTGATCATGACCCTGCAGGTGATCATCTGCTACCGCGGCTATCAAGCGATCTCCAAGTTCGAACGCCTAACCATGCCGCCGACCATTATCGTGCTCATCGCCATGTCGATCCTGGCATGGACCCAGCTGGACATTGATTGGGCCTACGCCGGCCCTGAAGGCGCGGTACTTGAAGGGTTGCCACGCCTGGCCGCCATGAGCTCGATCATGACCGCCATCGGCATTGGCTGGGGCATCGGCTGGTACACCTACGCGCCTGACTACTCGCGCTTCGTCTCCAAGAGCATTCACCCCTGGAAACTCTACTCGGTGAGCGTCCTGGGACAGTTCCTTCCGGTGGTCTGGCTGGGAGTGCTCGGCGCTAGCCTGGCGACCAAAAATGGCACCGCCGACCCCGGGCAACTGATCGTGGAAAGCTTCGGAGCGATGTCCATTCCGGTGATCCTTTTGGTCATCCACGGTCCGATCGCCACCAACATCATTAATATGTATACCTTCGGCGTCGCAGTGCAGGCCCTGGATATCCAGGTCTCGCGCAAGAAGATTTCCATCCTCGTAGGCTTCTTGGCCATGGGCGCGGTCATTCTCTTCCTCTTCGCCCATGACTTCGCCGAACTGCTGCACAACTTCATCGGCGCCATCGCCTGCTGGGTGGCCACCTGGGGCGGGATAATGGCGGTGCACTACTTCATCTTTGAGCGTAAGCACAAGGACTTCTCCTACCTCTTTGTGGACCCGAAGTCTTCGCAGCTCAAGTCTATCAACGTCTCGGCCTTCATTGCTTTCGGCGCTGGCATCATCATGACCTGGGTGTTCATGCACGGTTCGGTACCGCTCTTGCAAGGTCCGGGCGCCAAGGCCCTCGGCGGGATTGACCTGTCCTGGTTGGCGGGCACCCTGACCAGTGGTGGTTTGTACCTGATCATGGGCTCCTTCCGCTTCCGCCAGCGCATCAACGCAGGCGTGCCTCTGGGCCTCAAGGTCGATGTGAGCGAGGCACAGTTCCTGGCCGAACACGGCAGCGCCCAAGAACTCTGCGAAGACCAGCGGGTCATCGAACCGGCATCAGCGTCAGCACCCGAGCCCGAGCCCGAGGCGCAGGTGACGCTGAAGTGAGTAACGCATTCTCCGCAGCCTTGCAGGCCGCCAAAGATGGCCAATCCGAGGCGGGAATTCCCATCGGCGCGGCCCTGGCTCACCAGGACACGGTGATCGCCACCGGTTATAACCGTCGCGTGCAGGATGCCGATCCGACGGCCCACGCCGAAATCACCGCACTGCGCGCTGCAGGGCGACGCACCGACTACCGGGAACTGACCCTGTACACCACGCTGGCCCCGTGCGCCCTGTGTTCAGGGGCGATCGTGCAGTTCAAAATTCCCCGGGTGGTGATCGGCGAAGCCAGCAACTTCCCCGGCGAGATCGATTGGCTACGCTCCCGCGGCGTGCAGGTGCAGGTCTTAAACGATCCGGAAGCCACCGAACTCATGGCTGAATTCATCGCGGCCGAGCCGCAGCTGTGGAACGAAGACATTGCCCACACCCCATCAGAAAGGACCAACTCATGACCTCGGTTTTTATTGACGAGCTCGACGCGGCAACCTATGCAGCCTATGCCGCGGGACCAGGTTCGACGTTGATCATCCCTACCGGTGCCACCGAGCAGCACGGGCCACATATGCCGCTGGGCGTAGACGCGATGCTCTCGAAGGACATCGCCGCTGTGGTGGCCCAGAAACTCGGGGCCCTGGTAGCCCCGGGATTCTCCTACGGCTATAAATCCCAACCACGATCCGGCGGTGGCAACCACCGCACCGGCACCACCTCGCTGGGCGCCACCTCGTTGATGGCGCTGACCGAAGATGTGGTTGCCTCCTATATGGCCCAGGGATTTGAGAACATCGTGGTGCTCAATGGGCATTTTGAGAACTACCAGTTCCTCTACGAGGGGATCGATAACGCGACAACAACCCTGCGTCGTGCCGGATCTTCCGCGCGGGCCATCTTGCTGTCCTATTGGGATTTTGTGGACGATCAAACCCTGACTCAGGTCTTCCCCGAAGGATTTTTGGGATGGGACATTGAGCATGGCGGTGTTTTAGAGACCTCACTCATGCTCCTGCTGCGTCCGCACCTGGTGGATATGTCGCGGGTGGAAAACCACCCGCCGGCCACATTGACCGCCTACGATATCTTCCCTGAAGACCCCGCGCGCACCCCCGACAGCGGGTGCCTCTCCAGCGCCGCCGGTGCCACGGCCGAACGTGGTCAGCTACTGCTTGATGCCATCACCGGGTCGATCGCCCACGTCTTGCGCGGTGAATTGACCCAGCCATCGGTACTTCGCTGATTGCAAGAAAATTCTGCTTGACAGTGACTCAGCGCACACATAATCTAAATGCAACAGCGTTGCATTGAACGCAACACCTGTTGTTTAGCTCCGGCGATTCCCATGAATCCTCGCAATCCATCTGATTGGGCCGGCCACCTTGACACATGATTTTCTACACGTGATTACCTACAAGGAGCCACAACCATGACTACCGCCAACATCGCCACCAACGTCTCCGAGCTGGAGCGCCTGAAGACCCTGCACAACGGCACTAAGCAGCAGCTGACCTTCTCGGATGCCGAGTTCGAACGCCGCCTGGCCGGTCTGCGCCAGATCATGGCCGCCAAGAACCTGGACGCCGCGATCCTCACCAGCTACCACGGCATCAAGTACTACTCGGACTTCCTGTACACCACCTTCGGCCGCAACTACGCGCTGGTGGTCACCGCAAACAACACCACCACCATCACCGCGAACATCGACGCCGGCATGCCATGGCGCACCAGCTACGGCGAGAACATCGTGTACACCGACTGGCGCCGTGACAACTTCTACTACGGCCTGCAAGAGGCGCTCAAGCGCGATGGCGTCAAGGCCTCCCGGATCGGCGTCGAGGACGACTTCCTACCGGGTCTGACCCGCGAAAAGATCGCAGCCGCCTTCGACGGCGCACAACTGGTCGACGTCTCGCAGGATGCCATGCGCCAGCGCATGATCAAGTCCGCCGAGGAAATCGAGGTCATCAAGCACGGCGCCCGCATCGGCGACCTGGGCGGCGAAGCCATCAAGGCCGCGATCCGCGAAGGCATCACCGAATACGAAGTCGCGCTGATCGGCACCGAGGCCATGGTGCACGAAATAGCCAACACATTCCCCCACCGCGAGGTTCGTGACACCTGGGTCTGGTTCCAGTCCGGAATCAATACCGACGGTGCACACAACTGGGCAACCACCCGCAAGCTGGAACGCGGCGATATTCTTTCGCTGAACTGCTTCCCCATGACTTCGGGCTACTACACCGCATTGGAACGCACACTATTCCTCGGCGAGCCAGATGCTCGCTCCTTGGAACTATGGAACATCAACGTTGAAGTGCATAAGCGCGGTTTGGAACTGATCAAGCCGGGCGCAGTCTGCAAGGACATCGCCGCAGAACTCAATGAGATCTACATTTCCCACGGCCTGCTGCCTAACCGCACCTTCGGTTACGGCCACTCTTTCGGCGTTCTCTCGCATTACTATGGTCGCGAAGCCGGCCTGGAGCTGCGCGAGGATATCGAAACGGTTTTGGAGCCAGGAATGGTTGTTTCGATGGAACCAATGATCACTGTCGCCGCTGGAGAACCGGGCGCTGGCGGTTACCGCGAACACGACATTCTGGTGATCGGCGATGATAACAGCGTCGAGAACATCACCAAGTTCGGCTTCGGCCCGGAGAACAACATCATCTAAGCCTACGGGCCTTCCACAATGGTGGGGCGGGAACAGCAACCCGCCCCACCATTGCATTATCAGGCAACACCGCCGTGAGACGCAGAGCCAGACTCTTTTCGGCGCTACCCCCAGAGGATTTTCATCATGAGCCCCCTTCGCAACTCTCATCGCAGTGCACCGCTTGGCACAGCGCAGAGCACACTCACCGCTTCCGAGACTGGTTCAATTGATATGCAGACACGCCGTAAGGTAGTTGCCGCCAGCTTCATCGGCAACTTCGTGGAGTGGTTCGACTACGCAGCCTATGGATATTTGGCTGTAACCATCGCGGCAGTATTTTTCCCCACGGAAGACCCCAAGGCCGCACTGCTCATGACCTTTGGTGTCTTCGCCATATCCTTCCTCGTACGCCCCGTGGGCGGATTTGTCTGGGGTCACCTCGGTGACAAGATCGGTCGCCGCTCCGCACTGTCCTTGTCGATCTTGCTGATGACAGGAGCTACTTTCTGCATCGCTTTATTGCCCGGCTACGCTTCAATCGGCTTCGCGGCTCCACTACTGCTGCTGTTGTTTCGTGTTATCCAAGGGTTCTCCGCCGCAGGAGAATACGCGGGCGCATCGGCATTCCTGGTCGAGTACGCGCCGGCTAACCGGCGCGGGCTCTACGCTGCAGTTGTCCCGGCAAGCACCGCAACCGGCCTGCTCTTGGGGTCCTTGCTCGCAGCCGGACTGACCAGCTTGCTCTCCACTGACGCAATGGAATCGTGGGGATGGCGTTTGCCATTCCTGCTGGCAGCGCCAATGGGTCTCATCGGCCGCTATATACGCACCAAACTGGAAGACTCGCCTGCATTCCGTGAAGCCTCCAAGTCCGCTGAACATGAAGGTTCGCCAGTGCGATCGTTGCTGAAGAACCACTGGCGCCAGCTGTTGCTCGCTGCCGGCGCAGTTTTGCTCAACGCTGTTGGGTTCTACGTGATCCTGTCATACATGCCGACCTATCTGTCCCAGGAATTAGGCCTGGATGCCACCCGATCTTTCCTGGCAACCACCATCGCTCTGGTCACCTACGTCGGATTCATCTTCGTCACCGGAATGCTCTCTGATCGATTTGGACGCAAACGTATATTGATCACAGCATCAATTCTGTTCGTGATGCTGACGGTTCCTGCCTTCATTGCTCTTGATTCAGGAAGCTTCCTGGTTATCGTCCTGATACAGATACTTCTCGGTGCCATGCTGACGTTGAATGACGGTACCCTTCCAAGCTACCTGGCTGAAATGTTCCCAACGAACGTTCGCTATTCCGGGTTCGCGGTTTCCTTCAACGTTTCGAATGCATTGTTCGGCGGCACCGCGCCATTTGTTGCCACTCTGCTTATTTCTGCTAGCGGAAACCTGCTGGCGCCGGGATGGTATCTGATGGGTGCGGCCGTGATTTCATTGATAGCTGTCCTTTGCTCGGCCGAGACCAGCCGGAAACCGCTGGGATAACCGTAGGATAGTAGCGATCAAGGAGGCGCAGTGACCGAATTACGCAGTGAAGCCCGAGGCACTTCGGTGATAGTCAACGTACTGGATGTGTTGCGGTGTTTCACCGTAGAACGTCCGCTCATCGGAGTGACGGAAATTGCTGAACAAGTAGGGCTCCACAAGTCGAGTATTTCGCGCATCCTTTCAACTCTCGAACAAGAACGAGTGGTCGAACGCGATGAGCAGACTCGCAAATATCGCTTGGGCGTGGGGCTCATCGCTATCGCCGGTCCCCTGTTGGCCAACCTTGACGTTCGGCAAGTCGCCTACCCGATCCTGCAAGAACTGCGTGACTCTACGAGCGAGACCGCTGTGCTGAATATCTGGGATGGAAGCGAATCCATCTCTGTTGAGCAGATCCCTTCCAATCGTTTGGTCAAGCACACCTCGGTCATGGGTTCCCGATACCGTTCGGCCCTCAGTGCCTCGGTACAGATTTTCCTAGCCCACGAAGAACCCGAGCGGTGCACCAAGCTCTTGGCATCTGGCGACATCGAGTTGTCGGGTCTAAGCGTTGAAGAATATTCTGCACGCTTGGAACTCGTGCGAGAGCGTGGCTACGCCGTAAATTATGGTGAGACATCAAGTGAAGAAGTTTCAGTGGCAGCTCAAATTCTGGATCACCGTTCAGAAGTGGTTGCCTGCGCGATGGTCGCGGCCCCGTTCTACCGCGTTGACTCCTTAGAACTGGAACATCTGAGTTCTGCAGCGCTCAAGGCCGCACGAAAGATTAGCCAGCGGTTGGGCTTCCAGCCCACCGACTAATAGTCTATGACCGGCCCGGCTACGAGGCACAGTTCCTTAATTGCTCTGTGCCCAATACGTAGAACCTACGTCTCGGAAAACAAAAAAATCTCCCGGTCATGTGACCGGGAGATTTTTATTCGATTTTGTGGAGGTAAGGGGATTCGAACCCCTGACCTTCTGCATGCCATGCAGACGCGCTACCAACTGCGCCATACCCCCAAAAAGAGCTGGTCCCATCAGTATTTCTACCTCTGAACCGAGATAAAACTCTACCGGAGGATTTCAAAAAACACCAAATCGGCCTCCGGAGACGCTGATCACATCCGCGCTATTCTAATTGTCCCTCACCGGTGGTAAGAATGATCTCGGAGCCGATCGGTTCCACCAACTTTCAGTGAAAGGCGCGATCCCATGGCCATTGGAATGACCCCGTACCTTCGCTTCGCCGGTGACGCCCGCGAAGCCATGGAATTTTACAAAGCTACCCTCGGTGGCGAGCTATCTTTCTTGACCTTCCAGGAAGGCATGAACGATGGCAATCCTGCCACCGCTGATTTGATCATGCACTCTTCGCTGTTCGTGGAGCGTGGCATCCACCTCATGGCGTCGGATACCACTCCGGAAATGAACGTTACCGGCAATGGGGTGATCGCTTTGAGCAGCGACGCCACCGATGAGGCCGACAGCGCAGTGCTTACCAAGTGGTGGGAAGCGCTGTCTGCCGGCTCAACCATCGAAGTGCCTTTGGAAAAGGCACCATGGGGCGACTCCTTCGGCCAGCTTCGCGACAAGTTCGGCGTGGTGTGGATGTTCAACATCTCTGCCGTGCAGGGCTAGTGCCTAGTCGATAACGCTGTGTTCGTGGGCCGCGATTGCGTCGCGGCCCACGAGCAATCCAACCTTCTTGGCTCGTGCTTGGGTGATCATGGCGATCAGCAAGCCCAAAACAGCCAAACCTGCACCCACCAGAGACGGCGCACGGTAACCAAAACCAGCAGAAATCACTGCAGCACCTAGGGCAGCACCCAAGGCATTAGCAACATTGAGCGCCGAGTGGTTCAGCGAAGCAGCCAGTGACTGGGCATGCGGAGCCGAATCCATCAGCAGCGTCTGCAGGCTCGGAATCAATAGCGAACCCACGGCTCCCAGAATGAAGACCATGATCATGGTCGGGATGACCCAGCTGGCCACCGCCGCAAAAATCAGCATGGTGGCGGCCATCAAGATGCTAGAGAGCTTGATAGCACCGAAAACCGACCAGTCCGCCAGGCGTCCACCAATCAGCGAACCAACCACCATACCCAGCCCGTACAGCGCCAGAGCGATCGGGACCAGAGTGATCTTGAGTCCCGATTCCTCGGTCAGCGTTGGGGAGATGTAGGAATACACCGCGAAGAAACCGCCAAAGCCTACGATGCCGGTGGCCATAGCCAACCAAACTTGCGGGCTCTTCAGCGCCGTCAGTTCGCGTCGGATACTGGCACCAGGCTCTGCCTTACGCCACGGAACAAACACGGTGATCAGTACCGCGGTGATCAGCCCGATGAACGCAACGATATAGAACATTGAACGCCAGCCAGCCTGCTGTCCCAGCATGGTGACCAGTGGGACGCCGCCGACGTTGGCGACCGAGAGGCCAAGCATTACCCAGGCGATAGCGCGACCACGCATGGTTGCCGGGACCAAGTTTCCAGCCAGCACGCCGGCCAACCCGAAGTAGGCACCGTGTGGCAGGCCCGCCAGGAAACGGGTCATCAGCATGGTGTTGTAGTCAGGGGCAAACGCCGAGGAAAGGTTCGCGAGGGTAAAGAAGAGGATGAGCAGCTGCACCGCACGCTTGCGTGGGATTTTAGCTGCCATTGCGGTGAGCACCGGTGCCCCAACCACCACGCCGATGGCGTAGGCGCTGATCATCAGGCCCATCTGCGAGTTGCTGACATCGAGGTCGAGGGCGCCTTCTTGAAGCAGGCCCATCATCGAAAATTCGGTAACGCCGATGCCAAAGCCACCCATGGCCAAAGCGAGGATTGCCAATAATAATTTTCCGCCGGATAGGTAGGCAGTCATTCAGTTCTCAATTCTAGGCAGGTGCATGATCGCGGCATCCTCGGCGCTCTGTTTCTATCGTAGTGACTGCGGGGAATCGCCGGGGCACTTCTCCAGCTGAAAATTACGAATCCCACAGTATTTTGTGCCACTGTTGAAGTCCTATGTCTCATGCATCGCCCCAACGCCTTTCGGCCTCGCTAATTATCGCGAGGATCTTTTTTGTCCTGCTGTGCCTAGCGCTGGCAGGTCTGATGGTATTCCATCAGCAGGTCCCCGATGTCCTTGGCCTCGGCCTGGTCGTGGATAACCTCGCGCCCTGGGCAGGATTGGGCATCCCAGTGCTGTTGTTGATCGCACTGGTTTTACGCGGCCGCGCCAGCTTCATTGGACTGTTGGTTCCGGTAGTGGTGTGGTCAGTTCTTTTCGGCAGCAGCTTCATTCCGCACACCCAGCGTGCTCCAGCGGCGGCACTCGAAGTGGCAACACAAAATGTCCACGAATCCGCCGGCGTGCAGGCGGCACGGGAACTAGCAGATTCCGGGGCGCAGGTGATCACCTTGCAGGAAATCGGCGAGGGTCAAGAGGACCAAATCAGCGCCGAATTGGCCCAAACGCACCCATACAAGTACATGGTCAGCACCGTGGGCGTATGGAGCGCCTACCCGCTGAAAAATGCTCAACCGCTGGACCTGGGACTGGGCTGGAATCGCGCCTTGCGGGTTGATGTGAGCACCGATCACGGGGATGTGCGGCTCTACACGGTACATGCCGCCTCGGCCCGTCCCACCGGACATGATGAACGCGATGCCATGCTCGCCTCGCTGGCCAAGTATGTTGATGCCGATGATTCGGCAAAAATCATCGCTGCCGGCGACTTTAACGCCACCAGCACGGACCGGCATTTCGCCCCGGTAGCCGAAGCCCTAGACGAGGCACCTTACAGCGACTGGGGGCTGGCGATGACCTGGCCACGTTCCCCGTTCCCAGTGCTCGGGATCGACCACGTGATGTTGCGCGGGGTGGATTCGGCCAATCTGCAGCGCCTGCCCATTGGGGACTCGGATCATTACGCCCTGCGAGCCACCATCGATCTAGATAGCTAGGTTCAGCTCAGCCCGGTTTGGCGCAGGGTGATGTTGATGCGCCCGGCACTCAACTGGCATCCGGCTGGGGCCGTCCCGGGATGGATTTTGGTCACCCCGTGATAGGCAAAACGCGCCGGGCCATCAAAGATAAACAGGTCCCCCGAGGCCAGACGCAGATCTTGCCATGGCCGATTGCGGTTTTCGGTATTGCCCAAGCGGAAGGTAGCCGAGTCGCCAATGGACAGCGATACCACCGGCGCGTTGATGCGTTCTTCGGCATCTTGATGCATGCCCATCGTGGCTTGGTGGTCGTAGAAATTCACGATGGCGGCGTCCGGGAAGTAGTTGGCCGCGCGCTGGGCATCGCCGGTGGCTTCAGCCACGGCTTTTTGTCCCAGTCGCACCAGCCATTGTTCCATCGGCGCCACCGGTGCACCGCCGAGGTCATCGGCGGTTTTTGAATAGCGGTTCGGGCTCCAATGCCAGCCCAAACTCAGTGATTGCACACTCATGGGATGGCCATTGATGTGCGTGCGGTGGGGTGGAACGGGTCCGTGTCCCCACGCGAAAAAGCGTGCGACGATCCAATCCTGCGCGGCGGGGCTGAGCCAGCCGGGCAGATGCCACGCTCCGGGACGCACTTGTCCCCGGTGCGGGCTAAGGCGCTGTCATCAAAAAGCGATTCCATGCACCCAGCGTGCCCGTTGCAGGCATCGGTCGGCAACCTCCTGCAGATTCGCTCACTGAATTTTTGCAGGTTGCCGGCCCAGTGCCTTGCAACACTATTGACATTAATGACCTTGTGTTTCATCCCGCCGACTCGAAGATTTCCAGAAGGTTAACCTTTGGCCGAAATCCGAGTTATTCCGCTTGAAACATTTGCGATACCTACGGGAAAAGCGCGCCCCTTACGCTTGGAAGCACCCACTGACACCAAGGAGCGCACCATGTCACACCGGAAAACCCAGCAAGGATCGAAGCAATCATGATTGGCATAGACCTCGAACTTTCCCAGTGCACGGTGCTGATCGTCGGAAGTAAGTCCGCCAGCAAAACCACCGCTGACCGCTTCCTCGCCGAAGGCTGCACGCTGCTGTTCGCGCAGGATGCGCAGCTAGCGCAGCAGCTACTTGGCCAAGCGAGCCTGCTGGTGATTTGCGATCATCATCCCGAGCGCTTTGACCAGTTGGCCGCCGAGGCAAAGATTCCGGTACTGCGGGCTGCACCTGCGGCTACCACCGGAACCATCACCCTGTTGGGAGGTGGACCGGGTGCCCTGGATTTGCTGACCCTGCGTGCGGTGCGCGCCCTGGCCGAGGCCGAGGTGGTCTTCGCCGATCGGCTTGGTCCCAGCGAGCATCTTGCACTGCTGGCACCGCAGGCCACCATCGTTGATGCGGGAAAGCTGCCGGGCCATCACAAACTCACCCAGCGCGAGATCGAAGCACGCATGATCCAGGCAGCGCAGGCCGGTGCCAAGGTGGTCAGGCTCAAGGGTGGGGACCCTTTTGTTTTCGGTCGTGGCTTTGAAGAGGTTGCGGCGGCCACCGCCGCGAAGATCCCGGTCAACGTGATTCCGGGGTTGAGCTCCTGCATCACCGTACCGGCGGCAGCTGGCATTCCGGTCACCGCCCGCGGAGTCAACACCATGTTCACCGTGGTCTCCGGGCACGATCCAATTAGCGACAACCAGCTGGAGCAGCTGGCCAAATTAGGCGGCACGATCGTGATCCTGATGGGCATGGGAACCATTGAGCAGACCGTCTCGGGTTTGCTGCGCGTGGGTATGTCCCAGGATATGCCCTGCGCCATCGTGCAGTCGGGAACCACCGAAGTACAGAGCACCAGCCACGCGCCGCTCTCTTCCCTGGCCGCGGCGGCCCGTGCCCACTCCAACCCCGCAGTGATCGTCATCGGTGAGGTGGCGGCCCTGCCGCAGTCACTGCTCAGTGCGGCGCCGGTGCCCACCGCCGAACCTATTTTGGAGATCGCCTGATGAATATCGCGAAACCCCTGGCTGGATTCCGCATCGCTGTGACCAGCGATCGACGATCAGCAGAACTCATTGAAGCTTTTGAACGACGTGGCGCAGAAGTCACGCACACCCCGCTATTGCGTCTGGCCCCGCTGGATGACGAACAACAGCTGTTGGCGCAGACCCACAAGCTGATCGAAGCGCGGCCGCAGATCGTGGTGATCACCACCGCCTATGGATTGAGGCGATGGCTGGATACGGCCGAGGCCGCTGGGATCGGCGATGAGTTGATTACCGCTTTCAGCCAGTGCGAACTCTATGTGCGCGGATCCAAGGCTCATGGATCGGTGCGTGCGCTGGGCCTGGAGCCAGCAGGAGTGGCCAAGGACGGGCGCAGCTCTTCGCTGTTGGAGATGCTCGGTGACAAGCTCGCCGGGGCCACCGTGGCCTTGCAGCTTCATGCGGACTCGGATCATGGAATGCCGCAGCATCTGCGTGAGCTCGGCGCGCGTCGGGTCATCAAGGTTGAGCCCTACCGCTGGCAGGACACCAGCAGCGACGCCGGGATTTCGGCTCTGGTCGAAGGACTGTGCGCAGCCCACTTTGATGCGGTGACCTTCACCAGTGCGCCCAGCGTTCATGCACTTTTTGCCGCAGCCACTGCGCGCAACAGGCTCCCGGCCTTGCAGCGTTCGTTGACCGAGCGGGTGGCAGTGGCCACCGTCGGGCCGGTGACCGCTTCCCCGCTGGAAGAAGCTGGCATCACCCCTTTGGTTCCCGAGCGCCACCGCATGGGCGCGATGATCGGCCAGTTGGTGGAGCATCTGGGGTCGCTGGGCACTTTGGAGGCGCAGACCGTGCATGGTCAGGTGCAATTGCGCGGGCGGACCCTGTCCATCCAGGACCAGAATTGTGAGTTGACCCCGGGGCAGGCCGAATTGGTGCGGGCGCTGATCGAAGCCGGCGGTAGTGTGCTCTCGCGTGATGAGCTGGGCGCGGCCCTGCCCGAGGTGAGCTCGCGGCACGCTCTGGATATGACGCTGAGCCGGTTGCGCCGGGCCCTGCCCCAACCGGAAATTATCACCACGGTGATCAAGCGGGGATACCGGCTGAACGTCTAGTGAGCTTTTTGGGCTCCGGTTACGTAGGATCGTGACCATGGTTTCAATTCAGGTTGCCGGCGAGGCATTGGTCGACATCGTAAACTCCGTGGCTCATCCCGGCGGTTCCCCGCTCAACGTTGCGGTGGGCTTGGGCCGGTTGGGCCATGAAGTCACGCTGACCACCGATCTGGGCACCGATGAGCACGGTGAGCTGATCGCGGAACATCTGCGCTCCTCGGGGGTGCAGCTTGCCGACGGTTCGCGTTCGGCGGTGCCGACCTCGACGGCCACCGTGGTGCTCGATAGCTCCTCCAACGCCAGCTACGAATTTGAGCTGAACTGCACCCTGGCGCAGCTGCAAGCTAGCGGGGCCCAGTTATTGCACACCGGCTCCATCGCGGCGTTCCGCTCCCCTAGCGCGCAGCGAATGATCGAGATTTTTTCGGCGGCGCCGCCCAGCCAACTACGCAGCTACGACCCGAACCTGCGTCCGGTGCTGGTTGAAGACCGGGCCGAATCCATCCGGAATATCCAGACGTTGTGCTCCCTGTCCCATGTGGTCAAACTCAGTGATGAAGATGCGATGTGGCTGTACCCAGGGTGGGATACCGATCGGGTGTTGGAACATCTGCTGCAGCTCGGCGCCTCGTTGGCCGTGATGACTTTTGGCGCCCGTGGGGCCGAAGCAAGGACACGGACCTGTGAGGTGATGGTTCCTTCGCTTTCCGTAGCCACCGTCGACACCGTGGGTGCAGGAGATGCCTTTATGGCAGGACTGTTGCATGCGCTGATGACAAGCCGGCTGGCACAGCAACTCATTGCCGGTCAGGAACTAGATCGCGCCGAGCTGGAGGCCGCATTGCAGGTCGCGGCCGCCTGCGCCGGGATGACCGTGGCGCGTACCGGCGCCAACCCGCCAACCCTGAGTGAACTCAACGAGTTCATGGCCGTGGCCGGAGGATAAAGTCCCTTGCCGATGATGATCCACACTGCGTCAAGGAGGGCCCATGGGCAGCAAGGTCCCAGCAGCAGATAACACCCTGAGGATCCTGCGCCTCTTGGCCAGCAGGAAGACCCCGACCCCGGCGGCGATGATTGCCACCCTGCTTCAGTTGCCGCGCTCCAGCGTGTACCAGTTGCTCGCGGTCATGAATGAGCGGGGATTTATCACCCACTATCCAGAGGACCAGTCCTATGGTTTGGGGATCGCCGCCTTCGAACTGTCCAGCGCCTATACGCGGCAAGAACCGTTGGCACGCCTCGGTGCACCACTCATTGCCCAACTCGTAGATAAAGTCGGCGAAAGCGCGCATCTGGCCATCCTGCACGGATCCGATGTTCTGTACATTGTGGAAGAACGCGCTAAGGGCCGCCCCTCGCTGGTCACTGATGTCGGCGTGCGCCTGCCATCGCATCTCACCGCGTCGGGCAGGGCCATTTTGGCCGCCTTGCCCAAATCCCAGGTGCGCGCACTGTATCCCGGCGCGGCCAGTTTCACCGATCGTGTAGAGCACTGTTCGATCACCAGCTATTCCCAGTTGCGCCGTGAATTGGAGCAGTGCTCGCAGCGAGGCTACGCGGTCGAACGCGGAGACGTCACCCCGGACTTCCACTCGCTAGCGGTAGAAATCCGGGATGCCAACAATTGGCCGGTGGCTGCCGTTGCCGTCACGTTCCTAGCTGATCGGGTGCCCGAAGAACAGTGGGATAAATTGCTTCAGCAGATTCGTTCAACCGCGGCCCTGATCACCACACGAATTCAGGGAAAACGGCCCGTCGGATGAATGGTTACTGGTTGGAGAAAGCAGCGTCGAAGGACGCCTCCGGCCGCTTGAACAAGAGGTCGCGGATGTAGCCAACGGCCTGTTCGGCGCCGTGCAGGCGATCCATGCCTGCATCCTCCCATTCAATGGAGATCGGGCCTTTGTACCCATGGAAGTCCAAGGCGCGGAAAGCATCTTCCCAGTTGATATCTCCGTGTCCGGTGGAGACAAAATCCCACCGGCGGCGCGGATCGCCCCAGGGCAGATGCGATCCGAGGATTCCGTTGCGGCCATTGGGCGAATGCATCCGGGTGTCCTTGCAATCCACATGGTAAATCCGGTCAGCAAAATCGGTAATGAAGGCTACTGGGTCGATGCCCTGCCAGAACATATGGCTCGGATCCCAATTCAATCCAAACGCTTCACGGTGACCGATGGCTTCCATGGTCCGAACGGTGGTCCAATGGTCATATGCGATTTCCGACGGGTGGACTTCAAGCGCGAACTTCACCCCCTGCTCGTCAAACTCATCCATGATCGGATTCCAACGCTTGGCGAAGTCTTCATATCCAGCATCAATCACCTCGCCGGGAACCGGCGGGAACATGGCAACGTACTGCCAAATCTTGGACCCGGTGAACCCGACGACCACATCGGCGCCGAGTTTGCGAGCCACTCGTGCCGACCGTTTCATATCTTCGGCGGCACGTTGGCGCACGCCTTCGCCGTCTCCATCGCCCCACACATAGTCACGCAGGATTGCCTGATGGCGGAAGTCGATCGGGTCATCACAGACGGCCTGACCACCAAGGTGATTGGAGATGGCCCAGACCTTCAAGCCATATTTATCAAGGATCTGAAGACGGGATTCTAAATAAGCTTGGTCTTCGTCTGCGCGCTTCAGATCCAGGTGGTCCCCGCTGGCTGCAATTTCCAGACCGTCATAACCCCATTCCGAAGCATGCCTAGCCACTTCTTCAAAGGGCATGTCGGCCCACTGGCCGGTAAAGAGTGTCACAGGATGGGTAGCGTTCATAGTTTTATCTCCTTTAGTCATTGGTGGCGATCCATGCTCCGGTGCGTGCTGATTCCAACACTGCGTCGGTAATCCGGCAGGCCCGGGCTCCATCCTCAAAGGTCGGCAGGCCTTCACGTTTTTCCCCGCGAAGTGCCGCGTAGGAATCGGCGACAAAGGCGGCAAAGGCATCAAGGTAGCCCATCGGGTGTCCCGCAGGTACGACCGAAAGTCTGGCGGCATCAGGGCTGAGATCGCTGGCCTGCCGGGAAAGAATCGATGAGATCTCGGGCTTGCCGATCCACAACTCCTCGGGTTTCTCCTGCTGGAATTCCACGGCGGAGTCGGCCCCCGAGAGTTCTATGGTCAGTGCGTTCTTACGTCCCGCATTTACCTGCGAAACCAACAGGGTGCCGATGGCTCCGGACTGCATCTGGACGATCAAGGCCGCGGCGTCCTCGGTAGCCACGTCCACCGCGCCGCGCTGCGGATAAGCAATCGACGTAGCGGCATTGAGCTGGACGATTCTCTCCCCAGCAACGAATTCGAGCAGGTCCACCAGGTGCGATCCGATGTCGGCGAAGGCACGCGAGGCTCCGCCCTTCTCCGGTTCCACCCGCCAGTTGTTGTCATTGACGGCGTGCATCCAGTCCTGCAGGTACTCTCCACGCACCGTGAGCAGCCGCCCGAGTTTTCCTTCGCGCACATGGGAACGGGCCTGCCTGACCATCGGATGGAAACGGTAAACAAATGGGACGGTTGCCAGGCAGGCAGATTGGGACGCGAGCCGAGCCAGCTCGCGGGCTTCTTCAGCGCTGGTTCCCAATGGTTTCTCGCAGATGACCGAGCGCCCTGACCTCAATACGGCCGTGGCTTGTTCGGCATGTTGGGCGTTGGGGGTGGTGACGTGTACGACGTCGCATTCCTCGATCAGTGCTTCCACACTGTCGAATCCTCGAGCTCCAATGGCCGCGGCAGCACGGGCTGTTGATTCATCTCCGTTGGAACGCACTCCAACAAGCTGTGCGCCAGCGCGACGAATGGCTTCGGCATGAGTCCTGGCCATGAAGCCTCCGCCGATCACACCGACTTTGAGATCTTGCATGGACGGTGCCGTTTGTTGGCTTTGTAGCTCAGACATGTATTTCCTTGTCTATCTCTTACTTAACCGCACCGGATGATAGGCCTGCGACCAGATGCCTCTGGGCAAAGAGGAAGCCCACCAGCACTGGAATCGAAACCACTACCGAAGCGGCCATCATCTGGTTCCAGTAAACATCTGTTTGTGATGCGTAGGCTTGCAAACCGATGGATAGCGTTCTGGTGTCGGCGTTGGTGAGCACGCTGGCAAAGAGCACTTCACTCCACGAGGTGATGAAACAGTACACGGAGACCGCGATGATGCCGGGGCGTGCCACCGGCAGCACCACCTTCACCAATGCGCCCAGTCGCCCAAGTCCATCAACCATGGCTGCTTCTTCAAGTTCTTTAGGCATGGAAGCAAAGAACCCGGTGAGCATCCAAATGGAGAATGGCAGCGAGAAGGTCATGTAGGTGATGATCAGTCCCAGGTAGGAACCGTTGAGCTGAATGCCCACGACTCGCTCCAGCTGCGTGAAAATCAGGAACAGCGGAAGTAGGAACAAGATGCCCGGGAACATCTGGGTAGACAGCACGATCAGCCTAAATGACCTGGCACCGCGGAAGTCGAAACGCGACAGGGCATAGGCCGCGAGGATCGCAATGGTGACCGAGAGAATCGTGGCGGTGACCGTGACAATGAGGCTATTGGCAAAGTACTTGCCCAACGGCACCGTCGTCCAAATATCCAGGTACGGTGTCAGTGTGATTTCTGACGGGATCCATTCAAAGGCGCCCCGGACATCTTTCAGTGGCTTGATCGACGTCGTGAGCACGACGTAGAGCGGCAACACAATGATCAGGGTGATGAAGGCTAGCCCGAAAACTCTTAGGATTCTAAAGCCACGTGTCTCAATCATCGATGCTCTTTCCCTTCGGCATGACGAGGCGGATGTAGAAGGCCGAAACCACGAGCAGAGCGAGCAAGAGGACCACACTTAGTGCCCCGCCAACACCGAAGTTCCAGTTGTTAAAGGACTGCTGGTAGATCAGCGGAGAAATCAGGGTGGATTCTTCAGGCGAGACCGGACCGAAGAGCAGGTACGGGATGTCGAACTGGTTGAAGACCCACAGGCCCAGCATCAGCAATAGCACCACATTCGCGTGCTTGATCATGGGCAAGGTAATCCGCGTAAATTGCTTCCACAGGCTAGCCCCATCCAGCGATGCAGCTTCATAAACTTCATTCGGGATGGACTGCAGTGCGGCCAGCAGCATCAGGAAGGCGAAGGGCCAAAACTGCCAGACTGCGACAACGACCATCACAAAGAAGGATCGCTCGCCGAGCAGCCAAAATGGTCCTTCGTCCAGAATTCCTAAGTCGTCAACGAGGAATCGGTTAACCATGCCATCTCGCTGGTTGAACATGAAGGCCCAAGCAATGGTGGTCACGTAGCTAGGCAATGCGTAGGGCACCAAGAAAAGTGTGCGGAAGAAGCCGTTGCTGCGGAACTTGGAGACTAGGAGCACTGCGGCAAAAATCCCAAGGCTCCAGGCGATGCCGACCACGAGCAGGGTGAAGATAAAGGTGCGGCCCAGCGCGTCAAAGAACTGCGAGCCGATCGGACCATTCGGATCCAGGGCAGTGATGAAGTTTTGCAATCCGACAAAGGGGGCCTTGACCCAATTCGCAATGGAGAATTGCGTCAGGGAGAGGAAAGCAATCCACACTCCCAAAAGCATCGGAATAATGTGGATCAGCAATTCCAAAAATGCTGCTGGTGCGCTCAGTGCGTAGGGAAAGAATCTGTCCCGTTTAATTGAACTGCGTTTGATCGCACGAGCCGCCGAACGGGATGGGACCGGTTCGCTGGTTCGGGGCGGTGTCTGGGCTGGCGCCGACATTTGATCTCCTTTCGTGAAAACGAAAATTTGTGCTGTTCTGGCCGGGGAAACATCAAGGAGGATTATTCCCCCGGCCAGAACAACGTGTCGGAACGCTAGCTAGCAGGCATCTGCTTCTGTGCGTTTTCCAAGGCCTTGCGGACGTCGTCTTCTGAAACGTTCTCGCCCTGGGCGATTCGTGCAAAGAGCTTGCCGACTGCATCGCCGACCAGCGATTCCATCTGTCCCTCTGAAGGGAACAGTGGCATTGGGGCCGCGTAGTCGTTCAGGATTTCCTTCTTGGCCTGGGATTCAGGGGTATCAAATGCTGGGTCGTCAAATGCCTCGGTTACCGATGGCAAGGAGGTGTAGGCGGCGTTGAGCTTCTTCTGCTCGTCGACACTCACCAGGTGGTTCACGAATTTAATCGCAGCATCCTTGTTATCCGAGTTGTCAAAGACACTGACGTTGATGCCGGCCACCAGCGACTTGGTCGCTTCAGTTCCGGTGGCATCAGCATTCTTCAGCGGGATCGGAGCCATGGCGTAGTCCTTGAAGTCTGCAGACTTGAAGGACTTGCCCGGGGCCTGGTCGAAGAACATGGCAGCGTTGCCGTCAACAAGTTCACCTGGCAGCACTGATCCGTCGTTGATTTCCGCATTGGACTTGGAAACAACGCCTTCCTCGCCCATCAGCTGCACCCAGTCGTTGACACCGGCCACGACACCATCGTTGGTGAAGTCCGGCTTACCGTCTTGGGTGTAGAGCTCTCCGCCGTTTTGCATACCGAGGATGAAGGCAGCGTGGGCGTTGTTGGCGACTCGTTGGCCGGCAAGAGTGAAGCCGTACTGGTCAATGTTCTTGTCGCCGTCGGTGTCCTTGGTCAGCTTCTTGGCATCTGCCAAGAACTCATCCCAGGTAGCCGGGGCTTCCTTGATTCCGGCTTCTTCAAACATCTTGGTGTTGTAGTACAGGCCGTAGGCCATCGAATACAGCGGCAGTGAAGTTGGAGCCTCGCCTACGGTACCGCCGGTGGCCAAAGCTGCAGGAACAAACTTGTCGGCTCCGCCCACAGCCTCCATCGCTTCGCCTTCCCAAGGGACAAAGGCGCCACTGGCTTGCAAGGTGGAGGCCCAGGTATTGCCAATGTTCAGCACGTCGGGGCCTTCGCCGCTGGAGACTGCGGTGAGAATGCGGTTGTAGAGGTCGGCCCATGGGACAACTTCGAGTTCAACTTTGATGCCGGTTTCATCGGTGAATCTCTTGATGGATTCGCCGAGAACTTTTTCGTCTTGGGAAATCGAGCTTCCCTGGTTTGAAGCCCAGTAGGTGATGGTGCCGCCGGCTTCCTCAGATCCGGAATTTCCCGAAGAGCAGGCTGCCAAACCGCTCAACGAAAGTGCGGCGATGGAGGTGATGGCGGCGAAGCGTCCTAGCTTGCCTTTGAAGGATGGTGCAGACATGGTCGGTCCTTTACAGGTGCGATGGTGAAACTGATGAGGAGATTTTCAAGCCAGAATGCTGGGCGCTGATGGATCCCACGCTGGGTCCAAGAGTTCGATGGGTTCTAAGGTGGAGGTGACCTCGACAAAGGTGCCCGATTCTGCGGCCTCGGCGATGGAAACCATGACGTCTAGAACGTGGAAGGCAAGTTCACCGGGCACGCGTTCCCGGCGGCCTTCGCGAATAGCCTGGGCCAATTCCGCGACACCGGTACCGCGCCCATATTCAGAGCCTTGAGCCGAGACCACCACTGGGTCCTGTTCCGCCAGATGAAGTGTGGTGTCACCGGTGAATTCGTTGGGATCGGAGAACTGTGCGGTGCCCTCGGTGCCGGCGATCTCCACAAAACCTGCACGCTTCAGCTTTGAGTCAAAGCTGAAAATGCATTGGGCACTGGCTCCTGATTCAAAGGACAGCAAAGCGCTGACATGCGTGGGGACTTCCACGGCGAAGTTCGTTCCCGCCTTCGGGCCGGAACCGATGGTTCGTTCGGCCCGTGCTTGGGAGGCGACAGCGGCAACCTTGGCGACGGGTCCGAAAACGCGCACCAGGGTGGTCAGATAGTAGGGGCCCAGATCAAATAGTGGTCCGGCACCCTTAGCGAAGAGGAACTCCGGGCTGGGATGCCAGGATTCTGGGCCTGGTCCTTGGAAGATCGCCAGGCCGGTGAGCGGGGTTCCGATAGCACCTTCGTGTACCTGGCGGAGCCCGGTCTGGATTCCGGCGCCCAAGATGGTGTCCGGGGCAACTGCCACACGCACACCGGCGGCCTTGGCGGCCTCGACGAGCTGGCGTCCGGATTCACGGTCCAGAGCGTAAGGCTTTTCTCCCCAGACGTGCTTGCCGGCGGCGACGGCTTGTAGTGCCACGTCAACGTGGACCGCAGGAATCGTCAGGTTCACAACGATCTGGATGTCTTCGCGGGCCAGCAGTTCCTCATAGGTGCCCGAGGCTTCAACGTTCCATTTCGCCGCTTGGCTCGCTGCCCGTTCGGTGTCAAGATCCGCAATGAAGCGGACGGCCAGATCCGGGAATGCGGTGAGATTCTCCAGATACTGGTCGCTGATGGTGCCGGCCCCGACCAGTCCCACTCCGGTTGGCTGATTCTTGGTTTCCATGCGGCCTAGTTCCCTTCTGCCACGAGGTATGCGTGGCTCTGTGCCACTGCGTCGAATATTTCGCCATCAAAATCGTCGAGCTCGACCACATGCAGCATGCCTTGGCTGGCGTTGATGATCAGTTCGATGGGCATGGTTCCACTGCCCACTGCTACTTGTTCCTTGTGATTTTTGGACTGCGGGCCATCCTTGATGTGCAGTGCCACAACGCGAGGCGCCAAGGCCTCAAGCAGTTCGATGACATCCGCGCCGCCAACAGCAACCCAATAGGTGTCCACTTCCAGGACAACTTCAGGGTCAAGCAGGCTGGCAAGGTATTCCAGCGCGGTCTTGGAGTTGATCTTGGTGGAGATCTCCCAATCGTGATTGTGATAGCCCACCTTGATCCCATATTCAGCACCACGTCGGGCGGCCGCGTTGAGCTTGTCGGCGGTGGCGCGGATGGACTGCTCGTCCTGCCAGTTCTCTGCGGGAATGTATGGGTCGATGACGGTGGTGATACCGAGTTTGCTGGCTGCGTTGAATACTTCGTCGTAGTCCGAGGCAAGCAGCGGTGCGTGCCCGGTGGGTGCGCTCAACTTGTTTTTGGTCAGCGCCTGGGCATATTCGTCGGTGCGAGCTACGAAGTTGTAGGGCTCAACTTGGGTGTAACCGATTTCGGCTACGCGGTCGAGGGTAGCTGCCAGGTCTTCGGCAATGTTCTCGCGCAGGGTGTAGAGCTGGATTGACAGGTTGTGGGCAGGCAATGGCGTCTCCTGAAAGGTGATGGAAGCGGACCGAAGATTTATGACTCAGGTCACAACGAAGAGACTAGTTAGACTTATGTCGATAGTCAATAGAAGTATGTCGATAATTTATGTAAGTCTTTCGGAATCTAGTGCATTGCTGTGTTTTACTGGGTTTATGGCCAACATTTCGAGCCCCAACAGCCTGCAGCTGAGCCGCGGCGCCAGTGGCGCTGGTGAAGTTTTGCAACTTTTCCTCGACGGCACCGCACACAGCCGTACCGATCTGGCTGCCCTAACCGGCATGGCTCGATCCACCCTGCAAGAACGCTTGGACGTCCTGACCCAGCTAGGTCTACTCGGGACCGTACAAGAGGGAGCTTCCACCGGCGGACGCCCGGCGCAGCGTATTGCTTTGCTGCCCGAAGCACGGCTAGTGCTGGCCGTTGACCTCGGCGCGAGCCATCTTCGAGTAGCGCTGTCGAACCTGGCCTCGACTCCTTTGGCGCGGGCCCAGTCTCCAATCACTCTGGCCGATGGCCCGGAAGCAATCTTGCGTACGGCTCTCAATCTGGCAGATAGCCTCCTGATTGAAATTCAGCGCAAACGCGAAGACATCATTGCGGTGGGAATGGGAGTTCCCGGGCCGGTGAATTTTGATACCGGAAGACCAGCAAATCCGCCCATTATGCCCGGATGGGATAACTTCGACATCCCGGCCTGGTTCCATCAGCATTTGACTGCCTTGGTCGTCGTGGACAACGACGTCAACTTGATGGCCATTGGCGAGAAGAATCAGCTGGAGGAAGGAAAAGATAATTTCCTGTTCATCAAGCTGGCCACTGGCATCGGCTCAGGAATCATCTCCGGAGGGTTGCTGCAACGTGGCGCCCAAGGCACCGCAGGAGACATTGGCCATGTGCGCATCCGTCGCGGCGACGGAATCTTCTGCCACTGCGGCAACGAAGGGTGTCTCGAAGCCGTAGCCTCGGGTCCAAAAATCGCCCAGACACTGCGCGAGCAGGGCATCGAGGCGCAAAGCAATAACGACGTGGTGGACCTGGTCAGCGCCGGAAACATTCAAGCCATCCATGCTGTACGCCAGGCAGGGCGAGATCTTGGCGAAGTTCTCGCCGCCTCAGTCAGCCTGCTCAACCCGTCACAGATAGTCATTGGCGGAAGGATCTCAGCAGCCGGCGAGCACCTGCTGGCAGGGATTCGCGAAGTTGTTTATCAACGCGGTGCCCCACTTTCAACACAGCATTTACAGATTCGCACCTCTCGTAGTTGGGAAGATGGAGCATTGCGCGGCGCCAGCATGATTGCTATCCACCAAGCTCTGAGCCCGCAAGCTATTGAGGCTCGCGCCGTGGAGTTATTCGCCGCCAATTAGCGTCGAGGTGCCGACGTGAAGCCTCCGATCTGAAATACCGGACAGGTCTGGCTGTTGTGCGGTATTCAGACTCCGGTTCATGGCCAATGATGTAAATAGTTAGCTACGTTACATCGTTAGGAAAGTTCATGAGCCACGAAGCCCGCGTCGTCCGCGCCCCACGAGGGACCACTTTGAACGCCAAGTCTTGGGCGACCGAAGCCCCGCTACGCATGTTGATGAATAACCTCGACCCGGAGGTGGCTGAACGCCCCGAGGACCTGGTGGTTTATGGTGGCACCGGCAAGGCCGCCCGCTCTTGGGAGGCATTCGATGCCATCGTTGAAACGCTCAAGGGCCTGGAAGACAACGAAACCCTGCTGATTCAGTCAGGCAAACCAGTTGGCGTCTTCAAGACGAACAAATGGGCACCACGAGTACTCATCGCGAATTCGAACTTGGTGGGCGACTGGGCGAACTGGGAGCATTTCCGGAAGTTAGAAGCCGAAGGCCTGATGATGTACGGGCAAATGACCGCAGGGTCATGGATATATATCGGAACTCAAGGCATTCTGCAGGGTACGTACGAAACCTTCGCTGCCATCGCTGCCAAGCGATTTAATGGTTCTCTGGCGGGAACGCTCACCTTGACCGGCGGTTGCGGTGGCATGGGCGGTGCCCAGCCACTTGCGGTCACGCTCAATGGTGGGGCCGTTCTGATTGTTGATGTTGACGAGACCCGGCTACGTCGCCGCGCGTCCAAGCGCTACCTGGACGACGTGGAACTGGACCTCGACGCAGCACTTGATAAGGTGCTTGCTGCCAAGGCCGAAGGCCGGCCATTGTCTGTTGGATATGTCGGCAACGCTGCAGAAATTTTCCCTGCCTTGCTCAAGCGCCATCAGGCCGGCGAGTTTGCCATCGATATCGTCACCGACCAGACCAGTGCTCACGATCCACTGAGCTACCTGCCACCTGAATACACGGTGGAACAATGGCACGCTGCGGCTTCATCCGATCCGGCAGAATTCACGAAAAAAGCACAGGCGGCGATGGCTGCCCACGTTGAAGCCATGGTGGGTTTCCAAGACGACGGCGCTGAAGTCTTTGATTACGGCAACTCGATTCGCGACGAAGCGCGCAAGGGCGGCTATCACCGCGCCTTCGATTTCCCCGGCTTTGTCCCGGCGTACATTCGCCCGCTCTTCTGTGAAGGACTTGGCCCTTTCAGGTGGGTAGCCCTCTCTGGTGACCCCGAAGACATCAAGGTCACCGATCAAGCCCTAAAGGACCTCTTCCCAGAGAACGAACACTTGCACCGCTGGCTCGATGCGGCCGATGAACATGTCGAGTTCGAAGGGCTCCCCGCCCGAATTTGCTGGCTGGGTTACGGCGAGCGCCATAAGGCCGGTCTGCTCTTCAACCAGTTAGTCGCAGAAGGCAAGGTGTCCGCTCCAATTGTCATTGGTCGTGATCACCTGGACTCAGGTTCTGTGGCTTCCCCTTACCGCGAGACAGAGGCCATGAAGGATGGCAGCGATGCTGTAGCCGACTGGCCTTTGCTCAACGCCTTGACTGCGGCAAGTTCAGGGGCGTCTTGGGTTTCAATTCACCATGGCGGTGGCGTGGGCATGGGGCGTTCGATTCACGCGGGGCAGGTTTCCTTGGCCGACGGCAGCGAGTTAGCAGCTGCCAAGCTCGAAGCATTGCTCACCAACGATCCCGGCATGGGGGTCATCCGACACGTGGATGCCGGCTACGAACGGGCTGAGGAAATCGCAGAACAGCGTTCGGTGCGCATTCCCATGAAGCGCAAGTAAGTACAAAGATCGGGTCGCGCGTATTACCTGTTGATCAGCTAGTAATACACGCGACCCTCTTGCTTTGAACCAGTGAAACTGTTCAAAAATGCGCTCTGACATGGGCGCAGTGAACGATACCTTAACGTGACATGGCGAATACCTCGGAGCTTCCGATTAAAGCTTGTAGGCGATTTTTCGCCCGCATAGCGTGGGACAGGTCAGGAACGACCGACCCACGGAGGACATCATGTCTGAGCAGGATTCAAACGAGCAGTTCGGTAATTTCGAGAACAGCCAGTCGGAAGAAAACGGCGGCTTCGGCTCGTCGAGTGACCAGCAGAGCAACGAAGAACAATCATACGGCGGCGGCAACGAAGAGCAGTCGTATGGTGACAGCAACGAACAGTCCGGCCAGGACACCTTCGGTGGCGGTGACAACGACAGCCAGTCCTACGGCGGCGACAACGAACAGTCCAGCCAGTCCGGCCAAGATTCCTACGGTGGCGGCAACGAACAGTCCGGCCAAGATTCCTACGGTGGCGGCAACGAACAGTCCGGCCAGGACTCCTTCGGCGGCGGCGACAATGAAGAGCAATCTTTCGGTGGCAACAACGAGGGTCAGTCCTACAGTGGCGGCGACAATGAAGAGCAGGGCTTTGGCGGCAATCAGGGTCAGAACGAAGGCTTCTAGCTTTCAGCCCTGTGAGCATTTGAGGCTCATAAAAAGGGCTCTGTTGGTACAGAACATATCTGTCATGAAATAAGTTCCACACAGAGAAATCGCTGTTCCTTTTGAATTCAGGAACAGCGATTTCTCTGCGTATACGTACTCGCCAGTTTTCGTTATGAACCTGCGTTGGTTCCTCCGTGAGGATGATCCAGCGAGGATGGTCCGACAATCAGCCGGAACACTCCCCAGCACATGGCAAGCCCACCCCAGATGATTCCGAGCCACATTGGGGTCATGGCTTGTGCATCATTGCCGGGCGTGATGAATATGAACATTAGGAACAAGGCGACAAAAAGCCCGCCACCAACAACAAGACCTAATCCAAGAGATTTTTTAGGCATATTTCACTCCCGTGATTCTTCATAAATGAATGAACCGACAAGACTGCAGCGAATTTCCTGCGTCCGCTGCTAGCCGGTGCGTCCTCTAACGAGTGATTCCACGTTGCCTCCTAAGTGTGCGCGCTTCGGCGCACGGTATTGCCGATAGGTACAGGGTAGGCCTGTTTCATGTGCAACTCCAGTGCCATCTGATTAGGCGATATGCGACAATTAGGCGTCTCCTTGGTGCTCGTTTCCGACAATTGTTTCTTGCTGCCGTGCATTAACCACTTCTTCGACGGAGAATGGTTCGTAGGCTCATGCGAACCTAGCGACTATTTGACGACATGACAGGATGGACATGTATTCTCACCTTGCCAAAAGCTGTGGACTGGTGCTTACGGTCGGAGCCATGGCCATCGGCCTTGCGGGGTGCGTGAGCATTGAATCTTCAGATGACTCACAGAGCCCTTCGGTTTCGTCTACCGCAGCGCCAACCCAACCCACCACACCGATTGAGGGGACTGCCACCCCAAGCGACAAGAACCCGGAGGGTGAAGCAACTAGTAGTGGCACAGTCCCGAAGGAAACCGCTGGGGACACCTTTGCTCAGACGTTCCGAACTATTGAAGCCAAGGCCACTGAAAAAATGTGCTCTGGAAAAGCGACCCTTGACGGCAATGGCGAGATGCTCAAGCTCATCGGCAATTGCCAGCAGGTGAAGATCACAGGCACCGGAAACATGGTCATAGGTGGCCGCATTGAAGATCTAGTTATTTCCGGCAACGGCAACATCGTTGCCGTGAACAATATTGAGGATGTCACCGTCAGCGGTGTCGGCAACTCAGTGGCATGGCGAAACGACAACGCCTCCTCCCATGACACCGGCCAGTCGAACCGGCTTGGTCCAGATGCCCTTTCAGGAGTAGATCTAGGCTACTAATTCTTCTCGCCATCGTGTCCGGTATTTCGGACACAACACCGACTAATCGACTACCAACTACTCGTTACTGCCGAACAATGGATGCTAGAGACCTCCTTGTTCCGTAACGATTGGATTTGATTGCCATGGCTTCTGCTCCGCAAATAACTCTTGGCCTTAGTGGCGTGAGCGCAGATGATGTTATCGCTGTTGCACGCCACGAAGCCCACATCAGTATTTCTGCGCAAGTACTTCAGGAGCTTGCAGCCGTTCGCGCACATATTGACGTGCTGGCCTCAGCAGATACGCCGGTCTATGGAATTTCCACTGGCTTTGGAGCATTGGCCACTCGCCATATTGCTCCTGCAGATCGGGCCAAGCTACAACGTTCTCTGATCCGTTCCCACGCTGCCGGGATGGGCGATCCGGTGGAGCGCGAAGTGGTCCGAGCCTTGATGTTCCTTCGCGCAAAGACTCTGGCCTCCGGTCGCACGGGCGTTCGCCCCGTAGTTCTGGAAACTATGGTTGCACTGCTCAATGCGGGCATCACCCCTGTGGTTCGTGAATACGGCTCCCTGGGTTGCTCCGGTGATCTGGCCCCGCTTTCACATTGCGCGTTGGTTCTCATGGGCGAAGGCGAAGCCACTGACCGATCCGGCGTGCGACGTCCTGTGCCAGAACTTCTTGCCGAAGCTGGCATCACCCCAGTTGAATTGGCAGAGAAGGAAGGACTGGCACTAGTCAACGGCACCGACGGTATGCTCGGCCAACTACTGATGGCCCTTGCCGATCTGGAAGAGCTCGCCGACGTTGCCGATGCCACCGCCGCCATGAGCGTGGAAGCCCAAATGGGTACCGCCCAAGTATTCCGAGCAGAACTCCACGAAGCATTGCGCCCCCATCCGGGTCAGGGCCGGAGTGCAGCCAACATGTACGCGTTCCTAGCTGACTCCCCCATCGTCAATTCGCACCGCGAAGGTGACGGACGAGTCCAGGACGCCTATTCGCTGCGCTGTTCACCACAGGTGACCGGTGCCGTGCGAGATACCATCACCCACGCCCGACTCGTTGCCACCCGTGAACTGGCCGCCGCCATCGACAATCCTGTCGTTCTACCCAGCGGCGAAGTCACCTCGAACGGCAACTTCCACGGTGCACCCGTGGCCTACGTCCTGGACTTCTTGGCAATTGCCGTAGCCGACTTGGGCTCCATCGCCGAACGTCGCACGGACCGGATGCTTGATCCTGCACGTTCTCGCGATCTTCCGGCTTTCCTTGCTGATGATCCCGGAGTGGATTCGGGCATGATGATTGCCCAGTACACCCAGGCCGGGTTGGTTGCGGAGAATAAGCGTCTTGCCGTGCCAGCCAGCGTCGATTCCATTCCTTCTTCTGCAATGCAAGAGGACCATGTCTCCCTTGGCTGGCACGCGGCCCGCAAGTTGCGGACTTCGGTGGCCAACTTGCGCCGTATCCTCGCGATTGAAATGCTGATCGCTTCTCGCGCGCTTGACCTCCGTGCCCCGCTTCAACCAGGTGCAGCCACCGGAGCCGTCCTCGAATTGCTGCGCACTAAGGTGGCAGGTCCTGGCGAAGACCGTTTCTTGTCCGCTGAATTGGAAGCCGCGTACGAATTGCTGGCTAGCGGCCAAGTTCATCAAGTGCTTGAAGCGCACCTACCGGCATAGCAATAGGGCTGCGGTTGTGATTTCCACCGAGGAGCAGTTTCCCGGAAGCAAAAAGCGTAAACTTGATTACCGGGAAACTCCCTACCTCTTGTGAAAGAAACTTCTTATGCAACGCACCATGTTCAAGTCCAAGATCCACCGGGCTACCGTAACTCAAGCCGACCTGCACTATGTCGGATCAGTAACCGTGGACTCCGATTTGCTGGCCGCATCGGACATCTTGCCCGGAGAACTGGTGAGCATCGTGGACATCACCAACGGTGCGCGTTTGGAAACCTACACCATCGCAGGCGAACCTGGCAGTGGCGTCATTGGCATTAACGGCGCAGCAGCGCACCTGGTTCATCCCGGCGACCTGGTCATCCTGATCAGCTATGCGCAGATGGAAGATGCCGAGGCCCGCAACTACGTCCCTAGTGTGGTTCATGTGGATGCCGATAACCGCATCATCCACCTCGGTGATGACCCTGCCGAGGCAATCGCCGCGGATGTACAGACTCCCCCGTTTGCACAGCTGCGTAGTCACTAACCACTAACGCGCATCAGCTGGATAAGCCCAACGGCTTCATGGCAATGGTTCCCATTGCCATGAAGCCGTTTTTGCATCAAAAGAGAGTCGAGACCCTATAGTTGGCAGTCCGTTTCGGGGCATCCCTGCCAGGTCTTGGAGAAGTAACCGACAATCTGCAAGGTGTGCCGAAGCGGGTAGAACTCGTCGACGCCACCATGTATGGCTTTCGCTGCTTCTTCCACCGCAAGTTCGACAAAGCGGCAGACTTCGTCGTAGTTCCATACCGCTGCAGTTAGTCTGATCAGTTCCGGATGAGTCAGCATGCGGGTGGGTTGCAGGCCGATATCGATTAATGTGCTGAAGACGAAGTCTTCGGTCAGCTCATGATCATCGCCGCAATCGCACCATTTGATGCCGCGGCTAGGCATATCCCAAGCATCTACAGACGAACGGGAGGAATTCAACCAATCGGGAAGGCTTCCTTCTGAACCGGTATCCTGTGCCATCGTCATCGCCGCCTTTCTTTTCTATCAGCTGTGCCCAATGTAAGGGGCGGCTCCGACATTTTGGACGTGTAGACTCCCTGATTGCTGCCTGATGCGCTTAGGGTTGGCATAGTTCAAGTGATCAGACGATAAGCCAATTACAGGCCAAAATTGCTTCAGGAGTTTTCCATGAACACGCGGTCCCACCCGGATACCAGTGATGGAGCAGCGCACCGTCAGTGGAACGAATTGCTCCAAGAAATGCGTGTCATGCAAACTGGCGTACAAATCCTCGCTGCGTTCTTGGTAGTGCTGCCGTTCCAGGCACGTTTCAATATGCTCAGCGGAACCGATGAAATCATCTACATTGTTCTTTTGACCGCGGCAACACTGCTCATCTTGTTGATGATCACCCCAGTCGCAGTTCACCGATTTTTCTTCGGCCAACGGCTCAAGGAACAGACCGTCAGCCTAGGACATGCCGTGCTGAAGATAGTGGGAATCGGTGTTGGGCTGTTGGTCTCTGGCTGTGTCTGGTTTGTCCTGCAGGTGCTGTTCGGCTGGCAACTGGGTGCCTCCGTTGGTGGCGGGCTAGTCGTCGTGACCTTGTTCCTGCTTCTGGCGTTGCCACGCATTCTGCTTCCGGATCACGCGAAAGATGATGATTAATCTGCGCTAGCTGCAGTTCATCCGGTCCACTTGCCTGAGCATCAGCTTCATCGGAAAGGTCCTGATCGCTCTGGGCAGCCAGCGGGTGGCGAAGCGTACAAAAGTAATTGTCCTGTTGTTACGCCGGAGGACCTTCTCACTGAGTTCAAACCCGAACGCCTCGCGCACCACTTCCGGCAGCTGCGCGACAGTGACATCACGCATGAGCGGCAAGCCAGCGCGAATCCACCACGGCGCATGAGTCGCGTTGAAAAGCTCGTCGGCAAGTTGGCGGGATTGGCCAGTCACTCTCATTGTTACGAGCGTCTTTTCCAGATAAAGATCAAAATCGCGGAGCGTTGCGGGCCAAGAACCTGCCGGCATTTGCAGGGCATCACCCAGCAGCGAATATTGCTGATACAACAATTCATCGTGAGCAAGGTCGTCGCTCAAGATCTGCTCCGCGATGACTCGTGCCGAGTCAAAGAGAGTAGCGGCCACCCACAATTGCAGTCGCGGGTCTAGCGCCGAATAGGCTGGAGTTCCCGTGGCGTCATTGCGGGTTCCCCGAACATCCTGATGCGCCTTGTTGACGTAGTCAATCATGGTGCGCTGCTGCTCAGCATTGCCGTTGCTCAAGGCATAAATGTAACCGAGCGTATGCATGAGGCGACTGAGCGGGTTGCTGGCGAAGTCGGAGTGCCTGGCGATAGCGGTGCCAATTTGTGGGTGGGCTAGTTGCATCAAAATCGCTCGCCCGGCCCCGAGCAGCAATCCGGCTTCCGGGGCAACGCGGGAGAAAGCGGGTGTCTCATTGAATTTTCCAGCGTTCCGGCTCATGTTTTCGATTTTAGATGTTGTGCCTGTGCCATCTCTTTAAACAACACAGCAGATGCTCCCACGTCCTTTGCGACGTGAGAGCATCCACCGTGTCTGCTGAAGCTACTTCCCTACTTTGTTGCCGAGGTGAACATCGACGGCTGAAGCTCAGTGACCTTCAATGACTTCACCTTCGCGGTGCCACCGTTGGCGAAGACGCCAAGCTGGTCGGCCCCTGCGTGAGGGAAGACCTGGTCGGTCAAGGTTCGCTGGCCATTTTGAGCGAAGACTTCTACCGATGAACGATCCAGGTAAACGCGCAGGGTCACCTCGCCGTTGCTGTTCAGCTGCACCGGCATTTCTTCCACCGAAGCAAAGGCCGGGTGGAATCCGATATTGCCCGAGTTATTGCGGTCGACATAGACCTTCTTGCTCTCCGCGTCGTAACCGATCACTGTGGAGCTGGTGGCATCGCCATGAACTGTAATGCCCGAGGTTTTGGCCGTGCCCGGATCAAGGACAAGATCAACTTGTGCGATGGAGCCTGAAGCTTGCTGTGGCAGCGTGCGCGCTCCATCCGTGATGGACTTGTTCTGTTCCATGTATTTTGGCTTGCCGCCAAGCTTGCTGATCTGTGGCACTGGTGCCTGGGTAATCCGGGGGCCTTGGGCCGTCTGCGTCAGTCCGACCTTGCGGGGCAAGGACATGGCGCTACGCCATGGGTTGGTAGGAATGTCGTTGGCGTAATCCCAGTTGTTCATCCAGCCAAGCATGATGCGCTGATCCTGCGGCATGTTCGCAAAGGACACCGATGCGTAGTAGTCGCGTCCGTAGTCCAACCAGTCGTACTGTTCCAGCGACGATTGTGCCGCAGTGTCGGACTGGCTGAACTCGTCAGCGAGGATGTGCCCCCAACCTTCCTTGTTGTTGTCAACGATCTCAATTTGAGCTTGCTTACCAGCGAATTCCTTCACATTCCATGAAGAGAAGTCCAGGCTCTCGGAATCCGCGCCGGTGGCCGTGCGCACCGTCTTGTTATCCACGACAAGGTTGACGGTGGTTTCATCCGAGCGCGGAACAACTTGTTCGTCCGTCTGCACAAGGTTATCCAGCGTCAGATGGCCCCAGCCGCCGGTAGCCTGGTCCACAACACGGATCTGGGCTTTTTGTCCTGCATAGCTGGCAGTGTCGAAGGACTTCCAGTTCATCGCGCCGGCGTTGTCGCCTGCCAGGGACTGGACAACTTCGCCGTTGATCAGGAGCTGGACTTCAAGTTTTTGGCTTGGATCGTTGCGTCGGTGTCCGCCACCGATCAGCATGCCGATATGTTGTTTGGCGATGGTGAATTCTGGTGATGTGGCAGTGCCCATCAGGTCGTCACCGCCACCGCCGGCTTCCCACGTGTTGATGACGTGGGTACCGATGGCCATGTTGCCACCTCTGGCGAATGGCAGATTTTCGGGAACCAAGTTGCCGGTGCCAGTCCAGCCGAAGTCCGAGAGGTGCGAGCCTTCGGGAACTTCGAACCCGTCGAAGAGCAGCTCGCCAGCTGGGGCCTTGTTATCCCGCTTGTCGCTGACGCGTGGATGTTTGCCTCCACCGACCAAGAAGTTCAGGTAGTCGTGGTCTACGGTGAACGGATCGGAGAGCATGTTGCCTGTTGGCTGGTCAAAGCCGAGGAAAGAATTCACCAGTCCTGCGCCCTTGTAGCCGGTGACTTCTTGTTGTCCCGGAACGGTTCCGGCCACCGGCTTGTTGCCGAAGGGGCCGGCTTGATCGCTGTTCGGATCATTGGTGACGGTCCAACCGTCATAGGTTCCATCGTTAAAGCCGGCCAGCGATTTGCCTTCGGGCATGGTAGGAGCCGGTTTGGTGGATTCTGAGGTGAAAGTCGTTCCATCAAAGTCACCGACAAAGTACTGCCCGGCGGAACCACCGGAGACTCCGCCAGGATTCATGTTGATGACCATGACCCACTTGACGTTGCTCGGGTCACCATCGACTGCCAGCGGGAACAGATCCGGGCATTCCCAGATGCCACCGGTAGCATTGGCCGGCCCGAATTCACTGAGTTTGGTCCAGTCCTTGAGGTTCTTGGACTTATAGAGCACGGCCTTGTGATCAGTGGCTTCCACCGCTGTCATCACCCAGTAGCCTTGTCCGTCCTTACCCGTGTACCAGAAGACTTTGGGGTCGCGGAAGTTCGCTGAGTTACGGTTCACCACCGGATTGTTCTCGTATTTGGTCCAGGTCTGTCCGTCATCCAGGCTGTAGGCCAATGACTGCGCCTGCAGTCCGGAGTACTTGGAGCCTGCCTTGTATGCGCTGGTGTAAATGGCGATCAGCGGCGGGTTCTTGGCTGTGCCGAGTCCGGAGGTGTTGTTCTTGTCCACCACCACGCTGCCCGAAAAAATGTCTTCTTCCGCATTGCCGGTAATGGCCAATGGCTGTTGCTCCCAGTGCACGAGGTCTTTGGACGTTGCGTGTCCCCAGGACATGTTTCCCCAGACGTTGCCTTGGGGATTGTGCTGGAAGAACAGGTGGTAGACGCCCTTGTAAAAGACCATTCCGTTGGGATCATTCATCCAGTTCTTCTCTGGCGTGAAGTGAATTCCCGGACGGTAGGTTTCGTCTCCTGGAGCGGCGGCCGACGCAGGCAGAGCGCTGACTATACCCACCCCCAAGCACAAGCTGGCAACGGTGACAAGCGAGATGGATTTCTTGGTTCGAGCAGTACATTGAGGCATTGCTTGGACTCTCTGATTGAAGGGCGACGTTGTAGACAACGTTGTCGACAGCATGGACTGTAGGCGAAGTCCAGCAGACAATTCAAGAGTTCAAAACAAGTATTATTTTTACAGGTCAAACAGTATTTTAGGCATCACAAATAGCCCCGCCAGCATTCGTTGACGAGGCTCCTTTCGCACCCATTAGGAGTTACTCGACCGGACGCAGCCAGGTCAGCTGCGAGGCATCTCCTTCAATATGTTCGGTGAGCTCAGTGTTGAACACCGCACCGTAGTCGGCAGTGATATGTTCTTGGAAGGCTTGCTCATCGACATAAATTTCAAAGACGAAGTATTCGCGGGGATGCTCTTCGCGTACGTAGGGCAGGAAGAGGATATTCCCGGGCTCCTCGCGAACCTTTTGGGCTAATTCGTTCATCATTTCTGCGACGCGCGTTTCACTGCCTTCCTTGACGGTGAATTCTGCATACAGGGTCTTTTGTTCCATGGAACTTCCTTCCAACAAGCGGTTGAGTGACTAATGTGCGGGCGGGATCTCTCCGGAGCCTCGGATGATCATGGTGGTTTCAACAATGTAGGTTTTCGGCGGCTGAGTATCGCCTTCGATTCTTGCCACGAGCCGCTCGGCCGCAAGCGCACCAATCTTCTCAGGGTGCTGAGCAATCACGGTGACACCTGGATCCACCATGTCCGAGAGCGTGAAATCATCGAACCCCACTAGGGCCACTTTGTGGTTCAGCCCAAGCTCGCGCAAGGCACGCATGCACCCGAAGGTGACCAAGTTCTGGCTTGAGAATAGTGCTGTAGGCGGGTCATCGGAGGTAAGAATGTCAATGGCAGCGAGCCTGGCAGATTCTATGTCATGCAAGTTTTCCCGCACCGGAATGCTGGACGTCGAAACACCAAGTTCACTGAGCACATCAAGGAATCCACGACGACGCTCACGGGCCGTCTGAATATCCGTGCGATCCCCAAGGTAGGCGATCTTCCGATGGCCAATCTCGAACAGATGCTTGGCCGCCTTGGCACCGCCGACGGCGTTATCCGTCACTACTGCGTCAGCCTTGAGCCCCGCCGGCTCGCGGTCAATGAAGACCACCGGCAGGTCTCTGGAATGCTCCGGGATCACGTGCGCCTGATTAGCGGCAATCGGGGTGAGCACCATGCCGTCCACACGACGACCAAGGAACGCGCGCACCATGGATTCTTCGCGCTCTGGCTCATCATCCAGGCTAGCCGCAAAAACCGCCACACCCCTTAGGCTCAGGGCATCTTCCATAGCTCGATGGATTTCAGCACTAAAAGGGTTGGACACGCTTGGCAGCAGTAGTCCGACCGTCTGGGTCCTCCGACTCGATCTGCGCAGGCTTCCTGCCGTGACGTCCAGTTCATAGTTCAGCTGCTTGGACGCCAAAAGTACTTTTTCGCGAGTTGCCTCGGAAACACCGGACTCCTCGTTCATGACGCGTGAAACCGTCTTAATACCAACACCGGCCAAAGCGGCCACATGTCGCATAGTTGGGCGGGTATTGGCCCCACCGACGACACCGGGTTTTGACATCGTTGTCAAATCTTTTCTTCTTTCTATTGACTACGGGTTGTGATCCAGCTTACATTCTACATGATTACGTTGTCAGGGCATCAGAGATGTCCACTCGCAAAGGAGCACCACATGGCAAGTTTCAGCACTCGTCGCACCCGCACCACCCGCATGTTGGCAGCAGGTGCAGTCTTGGGGCTCGCAGCCCTGTCGCTCTCGGCTTGTTCCGGCGGATCATCATCCCATGCATCGGCCGACGGCGATATCGGCGTATCCCTGATCGTGAAGACCACCACCAACCCATTCTTCGTTTCCATGCAAGACGGTGCCAAGAAGGCAGCAGAAACCGACGGCGTCGACTTGAAGCTGGCCGCCGGCAAGTCTGATGGTGATGAAGCCACCCAGATCCAGGCCATCGAAAACGCCATCTCCGACGGCGACAAGGGAATCTTGATCACCCCTAACGGTCCATCAGTCGTCGACGCACTGAAGAAAGCCCGCGACGCTGGCCTGTACGTCATTGCACTAGACACCCCACCAGACCCAGCTGACGCCGCCGATATCACTTTCGCCACCGACAACTTCGCTGCTGGCCAGCAGATCGGCCAGTGGACCGCCGAAAAGTTGGACGGCAAGAAGGCCGTCATCGGACTGGTTGACCTCTTCGACGACAAGCTGGTTTCCGTGGACTACGCCCGCGACCAGGGCTTCTTGAAGGGCATGGGCATCGACACCGCCGATGAAATGAAGAACGGCGATGAAGCCAAGTCCGGCAAGTACACCGGAGGCAAGGGCGGCGACTACGAAATCGCCGGCAACCAAGCGTCCCAGGGCGCTGAAGACGGCGGCCGTACCGCCATGGAAACCCTGCTGGCAGCCAACCCGGACATCAACGTGGTTTACACCATCAACGAACCAGCAGCCGCCGGCGCCTACGAAGCACTGAAGTCCGCTGGCAAGGACAAGGACACCTTGGTGGTTTCCATCGATGGCGGCTGCTCGGGCGTGAAGAACGTTCAGGAAGGCATCATCGATGCCACCGCTCAGCAGTACCCGGTAAAGATGGCCGAGCTGGGCGTCAAGGCCATTTCCGATATGGCTAAGTCCGGCGAGAAGCCCAAGACCAGTGAAGGTCTGGACTTCTTCAACACCGGCAGCAAGCTCGTGACCGAAGAAAAGGTCAGCGGCGTGGACAGCATCGATGCTGCCGAAGCTTCAAAGATCTGCTGGGGCAAATAGCCTCCTAGATCCATCGACACTCACCAACGAAGATCAGGATTTATCGTGACTCAGCAAAAGACCGCCAGCCCTCCGAGCACTAGGAAGGGCGACCTGGCAGAAGAATTCCTTGACCGGCAGACCACGCTCGGAAAAGTACGCCAAGCCCTGCACCGCTACCCTGCACTGAGCCCAGCACTGGTGCTGATTGTCTCGGTCATCGTTTTCGGGCTTCTGAACGAACGCTTCCTTCGCGTAGAAAACCTGTCGCTGATCACTCAGCAGGTCTCGGTCGTGGGCACCATCGCCATCGCCCAGACCCTGGTAATCCTCACCGCGGGCATTGACCTCTCGGTGGGTGCAGGCATGATCCTGGCATCCATGGTGATGGCACAATTGGCCGTGAACAACGGCATTTCAGGGGTTATCGCGTTGCTTGTTGGCCTGCTGACCGGGTTGGCCACCGGGGCTATCAACGGCTTCTTGGTCACCAGGTTCAAGCTGCCACCGTTTATCGTCACCCTCGGAACGCTGAACGTCTTCGTGGCATTGACCTTGCTCTACTCGAATGGTGCCACCGTTCGCGGTAGCGATATGCCAGACCTGTTGACCTGGACCGGGCACACCTTCCCTATCGGTTCGGTGCGTATCTCAACCGGTGTCATCGTGATGCTGGCGCTCTACCTGGTGATCGCCTACATCCTGGGCAAGACCGCCTGGGGTCGCCACGTGTATGCCGTGGGTGATGACAAGGAAGCTGCCCGCTTGGCAGGTATTCCAGTGAACAAGGTGCTCATGAGCGTCTACCTCGCCGCCGGTTCAGTCCTGGCCATCTGTGCCTGGCTGCAGATTGGCCGCACCAACTCGGCCAGCCCGAACGCGGGCTTGGATTTGAATCTCGATTCCATCACCGCCGTGGTGATCGGCGGAACCAGCCTCTTCGGTGGCCGCGGTTCGGTGTGGGGCACCCTGCTCGGTGCACTGATCGTCGGTGTCTTCCGCAACGGCCTGTCCCTAGCTGGCCTGGACGTGCTCTACCAAACCCTAGCCGTTGGCATCCTGATCATCGTTGCTGTGTCCGTCGACCAGTGGATTCGAAAGGCGAAGTCATGACCATGACTGAATCAATTACTCCAGAAGTAGAAACCCGCCAACCCATTCTGCGGGCCCGCAACCTGGTGAAAACCTTCGGCCGCGTGGTTGGCCTGGATGGTGTGAGCCTGGACCTGTACCCCGGCGAAGTGCTAGCGGTCATCGGCGACAACGGTGCCGGCAAGTCCACCTTGATCAAGTGCCTGACCGGCGCAGAAATCCCGGATTCCGGTGAGCTCTATGTTTCCGGGGAGCAGGTTTCCTTCAAGCGTCCGCAGGATGCGCGAGCCCACGGCATTGAAACCGTATACCAGAATCTGGCAGTCTCCCCCGCCTTGGATGTTGCCTCCAACTTGTTCTTGGGCCGCGAAATCCGCAAGCCGGGGCTGCTGGGCAGCGTATTGCGAATGCTCGATAGCAAGGGCATGCGCAAGCAGGCTCACGACGAGCTGACCCGACTAGGTATCTCCACCTTGCAGGATGTCACCGTTCCGGTGGAGAACCTCTCCGGCGGTCAGCGCCAGGCGGTGGCCGTTGCTCGCGCGGCAGCCTTCGGTTCCAAGGTTGTGGTCCTCGATGAGCCGACCGCAGCATTGGGTGTGCGCGAATCCAACCAGGTGCTTCAGCTGGTTCGGGACTTGCGTGAACGAGGCCTGCCGGTGATCTTGATCAGCCACAATATGCCCCACGTTTTTGATGTGGCTGACCGGATTCACATCCAGCGTCTGGGCAAGTGCGCGGCCACCATCACCCCGCAGTCGCACAGCATGACCGATGCGGTGGCGATCATGACCGGTGCCGCCACCGCCTAAGGACGGCTAACGCCCGGCCCTATTCATGGGCACTGTGCACAGAAGAACATTTCGTGCCCAGTGCCCATTTCTCCGTCATTTTGCCCAGAACAACACAACACGTCGCACGGTAAAGAGATCACTGATGAATACCACCAGCCCGCACACTGATTCCCACTCGATCCTGGTGATCGGCGAAGCACTCATCGACATTGTCGAGCGCGAGCAAGGGAGCATCGCTCACCCTGGCGGTTCACCTGCCAATGTAGCCTTTGGCTTAGGCCGGCTCGGCGTTGATACCGGGCTGCTCACTGCGCTCGGTGATGACGAGTTCGGCTCACAAATCCAGAAGCATTTGAGCACGGCTGGCGTGAAGCTTCTCCCCGGGTGCTTGAATCTGGAACGCACTGCTTCGGCGACTGCGGTACTGGCTGCCGATGGCTCGGCCCGCTACGAATTTGATATCACGTGGGACCTTGCGCCACACACACTGAATCCCATGCCAAAGATCGTCCATGCCGGATCAATCGCCACCTTCCTAGAGCCTGGCGCTGAGGCGGTAGCATCGCTATTGAACCAGGCCAAGGGCCACGCCTTGGTCACGTATGATCCGAACATTCGGCCTGCTTTGGTGGGCGAACACGATCAGGCGCTGGCGACGTTTGAACGTACCGCTACCTTGTGCGATGTGGTGAAGCTCAGCGACGAAGATGCGCACTGGCTGTACCCTGGCATTGGTCTGGAACAGGTTGTCAGTTCGATTCTTGCTCTGGGTCCTTCCTTAGTCGTGCTCACCCGCGGGGCCGACGGCGCCACACTGTGCACTGCAAAAGACCGAGTACAGATTCCCGCGGTACGCAGCGAAGTAGCCGACACCATTGGTGCCGGCGATTCATTCATGTCTTCACTGCTTTACGGCTTACTGCCCCATCAGACGACCACACTGTCCGAAGCAGAGTTGGATATCCTCGGTCGCAGGGCGGTGGCAGGAGCTGCCCTAGCTGTTCGACGTTCTGGTGCAATGCCGCCAACTCTTGAAGAGCTCGCGGCACTCATGGAAGGGCAAAACCTTTCCAAGGCCTCGGCGATCGGCGGCTAACTTCTCATAGTCAAAAGCCACCCACAACGCTCGCTGTTGCGAGCACTGTGGGTGGCTTTTTGATTCCGCGGCAGATGAAGCTATTCAGCTCCTGTTGCCGGAACCAAGTCTTCAAGAGACAGCCTTATAACGTTGAGACTTGAACAAACTACGGAAGTACTAGTCAGTGTGCGGCTCCACTTCTTGATGTAAGACAATAAGTTTTGTAGCCATGCTTCATGACCTCCCCCCTTGGTTCCAGCCACCCGCCGCTCCTGCCGGCTTGGTTTTACTCGATCCATATGTCCGAATCTTCAATGTCTGACTATCGGCAAGTGAGTTGGGAGCAAAAAGATGACTGTATGAGGGACCGGATGTTCCGAGGAGTCACGAAGAATTAAAAGGCAACTCCGCAACGCAGAATCACATTGGCATAGGGTGTTGATTCACCGGTGCGGACGATGACCTTAGCTGCCGACAGTTCTGCTTTGAGCTCTTCGTGAGAGATGAATCCGGGTTCCAGTCCCTTGCTCTCGCAGAGCTGCTGGACTGATCCGCCCTTCGATTCGGTAGCCAAGGTGCTGTGCTCGATCACCATATTGCGGGCCAGCACATCAAGTACCTGCTCGAAGCTGAGCAATCCCTGAACCAAAGCCAAGTCGATGACCACAGGTCCTTCAGGAATCGGCAGGCCACAGTCCGCGATGACTACGCTATCGGTGTGCCCGCAGGTGGCCAGCGCACCTAATAATGGCGCGTTGAGAATTTCGGATTTGAGCACGAAGGCTTCCTTTTAATCTTGCTTAGTGAATAGTTTTAGAGGTTCTCAAGTGAGCGTGGGTAGGAAGCCTGAGCACCGTGAGCTTGCACGGTCATCGCCGCGAACTTGCCAGCGAACACTGCGGCTTGGGCGAGGTCCTCCCCCTGCGCCAGCCGAGCTGCTACCGCGCCAGTGAAGGCATCTCCGGCACCGGTAGTGTCCACTGCTTTGACCTTTACAGCCGACAGCTGCTGAATTTCCGAGCCCTGCTCAGCGACCAAGCAACCGTTGGCGCCGAGGGTAATGACCAACGAAGCCAGTCCGTGCTCCATCAGCTTTTGGGCAATTACCGGTTCAGCCTCGGTGGAGATGGTTTCGCTGCCATCGAGCTGTGCCAAGATCAGCGCGGCTTCGTGTTCGTTGACCACCAAAGGGTTGGCCTTAAGCAGGTACTCGCGATCCAACTCGATCACCGGTGCCAAGTTCAGCACGATCCGATCCGTGGCAGCATCCATGGCGGCTTTGATGCCCGAGGCTGGGATCTCACCCTGAAGCACGAGAATTCCGTCGATAGCTCCGGCGGCCTTGACTGCTTCGTCGGTCACGGTTGAATTTGCTCCCGAGACCACGGCAATGGAGTTCTCCGCCCCGGAATCTACTTGGATGATGGCTACCCCGGTGGGTTCTACACTGCGAGCCACGCGGTCAAGCTTGACCCCGGCCTCATCTAGTTGGCCCAGAGCTACCTCAGAATGAGAATCCTTGCCTACGGCACCGATGAATTCGGTAACTGCCCCGGCCAATTGCGCGGCCAATGCCTGGTTGGCACCCTTGCCGCCGGGTGAGAGCCGGTAGGAATCTGCCAGCACAGTTTCTCCGGGTCCGGGCAGACGTGCCATCAGCGCGGTGATGTCCACGTTGCTTGAGCCCACGATGGTGACCTGGATATCCTGCTGCATAGTAAGTCCTTCTCGTTCTCTTCTCCCGGCGGCCAATGGGTGCCGGTGCCTTGAATTGATACTGCTAAATGAAGATTACTCGCCCGCGTAATCGGCGATGTTCTTCTGGTCCACGGTGTCCACCGCAACCTGCACGTTGGCTTCAACTTCTTCGCCGTTGATGGACTTGGAGAGCATCTGTACCGACTGCTTGCCCAGTTCAGCTGGGTTCTGTGCGATGGTGGCCACCAGGGTGCCTGCTAGTACTGCTTTGAATCCGTCATCGGTGCCGTCGAAGCCAACAACTTTGACGTCCTTGCCTGCCTTGTCATCCAGGGCCTGGATAGCACCGAGGGCCATTTCATCATTCATAGCCAAGACGCCCACGGCGTCAGGGTTGGACTGCATCAGGTTGGTGACCACGTCCAGTGCTTCGGCACGGTCGAAGTTTGCGGTCTGCTTGGAGACTACCTCGATGTCCTTGAACTCCTTCAGGCCCTTGGTGAAACCTTCACCGCGTTCGTTGGTTGCCGAAGCGCCTGGTACACCTTCGAGCACAATGATCTTGCCCTTGCCGTCGATGGCTTCAGCCAATGCCTTAGCTGCCTGCTCGCCGCCAGCCACGTTATCCGAGGCAACGAAAGAAGCAATCTTGGTGTCGCCCACTGCGCGGTCCACGGCAACGATCGGCAGGTCGGCCTTGACCACTGGGGCCAGGCCAGCTTCCGCGGTTTCGGTGTCGACGGCGTTGATGATCACACCGGCCGAACCATTGGTGGCAGCGGTAGCCAGCTGGTTCGCCTGGGTGGCGGAGTCGTTCTGTGCGTCAACGACCGACAGGTTGATGCCCTGTGCGTCGGCTTCCTTCTGGGCGCCATCACGCAGGTCAACGAAGAATGGGTTGTTCAGGGTGGACACTGCCAGGGTCATCGATGCGCCGTCGGCTGCGCTCTCGCCGCGGTTGCAGGCCGCCAGCGAAGCGGCGAGCCCCAGGGAGAGGGTGATGGCGGCGGTGGTGCGAATCATTTTTTTCATGGGATGTTCTCCTTTGAACAAGGGTGGTTAGTGAAGGGAATTAGTGCTTGACGTTCTTGCGGCGCAGCACGTCGAAGCCGACGGCAATCGCGATCACGGCGCCGATGACGACCTGCTGCCAGAAAGCTGAAACCGAGAGCAGGTTCAGGCCGTTGCGGATCACAGCCAAGACCAGGGCACCGATCAGGGTGCCGGAGATGCGGCCGACGCCGCCGGAGAGCGAGGCTCCACCGATGACTACCGCCGCGATGGCATCCAATTCATAGCCGGAGGCCAAGGTTGGCTGGGCTGAATCCAGGCGGCCGGCCAAGATCATGCCCGAGAGGGCTGCGAACAGTCCGGAGATCACGAAGACGGTAACCAGCACGCGCTTGACCGGGATGCCCGAAAGGCGTGCAGCTTCGGTGTTGCCACCTACTGCGAAGGCGTTTTTGCCGATGACGGTGCGGTTGAGCACGAAGGCCGCGAGCAGACCGGAGACCAGCAGGATGATGATGGGCATCGGGATCGGGCCCAGGTCATCGCCCAGCCAAGACACCGAAGAACTGGTGGAAATCGGACGGCCATCGGAGATGACCAGGGTTAGGCCGCGCACCACGGTGAGCATGGCCAGCGAGGCGATGAAGGTCGGCAACTTGCCGTAGGCGCTCATCGCACCGGTCACCCAACCCGACAGGGCACCAACGGCCAGACCGATGGGAATGGACAATCCGTCAGGAAGACCCGCGGTGGTGATGGCGTAGGAGGAACCCATCGCGGAAAGTGCTGCCACCGAACCTACCGAGAGGTCGATGCCAGCGGCCACGATCACGAAGGTCATGCCGAAGGCCATCACGGCGATGGTGGAGACCTGGATGCCGATGTTCAGCAGGTTCGGCCCGGTCAAAAAGCGCGGGGTGGCGATAAAAAGTGCCAGGCAAAGGATGACCAGGCCCACCAGAGCGCCGTTATTGGCCAGGAATGCCTTGAAGTCGAAGCCCTTCTTCGGGGCAGTAGCTACGCTGCTCATTTACTTGATTCCCATTTCTTCTTCACGATGCACATTGCTGATGGCCAGGGCCATAATGGCGTCCTGGGTTGCTTGATTGGTGGCCAGTTCCCCGGCGATGCGTCCCTGGCTCATCACCACGACGCGGTCTGACATGCCCATGACTTCGGGCAGTTCACTGGAGGCCATCAACACGCAGCCTCCGGAGGCAGTGATCTCATTGATCAGTTCGTAGATCTCCACCTTGGCGCCGACGTCCACGCCTCGGGTCGGCTCATCGAGCAGCAGCACCTTAGCGCCTGCGGTGAACCATCGGCCGAACACTGCCTTCTGCTGGTTGCCACCAGACAGGGAGCGGATCGGTGCATCGATACTGCTCATGCGGATGCGCAGGCGTTCGGCGACCTTTTGTGCCCGGGCCTTCTGCCCCTTGCGGTCCACCAGCCCGTTTTTCGAGGTGGCAGCCAAGGTGGCGTAGCCGATGTTCTCGGCTACCGACGCGTCCAAGACCAAGCCTTGGGTTTTGCGGTCTTCGGGCACGTGGCCGATTCCGGCGCGGGTTGCGGCTGCAACGTCAAAGCTGGCTAGTTTCTTGCCCGCGACCTTGACGGTTCCCGAGTTGTACTTATCTGCTCCGGCAATGGCGCGGATCAGTTCGGTGCGTCCAGCGCCCATCAGCCCGGCCAGTGCCACAACTTCTCCGGGGCGAACCTCAAGGGAAATGTTTTTCAGTCGGTCATCGCTGAGGTTTTCAACGCTCAGCAGTGGCTGGTCACCAGGCTCGGTGGCTACGCGCGGGAACTGGGCATCGATGTCCCGGCCAACCATGAGCCGGACCAGTTCGTTTTCATCGGTGTCCGCGGGGACGGTGGCGATGAATTTTCCATCGCGCAACACGTTCACGTAGTCGCCGATCGCTGCGATCTCATCAAGGTGGTGGCTGATGAAGACCATGCCAACTCCTTGGCTTTTCAGCTGGTTGACCACACCGAACAGGTGCTCGATCTCGGTGGTGGTCAGCGCCGCGGTAGGTTCGTCTAAGACCAGCACGCGGGCATCCAGGCTCAAGGCCTTGGCGATCTCCACCAACTGTTGCTGGGCCAATCCCAGTTCTCCCACCGGCGTGTTCACTTCAAGGTCGAGTTCCAGCTTGGCCAACGCGTCGCGGGCAATCTTGCGCATGGCCTGACGATTGATGATGCCAAATTTGCGTGGTACGCGGCCCAGAGTGATGTTCTCGGCGATGGTCATCGACGGAACCAGGTTCAGTTCCTGGTGGATCGTGGCGATGCCCAAGGCTTCAGAGGTCTTGGTATCCCGGATCCGCACGGGCTGGCCCTTGAACAGGATCTGTCCGGCGTCGGGTTCATGGACACCTGCGATCATCTTGATCAGGGTGGACTTGCCCGCTCCGTTTTCGCCGAGCAGTACCGAGACTTTTCCTGCGTGCACCTCAACGGTGACGTCGTCGATGACCTGTACCGGGCCAAAGGACTTGCAGACCTTGTCGAGGACCAGCAGAGCGTCGTTACTCATTCTTGTTCCTTCCATCACCTAGGCTCCGGCTACTTCCGGAGCTGGGGCAAGGGATGCCCGAGCGGTGAATTGGCTGATAAATTCTTGGGGTTCTGGCTCGTTGCCGGCCATCACCGATTGCAGTGCAGTGACTGCTGCCCGGCCCATCGCGCGCAGGTCGTGGCTGATGGTGGCAATCGGTGGATGGTGCATGAGCATCGCGTCGACCTCATCAAAGGCGATCACCGAAAGTTCTTGGCCCACTTTGATACCCGCCTCGCGCCAAATGGTTAGCGCGCCCATGGCCATCGGCGCATCGGCGATGATCACTGCAGTGGGCTGCGATTCATGTTCCAGCAACCACCGCGCTCCTTGGGCGCCGGAAGCTGCCTGGAAGTCACCGGCAAAGTGCAGGTTCTGATCCGTGCCCAGGGCGTTGGCCATGAGTGCCGCGTCAAAGGCGTGGTGACGTTCACGAGCGGTGGAGGCGTGTGCCGGTCCACCAAGGAATGCGATGCGCCGGTGGCCCAAGGCCTTGAGCTTGCCAATGGCTTCATTCAGGGCGTCGGCACTGGATGCCGTGATTGAAGGAATGTTCAGTTGTGGCAGGGTGCGGTCCACAAAAACCATGGGTGTTCCAGAAGAAATGATTCGTTGCATCATTTCGCTGGGGTGTTCAGCGTCTTCGTCCAGACCCTGTGGCACTACAATCAGGCCATCGACGCGACGTGAGAGCATTGCGGCAAGGAACTGGTCTTGCTGCTGGGTATCTTCGTTGGCGTTGCCGATGAACGTCATCATTCCGGCTTCAAGCGCTTGCTGCTCTACTGCGTGAGCGAGATCCGAGAAGTACGGGTTGCGAACATCGGAAATCAGTAGGGCGATAGTATCGGTCTTCGTGGAGCGAAGCGAGCGGGCTTGGGCGTTGGGAACAAAGCCAAGATTCTTGGCGGCTGCTTCGACTTTTTCGCGAGATTCGGCCGAGGTGGCGGAGTGCCCGGAAAGAACGCGCGAGGCGGTCGCCGAAGATACTCCGGCGGCCAGTGCCACGTCTTTTATGGTGACGGCGTTCATCGCGATAAGCCCCTTTGCTTACATGTAATCGATTCCATGGAATCGATTACACAGTTTTCACTACCTTGAAAACAATGTCAACACCGTTCCATGATTCCCGCCGCCATTGGCCATTACCCCATCTGTTGATGATGGATTTGACATGAGGATTCACGCAGAACGTAAGGCAGAGCACCTAATAATTCAGATTTAAAGTTAACCTCTTTGCCACGGCTCTTCGGCGACTTCGGTGCCACCGGGCTTCTGATCGCTAAGATGGAAAGCGTGTCGGTTAACCAGCTCTCAGATAGTGCGCAAAACTATCTCAAGATCATCTACGGACTGAGCGAATGGTCCAACGAGCCCGTAACTGCCAGTGTCATTGCGACAAAGGCTGGTATGAAACTTTCTACCGTTTCGGGTGCGCTGAGCAAATTGCGCCAGCAGGGTTTGCTGGACCACGCGCCATACGGTGCCGTGACACTCACCGCCCAAGGACGCGACTATGCAATGACCATGGTCCGCAGACACCGCCTGATCGAAACCTTTTTGGTTCAAATGCTCGGATACCGCTGGGACCAAGTGCATGACGAGGCCGAAAACCTGGAGCATGCAGTGTCGGACTTCATGGTGGCGCGCGTCGACGAAATCCTCGGCCACCCTACTCGCGACCCGCATGGGGACCCTATCCCTACCGCCGAGGGCAACATCAGTCTGCCCCAAGCAGTCTCGCTCACCGAAATCACCGACAGGTCCAAAGTCCAGGTTGAGCGAATTTCCGATGAGGACTCAGAACTACTGCAGTACTTCTCAGACCATGGGATCGTTGTCGGTGCCCAGCTCGAAATTCAACCCGGCGACGCTTTCTCCGACACCTTGCTCGTGGCTTCACCAAACTCCAGCAACGCGCTACAGCTGGGACAGCGGGCTACGAGCGCCGTCTGGGTCTCAATCATCTCTTGAGCCTTGCGATGCATCGGCCGGGAAGCTGAGCACAGTTCCAGGCCGATGCGTTATCACGATCGAGAATTAAGCCTTGACTTCCAGGTGCGCAATGAACTCCGGAATCTGAGCCACGCCATCTAGAATCACGTCATGCTCATGGGGTTCAAGAGCATCGCGCCCCAGCTCGCCGGTCAGCACTCCCACCGCACAAACTCCCGCATTTTTTGCCGCCTGAAGGTCATTCACGGTGTCACCGGCAGCGATTACCCTGCGCACATCCCGAACTCCGGTCAGTTCCATGACGCGATGAATCATGTACGGGGCAGGGCGCCCTGCGGCAACTTCGTCGGCGGTAACCACCGCATCCAGCAGTTCCCCATCGCCCACGCGCCAGTTCAGTTCAGTCAGGATCGCAGAAGCGACATCGCGAGAGAACCCTGTGGTCAACGCAATCTTGATACCTAGGGACGCGAGTTTTTCGAACGCTTCAACAACACCAGGCAGGGGTACCGGCGGATTCTGCTGGTAATACGAAAACAGCAGCTCGCGGAAACGGTCGAATGCAACGTCAACAACCTGCTCGTCGGGAACGCCACCGCCCAGCGCGATCAAGGCGGTGATGGCCTCGCGCTTCTCCGCGCCCATCCAGGCTTGGAGATTTTCCGCGGTGACTTCGGCCCCGGTCTCGAGCACGCAGTTTTTTAATGCCCGATAAACATCAGCATGCTCGTCGATGGTTGTTCCAGCCATGTCGCAAACAATCAGTTCAATCATGGTAATTCTCCTTGGGTAAAGTTAGCGGCTTTGCAGCCCCACGCTCGGCGCGCGGGTGAACCCCGCACGTTCCTCGATCGTGTTTTCAATGGTGAAGTTGGCAAGGTGTGGAAGGTATCGGTCGTCGGAATACTCCACTACTTCGCCGGCACTGGATAAGGTAATACGTCGTTCCCGCAGCAGAGGCGTACCCGCGAGTACCTCCAACAACTGGCTATCTTCATCATTGGCGGCCACCGCATCGATAATGTGTTTTCCTCGGTTCAGATCCACACCCTGTTCGCGCAAGTAGCTGAAGATTGACCCGGAATCGGTATCAAAGTCGAAGAGGAGCCGCCCTGCATCGGAAGAAAAACTTGTTCGCTCGATCATGGCTGGTGTGTCATCCAGCAGACGCAGTCGCAGTACTTGAACCACCATCGCCCCGGACTGCACCCCAAGCTGTCCAGCTACCTCTTCTGTTGCTGGCCGGCGTGCCATTTCCACAGTGCGCTGGCCTGGAGCCCGTCCCACCGAATACGCCCATTCGGTAAATGACATGAAGGTGCTGAAAGACTGCGAGCGCACGGCGTGGGCCACGACCGGAGGCTTGCCTTGACCACCGGCAATCAACCCCTCCGAACGCAGGGTAGCCAGCGCGTGGCGCACGGTCCCCCTTGAAGCATTTGCTAAGGCGCACAGCTCCGCTTCGCTGGGAATTGGTTCACCTTCACCCCATTGCCCGGAGGCAATGCGCTCGCGCAAATCTGCCGCGAGTACCTGATGCTTAGGCTGGTTCTTATTCTGAGTCACCACTTGATCATACAAGTTGAATCACGATGATTTCGAGGTATTTCCATACCTGAAGGTGAAATTTAGATTAAGAGAATCGTAGATTATTGAACTCTGTGTAAACTTGTTTGAACAAGTTGTATTTTTGCTTGAATTAGCCGGCACTGGCCACGGATGATCATTTTTGTGATCAACAAAAAGACTCCAAGCTCTTCCACCTCCCAGCCTCAGCTCACCGACGTTTTAGTTGTCGGGGCGGGCATTATCGGCCTAGCACATGCAGCCCGGGCACTCGACGCCGGCTACAGCGTCACCGTTATCGACCGTGACCATCGCGCCGTCGGCGCCTCGGTGCGTAACTTCGGCCATGCCTGTATTACCGCGCAATCCGGGGAGCTCTACGCTCTGGCCCAAACCGGCCGAGGACTATGGCTTGAATATGCCAAACGTGCCGGTTTTTGGATTTCCGAGTCCGGGGCCGTTGTGGTTGCCACCACCGACACCGAACTGCAGGTGCTCAAAGAGCTGGCCGAAGTCCGCGAACCCGGTCAGATCACCGTGCTCCAAGCCGCTGATGTCGCCAGAGTTCTAGGACGTACCAGCACCGAAAGAATTATCGGTGGCGCCCATTTGCGCGACGACCTCCGTGTGGACCCTCGCACTACCGTCGCGCAACTTGCTACCTGGCTAAACGACCAGGAAGCAGGATCCGTCCAGTGGAACACCTCCGCGTTGAGCTTCGGATCCGGAACCGTCAATCGTGCCCGCGTCGAAACCAGCCGAGGACCAATTGAGGCCGATCAGGTATTCGTATGTGTCGGTCATGACGTCGACTATCTTTTCCCACAGCTCGCCGAAGAGCATAGGATTCAACGCTGCTCGTTGCAGATGGCACGTTCCACCGCCAACCAGCCACTGGTGTTGGAGCCAGCTGTACTCACCGCCACCTCAATGCTGCGCTACGAAGCATTCGCCGAAGTTCCATCCGTAGCCAAGCTGCATGCAGAGGTCAGCCAGAGCCACCCGGAACTACTAGAAATCCAAGCCAACGTGATGTTCACCCAGCGTCCCGATGGTTCCTTCTTGCTCGGCGATTCACATTCATATGACGTGACCCAACCGCCCTTCCTAAAAGAAAGCACGTCGGCTTCGCTACTACACAACATCGCGGAACTTCTACAAGTCCCGCTGGAAATCGAGGAACGCTGGCAGGGGGTCTATGCCTCCAGTGAAGTTGGTCCATTACTGGTCGCAGAAATAACGCCTGCCATCACCGTAGTTTCGGTGACCGCAGGCGTGGGCATGACGCTGTCCTTCGGACTGGCAGAGCGCAATATCACCCATGCCTTAGAAGACCGCAAGCCGACCGCAGTACCCGTTTCCTAAGCATTTTTCACTCGCACCAGAACATTCCTCATCCTAAGGAGCGCACCATGAAGCTTTCCCGCACAGTCCCGCTGGCCCTAGCCGTCATCGGATTACTGACCACAACTGCCTGCAGCGCCTCGGAGGCTAACGGAAGCACCAAGACCGGGGCCTCCAGCGCTCCCGCTTACTGCCAGGACGGCCCGATCAAGTTCGGTATCGAGCCCTACGAAGACCCCGCGAAGTTGGAGCCTGCCTATCGTGTACTGGCCGACGCAGTGGAACGTGAGCTGGGATGCGAGGTCGAGGTTCAGGTTGTCGAGGACTACTCCGCAGAAGTTCTCGCCATGCGCAATGGCAAGCTGGATCTAGGCCAGTTCGGCCCCGTAGGTTTCGTATTTGCCAACGAACAGGCTGGAGCCGAACCCCTCGTCTCCTTTGGCACCGCCGACGGAAAATTGAGCACCTACACGGCAGGCATTTGGGTGCCAAAAGACTCAACAATCAAGAGTGTCGATGACCTACGCGGCAAAGACTTGGCCTTGGGCGGGGTTGGCTCCACTTCCGGCGACGTGCTCCCGCGCTTTGCCTTAAAGTCCGCGGGCATCCCTGAGTCTGAGGTCAACATCAACTACGCCGGTGGTCATCCCGAAGCGATGCTTTCGCTCATCAACGGCACCGTGGATGCAGCCCAAATCAATACCCAAGCCTTGGCCACCGCCCAAGCCGCTGGCACATTCAATCCAGAAGAATATCGCCAAATCTGGACTTCGGCACCGATTCCGAATGACCCGATCACCGTGCGTCCCGACGCAGATCCGGAACTGAAAAAGGCGGTCAAAGAAGCGTTGCTCAACCTGCCGAGCAAGGATATCCAACAAATAGGCGCCTTCATGGATGTGGATCCGGCAGGTCCGCTGCTTGAGGTCACCAAAGAGACCTACCGACCCCTATTTGAATTGGCCACCGAAATGGGCCTGACCGAGAAGGACATCTAAATGCAGCAGGCAGCCCTGTCAGTTAGCGCACTAGCGAAGTCCTTCCATGGGCGACGTGTACTTCACGATGTGGCTTTTGAGGTCAACCCTGGCGAACTAGTCGCTTTCCTCGGTGCCAATGGGTCCGGCAAATCCACAACCCTAAAATGCGTTGCGGGACTCACCGAACCGGATGCCGGACACATCGAGCTTGGCGGCTCGGTACTCACCGAGCTCAGCGGACGCCAACTGCAGTTGGCCCGCAGCCAGGCGGCGATGGTGTTCCAGAAAATCCATCTGGTACCGCGCCGTACTGCACTGGATAACGTCTGCGCCGGTGCCCTGGCCAGGGTATCGGGGCTTGGCTCGCTTTCGCCGCTCTTCTTCTCTCGCGAACTACGGCAGGAGGCGATGGGTTGCTTGGAACGGGTGGGTATGGCTGACCGTGCATTGGACTGCGTGGGCCGACTTTCGGGTGGACAACAGCAGCGCGTGGCCGTGGCCCGTGCGCTGTGCCAACGCGCCAGCGTGTTGCTGGCCGACGAACCAGTCTCCGCGCTGGACCCCAACGCGGCGGAGCAAGTCATGGAGCTGCTCGCAGAATTAGCCCACGAAGAGAACCTGGCCGTGGCTGCGGTACTGCATCAACCGGATTTGGCACAGCGCCATGCAGACCGCGCGATTGGCCTGTTGCATGGACGCATCGTCTTCGATGGACCGGCCACCGCATTGGACGAGCAAGTGCTCGAAAACCTCTACTCTTCTGAAAGGAACGTGGCATGAGCCTGCGGACCCCGCCACCACCGATGAACATCGTCAGCGCTTCTTCGACTGGCCTCAAATTGGCCCCAAGCACTCTCCCAGTTCCCCGCGATCCTCGCCGTGCAAGCAAGGCCCTGGTGTGGGGCTCGGTCACCGTAGTCATTGTGCTATTGCATCTGTTCGCAATTGCTGGCACTGATTTTGACCCTACGCTATTGGTGGATGGCTGGCAGGGCATGGCCCGCTTCGTCGCCGACGCTTTCCCGCCGGATCTGGATTGGGAAAAGGTCGTCAAGCCTGGGCTCGAAGCAACCCTGGTGACCTTGTGGATTGGTCTTCTGGGAACCACGCTGTCCATTCCCAGCGCTTTGCTTTTGGCCGTGTTCGCTTCGCGCACCACCACTGTGCATCCGGTGGCCTATCAGGTCTCGCGTGCGATCCTTTCGTTCTTCCGTGCGGTGCCAGACATTGTTTTCGCGTTGATCTTTGTCACCGCCGTAGGATTAGGCCCCTTCGCTGGTGTGCTGGCGTTGATCTGCCACAATACGGGCGTCATGGGCAAACTCTGGGCGGAGTCCATGGAAGAAACCGACCAAGGACCCCAGGAAGCACTGTCCACCGCGGGAGCCTCCCGACTGCAACAGATCACTCACGGCTCACTGCCATTGGTCGTCCCACAATTCGTCGGATTGCTGCTCTACCGTTTTGACGTCAATGTCCGCTCTTCACTGGTTCTGGGACTCGTCGGTGCCGGTGGCATCGGACTCCTTATCAATCAGGCCATCAAGTCGTTCCAATTCGACACCATGCTGACCCACATCATTATCGTGCTGATCCTGATCATCGTGGTAGATCAGGCTTCGGGTTTTATTCGTCGCAAACTCGCCGTCTAAATATCGGCAGGTCCCACAACAGCGACAGCACCTTCCCAGACTGAACTCGATCTGGGAAGGTGCTGTTTACTTTTTCCACGAGTCGCCTCGCCAATTGTTCGGATCTTTATTGGGACATGCTCAAGACCCTGCGACGACGTCGCATTGCCAGTCGTGAAGCTACTAATCCTTGACGTGGGCTAAAGAGATAAACGACGACAAAGATCAGCCCTTGAGCCATGACCACCATGCCGCCCGTCGAGGCGTCAAGGAAGTAACTCACGTAAACCCCAAGTACCCCGCCAGAGGCCGCCAGCGCGGGGGCGATGACAAGCATTTTTGAAAACTTATCAGTCAATAGGAAGGCTGTTGCTCCCGGGATGATCAGCATCGCCACCACGAGAATCACGCCGACCGCCTGCAAAGCGACTACCGAGGTCATCGCGAGCAACCCAAGGAGCACTGCACCGATGATTCGAGGATTCATGCCGAGCGCGTGGGCATGGGTCTGGTCAAAGGCGTAAAGGGTGAAATCCTTGCGCTTAAAGATCAAGATCGCGAAGGTCACTGCACCGAGGATCAACACCTGCCACAGGTCGGACGAGGAAACTCCGAGTAGGTTGCCAAAGATGATGTGGTTCAAGTCGATGTGGCTGGGAGTGACCGAGATGAGAACCAATCCGAAGGAGAACAACGTGGTGAAAACAATGCCAATGGCGGCGTCTTCCTTCAGTTTGGTGGTGTCCCGCACTCCCCCAATCAACGCGACCGCCAAGAACCCAAAAATGAGGGCACCTAGGGCAAAGGGCGCGCCAACAATATAAGCCAAGACGACGCCGGGAAGCACCGCGTGCGAAACAGCGTCACCCATCAGGGACCAGCCGATAAGCACCAGCCAACAAGAGAGCAGTGCGCACAGCACCGAGGCGATGATCGTTACCGACAAGGCGCGGATCATGAACGTGTAGCTCAGAGGTTCGGCGAGCAATTCAATGAGGTTCATGATGCATCTCGTTTCATCGGATCCAGCCCAAAGGCCAATGCTAAGTTCTCTGCTCGCAGGACAATCTCGGGTGGCCCGTGCATCAAGACTTTGCGCATCAACAGCACTGCTTCATCGGCCAGGTCGGGCAAGGCTTGCAGATCATGAGTGGAAATCAAGACGCTGCCGCCATCGTCGGCTATTTCACGCAAGAGTTTGGTGATGGTCGCTTCACTGCGCTTATCAACTCCGGCAAAAGGCTCGTCGAGCAGCATGATGCTGGCTCCTTGGGCGATGCACCGAGCCACGAAAGCACGCTTTTTCTGTCCTCCGGATAGCTGCCCGATTTGCCGATCCGCAAACTCCGTCAGTTCCACGCGCTCAAGTGCTTCATTCACCGCATCGTGGTCAATCTTCTTCGCGCGCCGAGTCCAACCCATCTGGCCATAACGCCCAGTCATCACGACATCGCGAACAGATAATGGGAAGTTCCAGTCCACCGCTTCGCTTTGCGGAACGTAGGCGAGTTTGCCGCTTTTCCGGGCTTGCAGCGGTTCAGTTCCACTGATCTTGACGCTTCCGGTGTCCGGCTTGATCTGCCCCATGATGGTTTTGAAAAGCGTCGATTTCCCTGAGCCGTTCATTCCTACCAGCCCGCAAACGGTGCCCTGTGTCAATCGCACTGAGGCATGGTCTAAAGCTAAGACAGGGCCGTAGTGGACGGTCGCGTCCGTGACATGGATGGCCAGCTGCGCGCTGCGCTGTGTGTTCATGATGATTGACCTTTTAATGCTCGGGCGATTTGTTGGGTGTCGTGCGTGATTAGGTCCAGATAGCTCGGCACTGGACCGCCCGGTTCGGACAGCGAGTCCACGTATAGAGTTCCACCGAAGTGGGCGTCCGTGGATTCAACTACGCGTTGCATCGCGGCGTCGGAGACCGTGGATTCGCAAAAGACGGCAGGGACGTGATTGTCCCGAACATAATCGATGGCTGAGGCAACTTTGCGCGGAGTGGCCTGTGATTCTGCGTTGACGGCCCAGAGGTATTTTTCTTTCAGCCCGGCGTCCCGTGCCAAATAGCTGAAGGCACCTTCGCATGTCACCAACACGCGTTGTTGCTGCGGGATCGTTTCAAGCTCTGCGGCCAAATCATCTTGCACCTTTTGGAGTTTGGCTTGGTACGACCTGGCGTTGTCGCGATAGGCAGAAGCATTGGCAGGGTCCAATTCACTGAACGCTTGGGCGATGGTGCCGACGTAGTCTTGCACGTTCCGTGGACTCATCCAAGCGTGTGGGTTGGGCTTCCCTGCACCTTCCCCCTGGGCGATGCCAATTGGTTCGATGCCTTCGCTGACCGTGATGTGCGGAGCAGAATTTTCTTGGACAAATTTCGCAAACCACGCTTCAAGGTTCAGTCCGTTGTCCAAAATCAGATCGGCATGTGAAGCCCGGCGAAGATCATCGGGGGTCGGTTCATAGCCATGGATTTCGGCGCCGAGTCGGGTGATTGACTCCACTCGAAGGTGCTCACCGGCAACATTCTGCGCGATATCTTGCAGCACGGTGAACGTCGTCAGCACCACAGGTCGCGAATCAGCCGAGGCAGGATCGATCGGTTCCGGGCTATCGTTCGGTGCGCATCCAGTGGCGAAAAGAAGTATCGGCACCACAAGCATCGCCAACCAGCTGGTTGGCTTGCGTCGACCGGTCATCATTTTCACTCATGCCCTCAAATCCTGAGCTTCGCACCGCTGCCTCCGCCTCTTTGCAGGGCTACGGGAGCGGTAATCTTCGCTCACTCACAGAGTAATGTTTGAGGGGTCAAACAATCAATCTAAGACGCACTTATCCCATGGAAATTTCATAGATTAGACGAGCTGCGCTACGTGCGGTACGCGAGTCGATATCAAAACGTGGATTGAGCTCCACGACATCGGCTACAGCAAGTTTCCCGCTGGAGACGACCTGCTGACACACCGCGAGAATTCGCTCAAAGGGAACTCCAAAACCTGCAGGAGCACTTACCCCCGGAGCCACGCTCGCTGGCAATACATCCAGATCAATAGTCAGATACAGGACGTCAATGCGTTCAAGGAAGGAAGCAACAAACTGCCGGATCTGCTCTGGTTCGCAATGCTCGTCCAAGAGGAATGGCACCCCGAGCTCCTCGGCTTTGGCGAAGAGCTCGGCGGTATTGCCGGGGCGGGATATCCCAAGCACGGCGTAGTGGAACTCGCGCCCTTGTCCCTGCATCTGTTGATACAAATCTAAAAATGGGGTTCCGCTCGTTCGCTGACTCTCATCACGCAGATCGAAGTGCGCGTCCAAGTTCAGGATCCCGATCCTGGTTGCCTGATCATCCGCCAAATATTGCAGCAAACCGGTACCGGTGCCGTAGGCGGTCTCATGTCCTCCGCCGAGCACAATGGGCAAAGCGCCGGAATTCAGAGTTTGCGCCACCGCATAGGCCAATCGGTCTTGGCCCGATTCGAGCTGCTCACCGTCAACAACAACGTCGCCAAGATCCACCAGCGCACGCTGTTTATGAATAGCCATGGGGGCCAGCGCTGCGCGTAATGCGGCTGGCCCCTCTGAAGCGCCGACTCGCCCCTGATTACGATGCACTCCGGCATCCGAGCAGAAGCCAATCAGCGCTACCGCGTCATTCATGCTGCGGGTGTTTTGCGCAGAAATGAGTTGATGCCAGCGCAGGTGCTGAGCACCGGAGCCGTCCACCCGGCCCGTCCAATGCTGCGCGTCCTGATCAGTCTGAATCCCAGTTGCTTTGCCGATTTCTTCCATATGACCAGCACAGCAGATGCGATCTGCGCGGTCTAGCGAAATTGAGTACTTGCTGTCCAGCATTCCAGACAGCAGCCGTCTGACTTCCTAGTTTTCGTCGATAAAGACAAAAGCCGTAGTTGATCCTGGTTCAATTTCAGTACGTCCGGCGTCCTGGATCACTGGACCGTATGCGCGTTGAGAAAGAGCATCAAAATCTTTGCGCGATAGATGACGAATTCCTACCGGGGCATGAACCTTGAGCCAGTCTTCGATGCCTTGACCATCAGATTCAGTCAGCCATGCAAATAGTGCGTGAGCGCACTGTGCGGCGGCCTTGCCGGTGGACATTTGAAGAGAATCATTCACCGCAATATTCACTGTAGAGTGCAGAACTTCGTCGCTCTTGGGAAGTTCCGTTCCGGATACCTGCAATTTGGCGATGAGCTTGGGCAGGTTTGCCGCGGGCAGTGGCGGCAAGCCGACGGCCTGCGCTTTGCCCACTTCGCTGACCATCTGATCGGGGAACATTTCTAAGACTTTGGCGAACATCTTGGGGTTCGCTCGACGTACCGACTTAGCGAAAGCTTGGGTCGCCCACTGCTGCCATTGCGGATTGTGCGGATCTTGCAGATAAGCAATAACTGCAGCTCGTGAGACCGCCGATAGGCCTTCGTCCTCGGTCGACGGGTCCTCTTTGTCGATGCGCAAAATAATGGCTTGGACCAGTTCCTCGGGATCGCGTTCGCGCAGTTCAGTCATGGTCTTATTCTAGGTTGCGCAGGACCCAGCAAGTCCTCCTATACGGAGGTCTCACTGATCCTCCCAGTGGGGCACTTCCCGAATGCCGAAAAATGCAGTTCCGGGTTCTCGGGCTCGAAGCTACTGTCGAAACAAGAATCCAGTGACGTTTCCACCAGCCCATGGTTGCCCCCGGACAGTTGTGCGCGGGTGGAACCAACCCAGATAACGCGAGGATCCGTTTATGAATTCCATCGATTACCGTTCAACTACATTCAGAGAAGTACTGGACATGGCGGCAAGACCCTGCGTTGGAATTTTCTTGTGCTCAGGGGATGAAACCGTGGCTGAAATTTGCGCTGGGGCAGGTCTCGATTTCCTTCTGATCGATGCCGAGCACGGAGCCATGGGACTAGAGACCGTGCAACGCCAATTGCGAACGATCGCCGCATACCCAACAATTCCAGTAGTTCGCGTACCTGAGAATGATGCCTCGCTAATCAAGCAATATCTGGATGCCGGGGTACAGTCACTGATTGTGCCCATGGTCAATAATGAGGCACAGGCCCGCGCTGCAGTTGCTGCCGTCCGTTATCCACCATCGGGTATTCGTGGAATCGGCGCTTCGCTGAGCCGCTCGGCACGGTGGAACCGAGTGGAAGATTACTTGAACACGGCCGATTCGTTGATCAACCTCGTAGTTCAGATTGAAACTGAGGAAGCGGTCGGCAACGCGGAACTCATCGCTCGGACTGACGGCGTGGCAGGAATTTTCATTGGCCCTGCTGATCTTTCCGCTTCTATGGGTTTGCTTGGTCAGCAAGAGCATCCGCTCGTTGTCGAGGCCGTATTGTCGGTCATCGAGATTTCGAAAGCCGCAGGGAAATTCGTTGGCGTAAATGCTTTCTCTGAGCCGATGGTTCGTCAATACCTTTCCGCCGGTGCTGATTTTGTCAACGTTGGAGCCGATGTGGCAGTCCTTGCAAGGAGCACCGAGGCCTTGGCGACAAAGTATATTGCTGCAACCGTCCCTTCACCTTCCTCGTCCTACTAATCCCCGGGATGACTTCGACAGCTGTGCTTATATGCCCTAGCCATCAAGAATTCCGCACGGATGAAAGTGACTAGTTCCATCTCATAAATTGCTCGGTTAAAACGAGAGTAGCGGGCCCCTTTGATCCCCGTGTCTGAGTCTTCGAGTGTTGCCAAATACTAGGAGCACCTACTGATGATGCTTCGGCATAGGATGCTCTCCAGGCAATACGTGCTGATATCTGATGCCCCTTGGGAGTTGTATCCTTCTAAGGAGATCATTCTGATAGGAGCCGCCAGTTGCCGAATTCGTCGGGGTCTTCGCGTGATGACCGTACTGCAGTTGACAAGGCGATGGCCCTACTCCAGGCTTTCGGTGACGAGGCGACGACTGGTGTAGGTGTCAGCGAATTAGCGCGACGCGCTCAACTGTCAAAATCTACGGCGTTCCGCCTGCTCGCTTCGTTGCAATCGAACGGAGCGGTCGATCGTGCGGGCAATGCCTACCGGCTTGGAAAACTTATTCAAGATTTAGGCACCACACAGGAAACCGACCTGCATGCAAGTCTGCGGGATGCGCTCACACCGTTCATGGTCAGTCTTTATGAGACCACTCGGCAAACCGTGCATCTCGGGGTCTTGCAAGGTACAGATGTTGTGTACCTGAACAAGCTGTACGGCCAGCTGGCTGTGCGAAGCCCTTCGCGCATCGGCGGCCGGTTACCGTCATATTGCACAGCGGTGGGCAAGGTACTTCTTGCCTGCAATCCAGAGGTAGCAGCGAACGTATTGAAAAAAGAGATGCATAGTTGGACGCAGAACACCATCACCTCCGCTGATGCCCTAGCTTCTGAACTCAGCGTTATTCGCCGAGAAGGCATCGGATACGACCGCGATGAAATCTTGGTCGGGCTGAACTGCGTCGCGGCCCCAATATTCAACGGTTCTGGCAGAGCCGTGGCCGCGCTATCCATTTCTGGGCCTACTGGTCGTTTTGATCCGCAGAGCCAAACCGAAGTGCTACGCAAAATAGCTTTTGAAGCCTCGCGCGCTGCTACTGCGGTCACAGCAGCTATCCAGCGCGGTCAGTAGAAAACTCGATCTTTTGTTCTGCCATTGCGCTCGGGCTGGAATGGTGTTCGCGCTGTTCAAGTGAATTCTGCCTCCAAAATCCAGAGCGTGCCCACAGGCAACAGCAAACTGGTTTGTTCCGTTCCGCGGAACGCCACTTCGCCATATCTTCCATAGCAACAACAGACTGTAATGCGTGCCACAGTGCAGATCGATCGGCACGACTACTTTCTTCACCACTTGCTTGGAGCTCGCATGACCAATTCCGCATCCTCAACGCAGGCGCCGTCGCCAAAAGGTGCCCGCCGCGCACTGATTTCTAGTTTCCTGGGTTCGACCGTCGAGTATTACGATTTCCTGCTGTATGGTTCTGCTGCGGGCCTCGTTTTCCCCTACTTGTTCTTCTCCGACCAGATGGATCCGGCGCTGGGCATGGCGTTATCTTTCGTGATTTTGCTGGCAGGCTACGTTACGCGCCCGATCGGCGGAATTCTGTTCGGTCACTTTGGCGACAAGTTCGGACGCAAGAACATGCTTTTCATTACCCTGATGATGATGGGCTTGGTATCGGTATGCATCGGCTTGATGCCCACTTTCGATACGATTGGCGTCGCTGCTCCGCTGACTCTTGTGGTCCTACGCGTGGTCCAAGGTCTAGCCGTAGGTGGCGAATGGGCGGGCGCTACGCTGATGGCTGCCGAACATGTCAAGGAAAAGAACCGCGGCGTGGCTGCCTCGATTGCCGTCTCCGGTGGCCCTACAGGATCTGTGTTGGCAACATTAGTCCTTGGATTATTCGCTGGCTTGCCACAGGACCAGTTCTTGAGCTGGGGCTGGCGCATTCCGTTCTTACTCTCAGCAGCCCTAGTCATCATCGGCTTGTACATGCGTTACCGGGTCACGGAATCACCTGACTTCGTAGCGGCGAAGGCCAACAACCAAATTCACACCGGTGTACCGATTCTTCGAGTCTTGAAGAAATATCCCTTGTCTTCCACCTACGGAATTCTTGCCGGCGCAGGCCCATTGTTCCTGCAATCCCTCATTGCGATTTTCATGGTTCCTTACGTGGTGAAGACCGGTGTTGTCACTCAGCAAGAAGCGCTGATCATGCTGACAGTTTCGTCGTTCATCCACATTTTCACGATTCCGTTCTTCGCTAGCCTCTCCGACCGGTTCGGACGACGACCGGTAATGCTCGCCGGTTCGGCCCTATCCATCTTGCTGATCTTCCCGATGTTCGCCCTATACAACTCCGGAAATTTCTGGCTGATCGCAGCGGCATTCCTGTTGGGCAATCCAATCATTCAGGCATCAATGTACGGTCCCATTGGGGCCTTCTTGGCCGAGAAGTTTGATACACAAGATCGCTATACCGGTGTTTCGCTGACCTACCAGCTGGGTTCATTGCTCGGTGCGGGCACCGCACCGCTCATGGCCACCTGGCTGATCGGTATCGACAATGGCGGTGGCACCAACAACATTGCTTGGTATTTCGTTGTGCTGATGGTTCTGGCCGGGCTCTCGGTATATCTGTCCAAGGAAACCCGTCATCGTTCACGAACATCCGCGTCCGATAATCCTCACGGAATCGCTACTTCACCTGCTGAATAGAGGCGATTAGCAACCTAACTCGTCATCTTGGAACTACGGAGCCATATTCGTTCCATCTGGTGGAACGATGGGGAGCATTACAAGCGCAATGTTCCTATCGTGGAGATTAGGATTCCCGTCGTGAGGCTCGTTTTTCCTCTCGACATCACGAGCAAGTTTGAAGGAGCGTTACATGACTGAGACCGCAGTCCCGGAGTACACCACCGACCAGTTCTTCGGCCTAGAAGACAAGTGGCTGCAGACTGCCGACGGTGAACTGACCCACTATCACGAACTGGGAGAGGGCACACCAATCCTGTTCCTCCATGGTTCAGGAACCGGCGTCACCGCAGCTGCCAACTGGTGGTTAAACCTGCCGGAGCTTTCCAAGTCCGGACGCTGCATCGCCATCGACTCCGTTGGCTACGGCCAAACTATCGCTCCAGAAGACATTCAATACGGCATCAAGGAGTGGGTCCGCCACGCGGTGCGCACCTTAGATGCCTTAGGTATCGAGAAGACATGGATCGTGGGCAACTCCTTGGGTGGATGGCTTGCATTCCAATTCGCCATCGATTTCCCCGAGCGTCTGCTTGGCGTGGTTTCCATGGGCACCGGGGGCGCCAAACTCACCGGTGCACTGAAGGGGCATTCCAACCCAGTGCTCACTGAAGAAGGTATCCGCAAGACTCTGGAAATGTTCGTGGTGGACAAGTCGCTGGTCACCGATGAATTGGTGTCTCTGCGCTATCAGTCCGCGCTGAACGATACCGCTTCCGAACGCCTGGCGAATGTGGTGGCAGCCCGAGACCGAGACCGCACAGAATTGCCTCTTGATTTCGATGTTCTGGCAAAACTGCAAATCCCGGTATTGCTGATCCATGGAGTTCAGGATGTTGTCATTCCAGTCTCGCGCACTTGGGAGCTAGTGAACTTAATCCCGAACGCCGATGCCCACATCTTCAGCCAATGCGGCCATTGGTCCCAGGTGGAACGCGCCGAAGAATTCAACCAGGTTATTTCTTCCTACCTAGCACGCCACGCCTAATCACGACATTTCACAGTGGTGGTGTTTGCCGAAGTCAGCGAGCTTTGGCGAACACCACCACTTTCGTTTAACCCAGAATTCCTCCGAGTCCGACAGCATACAGCGCTTCACTTTATTCAGTGTTCCGACTGATGGAACGGGAACTAGATAAGGGGCCGGATAGCGAGTCGAATAGGACATAGGAAATAAGCAATTCGCATCTGCCCGCCTCTATTCGAAGGAGCACGTCATGCCCCAGGCATTGCTATGTATGTCCCACAGTCCGCTGTTGGAACACACCAATCCACCAGCTGAGGTAAAAGCTGCAGTGGAGGGGGCCTTCGAGAAAGCCCGCGCCTTCGTCAAGGACTTCGACCCCGACCTGATCATCAATTTCGGACCGGATCACTACAACGGTTTCTTCTACGACCTGATGCCGCCGTTCTGCATCGGCTACGAAGCCCTGGGCACCGGCGACTATGACTCCTGGGAAGGTCCGATCAATGTCCCAACCAACATCTCGCAGGATCTGGCCGAGTACGTGATCTCTCAAGACATCGACACTGCCATTAGCCGCAAGATGGAAGTCGATCACGGTGCGGTGCAGCCCATGGAAATCATGTATGGCAATCTGTCCGACAAGCCGATGATTCCGATCTTCGTGAACTCCGTGGCCCGCCCCTTCGTCAAGGTATCCCGTGTTCGCAAGTTCGGCCATGCTGTGGGCGAGTTCTTCAAAAACTCCGATAAGAAGGTCTTGTTCATCGGTTCCGGTGGCCTCTCCCATGATCCACCGGTGCCGCAGATTGCCACCGCCACTGAGGAACAGCGCGCCATGCTGACCAATGGCCGCCGTCCCACCCCAGAAGCCCGAGCAGCGCGCCAGCAGCGCACCATCGATACGGCCGTTGCCTTCGCCAAAGGTGAGGCCGACATCATGGATCTGAATCCGCAATGGGACCGGGCGTTCCTGGAAATCTGCAAGTCCGGTGACGTCACCGGCTTCGATGCGCTGACTGCCGATGAGATGGATGCCGTAGCTGGGCATTCCTCCCACGAGGTTCGCACCTGGGTTGCCGCCTACTCGGCGCTCAAGGCATGCGGTGATTATCAAGTCACCTACGAGTTCTACAAGCCAATCAAGGAATATATTGCCGGTTTCGGCGTAACGACAGCGGTGATCAAGTAATGACTCAAGCTCCACAGACCGGCGCAACAGACTGGGCCAACAATCTATCGATTCAACTCCCCCACGGCGAGCTGATCAAGCAGCTATCCAACGAACTGCTGGCCGCCAGCGAGTCCAAGCTCCCGGTTCCACCATTACGCGATCGCGTACTGGGGATGACCGTGGACGATGCTTATCAGGTCCAGGATGCGCAGCTACAGCATCACCTGGCCAACGGCCGCGTGCTGGCCGGCCGCAAGGTGGGACTGACCTCGCTGGCCATGCAGCAACAGCTGGGCGTCGATTCACCAGACTTCGGCTACTTCTTCGCCGACATGGTGCACCACGAAGACGCTTCCATTGCTGCAGACAGCTTCATCTCCCCGAAGGTAGAACCGGAATTCGGTTTTGTCCTCAAGCAAACCCTTTCCGGTCCGGGCGTCACCCGCGAGCAGGCTGCCGCGGCAATTGGCGAAGTCTACGCGGCCATCGAAATCATCGATTCGCGCGTTGCCGATTGGAACATCAAGCTGGTGGACACCGTCGCTGATAACGCTTCATGCGGAGCAATTGCCGTAGGCACCACCCCATTGGATGTTGCCATCGAGGATCTGGCCGGCGTTGAATGCTCGCTATTGATTGACGGCCAGAACGTTGCCACCGGCAAGGGCGAGGCAGTGATGGGCGATCCAGTAGCCCCGCTGGCCTGGCTTGCCAACGTCCTTGGCGAACAAGGCGTGGCGTTGGAAGCCGGCCAGCTGATCCTGCCAGGTTCCTTTACCGGTGCGGTTCCAGTCCAGAAGGACACCAGCGCCACCGCAGATTTCGGTGCGCTCGGTTCCCTGACCATCAACTTCTCCTAAGCAACAAACTAGGTTGCTTCTACTCCCACTTCTTGCTCTGCAACTAAGGAAACTCCCATGGCTAAAAAGACCGCCGCGATTGTCGGTTCCGGAAATATCGGTTCCGACCTGATGTTCAAGATCATGCGCCGCTCGACTAACGTCGAGATCAAGTACATGATCGGCGTCGACCCCGCATCAGACGGCCTGGCACGCGCCGCCCGATTGGGCATCACTACCTCCGCCGAGGGCGTCGACTGGCTACTCGCCCAAGACGAATTGCCTGACTTCGTTTTCGAATGCACCTCTGCCAAGGCCCACGCGGCCAACGCACCGAGGTACAAGGCCGCTGGCATCCACGCCATCGACCTGACCCCTGCCGCTGTTGGGCCCTACCTGGCCCCCGTGGTGAACTTGGATTCCTTGACCGACACCATGAACGTCAACATGATCACCTGCGCCGGCCAGGCAACCACCCCGATTGTGGCCGCAGTCTCCTCCGTAGTCCCAGTGGAATACGCGGAAATCGTTGCATCCATCGCATCGAAGTCCGCCGGCCCTGGCACCCGCGCCAATGTGGACGAGTTCACCGAAACCACCGCCAAGGCCCTTGAAGTCGTGGGCGGCGCAAAGCGCGGCAAGGCGATCATCATCATCAACCCGGTGGAACCGCCGATGATGATGCGCAACACCATTTACTGCATGATCCCAGCAGATGCTGCTGCGCCAGGTGCGACCCAGGACAAGATCCGCGCCGCAATTGAGAATGCTGCCGAGCAGATCCGCGACTACGTTCCGGGTTACCAGCTGCGTCTGGATCCTCAGTTCGAAGAAGCCCGCGAAGACTGGGGTGGCTTTGGCCGCGTAGGCATCTGGGTACAGGTAGCTGGCGCTGCTGATTACCTGCCAGAGTACGCAGGCAACCTGGACATCATTACCGCTGCAGCCACCCGCACCGCGGACCTGCTCTCAGAGAAGATCGACGCCGCGCGTTCCGCCGCGTCGGTGAACTAAGGATTAGGGGACGCAATCATGACTGCACCTATGGACACCACTTTCGATATTCGCCTGACCGACACCACCTTGCGTGATGGCTCGCATGCCATGAGCCATAAGTTCACCGAAGAGCACGTTCGCTCGGTGGTTCGTGCGCTGGATGATTCCCGCGTTGAAGTTATCGAGGTGACCCACGGCGATGGCTTGGGCGGTTCCTCCTTCAACTACGGCTTCTCGCTGACCCCCGAATTGGACTTGATCAAGGCCGCGGTGGATGAAGCTAAGCAGGCGAAGATTGCCGTGCTGATGCTGCCAGGCCTTGGAACCATCCACGATCTGAACCAGGCCCATGAAGTGGGCGCATCCGTAGCTCGCATTGCCACCCACTGCACCGAGGCCGACGTTTCGATCCAGCACTTCCAGCATGCCCGCAAGCTAGGCATGGAAACCGTGGGCTTCCTGATGCTTTCGCACCGCATCTCCCCCGAAGAGCTGGCCAAGCAGGCTCGCATCATGGCTGATGCTGGCTGCCAGTGCGTCTACGTGGTGGACTCGGCTGGCGCGCTGATTCTGGACGATGTTTCGGACCGCGTCTCGGCATTGGTTGCTGAACTGGGAAATGACGCACAGGTTGGCTTCCACGGCCACCAGAACATGAGCTTCGGCGTAGCCAACTCGGTGTACGCGGTGCGTGCCGGCGCCAAGCAGATCGATGGCACCTTGATGGCTCTGGGCGCAGGTGCGGGCAACTCCCCTACCGAGGTTCTGGCTGCCGCCTTCGACCGTCTTGAGATCAAGACCGGTGTTGACATCCAGGGAGTCATGGCCGCGGCCGAAGACGTCGTCAAGCCGTTCATCACCCGCATGCCGGTGATGGATCGAGCCTCGATCATGCAGGGCTATGCAGGCGTGTACTCCTCGTTCTTGATCCATGCCGAACGCGCAGCAGATCGCTACGGGGTTCCTGCCTACCGCATCCTCGAAGAGGTGGGCAAGGCCGGATACGTCGGCGGTCAGGAAGACATGATCGTGGACGTGGCTGTACAGCTCGCTGCGCAGAAGTAAATCACTACTCACGCTAGTAGGCCGTTGGCTCCTCACGGAGCCAACGGCCTACTTGTTTATTCTCGGGTTTTGCATCCCATTAATCGCGCGTCTCGAAACCTGGCGGCTACCACGACTCGTTCTGCTATGCGGAACGGTTAATTGACCTGGGTCACAGCTGGTGGTGCGATTGAACTTATAAAAAGAGCACATATCGTCCTCGGATATGCATTATTTACCCAAAGGTGAGTTTTCAATGGTTGATTCCACACCCAGCATCAGTGAAGTCCTAATAGTTGGCGCCGGTCCTACCGGCTTGATGCTGGCTAATATTCTCGGTGCCTACGGTCATTCTGTCACCGTTCTCGAAGGGCGAGACACCCTCATCGATTACCCGCGCGGGGTGGGCCTTGACGATGAGTCGCTACGCACGATCCAAAGCATAGGACTCGTTGACCAGGTACGACCGCACACTACTCCTCAGCACATCATGCGGCTGGTCAATGGCAAGGGCAAATGCATCATCATCAACAATCCACAAACCGACGAGTTCGGTTGGGAGCGTAAGCACGGGTTTATCCAACCAGAAGTAGATCGTGAACTCTACGAGGGTTTGAGTCGGTTCTCGAAAGTCAACGTCCTGTTCGGGCACGAAGTACTCGAAGTGACCGAATCCGCAGATCTGGTCACTGCAACAGTCAGGACTCGCGACGAGTCTGGTGCAGAAACTTCAACTCAATTCCAGGCTCAGTACCTTGTTGGCTGCGAAGGCGGTAAGTCACCCACCCGCAAGCGCCTTGGCGTCACTTTTGACGGTGAGTCCCCTGCGACTCGATGGCTTGTAGTCGACGTTAATAACGACCCACTTGGTACCCCAAACGTTTTCCTCGGCGCAGATCCACAACGCCCCTACGTATCTATCGGGTTGCCTCATGCCGTACGCCGCTGGGAGTTCATGTTGCATGACGGCGAAACTGAGGAGCAGGCCACCGACCCAGAGTTTGTGAACAAGATGCTTGCTGCGCACGTTCCGGATCCAACGACCTTGAGCTACATTCGACGCCGGGTCTTCACCCATCATGCCCGCGTTGCAGGATCATTCCGCAAGGGGCGGCAACTTATCGCTGGCGACGCCGCCCACCTCATGCCAGTGTGGATGGGGCAAGGGTGGAACTCAGGGGTGCGTGACGCAACCAACCTTGGCTGGAAGCTCTCCACTGTGCTGTCCGGACAAGCCGGGGATTCCTTGCTCGATTCGTTCACGGACGAACGTCGCGATCACGCCAAAGCAATGGTTGACCTTTCATTGACCATGGGCAAAGTCATCAAGATCACCAACCCCTTGGCCGTCGCTGCACGCGATACCGCCTCCAGCATTTTGAACCTCTTCCCATCAACAAAGAGCTACTTTGCTGACATGAAGTTCAAGCCCATGCCGCGCTACACCAAGGGCGTTCTGGCAGATCCAACGAGCAAGGCCTCAGGAAGAGCTAACGGCAAGCTTACGGGCAAGTTGATTCCAGTGCTGACTGCCAACTCAAAAGTTTCACCCGTTGGCGTCCAGTTCATTCAGCCGAAGATTCGTACGGACGAACTGGGAACAGTCCTACTGGACGAGGCCATCGGCCGTTGGTGGACCTTGCTGGTGTGGGGTAATGATCCAGCCGATGTCCTGCCGGCCGATACCTTGGCCAAGTTGAAGTCGCTCGGTGCCAGGCTTGTCGCTGCCGTCCCTGAAACCCAATATGGCTGGGCAAAACGCGACATGAGCCAGGATACTCTTGTGCTCTCGGATTCAACGGGACGACTAAAGAAATGGTTCGATGATCGACCGACTCCAATGCTGTTGATTCGCCCTGACCGCTTCATCGCCGGAGCTTGCCTCAATCAAGACGGTCCAGAAACTATTGATGCGGTCTTGAAGTCGATGAATTTCGTCGACCAACAGCAAGCGGTAGAAGTGCTTTCTTCCAAGTTGGCTAGTTAACACGCTTCGAACGGTGCCCAATGAATCCCACGGTTCGTTGAGCACCGTTCATCGCTGGCGCTAGCGTCGACGTGCTTTGCGCACGATCACAATAATGACGCTGGTAAGCATGGCAGTGGCGAGGCTAACCAGCAGCGGTGTCTGCCAGGCAAGCTCCGTAACCGATGTGCCAAATTCTTCACCGAAAGCGCTTAAGGCTTTGCTGCCTTGGACTTCAGACTGAATCACTCGCGCGGAACCTTCAATTACTGCAGGCATCACCCATTGGATCGCCAGAGCCACCACCCAAATGATCAGGTTTGTGGCGCGCAGGAATCCAACAAATCCAAGGATCAGCCCCAATACTAATGGGCCGGCGTACCAAAGGTAGATGTAATACGACTGCGCACCGGCGATGAGCGATGCGACGATCTGTAGCCAATAGCTCACGCTGACGGTCATCGTGGCAAAAAATAGGGTTGCCACGGGCAAACGCAACTTAGCGCTCAAGAAGTACCAGGTCTGGCTAATCACCAGTAATGCGCCGAATACCCAAAGTTGAGTCACCGAGGCCTGCGTGAGTTTCCCGCTAAAGGCCCCCGGATTTGTGGCATAGATACCCTGTGCACCAAGCCCGAGCATTCCCAGGAATAATCCCACCGCGGTCACCACCGCGAACCCGGTTCTTCCGCGCCCCACCCGACGCACCAGCCAACTGCCCAGCAGTGAGGTCAAGGCGAACACAACGATCAAGCCCAGCGCGTCGTTGGTGGCATGCGGCAAGATCGAGTGGTCCTCATCTCCGATCCACAGCCAGGGCATAACCGCGATCACTGCGATCAGTATGCCGCCGACAACTTGCATCCACCAGTTTTGCCAGACGCGCCTCATTGAACCCACTTTGCTCCTTAGTGTTCCTACGCGCTCATTGTTCCAGAGCGGGGCCAGTGCTGAGCGGAAGGCACGTGGCATGTCCAAGGAATTGCAGTGCGCAACAGGATTGAATTAGAAGTTCGATACAAAGGCAAATGGCCCGCGAGCGTCCACTTAAGCGGGATGCTCACGAGCCATCAGAATTTTGCTTTCACCGTGTCCCGGCATGGGTGGCCGAAACTCTTTCAGCGATGCAGATCCGGGTGGTCTGCTCTCGCGATAGGTCGTAGCTGGATCCGGCGGTAGCCTTTCCAACGTCGTCTGTTTTCATTGAACAACACACAATTCATCTTGCGCAACCGACACCGCTTGCACTAGTCAATCTGATCAATCATGTTGGAAACTTACTTAAAACATTCGCCATTTTGCCGTAGGACCTGAATCACACATTAATTCGTGGATGTTAACTCAGACCGCTTGACATTGACGATGCGTCAACTTGTATCTTGAGAAATATGAATAAGTCACCAGTGGATCCAGACTCGACGGAATACTCGATTTCCTACCTGTCCAAGGTTGCCGGAATCAGTAGCCGAACCCTGCGCCACTACGACCACATTGGATTGTTGGTCCCCGATCATGTGGCTCAGAACGGATATCGCTTCTACACCCAAAAACAGTTGATCCGGCTACAGCGCATCTTGTTGCTCAGGAGCATGGGCCTGAAATTGGAGGACATCGCCGCAATCCTCGAAGAGCAACGCGATGAGCATGAAGCACTCACCGAGCACGTTGAGCAATTGCAAAAACAACGCAAGACCATCGATCGCCAAATCGTGGCACTCGAACGCACGATTTGGGCATTAGAGAGTGGCGAGACAATGAAACCCGACATCAGCTTTGACGGCTTTAATGACCAGTACAAAGACGAAGTCACGCAGCGTTGGGGCGCCAAGGCCTACAACACCTCAAACCAGTGGTGGCGCAGCAAGAGCGCGGCTGAACAATCCGAGTTCTTCCAGCAAGTGCGCGACTTAAATGAAGCCTGGATCAGCGCCGGAAACAATAACGTGCGTGCAGATAGCAATGATGCGCAGGCCTTGGCCGCACGCCATATTCAATGGCTCCGTGCAACACCAGGCACACCGCTGGATTCCGGTGATCCCGAACAGCGCAAGGCCTATGTCAATTCATTGGCCGACATGTATGTCGCCGACAGTCGATTTGCCAAGAATTATGGTGACTACGCGCAACTGGTCCGTGATGCGTTGAAGGTCTACGTTCAGAAGGCTGCCGATCTTTAGGATTGCGAATCGTTGGCGATCTCTTCGCGTGCCTGGGCGTAGCGTTGCTGGATATAGTTTTCCAGTTCCACTCGCTCAACACGCCACATGCCTCGTCCGCCAATTTGAATGGCCGGCAGTTCGCCGCTTTTGACCAGGGCACGAACTTGCGGAAGCTTCACATTTAGCTCCTCAGCCACATCTTCCAACCGCAAAAACCTCATAGAAACAGGGTACTGTGATTGGCCCGCAATTCATTGCCAGAGCACGGTTTTGTGGATAAAAGGCGAGGATTAGCCCTAACCTAAGGTGAAGCAACCACCTTTTCTGAATTGTGTGCAACATTATCGGTCAGTCCGCGCAACACATTTGGGGTCAACTGGTCATATTGACTAACATCTATAGGAGGTACTTACGCACGCGCACGACAACCCGTCACAGGAGACCACCACATGAATCCGGATACGTATCAGCTCGATGAAACCGACCGACGTATCCTTCTGGCGCTCGATGCAGACCCACGCGTGCCCATCATGATGCTGGCGCAGCAACTAGGACTGGCCCGCGGTACCGTTCAAACTCGTTTGGAACGACTGGCCCACTCCGGCGCCTTGCGCCCGAATACCGCTCGTATCTTGCCTGCGTCCATGGGCCGTGGCGTGAGTGCCTTCGTCAGCGCCGAACTCAATCAGGCTGCGCTCAATGATGCCATTGCAGCTTTGCGCCAGATTCCCGAGGTGCTCGAATGCGTCGCCCCGGCCGGCGATACCGACCTCTTGATCCGGGTCTCGGCAACCGATCCCGACGATCTGTACCGCGTGAGTGAAGAAATCCGCCTGTGCCCCGGGATTACTCGTACGTCCACCTCGATGATCTTGCGTGATGTCATTCCGTATCGCACGACCGAACTGTTGAAAAAATTGAGCCAGGACAAGCACTAGCGCGTTCAGGAGTTAATTGCGCACTTGCTCTAGTCCAATGCCTGGTAGGTGTCCGCGGGCACGATAGACCAGTGCCATCGAGATCAGGCACAGCAACGCCAATATTGCGATAAACAGTACCGGCTGAGCGAATAATCGCCATAGGGCAAAGAGCGTCGGGAAGGTAAAGCCGACAAAGCAAACCATGTAAAAACGTCCGGTCAGCTTGCCTACGTCCGCTGAACCAGCCAGGTCCAGCACCTGGCTCAACCCTGCCACCAGCAAGATTCCGTTCGCTGATCCTGCGACAATAAACGCAAAAACGCCCAAGGGCACAGAGCCGGTTATCGCGACGGCCATCATGAGCAGCAGCGCCGCCAGCGCTGTACCCAGGCCAGCCATCAGCAGCCAGACCTTGCGAACATCATTAAAGCGCCGCACAAACGGTTGAATGATGGTCCCCATTCCCATGGTCACCGCCACGGCCACAGTGGAATAGAGCAAGCTGGATCCCCCAGCACCATCGCTCAGCGCCGGCACCACCGCGAAGCCGGTCGCAGCCATGCCGAAGACCCACGGCGCAGCAGGCAGAACCACTCGGTTGAATCGTCGTCGATTGTCCGCCGTCGTTTCGCCACCAATAGTGCCATCTCCCCGAGGCTGAACTTGTGGTTCTTCGCTCGCCACAACAAGCAAAATGAGCCACGCAATGGTGGTCAGCGCATGTACCGCATAGGCAATCTCAGGATGGGAACTGACCCCAACAATCACGCCGGAAACGATCGGCCCCACAGCGAAGCCAAGCGAAGTGCATAAGGCCGCTCGGGTAGCACCGGCTGGCCCGCCGCTGAGCAACTTCACCCAACTGGTGATGGCCACCATCGCCAGGCCCATGCCGAAGCCGGTGAAAATACGGCCCGCATAGAGCCCGGCAACATTCAGTGCTCCGGCGGCCATGACCAATGAACCAAGGATGGAACTGGCCAATGCAATCAAGGAGAAGAGTTTGCGTCCGAACCGGTCGGCCAGTGGACCTCCGATAGCCAGCGCTGGAATCATGCCCACCAGATAGCTGCCCATGACCAGCATGGCTTCAACTTCGCTGAGATCGCGAAATTGCTGGTACCAATTGATCAGGGAAACATACTGATTTGCGCACCATCCGGTCAGCACCAGACAGACGCCAGGCAGCCACCACGGTGTGGCTTTGGCAGGCAGGAATCCTCGTAAAATAGTTACTGCTCCATCTCGTGGAAAAGACCACGAACTCGCTCGGCGATCTCATCTCTGATCAGGTTCATGCGTTCGGCACCGGCGATTCCATCCTCGCTGGGCTCGTAGGTCACCCAGCGTTCGGTGGGCACCGACGGATCAAGTTGTGGATGGGCGTCGGTACCCAAAATGATGACCCGGTCGACTTTCTCAACCACCTTCGGATCAATGCCTTTGGGTGTTCCTTGGGACATGTCGGCACCGGTCTGCGCTAGGGAAGCTACCGATTCGTGGTTGATTCCCGAGCCCGGATTGGTGCCTGCGGAATAGCTGGTGATCTTTCCACCAGAAACGTAGTCCATCAATGCGGCAGCCATCTGCGATTTGCCAGCATTGCGAGAGCAAATAAATAGTACCGATTTAGCCATGAACCTATTGAACCACCCGCGATGCTCTCGCGGGTGGTTCACTACTGCTCAATTGGCAGATGATTACTTGAGCGGCTTGAAGGTCTTGATAGTTTCGCCCTTGAAGAAGGCCGGGTTGCGTACCCGCATCCACAGCATGATGCCCACGCCCAGCAGCAGTACGCCAACTCCGAGGATGAAGACCATGCCCACTCCCCAGAGGTTGGAGCCCGAGCCGTAGTCCGGATCCATGGACTCAACGGCGGTGGCGAAGAACATCACCAGCAATACGACCCCGCCCACCAGCGGCGCGAGGAACTTGCAGAAGAAGTTCTTGACACTGGAAAATAGCTCGCCGCGGAAGTACCACACGCAGGCCAAGGCGGTCAGCCCATAGTAGAAGCAGATCATCAGGCCCAGTGCGGTGATCGTATCCCACAAGGCATTTTCCGAGAGCAGCCTGGTGACCACGTAGAACACAGCAGCGGCCGCGGCGGAGGCGAAGGTCGCCACCGACGGAGACATGAAGCGCGCAGAGATCTTCGCGAAGCCCGAAGGCAGCGCCTTGTAGTAGCCCATGGCCAGCAAGGTGCGCGCCGGGGAGACCATGGTGGATTGCAGCGAGGCCGCCGAGGAAGACAAGATGGCCAAGGACATCAGCATCGCCAGCGGGCCCATGATCGGCCCGGAGAGCACCGCAAAAATCGACTCCTGATTCGCCGGGTTGCCTGCGCCTAGGCCGGTGGTGCCTACCCCGGCCCAGTAGATCACCCCGAGGGACACGGCCAGGTACAGCGCGATGATCACCAGCACGGTCCAGGTGGCGCCGCGGCCCGGGACCTTCTTCGGGTCGGTGGTTTCCTCATTCATGGTCAGGGTGACATCCCAGCCCCAAAAAACAAAAATGGACAGCGAGATGCCCGCCGCGAAGGCCGAGAAGGTGTCGATTCCAGCCGGGTTGAACATCTGCCAGGTGATGGGTGTCGGATCATTGGGGTGACTGGAGGTCAGCGCCATGACGGCGAAGAGCAGCAGCACCGCGACCTGGAAGCCGACCAGCACGTATTGGAATACCTTGGTGGCGTTCATGCCTCGGTAGGAAATCCAGGCAGCCGCCGCAATGAACACCAGCGTGGTGGGGATGTTGACCCAGAGGTTATCGGTCAGTTCCGCAATCCAAGGCTGCGAGGTGAGTTGGGCGATCAGGATGTAGAAGAAGTCCACCGCCACCGCGGCCAGGTTGGAGAGCACGATCACCGTCGCGGCGATCAGGCCCCAGCCGCCCATCCAGCCGATCATCGGGCCGAAGGCACGTGTCGCCCAGGTGAAGGAGGTCCCCGAATCCGGCATGGCGTTGTTCAGCTCGCGGTAGCCCAAGGCCACCAGCAGCATCGGCAGGAATCCGGCCAGCAGAATCGCTGGCAGGCTGGTGCCGACTTCGGCCACCGTGGCACCGAGGCCAGCGGTGAGTGTGTAGGCCGGGGCAATGCAGGAGATGCCGATAACGACAAGCCCCAGGACGCCGACGGTGCCCTTGGATAGTCCTTTGTCGTGCAGTCCGCTCTCGGAGCGTGCAGGCGGCGATGCCTGCCTCAGATCTTGCGACATGGTGGTTACCTTAAGAATTTAGCGAGGTGTGCGTGAGTCGGCCAGAAGTACCGAGCCACCTTCCGTCAGGGGTTTGTTGGGCACCGGCACTCGCGCGTCGAGGCGGTGAGTGCCGGGGCCACAGGGGTCGTGCAGGAATGTCGTGCTGGCTTTTAGCCGGCAGCCTTAAGGGTCGGGATCACGCCCATCGGCACGTTGAGCCGGCCGAGAATCCGCTGGGCCTTGGGGCCGATGAACAATCGGCTCTCAGCGGCCAGCCGGGCCGAACCCAACAGCGCCAGGTCCCCGTCTTGCCAGGACAGCTGGGCTATGGCTTCGTCCAGGCCATGGCCTGCCAGCACCTCGATCTGTGCGTCCACTCCCATTGAGTCGGTCAGCTCCTGAAGGTAGCTGCGGGTCTTGTCCAGGTAGGAGGCCAGTTCTTGCGCCGGGTCAGCCAGCTCAGCATGGGAGACCAGCGTGGCTACACGCAGCGGCAGTTTGCAGGCGGCGGCGATCCGCGCCGAGAGGTTGATGACTTCCCGTGCGCCGGGGCGGTCGCCCACGAATGCGGTCAGCCTGGTGATTTCCCCGCCGGCCGCGCGCAGCGACGCCAGGGAGACCGGAGAGGTCATGAACACGGCCATCGGCGAGGAATGCAGCAGCGCATTGGCGATAGCCCCGGGGCTGAAGAACCCGGCTCGGTGGCGTTTGCGCCCGCCCAGCACGATCCCATGGGCTCCGAAGTCCTCGCCCAAGCCGATAAGCCCTTCGGCCACCGAAGGCACCGAGCTGGCTACCACGCTGGCGGTGATCCCTGCGGGCACCAACGCCAGCGCTTCCTTAGCCCACTGGTCCACCTGGGCGGAAAGGATCGATGAGAATCCATGGTCCCCGCCCGGGTAGACCGCGTTGAACGGGGTGGAAGCAGGCAGCACGATGGCGATCCGCAACGCGGCGTCGCGGGTGCCGGCCACCAGTGCGCTGGCTAGTTCGATGGCTTCGGCGCCGCGGTCATCTGCGGTGTAGCCTACGAGCAATTTCATGATCTACGCGCTGACCTTGTCGTTCGAGGCGGTGAGCGTCTGCACGCCGTCGTAGCTTTCGTCGTAGCTGGTGCCATCCAGCGCGGCGATGATGCGCGCTGCCGACCGACGTCCCATGCGCACCGCGCCATCCACGTGTTGGAAGCCTTCGCCGGCCAGGTCCGAGGAGGAGAAGTAGATCGGGCCCACATTCTCATTCTGCGCCGGACCGAAGCGGTACAGGCCGCCGAGGTCGTAGCTGGTGGCGTAGGCGCCTCGGGTCCACTCTTCAGCGGCGAAGTCCGAGAGGTAGAAGACCTTTGGGTCCAGTGCCTTCTCGCCGAGGTACGCGGCGATGCCCTTGAGGATGGCTGCTCGTCGAGCTTCGTCATCCAGTTCCCACATGGCATCGGCTTTTACGTCGGAGATGAAGCCCACCAGGGTTCCGGTGCTTTCCCCGGTGTAGGTGTTGTCGTAGAGCTCCTGGACCAGGGCGTCTGGACCGAAGCAGGTACCCGAGAGGCCTTCTTCACGCCAGAATGGGGTGTCGTAGACGGCGTGGACCTTGATGACCAGGCCCATGGACTGGTGCTGGTGGGTGACGTGCTGCTTGCGTGGCAGTGCCGGAACGTAGCTGATGCGGGAGTACAGGTTTGGTGGAATGGCGATGACCACCTTTTTGGCCGAAACGGTCACCGACTCACCGTGGGCCACCACTCCGCCCTCAAACCATTCCAGCTTCAGCACGGGGTTGTTCAGGAAGACGATCTCATCGCCTAGGCGCTCGGCGACCGTCTTGGATACGCCCTGCATGGTGCCCACGATGCGGCGGTCGAGGATGAAATCTTCGTCAACCAGGTTGTCGAAGGAGCCTGCCGAGGAGGCCATGAGCACTGCCTGCAGTGCCGAGAAGGTGTGGGCCGGTTTAGTGAGCATGCCACCGGCAATGAAGAGCCCGACGTTGTTGCAGGCCAATTCGTCGTTCGAGTGCTGGCGCAGGAAGTGGTGGAAGGAGATCTTGTCCAGCTCTTCGGCCTGCGGGTGTTCCCATGGCTTATCCGGGTGCATCTGCGCGGCCAGCTCGTTCATGAGGCTGACCAGCTTGTTCATCTCGGCCACGGTGTTCTCGGAGACCGGGAAATCCTCACCCTCATAAACAATGGCTTCGCCCTGCTCATTGAGGTAGACGCTCTTGCCTGCCTTGTAGCGTTCGAAGGTTTCGATGCCCAGCTCTTCGATCAGCGAGTAGAGGCCGGTCTGGTCCGGGCTGATCCACTGGCCTCCGATTTCGATGGTGGCCCCGTCCATGACGTCGGTCCAGGTACGTCCGCCAACGCGGTCGCGGGCTTCGAGTACGGCTACGGATTTTCCTGCCTTGTTCAGCTCGTAGGCTGCGGTCAGACCCGATGGGCCGGCACCGATGACTACTACGTCGCGTTCCAGATGTTTCATGAACAGCTCCCTCAAACAATAAAATGAATTCGGTTCATTTACTTGTCATATAGCATAGGGGAAGAACATCGACTTGTGAAGCAACCCACGTCAGGAAGTGAACTGCATGACCGAATCGGGCACCAGACGAGCAGGCAGGCCGCGCAAAGCGGTACTCACCCGCGAACGCATCACCGCGAACGCGCTTGAGCTGGTTTCCGAGGGCGGTTACGAGTCCCTGACCATGCAACGACTGGCCAAATCACTAGGCGTTTCGCCGTCAGCGCTGTATAACCACGTGGACTCCAAACATGATCTGATGCAGTGGATTCAGGAACTGGTCATGGCCGATATCGACACCACGATTTTTGATGCCGAACCGATCAAAGAGGCGCTGGTGCATTGGGCGACGAGCTACCGCAATGTTTTTGCCCGTCATATCCCACTGATCCCGATCATCGCAGTTCTTCCGGTTTCGGATTCTCCACGCACCCTGAGCATGTATGAACGAGTCGCCGAGGCGCTGAAGGACCATGGCGTAGCGGAGAGCGAGATCATTCCGACCATCGTTGCCTTGGAATCATTTATCTTTGGCTCCGCGATGGACACCGCCGCCCCGCACGATATTTTTGATACGACCAACCATCAGGACCTCACCCCGCACTTCACGCTGGCGGTGGCGGCTCAACGCAAGTCGCAAATCAATACCAGCGACGATTCCTTCCAACGCGGGTTATCGGCCATGATCACTGGCCTGTTAGCCACGGGAGGCAAGCCATGAACGAGGACGAACGCAAGCCGCGGCGCATCGCAGTGAATCCAAAGCAATGGGCCGCCATCATCTTGGTGATCATTGCGCTGGTTTTTATCTTGCAAAACCTCACCTATGTGCGCGTTGAGTTTTTCCTCATCCAGACTGCGGCGCCACTTTGGTTGGTCTTACTGGTGACGCTCGCCGCTGGCTACGCCATTGGCTGGTTCTCTAAACGACGAGATTAGTCGTCGAGAACTGCCCACTCGCCTACTTCTTCATTCTGCGAGTCGTAGACATCTTCCTGGGACCCCGGCTCCAGCGGATACAGAGCGATACGCTTTGACCAGTCCGCCAGAATGCGCTGAAGCTCTTCTAGTGGCTTCTCTTGCATGTTCTCGGTATCGAAGTTGACTTCCAAAACAAAACGCATGACCTGCTCCTTGTTCTTCCGGTTGCCGCCATCCTATGCCCGAGCTTGAAGAAAAACGAGAGCCACTACTGGCGTGCCGTAGCGAAAGCATCTGGGTACAGACAGAAAAATAGCGAGCACCCAAGGAACCTTGGATTCTCGCTATTGGAAAGAGCAGTAGAGACTTACTGGACGCCGCCCATGTAGGCCAGCGACTGGATTGCTTCGTTGCCACCGACCTTGTACAGAGCCAGAACCAAGCCACCAAATGCGATGCCCATTACGGCGCTAAAACCCAACGAGATCTTTACCAAGGAACGAACCTCACCGCGGCTGACTTCAGCTTCATCATTGAGGTACTTAGCAGCACCCCGGCTAAAGCTGGCCGCAGGGGTCAATGCAGGAGCTGCGATGGTTAAGAGATTCGACGCAGAATCAGTCTGGCCGTCACGCAGAACAGCAACAGTTGCTCGATTCTTACGATCCTGGCGAAGCTTCACGATGTTGGCGCCATGGCGTGCCAAAAGAATATCTTCACCGAGTGGGATCGTTGCCATTACATTTGCTCCTAGTTATTTACCATCGCGTCTTTCCAGCACTATCAATCATTTCTGAAACGTTTTATCCCCGTAACCCTTTTGTCGAGAACCACACATGTCCTTGTGATGTAATCCGCATGATTCTGGGGATAAATCGCTCTCATGGGTGACGGGGAGCATAGTTAGAAGCAAAAAATGCCGGAGCCATAGTTTGTGTTTTGAGCACGAAAAACCCCGGGGAAATATTCTCCCCGGGGTCAATTCACTGCTCTTGAAACTGACTATGCAGTTTTCAAGTCGTTGTTATTGTTCTTTTGCTGGCGCTTGGCCTCGCGGATCTGAATGCTCAGATCATGATTCGACAGGTCTTCAGGCGAAGCCACACCAAACCTGTGAGCCTTGGTTACCAAGGCTTGGCGAATTTCTGCTTGGTGGTCTTTCTTGTAACGGATCACCATGAAGACGCTCACGATTGCCAAGACAATCAGAGTCACCACTGCAGTCAGAATCGTAGTTTCCAGAGTCATATTCTTCTCGACCTCCCCATTTTCCAGTCGCTGCTGCGCTTGGCCCGCTCGTTTGGTCGAAGAAGTTACTTCAACGGCCGAGGGACCGCAGTATTGCTAAGAGAAGAACAACAAGTTTAGCATATTTCTTCGAAGAACGCCTACGAGTATCGCTGACACCTACGACACGAGACCCTTCCGGGTGCAGCTACTGAACAACGCTAGAACTCGCCGTGGCCCTGCCCATGTTCAAAGACCAGTGACGTTTGGGTCGTCGCCACCGCGGGATTTGCTGAAAGGTTATCTAGGACAAATTGCCTGACATCGGCCGAGTTGCGAACGGCCACATGCAAGACAAAATCATCAGCACCGCCGAGGAAAAACAGCTGACGAACACCGGGCTTAGTCTTCATCTCATTGGCAAAATTGGCCATGAGATGACGTGCTCCAGGACGGATTTTAACGAAGATCAACGCTTCAAGCTCTCGGCCTAAAACCTGCGGATCCACCTCGATGGTGAAGCGGGAGATCACTCCAGAATCGCGCAGGGAGTTCAAGCGTGCTAGACAGGTCGAAGCGGCAATTCCCAGCTCCTCGGCCAGCGAATTGTTGGTCCGACGAGAGTTCTTGCTCAACAACGCCAACAGCTTGCGGTCGATCTCATCGAGTTGCACGGTGCCTTTCTCGCGCTTCGATAGATTCAACGACATCGCGTCGCCCCCAATCTCTAGTTTCGAGGATCGCTGAAATCATCATACGACCGCTTAGCAATTGATATCGGATGATTCCGGGGCTCTTGTCTCTTGGACTGAATGCTTGCGGGCTCGCACCCGTAGAAAGGTGAACACGGCCACGCCGATCAACGCAAGTGCGCCCACAATCCACGGCCAATCCAATGCCAACCAGGCATAAAATACGGCCAGCCCCACGGTGGTGTAGATCGAGGACCACAGCAGTGCGCCCAATGCCACTGCCGGGAGGTAGCGGCGCAACGGCATGCGGCTGATCCCTGCCGATGCGTTGACGGCGCTTTGGATTCCCAGTGTGAGGAAACTTAGCGGGATGGCGAAGAGGCCCCAGCGTTCAATGAATTTCTGCGCCTGGCGGTACACCTGGCCCCGCAGATGCTCGTGGAAGCGGGTGCGTTCCACGCCCTTGGCGATTCCCCGGCCCACCCAGTAGGTGGCATTTCCTCGGGCGAAGGCCCCGAGGAAAAAGAAGATGAACGTCACGCCAAAAGGCGCGTCGTTGATCAGCCAGGAAATCGTCTCAGCCAAGGTTACGGAACGCTCTTAATTTTGCGGACCAGCACCGCACCGAGCAGGCTGACAACAACCGAGCAGAGGAACAGCGTCGGGTATCCACCCAGCCAAGTCACTGCCAACCATGCAATGAGGGGTGCAACCACCTGAGGCAGCGAATTGGCGATGTTGATCATGCCCAGATCCTTGCCTCGTGAATCTGCTGTAGGCAGCACCTGGGTCAGCAACGCGAAGTCCACGGCAAGGTAGGCGCCAAATCCAATGCCCAGAAGCACGGCTGCAACGATGGCCATGGCGAAGGTCGTGGACAAGGCCATCACGCCGGCAGCACAAGCGACGATCACCGAAGAAATGATGACGTATTTCTTGCGCTGGCCATCGCGGTCCGACAGCCTTCCGGAAATCACCGAAGAGAAAATCACGCAGAAGGCGTAGATAGCCGTCAGCACCAACACGCCTTGGGCGGGATTTGGGTGGCCGATGGCATCTTGTAGGAAGAACAACAGATACACCAAGCACAGCTGGCTGCCCAGATACAGCAAGAAGCGGGTCAGCCAAGCCCATCCGAAGTCTTTGTGTTGCAGCGGGTTGATCCAGAAGCTCCGCACGAATTGCAAGGTGGTCAGCGGTTCGAGCGTTCCCTTGGGCAGGGGCGTATCCTGACGCATCAACACGAACGGCACCGCGCATATGGCGACCGCCAGGGCCACCAGCGCATATCCAAAGACCAGGTTGCCGGCAGCTACCATGCCGATCACCGCGCCAATCAGCGAACCACAGGTTTGGCCCAGGGCGACCAGCCCGCCGACAACACCGCGTTGTTCCACAGGAACCCGGTCCGGAATCGCAGCAAAAATGGCAGCCACTGCAGCGTTTCCAGCCGCCTGCATCAGCGCCCAGCCCAGAACAAGGAGCCCCACCGTATGGGCGGTCGACATCAGCAACAAGGCCAGCGCACCGCAAATAGTTCCGCAGAAGACCCAGGGAATACGGCGTCCAAATTTCGAAGTGCTGCGATCGCTGAGCGCACCAAACAACGGGTTGGCCACCAAAGAGACCGCCGCACCAACACCGGTCACCAAGGACAGGATAGCGCCCTTCTGGCTAGCATCAAGCTGTTCGGCATGCAGTCCGAGCAGCACCTGAATGGGCGCAAAAAACCCGACGTTGATGCCGATATGAACGGTGACCACCGCGGCAATCCATCCGCGGCTGACCCGTCGGGTGGGCACTTGCAAAGCCAAGGGGATATTGGCTGGTTCAGCTGTGCTCATTGTTCGTTCCGCCCTAATTCACGCGGACCCACACTCGGGTCTTCCAATTGTTCAATACTCGGTGTGGTGCCTCGTGCGATCAGTCGTTTGACCGCCTTGGCCATCAACCCGCCGTCAACCATGCTGGCGGCAACCAGCTTGCCGTTCTGGTCCAGGCCAAATACCGTCTGGATCTTGCCACGCCGGTTGCGCCGGATGATGGTGGTTGCGGCCTGGCTAAATTCGCCCACCGTTTCCACGTGCATTTCGTGTCGGTCGGTCCAGAACCATGGCACTGAGCGCTGCACCGGTGCTGCGTTCATGATGGTGGCCGCCGCTTGCGCGGCATCTTCCATGGCCGCTTCCCAGTGCACCGTTCGGCGAGCGCCCTGTATTCGGGCAGCATCGCCAATCGCCAGGACCTGCGGATGACCGGTGGTGCGTTGTTCGCCGTCGACGAGGATACCGTCATCAACGCTGAGCCCGAGAGCGGTGGCCAGAGAAGTCTCTGGTTGCACGCCGATAGCGCTGACAATCAGGCTGGCCTCAATACGTTCACCGTCAACGACAGCATGATCTTCCTCGATGCTGGTCACGGTGCCGGTAATGGTCCTGATCCCGCGCTGAGCGTGGTCTGAATGTAGTTGCTCGGCGAGCTCTTGGCCGAGAATCGTTGCCAATGGCGCAGCGGTGTTGGAGACTAGGGTGACCTGCGCCCCAAGCATGCTGGCGGTGGATGCGAATTCCGCACCGATCAGCCCTGCTCCAATGACCAAAACCTGCAGACCAAACATCGAAGAATCCAGCACCTCGGCCAACGCCGTGGCATCGGCTGCGGTATGCAGCGTGTGAGCGTGCTGGGCGCCAGGAACCTGCAACAGGTTTGGCGTGGTGCCGGTAGCAAGAACGACCCAGTCCGTTTCCGTAGTGGGAAGGGTCAGGTCCGCGACGTTTTCTTGCATGAGGTTGATGCCGTGCTCGGCGTACCAAGCCATCGGCGCAAAGGGCTCAACCTGCAGCGATTTGCTTAGCGGTGGCCGATCATAAGGCAGGCCTTGCGGGTCACTGATGGTGATGGTACCGGCGTAGTGTTGCCGCACCAATTCCCTAGCCAGAGTGTATCCCGCGACGCCCCCGCCAATGATATGTACTGACGGCATTTAGATGTCGAGCTCCAGGAAACCGTCAACGACGTTCACCTTGTAGGTGCGCGCGTCAACGGTAGCCGGCATGCACTGGACCCGGCCGGTCTTCAGGTCAAAGGTTGAAGAGTGGATGGGGCACTCTACCGAGCACCCTTCAATCCAGCCGTCAGAGAGCGATGCAACTTCGTGGGTGCACTCATCCTGCAAGGCGTAGAAGTTGCCGTCTTCGGCGTGGAAGATCGCAATGTCTTCGGTAGCTCCGCTGTCCTTTGAATCCACTAACAGTGATTCGCCTTCTGGGACTAGATCTACGGGACCGACACGATAGCTCACGATGACTCCTTTAATGCTCAATATTGATCAGTCTCATCTTGTCATCTATTGAAGGTCAGCACCTAGCTGGTGAATCACTCTCGTGACGCTTTGGTCCCATGAATTAGATCTTGTAACGGGAGACCAGCTCTTGCAGAGCATGATCGGCCGATAGCTGGGCTAGGAGTTGCACGCCGTCGAGCCCATTGCCGGTGGCCGGCTGAACCTCTGCCCCAGGATGCTCTTGATGCAGTTCCCGGATAAAGGATGCGCGAAGTTGCCTGCCTTCAAATACCCCGCCGATGGCCGCCACATGTACCGCTTTGTCCTCATCTCCCAGCCCGACGAGGCGTAGAGCCGTTGCGACGGAATCAGCCAGCTCTTTGCCTGCTCTTTCGCAGATTTCGGCAGCAATCTGATCGGTGTCTGCCAGCTCAGCGACGCTAGCCGCGATGGAAGCCACGGTGGAAACGCGGTCCGGCAGTGCTTGAAGGTCGATGTAGGCCTCGGACAGGTCGGGCCAGCGTTCCTTGATTACGGCGGTGAGCGCGGTTTTTTGACCTCGGCCGTCGTAGTCACGCATGACTGCCATCAGGGCCTGCCGGCCGATCCAGTAACCACTGCCGGCATCCCCCATGATGTGGCCCCATCCATCCACTCTGGCTACCTTGCTCGGACCGACGCCAAGGGTGACTACTCCGGTTCCGGCCGCGACGACCGCACCGTGTTCATCACCCAGAGCGCCGAGATAGCTGGTGACCGAGTCATGAGCCAGGGCAACGTGACGCAGTGCCGGTGAACCGATCAGTTCGAAGAGCTGGCCTGCTTCATGCTCTTCCTTGACCAGCCCGGTGGTCCCCACGGTGACGATGTCGATGTCCATCGAGCTTTCGGCGATGATTTGCTTGATCACTCGGGCCAGTTGCGGAAGAACAGCTTCATCGGTTTGCACTCCGGGGAATTTCTGTTCTTTGCGCTCCCCGGCTCCTTCAAAGCGAACCTTGATGCCGCTCTGCCCGCCGTCAACGGCCAATAACCCAACTGTCATCTGTGCGCTCCTCTTTGTGCTTGGTTTTCAGATTACTGCGCGTCGCGTTCTCCAAGGCCGCAAAGCTCACCTGGCTTCGAAAATTCCTTTCGAGACGAAAGGACGGCCCAACGTCATGTGAGTTCATCGTTGTTGTTGGCGCTAACAAGATCGTCGCCCCATAGAAACCCTTTCAACCATTACTCAAGGAATTAGGCAATGGATTATCCGGATATTCACGCACGCTGAGGTCTGAAAATTTTCAGATCTTCCCGCTGTCCGAGCTCGACCATCCGGAGGGATAACATCCATGACTTCATATAATGAATTGCGCGTTTGACGAAGTCAGATCAAATCTGAAAATTTTCTCCACACTTATCCCCCGAATAACCGCCATTCATTTCGCAAGCCCGCAAGGATTCTGGGGTTGCATCACCTGAAGATATGAAGCGTCTTTTTAGTACATGAATGAATATAAAAGATTTATTTGATAACTACTTCCGCTAGGGATAGTTGAACCGCTACGCTCCATATCGGCACACCCCTCTTCGATTGATCACCGAATTTTGTGCGCCCAAAACCCAACAAGGAGAACATCAATGGCACGTTTTTCTACCCCACTCTCCCGATCGGTGGCCGCATCAGCTGCGGTCATGATCGGACTAGCCGGCTTCGGCGCTGGCGCATTACCCGCTTCGGCGGCACCGGTGACAGTACCGGCCGAAAAAACCACTCCCGCACCGAACAGCGAGACCAACGTCAAAATCGGTTCTGTGGAGTCTGGCGAGTCCTACGACCAGTTCATCGTCACCTACAAGGCCTCCGCCCAAAGCTCAGATAAATCTGGTCGCGCCAAGGCCTGGGGCAAGGCGGCCAAAGAAGCAGGGACGAGCGTCAAAGAGCTTCGCGCCATGGCCACCGGTGGATTTGTGGTCAAAGCAGACAAGAAGTTGAAGGGTGCAGGCGCACAAGAGTTCATGGCTGAAATTGCCAAATCCGGACTCGTTGAATCCGTCGAACCTGATGCCATCATGAAAATCTCGATGACTCCCAATGACACCCGCTATGGCGAGCAGTGGGACTTCCACGGAACAAACGGCATGCGCCTTCCCTCAGCATGGGACGTCGCTACCGGTGCAGGAAGCATTGTGGCTGTCTTGGATACCGGCATCACCTCCCATACGGATCTGAACGCCAATGTCATTTCCGGATATGACTTCGTCTCCAGCTCAACCTCCGCCCGTGACGGCAATGGCCGTGACGCGAACCCACAGGACCAAGGAGACTGGTACGCCGCTGGTGAGTGCGGCGACAGCTACTCCGGCAATTCCTCCTGGCATGGAACCCACGTTGCTGGCACCGTCGCTGCAGTAACCGGCAACTCCAGCGGTGTTGCCGGCGTTGCCCCGAACGCCAAGATTCAACCGGTACGAGTGCTCGCCAAGTGCGGTGGCAGCCTCTCCGATATCGCCGACGCGATCGTCTGGGCCTCAGGCGGAAGCGTTCCAAACATTCCTGCCAACGCCACCCCGGCGGACACCATCAACATGTCGCTCGGCGGAGGCGGGGCCTGCGGAACCACCTATCAGGCAGCCATTGACGCGGCCGTTTCCCGCGGAACTTCAGTTGTCGTCGCGGCAGGCAATGAAAGCCAGAATGCTTCGAACTCACGTCCGGCCAATTGCAACAACGTGATTACCGTGGCTGCCAGCAACCCATCTGGTGCACCGTCGTACTACACGAATTACGGCTCAGCCGTCGATGTCACCGCACCCGGCGGCGACACCCGCTACGCCGGGCAGGGAGTTCTCTCCACCATCAACACCGGCACCACCACCCCGTCAAGCCAGGGATACACCTTCTACCAGGGCACCTCGATGGCCACCCCACACGTTGCTGGCATGGTCGCACTGATGAAGTCGGTCAGCCCTTCCATGACGCCAGCTCAGGTGGAAACTGCGCTGAAGAATGGAACTCGCCCGATGCCCGGCGGTTGTAGCATCGGATGTGGCGCCGGATTGGTTGATGCCGCCAAGATCATGACCGCTTTGGGTGGAACGACTCCAGAACCAACGCCCGAGCCCAGCGGAAACCTGCTGAATAACCCAGGCTTTGAAAACGGCGCCGAATCATGGACTGCTAATCGCGCCGATACTTTTGAAACTGGCACCGATGCACGCTCGGGCAGCGGGCTGGCCGGGCTGAACGGCTGGGGCTCCTCCAGCACCTACACCCTGGATCAGAAGGTCACGATTCCTTCGAATGCCACTGCCGCACAGCTGAAGTTCTACCTTCGGGTTCTGACCGGCGAGACTACTTCATCGGCACAGTATGACAAGCTCACCGTACAGGTCCTCGATGGCTCAGCAACATCTACGGTTGGCACCTGGTCAAACCTCGATGCAAATTCGTCCTATGAACAACAGAGCATCAACCTGAACAACTACCGAGGCAAAACGGTGACGCTTCGGTTCAAGGGTGTTGAAGACGGTTCACTTGCAACCACCTTCCGCATTGACGATACCTCGGTCACCACGAGCTAATCTCATCAGTTTGATCGCCTACAGCAAAGGGTGAAGTCAGTTGATACTGGCTTCACCCTTTGCTGAAGTGTTCGTTAGTTCGACGCTTATCCCAAGGTCCATGAACGCTTGGATAAGCCAAACCAGAAACCATCAATGGCCGTCTGGGCCTCGATTCCGCCCGATGCGTAGGCAGCACCAAGTGCCACATACAGCGGAGCCCAGTGCTCGGATCGCGGGTGCGCTTCACGAGCGGCCGGAGCCTTGTGCAGGAAGTCGAGAATCGAATCCACATCTCCGCGGGCCATGGCCTCTTCAGCCCAGTGGTCAAACTCGCTCGAAGCCGTTGGCGGTGCAGCATCGGCTCCCGCCGATGGGTTGAACCAGCGAAGATTGTGCGTGGTGAAGCCGGAGCCAACAATCAGCGTCCCGCGGTCACGCAGCGGGGCAAGGCTCTTGCCCAACTCGAAAAGTCCGGTGGGATCCAGGGTCGGCATGGACATCTGCACCACTGGAACATCCGCGTCCGGGAACATCTCCTTCAGCGGAACGTAGGCTCCGTGGTCCAATCCACGCGACTCATCGCGAGCCACATGATGACCATGAGCTGCGGTCAGTCGCTCCACTTCATCCGCCAAGTCCGGAGCCAGCGGCGAGTCATAGCGAACGTCGTAGTACTTCTGGTCAAAACCCCAGAAGTCGTATACGAGCTCATTTTTCTGTTGTGTTGCACTGAGCGTCACCGGAGCGTTTTCCCAGTGGGCCGAGATCATCAGAATGTCTTTTGGCTTCTCGAATGTCCCCGACCAACTAGCCAGTTCCTGAGTCCAGCGCTGATCGTCTGCCAACGGTGGTGCGCCGTGACTGAGGAAGAGGACCGGTGGTGCGCCTGTCTGCTGTGTCATGCTTCCAAGGTAACAAGAATTACTTGAAGCGTCAATGAAATTAGTCGAAGCGCACTCCGATCCCGGTTCCAGCCCTAGGCACTCACCGCCAACCCGGCCTCGGCCGCCGATTGAACCGGAAAATGGCACTCGGCGATCTGTTGCTCTTCTTTGCCTGAGACTGATGGCATGCCCAGCGAGATCGTTCCATCAGCAGCACGCACACGGCTATCGGGCCGCTCAACAGAACAAATCGATTGCGCTTTCCAGCACCTGGTACGGAATCTGCAGCCCGAGGGCGGATCGAGCGGGGATGGCAGCTCACCTTGCAGGACAATGCGATTCTTCGGCCTCAAGGCGGGATCCAGTTTGGGCGAGGCCGACATCAACGAAGCCGTATACGGATGCAACGGCGAATCAAATACCTGCTCGGTGGAACCCGTTTCGATAATGCGCCCCAGATACATCACTGCAACTCGATCAGTGACATGGCGAACGACCGATAGATCATGGGAGATGAAAATGTAGCTGACTCCCAGCTGCTGTTGGAGATCATTGAGCAAGTTCAGCACCTGCGCCTGCACTGACAGGTCCAAGGCGGATACCGGCTCGTCCAAGATGATCAAATCCGGCCCTAAAGCCAAAGCCCGGGCTATGCCGATACGCTGGCGCTGCCCACCGGAAAATTCCTGTGGCGACTTATCCGCATCGGTGGCGCGCAACCCGACCAACTCAAGCAGCTCTTTCAAGCGCTGTGTCCGGGCCGCGGCCGTGGGATAAAGCTCCTTGTGGGTGGCGAAGGGCTCGGTGATAATTTGCCCCGCGGTCATCCGCGCATTGAGCGAGGCAAACGGATCCTGGAAGACCATCTGTACCCGGCGGCGCCAGGCCCGCAACGGCTTGCCCCGCAACGCGAATGGATCTTGCCCACCAAAGCGAACCGTTCCACCATCGGGTTGTTCCAGCATCATCAGCGTCCGAGCCAAGGTGGACTTTCCGCAACCTGACTCCCCCACCAGCCCCAGGGTTTCGCCGCGCTTGACGCTCAGGTTGATCCCATCCAAGGCCTTCAGCTCGCGGGCCCCGGAGCTGCCCGAGGCCACGTGGAAGGTCTTGGTCAAGTCTCGGACTTCGAGAACGGTGCGTTCTGGCTCGGTCTGTGTCTCAATACTCATCAGTGCGCATCCTGTCCGTTAGCTGTTTCATCAGTGGACTGCATCGTCGATACCTGCTCCGCGAAGTGGCAGGCGGAGCGCTGCCCGGGGCCGGTTTCGCGCAACACGGGGCGCTGCTCGCGGCAGATCGCAGAAGCCAGCGGACAGCGATCCTGATAGACGCACCCGGCAGGGATCTTGCTCAGCTCCGGAGGGCTACCCGGAATGGAGGAAAGTCCCTCGCCACGTTGTGCATCGGTCGGCACCGAGGACAAAAGCCCTTGGGTATATGGGTGTGTTGGCTGCGCGAACACGGTGTCGACGCTGCCCTGTTCCACCACGTTGCCGGCATACATCACGCACACGTCGTCGGCTTCCTCGGCGACGACCGCCAAGTCGTGGGTAATGAGCGCTACTGCCATCTGCTCCTCGCTGCGCAGGTTGCGCAGCAACTGCATGATCTGCGCCTGCACGGTCACATCGAGGGCTGTCGTGGGTTCATCGGCAATCAGCAATTTGGGGCTCAGCGCGACAGCCATTGCGATCAGGATGCGCTGGCGCATGCCTCCGGAGAATTGATGAGGATAGGAATTCACACGGGTTTCCGGCTCTGGAATGCCCACACGGCGCATCAATTCGATGGCTTCGGCCTTGGCCTGTTTCTTGCTGGCACCGCGATGGATCCTAAAGGCTTCACCAAGCTGAGTACCGATGGTGTACACCGGATTCAGGGCCGCCAACGCATCCTGAAAAACAATGCCCAGGCCTTCGCCGGCCACCGCGCGACGCTGCTTGCCGTTCATGGAGAACAGGTCCTGAGAATCCAGGTAGGCCCTGCCGCCAGCAACGGAGGCCACCGGATCAAGCAGCCCGGCAAGGGCCTTGGCCGTCATGGACTTTCCGCAACCGGATTCACCCAGCAAGGCCAGAGTCTTGCCACGGCGAGCGCTGAACCCCACGTTGCTGACCACTCGCACGGTCCCCTTCGGTGTGCGGATATCTACGTCCAGACCTTGGACCTGCAGTACCGCTTCATCCTGCGACTGCCTGTTGGAGACTGGTTCAAGCATTTCGGTCATCATGAGTCATTGCCTTTCTTGGCCTTCATTTTGGCCGCCTGTCGGGTGGCTTTCTCAAAAGCTCGCGTGCTCTTGCGGTCCAATTCCAGACGCCAGCGCTGGGCCGGGTCGGTGGCGATGCGCATCCACGCGGCCAAGATATTGGCGGCCACCGCGGTGAGCACAATGGCAAGACCCGGAAGGATGGACAGCCACCAGGCGGTCTGCAGGTACTGACGTCCCTGCGCCACCATCAGGCCCCACGAAACATCCGGTGGTTGGATGCCGATGCCCAGGAAGGACAGTGACGACTCCGCGAGCATCACAAAGCAGAATTCCAGCGTGGCCAGGGTCAACAGCGTTGGGGTTACTACCGGGATCACATGGCGCCCGATGATCGCATTGGGTTTGGCGCCGAAGGTGCGGGCGGCATCGACAAAGGTGCGCGACTGTAGTTCGGCGGACTCGGCACGGGCGGTGCGTAGGTAGATCGGGATGCGGGTAATCGCCAGAATCAGCACAATATTTGCTGCCGACGGGGTGAAAACGAAGAGCACCACCACCGCCAGAAGCAGCGAGGGGAACGACATGATGATGTCGGCGATGCGCATCGATACCGCTTCGCGCCGGCCCCGGTGGTATCCGGCCCAAACGCCCCACAGCGAACCAACAATCAAGGCCACCAGCACCGCGGGCACCGCCACCAACAAGGTTGTTTGGGTGGCCACCACCATGCGGGCGAGCACCGAGCGTCCCAGGGAATCGGAACCCAAGATATACAGCCAGCCATTGGCCGGATCGAAAGGCGCCTTGTTCATGAACATCAGGTTCTGCTCTGTCGCCCGCTCGCCCATCACTACTGGACCGAAGATCGCGGTCACTACCACCAAGGCCAGGAAGACCGCAGCCACGGTGGCGAAGCGGTCACGGCGCAGCATGGTGAACATCGTGACCCGGCCGTCTTTGGCTTTTGCGGCTTTGACTGGTGGCGCGGCCTGTTCAAGTGTTGCCATCACTAGTTCCCCCTCGGGCTCTGGGCGGCCATGGATGCGGCTGCCAGCTGCGGCGTGTGCTGATCGGATCCCTGGGTAGGGCCTTGAGCGGCCCGGGCCTTGCGCCGCTTGCGCGCCCCGGCGCTGGGCCTCACGCGTGGATCCAGCAGCGCGTATCCCAGATCGATGAGGATATTGAGCACAAAGATCGCTACTGCTGTGAGCAGCACGCAAGCTTGAAGCACCGCAAAATCCCGTTGCAGAATCGAATCGATCATCAACTTGCCAATGCCCGGCCAACCGAAGATGGTCTCCACGACCACCGCACCGTTGACCAGGCCGACGGTGAGGTCGCCGGCAACGGTCAGCCCGGGAGCAGCCGCATTGCGCAGCGCGTGCTGGCCGATAACCCGGTACTCCGTGGCGCCCTTTGAGCGAGCCAGCTTAATGTAGGGCTCGGAAAGGGCCGAGACCATGGCCCCTCGAATGACCTGGACCAGGGTGCCAAAGGGTCGCATCACCAAGGTGGCTACCGGCAGGAACCAGGCAGCCGCCCCGACAACACCGGAGGTCGGAACCCATCCAAGGGTGATCGCGAAGACCCAGATGCCCACGATGGCCAACCAGAAATCCGGAATCGAAGCGGCCGTCATGGAAATAAAGGAACTGCATCGATCCAAAATCCCATTGGGCTTCATAGCAGCGGCCGAACCGACCACCACCGCCAGCAAGATGGCAATCACCATAGTGGTGGCAGCCAGCTGCAAGGTCGCCGGAAAGGCGCGCAGCGCCATTTCGGCGGCGTCCTGCCCGGTGCGCAAGGACGTTCCAAAATCTAGTCTTAGGATCCCGCCGAAATACTGGGCCATCTGCACGAGAATCGGCTGATCCAGTCCGTTGCGGGCCGCAAATTCCTCGCGCATCGTTTCGGTGGCGTTCAGCGGCAGGTAGAGCGCCGCCGGGTTGCCGGTCATTCGCGCCAGCGCGAAAACGCCGATGACGACCACGACTAAGGGCAGCGCCGAGGCGATAATCCTTTTACGCAAATAGCTGAGCATGATGCTGTACTTTCAGTTGCCGTTGATTACTTAGCCGCGGTGACTTCAGCCAGACGCAGTTCGTCGCCGCTGGAGGAATTCGGCTGGTAGGCCACTGACTTGGAGATGCCGAGCATGCCGGTCTGGTGGGCGATGTGCGCAAACTGGACCACTTCGTCATTCTGGTATTTGAAGACCTTTTCGAAGGCGGCTTGTCGGTCATCGCCGGTCGATGCATCTGCTGTGGCAATCAGCTGGTCCAGCTCAGGTGTGCCGAAGGCCGATTGGGCTCCCTTGGTAGTCATGTACTGGTCCACAGTGAACGCTGCGTCACCGGCCTGGTTGCCGTGCTGGGTCATCAGCATGATGGCGCCGTCCTCCTTGGTCGGGAACGGACGGACTTGGTAGGTCAGGTGCTGGCTGGTCTCCAGCATTTTCAGGTTGACGGTCAACCCAGCCTGGGTCAGCTGCTCTTGGATCACCTGGGCCAGTTCCTGGATCTTCGGGAACTGCGCGGTGCGCACCACTAGGTTGATCGGTGCCGAGACATCGGTGCCGGCGGCCTTGGCCTCCGCGACGAGGTCCTTGGCCTTTTGCGGATCATATGGCCAGACCGGCAGGGAATCGCTATGCCCTACGACGCCGGAGGGCACCAGTTGGGCGGCGGCCTTGTCACGTCCTCCGTAGAGGGAGGCGACAATGGATTCCTTGTCGATGGCGTAGTTCACCGCGCGACGGATGCGAATGTCGTCGAAGGGTGCCTTATCGGCGTGCATGCGCAGGGCGACGGTTTCATTATTCGGATAGGAGACCCCCAGATCCCCAATGTTGTCTTCCGGACTCAGGCCCGTGGCGATGTCGGCTTCGCCCGAGGTGATCATGGCCGCGCGCACGCTGCCCTCGGAACGCCATTGATAGTTGGCTTTCTGGAATTGAGGCGCTTCGCCCCAGTAGTCCGCGAAGGCGCTGGCGTTGATGCTCTGTCCGGCCTGCCAGTCATCGAGCTTGTAGGGGCCGGTGCCAATTGGCTCGCGCACCTTTTCGGTTGCCGAGGTTTCCGCTGGCACGACTTCCAAGAAGGACAGGCGCAGCGGAAGGATTGGATCCTTCTTCGCAGCGGTGACTTCAACCGTGAAGTCATCGACTTCCTTGAGCTTCAAATCGTCATCGCCGAAGACGTAGCCTTCGACGTTACAGCCGAGCTTCGAGTTGACGGCGCGGTCGATGGTGGCCACGGCATCAGCCGCTGTGAACTCGGAGCCGTCGTGGAATTTCACGCCTTCGCGCAGCTTCAGCGTCCAGGTCTTGTCGTCCTTGCTGGACCATTCGGTGGCGAGCTTCGGTTCCAACTCTCCGCTGGTGGGGTTTCTTTCGATCAGCGGCTCGGTGATGGTGGAACGGATGACCACCCCGGTGCTGGTCAGGTTGGATTCGCAGGCTTCTAGGGTTGGTGGCTCCTGCTGGAGTACGACGCGCAGCGTGTCGCTGGGAGCTGAGGATCCGCCGGAGGCTGCCTCTTGAGAGTTGGCGACAGAGCAGCCGGACAGCGCGGTGGTGCCCAGCAGGGCGGAGGCGGCGAGGGCTAATGGGATGCGGCGTGAGCGAGTGATTCGATTGTGCATTGTGGTTCCTTCGCGACGGTGCGATGTGCAAGGTGGCTCAAGCGGGAAATCCGCAGAAGTTCGTATCCACAGCCTTGACCGCGCTCCGGGCCGGGTCAAGGTTTTGTTGGCCTGTTGCAATCGCTGCCGTGGCCCAACGTGAAGGTACCGACCAGTAGGCACAATGTGACTTGCGCTACATTCCGGGAACAATGGGGAATCCATACCTCAAGGGCATGGATTCATCTAATTTGCGTGTTGGACGTGAATTGATCACGCTCCCTACGATGCACTTATGCCCACTCATACCAGCGCCGCAGCGCAAGAACAGAGCACCCCAATCACCGGAGAACAGATCCTTCGTGTTGGCCCGGTCAACCCCACCGTGGCCGAGAGGCTGAAGGAGGAATTCGCAACCCTCGTATTGCCCGATTCGAGCGCGGAACGCTCGACTTTGCTGGCCTTACACGGCGAGCAGATCCGGGTTGTCGTATGCTCCGGCCGCTTCGGCGTGGACAGCGAGCTGATGGCCCAGCTACCGAATCTAGAAGCCATCATCAACTTCGGCGTCGGCTACGACGCGACCGATACCCAGCAGGCTGCTGAACGAGGGATCGCAGTCAGCAATACCCCTGACGTACTCAACGACTGCGTTGCCGATACCGCGCTAGGACTCTACCTTTCCACCCTGCGCTCCCTAGGCGCAGCGGAGCGATTTGTGCGCGACGGCTCGTGGAGTTCGGGCCAGAATTTCCCATTGGCCACACGCGCCAGCGGCAAGAAGGTCGGGATCCTCGGCCTGGGACGGATCGGGCAGGCGATTGCCACGAGACTGGAGGCATTTGGATGCGAAATCCACTATCACAACCGCAATCAGAAGCCAGAAGTGAACTACCAATACCACCAGTCGGCGACGCAGCTGGCGGCGGAGACCGAGGTACTCATCGTGGCCGCGGCCGGCGGCCCACAGTCGGCCAAATTGGTCAACCAGGAAGTTCTTTCGGCCGTAGGCCCGCAGGGATTTATCATCAATATCGCCCGAGGCACCGTCATTGACGAACAGGCCCTAATCCAGGCACTGCGCACCGGCGAAATCGCAGGAGCCGGATTGGATGTCTTTGAAAACGAGCCACTAGTCCCCTCCGAACTATTGAACCTAGATAACGTCGTGCTCCTGCCCCATCTGGGCAGTGGCACCCGGGAAACGCGCGCAGACATGGCGTCGCTAACCTTGGAGAATCTTCGCGCTTATTTGACCGAGCGCAAGTTGATCACGCCACTTTCCTAGCCTTCTATCGCTTTGGCACCCATGCCCCGCTGATCTAGACTGCCCAGATCAGCGGGGCATTGTTTGCGCAGCGAGACGGCATGGAAGGATCTTTGGTTTTCTACCGGAAAATCACTTGTTAGATAAGTTGATAACTTGTACGATAAGCTCAGAAGCTCAAACACCCCACTCCCAGGAGCATGTTTTCCATGACCTACACTCCAGACGCCATCCGCCACGTCAAGCTCTCCACCGCTCGACTGCCGCTGGCCACTCCCATCTCTGACGCCAAGGTATTCACCGGCCGCCAAAAGCCAATGACCGAGGTCGTCTTCCTCTTCGCGGAAATCACGACGGAACAGGGTTTTGAAGGCATGGGGTTCTCCTACTCCAAGCGAGCAGGCGGGCCAGCACAGTACGCGCACGCCAAGGAAGTCGCAGAGACGATGATCGGCGAGGACCCCAACGACATCGCCAAGCTGTATACCAAGCTCTTGTGGGCGGGCGCCTCCGTGGGCCGCTCAGGCGTGGCAACCCAAGCACTGGCCGCTCTGGACATCGCACTGTACGACTTGAAGTCCAAGCGAGCAGGCCTACCACTGGCCAAGTTCCTGGGTTCGCACCGCGACTCGGTACGCACCTACAACACCTCCGGCGGCTTCCTCAACGCCTCCATCGAAGAGGTCAAGGAACGCGCCAGCCAGTCCATCGAAGAAGGAATCGGCGGCATCAAGATCAAGGTCGGCCTGCCGGACTCAGCAGAGGATCTTCGCCGCGTCGCCGCCGTCCGCGAACACATCGGCAACGACGTACCGCTGATGGTGGACGCCAACCAGCAGTGGGATCGCGCCACTGCCCTGCGCATGGGCCGCAAGCTGGAGCAGTTCGACCTGGTCTGGATCGAAGAGCCGCTGGATGCCTATGACGCCGAGGGCCACGCGGCACTCGCCGCAGCCTTGGATACCCCGATCGCCACCGGTGAAATGCTCGCTTCCGTTGCCGAGCATGAGCGGTTGATCGCTGCTCGCGCCTGCGACATCATCCAGCCCGATGCGCCACGTGTTGGTGGAATCACCCAGTTCCTGCGCCTAGCAACACTGGCAGACCAGGCTGGCTTGGATCTGGCACCGCACTTCGCCATGGAAATTCACCTGCATCTTGCCGCCGCCTACCCACGCGAACCTTGGGTTGAGCACTTCGACTGGCTGGATCCGCTGTTCAACGAACGCTTGGAAACCAAAGACGGTCGCATGATCGTGCCAGACCGTCCAGGTCTGGGCTTCACCTTCAGCGACCAGGCTCGCGCTTGGACCACCGACACCGTGGAATTCGGCCGACCGTAACCAGCAAGTGAACCAGTGCCGGTGCCCGCTTCAGGCGGTCACCGGCACTTATGCTTTAAGGATGCAGAGCATGAAACCCAATTTGGCTTCTTCGCTGGTTAACCACCTGCGTGAACGCATCAGTTCCGGAGACATTGCGGCGGGCGAAAAACTGCCGAGCGAGAATACCCTGATTGCTTCGCACGGGGTCTCGCGCACCGTAGTCCGCGAGGCCATCACCCGGCTGCAGACCGAAGGGCTGATCTATACCCGCCGCGGTGCCGGCAGCTTTGCGCTGACCCCTCCCCCGGAATCTTCCCCGGAATCCCAGACGCTAATTCCTCGCACCTTGGCTGAGCGTCGACAACTTATCGAGTACCGCCTAGGATTCGAGACGGAAGCGGCGGCCAAAGCAGCTCTGAAGGCATCCGAGGCAGATCTTTCAGCTATGGATGCGGCTCTGCAAGGTTTTGAGGCTTCGCTGGGCAATGCTTCGGTGAGCATGAACTGCGACTTTGAGTTCCATTTGGCGGTGGCTCGCGCCACCGGGAATCCGTACTTCAGCCAGGCGGTCCAAAACTTTGGACCCGCAATGATTGCCATGCCTCGCCGGCGTTTGGATTCTTCGGACCCCCTGCCTTCTGGCAGGCTGGATTCGGTCGCCGCAGAGCATCGGGCGATCCATCAGGCGATTGCCGAGGGCAATCCACAGCTAGCTTCCGCCGCGATGAGAATCCATCTATCCAATTCCATGGCCCGCTTGCAGGCCGAGGCGTAAGCGTCAACAGATAGCAGTGTGTCCCGAACGGAATTCCGTTCGGGACACACTGCTATCGGGCAAGCTAGCCAATGAACTGGCTGAGCAATAAGACTCCCAGCAGCCCCAGGATGGCCAGGGTGGTGGTGTAGGTAGTGCGCACCGCGAGCGCCTGCCCGACATTGAGATTGAAGTACTCTTTGAACATCCAGAAGCCGGGATCATTCACGTGGCTAAAGGCAATGGAACCGCAGGCTGTGGCCAGAACCATCAATTCCGGCGATGCTCCTGTGGCTGCGACCAATGGCGCCGCAATGCCCGCAGCGGTGGAGACGGCGACCGTTGCCGACCCCAAGGCGATGCGGAGGATCACGGCGATGAGCCAAGCAAGGACCAAGGGGCTGAGGTTCCAGCCCGAGGTGGTCTGCGCGATGTAATCGGCGATTCCAGCGGAGACCAGAACTTCCTTGAATGCGCCGCCGGCGCCGATGACCAAGAGAATCATCGCCATGGCGCGGGCTGACTCGCTCATGGATTTCGCGACCTGGTTCATGGAACGATTGCTCATCGGCCCGAAAGCAATGATGGCAACGATCAGGGCAATCAGTAAGGCTATTTCAGCCGAGCCCAGCAGCTTCAAGGCGTTGTCAACGGGTTCGCTCAGCTGCAGCGACATCCGTGCCACCTCGGAACCGGCAATCAGCACAATCGGCAACAATGCGACGATGAAGGACATTGCCGTGGATGGCAGCTCTTCATCCTTGAATTCCTTCTCGGCCAACAGGCCGGCAGGCATCTGGGGATTCATCTTCCGTACGAAGGGCAAGCGTGGCCAGGTCATCGCGATGGCGACACCCACCGGAATGGCGATCAGCAACCCATAGGCCAGCGTGAGACCCACCGAAGCGTTGTACAGGCCTGCCACGGCCGTCGGACCAGGGTGCGGCGGGAGGAATGAGTGCATGGTGGACAGCGAGATCGACATGGGCAATCCGACCCACAGAAGGTTCACCTTCGTGGCACGCACCAGGGTGAAGGCTACGGGAACCAAGATGACGAATGCCACCTCGTAGAACATCGTGACACCGATGAGCATGGCCGAAATAACCATGGCCCACTGCACGCCGCGGGCACCGAAGACCGCAAGGATCTTTTTCGCGATGCGCTGGGCAGCGCCGGCATCGCCCATGACGCGACCGATCATCGCTCCCAAGCCGATCACGATGGCGGTTCCGCCCAGTTGCCCACCCAGACCTTTGGCGATGATTTCTGGGATGTCTGCAATTCCTGCCGGTTGCCCATCGAAGGTGAGCGAATCGGTAGCCACGGCCCAGAAGGCGACGAGGGTAGCGACAAGAATTAGGGAGATAAAGCCGTTGAGCTTGAACCTCATCATGAGGATCAGCAACACAACGACAGCCAGCGCGACGATGAGCAATGGCATAGGTGACTCCAATCTGGTGGACTGCGGGAAGAAAAGATGCGGGGGCACTGACTGGGACGCGAAGGCAATTCGGAAAAGTGAACTGGCGCATAGCTCCTTGTGCCAGCAATCACGTTAGTGAGTTCAATTCAGCCCGTCCAAGACTCGAACCGCATACATTGATACCCAGCTGGCATCAGTACCCCGCTTCGACACCATCTATCAGCACAGCATCCCCGAAAATTCGCCATTCATACCCGATGGCCTCCAATTTCCGCGGTGAACAAATCGAGTCCACGATTCAGCTTTTTGTGACCAGCATCACTGTCTGACAAGCTGTTTTTCGACTGGATCAATTGTGGTTTTGGCATAGAAAAGCAGGCCATGCCCCGCTCTTAAAAGAAGTGGGACATGGCCTGCTAGTGGTGTCTTTGAGCGGCTGAGATGTCCTTAGGAAGCCTTGACCGCCAGCACCGGATGTTCTGCCTGCAGCAGGATCCGTTGGGCCTGTGAGCCCATGATGAATTTGCCTACTTGGGAGCGTTGGCGCAGTCCGATAACAATCAGCGACACCTGATGCTTGTCGGCCAAGCCAAGGAACTCCTCGGTGAGGTCGTCTCGATAGGTTGATTCAATGACCTGGGCCAGAACCCCTGCCTTGAGCGCTGCATCCAGCACTCGCGCCAGGTCCTCTTCTGAGGCAGTGTTCTTATCCACTAGTGATCCCTCGCGTGAGGAGTTGACGATGAGCAGTGTCTCATCGCGCAGCTTCGCTTCCTTGATCGCTGCGGCGACTGCGGCTTCGCCAACACTAGAAGGAACGTATCCGACGATGATGCTCATGCGTTTTCCTTTACCTTGTTTTCAGCAACCTCGGTTGCCAGCGAAGAGTTCTTCCGCTTGTCAATGGCGCTCTTGATGATTGGCCACACGGCGACAACAATGAACAGAACCAACAGGGTGGCCGAGATCGGCCGGGTGAAGAATCCTGTCGGATCTCCTTCAAGAACCAGCAGCGAACGACGCAGGTTGGATTCAAGCAAGCTGCCCAAGACGAAGGCCAGTACCAGCGGGCCAGGTTCGAACCCGAACTTTTTCATCAGATAGCCGATAGCTCCAAAGAGCACCACGAGCAGCACATCGAACATCGAGTTACGGATGGTGTAGGCACCGAGCATCGTAATGAGCGCGGTAATCGGCGTCAGAATTGCCGCACGCACACGCAGAATCCTCACGAAGACGCCGATCAGCGGAATGGACATGATCAGCAGGAGAATATTGCCGATGTACATCGAATTCACCACGCCCCAGAACAGCTGCGGATCATTGCTGATCAGCTGTGGACCTGGTGTAATACCCTGAATCAGCAGGGCGCCGAAGATGATAGCCATGGTGGCGTTGGCGGGAATACCCAGGGTGAGTAGCGGAATGAATGAGCTGGTGGCAGCAGCGTTGTTGGCAGACTCTGGACCGGCCACGCCTTCGATGGCGCCCTTGCCGAACCGCGAAGGATCCTTGGCGGTCTTCTTCTCCATGGCATAGGAAGCCAGTGAGGCAATGGTCGCGCCGCCACCGGGAAGAATGCCCAGGAAGAATCCGAGCACGGACCCACGGCCAATCGCGCCGGATGCTTCTTTGATGTCCTTGCGCTTGGGCCAAACGTTGGAAACCTTCACCGGAGCATTGGCCGCGCGATGGCGCTCCTCGAGGTTGTAGAGGATCTCACCGACGCCAAACAGGCCCATTGCGATCGGCACGAAGTCGATCCCATCAGCCAGCGACAGGTTGCCGAAGGTGAAGCGCTCGGCGCCGGTAAACCCGTCACGGCCAATCGTCGCCAGGAACAATCCAACGGCTGCTGCGATGATGGCCTTGATCTTGGTGCCGCCCGAGATGGTCGCGACCAGCAGAATACCCAGCATTGCTAGAGCTGTGTACTCCGGCGGACCGAAATCCAGTGCGAAACTGGCCACCAGCGGGGCTAGGAAGGTCAACCCGATAATCGAGATGGTGGCGCCGAAGAAGGAACCGATGGCGGCAATGCCCAAAGCGGCGCCCGCCCTGCCTTGCTTGGCCATCACGTACCCGTCAAAGACGGTCACCACGGAGCTTGCCTCGCCGGGCAACCGCAGCAGCACCGAAGTTATGGTTCCGCCGTATTGCGCGCCGTAGAAAATACCGGCCAGCATGATGATGGCGGTGACTGGTTCAACGCCATAGGTCATCGGCAGCAAGATGGCGATCGTTGCCGCCGGCCCCAGGCCTGGCAACACACCGATGAGCATGCCCACTACGACACCCAGCAGGCAGTACAGAAGGTTTGTGGGGTCCAAAACGACATTGAAGCCGTCAAGGACCGGTCCGAAGAATTCCATGCGAATAAGCCTTTACGTGCTTTAGAAAAGTCGAGGGATCGTGGTGCCCAAGGCAGCGATGAAAATTGCGTAGAAGGCGAGAACGATCAAGATCGAATAGATCGTGGCTGACCTCCAGCGTTCACCGCCCAGCCAACGCATCCAAACGAAGCACAGCAATAACGATGGGATTTCGAAGCCGATAACCGGCATGAGGAGCACCATCAGGATCAGCGTGCCGAACCCGATCGCGGCATACCAGCTCAGGGCGCTGAACTTCTCCCCGTCCTTGCCGCCACGGCGTCCGACGATCACCTGCGCGATCGCCATCACCGACGCAACGAGCGAAATAATAAAAGGCCACATGCCCGCGGCGGGCTCGGACGGGGTCCCCAATCCGAGCCCGACCGAGAGCACCATGCCGGCGATACCCAAGCCCAGGACCACCAAGGAGGAGAGCAAGTTGGCAATCGGGCCAGCGGGTTCCGCGGCCTCAACTTCCCATTGCGCGGCCAGCTCTTCAGGGGTTAGCGCTTCTTCAATGTCAGGTGCCTGCGCCACCTGGGTTTCATCAACGCTGGCTTCAGCAGCATGCCGCGCGCGTTTCTCGTCCATAAGTTTCATCCTGAGATTCTCGCTTTCGCGTCTCGATGCGGGCTCGGTTGGCTACTTGCCAGCGAGCGAGATCCCATGCTCGTCGGTAAGCTCCTTGTAGGTCGAAGCCAGTTCCTTCCATTCAGAAACCACTTCTTCGCCGCTGATCTCGTGAGCGGTCAGCATGTTCTTTTCGTTGAAGGACTTGTAGCTGTCGGCCGCGGTGGCGTCCTTGATCGATGCCACCAGCTTTTCCTTGGCCTCGTCACTCAAGCCCTTGGGAGCGGCGATGGCGCGGTACTGGGAGACTGGAACTTCATAACCGGATTCAATGGCCGTGGGCACATCAGGCAGGAACTCGTTGCGTTCCTTGGAGAAGACGACAATCGGGGTCACCTTGCCGGCATCAATTTGCGGCTTCGCTTCGCCCAGCTGGATGGTCGACACCTGGACCTGGTCCCCCATGACCGCGGTCAATGCCGGTGAGCCTGAGTCGAAGGGAACTGTGGTTCCGTCAATGTCAGCCTGAGCCATCAGAAGTTCCTGGGCCAGCTGTGAACCGGTCCCCACACCGGTCGTGCCGAAGGACAGCTTCTTCTTGCTCTTCTTGATGTCGTCAATGCTCTTGACACCTGAGGCAGTGCTGGCAACCATGACGTAGTCATCCTGGGAGAGCCCCATCAGCACATCCAGGTCATCGAGCGAGACGGTTTCTTCTTCAGAAACAGCCAGCGGAGTAATGGTGATCAGCGAAGCGTTCAGCAGAACCAGATTCTGGCCGTCGGGTTCCATGGCAGCGACTTCCTTGGTGGCCAATGCCCCATTGGCGCCGGCCTTATTTACTACTGGCATGGATACACCCAGAGAATCTGCCATGCCTTCAGCGGCAGCGCGGGCAATAAGGTCCGTTGATCCGCCTGGAGCCTGGCCCACGGTCATGGTCACCGGGCCGGAAGGGAAGCTGCCCGATTCCTTGCTTCCTGCTCCAACGTTTCCGCCGCAAGCGGTCAATGCCAAGACGGCACCGGTGGCGGTCAGCGCGAGCATCGTGCGACGAGTCATACGGTTTTTCATGATTTTCTCCTGCGGATTCGAGTGTGCGTGACCCGGATCGTTACCTTTCGTGAGGTAAGTCACCTTGCTGGTCCCGGATATAGCCTAGAAACTAGAAGTGATGCATGTCCAAGGCTGAATGTGCATGGAGTGATTCCCGGAAGGTATTGAATGTTTACTCTGGATCAGGCTAGAAGCTTTGTTGCGGTGGCAGAAGAATTGCATTTCGGTCGCGCGGCCGAGCGGCTGAATATGACTCAGCCACCGTTGAGCCGCCAAATCCAGAAGCTTGAGCGTACGGTAGGCGTCGAATTATTGGAACGCGATAACCGCCGAGTCTCGCTCACCGCAGCAGGCCAGGCATTCTTGCAAGATGCCCGGCGTCTGGTCATTGCCGCCGAACGCGCTCCGGATAATGCGCGACGGATTGCCGCCGGACAGCTAGGAGAATTACGCATCGGCTTCACTGCCGCTTCCGGATTCAGCCTGCTGGGCCCGTTGTTGGCAGAGATTTCGGCGCAAATGCCGCAGGTTCATGTGGAACTGGCCGAAATGGTGACCAGCGAACAGGTCGAAGCGTTGCTCGATGGCGACTTGGATTTAGGGCTGGCCCGCCCGCCGTTTGATGAATCGCTCTTCGAATCGGCGTTGCTGTTTTCCGAGGGGCTTGTGGCGGCGGTTCCTGCCAATCATCCGCTGGCTCAGTCCAGACACGAAATCACTTTTGAGGACTTGCGCGATGAACCTCTGATCATGCATTCCCCCACGAAGGCACGTTATTTTTATGATCTCGGGGTGCGCTTGATCGATGTCGAGCATAAGAATGTACGACATACGGTGAGCCAGATTCTGACCATGATCGCTCTGGTGTCGGCCGGGCGAGGCATTGCTTTCGTTCCAGAGAGCGCCAAGCTCCTTGGTGTTCCCGGCGTGATCTACCTCCGGCTACCTGAGGTCCGCGATGATCCCGTTCAGCTGCATGCCATCTGGAGCCGGACGTCCAAAAACCCTGCGCTGGAACGCCTGGTCAATATCGTCAGAGGCAGTCTTCACGGCAATGATGCCGACTAGGTATCAAACAATACAAATATGGGCTTGGACAGGCATCATCGAGTGTTCCTACTCTGAGAGTAATAGCTGATCAACTCTCACTTCTTTTCCGCTGTCTCCGGAGGCGGGATACGAAACAAAGGAAACTTCTCATGGCCCAGTACACCCCTGTCGAACTTGCCGATAAGCTCAAGGACGGGTTGCTGTCCTTCCCGGTCACAGCATTCGACGCAGACCTCGAAATTGATGAGGCCGCCTACCGCAAGCACCTGGCTTGGCAGTCGAGCTTTGATGTTGCTGGCCTCTTTGCCGCTGGGGGCACCGGCGAAGGGTTCACGCTTACCCCGCAGGAAGCTTCCAAGGTTGTGCGCATGGCCGTTGAGGAAGCCGGTTCCAACGTGCCAGTGCTGGCCTCGGCCGGTGGCTCTACCAAGCAGGCCATTCAGAACGCCCAAGATGCCGAAGCCGCAGGTGCCGAAGGCCTGCTGCTACTGCCTCCATACCTGACCGAATGCGATCAGGAAGGCCTGTACCAGCATGTCTCGGCCATCTGTTCCTCCACCAAGACCGGCGTCATCGTCTACAACCGTGCCAACGCCGTCTACTCGGCAGACACCGTTGCGCGCCTAGCTGACAACCACGAAAACTTCATCGGCTTCAAGGATGCACTGGGTGACATCGAACAGATCACCAAGGTCTACGCCAAGAATGGCGACCGCCTGTTCTACCTCGGCGGCCTGCCCACCGCAGAGACCTTCGCGCTACCACTATTGCAGCTGGGCATGAGCACCTACTCCTCAGCGATGTACAACTTCGTTCCAGAATTCGCGCTGGACTTCTACAAGGATGTTCGCGCCCAAGACCGTGTGGCCATCAACGAAAAGCTAAACCGCTTCGTCCTTCCATACCTGGACATCCGCGACCGGGTGAAGGGCTACGGCGTATCCATCGTCAAGGGTGGACTAAAAGCGATTGGCCGTGACTCCGGTTCGGTCCGCCCACCGTTGCAGGATCTCACCGAATCGGACTTGGCTGATCTCTCAGCACTGATCCAGAAGGCTGGCATTGTTCCTGCCGGCGCCGCACTCTAAACCCGAACTGGCAATTTTTCGAATCGCAAGGAGCACCATGACTACCAACACCGAGCAACTTACCGGGCAGTCGATTCTCGCTGGTGAAAGAACTACTGGCACCGGTCGAACCGTCAACGGTTTCAACCCTGCTACCAACCAGCCGCTGGAACCGGGCTACAGCCTGATCGACACCGAACAGCTGAAGATCGCCACCGCGGCTGCGGCCGAAGCATTCGACTCCTTCCGTGCGTTAGATCCTGAAAAACATGCGTCCTTCCTCGAAGCCATCGCCGATAACATCGAGGCAGTCGGCGAGGAACTGGTAGAGCGCGCCATGGCCGAAACCGGCCTGCCAGCAGCCCGGTTGAACGGCGAGCGCTCACGCACCACCGGTCAGTTGCGCTTGTTCGCAAAGGTGGTTCGCCAGGGCGATTTCCGTGGTGTGCGCATTGACCCGGCACTGCCTGAACGCGCCCCGTTGCCGCGCGTGGACATCCGCCAGCGCAAGATTCCTCTGGGACCGGTCGCCGTTTTCGGCGCCTCCAACTTCCCGCTAGCCTTCTCCACCGCCGGCGGCGATACCGCTTCGGCATTGGCCGCCGGTTGCCCCGTGGTCTTCAAGGCCCATAATGCTCATCCAGGCACCAGCGAGATCGTTGGCCATGCCATCACGCAAGCAGTCTGTGACGCTGGACTGCACCCCGGCGTGTTCTCCCTGGTCTACGGACCCGGTGCTTCAATCGGCCAGGCATTGGTCGCTGACCCGGTGATCAAGGCTGTTGGATTCACCGGTTCGCGTTCCGGTGGTACTGCGCTCATGGCTACCGCCGCCGCCCGTCCCGAACCGATTCCGGTCTACGCCGAAATGAGCGCCATCAACCCGGTGATCTTCTTCGAAGGTGCGCTTTCCGAGGATCCTGAGGCCCACGCCAAGGCCTATCTAGGCTCGGTCACTGGTTCCTCGGGCCAGCTGTGCACCGCTCCCGGCTTGGTCTTCGTACCTGCCGGTGCCGCCGGTGATGCCTTTGCGAAGGCCATTGCCCCGGCGACTGCGTCCAGCGCTGGCCAGACCATGCTGACCGAAGGCATCTACAACGCGTGGACCGAAGGTGTTTCGGCACTGGAGAAGCAGGACGGCGTTGAACTACTCGGACGCGGTTCCGAAGGATCAAGCGAAAATGCTCCAGCGCCGGTGATTTTTGCTTCCGGTGTTAAGCAGCTGCTGACTAATCCTGTTCTACAGGAAGAGATCTTCGGCGCGGCCTCCCTGGTGATTCGCTACAACAGTTCTGAAGAGCTGGTCAGCACCTTGTCCAAGTTGGAAGGGCAGCTCACCGCCACTTTGCAACTCAACGACTCGGATCATCAGCTCGCCGCCCAAGTACTGCCGGTTTTGGAAACCAAGGCTGGACGCATTCTGGTCAATGGCTGGCCTACCGGTGTTGAAGTGGGTGACGCAATGGTGCACGGCGGTCCATTCCCAGCCACCTCGGCACCTCACACAACTTCGGTTGGCACCTTGGCCATTGAGCGCTTCCTACGTCCAGTGGCTTACCAGAACTTCCCGGAAGGGCTGTTGCCTGCGCCGCTGGCTACCGGCAACCCGTGGAATTTGAATCGTCGCGTGGATGGCACGCTGAAGCTAGCAGGAGAATAACGCATGAGTGCACAACCAACTATTGCGTCCGTAGAAGTCATCCCCGTCGCCGGACACGATTCCATGCTCCTGAATCTCTCGGGAGCCCATGGTCCTTTCTTCACAAGAAATATCGTGATCATAACCGACTCCGTGGGACGCACCGGTTTGGGTGAAGTGCCTGGCGGTGAAGCAATCCGTTCAACCATTGAAGAAGCCGGAACGCTTATCCATGGTGCACCAGTAGCAAAATACCGTTCATTGCTTCGACAGATTTCCAGCCGTTTCGCGGACCGCGACAAGGGCGGGCGAGGAGCGCAAACATTCGATTTGCGCACCACCGTTCATGCTGTCACCGCGGTAGAGTCGGCACTGCTGGATCTGCACGGCCAGCACTTAGGTGTGCCGGTTGCGGAGCTGCTCGGTGACGGCCAACAGCGCGATGCTGTGCCGATGCTTGGATACCTCTTCTACGTGGGCAACCCAGATGCTACCGATCTTCCTTACCTTCGTGAGCCAAATGGCGCCGACGATTGGGAAAAGGTCCGCCGTGAAGAAGCCATGACTCCAGAAGCCATAGTGCGATTGGCTGAGGCCGCCCAAAAGCGTTACGGGTTCAAGGATTTCAAGCTCAAGGGCGGTGTACAGCAGGGTGACGCCGAAGTAGATGCGGTGATCGCGCTCAAGGAACGCTTCCCCGATGCACGCATTACTCTGGACCCTAATGGCGGTTGGCTGCTGGAGGACGCCATACGCTTGGGCAAGCGCATGCGTGGCGTGGTGGCTTACGCCGAGGATCCTTGTGGTCCAGAAGGCCGCTTCTCAGGACGCGAAGTGATGAGCGAATTCCGGCGCGCCACCGGCCTGCAGACCGCGACGAACATGATCGCCACAGATTGGCGCGAAATGTCTCATGCCGTTCGCACCAATGCGGTAGATATTCCATTGGCTGATCCGCATTTCTGGACCATGTCCGGTTCGGTGCGAGTAGCCCAGCTATGCAATGAATTCGGGCTGACGTGGGGTTCGCATTCGAATAACCACTTCGATATCTCGCTGGCCATGTTCACCCAAGTTGGCGCAGCGGCACCGGGCGAAATCACCGCCCTGGACACTCACTGGATCTGGCAGGACGGACAGGGACTGACCAAGGAACCGCTTCAAATCCAAGATGGGCAGATCGAGGTGCCACAGCGCCTAGGTTTGGGTGTTGAACTGAACCGCGATCGGGTCAACGAGGCACACGAGCTGTACTTGGAGCACGGCCTCGGTTCGCGGGACGACGCGGTATCAATGCAGTACCTCATTCCAGGCTGGAGCTTTGATTCCAAAAGTCCAGCGTTGGTTCGCTAGGCGTTGATATTGAATAAGTGAAAGCCAAGGGACGGCTGGGACAGCATTCATTGTTGTTTCGGCCGTCCCTGCTGTGCTGTGTACAAGGAATCCTTGAGACGCAACGCAAGTACAAGCGGGAGAATTAATGCAAGGCGTGATGCAAGGCTTCGCGATAGTCCTGATTCTTATCGGGATAGGTCTGGCGACGGCAAAATTCCTCCCGGGCAAACGCCAGGCAATCTCCACCGGCCTGACTCCGCTGATCTTCTACATCACCAACCCGGCCCTGATGTTCATCTTGTTGGCCGATGCGGATCTGGGTTTGGTCCTCGGCGTTTTCACGCCTATCGCGCTGCTGACCGCAGCGTTCACTGGAGCGCTCTTTGCCGTGGTTTCCAGAGTCTTCCTCAAGACGCCAGCCCGCCACCTGCCAGCGGCCGCCATGGCTACAAGCTACGTCAATGCCGGGAACATCGGCATCCCTTTGGCGCTGTATGCAGTTGGAAGCACCACTCCCGCCGTCTCAGTTTTAATTGCCCAGTTGCTGGTGATCGCACCGGCGTACCTGTGCGTGTTCGCGCTGATCTCGCGAAAGCTCAACCCGGAAACCCAAAATCTTCCGCTAGGCCCAACCATCCTTAAATCCATTGCCAACCCGGTCACGGTGGCGACAGCCATAGGCGCCTGTTTTTCCTTCTTCCACCTCAAGCTTCCTGAAATTCTGCATGCACCCCTGGACATGTTGGGCAACGCATCCATCCCATTGCTGTTGATGGCTTTTGGCATGTCTTTATACGGTCAAAAACCATTGGCTGAAAAAGAGGGCCGACCAGAGGTCTTTGTGGGTGTTGCGTTCAAAGTTCTGTTCATGCCATGCGTTGCATGGGTTTTAGGAAGGTTTGTTTTCGGCCTCGAATCAATGGACCTCATGGGCGTTGTGGTGATGGCTGCTCTGCCCACTGCGCAGAATGTTCTCTTGTTCAGCCAGCAGTTTTCCCTGAAACCAACTGTGCCTCGTGAAGTAATTCTGGCCAGTACTTTCTTGTCCATCCCGGTAGCATTATTAGCAACGTTCCTGTTGAGCTAGGAGTTCAAGCCCGTCTCATGTTTGGTGTCTTTGAGGGATTTTTCGGTATCTGGGCCATCATTGGCATTGGCTACTGGGCGGCAAAGAAGAACATCTTCGGTGCTGAAGGGCGAATGATCCTCAATCGGCTTACGTTCTTCATTGCTTCCCCTGCCTTATTGTTCACAACCATCGCCGGCGCCAATCCCCAGGAAGCTTTAGGCTCGCAGCTGTTCATCGCCGGCGTTTCAGCCCTTGTCGTGTTCGTGCTTTTCCAAGTGCTCTCCCGCTGGCTCTTCAAACGCTCCGCGGCCGAACGAACCATTGGCGCGATGGCGGCTTCCACGGTGAATGCCGGCAACTTGGGGCTTCCCATTGCGCTGTATGCGCTTGGTGATATTTCCCTTGCGGCCCCGGTTGCGCTATTCCAGATGGCCATCATGACGCCGGTCTGTCTGTCGATGATGGAAAAAGCGACCAGCACGCGAGAAGCGGGCAAGCGCAGCGTATTAATCCGGACCCTGTCCAATCCGATGATTATCGCCTCGGCCGCCGGTTTGACCTGTTCTATTTTCCATTGGATGCCGCCGCAGCTGATCTTGACTCCTATCGAGTTACTGGCCGGCGCATCCATTCCGGCGATGCTTCTCGGCTTCGGCATTTCGCTGGTCGGCTCTAGACCATTGCAGAAGGCAACGCAGCGTCGAAGCGAGGTATGGACTGCGGCAGCACTGAAGCTAGTGATTCACCCGCTGTTGGCGTGGGCTCTGGCTGCCTGGGTTTTCCGGCTTGATTCCTCAGGGCAATACATTGCGGTCATCATGGCCGCTCTGCCCACCGCACAGAATATTTTTGTCAATGCCGACCGCTACAACGCCGGCATCACCATCGCCAAGGACACAGTTCTGGTGACCACGATTCTTGGCATCCCGGTGATGCTGGCCTTTGCGGGGTTGCTGCATCACTAACTGCTCGAAGTCCATGATGCGTGCAAAGCCCAGTTCAGGACTGCTCAGGCGAAGCAGATTTCTCAGGAATGGGCGTTCCTTCGACGTTCTCCAATGAGTCAATGAAGATCTCCCGCAGACGCTGCGCCGCAGGATTCACCGATCCCTCTTCCCAGGCAATAAAAATGTCGGAATGGTTCAAATCCTGGAGCCCGTCAGGGCCTGTGAGTTCCTCGAGCACCACTCCCGGCGGAGCAAAGTCCATCGCGCTGGCCGGCACAAGGGACACGCCCAGTCCTGCGGCCACCAGGGCCAGAAGCGCTGGTATCTGGCTGGCAATTTGAGTGATCGTCGGTTTGGTTCCCACTGAGTCAAAAAGCCTGATCACGAGATCATAGAAGTATCGGGCTTCATTCGTTGAATACATCATCAGAGGCAGGCCCACCAGCTCCTTGATGAGAACACCTTTGCCCGTGACCAGGTGATGTCCCGAAGGCAGAGCTGCCACAAGGCGGTCTTTCTTCACCAAGCACGATTGAACGCCTGCCCGGCTCACCACGGGACGCAACAATCCAACATCGATATTGCCGCTGCTCAAGGCATCGAGTTGGTCAATGGAGACGGCCTCGCGCAACACCAGCGTCACCTCTGGCAGATGGCGTGCCGCGGCCGAGAGCAACGCCGGAAGCACCGACTGGCCCGCCACCGACGTATACCCAACAATCACGGTTCCGGAATCCCCGGTCGAAACACGCGCGACTTCAACACTGGTGCGCCGGCTCAGCTCCAAGAGCCTGCGCGCATTGGGTAGCAAGACTTCTCCGGCTGCGGTGAGTTGCACATTGCGAGAGGTCCGGGTGAAGAGCTTGGCTGAGAGTTCGCGTTCCAACAACTGGATCTGCCGGCTCAACGGCGGCTGAGTCATGTTCAATCGTTCGGCGGCAGCGCCGAAGTGGAGTTCTTCAGCGACGGCTACGAACGACTCCAGTTGAATGAGCGAAAACATCAATACTCTCCTTGAATCGTTGATTGCATAAGTTAGCTTGGACAGGTATCGATAGGGGCTTCTAAAGTGATTCTAGACCTAGAGAACCAAGGGAGCCTTCCATGCAGGATGCAACGACGCACCATGTCTCCACCGAAGATCAGCACCGCCGCACGGCGTCCTGCCGCATTGAAGAAATCACTATCACGCCGGTTGCTTTCGCCGATCCGCCATTGCTGAATTCCGTGGGCGTTCATGAACCTTTCGCGCTTCGAGCCATCATTGTCGTACACACCGAGAATGGACATTACGGGCTGGGTGAAACTTACGGGGATGAAGCGCACGTGGCGCGACTGCGCCGGGCCGCCGAGGAACTTATCGGCGCTGATCCTTTTAATCTGAATGTCATCGCCCGGCTGGTATCTGCGTCGTTAGCTCAGGACGATGGCCAGGGCGGGCACGGCACCGGCGGCATGGTCACCACGACATCGCTTGATGACAGGGTGCTCTCGGCATTCAACGTTGTCTGCCTCGATATCCAGGGAAAGATCCTCGGTCTGCCCGTGAGCGCTCTGCTGGGAGGAGCGGTGCGAGAGCACGTGGATTTTAGTGGATATCTCTTCTACAAGTGGGCCCATCATCCAGGCCAGGAACCCGACCGCTGGGGCGCCGCTGAGGACCCGGCAGGCATCGTGTCTCAAGCGCGCATGATGGTCAACGACTACGGCTTCCGAGCACTGAAGCTCAAAGGCGGGGTCTTCCCTCCGGATCAGGAAGCTGATGCCATCGAAGCATTACATAGAGAATTCCCGGACATTCCACTTCGACTGGATCCCAATGGAGTATGGAGCGTGCCGACAGCTATCGAGGTCGGACATCGTTTGGAATCCTCTCTTGAATATCTTGAGGACCCTTGTTTGAGCATTGCAGATAATGCTGCGGTGCGTGCTGAGATCGCGTTGCCGCTAGCCACCAACATGTGCGTGGTTGCCTTCGACGACCTACCTCCGGCCATAGAAGCCAAAGCCGTGGACATCGTGCTGTCTGACCATCATTTCTGGGGTGGGCTTAGCCGTTCGAAGCTGCTTTCCGGCATGGCAGAAACTTTCGGGCTACGGCTTTCCATGCACTCTAATTCCCATCTAGGAATCAGTTTCGCCGCGATGATCCATTTGGCCGCTGCCACCGAGAATATCGACTACGCGTGCGATACTCACTGGCCCTGGAAACGCGAAGAGGACGATGTCATTGTCCCCGGCGTGCTGAGCATTCAAGAAGGCCGGGTTAAAGTCCCCACGGCACCGGGGCTTGGCATCGAATTGGATGTTCAAGCATTAGAGCGCATGCACCAGCAATATCTGGATTGCGGTCTGCGTCAGCGCAACGACACTGGTTACATGCAATCTATCGACCCCAGCTACGAGCTCAAGAGCCCACGATGGTAGATGCGCTCAAAATCGTAGTCACCGATCCCATCGTGAGTCGCTTAGAATCCCGCTTTCGCGAATTGGCGGCTGGCTTCGAATGGCATTTTGTGGCCGATATGCCGGCTGAAGAACAATCATCGCGCATTGCCGAAGCCGACGTGCTCGTCTGCTCCAAGCTCTCGCCCGAAGATGCCCAACGATGCCAGGCGCGATTGGTTCATGTCACCGGTTCAGGAACGGACCGCGTCGCTGTGCTCCACCTTCCCTCGACCACCAGCATTGCCACGACCTCGCATCACGAACGCTCCATCGCCGAGTATGTGCTGATGGCCATCCTTGCTCACGAACGTCGCCTGTTTGAAGTTACCGCCGAATTGCGCGAAGGCACCTGGAGGACGGTGGCCACGGACCAGTCAGTGCCAATGTTCCGCACGTTCAAGGACCTGACCATCGGTTTCATCGGGCTGGGCGGAATTGGGGCACAGACATTAGCGGCTGTCTCGGCGTTGGGCGCGAAAGCTGTTGCCGTCCGCCGCAATCCGGCAAGGTCTTCAGAAACCGAGCAGAACCTGGTGTGGGTCAAATCCATGCAGCATTTGCCTGAGCTTCTGGAATCAAGTGATGTTGTGGTTCTTTGCCTGCCCCTTACCGATGAAACGCGGAGTCTCATTGGCGCGGAACAACTCGAACTAATGCGCAATGATGCGCTCCTGGTGAATGTGTCGCGTGGACCGATTATTGATGCCCAAGCTCTTATCGCCGCCTTGGAGCAGCGGAGCATCGGCGGAGCCGCCTTGGATGTCTGGTGGGATGCGCCCAACGGCACGCGGGCACCCGAGCTGACGCAGCAGCTCGCTGCCAATCCACGGGTGATCGCTACCCCGCATTATTCTGGGCATGCCCGGAGCACCTTTGAATCCAGGGTGGACGAGATCTGTGAAAACATCCTCGCCTTCGCGACCTTGCCAAAATCCTTATCCTCAGCGCCTGTTGGCGATAGCTGAGGCAAAGGAACCATTAGCTCCGGGAATTCACAAATGTCGATGCGTGCCGGACGAAATTCTGTCATGGGACAGTCCACTCCATAGAATGGTGCCCATGCAAGATGAAAAGCTGTTGCAAATGGTTGAAGACGAGTTCACCGCCACACTGTTGCACGCCCGGGACATGCTCATCCGTCGCGCAAAGGCAGTCCACCCGGATCTGCAAGCACCCGGTTACCGGGTGTTGGCGTTGGTCATCCGTGACGAAGCCCAACAGCAAGGACTTTTGGCGGAGAAGCTTCGCTTGGACAAGGCGACCATTTCTCGCTTGGTGCAGCACTTGGAGACTCTCGGGCTGGTCAACCGCACCCAAGATCCTTCCGACGGTCGAGCACAACTAGTCTCCGCAACCCCACTGGCTCATCAGAAATGGCGTGCCAGTGGAAACACTCTGCGTCAAGAACTGCGTCGACAGCTCACCGAATGGGAACCGGGCGAACTGAAAAACTTCGGTGAGCTACTGCACCGTTTGAATATCAGCTTCGACGAGCTCGCATAATCAGCTAAACAGCTACTCCATCAGGGCCAAGAAGTCATCTGCGTTCAGCACCGCCTGTTGCCCTGCCTGCGCTTCGTCTCCGAGGACGTCGTTAAACAGCTGCGTCTTCTTCGCTTGAAGCGCGAGCACCTTTGACTCGATGGTGTCTTTGGCGACGAGTCGGTACACGTAGACCGGCCTCTCTTGGCCAATGCGGTGCGCTCGGTCAATTGCTTGGGCCTCCGCCGCCGGATTCCACCAAGGATCAAGCAAGATGCAATAGTCCGCCGTGGTGAGGTTGATGCCGAAACCACCTGACTTCAATGAGATGAAGAAGACCGGGAAGTCGCCATCGGTGAACCCGTCAATCAGTTCCTTACGTTTGGCGCTGCTAGTTGATCCGTCTAAGTAACCGTGAGTGATCCCTAGATCTACGGCGACATCACGCGCTTTGGTCAGGAAGCTGGTGAACTGGCTGAAGACCAAGATCTTATGCCCCTCAGCAACAGCATCGCCCATCATTTCTCGTAGCAGTTCCAGCTTTGCGCTCGCTCCGTTCCCTTCCCCGACCAAAGATGGATCTAGCGCCAACTGACGCAGCAAAGTCAGGGACTGCAAAATCTTGAAGCGGTTGGAATCAACGTCATCAACCAAGCCAAGCACCTCTTGACGTACGCGTTGGAAACGTCGGTCGTAGGCTTTGCGATGGCTTGGTTCCAGTTCCACTTCCAGGATCTGTTCGGTCTTGGCGGGAAGCTCTGGAACAACTTGTTCTTTGGTGCGTCGAAGGACAAAAGGACGCAAACGACTCTTGAGTCGTTCAAGCCTTTCCTTATCTCCGTCAGCGATCTGCTTTTGATAATTGTCTTTGAAAGCGTTCTGTCCACCCAACAGGCCAGGAGCCGCCAACGAAACCAGCGCCCAGAGTTCCAGCAGGTTATTTTCCATCGGGGTACCTGTGACCACAAACTTGCAGGGAACAGACAATTGACGGGCTTGTTTATATCCCTTGGACGCATGGTTCTTTAGTTGCTGAGCTTCGTCCAAAATCATGACCGAGAAACCGGCAGCTTCAAATTCTTCGTAGGAAAGTCGGAAAATCGTATAGCTGGTCACGATAAGTTGGGCATCGCCCAGCTGATCGGCAACGGTTTGCCCGGCTTTCTTTGCTGTAGTGGTAATGCCTCGAGTCTTGAGGTGTGGAGTGAACCGGTGGGCTTCATTGATCCAGTTACCCACGACGGAAGTTGGCGCGAGGACAAGGAACTTCTGGTCAGGATTTTCAATGCGGGCTTGTTCGAGACAAGCCAACAGTTGGACCGTCTTTCCCAGTCCCATGTCATCTGCGAGAACCCCACCCAGCGAGTGGGTTCGCAAGAAGTTCAGCCACGACAGCCCCTGCTCCTGGTACGGTCGCAGGTTCGCTTTGAAGCTCTCGGGGAGGTCTACCTGCTTGAGCTCCTCACCACCGGCTAGCTCATTCATGTTCTGCAGCCACTGGTTATGCTGGGCCTCGATAATGCCCAGATCCAGTAGCTCCTTCCACCAATCGATGCTCAACTTATGGACTCGAATGGTGCTGCCTTCGACCTTGCCTAATTCACCGGCTTCATCGATCAGCTGACGTAGCTGAGCGAAGTCTTCACCGCCGATGGGTATGACGGTCATATCCTCAAGAACTAGGTAGTCCAGGTTCAACGTCAGCGCTGCCAGCAGTAACGCAAAAGGAACTTTGAGGTCATCAATGGTGACCTCAACAGTCAGATCGAACCAGTCCCCTGTGCTCTCGCCGGCTTCAATGGCTACTGTCGCAGGGGAATCAAGAATCTGATACTTAGGCAGCTGGTTCTGCTCTTCGATCAGGATGTCGGGATGTTCTTCCAGCAACGGCAGGGTGTAAACCATGAAGTCGATGGACTCATCGATGGTCAGTTCGCGGTCCTCATAGATCCCCTGCGAGTTCACCTGACCTAAAACAGCGTCATCACCCAACTTGTCGTTGATCGAAGCAATGATCTCTTGTTCAATGCTGCGTTGGCGTGGCGCTTTGGCCGCGTACTTCCACGAATAATGCAGGCTGGCGCTATCGGTGGTGCTAGAAACACGGAGTCTGAGCACCGGACGTGGCGCTTGAGGAATGGCGTAGGAGACGTCTGCGCTCTTTAGTGGAGCCAACTGGCGCATTCTGTCCAGATGGGTTTCTTCAAACCGACCTACGTCTGAGGATGGAATGAATTGAACACCGGAGGCAATGAACGTCGCGAGTTCGGCAGAAACTGGGTCAGCAAATTCTGCAAGGCCCCAGTCTTTGGACTTGGCCAGCGGTTGGGTGGAATATGCCATGAAGGTCGGTGGATTCCCGATAGGCAAAAGGTGGGTGTGTTCCGGTTCAGGACCACGAAGGACACCTTCGACGGTCAGGCCATTTTCGCCCTGCCGGAAATCCACATAGGCGTGGGCCAGATTTTCGCTGAAATTCACGGGTGGCTTGGATGCGGTACCGCCATTAATAATGGCAACGCCGGCCGCCTTGAGATCTCTGAAAGCGGCCAATAGATCTTTGCCGGGGAGCTCCATCAAGGAGATCCAGTCTGTGGTTTCCCAGAAATGGCCGTATTTAACCTTTTCAGCGTGTTCGCGCAGGCGGTTCAGTTCCACGACTGCACGGCGTTGTTCTCTGGAGAATTTCTCGTCAAAAGCCACCGATTTCCAGCTGATGCCGGTCTGTACCCAGGGGCTCTTAGTTCCTTGCTTTGCTGGGCGCGCCTGAAGAGTCAGGACGTCGTCTCCGCCGTACCGAGGTTCTCTAACAACCTTCAGAATCAAGCCCAGCGGCTCTTCAACAATTTCGTTGTCTTCTTCGACGACTGGCAATAACCGGTTGAGATTTCGCTCCCATTGAGGAACCGCGTTGCGTTGCCAGCCATAGGGATCAGCTACCAGATCAGAGACGTAGAGCGGGTCTTCAACATCGCTGACAATCTCCAGGAGCAATGCTGCGACTTCCGGGCAGGAGTACTCGGATGGATGTCCGATGCAGAAACATTGGAATTCAACGCCCTCGTTGCCAATCCGAAACCCCACCATGACTTCATTACCGCGAACTTGCCCCGTAACTCTAGCCTCTCCCACTGCGACGTGGCGTTCAACGGCTTGGACTTTTCCGGATTCATAGAAGAATTGCCCGATGCGAAGTTCTTCTTCGGACACGAGTGAGTTCACCGAGGAAAGAGTCAGCTGGAATTCCATCATTGCCATCCATGGGTAGTGCGTTAGAGCGGATTGCTACCCTCCATCCTATCGACGCCCAGGGACAGGACTGGCATGACGAAACGTTAAGTGGACACTTTACTGATCGACTTGCCGCAAGATAAAAAGGAACCACTGAATCACGAGTTCCACTCACATCAGCCCTGGCTGAGTGGACGGCAACCCTCTAGGCCATTGTGCGGGGTGCCCCAGGTGACGATTCGACGCATCTTGAAATCCAAGATCGTAAACGATGGCGCCCCCTGCGCCAGAAAGGGGATGATTCCCCATGCCTCAGGCAACAGCCAAACTTTCCGTGGCCGAAGACCGTTCGCAGCGTCTGCAAGAAGCCGGTGCCGGTTGGGGTGAACGGATTTCCGCGGCTCCACACAGTGCCCAATTGACCTTTACCGTTCAGGGCGAAGGATTCGACTCTGTGGCCAGCAATATTCGCGCTGGCAAGCATACCTTCACCGTCGATGAACCAGCAGCGCTCGGTGGAAGCGACGTGGCCGCCAGCCCCGTTGAATACGCTTTGGCAGCTTTGGTGTCCTGCCAGGTCGTGGTCTATCGGCTCTACGCCGAGAACCTCGGCATTCAGGTTGACGATGTACAGATCACCGCTGATGGACAGCTCGATGTCCGCGGCCTCTTTGGCATCGATGCATCGATCCGTCCCGGCTTCTCATCAGTAGATTTGAAAGTCCAGATAGCTGGTCCAGAATCTGCCGAACGCTACGAGGAGTTGCGCCAAGCCGTGGACGCTCACTGCCCAGTCCTGGACCTCTTCGCCAACCCGGTGCCGGTGACCACCTCGGTGCATCTTGCCGAGGCCAACTAGCAGTCGTTGAACGACGAAGGCACGGTGGTAACCCCATTAATGGGGACCGCCACCGTGCCTATCGCCGGAAGAAACTACTGCGTCAGGAAGTTGAGCAGTACCTTGCCCGAGGCCGAGGAATCCTTGGCCGTTTCAAAGGCTTCAAGGCCTTCAGCCACCGGGAACTCATGGGTGACCGCGGCGGCAATCTGCAAGGAACCGTCGGCCAAGGCTGCGATCACCTGGTCGATTTCATCGTTGAAGCGGAAGGACCCGACAAGTTCCAGCTCGCGGGTAATAGCCAGGGAAATCAGTGCAGGCTGTTCTCCCGAAGGCAGCAACCCGACCATGACCACGCGCCCGCCGCGTACCGCACCACGCACTGCCGAGGCCAAGCCACGGTAGTTGCCGCTGGCCTCGATCACCACATCCGCGTTCACCTTGGCAATGGCTTCCTGATCGTCGGCGCGCAGGGTGGAGGTGGCACCGAGTTCCTTGGCGATGTCCAACGGCTTATCGTGCATATCCACCGCGATGATTTCTTCGGACCCGGCACGTTTGAGCACAGCCACGGCCAGTGCTCCAATGGGACCAGCGCCAATGACCAACGCCTTCTTGCCAGCCACCTCACCGGCGCGAGAAACTGCATGCCACGCCACAGCGGCTGGCTCGGCCAACGCTGCGTCGCGCAGGGACAGTCCGGCAGGCAGTTCGCGCAGCATGCGCGTTGGCAGATTTACCTCGCGGGCAAAGGCGCCCTCGGTATGCGGGTAGCGGGCAGCCGAACCCAGGTAGGTGCAGCCTGGTGAAAGGTTCGGACGGTCCTCCGGATAAGGTTCCCCGGTATCCCCCGAAGTTGCCGGATGCACTGCAACCTTGGTTCCGGCTGCCGGACCGCTGCCGTCGGAGGCCGCCTGGATAACGGTGCCGACGATCTCGTGCCCCAGAACCATCGGGGCCTTGAGAATGGATTCCCCGGCAGCTCCGTGGCTCCAGTAGTGCAGGTCCGATCCGCAGATGCCACCGTAGGCTATGGCTATGCGTGCTTCATCTGATGCCGGCGCTGCCAAGTCGATCTGCTCGATGCGCAGGTCGCCGGCGGCGTGGGCGACAACAGCCACTGTCGTGGAAGAAAGGGTATTAGACGACAACGCTCATGCCTCCGTCAATGAAGATGGTTTGCCCGTTGACGTAGTTGGAGCCATCCGATGCCAGCCACACTGCTGGCCCGGCCAGATCCTCGACGCTTCCCCAACGGGCAGCCGGGGTGCGGCCCAAGATCCACGAATTGAACTTTTCATCGTCCACCAGATTCTGGGTCATTTCGGTGTGGATGTATCCCGGTGCGATGCCGTTGATCTGCAGCCCAGCTCCGGCCCATTCGGCGGTCATGGCGCGGGTGAGATTGCGCAGTCCACCCTTGGCTGCGGTGTAGGCGGAGATGGTTGGGCGAGCAAGATCAGTTTGTACCGAGCAGATGTTGATGATCTTGCCTTCACCGCGTTCCACCATGCCACGGGCGGCTTCTCGTCCAACTAAGAAGGCGCTGGTCAGGTTGGTGTCGATCACGCGCTGCCAGTCGGCAACGTCCAGGTCCAGCATCGGCACGCGGTGCTGGATGCCGGCGTTGTTCACCAGGATGCGCAGCGGGCCAATGGTCTTTTCGATGGCGGCGATGTTCTCGCGCACGGCAGCATCGTCGGTGACGTCAAAGCAGACGCTGTAGATTTTTTCGGCGCCGTATTGGGTGGCAAATTCGGCGGTGGTTTCGGCAAGCCGTTGCTCATCGCGGCCGTGCAGGATGATGGTGGCGCCGGCATCGGCCAGGGCGCGGGCAAGTTCGCGGCCGATGCCGCGGGAAGATCCGGTGACCAGTGCCAGTCGTCCGGTCAAGTCAAAAAGTTGGCTCATGAATTCCCTCGCAAGAAGTGTCGATGGTTCACCGACGGGAACTCTTCAGCAGAATGAACCAGCTGATGTATCCGAAAAAATAGCCCCGTCGCTTCCCCAAAACATATCAGATTTATAGGTCCAAAAATAGAGATAAGTAGGATTTATGACTCTGGTGAACAGCCACTCGATGACGCCCATTTAACAACAGCTGTGGCGGCTCGCGGTCTTGAGTACTCCTGCGTAATAGATCGATGCCAAGCTGCGAACATGAGCTGACCTGCACCGTTGAACAATGCGAGTGAAAAGCCACTCTGGTTTCAGCTCTCCTAAGCTCATCAACGCACTCTGACGCGGTTCCTCACGAAGTGTCGAAGCGTTTCAAGGAGGTTGGAATCCTGTCCCCAAACTGCAAAAGAGGCCCGACGCACGCTCAAATCAGCATCGGGTTTCGCTACGGCAGACGCCCTAGGTTCAACCGTAATCCTTGCAGCGGCACCTACAATCATGGCTATCTATCACTGCCGGGGAGCATCGTGGTTTGACAGTTCTGAAGATCAAGCTGACACATGATTGTGGTTGGCCATTCCAGGTATGTGCAGGAAGGGCAAGCCCTCATCGAACTCGTTGCGAAGCACGATCAAATGTGGACTGCCAGCGAAATAGTTCAAACCTTCATAAGTCTGGGAAGCTAATGCGAGGTCTTTTTCCCTGTGCCTCAAATAGAGGATCACCCCCGTAAGTCATGGACTTACGGGGGTGACCATCCTTGTTCAAACCCCGGCAGGTTTTCTTCCCCATAAGAGTTCCCGCCGGAGCACATTTCCGAGGTTTTTCTCCCAAATGATCCGCCTCGGAATTTTTGTTAGCGCTTTTCTTCGATGGTAACGGTCCAACCATCAAAGTTTGCAGCGTTCACATCTAGGAAGTACTTGCCCGCGCTCTTGTGCAAGGCAGTTTCTTCACTCACTGGTCCGTCGATCATGGCTTCAGGAATACCGCCGTCCTCCATGAGATCCGTACCTTCAGTCAGAAGATAGATCGCACCGAGCGACATGTCTTCACCGCCCTTGAATGAGTAGGTCATCCGCGCCTCGCCGCCGGTGAGTTCAAAAACTTGGCTGGCTTTGTCGGTCTTGCCGTCAAGGGTGACAACTTCCTGCCAAGTAGCCTCCGCTGGTTCCTCAACAACAGGTGCTTCTTCAACAACAGGTTGTTCCGTCGGAGCTTCCGCTACAGGTGCCTTGGCCTCAGGTTTTTCAGCGACTGGCATACCCTCCGAGACAGCCTGGTCAACGGCGTTTCCGGTAGCGACCGAACCACCAATTCCGAAGGCGCCACCAATGACAATCAAGACGATGCTGATGATCCACGCCAGCTTCTTGTGCTGGGTGTATCCCTCCAACGGGCGACGGAATTTGTCGGTCATTCCACCGGAAAGAATGATGATGAGGTCGATGAGTGCCCAGATTCCGAAGCCGCCGAAGGTGATGAGTTTCAGGATTCCGGTACCAATCTTGCCCAGGTAAAAACGATCAATGCCCAGTCCGCCAAGAAGCAGGGACAAGAGCCAAATCGTCAGGAACGACTTCGGTGGAAGGTACGGTGCGGGGTACTGCCCCATGGGCGCGGGTTGTGCATTGATGTAGCTCATGATGGTTCCTTCAGGTGATGATGATCGATGTTGACCGCAGCGTTCCAAAGGCTTCTATTTGACCCAAATGCCACAGCGTTTTTGCGTCGAAGTCTTGGACCGTGCTAACGAGAATGGTCGGGCGACACGCTCTAGGAATGTCGTTGTTGAAGATGCCCCGGCCATTTGTTCCCGGTATGGAGTGACGCCCAATCATAATCACGGCCCACCGACAATTTAGATCGGTGCGTATCGGCGTCGACAACTCATCCAACACTCAAGGTTTCGACCTCTCCGAATTTTCCATTTTCCCTGCCGCGAGCTTGACGACCGTAAACACGCCCATCCCGTAAGAATTCCGGTGGTCTTTGTCGAGTGCATCGCACTCAGTTTGAATCCAGTTCCGTTCCGAAATCACCGGCCAAAAACTCCCACAACAAGTACCAAAGAAGTAGAGGTTCCCAGCGAAATTTCGTGCGTTTTCCAATCCCGAGGGCTCTGTGCGATCATGCACCGCGCGAATGCTCCTCAAAGCTGGAAAACGACAAAACGCCGAAGTCCCCCCAACATCTAGTTGAAGGACTTCGGCGTTAGTAATTATCGCTAGCGGGTCTGCGAGTAGAACCAGTTGATGTGTTCTTCGAGCAGCTGGGCTGCACGCTCGCGCTGGCCTGTGGCAAAGGCGTGGTGGATAGCCTTGTGCTGACGGCGCAGCACTTTGACCACCGGCTGCCAGGATTCATCATCAGGAATGGAGGCGGCAACATAGTCGCTAATGGAGTTGCGCAGTGATTCCATCATGGATTCGACCACCGCATTGCCTGCCATGGATGCGAGAAGCACATGGAATTCAGCATCAATGCGGTGAAAGGAGTCTCGGGAAAGCTGTGCGTCGTCCATGCGCATGATCAGCACCGCGGTGCGGTCAATGACCTGCTGGGCATGGATGGGGTCGCGCGGGGTCATCTGCGCTGCCCAGGTTTCCAGCAGGATGCGCGATTCGACGATCTCTCGGACGTTGATGCCCTTGGCCGCCAGGTGCAGGCGCAGCGCCTGGGAAATTCCGGCGGCCGGGTTCGAGATAATCACGGCCCCGGAGTTAGGGCCGGAGCCCGTGGAAGTCTTGATAATGCCCATCACATCAAGGATGCGGATGGCATCACGCACCGATGCCCGGGAAATCCCATGTTGCTCCGCGAGCGCACGTTCCCCGGGAAGTTGGTCTCCCACAGACAACTTCTCGGTACGCAGATCTTCCTCAATGGCTTGAAGCACAATCTGGTACGCACGCGGAGCTGGGTTAATTGGCATCGGATCTATTTTAGCCGGTCAGCTAGCTATGGAAGCATCCACGAGAGCACCGGAGTGGACTGCAGGTAGACCAGGCAGCACAGCACCAGCAGCATGCCGACCGACCATCCGGCGACCTTCTTCAGGATCACCGATTCCTGGCCTTCCATCTTCACGCTGGTTGCGGCGATAGCCAGGTTCTGCGGGGAGATCAGCTTGCCGACCACACCACCGGAGGTATTGGCGGCCACCAGCAGGTGCGGATCGATTCCGGCATTCACGCCGGCGGTCTGCTGCAGCTTGGCGAACAGCGCGTTGGCCGAGGTATCCGAACCGGTCACCGCGGTGCCGATCCAGCCCAGGATTGGCGAGAGGAAGGCGAAGAATCCGCCGGCGCCAGCCAGCCAGGTTCCCACGGTGATGGTCTGGCCGGACAGGTTCATCACGTACGCCAAACCAAGCACCGAAAGGATAGTCAGCGCAGCATAGCGCATGTTGTAAATGGTCTTGCCGATCTCGGACAGGCCCTCACCGAAGGTCATCGCATACTTGCCGCCGCCGGTGTTCTTCGAGTACACGAAGGCCACGATCACACCGGTAATCAGCAACAAGGTGCCCGGCGAGGAGAGCCAGGAGAAGCTGTACATGGTCGAGGAAACAGCCTTGCCGCTGGCATCAACCACATGTCCGTGCAGTCCAGGCCAGCCGAACTTGATGTCGGTGCTCGCCAGCCACGCAGGAATATCGATGCCCAGCTTCCAGAGCTTGGCCAGGCCGAAGATCACGATGACCAAAAGGTATGGGAACAAGGCCATCCAGGTGTTTGCGCCGTGCAACTTGGCACCCTGCTCTACCGGCATGGCGGCAGCTTCAGCGGTCAGCACACGGCCACGTGCTTCGTCGGCGCCCTTAGGGGTCCAGAAACGCAGCAAGATGACCGCTGCGGCCAGACCAACGAGCGAAGCGACAATGTCGGTCAGTTCGTAGGAGAAGTAGGTGGAGCACAGCCACTGGGTGACACCGAAGGTAATGCCGATGGTCAGCGTGGCTGGAAGTACCTGGCGCACACCACGCCAGCCATCGAGGATCAGCACCAGGATGGTAGGAACAAACAGGGCCAGCAGCGGCGACTGGTGTCCAACGACGGCACCGATCTCCTTGGCCGGGATTCCGGTCAGCGCACCAGCGGTGGTGATGGGAATAGCCACGGCGCCAAAGGCCACCGGCGCGGTATTCGCGATCAGCACCGCGCAGGCTGCACGCAACGGGGACAGGCCCAAAGCCAGCAACATAGTTGCGGTAATGGCGACCGGCGCACCAAATCCGGCCAGCGCTTCGAGCAGTCCGCCGAAGCAGAAAGCGATCAAGACCGCTTGGATGCGCACATCGCCACCACCGATCACGTCAAAGACGCGACGCAGGTCTTCAAAGCGTCCGGACTTGACGGTGACCTGGTAGAGGAAGATGGCCATCACCACGATCCAAACAATCGGGAACGCGCCGAAGACCATGCCCATGAGCCCGGAGTTCAGGGCCATGGCCACTGGCATCTTCCAGCCAAGGATGGCAACAACAATAGCCACCGCCAATGATCCCAACCCGGCCCAGTGGGCCTTGGTCTTAATCACGGCAAGCAGCAGGAAAAAGGTAACGAGCGGAATGAGTGCGATCAGCGCAGAGATCGCAACACTTCCTGCTATTGGTTCAGTGGAGGGAGTAAACACGGTGTGGGCGTCCTTGCTCGAGTGGTGGTCTGACCATATGTGGTCCGACCAACAACAGTACAACGTGAGTGCCATCACAACAAGTCTTGACTATTACGAAATCCATCGCATAGTATGGTCAGACCACACCTGAAAGAGTCATTTATCATGCGAATTGCTCTCTTTGCCACGTGCATAGTGGACGCTATGTATCCGGAAACGGCCAAGTCGACAGTGAAAATCCTGGAACGATTGGGCCACGAAGTCATTTTCCCGAAGGCGCAAGCCTGCTGTGGGCAAATGCACATGAATTCCGGCTATATGCCCGAAGCTCTGCCCGTTGTCGAAAACCACATCAACGCCTTTGACACCGAGGACTACGACGTCGCTGTTGCTCCGTCGGGCTCCTGCGTCGCTTCGGTCAAGCACCAGCACCCGTACCTGGCCGAACGCCTGGGCAAGCCAGAACTCAAGGAGCGGGCCAAAGCTGTTGGCGCTCGCACCTACGAACTGACCCAGCTGCTGGTCGACGTTCTGGGCATCACCAATGCCGCCGAACAACTGGGCAGCTACTTCCCCGAAACCATCACCTACCACCCTTCATGCCACGGTATGCGCTCGCTGGGACTGGGTGACCGTCAGCTGGATCTGCTCAAGACCGTCGGCGGCGTCACCGTCAACGAGCTGCCCGAGGCAGACCAGTGCTGCGGGTTTGGTGGCACGTTCTCGATCAAGAACGCGGATGTCTCCTCGGCCATGCTCGATGACAAGGTGAAGAACATCTGCTCCACCGGCGCCTCGGCTTGCTCCGGCGGCGACGCTTCCTGCCTGATGCACATCGGCGGTGGCCTCTCGCGCACCGGCGCCAAGCCAAAGACCCTGCACCTGGCCGATATTCTGGCCAGCACCATGGAAGAGACGGTGTCACTGTGACTCAGGTATTCCTCGGCATGCCTGCTGGCGGACAGGGCAACCTGTTTGAGCAGGAGCCCTTCCCCAAGGCAGCACACCGCGAACTGGGCAACACCCAGATGCGCAAGAACCTGCGCCACGCCACCCACACCATTCGCGATAAGCGTTTGAAGGTCGTGGGCGAGCTTCCCGATTGGGAAGCCCTGCGTGATGCGGGCAGCGTCATCAAGAACAATTCGATGGCCACCCTTGAAGAGCGCCTGTTGGAGTTCGAGAAGAACTTCACCGCCCGCGGAGGCATAGTCCACTGGGCCCGCGACGCTGATGAAGCGAACAAGATCGTCACCGATTTGGTCAAGGCCACCGGCTCCACAGAGGTGGTCAAGGTCAAGTCCATGGCCACCCAGGAAATCGGCCTCAACGAGCATCTGGAAACCGAGGGCATCGAAGCCTTCGAGACCGACCTCGCCGAGCTGATCGTCCAGCTGGGTCACGATAAGCCAAGCCACATACTGGTTCCCGCCATCCACAAAAACCGCACCGAGGTGCGCGACATCTTCCTCAAGGAAATGCCGGTAGTGGATCCGAACCTGACCGATGAGCCGGCCAAGCTGGCCGAGGCCGCCCGCGCCCACCTGCGCAAGAAGTTCCTAGCTGCCAAGGTCGCGATTTCCGGAGCCAACTTCGCTCTGGCCGATACCGGCACCCTGGGCGTGGTGGAATCCGAAGGCAACGGCCGCATGTGCCTGACCCTGCCCGAAACCCTGATCACCGTCATGGGCATCGAGAAGGTCCTGCCTCACTGGGAGGACATCGAGGTCTTCATGCAGCTGCTGCCTCGCTCCTCCACCGGCGAGCGCATGAACCCGTACACCTCGCTGTGGACCGGCGTCACCGAGGACGATGGCCCGCAGAACGTGCACATCGTATTGCTGGATAACGGCCGCACCCGCGCGCTGGCCGACCGCTTTGGCCGCACCGCGCTGAACTGCATCCGTTGCTCGGCCTGCATGAACGTGTGCCCGGTCTACGAGCGCACCGGCGGCCACGCCTACGGCTCCACCTACCCGGGACCAATCGGTGCCATCCTCTCCCCGTTGCTCACCGGCATCGAGGTCGAGGAAAATGGCTCGTTGCCCTACGCTTCCTCACTGTGCGGCGCCTGCTACGAGGCCTGCCCGGTCAAGATCAACATCCCCGAAATCCTCGTGCACCTGCGCGGCGAAGATGTGGATGCCAAGCGAGAGAAGCACAAGCTTCCTACCCAGATGGACCTGCTGATGAAGGGCGGTTCCTGGGCCTTGGGCAAGGGTAAAAATATTGGTCTGCTCGAAAAGGCGCTGCCGCTGGGCCGACTAGCCGCTGGCAAGGACAAGAAGATCAAGAAGCTGCCGGGCATCGCTGCCGGGTGGACCCAGAGCCGCGACATTCCAGCCCCACCAAATAAGTCCTTCCGCGACTGGTGGAGCGACGAAAAGGAGTCCAAGTGAGCGCGAAAGACGAAATCCTTTCAAGGATCCGTTCGGCCCTGGCCGATACCCCGGTGACCGAAGAGGTTCCCCGCGAATACCGCACCAGCTCTCAGATGAGCGAGGAGCAGCTCATCGAGCTGTTGGTGGACCGCCTGGTGGATTACAAGGCCGGCGTTGAGGTGATCGAGGCTGCGCAGATTCCTGAATTTGTGGCCGCCAAGCTCAAGGACGCTTCCAGCGTGGTCTACCCGCAGGGGCTGGATACTACCTGGCTTTCGGGACTGAACTCGGACGTGGAACAGCGTATTGATGCTCCCGGTGCCCGTCTGAGCGTGGCGCAGTTGGATGCCACCAGTGCCGTGGTGACCTCGTCGGCAGTCTCCGTCGCCGAGTCGGGCACCATCATCCTTGATGGCCAGCCTGATCAGGGACGCCGCGCGATTTCGCTGGTTCCCGATCACCACGTGTGCATTGTTCCGATCTCCACGATCGTGCAGCTGCTGCCCGAGGCCATGCCACGGTTGTCCATCACTCGCCCGCTGACCTGGATCTCAGGTCCTTCGGCTACCAGTGATATCGAGCTGGAACGTGTTGAAGGTGTCCACGGACCACGTACATTGGACGTGCTCATGGTGCGTGGCCTGTAAATCAAGCGTTAAACAATGTGGCCGATTCCCTTACCTGATCCGGGCGGGGAATCGGCCACATTTTTGCTTTGTTGGCGTTATTTGGTGGTCACAGCCATTTCGTTAGGCTCTGCATCCAAGACCACCGAGGCAGTCTTCTCACCGGTCTCCAAATCGATGGCATACACCGATTTCTTGGCGGGCTCGCTGACGTACGCGGTGTTGCCGTCAATGCGCAGCGACGGGTGAGCTTCCTGCCATTCTGCCGGTCCTTCCCACGCATCAATCACGTCGATGTCCCGGGTGATCTTTCCGGTGCTTGGGTCAATCACATGGATCTTGCCATCAGTGCCCAACATGTATCCAAGATCTTGTGGCCCGCGAGCTACTCCGCGCCAGGTGTATTCGATCCCCTTGGGCAGGTCGACAACCTTGTATCCGGGCTTGGCGGTATCGATCAGGGTGATCTGGTGCAATAGATTTCCTTCTGCATCGGGATCATCCTTGTAATCGCCGATCACCAGTTCGCTGGTCGGTGAGACGTAGGCGTTGCCCATTCGACCGTAAGCATCCGGTGCGGTGAGCTTCGCGAATTTTCCGTCGTCAAATACCAATGCACCGTCTTCACAACCGAAAACGGCTCGGCCATTAGCAGCGGTACCTTCACCGTGAACGCCCGGGCACTCGGTGTTTTCGGCGACTTTCTGTTGCTTGGCGTCGAGTAACTGCACCCCGGTGCGCGAAGTGGCATCACCAATGGTGGTCAACAAGGACCCATCGTCCAAAGCCACTGATACCCCGTGGTGGGCTGGTGATTCAACGGTTTGAACCTCCGGCAATTTTCCGTCAGCCTCGGCCAGCTTATTGGTATCAAAGATGGTGGTGGTGCCACTGCCGTCGTCAAAGAGGACGGTTTTGCCAGCGTGTGGAACCACATGGCCAGCAGCACCGGCAGCGAAGGTCGTTTCGGTGAGCTCAGGGGTCGCTGCGTCCAGGACTTGGAATCCCTTGGACGTGGTGAGCAGGAAGTTCTTGCCATCACCGGCCGAGTTCAATCGGGTGAATTCCTCGGTGTCGAAGTTCTTGAGCACTTCTAGGCTCTTGCCGTCGAGGACTGCGACACCGTTGGTGTAGGTCACGGCTACACGGGTAGGCGCAGGCGCATTGGAGTCGGCTGCGCTTTGCGCGGAGCATCCGGTGGCCAGAAGGCCAAGGACGGCCAGGGCTGACCCGGCTTTGAGGGTGCGAGGCGAGATAAGATTCATGATTCCTTTCGTGGTGCGCTTAGTTGCGCAGGGCGTGGGTGATTCGTTCGGTGTTGACTTGCATCATTTCTAAGTAGCTATCGGCACCTTCGCCGGGCAAGGTCAGCGATTCCGAATACAGCGCAACAATGTCGACATCGATGCGAGCCTCATCGGCCAGTGCGCGAGCCAGCTTGTCTGGCTGCGCCGACTCAACAAAGATTGCTGGAACCTTTGAACTTCGAATCGCTTCAGCCAGCGAAGCTAGATCCGCGGCACTAGGTGACGCCAGGGTGGTGCCTGAAGGAATCACCGCGCCGATGGTCCGAAAGCCGAAGCGGTCGGCGAGGTAACCGAAGACATGGTGGTTGGTGACCAGTGCGCGGGATGTTTCAGGGATCTGGTTAAAGGAGTCAGCCATCTGTTGTTCCAGGCCCAATAGCTCACTGCGATACGCCTGCGTGTCAGCGTTGAGCTGCTCGGAGGAGATTCCTGGAAGTTGCGCCAGGTTTTCTTCTAGGGCATCAACCACCTGAGTCATCCGTGCTGGATCGGTCCAGAAGTGCGGATCCTGTGCGTCACTAGACCCGGAAACTTTCAAGACCTTGAGATGATCTGTGGCCACAAAATGGTTTCCTCCAGCCACATCAACAGCTTCCAGCTGGCGTTGTAGTCCTTCTTCAAGATTCAGCCCGTTGGAAACCACTAGGTCTGCGTCGTTGAGCAGGGCTGCTTGTTGAGCTGAGATTTCGAAGGAATGCGGATCAACGTTGGCAGGCATCAAAGAATGGACTTGTGCTTGGCCGCCAGCCAGATTCTGGACCACGTCGGCAAGGATGTTGGTGGTCACAACAATGCTTGGCTTGTGCCCCTGTTCAGCAGTTCCGACACAGCCGGTGAGCACCAAGGGCACCATGAGCAACGCGAGGAGAGTTTTGACTGAATGTCGCATTTGCTGGCCCATCAATTGCCCACCTGAGTCATCCAAGCTGGAGCATTGTCCGGGCTGAGAGTTCTGGCGATGCGTGCCGAATCAGCAAAGTCGATTTCAAAAACCTGTTCTTCGGCCGGTGCATTAACATAAGCGCGCTGTGCGTCGAGAACCAGGTTCACGCTGGACATGGCCTGCTCGTTGCTCAGGCTCTCTTTTAGCAGTGTCCCCGTGCTGCCGATGACTTTGTCCGCGTCGGTCGAATAGACCAGCACGCGGCCGGTGGAGTCGAGAGCCACCACATGGCCGTCAGCGTCTCCCACTGCGTTCACCTTGAGCAGTTTCTGATCGGTCATGACTCTGTTCATCGTGAGGTTCCGGGTGTTGATGACCCAGGCCCCCTTCTCCCCTGCCACTGCAGCCACGACGGGCCGTGATTTGCGGTGGTTGAGTTCCTCTCCCCGTTCATCAGCAGCGGTTCCTTTGGGGTATTCCACCAGTGAGAATTCAAGGTCGCCGGGCTGCGACTCTGAGGCAATCAGGATGCCTTGTTCGCATGCGATTGCCAGGCCAGCAGCGGTATGCGTGGCATCAGCCGGATTACTGCACTCGGCGTTGGCTCCGGCCACTGGGTTCCCTTGTTCGTCGAGGAACTGTACTTGAGCTGCCGACGAGGCCGTGGCGGGCTCGCTTTGGATGGCACCTTCACCCAGCGGAGCTAGCAAGCCTTGATGAGCTGGCGACTGCGTGCTGAATTGTTCGCTGATGCGTCCTTCGGCAAGCTCGGAATTTTTGAGCAATGTCCCCTTCCCGGTCTTGGGGAAATAAACGCCGGTAGTACCCGCGGTGGAAAGCGGACCGCCGATGATCTGTGCAGGCCCCTGACCTTGAACATGGCCAACTTCCTGTGCAGTCCCCCGGTAGTAATGGAAATGATCTGTGTGATTCCAGCTCCACATCCCGCTGTCCAAGATCTCCACCCCGGAGTTGGTATCAGCAAAGAGGTATCGCCCGTCGGTGTCCAGGTCTTGAATACCCGATAGTGCAGGCAGTTCGGTTTCTTCGCCGCCGAGCAGATCCAGCATTCCGGCGTGGTCCGCTTCATCCACCGTGACTAAGTGCAGCGGAGCTTCGGGCATTTCTTGCGCTCCCTCCACTGCCCCGTGGTCAGTCGGCACAGCAGGGTATTCTTCGTTCTGGGCCGACAGGTTGGAGGCACAACCCGCTAACAAGACTCCGCTGAGGAGCACTGCAGCAAATCCATAGTTCTTAGCCTTCATATGGCACTTTCACGTCGTAGGGGTACTTCGTCATTTGTCATTTGGTGGGCACCGCTATTTCGAGCGAATATCCGGCGGGTCAGGGCGGAGAGTCCTGCCAGGACGATGGCCAGGCAGGCAATCGACGGCCCTGCCGCGGTTTGGGCGTACCAGGAGATCAGCAGTCCTCCGGCGACACTGAGCACTCCGAAACCTGCAGCCAGCGCCATGATGCCTGGAATGCGCGAGATCCATACCTTGGCTGCAACGACCGGTGCCAGGAGCATTCCGACTACGAGCAGTGTGCCAACTGCTCGGAACGAAGCAGTAATCGCTACGGCTACTAATGCCACCAACATGACCTGTGCCAGCCCAGGATTGAGTCCCAGGGTCTGGGCGATACGGGTGTCGAAGGCGCTGGCGACGAAGGCTCGGTGGAACTTGGCAGCAATGGCGCTGCTAAGCACTAATGCCGCGACCAGGAGCCAAAGATCAGCGGCGGAGATTGCCAAGATGTCCCCGAAGAGCATGCTGGTCGCGTCGGTAGCGAAGCTGCGCGAGTGGGAGACGATGATGATCCCCAAGGACAGCATGCCGACAAAAACTAGTCCGATGCTGGTGTCGTAAGAGAGTTTTCCGCGACGCTGCATTGCACCGAGTAGCCCGGTCATTACGACCGCGCTGACACCGGCTCCGAGCATCACCGGCAGCCCCAGGACGGTGGCGATGGCCACTCCGGGCAGCATTCCGTGGCCGATGGCTTCCCCAAGGAATGCCATCCCGCGAATGACTACCCAGGTTCCGGCAATGGCGCAGATAACAGCGACTAAGCTGCCGCCAATAAGGGCGCGCTCCATGAAGTCGGATGCGAAAGGATTGATGAGCACATCACCAAGAGTAACCTTAAATGAGAATCATTATCAATTGATACACTAGGGCTATGACAACAGCCGTTCCATTGATCCGTGTTCATTCAGCACACTTCTCCTATGGCCGCGAGGAGATCCTGCACGGCGTCTCGCTCTCGGTACACGCCGGCGAAATACTTGCCATTACCGGCGCCAACGGGTCAGGGAAATCAACTTTGCTGGAACTGATCGCAGGCACCAACACCCCAAGCCACGGTCACGTAGAGCGCATGACGCCGGTTGCCATGGTCGTCCAGCGCCCCAACATTCCCGCAGGGCTACCGCTCATCGTTGCGGATGTAGTAGCAATGGGTACCTGGCGCGCCCGTGCCTCTCGCGCTCAGTTCCGGGAATCAATCGCTGATGCCCTCAGCCGGGTTGGACTTTCCGGATTCGAACGCCGCGATTTCGCCGCGCTTTCCGGCGGGCAACGGCAACGCACACTCATTGCCCAAGGGCTGGTGCAGCAAACCCCCGTACTACTACTTGATGAACCCCTGGCTTCTTTGGATGAGGACAGCCGAGAAAAGATCCACGAAATCCTTCGCGTCGAAGCGAACCACGGCACCGCGGTGGTACTGGTGACCCACGACCAAGATTCCCAAGGACTAGCGGACCGGACCATCACCTTGCGTGACGGGCGCATTGCGTCGCAGGTGATCTTGAACGGAGCGATCGACCTATAGCCAAGAGGCAGCGCGGTCACAATCAGTGTTGGCTCTGGCCGACGTTCATGCCAGCAGTGACCAAATTTTCGCGATGCGTCTGCTTTCATTGGTGGGGAAGCCGAAGCACTTTTTGAAGGACGTTCATGACTCAGCAGACACCACCGAAACCGGCACGTGCCGTTCCCGACTCAGCGCTGCGCTTCATTGGATTTTTGTCGTTTTTCGACCGGTACGGCACACCTCCGATGCTCTTGGCGCTCTCGCTGAGCACCTCGTTGGATTTCTCCCAGACAGTGCAGCTAATTGCCGCATATTCATTGTTCTATGCCATCGGGCAGCCGCTGTGGGGACTGGTCAGCGATCGTTTCGGCCGTTTGCTTGTTATGCGCTCTGCACTGGTCGGCGCCGGCATTGGCGCGCTGGCGAGCATCATGTTCAGCGATTATGTGCCATTGCTTGTCGCACGCTGCTTTACTGGGCTGATGTTCGGCGCCTTGTACCCCACCCTGCTGACCTTACTCGGCGATACCCGCCAAGGCGTTGAACGCGCTCGCGGCCTTTCCGATCTTCAGGTCTATTCGTCGCTTGGCACCATCTTGGCAACGGTTTCCGCCGGAGCGCTGGCTACCTACCTTGATTGGCGGTTGGTGTTTGCGCTGCCTGCTGTGGGATGCGTGGCCGCGCTATATTCGTTGCGGCAAGTGCGTGAGCCACAGCATTCTCGCACGGGGTTCAGCCTGGCTGCGGCCATGCGCACGATGAATGTGACCCTGTATGCCATCGTCTTCCTTGAGGGCGCGTTGCTCATGGGTTTGCTGACCTATGTCGTTCCAGCCTTGCAGCGCACTGGCGTATCCGTTGGACTTGCGGGCGTCCTGGGGTGCGCGTTTGCCATTGGCGTGATCCTCGGCGCGCGGTTGATGCGGCGCTTGGTGGCTCGCTTCTCAAGAACCTGGCTGATCGGCTGCGGCGGACTGTTACTTTGCGGAGCCTTCCTGCCCTCGGCATTTTGGCCTTCAGCATTTTCCTATACGGCCACCGCGCTGCTTTTGGGCGCCACGAACGCCATCATGCATTCCTCAATGCAAGGCTGGGCCACCGACATCGCACCCGATGCCCGGGCAACGACGGTGTCATTCTTCGTGTTTTCGCTATTTGCCGGCGCTTCGTTGGCAACTTATCTCAGCGCGTCCATGGCTGAACAAGGACACTACGCACAGATCTTCGGTTACGGCCTTGCCTTGAGCTTGGTGTTGGTAGTCGTTGCCACTGGAACCCATGCGCTATGGCGCAAAAACACCTCGGCAAACTAGGCATTTAGCATCTTGGCTGGCTACTTGAAGGCGCTGATGATCACACCAAACCCCATCAGGAACAGCGCGGCGCAAGCCGTCCGTTCCAGACGCAACGCGATTTCTGGGCGCTTGAACCAGTGCATTGCCTTGGACGCTACCGTGCTCAAAATCAGCATGTACAAGAATCCAACTGATGCGAAGATGGCCCCCAGGCCCATGCCCCAGAGGAAAGTATTCGAATCCTTGGGGATGAAGCTTGGCATCATGGCCAGGAACAGCAGTCCGAGCTTGGGGTTCAACGCGGCCGAGAGCATCCCGGAGGTAAAGGTCTTGCCCAGCGAGTGATCGGCCTGGCGCGGCCCCTCGCGGGTTTCGGTACGGGCGATGGCGCTGTCAGCTTTCGCGACAGCCCGGGATTTCAAGAAGCCCGTCAATCCGAGATAAACGAGATACAGCCCTCCGAGTATCGCAATGATGGTCTCAACGATGGGATACCGCTGAATCACTGAGGCGGCTCCCGCTCCCGCCAATGTCGCCCAGGCGAAGATGGCCACCATCATGCCGAGCGCTGCTACGATTCCATGCATTTGCCGGACCAGTGAATAACGTAGCACTAGGAAAGTATCTGGTCCAGGTGAAAGCGTCACCATGACGCACACGCCAAGATACGCGCAGAAGGAAGCCCAAGTCATAATGCATCAGTTTAGAAACGCTATGGGCTGCCGGGCTAAACGATGACGAGATCATGTCCGTGCTGCAGCCTAACTGCAATACTTTTTGCTGGTTCTTACCAGAATTGGCCTAAAGGTTGATTTAATAGACTCACCATCAAGTTTGAAAGCAGGCGACAATGTCTACTCCGAATGGCGAACCGCAGAATCCGTACACTGCGGGTCAGCCAACTCAGGGCCAGAATCAGCAATTCGGGCAGCAGCGGCAATACCAACAGTCGCAGTATCAGCAGGCTCAGTATCAGCAGTCTCCGTACCAACAGTCGCCATATCAGCAGGGCTACCCAAGCTACCCGACGCAGGCGCAGTTCGCGGGGGGCCAGCTGGCTCAGACTTCAATGATTCTTGGGATTCTTTCAATCTTTATCCTGAACATCATTTTGGGGCCCATTGCGATTGCCAAGGCCAACCGAGCCGAGCGTGAGTTTGGTACTGCCGCGACGGTAGGAAAGGTGACCGGATGGATCGGCACCATTATCGGCCTGTTCTGGGTTCTTGGATTCGTCGGCATGATATTGATAGCAATCTTCGCACCAGAAGCGTCCTACGAGACTTACGACAACGGCTTCTAAGCTCCTCAAGAATTCCACTTAACGACAAAGCCTCCGAACCAGTAATAGTTCGGAGGCTTTGCCGGTATCGGCCCTCATTCCGTCAGCCCCATGCTGACGGTCCTCGGGAAACTTTTAGGCTGCGGCAGGCAGTACGAAGGAAGCGTCGAGCTCGATCTTGACCTTGTCGCTGACCAGAACACCACCGGCTTCCAGTGCTGCGTTCCAAGTGATGCCGAATTCCTTGCGGGAGATGGTGGTCGAAGCGAAGAAGCCAGCGCGGGTTGCACCGAAAGCGTCTACGGCCTGGCCGCCAACCTCAACTTCGAATTCAACTTCCTTGGATACGCCACGGATGGTCAGATCGCCAACCAGCACGAACTCGTCAGCACCACCCTTGAGGCCGGTCGACTTGAAGGTCATGGTTGGGAACTGCTCTGCGTCGAAGAAGTCAGCGCTCTTGAGGTGACCGTCGCGGTTTGCATCCTTGGTGTTGACCGAGCTGATCTGAACCGAAGCTTCAACACTGGAGGCTTCCAGGGTGTCAGCGATGTTCAGGGTTGCGTCGAATTCGGTGAAGCTACCGCGAACCTTGGATATGCCAGCGTGGCGAACAGAGAAGCCAACCTCGGAGTGCGAAGCGTCGAGGTTCCAGGTACCAGCGGTCAATGCAGTTGCAGCCATGTCTAAATCCTTTCGTGACGCCAACAGGTAGTTGACGTTTCAATTTGTTTCGTTGGTATAAGTATTGCACCGATTAAGTTGAAGCGTCAACAAGATTTTTTCAAAAAATCTTCTCTCGACTATCGATAAGAGCGAAAATTTCACTTTTGACCTGTTCTTTTAGCTGAAAAAAATTCTTTGAATTACTCTCCTGAAGTCCATCAGCACGTCCCAAACAAGCGGCTTTGACGTCCTCGGCTCTTCCATCTTGCAAATACAACGAAGCCAAGAGAACCAACCTTGGATGAACCTTCAATGACAAAAACTGGACCCCAACTTCCAAAGAAGTTGAGATCCAGCCTAATAAGTTCTTCAGGATCAAAGCTAGATCAAGGGTTGGAAACTAGCCCCTGATCAACCATCCATTCAAAAGCAACATCTGCTGGTTCTCGACCAACCACATCCACCTGATAATTCAGTTCCATCAAAACTTCATCGGTGAGCAGCGGAGCGATCTCAGCCATAATGTCTTTAACTTCCGGATGCTCCTTCAGGAACTTACCGTTAAAGGCCGGCGCGGCGTTATAGCTCGGGAAGTACTTCTTGTCGTCTTCCAATACCGTCAAGTTCAACGCCTTGATTCGGCCATCGGTAGTGAACACTTCTCCGAAGTTACATGCACCATCAGCTGTTGCTTGATAGATAGCACCAACGTCATACAGGCCAATATTGCTCTCGGGAACTTCTGCCCCTCGGTCGATGCCATAGTGTTCGAGCATGGGAGTCAGCCCGTCACGGCGTGAATTGAATTCAGGGTCGACGCAGAAGGTCAGGTCCTTTGGATCAACGTTCTTCAGCTCCGAAAGTTTGGTGACACCTAAACGCTTAGCCGTCTCTTCATTCATGGCCATCGCGTAGGTATTGTTCAGCGGCGCAGGCTCACCCCAGTCAATGCCGTTAGGAATGTCGCCCCTCTTCACCGCTTCCCACTGCGCCTGTTCACCATCTACTGGTTCTTCATGGCCGAGGTAGGTCAGCCATGCGGTACCCGTGTATTCCCAAAGCAGGCTTGCATCACCAGAGAGCAGTAGCTGACGGGCGGGTTGAGAACCTGGCACATTGGTCAGGTCAGTAACGTCGTAGCCAGCAGCTTGCAAAGCAATCACGGTGATTTTTCCCAGGATTAACTGCTCGGTGAAAGACTTCGAGGTTACCGTTACCTTCGATTTTTCGGACCCATCGGCTACCGGTTGAATCTTGCCAGGCCCAACGGCAGGTACGGTGCCCGTTGATGGGCTGAGCCCACAACCGGCCAGGCCGATCACTGCCGCAATCGAGACCAGAGACAGTTTCATTACGTTTTTCATGACAGTCCCTTCGGTCGTGCAACCTGTTCGACAACGCGTCCAAGCCAATCAATAGTCAACGCCAGTAGGGCCACCAATAGTGAACCGGTAATCAGTACGACGTTGAGATTGAGGTTCACGCCAGTGGTGATCAAAATGCCCAATCCGCCACCGTTGATGAAAGTTGCCAGGGTTGCGGTGCCCACCAAAAGAACCAGCGCGGTGCGTATACCCGAAAGCATCACTGGAACCGCCAGAGGCAACTCCACTTTAAAAAGCACCGCCATCAAGCTCATGCCGATGCCTCGCCCGGCTTCCACGATGCGCTGGTCAACCTGTTGCAAACCCACAATGGTGTTAGACAGCACCGGAAGAATGGCATAGATAACTAATGAGACAATCGCGGTTTTCGCTCCAAATCCGAGCCAGAACGCCAACAGTACAACTACACCGATGGCCGGCGCTGCCTGGCCAAAGTTGGCAATGGCCCGCACGACCGGCGCCGCGCGACGCAAGCCTGGACGAGTCAACAAGATTCCCAACGGGATGGCGATGATCAGCACGATCACAGTAGAAATCACCGTGAGCTTTAGGTGTTCTAATGTGTATCCCCAGATCGTGGCAGGATCCAGCGTCTGGCGTTCGGTAACGGTCAGATCAGCGGTCAGAAGCCACACCATAAGCGCCGCAAAAGCTGCCGCGATGGCTACTATTTGCCATATGAGAGATCGTTTTTCAGTGCTCATGCAGGCTCACCGTCCGGCTTGGTGGCTTCACTATCAATGTCCACAATATTGATCGCACCCGAGTTCAAACCGACCGGTGCAGAATGATCCCCGTCTTGGGCTCCATTTGCCGCAGCAATGGCTTCCATGACCGTCTGGACAGTGATGACACCCTGAAGTACGTCGCGTCGGCCGGTGACCAAAGCCGATTCAGAACTGGCGACCAACATCGTATCTAGTGCGTCATTGAGCGTCGCCTGCTCTCCTACAACCGGCAGATTCTGATCATAGGTGCCATCAATAATCTCTGCACGGGAGAGCTGCCGACGATCCAGTCTGCGCAACGGACGCCCACGTGAATCCAAAACCACGGCGTACTTGCGGCCCGCGCCCTGCACCTGCGAGAGCACATCGGAAGCCCGCTTGCCCGGAGTGGTGGTAATGGCTTCTTCGAGGTCCACCTCGTTGACCCGGGTGAGGGTCAGCTGCTTCAAGCCGGCGCCAGAGCCAATGAAGTTCTCCACGAACTCGCTGGCGGGATTGGCCAGTATTCGTTCTGGAGAATCGTATTGCTCCAGCTGTGCGCCTTCGTTGAAGATTGCAATCCAATCCCCCAGCTTCACCGCTTCGTCAAAGTCATGGGTCACGCAGACAATGGTCTTCTGGACCTCGGACTGGATGTTCAATAACTCGTCCTGCAAACGCTGGCGGGTGATCGGGTCCACTGCACCGAAAGGCTCATCCATGAGTAGCACCGGTGGATCGGCTGCCAGGGCTCGGGCTACGCCCACGCGCTGCTGCTGACCTCCAGAGAGTTCCTTAGGGAATCGGTTGCGATAGAGCTCTGGGTCCAGCGAGACTAGTTCCAGCAGTTCGTCAACACGAGCAGCGATTTTTTCCTTGGACCACCCGAGCATCTTGGGGACCATGGCGATGTTGGTCGCCACGGTCATATGCGGGAAGAGGCCGCCAGCCTGGATGACATATCCAATGCGTCGACGCAGCTCGTCACCGTTCATGCCGGTGACATCTTCTCCGTTGATCACAATTTTCCCGCTGGTGGGCTCGATCAGCCTGTTGATCATCTTTAAGGTCGTCGTCTTGCCACAGCCCGAAGGTCCAACAAACATCACGATGGATCCGGCAGGGATTTCCAAAGTGAGGCCGCCGACAGCAGACTTCTTCTGCCCGGGGTACGTTTTGGTCACTTCTTCGAGCATGATCGACGCGCCCGTGACGTCTTGGGCGGTCATGGTTTCAGAATTCTTATTTTCAGACACGGATACCTCGCGGGGTAGTCAGTCGGCCGATGCCGAGCAAGATCAAGTCAAGAATGAGCGCAAGAATCACGACGCCAACCACGCCGGTCACGACAGATTCCAGGGAATTGGCTCCGCCTAGGCGGGAGAGGCCTTGGAAGATAAACCCGCCAAGGCCCGGGCCCAGCACATAGGAAACAACGGCTGCTACACCCATAACCATTTGGGCCGAAACACGAACCCCGGTCAAGATGACTGGCCAGGCGATGGGCAGCTCAACAGAGACGAGAGTTTTTAGCCGGCTCATCCCGATACCCTTGGCGGATTCGACAATCGAAGGTTCGATATTGTTCAGCCCCACGATGGCATTGCGCAAAATCGGTAGCGCTGCGAAGAAAGTCACCACGATGACCGCCGGCAAGACGCCAAAGCCGAAGGGAACAATGAACAAACCCATCAACGCAAAGGATGGAATGGTCAGGCCGATGGCACTCACGGAGTTAGCAATGCCAGAAAGAGACTTATTGCGATATACCAAAACGGCAATAAGCACAGAAATAATAGTTGCCAGAATCAGGCACTGCGCGACAAGCGAAAAGTGCTGCCACGAGGCGAAGAAAATATGGCGATATCGCTCGCCAAAATAGTCACCCACATTAAAACCTACTTCACTTTAGTTACGTATCCAGATCGTTCTCAGGGCAGGTAAACTCCCCTGTTCTTGCTTTGAGCTTACCGGGGGTAACCCAAGTCACCAAGATTTACCCCGGTGAATGCAGTACGGTACGGCTTGTTTGTTTGGGCGAAGCAATCCTTGTGAGGAGCTGAAATGGGGTGTGAATCCGGCTCAAAATGTAGTGAGATAGAAACATGAAACTTGCAACGCTCCGCCTCGCCAGCGAACCCGGCCACACCACGGCAGCCGTCATCGAAGATGGCAGGGTCTACTACCTAGAGAACCTCGACACCGTTCAACGTTTCCTGCGACTGGATCAGCAGACTCAGCAAGAAGTCATCGCTCGGGCCCTCGTTGGTGAGTCGATGGGTGAGGGCGAGGCTGACTACGCTCCCCTCATTCCAAACCCGTCGAAAATCTATTGCATCGGATTGAACTACAAGTCCCATGCGGCAGAAGTCGGCGAAGAATTGCCCAAGTACCCCACCGTGTTTGCCAAGTTCGCATCATCGCTGTGCGGTGCCAACGATGCCGTAGAGATTCCCGTTGAGGATCATCGTGTGGACTACGAAGCGGAACTAGCAATCGTGATTGGTGTACCGGGCCGTCGAATCAGTGAGGAAACTGCCCTGGAGCATGTTGCCGGTTACGCTGTGTCAAGCGACGTGTCCATGCGCGGATACCAAGGCCGTACGCAGGAGTGGCTGCAGGGAAAAATCTGGGATCATTCAACTCCACTTGGCCCTTGGCTAGTGACGCCAGATGAGCTGGACCCGGCCGCAAAAATCACTAGTGCAGTCAACGGCACCGTGGTTCAGGAAGGGCGGATCGATGACTTGATCTTCTCTGCGGCACAGCTGGTTTCGTACCTCTCCACCTTCAACGAGTTACAGCCCGGCGATGTAATCCTGACCGGCACCCCTGCAGGCGTTGCTCTGGGACGTCGCGACGAAAACGGGCGCCATCCGTGGCTCAAGCACGGTGATGTATTGGAGACTCAAATCGAGGGCCTAGGAGTAGCCCGAACGACGTTCCACGCACCACAGAACTAGCCCTACTTTCTACAACGAGTCCATCAGGGAACTGGTGGGCTCGTTGTATTTTTCTGAACACACCGTTTGTTATTGAGAATGATTCTCATATAAGCTCAATGATGTGAAAGTCATTGTTCTCTCTTCCCTCGACACTTCCTGCCGTGACGCTGGCCTAAAGCACCTACAACGCCACCATCCACAGGCAGTGGTGCTGACCTACGATTTCATCGACGGCAACCGCTTGGTCCGCGCAGTTTCCGGGAACGCCCGCGCAGAATATGGTGAGGCTGTTCTTGAACATCCCTGCATCGGTTGTGCGGTCAAATACGAGATTTTTCCTGCCATCCAGCGACTGGCACCACGACAGGACGACGCAACCATCATCCTTGGCCTGCCTGCAACGTGGCACAGCGGTTCGGTGCTTGAAACCCTGGCAGAAAAACTGGAGACTGCTGGCATCAGCGTGGCCAGCAGCGTCATTTCTCTAGATCCCACAGAACTTGAAGATCAGATGTGGGATCGACACACACTCTGGGAATCCGGGTTCAGTTCACTGCAACAAGATCAGCGGACCCCCGGAGAGTACTTCTTCAACGAACTCATGCAGGCCGACACTCTGATTCCGGTGGAAGGAATGCAGACTCAACTCCTCGAAGCTCAGGGCGGCCCTCGCAGAGATGGCGGCAAAGACTTCATGACCGGGGTAGCACTGGCTCAGCATCTCGCTCCGCATGCCACCTTGTGTCACCACGATAGCGAGCTAGGCTCCTTCGACTACGAGGCTGTCCAGCATCGCACCAGGGCAGGGCACATCCCGCACGTACCGCGTAACGCAGGATCGGATGCCGCGCCCATCCATTTATATGCGGAGCGACCATTGCATCCGCAGCGATTCCGCGAAGCACTCTCAGAACTTGCAGCATCCTGCACGTGCCTGCGAGGGCGACTGTGGGTGGCCAGCGCGCTCAGCGAACGCGTGGCGATCGGCGGTGCCGGGCCGCGCATCTGGATGGAAAATACAGGTTCTTGGTCAACAGAAATCGCGGCCTCAGAAATTTTGCTCTATGGCTCGGAACATGAAGCAGGGCAGATCTTGCAGGTGTTCGAGGACTGCCAAGTCACTGACGATGAACTTCAAGAATTGCTCGCCACTGCATCGACCTCAGCCAACAACTTTGATCCGCAAGGGGGTGAATGAATTGAAGGTTCGCAACTCACTACGTGCACTGAAAAACGCGCCAGGTTCCCAGGTCGTCCGCCGCCGCGGACGCGTATTTGTTATCAACAAAAAGAATCCGCGACTCAAGGCCCGCCAAGGATGATTCTTGACTGCACCTGGCGCCCACGCCGCATGAGCCCAGGTGCAGTTCGCCTACCGCCTGACTAGCACCGCCCGCCCGAACGCCAGTGACACACATCGCACTCTCCCCTAGGACGTCAAACATGGGAGCTACAGGCTTTCTCTTTGTCACTCACTCGCACAAAGGAAGTTTCATACATGGACGCGCTGGGAACACTCTTCGGAGATATTTCCTCATTCATTTGGGGACCGCACTGCCTTATCCCACTCTTGCTGGGCACCGGCCTGTACTTGACCATCAGGCTCGGCGGACTGCAATTTATAAAACTTGCAGCTTCGCTTCGACTGGGACTTCTTAAGCGCAAGGACGACGGCGCTGAAGGCGACGTCTCCCAGTTCCAGGCACTGACCACGGCACTTGCCGCCACAGTAGGAACTGGAAATATTGTCGGTGTTGCTACCGCCATTGGCATCGGCGGCCCCGGCGCACTGTTCTGGATGTGGGTTACCGGCCTACTAGGCATGGCCTCGAAGTAGTCCGAAGCATTCCTCGGCGTTCGGTATCGCGGGACCGACGCGGCCGGCGAAAAATCTGGTGGCCCGCAGTACTACCTGCAACGCGGTATCCGCGGCCCTCTAGGCAAGTTCCTCGCTCTCTTCTTCGCTGTGGCCGCCACACTGGCCAGCTTCGGCATCGGCAACATGACCCAGGGCAACTCCATTGCGGCCAACTTGGACAATTCCTTCGGTGTCACCCCTTGGGTGACCGGCGTAGTCTTGACCGTTTTGTCCCTGGCCGTACTCGTTGGTGGCATCAAGTCCATCGGCAAAGTCACCGCTGGCTTTGTACCAGTCATGATCGTTTTTTACGTCGTTGCCTCGATCTACATCCTGATTTCCAATGTCGGCGGCATCCCTGCAGCCTTTGCAGAGATCTTCACCGATGCTTTCACTGGCACCTCGGCCGTTGGCGGCTTCACCGGCTCGGCCATCATCATCGCCGTCCAGTACGGTGTGGCCCGCGGCATTTTCTCCAATGAGTCCGGCATGGGTTCAGCCGCTATTGCCGCGGCCGCCGCACAGACCACTCACCCGGTTCGCCAGGGCTTGGTATCGATGACCCAGACCTTCATCGACACCATCATCGTGGTGACCTGCACCGGCCTGGTGATTATCACTACCGGTACCTGGAACAAGATTGATGAAGCTACCGGCGAGCAGGTTTCCGCCGCACTCATGACCGGTCAGGCCTTCACCCATGGCCTACCGGGCCAGTGGGGGCACTGGGTGGTCACGCTCGGACTGGTGATGTTCGCCTTCTCTACCATCTTGGGCTGGTGCTACTACGGTGAACGAAACATCGAACGACTGATCGGACGCAAGGCAGTGATGCCGTTCCGCGTACTGTTCTCGCTGGTTGTATTTGTTGGTTGCACCACCGAGCTGACCGCCGTGTGGAACTTCTCCGACATGATGAATGGTTTGATGGCCCTTCCAAACTTGATCGGTCTGCTCATCATGTCTGGCTTGATCGCACGCGAAACTCGCTGGTACCTGAAGAATGACCCGAAGCTGGAAGCCGACAAGGCCCAATCGAGGACTTCATGAAGGATCGCAAGGGTTGGCTCGAGTGGAAGTCCGGCGACGTGGTTGGGTCATCCCACCATCGCGATGCCCACTCCGGATAACGTCGTACGACTCTCATGAACGGTTGACATCCGCTTATACAGCGAACGGTCCCGGTGCGGATCCTGATTTCCAGGATCCACACCGGGACCGTTTTTTGTTGGACTGAGTCTTAGCGAGCGCAAAGAACGCTTAGGCGTTCCACAGGCCATACGAGTCCGCGAGGTCCGCAATCTTCTGAGCACGTGCCAGACGCGGCAGGTAGGAGCCGTCGCCCACCGATGCGCCAGCGGCGTGGGCTTCGAGAAGCTCCATGGCCCAGGACAGCTCGTCTTCGCTCGGCGCCAAAGCAGCATTGATTCCATCAACGTGGTCTGGCGATAGCGACAGCTTGCCGGTCATGCCCATCGATGCGGTGACGCGGGTTTCTTCGGTGACCTTAGCGGCATCGGATCCTGCCGGTGGTGGGCCGTCTATGGCGCCTGGAAGCTTGCCAACACGGGAGGCAATGACCAACTTGCCACGGGCGTAGGCCAGTGCCAGAGGGTCATCAGATACACCGGTGTCTTTACGGAAGTCATTGACGCCGAAGGCCAGACGGAAGGTACCTGGAGCCGAAGCGATAGAGGTTGCGTTCTCGATACCTAGGGCGGTTTCAATGAGTGCAAGCACAGGAGTACCTGCACGCAGGCGCATAGCGCTGTAGGTCACCTGCTCAGGCTGTTCGGTCATGGCCAGCATGATTCCACGAAGACCCGGCGCTTCGGAGAGGGCCGCAAGATCATCAGCCCAGAAGTCTGTATCAATGCCATTGACGCGCACCCAAGCGGTCATGCCATTGGACAGCGCGCGCACTACATTGTCGCGAGCTTGTAGCTTCTTGTCATCGGGCACGGCAGCTTCCATGTCGAAGATGACGGAGTCGGCTTCACACGCAAGAGCTGGAGCAAAATCCTCCTCTTTTGCTGCGTTCACCAAAAGCCAGGAACGGGACAGTTTTGCCGGGAGAGCCGCTGCTCGACGATTTCGAAATGCCATAGTTCCCAGACTACTCACTCGTGCCATGGTGCTTCCACTGGGCATGTACAGTATTTGCCTCAATTGAGCAGGTGATACTCATTTAGTGTGAGGGCAATTACAAATCGGAGTCGCTTTTCCGGTAATGTCAGTACTTGTGGTTCCACGCGAACCTGTCACCACACAAAGATATACGCTTCATCTGAAGCCGCACGATAAAGGACCCTGCGTGGCAAATATAGAATCTACTCATCCCGCAGAGACTGGTCCCGAGCTAAAAAGAGCGCTGTCGAACAGACACATTCAGCTCCTTGCCATTGGCGGTGCCATTGGTACTGGCCTTTTCATGGGCTCAGGAAAAACCATCTCTGTTGCTGGACCTTCAGTCATCCTGGTCTACATGGTCATCGGATTTATGCTCTACTTCGTGATGCGGGCCATGGGCGAACTGCTCCTGAGCCGCACCGAGTACCGCAACTTCTCTGACTTCGCCGGGGATATCCTTGGCCCTTGGGCCGCCTTCTTCACCGGTTGGACCTATTGGTTCTGCTGGATCGTTACTGGCGTTGCCGACGTCATTGTTATCGCCTCGGTATACGTCACCTACTGGCTTCCACTGATCCCACTGTGGATCCCCGCCCTGGCCGTCATTGTGCTGCTGATTCTGCTGAATCTCCCGTCGGTACGCGGTTTTGGCGAGACCGAGTTCTGGTTCGCGCTGATCAAGATTGTCGCCATCGTGCTCTTGATTGTCATCGGCCTGATCATGATTTTCACTGGTTTCGAGCATGACGGTGCCCAAGCATCGTTCCTGAACCTGTTCAATGTCGAAGGCGGCTTCTTCGGTGGTGGCGTCATGGGCTTTGTCATGGGCTTCCAGATTGCCGTATTCGCTTTTGTCGGCATTGAGCTGGTTGGTACGGCAGCTGCCGAAACCAAGAACCCAGAGCGCAACCTGCCTAAGGCCATCAACGCCATTCCCGTTCGCATCCTGCTGTTCTACGTTGGTTCGTTGGTTATCCTGATGTCTGTCGTTCCTTGGGACCGTTTCACTGCCGATCAGTCACCTTTCGTGATGCTCTTTTCGCTGGCCGGTCTCGGAGCAGCTGCCCACCTTGTCAACGCCGTGGTGCTGACCTCTGCCACGTCATCGGCCAACTCCGGGATCTATTCGACCTCACGCATGGTCTTCGGACTGGCAACCGACGGCGACGCTCCAAAGCTCTTCGCTAAGCTGACCAGTCGTCAGGTTCCGCGCAACGCACTATTCCTCTCCGGCGTAGTGCTGCTGAGCTCGATCGTCCTGCTGATCTTCGGCCTGGATAAGTCGACCGGCTTCTCAATTGTTACGACGATTTCGTCGCTGTGCTTCATGTTCGTTTGGACGATCATCTTGATCAGCTACTTGGTCTACCGCAAGCGTCGCCCAGAAGCTCATGATAAGTCGGTCTTCAAGATGCCTGGTGGCACCTTCATGCCCTACATCGTGATGGCTTTCTTCGTGTTCCTGCTGTGGGCTTTCACCCGCGACAGCGACACCCTTGCCGGCTTGATTGCCACGCCAATTTGGTTTGTCGTGGTCGGCATTGGGTACGTATTGCTCCGTAACAATCCTCAGCACCACAAGCTGCGTCAGGCACACGAGGAGCGTGTGGCCGACGAGAAGCGTCTGGCCGCTGCCTACCTCGCTTCCAAGCAAGGCTAGAGCCAGCCTACGAAGGTGCATCAGCCAACCGGGGTCATCCGCCACAAGCGGATAACCCCGGTTTTCTGTTCTCGGCAGTATCTCAGTTGATTCTTCGCGACAGGCAGCTGTAGGGAAGATCCCGACCGAGAAAAAGCACTTCCAACAGGCCCATGCTTTCGCGATAGCGGCTGTACGCCCACGGGGCCTCATGACGACTTCGGGAAGAGATCTTGGAGAAGTACAAGATCGTGTTCTCGTCCCAGCGGCACGTTTGCCCGTGGACAAACACTTCGTTCTTCTCAAGCACTGCCCCGGAGAGTCCATTGAGCATTTGCAAGCTCTCTTGATAGTTCAATCCCCTCACGAGGAATTCAGGATGTCCCACCAGAGTTAGCCCGATGGTATAGGCATAGGGCTGGCCAAACTTAACCGGTTCAATGAACAGAACCTGTCGCCCATAGTCTCGAATGCACTGATCGGTTCTCGCATCGGCTTCTTCGATGCTCATCCCATCACAGATATCGCACATGACTACGCTTCCTCCTCTTTGCTTCCACTGTTGGCACGGCTACGCCGCATCGATACGGCATCGATCACCCTCGCCACGACTAGGAGCCAGTGGATTGAATGGCAACGAGCACTGTATCCACTGGGGACGAGCTACTGTGATGCCCTCATCTACGACATCCAGTGAGTCCATGCCGTAATCGGTTTCGTTGAAAATGAGCTCTTCAAAGAAGGTCGTTGTGTGAACCCCTGCCTGGAATCGCTTTCCACGTTCCAGTACCTGCTTGGCCAAATACTGCAAAAGGCCAACCGCCTCTTCTTCGTACTTCGCGACGACGGAAATTTCTGGATGGTCCGCAGAGTAGAGACCCATTGTTGCAACGGTAATAAGTGGCGATCGGGGAATCCGGCAAGTCACCAGAGCATAGCCACGTAGTAAAATTTCTGCGTAAATGTGGAATCCCTTTGCTTCATGCGTGGACATCGTGTTGTACACGGAAGTGCGAAATTTCCTGACCTCAGCCATAGCTTTTCCTCCTTGAGTGATTTCTTATGAATCAGTCTCGGACTGAATTAGAAGTCAGAGCTCAAGAAACAAACTGGGTGTGAACAACAAAAAGACGCCGCCTGCAATCAGTGTCGATTACAGACGGCGTCTTAGATACAAGGCCTTAGCGGCTCACCGGACTACTTGGCTGATTCAGCCTCTGCAGCAACCGCCGCAGCCACCGCTGGCATTACTCGCTCGTCCAGGGCTGAAGGCACGATGTAATCTTCCGCGAGATCATCACCAACTAAATCTGCGATGGCGTGAGCGGCAGCAAGCTTCATGCTTTCGGTGATCTTCTTGGCTCCCGAGTCCAGGGCACCACGGAAGATACCCGGGAAGGCCAGAACATTGTTGATCTGGTTCGGGAAATCACTACGACCAGTAGCAACCACCGCAGCGAACTTCTTCGCATCATCGGGCATGATCTCAGGCGTTGGGTTCGACAGCGCGAAGATGATTGCGTCCTTGTTCATCTTGGCAACAGCAGCCTCATCAAACTTCGACGAGGACAGCCCGACAACTACGTCGGCTCCGTCCAAGGCCTCTGCCAAACCACCCATGACGTCGTCACGGTTGGTACGCCCGGCAAGTTCTGCCTTGATCGGGTTCAAGTCATCACGCTCGCGGTGAATAGTGCCCCTCGAGTCGAGCACGATCACATCAGCGACACCGGCCTTGAGCAACAGATTGGTAACCGCAACGCCGGCAGAGCCTGCGCCCGAGACAACGACCTTCAGCGAGCTGATGTCCCGCTGGGTTTGGCGTGCCGCCCCGATGAGCGCAGCCAACACCACAACTGCGGTGCCATGCTGATCGTCGTGCATGACCGGGATGTCCAGCGCTTCGATCAGCTTCTTCTCAATTTCAAAGCATCGCGGCGCCGAAATGTCTTCAAGATTGACCGCGCCAAAGCTTGGACGCAGCCGAACAATCGTCTCGACAATTTCATCAACGTCGGTCGTGTTCAGGACCAGCGGGATGGAATCCAGCCCGGCGAACTCCTTGAACAGTGCGCTCTTGCCTTCCATCACAGGCAGCGACGCTGCTGCCCCAATGTTCCCCAGACCCAGAACCGCAGTTCCGTCCGAGACAACAGCTACCAGGCGCGATGCCCAGGTGTGGGTGGAGTGCTTGGCTGGATCATCGGCGATCGCTTGGGAAACCTTGGCTACTCCGGGGGTGTACGCGATCGACAGATCTCGTTTGGTGTTCAGTGGCATCTGCGACTGGACAGTGAGCTTGCCGCCAATGTGGGCGTCAAAAATTTCTGCGTCGGTGATGCTGGACAGGTCTTTGGTGGATTCAACAGACATTGAATAGCTCTTCTTTCAAGAAAGTTCTGAATGACGAAAACGCAGTACCCACGAAATTGGTGGCAGAGCGTAGGAACGCGCATGACCATTCATCCGACCGCAACGGAGCTTGATCCACACGCAATTAAGGAGGGCATCAGGCTTCCATGTACACAGTTCCCAGATGGGCTCCGCCGGGTAAGGCTGAAGGCTCCCTCGTGGTGTGCCGGAAGATGGCTGGTCAGTACTTTCTTTAGACCTACAATTTCCACCATACGGGAACCGTTTGTCGCAAATCAACCCCCTTTCGCCGCTTTGATCCAATATGACCTCCCGTAGCAATGTCCCCAGAACGCCACCACTACGTGCGGTTATCCTCCATCTCAGGCAAAATAAACCTCATGGCATCACCGACTTCAGCACTGGGCAGGGTCCGTACATTCGAAGCGCTCGACGAGAAGACCACGACACGGTTGCGTCGCGCCCTGAACGAATCAAATGACACCACCGTTTTTGTGAACGGAACTGCGCTGCAGCTGCCGAAGGAAGCGCACGATGCTTTGATCGAAGTGCTTTCACGCTTCGCCGATGGGGAATCGGTGAGCATCGGCACCCCCGAGCTGCTGTTGAACACTTCTCAAGCCGCGCAGATGGCTGGCATTTCCAATAGCTACCTGCGCAAGTTGGCCGATGCGGGAATCATTGCTGTGGAATACCGCGGAACGCATCGCCGTATTCGCCCTAGCGCCGTTCAGGCCTGGTTGGATTCGCGAGCCGACACCAACTAGGCATCACCCTGGCGGGCAGTTCGACCGGTACTTTTCTTGATCGTCCCCCACTGCCGGATGGCCGGCAATTATTCCATTTGAGGCTAAGTCACCAACGTTGACGAGAGTGGCACCACCGACGCCGAGGTGGCCCCGCGCCCACACAGAAAAACTGCTTCGAAGAGCTGATGGTGCGCAGGCTCAGCTTAGTGTCGGGGAACGTACGCACACACGACGGGGCACGAGATTCTAGGCCTGAGAACATTGGATCTTGCCAAGCACTGGATTTCCTGTTGGAATACCAAAGTATTCTATTTGAAAACACGTTTTCGCGTGGATCCTGAACGCGAGTAGCGCGCTCCAGCAACAGCAGGAGCCTTGGCCAAGGAGGACCATGACCGCCGCACCACAATCCCTCGCCACTGCCCACGAGGCGTTGCTTTCCGACCGCGCGGCCGGAATCAAACAATCGGCCGTCCGCGACGTCTTCGAGCTCTCGCTAGATCCATCATTGGTGTCCTTGGCCGGCGGTAATCCGTTCTTGCAGTTACTTCCCCTGGAAAAAATCGGCGAAATCAGCCGACGCATTATCACCGAGCAAGGTCCTGAGGCCTTGCAGTACGGTTCTGGCCTTGGTACCGCAGAACTGCGCGCGCAGATCATCGACGTCATGGCGGCCGAGGGAATCACCAACGTCAAGGTAGAAGACGTCGTGGTCACCAACGGATCTCAATCCGCGCAGGATATGGCATGCAAAGTCTTCTGCAACCCAGGAGATACCGTGCTGTGCGAGGACCCCACCTATGTGGGCGCTTTGAACACCTTCGAGGCCTATCAAGTCACCGCCCGGCCGGTAGGCACCGACGAAAACGGACTGATTCCCGCAGCCTTGCGCGAGCGAATCTCCGACCTGCGCACGGCTGGCGAGCGCATCAAATTCCTGTACACGATTCCGAATTTCAACAACCCTTCTGGCATTACACTCGCCGCTGATCGACGCCAAGAAATCGTTGATATTTGCCGCGAAGAAGGCATCCTGATTCTGGAAGACAATCCTTATGGAATGCTTCGCTACGACGGCCAGGCCGCTGCCACCTTGCGCAGCCTTGATCCGGAGAATGTCATTTACATGGGATCTTTCTCCAAGATCTTTGCCCCGGGCCTGCGCATCGGCTGGGCGGCAGTTCCCACCCATCTCTTCCGCCGCTTCTACTTGGCCGGCGAAGCAGTGGCTTTATGCCCACCGACTTTGAACCAGATGATCATTAGCGCCTATCTCAATGAGCATGATTGGAAGGGGCAGATCACTAAGTACAACGACCTCTACCGGTCTCGTCGTGACGCCATGCTCGAAGCACTGGCCACCTACCTACCGGCTGAAGTGAGCTACACACGGCCCGAAGGCGGATTCTTCATCTGGCTGACCTTGCCAGAAGGCATCGATACCTACGGGTTGTTGCAGCTCGGGGTCAAGGCCGGCGTCATCTTCATTCCTGGCGCGGCCTTTAGCCCCAGTGGCCAAGCCGATAATAAGCTGCGTTTGGCCTTCTGCTCGGTCGATGAGCAAACCATTGCAGAAGGTGTCCAGCGGCTGTCAGCCTTGCTGGCCTCGGCCATCGAAGCCAATGGCCGCTAGGCTGCCACAAGCCGCTTAGCTCAGGCGTCCGCCAAAGTCGTCCGCGATGTCTTTGGCGGCACGTCGAAGCCTCGGCAAAAGCTGCCCTTGAATGTAGTCAGGATTATTGCGGCTGGTTTGCACGGAGATGTTCAGCGCGCCCAGCAGCTTTCCGCCACGAATCACCGGTACGGCAAGCCCGCGCAGTCCTTCGTCCAATTCTTGATTGACCAGCGACCATTCCTGCTCTCGTACCGCCGCCAGTTCCTTTTTCAGTTCTTTGAGGCTTGTTATCGTGTGTTCGGTGTACTTTTGCAGTTCCACGCGTTGCAGGAAAGCTGCCTGTTCGGCGGGCTCCAAATAAGCGATCAATACACGGCCCATGGATGTCACCCAGGCCGGCAGACGATTGCCAATGGATACATTCAAGGCATGCAGCCGGGGCGCAGCGACGCGCTCCACGTACAACACGTCCTGGCCCTCAAGGACGCATAACGAAGCAGTCTCTTCAAGCTCACGCGCCAGTGCTTGCAAATGGCTTACGGCCGCTTGGGGAAGTGTCAATCCCGACAGGTACGCAGCACCAAAATCAAGAACGCGCGGAGTCATCGCAAAGGCGTTGCCATGGGCCTGCAGGTACCCAAGATCAACGAGGGTGAGCAGGAACCTTCGAGCCGAAGCGCGGGTCTGATCCGTCGTTGCGGCAACTTGGGACACAGTCAGTTCAGCATTGCCCGCCGAAAAAGCCAGCAGCACGGCCAGAGTCTTTTCCGCTGACTTAACGAAATAATCCGGCCGTTCGCTCACTATTTGCTCTCCCCAGCTTTACAAGTTTCTGCTCCAGCGATTGCTCTCAAATTGAGAGGCAAGCCTGACCGGCGCATTGGGCGCCCCGTACCCATCGTAGCCAGAACGACGTTCAACTACCTCCAAGAACATGTTGCCAAGGGTCTTGGTGTAAAAATGCAAGAACTCTCCGGCCTCGTCGCGGTCGTAGAGCAGGTTCAACTCCTTGAGGGTTTCCAGTATCGGAGACTCAAGATCGAAGCGTGCGGCCAGATCTTCGTAATAGTTCGCGGGCACCTGCAAAAACGCCATTCCTCGGGCCCGGGCATTGCGTGCCACCGCGATAATGTCATCGGTCCGAAGGGCCACATGCTCCGGGTACTCGTGGTTGCGTTCAATGATGCTTTCCAGACCCTGTGGAACAATGTTCAGCGCCAGCCGGACCCCAGAATCCTGTGTCGCCAGAACCTGTGAACGCACCAGACCCATCGGGCTGGGGACCTCGGTACCGGGGCGCGCCTTGAGGTTCAGGACGCTGCTGTAAAACAGCACGGACTCGTCAAAGCACTGCCATGGTTGGGCAATGTTGATGTGGTCGATGCCCAGGATCGGCCCGTTGGGCGCTGCGGAGGTCGCGGGTCCGGCATCTTCAAATTCCAAGATCCAGTTTTTGGTGTTGGCGTGGGAGCTGAAAAAGACTTCGGTGCTATCCGGGGCGACGAAACCGGGTAGGTCTTGTTCATTGTGAGTTTGCTGGCGAGGAACTCTTGTACCCAGCAGGGCTCCACCACGTTCACCGCCGGCTACCGGGTTCGGCACCAGTACCCCGAAGCCTGAGACTGCTGCTTCTACGCCTCGGCTTCGTTGAGAATTGATAATGATTTTCGCGTCGCCCGAGCTCCAAAGCTGCACTGGCTTGCGGCGGTGCTGTCCCCTAAAGGTGAATCCCAGTTGGGCGAGCATCCCGGCTACGCGTTCAGGATCCTCAGTCCTGATCTCAGCAAAGTCGAAACCGGTGGCGTCCTGAATTCCGGGCAGAACTTCGAGGTCCAGTGCGTACTGCTCCGCGTGGGAGCTCAATAGCTCAGCGGTCTTCGACTGCAACCACTTTAAGGACCGCAGCCCATCGATGGCGGTCCGCTCCACGTTGGATTGCCGGAAAACGTCATTGAAGATTTCCAATGAAATGATGCCGTCATAGCCTGAGCGAACGAGCTCCGCCAGGAACTGGTCCAGCTCGAACCCGCCCTGCCCAGGGAAGAGCCGGTAATGGCGAGACCACGAGAGGATGTCCATGGAGAGCACTGGCGCATCGGCGAGTTGGACAAAAAAGATCTTCTCGCCGGGAATTGTGGCAATGGCTGAAGGATCATCTCCGCGCGAGAGAATGTGAAAGCTATCAATGCACAATCCAACGTTGGTGCGGTTGACCTGCTGCACGATCCGCCACGAATGCTGGTAGGTATCAACGTATTTACCCCAAGCCAGCGCTTCATAGGCAATGCGCACATCGTAGCGGGCCGCGAGATCCGAAAGCTGGCGAATTTGATCCACAAAGACGTCGTCATCGTTGATGGTCGCAGTTCCAACGTTGGAGCACAGCAGCATGAGATCCATTCCCAGCCGCGCCATAAGCTGGAATTTTGCTTCTGCGCGGTGGAGGTTGGCTTGCAGTTGTTCGTCGGTGACACCTTCAAAATCACGGAAGGGCTGGAACAAATCCAGGGTCAAGCCCAGACGGTGCGCCATGGCCTTAACTTCCTCCGGCGACATGGGACTGACTAAGAGATCCTGTTCAAAGATCTCAATTCCATCAAAACCTGCCTTGGCGCAGGCCAGTAGCTTTTCTTCCAGAGTTCCTGACAGGCATACCGTAGCGATAGAAGTGCGCATTACAGTCCTTGTTCCAGCAATTCCAGTAGGTGCTCTCGCACCTGCTGCGCTTCCGGCCTGATGCCGGTGATGATTTCGAAGGCGTCGACCGCTTGGCCTACCGCCATGTACCCACCGTCAAGGACCTGGCATCCGAGCTTGCGCGCGGCAACTATCAATTCGGTATCCACCGGTCGGTAGATGCAATCAGCGACCCAGTGCCGGGGTTCTAACGCCGCTATATCCAACGGCAGTCCGGGGTGATGATGCATCCCGATGGGAGTGGCGTTCAACAGCCCATCAACGTCACCGAGCAGCTGTGGTACTTGTGCGGGCGTTGCGGCTTGGACGGAGGCCTGAGGGAAATTTTTGCGTAGCTCTTGCACCCTGTGATTCACGCGCTCCTCATCGAGATCAACAATATGTAGCTGCTCGGTACCCGAAGCCAGCAGCGCGTAGGCTACGGCGGCACCAGCGCCGCCCGCTCCGAGCTGAAGCACTCGCTTTCTTGTGGCTCCGGGTAGCCCGTCTGCCACACCGCTGGTGAATCCAGAAGCATCCGTGTTGTGGCCGATGAATTTTCCGTCCTGGATGACCACGGTATTCACCGCTCCGATGGCCTTGGCTGTGGGCGAGATGTCATCTAGATGGTCTAGAACGAGTTGTTTGCAAGGATGGGTTACGTTGAAGGCGTTAAATCCCAGCTTGGCCCCGGAGTGGAGCAGTTCTCCAATGTCGCTTGCCGGAAGATTTAGTTCGGTGAGGTCAATGGGTCGATACAGGTAATGCAGCCCGTGCACTTGGGCTGCGCGTTCATGCATCGGCGGCGTCAGCGATGGCATGACACCGTCACCAATCAGACCGACCAGATAAGACTCAGCACGTGTACTCATGTTCTCCCGCAATTCTTCTTGTTTACTTCAGGTATTGCCTGAGATGTGATTTACATCTACTGTAATCCAATGAACACATTCCGAACAAGTGTACGCATAGCGCACAACTAACGCAGATCTTCACCCTCACAACACTCGACGAGGAGTTACCCGATGCAATCGCCACACAGCCCCAACGCATCAGCCGAGACAGGCACCTCAGGACGAACACCTGTCAAAGCCGCCATCGCCAGCTTCATGGGCAGCGCTGTCGAATACTATGACTTCTTCATCTTTGGCTCTGCCGCGGCCCTGATCTTCCCTCATATTTTCTTCCCGGATACCGCCACCAACGCTGCGGTGATGTCGCTCGCTACTTTTGGTTTCGCCTATGTAGCGCGCCCAGTAGGAGCAATCTTCGTGGGGCACTTTGGTGACCGCATCGGTCGGCAAAAAGTTCTGATGTTCACCCTGATTCTCATGGGTGCTTCCACCTTTCTCATCGGGTGCCTGCCAACCTTTGACCAGGTGGGCTGGCTGGCCCCCATCCTGTTGGTCTTTGCCCGGCTATGCCAGGGACTATCGGCTGCTGGAGAACAGGCTGGTGCCTCATCGATGTCACTGGAACACGCGCCGGATCACCGCCGCAGCTTCTTCACCTCATGGACACTCACCGGCACCCAGGGCGGCCAGATCTTGGCCGCGATGATCTTCATTCCCGTCGTCGCTCTTCCGGACGAAATCAAATATGGCATCGGCTGGCGCATCCCGTTCTGGCTCTCCGCAGTTGTAGTGATCGTTACTTTCTTCATCCGACGCTCATTGCACGAAACCCCTGAGTTCGAAGAAGCAAAGAAGAACAACGAGATTGCCAAGCTTCCGCTGGCAGTCCTGCTTCGCTTCCACTGGAAAGACGTACTTCGTGTCGTGCTGTGCGCCTTCATCGCTGCCGTTTCCACCGTGTACGGAACCCTAGCCATTTCCTATGGCAAAACCATCGGCAACATGGATGAGTCCATCACCCTATGGCTTGTTGTTGCCGGCAATATCGGCGCATTGATCTCACAGCCGCTCTTCGGCATGCTGGCTGACAAGATTGGCCGCAAGCCAGTATTCATCTACGGCGCCCTGGGTTCAGCAGCCATCATGCCGTTCTACCTGCGGTCCATGGAATCGAGCAACGCACTGCTGCAGTTCACCCTGTCGGTGCTGGTGTTCTCCTGCGCTTACGCCGCAGCGAACGCGGTCTGGCCAAGTTTCTACGCAGAGATGTTCTCTTCGCAGGTGCGTTTCTCCGGTCTGGCGATCGGCACCCAGCTGGGCTTCCTCATGGCTGGTTTCGCCCCGTCCATCGTGGCCGCACTGGGTGGTCTTGAAGCCAACGGTTGGATCCAGATCAGCCTCTTTACTGCAGTGATTGCAGTCGTTGCTTCGCTCTCAGCGCTGACCGCACGCGAGACCTACCGCGTTCCAACCAAGCAGCTTGGATACGTCGTCGAGAAGGTGTCCTAAGCACCATCGTATCCATCCCGCCCATGTAATTTGCCTAGTCTTCAAGGCACATTACACGGGCGGGATGTGGCTTTAACGGCTGGCCAGTGGTGGCATGCGAACGTCCTTCGCTCAGCCGTTCGGCGACCTATTAATAGAGATATCGAGCAACGTATGCTCAGTGGAATTCAACGTCCGCTCTTCGCGCCAGATGGCGCGCAGCTCCCGCATTAATGCCGGTCCAGCAAATGGCACCTCAACCAAAAGTCCTTGCTTGAGTTGGTTTTCTACCGCCAGCTGACTGAGTACCGCCGGGCCCATTCCTGCGGCCACCAACTGGCAGATGGTTGCATTGCTGTTGAATTCCGCAATCGGCTTGGCCCGGCGCACCGTGGACAAGGAGTCCAAGAAGGCTCTGGTCCCCGACCCCTCTTCTCGCTCGATGAGCGGGGATTCTTGTAGTTCCTGCAGAGTGACGGGATGTTTACGCGTGGCCCACGGATGGGTTGGAGAGACCACGATCAACATTTCATCGCGGAACACTTCGTGGCTCTTCAAAGTGGCGGGCAGCTGTGGTGTTTCAACAAATCCGAAGCTCAGTCGCTCTTGCTCCACTGCCTGAATGACGTCGTGAGAATTCATGATTCTCATCCGAGGGATGACATTGGGCAACTTCTCGTGCAATAGCCCGATCCATGATGGCGCCAGATATTCGGCCACCGTCATACTGGCCCCGAATTCCAGCTCCGTTTCACCGTGTTCCGCCAGAGAACGTGCACCAGCAGCAAAAGCGTTCAACCCGGCGAGCGCTTCACGGGCCCACTGGACGGTCAGCACTCCTTCAGCGGTCAGGGTTGAGCCGCTAGTTTTCCTCGTGAGCAGTGCATAGCCCAAACGTCGTTCGAGGGTTTTCAGCGCTCGCGAGGCGTTGGATTGTGCCATGCCGACGGCGCGGGCACCGGCACTGAGACTCCCGTGATCTGCAATGCCAACCAACAATTCCAGTGATGAGATTTGAAGCCAGTGAGACATGCTTTGCCGGGCTGGCGAATCGCTATCCATATCATGATCATATGCCCGTGATAGTCATCAGGTGAATACCGCTGAACCGCACTTTGGCGAAGAATGAGAAGCATGAACTACCTCTCGGGCTCAACCAGCGATTCTCCCACTCCCGCTGCTACCGTGGCCACCAGAAAAACGGTAACCGAGCGTTTGTTCCCCGGTCCGGTCCCTGGATTGCTGTTGTGCTTGATCGCTGGCGCGCTGTGCATGCTCATCAGCCATAGGCTGAGTTCAATCAGCGCGTTGCTCATCGCCATTGTGCTCGGCGCTTTCTGGCGCAACCTTGCGCCGGTGCCTCATATTCTAGATGCAGGTGTAGGACTTTCCGCGAAGAGGCTGTTGCGGTTGGGCATCGTCCTGTTGGGATTTCAGTTGTCCTTGGGTTCCATCCTGGCTCTTGGCCCCGGGGTGCTCCTGGTGGTGGTTTTGTCGGTCACCGTCACGTTTTTGCTCACCGCCTGGGTCGGGAAGCTCATGGGTCTGGACCTGCAACAACGATTGTTGATTGCCATCGGTTTTTCCATCTGTGGTGCAGCAGCAGTGGCCGGCGCTGAAGGAACCATCAAAGCCAAAGAGCATCAGGTAGCAACCGCGGTGGGACTGGTGGTGCTCTTCGGTATCTTGATGATTCCGGCCATGCCCGCACTCGGTTTGCTTTTGAGTTTGGATGATCGTGGCATCGGCATGCTCGTGGGCGCATCGACCCATGAGGTGGCTCAGGTGGTGGCCGGTGCCGGTTCGGTGTCGGCGGCAGCTTTGGCCGTAGCCGTGACCGTGAAACTGGCTAGGGTCCTCTTGCTCGCCCCGGTTGTTGCCGGAGTCGGCCTGTATATGCGGCGGAAGCACAGCGTTCAGGGTGACAAGAATCCGCCCTTGGTGCCGCTGTTCATTCTTGGATTCTTAGCGACCATGCTGCTACGAACTACCGTGGACCTTCCCGAGGCCTTCCTCACCATGGCTACCACCGTGCAAACCTTGCTTCTGTCAGCCGCGATGTTTGCCCTGGGGCTCGGGGTTCATCTGCGCAGCATTTTCACCTCGGGGATCAAAGCCTTGCTCTTGGGGCTGGTTGCAACATTGATCATCGTGGCCGTCGCCGCCAGTGGAACAGTGCTCTTCCCTCCGGCCTAATGCTCGACTGTGACTAGCGTGCGCTCCAACCGCCATCCATGGTGTAGGAAGCACCGGTGACCATGCCCGCTGACGAAGAGCTGAGCCAAGCCGCGAGTGACGCGACTTCCTCCGGCTCAACCAGTCGCTTGATGGCCGCTTCGGTCAGCATGATCTTTTGAACTACCTCAGATTCTGGGATCTGGTGCAGTTTGGCCTGATCCGCAATCTGCTTTTCCACCAATGCCGTACGGACGTATCCCGGGTTGATGCAGTTGCTCGTGATCCCGTGCTCGGCTCCTTCTAGCGCGGTGACTTTGGACAGTCCTTCCAAGCCGTGTTTGGCCGAGACATAGGCGCTCTTGAAGGCGCTTGCGCGCAGGCCGTGGACCGAGGAGATATTGATGATCCGCCCGAAGTCGCGGTCGCGCATGCCAGGAAGGGCAGCCCGGATGAGCAAGAATGGTGCTTCCAGCATGAGACGGTGGATCAGCCTCCACGCGTCGGGGTCAAATTCGTCGATCGAAGCCACACGCTGTATGCCAGCGTTGTTGACCAGGATGTCGGTATCGACGCTGCATGCTTCGAGGGCCTTGGTGTCCGAAAGGTCCACCGCCCAAGCGCTCCCGCCCAAACTGGTCGCAGCTTCTTGGGCTGCCTGCTCATTGAGATCCGCGATGGTGACCGTGGCACCGGCTTGGGCCAATGCCTGCGCGCACGCGAAACCAATTCCGGATGCTCCCCCGGTGACCAATGCCCGCCGTCCGCGAAGTCCATCGTTGTTGCTCGTCGACTGCCCTGTTTTTTGATTCATGGCCGGCGATCTCCCTTCATGCGCACCGTTGCGGCAAGCGCCCGAATCTCGGGCACTCATTGCAAAGTTATGGCCAGCCCCCGACTCGGGTCAACGATTCAAGCTGTGCAGATTCCGCAGGTCAATGTGCGTTCATGCACAGCTCCGCGGTGCTCTTGGCATGCGCTGGCTCGGCTGCGGCAGATATGCTGGCAGCAGATCACCTTTTTCATTCCGCTGCCCCTAGGGGCGGTGGCCGACGGCGCAACTTTCAAGGATTCGGAAGACAATGACGACTTCACCGACCAGCAATACACCGCTTGATGTCCCGATTCGCCGTGCAGCCAGCGTACTGATGTTGCGTGAAAGCAAGGGCGGATTTGAGGTCTTCGTCCAGCACCGCGTGTCCACCATGGACTTCGCCGCGGGCATGGTCGTTTACCCCGGAGGTCGCGTCGACCCCAAAGACAGTGAAACCGTCACCAGCGGAGCACTTGATGAATCGATCATCAGCGCACACTGTCGACTATGGGGCAACACAGCAGTGTGGGACCAGGGCGAAACCCAGGCACCGCAGAATGCCGGCGAGATCTTGGCCGCAGCCCTTCGTGAGGTTTATGAGGAAACCGGGCTGGCCCTTGACCCCGGACAGCTCTTCCCGTGGGCTAATTGGGTTACCCCCGTGGGCTTCCCGCGCCGATTCGACACCTACTTTTTCGTCGCGGCCCTGAAAGCGGATCAAGAACCAGCACACCAGACTACCGAAGCAGTGCACTCTGACTGGGCCAAGCCTCAGGAGCTTTTTGCGGCGCTAGAACGTGGCGAGCTGAAGATGATGCGCCCAACCCAACGCACTTTGCTTGATGCCATGGCACAGGGAACAGTGGATGCGATCATCTCCAGCACTCCGGTCATCAATGCGGTTCATCCCGATCCACAGGATTCACACTCATCGCATCCGGTGCGTTCGACGGAAATTGCTACGTCCGACTCCTAAGTGCCGGTCAGTCTTCGAGCAAGATACGGCCCACGATCAGCGACATGATCTCGTTGGTCCCTTCCAGGATCTGATGTACACGCAAATCACGGAAGATTTTCTCCATGCCGTAGTCCGCCAGATAGCCGTAGCCGCCGTGCAACTGGATGGCACTGTTGGCGACGTTGAAGCCTGCATCGGTGGCGACCTTTTTGGCCATGGCGCAGAGTCGAACCATATCTGGGCTCTTGGCATCCAGGGCGCTGGCCGCGCGGCGTAGCAATGAGCGCGCTGCTTCGAGTTCCATGTCCATATCGGCCAGCTTGAACACGAGTGCTTCCTGCTTGGCCAATGGTCCACCAAAAGCTTGGCGTTCCTTCAAATACGCAGCCGACTTCTCCAGAGCCAGCTGGCCGCCACCTAGCGAGCAGGCGGCGATATTCAAGCGCCCGCCGTTCAGAGCTTTCATGGCCATGGAGAATCCTTGGCCTTCCTCCCCCAACAGGTTCTCGGCGGGAATGCGCACGCCTTCCATAATGACCTGGCGCGTAGGTTGGGCTTTCCAGCCCATTTTCTTTTCATTGGCGCCAAAGCTCAGTCCCGGCAGATCGGCTGGGACCAAGAATGCGCTGATGCCCCGGGCTCCGGTATCCGCGGTGCGAGCCATAACGATATACAGTCCGGAAGTTCCAGCGCCTGAGATAAATTGCTTAACTCCACTGAGTACATACTCATCGCCATCTTTGCGGGCACGAGTACTCAACGCCGCGGCATCAGAACCAATGCCCGGTTCGGTGAGGCAATAGGAACCCAACTGTTCCATGCTGATCAAATCCGGCAACCAAGTGGCTCGCTGTTGATCGTTGCCGAAGCTATCGACCATCCACACCACCATGTTGTGAATGGAAATGTAAGCAGCCAATGTGGGATCTGCCTTGGCCAGCTCTTCGAAGACTAATACAGCGTCGCTTCGAGTCAGCGCCGAGCCGCCATGATCTTCTGACGCGTAGATCCCACCCATCCCGAGCTGGCCTGCCTGAGCTAGAACATCAACCGGGAAATGTTGCTCTTCGTCCCATTTCTGCGCCATCGGTGCGATCTTCGTTTCCGCGAAATCGTGGACCATATCAATCAGCGATTTTTGGTCTTCGCTTATTTCAAACACCACCGGCTCCTTTGCCCGTTATTGCCCTCTGTGACCACAGTCTATGTGACCCGGGCTACAACTCAAGGGCGTAGTCAGCTTCGGATCAAATCATCGCGGGCATCAAACTCATCCCGGGCTTCGAGCACCTTGGAGACGTGAGTCTCGGACCATTTGCGCAAAGTATCCATGGGACCGAGCAGGCTGTGACCAATTTCGGTGAGCTCGTAATCCACGCGTACTGGGACCTGGGCAAATACGGTTCGCTTCACCAAACCGTCGCGTTCAAGGGTGCGCAAAGTGCTGGTGAGAACTTTTGGAGTGACGCTACCGATGAGTTGGCGTAACTCGGAGAAACGTTGCGGCCCGCCAGCAAGGGCAAGAAGAACCAATGGTGTCCATTTATCCCCCAAGCGCTGCATAATTTCACGTGAAGGACAGTTTTGCACGAAGACGTTAAAAGGCTCATGGCTATCCATTAGGAAACCTAGTTTCGTTGTAGTAGTCAGTATCAAAAGGATATCATCGTGCTGTACAACAACCACTCAATAGGAGAATCACTATGAAGATCGCAGTTTATGGAGCCACCGGCATGGTCGGCACTGAAGTTGTTGCAGAAGCTATTTCCCGCGGCCACGAGGTCACCGCAGTGACTCGCTCCGGCACCGAAGTTGCCGGCACCACCGCCGTCGCAGCTGAATTGAACGACGCGGCCACCTACCGCGATCTGGGCAAGAACAATGACGTGATCGTCATCTCCGTTCCACCGTCGCGCACCGGCGGAGACCACCAGGAATACCTGGACGCCTTCGAGGAGATCACCGAGACCCTCGTCCCTGCCCGCTTGGTCGTTGTCGGCGGCGCCGGCGCCACGGAAGTCAATGGTGTCCGCCTGGTCGACACCCCAGATTTCCCAGAAGCCTACAAGGCCGAAGCGCTCACCGCCGCCGCGGTCTATGACATGTTCACCTCAGTCTCAGGCATCACCTGGACCGTTGTCGCACCAGCACCGATAATCGCGCCGGGCCGCCGCACCGGCAGCTACGCCCAGGGCACCGATTCGCCAGCTGGCGACTTCGTTTCCAGCCAGGACTTCGCCGTGGCCATCCTGGACGAAATCGAAACCCCAGCACACGAAAACCGTCGCCTGACCGTAGCCAGCGAAAAGTAAAACGAGCCGTCTACACCTGTACGGTGCATTCGTCAGTTCTGCGCTTCTCGGAGCCGATCTGACGAATGCACCGTACATGGCTAAAGTTGGAGTGGTCATCCCACTAGCTCTCCGAGGTAAGTTACTTCCCATGCAACGCAACTCGCGCTCTTCACGTCTTCTGGCCGGCGCTTTCGCCCTGCCACTTATCGGCGCCCTTTTGGCTGGCTGCTCGTCTACCGGCAGCTCCGATTCCACGGCACAAAGCAAAGAACCAGTCACCGGCGGAACCATGGTCTACGCCTCGGGAGATGCAGAACCGAGCTGCCTCGATCCACACGTTGGAGGCAACTACCCGCAGGCGCTGGTGGCCAGCCAGTACCTGGAATCGCTATTCACCAAGGACGCCAATGGCGAGATCATCCCTTGGCTGGCCGAGAGCACCAAGGTCTCCAAAGACGGATTGACCCGCACCATTAAGCTGCGCGATGGCATCACCTTCACCGACGGCACCAAGCTCACCGCCGAAGCCATCAAAGCAAATATCAAGCACCTCAAAGACCCCAACACCGCTTCCTCCACCGGCTACCTCGCCGTGGGCAAAGTTGTGAGCGTTGATGCCAAAGATGACCTCACCGCGGTCTTGAAGCTTTCGGCTCCAGATAACGCGCTACTCGAATCGCTGTCCATGCCATGGACCGCCATCGAATCCCCTAAGGCGCTGGAACGTGACCAAGCCACGAACTGCGCTTCGCCTGTGGGCACCGGTCCCTTTAAGGTTGCTTCATGGGAACACCAGAAAGCCGTGAACCTGGTGCGCAACGAGGACTACGTCCTGCCAGTCGACAACGCCGAGCGCGCCAGCAGCACCGCCTACCTGGATGGCATCACCTGGCGCTTCATCCCGGAAGCCGCCACCCGTTACGCCGCCTTACAGTCCGGCGAAGTTGATGTCATCGACAACGCCCAGCCCGACACCATCTCCTCGGCCGCCGACTCCGGACTGGGCCACCTCGATGCGCCACGTCCCGGCTCCTCCAACCGCATCGAGCTCAACAGCTCCAAGGCACCCTTTAACGATGTGAAGGTGCGCGAAGCTTTCATCCGCGCAGTGGACGCCAACACCGGCGTTACTTCACTGTTCTTCGGCACCGCCAAGCGCAGCAACTCGCTGCTCTCCTCGGTGGAGCCGCTGGCCTACTCGGATGAATCATTGTTCACCACCGACACTGCCAAAGCCAACCAACTGCTTGACGAAGCTGGCTGGAGCGAACGTGACGCCCAGGGCTACCGCGTGAAGGACGGCAAACGCCTGAGCCTGCGCTTCCCGGTTTCCACCAACCAGTCGGTCCCGGCCGAACAGTCCCTCTTCGAGCAGTTCCAAGCCCAAGCCAAGGCCGTGGGCTTCGAGGTGAAGATCGACCTGCTGGATCTGTCCAGCTGGTACGGCGCACTGGCCAAGCACGAGTACAACCTGGTTTCCGCACCGTACACCAAGGTCGGTCCTTCGGTGCTGCGCGTGCTCTACCACTCTGATTCCACGGTTCCAGCTCCATCGGGCTACTTCGCCAACAACGCACAGGTGAAAAACGAGAAGCTCGACAAGCTGCTGAATGAAGCCGAAGAAACCAACGACGAAGCCCAGCGTGCCTCGCTCTACGAACAGGCGCAGAAGATCGTGCTTGAGGGCTACTACGTTCTGCCGCTCTACGACCAGCAGAACCACTTCCTCTACGGCAAGAACGTGCACTCAGTTGGCACCACCACCGCGGTATCCTCCCCGATCTACTTCGACACCTTCCTAGATCAGTAACCTTTGATGGGCACTATTGCTTGGGCTGGGCGCAAGATCGGCGGAGCGCTGGTGGTGTTGTGGTTGGTGGCAACGGCCATCTTCATCGCCATCCGGATGATCCCCGGTGACCCAGCCGAAGCAATTATGGGTGGCCCAGGCTCACAGGCTTCGGCCGAAGCCTTGGCCGCCGCCCGCGCAGAATACGCCTTGGACCAGCCAGTCCTCGCCCAATACCTGCTGTATCAGGGCAAGCTGATCTCGCTGGACTTTGGCACGTCTTACTCCCTAAAACAACCGGTCACCCAGGTGATGGGTGAGGTGTTGCCCAATACTTTGTGGCTTTCGCTCATGGCGCTGGCTGCCGCATGGTTGATGGCCCTTTGCTTCGCCGCAGCTGCCACCCGGTCCAACCGCTTTGGCAGCGCGCTGGGCAACCTCTTGGAAATTATCGCTGCTGCCGTCCCTCATTTCTGGCTCGGTGCGGTACTGATCATGCTCTTCTCGTCGGCGCTGGGCTGGCTGCCGGCGGTGGACAACGGCACCGCCCAAGGCTTAGTGCTTCCCATCTTGACCTTGGCACTGCCATTGGCCGGATTCCTCACCCAATTGATGCGCGATTCTTTGAGTGAGGCCATGGGCAGCCAATTCGCTTTGGCCGCCCGAGCTCGCGGCGAAAGCCGGCTCAAGCTCTTCTGGCGCCATGGACTGCGCCATGCCGCGTTGCCTGTCCTGGGCTTGACCGGTTGGGCCTTCTCCTCGCTACTCTCTGGCGCCGTGGTGGTCGAAGCGATCTTCGCCCGCCCAGGCCTTGGCCGTTCCCTGCTCTCCGCAGTCTTGGCTCGCGATATTCCGATGGTGACAGGCATCGCGCTGTTCTCCGCGCTGGTCTACATCATGGTCATGGCGTTGGCTGAAGGACTTGAACGGATCATCAACCCGGCAGGTGATCAGCGATGAGCCGCACCGCAAAGATCTTCTCCGTCCTCGTCGTCGCCCTGTGGTTACTGATGGCCCTCGCGCCCTCGGTCTTGGCCCCCGGCGACCCGTTGGCCATCAATCCGACGCAGGCCTTCCAGAAACCGGGTGTGGCGCACTTCTTCGGCACCGATGAATCGGGACGAGACATCTACACCCGCGTCATCCACGGCGCCGGGGATTCTTTGTCCATCGGCTTGGTCGCCACTGCCTTGGGCATGGGTGTGGCCATCATCTTGGGCACCATTGCAGCATTGTCACCGCGCTGGCTCGATGAAATCATCCTGCGCGTGCTCGAAGCGCTCTACGCCATCCCCTCGTTGCTGATGGCCCTGCTGATCATTGCCTTCACCGGCCCCGGCGTCGGACCGGCCATTGTGGCAGTCGGACTTTCCACGGCCCCCGGGTACGCACGACTGGTGCGCAGCCAAATCCGCAGTCTGAAGAATTCCGAAATGCTGGAAGCCGCCACGGTGCTTGGCCGCGGCACCTGGCTCAAAGTCCGCAACCATCTCATTCCCAATGCGCTCAAGCCCTTGCTGGCGCTGGTCACCTTGGGTATCGGACAGGCAGTCATTTGGGCTGCCGCCCTCTCCTTCCTCGGTTTAGGCACTCCCCCTCCAGCTCCGGAATGGGGTGCCATGCTGTCGGCCGGTCGCACCTACCTGCATCTGGCCTGGTGGATGAGCTTGTTCCCTGGACTTGCCATTGTCGCCGTCGCAGTTTCTGCCACCATGATCGGTCGTGCCCTCGGTGGAAAGGTGAAGTCACTATGAGTGAACAGACGCTGATTACCGTCAAAGATCTCTCGGTCGACTTCGACGGATCACCAGCGGTGAAGAACATTTCCTTTACCGTGCGCGCCGGGCAGGTGCTGGCGCTGGTGGGCGAATCGGGGTCTGGAAAATCCGTCACCGCTCGCAGTCTTTTGGGACTTTCCGGCGGGAACGTGAGCGCTAGCGAACTGAGTATTTGCGGCCAGGATGTGTTGAGCCTGAATGACCGGGCGTGGCAGAAGATTCGTGGCAATTCGATTTCGATGATTTTGCAGGATGCCCTGATGGCTCTGGATCCGCTGCGTCCGGTGGGACGAGAAATCGCTGACGGGCTCAAGGACCATAGCTCACTGTCCAGATCCGAACGCAAGCAGCGCGTCCACGAAGTTCTAGAATCGGTGCACATGCCCGAGCCCGAACTACGTGCGCAGCAGCGCTCCACCGAGCTGTCCGGGGGCATGCGCCAGCGCGCCCTGATCGCCCAAGCTCTGGCCGGCAACCCGCAGGTGGTGATCGCCGATGAAGCGACCACCGCATTGGATTCGCAACTCACGGCGCTGGTGCTCTCGCAGCTGCGGGCGTTGAAGGAGCAGGGCCGCGGAGTGCTGATGATCAGCCACGACCTGGCGCAGGTAGCTCACCTGGCCGATGACATCGCGGTGATGCGCCATGGTGAAATCGTTGAGGCTGGAACCACCGCACAAGTGCTGGAGAATCCGCAGCACGACTACACCCGCCAGCTCTTGAAAGCAGTACCAGCCGGCGTGCCTCGATTTGCGCCGCTGACTGCCACCAGCGCTGTGAGTACTGAACAGGTTCCTGCTGATTCGGTGACCGGTCCGCTGGCCCTGGCCGCCACCGGCCTGTCGAAGACTTTCGGCAAACACGTGGCCGTGGACGCCGTGAGCTTCGACCTTCCACAAGGCAAAACTTTGGGCATCGTGGGTGAATCCGGCTCCGGAAAGACCACTACCGCGCGCATGGTGCTGGGATTACAGAAACCAGATTCGGGAACCGTTGACCTGCTCGGCGAGCACTTCAGCCCGATGGCTGAAGGGCCGCGCCGCAGACTGCGTGAGCAGATGGGCGCAATCTACCAGAACCCGTTGGGGTCTTTTGATCCGCGCTATTCGGTGGGCCAGTTGCTGGCCGATGCCCTGAGTCGGGGCAAGACAAAGCGCGTGGAAAGTCATCGGCGCGAGGCCGCACAGCTGCTGGATCAGGTGGACTTGTCCCCCGAGCTGCTCTCACGCTCTCCGCGTGAGCTTTCCGGCGGGCAACGCCAACGCTTGGCCATTGCCCGCGCCCTGGCACCCAAGCCTTCGGTGCTGGTGCTCGACGAACCGGTCTCCGCCTTGGATGTTTCCATCCAGGCCACCGTGCTGGATCTGCTGGATCGGATCCAGCTGGAAACCGGAACCAGCTACCTGTTCATCAGCCACGATCTCTCGGTCATTGAACATATGAGCGATTTTGTCGCTGTCATGCATCAGGGCAAGATCGTCGAGCAGGGTGATACGGCGACTATTTTCGCAGCTCCCCAGCAGGAATACACGCAGAAGTTGCTCTCTGCCATGCCCAGACTGCGTTAGAACCTGAACCTCTCGCCGGGCAGCTGACAAATGCGTGGGCTTCGTGGGTCTGGATCACGATCGCCATCAGCCGGCAATTTTGGCGCCCTGCTGGTTTTCATGCCATTCATCAATAGTCACCCTGGAATCAATTCGCGCACCAACTGCATTGGCGTATCGTCTGATCGTGTCTAGGCGCGGATTCGAATCGTATTGCTCCATCCTCGACACTCGTTGGCGTGTCACTCCAAGGATTAGGGCGACATCATCCTGCGTCATGCCGCGCTCAACACGGATGTCAACGAGATCAGAAATCATCTGCCGATGAGACTGGGACAGGCTCTTCGCACGTTTTCTTATCGTTTCGGAAGTCGACAAATGGGCCCAACTGACTTTGTTCGCCATGGCTGAAATGATAATTCCTTTCCTCGATCTACGCAACGTTTAAGTTGCTTTTTCAAGTGAACCGGTATCTTGAGATCGCAAATTCGATTTGCTCCTCTTGATCCCGATGTGAGCCCGCCTGCGACACCTTCCCGTCGGGCCAAGTCCGCTTGATGTGCTTGTGCAATCTAACTAGAACCGAGGGGTGGCTTGGAGGTTCGCCGTGGTAGAAACGCAGTTTTCTTTGCAGAACCTGCAACCTAAGTTCATATAAATCAGGATCCATCCGCACCGGCTTCAGTGGCGTTTTAGCGTTTCCGACATCCACTGATTTCCCAGCAGCTGCATCCTCGAATAGCCCATCGATTTCTCCGAGATAATGGTTACGCACGAAGAAATCGAGGCTGTTGAGCCAGGTGTCCATTTCCACGACCCGTTCGTGTGCGACGTCGTAACTGAAGACCCACCGGTATGGCGCATTTTCCGGGTGGCTGCATCGCGAGTCTGCCCCGCTTCGAGGTTTCATGAAACCGAAGCTAACTAATATTCTCCCCCTCGACCACCTCCCCTACGCGAGGTCTGGAAAACTCTGTTCACGCAGGTGGAAAGTCGACGGCTGAAAATAACAAATGCCCCGACGCTCTGCACGGGCTGTGCGGAATGTCGGGGCATGAGACCGAAGTTGACTGAAGCCTAGACCACGTCCACCATCTGGTCTTTGACCTGTTTGCGCAAGATCTTGCCGAGCAATGACCGTGGCAATTCTTCGACCTGGACTACACGCTTAGGTACCTTGTAGGCAGCGAGCAGCTCTCGGCAATGCGCGCGCAGGCCGTCTTCGTTCAGCTCTGCACCGGGTTCTAGTTGCACCGCGGCCACCACCATTTCGCCACCGCGGGCCAATGGCTTGCCGAAGACGGCAGCGTCAACAACATCGGGGTGCTGGCGCAACGCAATTTCCACTTCGGTCGGTGAGACATTAAAGCCGCCAGTGATGATCAGTTCCTTGGCCCGGTCAACAACCTGGGTGAAACCCTCTTCATCCACGGTGACTACATCGCCCGAGCGCAACCAGCCATCTTCGGTCTTGGTCTTCGCGGTCTCTTCAGGATTGTTCCAATAGCCTTGGAACACCTGCGGGCCCTTGATCAGCAGTTCGCCGGCTTCGCCCGGGGACACTTCCTTGGACGGATCATCCACTTCAACAACTTTCATCAAGGTGGAGGGGAAGGGCACGCCGATGGTGCCGGTGCGGCGGCTCGGGTGGAATGGGTTGCCCAGGGCCACCGGCGAGGATTCGGTCATGCCGTACCCTTCCACCAAAAGTCCCCCTGACATGGATTCCCAGAGTTCCACGACGTGGTCGGGCAGGTTCATGGCCCCGGAAATGCAGTATTTGGCGCTCTTGAGCGACATGCCACGTTCCTTAGCGGCCAGCGCGGTGCGTTCGTAGATCGGTGGCACGGCGCAGTACACCGTAGCCGGCGACTTCTTCCAAGCATCGAGGATCATCTGCGGGTCAAACTTCGGGAACAGCACCAGCAAGCCCTGCTTCTTCACGCCGAAGGTCAGGTACAGGGTCATGCCAAAGGCATGGAACATCGGCAGGATCGCGTAGAGGATCTCCTCGCGTTCCTTGGCCCCAAGCATCCATGCCTCGCCCTGCAACGCATTGGAATACAAGTTGAAGTGGGTGAGCATGGCGCCTTTGGGGTGTCCGGTGGTGCCGGAGGTGTACTGGATGACGGCAAGGTCATCCACACCCGGATGCGGGTGGTTGGCATCGAGCCGGCCGCCGGAAAGCAGTTCCTTCCACGACGTGGTTCCCGAGGTGCGGGTGGTCAACGAGGCCTTGGTTTCGCGCAGCTTCTTCACCGGAAGGTTCAGCGTCATCTTCTTCAGTGGCGGGAAGGCATCTAGCAGGTTGACTGCTACGACTGCGTCCAGCTGCACGTCCTTGGGGAATTCCTGCAAGGTGCCAACGACCTTGTCCCAGACGATGGCCACGCGCGCTTGGTGATCTTCGAACTGATGGCGAAGCTCGCGAGAGGTATACAGCGGGTTGTGCTCCACCACTACGGCGCCTAGGCGCAAGACTGCGTAGAAGGCGACCACATGCTGCGGGCAGTTCGGCAGGATCAAGGCGACGCGATCCCCCGCGCGCACGCCGAGTTTGCGCAGGCCCTCGGCGGCCTCTTCTACCTGTTCGCCAAGCTGCGCATAGCTGGTGCGCCGTCCGAAGAATTCTGTGGCGGGGCTCTGGCCAGCTTCGGCCACCGAGCGTTCGAACATGCGGCTCAGTGGTTCGGTGGGCAGATTAATCTCGGCAGGGACACCGGGCTGGTAATTAGCCACCCATGAGGGCGCAGCGCTTTTCTCCATAGCTCCAATCATGCCTTACGCGCCGGGAGCAGCGCGATTTTCTAGCGGCCGACCCGATTGGACCCACTTCCAGCTCGCCGGTGGGCGTCCGGTTCCCACGGCAATCGCCGGCAGCTTTTCAACGGCCTTATTGGAAGCCAGCGCGCGGCCCACATTGTTCACCACAGGTTCGGGGCGCGAGGCGGCCACAGCCAGTTCCTTCATACGTGCCACCACGTCTGCTGTGGTGAATTGCTCCCCCAGCAGACGCCTGGTCAAAGGCTGGTTGACCCACAAGGAGTCCAGCAACATACCTGCGGTGCGGGCGATGATCGTGTTGTGATCAAAAGGCAGCTGCGGCAGATTGCTGAGCGGTTCAACTTTGACTCGATCATCGTGAGGCAGGTTCTCCAAGATCACCAGATGCGCCATGGACAGTGTTGGCCCACGCTCATCTCGCTCAAAGTCGTCGAATACTGCCACCAATTCCGCCACCGTTTCTTCGATGACGCCAGCCTTATCGGCGAGTGCTCGGGTCACCGCTTCGCGCAGTCGTTCATGGGCGTTAAGCAGTACGCCGGGCAGTGCGTGCTCATTGGAGTAGGGATCCCACTCACGGCGTGCTGTCACCACATGCAGGGCGTCATTCACAACAATCAGCGGCACGGCATCAATAGAGACAAGTGGCTGGTTAGGCATGTCTCCCATCTTATTCGCCGTCCCCACCGCCCTCGTGCAGGCCAGCTAGGCGATGTTGCCTAGTACGGTGCGAACATCCTTGAAGGATTGAATCTTCAAAAATTCGCCATCCTTCCACACCGGCTCCAACAGTGATTCTGCCTCGTCTTGCACGCTGGCCCGCTCCACCAGGTATAGCTCCCCCTGGTCATCGCGCTTCACTGCCAGCCGACCGGTGGCCGACTTCTTCATGCCCGAGTCGGTCACCGGGTCCTTGAGCAGGTCATATCCTTCTCCCTCGATTTGCGCCCAGGTGGCCTTGATTGCCGAGGAGAAGGTATCGCGGGTGACGTACTGGTAGGTGTATGAGCCAACCCCGAAGACAATATTCGAGGCCGCAAATCCGAGGCTTTCCAAGCGCTCGGTAATATCCTTGGCTCGCGCAGGGGTGATGGAATCCCCGTAGATCAGCCCAATGTGTGGATCCAGTTCCTTGAACCCGGCCGCGTTGATGGTGCCGCCAAATTCATTCCAGAGCAACTGCACCGCACCGAAGTAGGCCGGGTCGGTTTCTGGGCTTTTTCCCTCTTCGGTCTGGAGACTCTTTGCATTGCTCCGGGTGCCGCAGACGATGTCGGCAGGGTCCCCTGAGTCAGGACGGATCACGAGTTTGCCCTCGCGCGCCATGATTCGATCTTTCAGCGCGGGAAGGATTTCGCCGAGCACACTCCAGAAGTTCATGGTGTCTGATACGACCGACACGTTGCCTGCCGGGTGCTTCTCAAGGATGCGTTCAAAGGTGGCTCGTTCATCTTCGCGGGCAATCCCGGCACACATCACCGAGTGCTCGGTGGCGGGGATGGAGCCAAGGATCTGCCCGTTCTCACTGCCTGCCACCGATGGGTAGTAGCGGTTGACCCAGTCAATGGTTCCGAGCGAATCCGAGCCGGTAAAGGAGAGCAGGTGGCCTGCGCCGGACATGGCTGCTGCGTGGGCGCCTCCCATACCGCGGAAGCTAAAGTCGTGCAGCTGCCAGTTGACAAAGGCGCTGTCCCCACCGGTGCGTTCGGCCGCCTCATCCAGCAGCCTCCGGTACACATCTGCGGTGGTAGCCGAGGTGGAGGGCTGCCAAATTTCTGCCGACAGCACGGTCTCGATGTAGTTGGTGAGCCAGAAGAAGTCGGGCAAGGTGTTTTCCACGGTGAAGCTTGGCACCCGAAGTGGGACCCGAGTTCCTTCTGGCAATGAGCGGAAGATCAAGGGAAGGAAACCCAGCTGGTGCAGTTCGCGAATGTGGCTGGTGTCGATGCCGTGCTCTGGCCCAAGGACACTGGCCAGTTTCTCTTCATACTCAGCGACGGCTTCATCTTCATCGGCGGCGAAGAATGGCGCAAAAGCTTCAACGCAATAGGACTGGATAAAGGCTTGAAGTCCAAAGTGCACTACGTGCTCGACTCCTTCGATGCGTGTGGCACGGTTGGTGTAGTTCGAGTAAACCGTGGTCGTGCCTTCTGGGTAGAGGGCTTTGTGGCCAAGCTTGTAGCAGTCGGTAAGGAACAGCGGCGCGGTCACCGATGGCGTGGTGATGGTGGGGGCGAGCAGGTTCATGATGCTTCCTTTGTCTTAGAGGTAGTCGGGGATGATCGAGGCGATTGGCAGGATGCTGGCGTTCACTTCAGGATTGGTGTGTCCTGGGTGCGAGTCGGTGGTGAAGATCTTTCCGAAGTACTTCGTCAATTCACCGGCAGCTCCGGAGAACACCCCGTGACTGACCCAGAGGTCCAGGTTCTCTTTGTCCAGTCCGGTGGCTGCGGCCAAGCCTCGGAAGGTTCCGCCGCCGTCGCAGATGTCATCCACGACCAGGTAACGTCCGCCTTCTGGGAGTTCTTCGCAGTGGAAGCCGGTGAGTTTTCCGGTTTCAAAGTCGCGCTTCTTCCCCGCCTTGTATACGGGCAAGCCGAAGGCCTTGCCGGCCTTGGTGGCGCGGTCCACGGCTCCGGCGTCCGGGGCGATGATGCCGTCGTAGCGTTGTCCGAAGAGCCGTAGCCACTTCGCCAGCGGTTCGGCTGGATCAACGATGGTGAGATTTTTGACCAGGGTGGTGATCACTGGCGAATGCGGGTCGAAGCAGATGACCCGGTCAGCTTCGAGGGAATTGATCATGTTTGCGTAGACCTTGGCGCCAAACGGTTCCCCTCGATCAGCACGTGCTGCCGGCAGATACGGGACCACTGCGCTGACCTTGTGTCCATGCTGGTGTGCGTAGTCGATCCAAAGTCCAGCGCGCATGTAGTCGTTGGCGTCGGTACCGGTGATGATGATGTGGCTCGGGCTTTGCTCGCTGGCGGCCGAACCGATTTTGAAGTGTGCTTCCCCGGCAGGAAAGTTCATGAATTCAACATCGGAATAGACGGTGTATCCGGCTGCGACGGTGGCGTATGGCTTGATCATGCATTCAACCTAACACATAAACATCACATGATGTTTATTGAATCTAAAAATTCATTTCTACCCGCCAACCGGATTTTGTCAGTTCTGCGTTAAAGAGCAGGTCAAATACTAGAAATTCAACCCGCGGGCAGCCACGTCCCACAGTTCAGAACTTCCATCGGGGTGCACGGCGAGCACCGAATCCACCAAATTCACGGCTTGGCACACGTGATTCGGGATCACCTGAAGCTGCGTTCCATGAACGGGAAGTTCAAGGTTTTCTGGCCACAGCACCGTGGCGTGATGTTCCGACAGTGCGCTGATCCGGGCCTCTGGGCATTCAACAATTCGGCCATAGCCACTGGCCCAGCTAGGCCGGTCACTGCCAAGAATCTTGCTACCGGCATCAAGCACCACACGGCGCGAAATCCGCTCATCCCCCTCATGACGGCTGACCACAGTGGCAGCCACGGTCAAGGCAATCTCGTCAAAGCCTGTGCGGCCGAGCTCAAACTGTTGGGCATCGCCAAAAACGTAGACGCCGGGTCGCACCTCGGTGAGCACCGAATTATCACTCAGTGCTGCTGTGGGAGTCGAGCCGCCACTGATGCGCTTAATGGCGAATCCTGCCTCTCGCAGAATTCTGGTCGCTTCGGCCAGGGCCTTATGCTCATCATTAACTGCGCAGTCAATGCCGTCGGGGTTATAGCTGTGGCCCGGGAAAGTGAAGACTCCGTGCACGCGCATTCCGGCATCACGAGCGGCCTCGGCTATGGCAAGGGAATCCTGAGGACTCACGCCACTTCGATGATGACCGCTGTCAATTTCGATCATGAGCCGGATTTTTGATGACTGGTCGCCCAGCATCCGTGCCATCTGCTCCACTGCCTGCACCGAGTCGGTGCCAATGCTGAGCTTGGCGCGCTTCATCAATTCGCCGATGCGCTGCGCTTGGGACTCATTGACCCACAGCGGATAGGCGATGAAGATTTTGGCCACTCCCTGCAAGGCAAAACTCAGGGCTTCGCCCACGGTGGCGACAGTGAGCCCTACGGCTCCAGCATCCAACTGGCGGCTGGCAACTTCGAGCATCTTGTGGGTTTTGGCGTGCGGACGCAATTTCAGGCCCTGGCTGGCGACGCGATGCGCCATTTTTTCGATGTTCTTTTCCATTTGCGCCACATCGATCATGATGTGCGGCGTGCTGGTCCCAGCCGGGATTGTGGCCACGTCTACCGTTCCTTAAAGCTTGTTGTGCGTCGCGGTGACGGTCCTGCCGAAGGTTGAATCCGCCGAACACAGAGATTACCGCAGGTTCCTAGCTACATGCCAAGTGCTCACTGGCGTTGAGCTGGAGAGCTGCGTGTCGCCAGCTTGGTGGATAGCTCATGGGCATGGTGCAGCAACAGCTCGCCCAATTCCTTTCGACGCGCTGTTTCGAACCGCGTGTGAATGCCGGTCAGGCTCAGGGCCCAGGCCGGTTGTCCGGAACTGTCGAAAACTGCCGCGCCCATGCCCCAGCTGCCCTCGACGATAAGGCCCGGGTTGACCGAATAGCCAAGCTTCCTGGTTTCTGCCACCTTTTTGCGCAGCGCCTTGGCACTATGGGCCGGCCCGTACTCAGCTTCGAGCGAGCTGCCAGCCAGATAGCGCTTCATGCTTTCTTCTGGCAGGAAGGCCAAGATGGCTATCCCCGCCGAGGCAACACCAAGCGGGAAGCGCCGACCTTCATAAAGGACAAACGAGCGGATCGGGAAGGCACCGTCTTGGCGCAGCAAACAGACGGTTTCATCAGAGCGCCGTGCGGAAAGGAAGGCGCTCTCTCCCGTCGCCTCGGCCAGCGCAGTGACGTGTTCGCGGGCCAGCTCGCTAATGTCGTAGCGCTCGGCGGCCACCGCACCCATCAGATACAGCTCTGGTCCCAGAAGCCATTTGCCGGTGCGGTGCTCGTGATCGCAGAACCCTTCGGTCACCAAAGCCGTGAGCAGACGGTGAACGGTCGGCCTGGCCAAAGAGGTTGCGCGGGCTACTTCTGTGGTCGTGATGCCGTCGGGCATGGAGGTGCTCACCGTTCGCAGGACGGCTGCCAGCCGACCAACAACCTGCGCACCTGCCGGTAAATTGCTCATGGCCATATTATGGACGATGTTTGTCCATGGCCCTGTATATGTCGGCGCCAGGGGGCATACTGTGGGACATGAAGAATTCATGGCAATTGGTCATCGACTGTGCTGATCCGCGGATCATGGTGGAGTTCTGGTCCCAGGCGATGCACTATATCCCCGAACCTCCTCCAGCTCCTCATACAACGTGGCGCGAGCACTGGCAAGCCATGGGAGTGCCGGCCGATGAATTGGGCCCCGGAGTCGGGGACCTACCGGAGTCCTTGGTAGACCCGCAAGGCCATGGCCCGCGATGGTGGTTCCAGCAAGTGCCAGAAGCTAAAAGCATCAAAAATCGGTTGCATGTTGATCTCCTCGTAGGAGGCGGGCGCAGCATCGACTTCGCAACGCGCGAGCAGCGGGTCACTGAGGAAGCGCAACGGTTGGTAGCTTTGGGCGCCACGATCCGCCAGGTGATGAACCTGCCCGAGATGGACCATTTTGCGATCTGCATGGCCGATCCCGAGGGCAACGAATTCGATGTTGTCTGAAAGTAATTATGGCGTTCATATTATGGACACAAACTTCGAAGATCCTCACGATCCGACCAATAGTCAGCCAATGTCCTGATCACTATTGAATGCTCATCTGCGACTACGTAACTTTGGAGGTAGACACATCCGCACTCCACATAGTGGACGCAGGGAGAGATCGATGACAACGAAGTTTCGAGATGACGCAGCCCAAGAGCTAGCTGCCGTCGTCAAAGATGGCATGACCATCGCTGTGGGAGGCTTTGGCCTTTCAGGCATTCCCAATAGGCTTATCACCGCTTTGCGGGACTCCAAAGCCACCAACCTGACCATCGTGTCCAACAATATGGGCGTGGATGGAAAAGGGTTGGGCATCCTCCTAGAAAACCGACAAGTCTCCAAAGTCCTTGCCTCCTATGTCGGGGAAAACAAGCTGTTCGCCCAGCAGTTCCTCGACGGAGATCTTGACGTGGAATTCTGCCCCCAAGGCACCCTCGCGGAACGTTTGCGCGCCGGAGGTGTGGGCATTCCCGCCTTCTTCACTCCCACCGGCGTAGGTACGCCTGTTGCCGAAGGCAAGGAAGTCATGGAGTTCAACGGCAAGCCAGCCATCCTGGAGCGCGGCATCTTTGCAGACATCGCCCTGGTCAAGGCCTACCAGGCCGACACCGAAGGCAATCTGCGCTATCGCATGACGTCCAAGAACTTCAACCCGTTGGTGGCCATGTCTGGACGTCACACCTTCGTCGAGGCAGAGCACATTCTCGATGACTACCTGGATCCATCGCTGGTGGAGACACCCGGAATCTTTGTGCAGACCCTGGTTCAGGCCGATGAGGTCAAGGACATTGAACAGCGCACCGTACGTACCAGGCAGAAGGCCTAAGCATGTGGACTCGTGATGAAATGGCGGCCATTGCCGCCAGTGAACTGACCGACGGTCAATACGTCAACCTCGGCATCGGCATCCCCACCCTGGTGGCCAACCACCTTCCCGAGGGCGTCTCGGTGAAACTGCAAAGTGAGAACGGCCTATTAGGCATGGGCCCTTTCCCCTTTGAGGGCGAAGAAGACGCTGACCTCATCAACGCCGGCAAGCAAACGGTCACCATTCTGCCCGGTGGCAGCTTCTTTGACTCAGCGACCTCCTTCGGAATGATTCGAGGAGGGCACGTACAAACGGCTATCCTCGGTGCACTGCAAGTCGCCGCCAACGGTGACTTGGCCAACTGGACCATCCCGGGAAAACTCGTCAAAGGCATGGGTGGCGCCATGGATCTTGTTGCTGGCACACCCCGAGTGATTGTCCTGACCGACCACACCGCCAAAGACGGAACAAGCAAGATCGTGGAGTCCTGCGATTTGCCCCTTACCGGTGTAGGCGTCGTCGACCGCATCATCACCGACCGCGCGGTGTTCGATATCGAACAAGGACAATTGACCTTGCGCGCCGTGGCACCGGGCGAAAGCGTAGAAACCATTAAAGAAAGCACGGCAGCTGAATTTGCCGTCGACATCCTGGAGGACCTGAAAGCATGAGCGCCAAAATTGTGGGTTATGCCCGCACCCCATTTGTGAAATTTAACGGCGTCTTCGCCAGCGTTCCGGCCACCGAGTTGGGTGCCCACGCAGCCAAGGCGGCGCTAGAACGTGCAGGTGTCGCCCCCACCGAAGTACAGCAGGTCATCGTAGGCCAGGTGCTCCAGGGCGGGGCCGGTCAGAACCCAGCGCGCCAGTCGGCCGTTGGTGCCGGTGTCCCACTGAACGTTCCGGCGATCGCAGTGAACGCAGTCTGCCTTTCCGGGGCTGAAGCGGTGGTAGCAGGAACCCGCCTGATCAACAGCGGCGAAGCCGATATTGTTTTGGCCATCGGCCAGGAATCCATGTCCTTGGCACCGCATGTCCAGCGTGCCCGCGCCGGAACCAAGTACGGTGCCATTGAACTGATTGACACCCTGGAATACGACGGCCTGACCGATGCCGCAGAAAAACGCTCGATGGGCGCCTCCACCGAAGAGCACAACGTCACGCTGTCCTTGACTCGCGAAGAACAGGATCAGGTGGCTGCCGCTTCGCATCAGCGTGCTGCAGCATCCCGGGACTTTGCCGCCGGGGAAATCGCTCCGTTCACCATCACCACTCGCAAGGGTGAAACCACTTATTCCGAGGACGACGGCATTCGCGAGTCAACCACCGTGGAAACGCTGTCTTCCTTGCGTCCTGCCTTCTCGAAGGACGGCAGCATTACCGCAGGCAACTCCTCGCAAATCACCGACGGAGCAGCTGCCGTGGTGCTAGCCAGCGATGCCGCCATTGAACGATTGGGCCTGAGCGCGATGGCTGAAGTTGTCGCACATGCTTTTGTCGCCGGACCAGACCGCACCTTGCATGAGCAACCATCGAACGCCATCAAGGCAGCTCTGAAGAAGGCCGGCGCCCAGGCCGAAGATTTGAAAGCCGTTGAAATCAATGAGGCATTTGCCGCGGTGGTTGTTCAGTCGTCCAAGGTTTTGGGTCTGGACGAAAAGATCGTGAACCCGCATGGCGGCGCCACCGCTTTGGGCCACCCAATTGGCGCGTCCGGTGCTCGCATTGTCGGAACCCTGGCCCGCCAAATGCAGGAGTTGCCGGCCGGTTCACTCGGCGCTATTGGCATTTGCGGCGGTGGCGGCCAAGGCACCGCGGTGGTGCTTCGCTCACTCTAGGAAGGACCTCTGTTTTTCCCGCCGGGGTCAACGAAGTTTATTCTTCGTTGACCCCGGCTTATTTATGTCTGCGTTGTTGTGCGTCATCAGTGACCAATCGAAGTTCCCACTGGCGTCACAGTGTGCAAACGGAGCTAATTTGTCCATTTTCTGTGGTATGAAATTGGTAGGCGGAAATTCAACTTGTTCGATTTTAAATCGAAAAATTTTCACGCCCCGCCGTCATCATCGCACCACGTCAGGACCTCTCTTGGATAATTTGCAGCAACCAGAAGAATCAAAGGCGAGTCAAACGCCTACGAATCCACCGCCCACACCGTTGCCACCAGCAGGGCAAAATTCCCAGATGAAAAAGGCCATGGACGCCGTCCTGGAGCTGAAGTCGCGCGCCAGCCTCAAACTACTTGGATTCCAGGCAGCTGCCATCGCCGCCATCGGTATCGTACTGGCGCTGTGCTACCTGATCCCGCTGGCAACCATGGCCAACGAGTCCAGTGACAGCAGCTACTCCGATTATTCGGAAGCCAGCATGGCATCACAGCTCAACTCCTTCAAAGCCTTCATCACGCTCTTCGGCGCGATGCTCGGTGGCGGCTTAAAAATCTCTGGTGCCGGCGGCGGTTTTGGAATCTCAGGCGAAGCGAACCTTGCGCTCTCGCTTGTTTCGATCACAGCGATTCTCGCAATTTGCGCAGTCAACTATGTGCTCGTTCTCAAGCTCAACCGCGCAGTGCGCAAGGGCGGTTGGAAGAGTGCCGCGTTGACTTCCGGTTTGCACGCGCTGGTATTGGCGCTGGTCTTCTTGATCATTTCTCTCTTTGGCAAACTGTCCATGGAAGCCATGGAATTCTTGACGGCAACAATTTCGCCACGTCACGCCGGCGTCTTCTTCACGGTTCTACTGACTATTTTCTTCTCGCAATTCATCGCAACGGCGCCAGCACACTCTAGCTTCGAAACCCCATTGATGAACGGAGTCCGCGAAGCTATCACTCTGGTTCTCGCGATTCTGACGCTCTTCGCCGTCGTAGGTATCGTTGCGGCTTTGATTGGTAAAGACGAAGACATGCCGTGGAGCATGGCGCTCATTCTGATTCCACTACTTGGAACCTTGGGCACCTACCTTGGCGCCATGGGCTTCCTCGGCGCTCTAGCACCTAACATTTCTGGCATGGCTTCGGCATTGGCAGGCTTCACCGGGGACTCTATTCCCACAACGGCCTTCCGAATCTGGGATTTTGCCGATGGCAAAGGCGCTTGGCTGATTGTCCTGACCGTACTGCTAGTTGTTGCGATCTCGCTGAGGATTGGTGTGCGTCGTACCCGTTCCGCGGGAATTAACTGGCAACGAGTATGGCAGCTGCCAGTTGCTTCCCTGATCCTGTGGATGATTCTCGCCTGGCTCACCAGTATTTCCCTGGGCGGCAAACTTAGTGCCGGGGAAATGGGCAACATGTCTGCCGACGTATCGTTTGGCATCACTTGGTACTCGGTAATCTTCTTAGCGATTGGTGCGGCTATCGTTTCCGTGCTGGCCGAACTGCTCCCGGTCCAGGTATACCGATACGCCCCGGCGCTGCTTGGGCTACTGGGTGGCAAAGCCGCAGCTGAACGTTGGGTCTCCGGCCAGTCACCAGCTCCTGCTGCCCCAGCCGTTCCAGCAGAGACCGCTCCAACGATTTCCATGCCGGCAGCCACTGCCGAAGCCAGCACTGCCTCGTTTGCTGCGGCATCTGATTCCCCTGCACCAGTAGCCACCACAGCACCTGCACTTCAGCCAGCATCAGAATCTTCTAAGAAGAAGGCCAAAGCTGTTGGTTTTGGTGTTCTTGGGTTGGCGGTTCTCGTCGGTCTTGGATTCGGAGCCGTGGCCTACCTGAATTCTCAGCGCAAGCCGGAGTCACAAGTAGAGCAGTACCTCGCTCTGCTCGCTGATGGTCAAGCTAAAAAGGCAGCTGAGATGGTGGATCCTGGAATCGATAACGATTCTCGCGCGTTGCTGACCGATGAGGTCCTGTCCAGTGCCACACAGCGTTTGGAAGTCGTCGACGTCAAACAGGAGTCGAAAAACGATGACGGCGCGTACGTCCGCGCAACGTACGCAATCAATGGTGAACAGCATGAAAAAGTCTTCACCGTGGACCGCGGAGACAAAGAGTACGGCTTGCTTGATACATGGAAGCTCAATGAACCTCTACTGGTGCCGGTGAAGATCAGCGCCGACCAGGTCTCCGATGTCACCGTCGGAAAATCAGCTGTTCAGTTGTCCGAAATCGAGTCCGCCTACGATGAATCTGGTGCCTCATACAGCGGACTGTTCTATGCCTACCCTGGCATCTACAAAGTCACGGCGCCAAGCACTGACTACTTGAAGGTCGAGGCTCAGGAGCTGCGCGCGAATCACCCCGATGATATGGAAGCAGCAGTTGCGCTCACCACGTCCGTGACCGAAAAGCTCGACGAACTGGCTCTGGACGCGGTGCATAATTTCGCCACAGCATGCGTCACCGTTCCAACAAATCTGAATGAAAACTGTCCCAGCGAACTGCAGGACAAGGACCTGAAGTCATTCTCCGTGAAGACTCAAGCGCAGGAGGTAATGATTGAATCCATGGACTCCTTCAGCAGTTCAGAGACAACCTTCAAATATCACCGCAACGATACCGAATACATTGACTACGACGAAGAAGAATTCGACCGTAGCTTCAACGGATCCATCAGCTGGGATGATGGCCAACCAACGGTAATCGTCACCGATTCAAGTTGGTGGTAAACCACATAGGAAACGCGGGCGCGCAGTTAGTTTTCTGACCAACGACTGAACCCGTTGGCACCCACATATCAATGGGTGCCAACGGGTTCTTTGTTTGCTGAACTCTTAGTGCCAGAGCGGCTCACGGGAAACGTAGTTGTTCAGCACCTGCGAATCCAGTTCCCGGTAGGTTCCGTTGGCCACGCGTGGATCAGTTTCCCCAGTCAAGGCGCTGAGCACCGAGCTGATCAGTGCCCCGTGGCTTACCACTAGCACGTTTTCTCCCGGGTGCTGCTGGCAAATCTTGAATAGTGCATTGACCGCACGTTCAACAAGATGCTGCTCGGTTTCGCCGGATCCGATATGCGGCTGACGTTGTTCATCGGCAGGGTGCCCCACCAGTTTGCCTTCCCGGTCCCCGAAGTCCTGCTCCATGAGTTCTGGGTTTTCAAACAAGGCGCGGGAGCCAATGCCGTTGGCGATAATCTGGGCGGTCTGCAGCGCGCGGAACAGCGGGGAAGAATAAACCGCTGCCCAAGGACCCTGCATGGACAGGTCCCTGGCCAGTTGCTGCGCCTGGCGCACACCGGTGTCGTTCATCGGCAGGTCACTGCGCCCGTGGAGTCGACCAGCTTTGTTCCACTCGGTCTGGCCATGGCGGATCAATACAATTTTCTGTTCACTCATCATCTTCTTCTTTCTTGCGTGCACTCTCGGATCCTTTGCTTGATCCTCGGTGCGAAGTTTTTCGCTCTCAGCTGGTAGCCAAGTGGTCTTCAGCTGATGTTCTTTGAGCCGCATCCTGCGGTCTTGTCGTCATGTGGTGGCTGTAGGCAGCAAACCAATTCACTTCTTCTTGCCCCAATTGAAGTACCGCAAATCCTGAACCAGATTCCGCGAGAATTTCGTTGGGAGCAAAAGGATTCATGTTGTAGGAAACTGCTGGTGCCATAAACACCGGAATATTGATCAACTGGCTTGTTGCCGCCTGGTGATAATGCCCGCAGAGTATGGCCCGAACATCTGTGCCAGCGGTGATGGAGGCCAGGGCCATCGGATCCTTCAACCCGCGTCCTGCTCGTACCTTGCTTGTGGCTTCCACTGGCGGGTGGTGCAGCAGCAACAACGAACCCAGTGGCGCCGGTGCCGCCAGCAATGATTGCAGCCACGACAATTGCGCCTGATCCACTTCGCCCTGCGCTAACTGAAATCCGCCGCTGTCCAAACCAATAATCCGCAAACCCAAAACTTCATGCACAGTGTTAGCTGCGTAGGGTCCCGTCGATAACCGATGCGTATTGAATTCCGGGCCGATGCTTCCGGCTGGGTCGTGATTTCCGGGAATCGTGACCACGGGACAGCCAAATTCTTCTTGGATGTCATTGAACATGGCCGCGGCCCTCGGATGGATCGACGCGCCCCGATCCGCAACATCCCCGGTCACCACTATGGCGTCGGGTGAAAAGTGTTTCGAAGCCCGCAATACCTGCCTGGCGTGTTGCCACGAATCTATACTTCCGTGAAGCAGCTGACCTTCAGGGCATAAATGGGTGTCGCTCAGATGAATGATTGTCAGTGGCTTCATCGATCCCTCCCTGCGTCCGGTTGCTCTTCATTCCATTGAACTTTTCGGTTCTAACGATTAGGTGAACAAGGAGCCGACGAGATGTGAAGTCTTAACGAATCTCCTTTTCTCGATTACCGAACGAAAAATGGCGAAATCATGGGATATTCCCCGCAATACATGCAATCTGCGGTATATGAACAGCGAGTAGCACGCAAAACGACTACCCTTAGAAGAGCAGATTTGAATCCACCTAGGAGTTATATCCATGACGGGCAGCAAAGTCGTCGCCTTTGGCCACTTCCAGCCAGAGCGCATCGTCCCTAACACCGAGCTGGAAAAGTTGGTGGAAACCAGCGACGAATGGATTACTCGCCGCGTCGGCATCGAAGAACGCCGTTGGGGCACCGGTGTTGAAACCGTGGATTCCATGGCCATCAAAGCCGCAGAAATGGCTTTGGGAAATTCAGCAGACATCAAGGCGACGGATATCGACCTTATTGTTGTCGCTACCTGCACCGCAACCGACCGCTCGCCAAATATGGCCGCCCGCGTTGCCAACGCACTGAACATGGAGCAGGGTCCTGCCACCATGGATGTCAATGTCGCTTGCTCGGGCTTCGCCCACGCAGTTGGCATCGCTCAGGGAGCCATCGCAGCAGGTTCCGCGAAGAACGCTCTGGTCATCGGTTCGGAAATGCTCACCGACTACACCGACTTCACCGACCGCACCACCTGCGTTTTGACTGCAGATGGTGCCGGCGCGTTCATCATCACCGCTTCGGAAGACAACGGCATCTCGCCGGTCGTGTGGGGTTCGGTCCCTTCCCTTTCCGATGCAGTGCGCATTGAAACCGAAAACAATATGAAGTTCGCGCAGAACGGCCAGAGCGTTTACCGCTGGACCGTCACCCAGCTTCCAAAGATCGCCTCGAAGATCATTGACCGCGCAGGCATGAAGCCAGAAGAACTGGATGCCATCATCCTGCACCAGGCTAACCTGCGCATCATCGAGCCATTGGCCGAGAAGATTGGCGCACCGAACGCACGCGTGGCCACCGACGTGGTCTACTCGGGTAACACCTCGGCAGCCTCGATGCCACTGGCATTGTCCAAGATGATGGCCTCGGATGAGCCATTGCCTTCAGGGTCCAAGGCATTGCTCTTCGCCTTTGGCGGCGGCTTGGCTTACGCCGGCCAGATCATCACGATCCCGTAAGTATTTTCACCTCCAGTGGGCGTTCCGGCATTTTGCCGAGGCGCCCACTAGTGCTTTAACAGCACTTCGTTTTCCACCATAAATTGCTTCCAGATTCCCTCTTGCTTAAATGCGTTAGTGACTGCTAACGTATCTTTCATGCTTGATCTATTGGAAGTCGCATCCGAGCCAACGCGCAGGCGCTTGATTCAGTTGCTGGGTTCCGCAGAGCGTACGGTGACGGAACTCGCGGCGAACTTCACGGTGAGTCGTTCCGCCATCTCACAACACCTGTTGCTGTTGATTGATGTAGGACTGCTGCAAGCGCGCAAGGATGGACGCAGCCGATACTACTCACTGAACCCAGCAGGCATCGCGCAGCTCAAGGTCCTCCTTGACTCGTTTTGGAACACCGAACTTGATCTACTCGTCGCCGAAGCCAGCGAACTGGCCTCGCTCGGCACTCCCCCGCACTCGCCACACCAGCCACCAGGAGAAAAGCCATGAGCTTTGAACGAACAGTCTTGCTCCCCGTAGACGCCGATACCGCCTTCAACCTTCTCACCAATCCAGAGCGCCTGCGCCGCTGGCAGACTGTCGCCAACCGCGTCGACCTGCGCACCGGCGGAAGCTTCCGTTTCACCATGGGGCCTGGCCACCAGGCTTCGGGCACCTTCACCGAAATCGAACCGGGCAAGCGCTTGGTCTTCACCTGGGGTTGGGAAGGCTCCGAGGACGTTCCACCGGGCGATTCAACGGTGTTCATCACCCTGGAACCATTGGAGAAGGGCACCGCAGTCACCTTGCGCCATGAAGGCCTGAACGCAGAACAATCTTCCGGCCACGCAGAAGGCTGGAACCACTTCCTCGATCGATTGAAGAGCTTTGCCGATTCCGGCGAAGCGGTCATCGACGAATGGAATGCCGTTCCCGAGCCCGAGAACCCGATCATTTCCGCTGAGGGATCCTTGGCCGCGTTGCAGTTTGCCCTGCATAACATCTCAGAAGCAGACCTCGACATGGCCACTCCATGCGCCGAGTTCACGGTCAGCCAGCTACTCGATCACCTGGTCGGATCCGTTTCGATGATTGGTGGCGCCTTGGGCGCTGCGGTATCCGATGACCCATCCTTGGCGCCCGAGGCACGCATCGCCAACCTAGCGCAGCCAACCCTGGAGGCTTTTGCCGCTCGCGGCGTAGAAGGCGAGATCGATCTAGGTTTCGCTGTCATGCCGGCTTCAGTTGTTGCCGGCATTCTGAATCTTGAGCTTCTTGTTCACGGCTGGGATTTCGCGCAGGCTACCGGGCAGAGCTTTGAAATTCACCCGGGCCATGCTGAGTACGTCTTGGGACTGGCACGCAAAACCGTGGGCCCAGAGCAGCGTATTTCGGGTTCCTTCGCGGAAGAAACTGTCATTGCTGAATCCTCCAGCAGCCTGGATCGCTTGATTGCCTTTACCGGCCGCGTTCCCGCCGGAGCCTAAGGGCCGACGATGGTTGATGTCGCCACCAGTATCGTGATTGACCGGCCGCTGACTGCGGTGGCCGGTTACACGATGAATCCCGTGAACGCACCGGCGTGGTACCAGAATATTCGCTCGGTGCGTCGGCTAGATCAGAACGCTTTTGGGCTCGGCTCCCGGACCGCGTTTGAGGCCCGCTTCCTCGGACGCGACCTCTCCTACACCTACGAAGTCACCACGTTGTTGGAGAACGAACAGCTGGTCATGGCCACAGCCCAGGGACCGTTTCCTATGCGCACCACGTACCGCTTCGAAGAAGTGAGCCCCACCAGTACGCGAGTTCATCTGCGCAATGACGGACAGCCCACAGGCTTCAACAAGATCGTGGCCCCACTGATGGAAATGATGATGCGTCGAGCCAATATGGCTGATCTTCGAGCCTTGAAGAAAATCTTGGAAAATTCCTAAATAGCAGCAAAAACGCCACGGACACCATCCCTTGAGGATCGTGTCCGCGGCGTCCTCACGCTACTGACCTGAGTGTTCCCGCTCACTGCAGATTCCAACTTGACGTTGGGTGCATCACACCCGCACACTGGTACACGTGAACCTGTCAGACAGCTGGACACCCGGACAACAGCCAATCGAGCGACGCTCGGCTGCCGAAGCCGTATTCCACGCACTCCGCCATGCCATTGAAGCCCAGGAAATCCCGCTCGGGAGCAAACTGGGTTCCGAAGCAGCCCTCGCCGCCGACTATCAGGTCAGCCGCTCGGTCATCCGCGAAGCGCTGCGTTCCTGCGCCGCACTGGGATTGACCCGCACCGAAACCGGGCGCGGAACTTTTGTCATTTCACACCGCCCCACCCGGGAGCTCAAGCTCGGATCTTTCTCCTCCGATGACCTGCTCGAAGCCCGCCCGCATATTGAAATTCCTGCAGCCACACTCGCTGCCACCCGGCGCACCACAGAAGACCTGGAGCGCATCAGTGGCCTGATCGAACAGATGGATCAGGAAGATGACGCCGCCGCCTGGGTGGAACTGGACGCCGCGTTCCATGCCGCCATCGCCCAAGCCAGCGGCAACTCGGTCTTCACCAAGGTGGTGGCCGACATTCGCGAGGCCATGGCCCGCCAGTCCGAAACCGTGAACCTCGTCGCCGGACGCCGCAACCCATCCAAGGACGAGCATCTGGCCATCTACCGGGCCATCGAAGCCCAAGATCCCCAGGCCGCTCACGAAGCCATGGGCGTACACCTTTCCGCGGTTCAACATGCCGTGTCCACCATCGTCAGGAGCAATAAGTGATCCCCGCCCACCCACAGTCGCAGACCGACCCGCTGACCAACCCAGTGTTGCCACAGCACGCCCCACTGGTTGTTGCCACCCGCGGCGAAGCAGTGGAATCCATCCACTACGGCTCGGCCGTGCTGCTGAACGCACAGGGTGAAGTGCAGAGCTCTGTGGGCGAACCACAGGCCGCCTACTACCCACGCTCGGCGCTAAAGCCACTCTTCGCGGTGGGCATGCTGCGTGCCGGCTTGCAGTTGACCGATCAGCAGTTGGCCCTAGCCTCGGCCAGCCACTCCGGCGCCCCGATCCACCAGCAGGTCGCTGCCTCCACCCTGGCCGCCGCACACCTGGATGACACCGCACTGCGCAACTCCACCGACCTGCCTTACGGCGTGGCCGAACGGGCGGACTACCTGGCGGCCGGCGGCACCGCCACCCAGCTGGCGCAGAACTGCTCGGGCAAGCACGCGGCCCTGGCTGCGCTGAGCGAGCTGAAGGGCTGGGACACCGCCAACTACCTGCACGATGAGAACCTGCTGCAGATGCTGGCCGACACGGTGGAAGAGCTCACCGGCGAGAAGATCAGCGGCGTGAGCACCGATGGCTGTGGCACCCCGGTGTACTTGATCAGCCTGATCGGCCTGGCTCGCGGCTTTGCCCGTCTGGCTGCTGCCGAAGCTGGCACCCCCGAGGCCCGTGTGGCCGCCGCCATGTCCAGCTACCCGGAACTGGTGGCCGGCGAGGGCCGCGACGTCACCGCCTTGATGCGCGCCATTCCTGGTGCAGTAGCCAAGGACGGCTTCGAAGGCATCCAAGCGGTCGCCCTGCCCGATGGCACCGCGCTGGCAGTGAAGATTGCCGATGGATCGGACCGGGCGCGCATGCCAATCACCGTCAAGCTTCTCACCGACCACCTGGGTGAGGCAGCAGGTGCGGCCCTGGCCGAATTGGCCAGCAGCCCGGCGATGGGTGGCGGTGCGCCGGTGGGCGTACTGACCGCACTCTAGATTTCTTTTTCCCAAACAACTACCTTTTTGGAGATACATCCACCATGTCTGAAACCTTGCTCAGCGGCGAAACGCGTAGCGAGCATGATCTGATTGGCGACCTGGACATTCCTGTCGAGGCCTACTGGGGCGTGCATACCCTGCGCGCAAAAAATAACTTCAACATCACCGGCACCACCCTGGCTGGCAACCCACACCTGATCCGCGCACTGGCGCGCGTGAAGCAGGCAGCGGCCCGTGCCAACCATGAATTGGGACTGCTCGATGCCGACCGCGCTCGCGCCATCGACCAGGCTTGCGAGTCCATCGCCCAGGGGTCGCTGCATGACCAGTTCATCCTGGACCCGATCCAGGGCGGCGCTGGCACCAGCACGAATATGAACGCCAACGAGGTCATCGCCAACCTAGCGCTGGAAATTCTGGGCCACGCCCGGGGCGAGTACCAGTACTTGCACCCAAATGACCACGTGAACCTGTCGCAGTCCACCAACGACGCGTACCCGACCGCGGTAAACATCGCCACCCACTTCGCCACCCAGCCGTTGCTGGCCGCAATGAAGACGCTGGAAGATTCCTGCAACGCCAAGGCGGCGGAGTTCCGCACCGTGGTGAAGATGGGACGCACCCAGTTGCAGGATGCGGTGCCGATGACCGTGGGCCAGGAGTTCCGCGGTTGGGCCGTGACCCTGGGTGAGGACCGGGCCCGCCTGGCCGAATCCCTTTCCCTGGTTACCGAGATCAACCTGGGTGCCACCGCCATCGGCACCGGGTTGAATGCACCGGCCGGTTACACCGAGGCAGTATGCCGCCACCTGCGCGAGCTCACCGGACTGCCGCTGACCACCAGCCCGGATTTGATCGAAGCCACCAGTGATGTAGGCGCGTTTGTGCACCTCTCCGGTGTGCTCAAGCGCGTGGCCCTGAAGATCTCCAAGATCTGCAACGACCTGCGCCTCTTGTCCTCCGGTCCGCGTGCGGGCCTGAACGACATCCAGCTGCCAGCGGTGCAGTCCGGATCTTCGATCATGCCTGGCAAGGTCAACCCAGTGATCCCGGAAGTTGTCAATCAGATCGCCTACCAGGTGGTCGGCCACGATTTGACCGTGACCATGGCAGCGGAAGGCGGCCAGCTGCAGCTGAACGCCTTCGAGCCAGTGATCGTCCACTCCATCGGCCTGTCCCTGAAGCACCTGACCAATGGTTGCTTGACCCTGGCCGAAAAGTGCATCGACGGCATCACCGTTGATGAACAAGCGCTACGCCGCGAGGTGGAGAACTCCATCGGCCTGGTGACCGCGCTGAACCCTCGTTTGGGCTACGCAGCCTCCACCTCGGTGGCGCTCGAAGCGTTGCACACTGGACGTGGCGTGGCAGAGCTGGTGCTCGAACGCGGGCTGCTCTCTGCACAAGACCTCAATGAGTTGCTCTCCCCCGAGCGCCTCGCAAATCTCTCCGACTAGCTTCAAGGATCCTCATGGACTCATCCACCCCGCACGCCACATCGGCACATGTGCCTGACGCCGCGCTCACCGCCGGCGACAATGATTACCACAAGGGCCTGTCCTCCCGGCAGATGCAGATGATCGCCATTGGCGGTGCCATCGGCACCGGCCTATTCATGGGCGCCGGCGGCCGACTTGCTGACGCCGGCCCTGGCATTGTCATCAGCTACGCAGTCTGTGGCTTTTTCGCCTTCCTGATTCTGCGGGCGCTGGGTGAGCTGGTCATGCACCGCCCATCCACCGGCTCCTTCGTCTCCTATGCTCGCGAGTTCTACGGCGAAAAGGCCGCTTTCGCCACCGGTTGGCTGTACTGGCTGAACTGGGTGATGACCGCGATTGTGGACATCACCGCAGTGGCCTTGTATATGGGCTTCTTCGGCAAGTACGTCGCCTGGATCGGTGCGGTGCCACAGTGGGTCTGGGCGCTGCTGGCCCTGGCCGTGGTGCTGACCATGAACCTGATCTCGGTCAAGGCCTTTGGCGAGATGGAGTTCTGGTTCGCGCTGATCAAGGTCATCGCGCTGGTCGCCTTCTTGATTATCGGCTGCTACTTTGTCATCTTCGGCACCCCGGTAGAGGGCCACGACGTGGGCTTCTCGCTGATCACCGATAACGGCGGGCTATTGCCTAACGGCTTCATGCCAGTGCTGGTGCTCATGCAGGGCGTGGTTTTCTCCTACGCTTCCATCGAGCTGATCGGCACCGCTGCAGGCGAGGCCAAGAACCCTGAAAAGGTTATGCCAAAGGCCATCAACACCGTGATCATCCGCATCGCCGTGTTCTACGTCGGCTCCCTGGTCTTGCTCTCGCTGCTGTTGCCATACACCGCCTACAGCTCCGGAGAATCACCATTCGTGACCTTCTTCGGCTCCATTGGCATCAAGGGCATGGATGTGATCATGAACTTGGTGGTGCTCACCGCTGCACTTTCGTCGCTGAACGCCGGCCTGTATTCCACCGGCCGCATCATGCGCTCCATGTCCCTGAACGGCTCGGCTCCGCGCTTCGCCGGACGCATGAACAAGGCCGGTGTGCCCTACGGTGGCATCGTGATCACCGCTGTGGTGGCCGTGCTCGGTGTTGTCCTGAACGCCATCGTTCCGGCTGCAGCGTTCGAGATCGTGCTGAACTTTGCCGCAATCGGCATCATCGCTTCGTGGGGCATGATCGTGCTGTGCCAGATGGCCTTGGTGAAGTCGGCCAAGCGAGGCGAGCAGGATCGTCCAAGCTTCCGCATGCCGCTGGCGCCGATTTCCGGTTGGGTCACCTTGGCCTTCTTGGTCATGGTGCTGATCATGATGGCCTTCGATAACCCTGTAGGCACCTGGACCATCGCCTCGCTAGTCATCATCATTCCTATGATTATCGGTGGCTGGTACCTGTGCCGTGGCCGGATCAACGAACTAGCTCGGGCTCGCATGAACGCCAAAGCGTCGGTGGGCCAGTCCTAGGACTTGACTGGAGCTTGTCGGAACCGGCCTGAAATGCAATTTCACATTGCGTTTCAGGCCGGTTCTTTCCATCCCTGGGCCCAACGTAACTTTTCCCAGACAGTAGTTTCTCGCTCTAATCAGTGGCAAGATGTGTGAAGTGGAACACTCTAAGCATTCATTTCATAAATTAGATTCGTACATCCAGATGCCCCGGCTAGGCGGCCTAACGCTCTCCCCCGATGGAACGCGCCTAGTGACCACCATGAGCACCCTCTCCGAGGATGAAACCAGCTACGACAGTGCACTATGGTCGCTCGATCCCAAAGGACAAGCGCCGGCACGTCGACTGACCTTCGGAGAACAGGGTGAGTCCCAGCCCCAGTTCACCGCCAACGGTGACTTGCTCTTCGTCGCCAAGCGCTCCAGCAAGGACGACGCAAAACCTGAAGGCTGGCTTCTTCCTGCCGACGGCGGCGAAGCCCGCCCGGTCATCTCTCACCCAGCCGGAGTCCAGTCTCTGCAGGTCTGCGACCAGTCCCCGCAAACCATCGTGCTGCGCACCAGCGCCCACTCCCGTGTCAAAGACCTTGAAGCAGAAGAAAAACTGCGCAAGGACCGCAAGGACAAAAAGGTCTCCGCCATCCTGCATACCGGTTACCCGGTGCGCTACTGGGATCATGATCTGGGTCCGTCCACACCGCATCTCTACACCGGCGCCTTGCCAGATCCGCAGGAGACGGGACGCACCGAGCTCACTGACCTCACCCCAGACATCGGCGCCAACCTGCAAGAGACCGCTTTTGATGTAGCTCCCAATGGTGGCTTCCTGATCACCGAATGGAACGTGACTGAGGGGCGCGCCTCATTGGCCCCGGGGATCATGCGTATCGATCTGCATACCGGGGCACAAGATCTGCTCTTGGCCCCGGATAACACCTACGAATACACCATCGGTAAAATCAGCCCCGATTCCCAAGAGCTGGTCTACGCGCGCTGGCACCGCTCCACCGCGGAGACTGCCCCGGTCTTCGAACTGTGGATGATGCACTTAGCTGATGGTTCGACCCATCAGATTGCTGCCGGCTGGGACCGCTGGGTCAACGACATCCAGTGGGTGCCCAATGGGCGCTCGCTATTGCTCACCGCGGATGACAACGGGCACAGCCCGATCTTCCATCTGAGCCTGTACAACGACAAGATCACCAGGCTCACCGATCAGGGCAGCTTCACCGACGTCACCGTCAGCAGCGATTCACGCACGGCCTACGCGCTACGTTCCAGCTACCTCTATCCAGCTGAGCCTGTAGCGGTGGACCTGACTCACGCCCACGAACTCGAAGTTGGCGACTTCGCCGAAGCCACGCAGTTGCACTCCCCGGCCGAGCGCCCTGAACTTCCCGGCACCCTGAGCGAGGTCAGCACCACCGCCGAGGATGGTTCCATCATCCGCGCTTGGCTGGCCCTGCCCGAATCTGCCTCGGCACAAAACAAGGCACCGCTGTTGCTGTGGATCCACGGCGGACCGCTGGGTTCGTGGAATGCATGGAGCTGGCGTTGGAGTCCCTGGCTGCTGGTCGCCCAAGGCTACGCAGTATTGCTGCCCGACCCTGCCTTGTCCACCGGCTACGGCCAAGACTTCATCCAGCGAGGCTGGGGCCGTTGGGGCCAGGAGCCATTCACGGATCTCATGGCCATCACCGATGCGACCGAAGCCCGCGAAGACATCGATGAAACGCGCACCGCAGCGATGGGCGGTTCCTTCGGTGGCTACATGGCCAACTGGGTGGCCGGACATACCGACCGCTTCAAGGCCATCGTCACCCACGCCAGCCTGTGGGCCTTGGAAGGCTTCGGCAAAACCACCGATGCTGCCTTCTACTGGACCCGCGAGATGAGCCCGGAAATGCGCGAGCAGAATTCTCCGCATCATTCAATCGGCAATATCGTCACCCCGATGCTGGTCATCCACGGCGACAAGGACTACCGGGTGCCCATCGGCGAGGGACTGCGACTATGGTACGAACTGCTGGCCGATTCCGGTTTGCCACAGAAGGAAGACGGTAGCACCGAGCACCAATTCTTGTACTTCCCGGATGAGAACCACTGGATCCTCAGCCCGCAGCACGCCAAGATCTGGTACGAAGTAGTCACCGAGTTCCTCTCGCAGAAGGTCCTGGGCAACGCCCCGGGCGAGCTGCCTGAGTTACTGGGCTAAATCATGCAGTCATTGCCGGGGTGAGCGCTACGCTTGCCCCGGCAAAACTACCTTCTGTGGCGCATCCCCACCGGCACCGCGGCTGGCCAGCACCAGCTCGCGGGCACGCTTGGCCACGTCGGCATCCCGTTCATCAAGTAATGCCACCAGGCGCTGCAGGTGCTCGGCCCGCGCCCCGAAACTTGATCCGAGACGCTCTGACAGGCTCATGGTGGACAACTCTTCGGCCTCGCGCCAAGCCATCATCAGCGCGCGCTCGAACAAGCGCTGGCCGGCTTCATCCGCCCGGCCAGACTCGGCGGAACCTAAAACAGCCACCGCGTTGATCTGCGAATCTTCCAACCCCAAAGCCAGCTGCTCCAAACGTCTGCGGGTCCGCTCCAGTGCACGCGAACCGCGCGAGAACCGGTTGATCCGCGACGTCGCCCCCAGCAGGTACTGGGTGAGTTGGATCAGGTTGAGCACGGTGAAGAAGAACATGAACGTGAGAATCCAGAACAGCAAGGTCGCGTTGTAGTCAGGTTCTTCATATCCTGCGCGCTTGAGCACCGTCGCGAAGTCCTCGGCCGCCTGGGCCACTTCCATCGACGGGTATCGGGATTCGTAGATGCTTCCGTACTCCCAACCGCTAGTTGATCCCCACGAAGCCGTTCCGCTGATGACAGCACCTGATATCAGCCCGGGCATAATGCCCTTGCCTTCATCCGTGATGAGCAAAGGAATAATGGTCAGGTCTTCAGGCAATTCTTGGTTGACCGGATCCATCCGATCTTTGTATTCGCCTTTGATCCGCCAAATCGCTTGCTGCACGCTGTGAGGCGTTGATTCGCGGAATTCAGAACCTTCCCGGGGGTGCAACTCCAAATAGGATTCGGCATCACGAACGGCTACCAACAGGTGTTGTTCGGTATCGAAGTCCTCTTCCATGTACCTGCGGATCTCGGACTCATCGACCAGTCCCTTCTTGTCATCGATTTCCAGCACCATGCCCTGGCCCGACCCGTCATAGGTCGCACCTGGTTTTTTGGTGACGTTATAGACGATAGTTCCGGCAGCAATCAGGCTGGCGCACAACAATATCGCGAGCAGTCCGAGGATCTTGGCTCGGCCGAGCTTGCCCGGTTCATCCTTGTAGCCCGGGCGTGCGATAGTGAACTTGTTCAGCAACGCAACTAGCCACGAAGTGCGCTTGGGTTGAGTTTTCTGGCTTTGGTCCGTACTGAGCGTATCGCCGAGAATTGACCGAGCCACACTGTTGGCCACATGCAATTGATGCAAGGCGCCCTGCTGCGAGACAGGTGCCAAACCCAAGGTTGAGCGCAGCTGGTTATGTTCCGCTGCTACCTCGGGGATGGGTGGGCGCTTGCCATGGGGATAACGGCGCAGCTGGCGGATGACCCCACCAGCATTCCGCGACAATTCTTCTTCGGCGCTCGCCCAGGCTTGCACCGCGTTGTTCTGTTTGGCATCTCCTTGGGCGGCATCCAGCAATGTTCCCAACGCTTCGCGAAGCGCTTCCAGATCGGCGCCGGCCACCATTTTTCCGGGGGCGTTTTCCAAGCGGATCAGCAGTTCTGTGGCGGCATCATTGATCGGGGTACTGAGCTGATCGAAGGTGGACCCGGTACCTGCCAAGCGGGCATGGACCGACCCGGCACCCATGAGGCTGTCGGCCAGTGTGGTGAGTTTGCGGGCGGTTGTTTCAAATCCGGTGAGCTGTTCACCGGTTTTCTTGGCCAGGCATTGTTCACTGTCGAAAAGCGCTGCCACCAGGGGGTCTTCATTGCGAGCCGCATTCAGGGACAGCTTCTGCAGCTGGTTCCAGGCTTTAGTGAACCCTTCGGGGCGCTTCGATTCATCGGTAGCGACGTAGGTGGCTTCCAAGGCTTCCAGGTCCAGCACCACGCGGGCCAGCTTGCGTTGGGCTACCGCCAGCCGGCGATGCCGGGACTCCCACCGCGAACGGAAACGCAACGCCGGAACAAGGAACGCGGCTGTGAGCATTGCGCTGAGCCCCACCACGGAGAACCAGAACATGACCGAACTTGTCGGGGATCGATCCAGCACCACCGAGGCGGTATGCGCCGCAGCCACCACGGCCTTGACGCCGTGGCCTACGGAGACGTTTTTGGTGAAGGCATTCTCAATGTCGTAGCGGGCGTCGGTCCGCTCTTCTTTGCTGCCGGTCAAATTCTCGGCCAGCGCCACCCCGCTGAAACGCTCATCAACTTCCGTGTTCTTGGGATCGAGATCCTCCAGCTTGGACGAGATAATGATCTGTCCATCGGGCACTTGGCCGCGAAGAGTTTCATCACCGGTCAGCCAGCGGTCCACCAGGATCACGGTCAACGGCTGCGAGGAACGCACCGGGTGCTTAGCTAGCTCGGCGTTGACGCGTTCCTGGCTGATACTAAAGTCTTGCTGTCCGTGGACCTGGACAGTGACTTCATACGGCTGAGGCACGCTGGCCGTGTGAACCGCGAATGCCGCGCGAACACCCAGTATGGCGGTGACGACCGCAAGGAAAAGCGCGACGAAAGCCGTCCAATGATACGGCCGGCGCAAGCGGCGCCCCATAGAATCGTGCATCAACCGTGCGGCCATTATTTCTGCCCGTCATTTGGTACAAATACGCGGAGCACCGAAATCGGGTCATTCGGTTTGGCTCCCGCTCGCGGAAGGAAGGCGCGCAGTTGTTCAACCAGCTTCGCATCAACTTTTACCTGGGCAGCCTCGGACTGGGACAGTGCCAGGTCAATCAATGTGTCCAGCTCATCACGGAGCACCCACAACTCCTCCAGTAGCTGCGTTGCCGCGTCAGGCCCAGGTTTGCCCTTGGCCCGTTCATGCATCTGGTCAAGGCCATCGGTGTGGGTGACGATCGCGGTGCGAATCTGCGGCGCGACCTGTAGCTCGGTGGCCCCTTCGTGGTCGATCAGCTGAACCAGCAGTTGCAGTCCTCCGCGATGCTGTTCGATGATCTGGTTCCATGACTTCACCGAATTGCTGGCGGCGCCGCTGAGGTTGCGGGCCAGTACCGTCGCGCGGCGTAGCAGGCCCAGATGCTCGGCTTGCCCTTCGAGCTGCTGAGCCTGCTTTTCGGAAATCTTCCCTTCGACAATGGCATCTTGCATGTCGGCGGACATGCACCCATTCTCGGCAAGGGCTAGCTCGCGCTGTGCCAGGATCTCTTTGATCCTCTGCGTACTGCGGTTCGAAGCCCCCGCATCAACAGCGGTCGCTGGAGTACGGCGCAGCGCATTCAGATCCTGCTGGATCGAAGCATCCCAGCGTTCAGCTTGCTTGAGTCGCTTCTTGGTTGCGGCTTGCACCGCATTCCGGCGTTTCTGGCGTAGTCCGAAGAAGACGAGAACCGCGGCAATCAGCAAGAGCACGCCGAAAACAATGCCCATGGCGATCTTCTGATCCAGCGGAGCTCGGAGGTTCTCGGTGGTGGAGATAGCGACGGCACTAATCCCAGCGGTGTAGTCGCCAGCTTCGAAATGCTTGGTGCCGGCGTCCAAGATTTTGTCTTTGCTTCCAGTTTCGGTTTCCCTCACGTTGCGCCCGGGGTCAACGAAGACTTCGACTTCGCCGTCGGGCGATTCGGGCAGCATCACGCCGACCGCGATCCAGCCCTCCCCCACGTAGCCTTTGGTTTTTCCATTCTCCAGCCAGTCATCGCTCATGGCGTCGCTGTCGCCAAACATCAACATGCCGCGCACCAGTTGGCTGGCACCTTTGAGATTATTGGGTTTTTTATCGACACCCAACAGGATTTTTGCGTGCTGTCCGTCGACGGCTTCACGGACCGCATCCATTATTTTTTGTGAATCGATGTCATCGATCGCTGTATCGGTCACCGCCAAGTACATCTTGCCTTCTTGGGAAGTCACAGACGGGATAAGGATGGTGCCCTCATCCTCTGACTCGCTGCTCTGCGACGCCGAGGGATATACCGGTTCCGAGGATTGCGTGGAGGTGCTCTGCGTTGCGCCTTGGGCCTGATTGCTGGGCGCGCCAAGACTGAGGGTGCTCGCCAAGGCCACCGTGCAGGCTACTAAAACAGCGCGGCGCAGTGACTTTTCTAGGCTGGTGCGAGTCATGAAAACTACTGTATCAACAGTGCGTTGACTAACTACTGCACCTCATCAAAGGCGCTGCTAGGTCGTCAGCTCGTTCCAGCTGGCACCAATACGTCCTAGTTTCTCAGGGTTTGAAACTTGCATCATCCGCTGGATGGATCCGGAAACGACGTCAATGACCAGCACGTCCTCTCGGCCTTCCATGGCGAAACGCAATGCCGGTTCGCCATTAACTTCTCCGGTGAAAATCTGACGCCCAGGGTTCTTCCGCTCTACGCCAATCATGAAACGAGCAATTTTCTGAGCACCAAAAACCGGATTCAGGGCAGCGCGTACTTTTCCTCCACCATCTGAGTAGAGCACCGCGTCCTGGGCCAGAAGCTTAAGCACTCTGTCGATGTCAGCACGTTGTATGGCCTGAACAATCTCGGACAGTATCGACGAAACGGCGGATACCTCATGGTGCGTAGCCTTAGCCTGGCCAAGCTTCTTGGCGGCGCGGCTGAGCGATTGTCGAACAGCTGCCGGAGTGGTTTCCAACACCGGCGCAATGTCGGTAGCCGAGTACCCCAAGGCATGGTGAAGTACGTAGGCGGCTCTGGACTGCGCGGAAAGTTGTTCAAGCAGCATCAGGACACCAAGCCGCAGCATTGAATCAGTGACCGCCGCGTCTTCGGGCAGCATCTGCTGGTCGATAGGCTCGGGCAGCCAGGAACCGACGTATTCTGTGCGCTGGTGCTGGGCCGAGCGCAATACATCAATGGAGCGACGAGTGGTCAATGTCGTCAGGAACGCTGGCCAGTTCTGGACCCTGGCCGACTGCTGGGGCTCAAGCTTGAAGACCTGTTCGCCGACTGCGGCCACTACGTCTTCGGCCTGAGCCCACACGCCGAGCATATTGTAGGCAAGCACAGTCAGCCGGGGCTTGGCTTCATGCCATTGCTCCAGCCCAGCGCTTACTTCAGGTTGCTCCACGCGCCCGATCGTATCAGCAGGTTCGATCATTAGTCGCGCACTGGTGGTTCCAGTTGCGTGGTGATGGCGATGCGGTTCCAGACGTTGATTGTGGCGATGGCCAAGATGAGGTTCCCGATCTCCTCTTCACTGAATTCTTCGGCGGCGTCATTCCAAACTTCGTCGCTGACTCCGCGTGCTGCATCCAATCGGGTGACTTCATCGGTCAGGCGCAGTGCGGCGCGCTCTGCATCGCTGAATAGCGGTGAATCGTTATACGCGGCCACTGCGAAGAGCTTCGCAGCCGGAATACCCATGGTCATCGCATCATGCGAATGCATGTCCGTGCAGAACGAGCATCCGTTGAGGATCGAAGCGCGCAGCTTGACCAGTTCGTAGAGTTCCTTCGGCACCGACGAGCTGGCATAGGATTCCAATCCCAAGACAACTGCGTAGCCCTTTTTATGAGTTTTACTCAAGTTCATGCGCATGGCATTGCTCCCGTTCTTTCGGCGTTCACGGCAAATTTTATGCCCTCAATAGATACGTCGTTTCAGGAGCTTTAACTGTGACACCCCGGGGGAAAAACTTTTCAAAGTTTTTCCCCCGGGGTGTCAGTGGGGTTTGCTAGTCCAGCAGCATTGCCGGTTCTTGCAGGATGGAAGCCACGTCGGCCATGAAGCGGGCCGACAGGTCACCATCCACGACGCGGTGGTCGAAGGAACCGCCCAGCGTGGTGATCCAGCGTGGGACCACTTCGCCATCGACAACCCATGGCTTCTGGCGGATCGTGCCGAAGGCAACGATCGCTACCTCACCCGGATTGATAATCGGGGTACCTGTATCGATGCCCAGGGCACCGATATTCGTGATGCTCAGCGAGCCGTCGCGCATGTCCTCCGGACGGGTTTTGCCGGCACGCGCGGTGGTAGCCAACTCGTTCAAGGCGATTGCCAGCTCCCTCATGTTCAGGTTCTGGGCGTCCTTGATGTTCGGCACCAGCAAGCCACGTGGGGTAGCTGCGGCGATGCCCAGGTTCATGAAGCGCTTCTGGTGAATCTCGGCGCCGTTTTCGGTTTCCACCCAGCTGGCGTTCACCGATGGGTTGCGGGCCGCAGCCCAGATGACGGCACGGGCCAGCACCAGCAGCGGCGAAACCTTGATGCCTTCGAAGTCGCGGGACTTCTTCAGGCGCTGCACGTACTCCATGGTGCGGCTGGCATCCACGTCAACGAAGATCGAGACATGCGGTGCGGTGAATGCCGATTCCACCATGGCCTTGGCGGTAGCTTTGCGAACGCCACGCACTGGAGTGCGCTCTACGCGGGCGTCCGACAGCTGGCCGTGGGCCCAGTAGGTTGGTGCTGCTGCGTGCTCGGCCTCGCGCTGAGCCTGGTAGCTGTTGACGTCTTCGCGGGTAATCTCGCCCTGAGTACCGGTGCCAACAACATCATTGAGATCGATGCCCAGTTCCTTGGCAAGACGGCGGACCGGAGGTTTGGCCAACACGCGGTCAACAAAGCTCGCCACCGCAGGCTTACGACGATCAACTTCTTCGCGAACGACGCTGCTCAGCGATTGTGCACGGCGGGAAATGTTTTCCGCCAGGGCGGAACCCGAGGCGCGCACCGCAGCGGTACGTGCGCCGGCAGCCGATGGAGCCGGGCGGCTGGTGCGCTTGCGGCGCTCCGAGGAGTCGGCGGTGGGGCCAGAACCAACCAGCGGGCCTGGCTCTTCGGAGGCTTGTGGGGCTGCGGTGTTCAGTGCTTCCACCGGTTCTGGCACACCAGTCGGTGGTGCTGCGTTGCCTTCTTGATCGATGCTAATCAATGGGTGATCTACCAAGACGGTGTCGCCTTCGGCAGCATGGAGCTCGGTGACTACGCCGGCGAAAGGGCAAGGTAGCTCAACGAGCGACTTGGCGGTTTCAATCTCGACGAAGATCTGGTTGACCTCGACGGTATCGCCCACTTGGACTTTCCACGAGGCAATATCTGCTTCGGTCAGGCCTTCGCCCACATCGGGGAGGTTAAAAACAGTCATTTCTACTCCTTGGGTTCCGCTTTAGTAAGCGAATGACCGGTCGAGGGCTTCGAGCAACTTGTCGATATCCGGCAGGTACTGGGACTCCACCTTGGATATTGGGTATGGCATATGGAACCCACCCACACGCAGCACTGGTGCTTCCAAAGACAGGAAGGCACGTTCGGTGATCCGGGCGGCGATTTCGCCACCGATGCCACCGAAGGTTGGTGCTTCGTGGGTGACGATCAAGCGCCCGGTTTTCTGCACCGACTCGGTAATGGTGTCGAAGTCGATCGGGGATATCGAACGCAAGTCGATTACCTCGATGCTGCGGCCATCTTCCAACGCTGCGTCTGCGGTAGCCAAAGCGATAGGAACTAGTGGTCCGTAGGCCACGATGGTTGCATCGGTTCCGGAGCGAACCACCTGGGCCTTGAAGGCATCCATGGCTGGGGTTTCGGTGTCAACTTCGCCCTTGAGCCAGTAACGACGCTTTGGTTCAAAAACGATAACAGGATCCTGGCAGGCGGCTGCCTGTTGGATCATCCAGTAGGCGTCGTGCGCATTGGATGGGGTGATGATGCGCAGGCCCGCAGTGTGCGCGAACAGTGCTTCGGGAGATTCCGAGTGGTGCTCGATGGAACCGATGCCGCCACCATAAGGAATACGAATGACTACCGGAGCTGTCAGACGTCCTTCGGAACGGGCATGCATCTTGGCCAGCTGGGTAGTGATCTGGTTGAAGGCAGGGAAAACGAATCCATCAAACTGGATCTCAACGATGGGGCTAAAACCGCGCAGGGCCATTCCCACTGCGGTGCCAACAATGCCCGCTTCACCCAATGGCGAGTCAATGACTCGGTGTGAACCGTACTTGTTGATCAGTCCGTCGGTGACGCGGTATACGCCACCGAGGCGTCCGATGTCTTCACCCATGAGCAACGACTGGTCATTGGTCTCAAGAATCTTATCCAGACCAGAAGTGATGGCCTTGGCCAGGGTCATTGTGGTGGTCATTTACTGCTCTCCCTCGGCCGCGTCAGCGAATCCAGCTTCGTATTCCAAATGCCAGGCAAGCTCTTCCTGGATCAGTGGATGCGCTTCTGCGTACACCTGTTCAAAAGACTTGACCAGTGGTGGCACTGGGAAAGCCATAGCGTCCTCGCGGACCTTGGCGGCCATTGCGTCCGCATCAACGGCAAGTTGCTCGAAGAACGCATCATCGACCAGGTTGTTTTCGCGAAGGTAAGTTTCAAGACGAACCAATGGATCCTTGGGAGCCCACTGTTTTTCTTCTTCGCTCATGCGGTACTTGGTGGGATCATCGGCGGTGGTGTGTGCGCCCAGGCGGTAGGTCACAGCCTCAATGAGCACCGGACCCTTGCCGCTGCGTGCATGTTCGAGTGCCCAACGAGTGACAGCAAGAACAGCCAATACGTCGTTGCCATCAACGCGGACACCGGGCATGCCGTAACCAACTGCACGGTTGACCAAGGGAACCTTGGACTGTACTTCGAAAGGCACCGAAATGGCGTACTGATTGTTCTGGCAGAAGTACACCACCGGAGCATTGAATGAGTTGGCGAAGACCATGGACTCATGGGTTTCACCTTCGGTGGATGAACCATCACCGAAGTAAGCCACGACGGCGTTGCCTTCAGCAGCGAGACGTTCTTCGTCCCAGCCGCGCTGTTCCATGTTCAATGCCATGGCGTAACCGGCTGCATGTGGCATCTGCGCGGCGAGAACCATGGTGTACATGTGGAAGTTGTTTTCCCGCGGGTCCCAACCACCACCGGAAATACCGCGGAATAGACGCAGCATCTCGGAGAACGAAACGTCGCGAGTGAGGGCCACACCGTGTTCGCGGTAGGTAGGGAAGATATAGTCATTCGGCCGGGTGGCGCGGCCCGAACCAATCTGGGCTGCTTCCTGTCCACGCAGTGGAACCCAGAGGGCCAGCTGGCCCTGACGCTGCAGTGCTGTGGCTTCTTGGTCGAAACGGCGGGTCATTGCCATATCGCGGTAGAAACCACGCAGCATTTGATCATCAACGTCACCCAGATACGCATCATACGTTTCGTGGGAGAGACGCTGGCCGTCGGGGGTCAAGATCTGAATTAGATCCGACTCCGTAGCCTGAGTCGCAGCACGCGTCATATATCTTCCTTTGATCATAAATATGCCCCACACTGAATACATTCCGCATGGGACATATACGGCTTGTCTAACTCCTAAGCCTATAGCCATTGACCGCTAAAACGCGAGACAACAGCACCAATCAGCTATGCGCCAAATGCAGTGATTCCTTGCACAATTCGATGAAGCGATCATTCGCTTCTACTTCTCCGATCGATACCCGCACGCCTTCATTGGTGAAACCGCGTACCGAAAGAGCTACTTCATTCGCCCGCTCAACGAATTCTGCGGTCTTCTCCCCCAGTGACAACCAGACAAAGTTCGCTTGAGTCGAAGGGATCTTCCATCCTTGTTCCTTCAACGCAGCGACTACGCGCTCCCGCTCTTGAACCAATGAATCAACACGCTCAAGCACGCGGTCAATCTGCGACAGTGATGCGACTGCCGCGTCCTCTGCCACGCTAGACACGGCGAAGGGTGTAGCCATTACGCGAATATTGTTGGTGATTTCCGGGTGGGCTACAGAGTAGCCAACACGCAGGTTAGCTAGGCCATGTGCCTTAGAGAAGGTACGCAACAACACGACATTCTCATGTTCCCTATAGGTATGGAGTCCATCCACCGACTTCTCATCACGCACGAACTCGATGTAAGCCTCGTCCAACACAACCAGGACATTCTTTGGCACTCGGGCCAAGAAGTCATCAACTTCAGCCTGAGTCAAAATTGGTCCGGTCGGGTTATTCGGAGTGCATAGCAAGATGACCGACGTGTTTTCGTTGACGGCAGTGATCATCGCTTCAAGATCATGACGTCCATCCTCCAACAGCGGAATCTCTACCGGAAGCGCTCCAGCAGTTTGAACGAGAATCGGGTAAGCCTCGAAGGATCGCCAAGCGTAGATCACCTCATCTTGAATACCGTCTTCGTTCTGTCCGGCAAAGGTACTTAAGATCTGCGTCAAGGCACCAAGGGATCCGGCGCCAGTGACGATATCCTCTGCAGGAACGTCCAAGTATTGCGAAAGGGCCTCGCGCAGTTTGGTCGACAGCGGATCTGGATAGCGGTTCAAGCTACTTTGCTCAACCACAGCTTGGTGCACAGTATCTAAGGGGCCAAATGGAATCTCGTTCGATGACAATTTGTAGGCAGTAATGCCCTCTACCGCTGTTGGGGGCTTACCTGCAGCATATTTTGGTAAACGTGCAACGACGGGGCGTGGCTGCACCTGGTCTTGGGTCACAGGATTCTCAGTCATAACTAAAGCGTATCCCTCATTTGGGGGCTGATTACACCCGTTCCACATTCCGGTCTCAGCTTTTTATGACAGAGTTAAGGCATGAGCTTCCTCATTCGAGTCATCATTAATGCTTTGGCCCTCGCAGCTGCTGTTTGGATCGTTCCCGGCCTCCAGATTCATGCTGTCGGCGACGGAGCTGCAAGTACCGCGATCGCTTACCTCGTGGTCGCAGTCATCTTCGGCTTGGTCAATGCCTTGGTACGTCCTATCGTCAAGTTCTTCTCCTTGCCGATCACCTGCCTGACGTTGGGCTTGTTCACTATCGTGATCAATGCGCTGATGCTCTTGCTTACTTCATGGCTGACCAGCTTCACTCCCATTGAGCTGTACATAGAGAGTTTCTGGTGGGACGCCATCGCCGGCACGATCATCATTGCGATCGTCTCCGCCGTCTTGGGACTGTTCGTCAAGAGCGACAGAGAGTAACTCTGCTTAAGGGTTCAGAGCGTGCAAAGGTGGTTTCCTCCGGAAACCACCTTTTTTACTTCCCTCATTCACATCAGTGGGGAAGGGTCATGTTCTTGAGTCTTCGTTCGGTCTCTTCCTGTTGCTTCTCGGTCATCCGGCGAGGGACACGCTCAATCTTGAACTTGCGAATTTTCATCGGAGTTTTCGGCAATTGGAATTGTCTGAGATGCTCACGGATTTCAGGTTTCGGATTCTCACCCAATTCACGCAAGTGATCCCCGTAGTTCTTGAGCTGGTGCGGCGCACCGAACAATGAATCATCGTTGAGCAACGGCTTGATGTCCTCGCGCGGCCCGTCAAAAATTGTCGTGTAGTGGTTCCGTCCCCGGTTCTTGTTCGGCGTTCCATCGGTTCCTGGGACCATATCTTTATCGTCTTCGACAGACAAGCTACGTACACGATCGGGGATGTCGATTCCGCCGATGGGCGAGCCCAGTGTGATCATCTTGTTCATCTTGTACTTGCGATTCAAGAACTTGTTCTTCATCAACTGCGCCACATGAATCCCGCCCTGTGAGTATCCGGACATGATGACCTCGTCTCCTTCCTTGGCGCCACTGGCTTCAATGGCATCGGCGATGGCATCCACGTAGTTCTCCGATTCAATGCCTAATGCATCAGCATTTCCCCAATAATCCCAAGGGTCATGACCTGATTTGTCATTTTGAGTTCCTGGGAGGATCACCGCATAGGTATGCTCATCAACCTCCACGACCATGAACTTTCCGTTTTCCTCAGGTCCGCGGTCCTCGAGCATGCTGTGGAGTTCATAGAAGCTTTCCGGACCGCCGTTCACTTGAACTTCTTGCGGTGGGTCCTGCCCAGTAATGACAATGTCGGTATCCCGACGTGAACTAAAGTGACGCAACAGCGCGGTCAACTCTTTGGTCTGGATTTCGACCTGATCACCGAAGCTCATCTTCCGGTCAAACATGAAATCCGGGCGCAGCATCATAAACAATCGCAGGATTGTCTCCATTTGTTCGGTGGGTGGGCGCATATTGTTGTTCTTGATGCTTTGGATGACATCATCAAGTTTCTGCACAAACGTCTCAGCCAGAATTTGGTGCTCCACGCGGTTCTCGGCTGATTCGTAGTTTCGACCAGCCTGCCCAATAGTCGAGCTCAGTTTTGTGCTCTCCATTGCCGAAGATTCGGCATGAAATACCGCGGCACGCAGCCGCCAGACAAGGGCGTCTAGGTTAGGGCTCCGCACTGCCATGCAGGCGCCCATGGCAGCCACGGCGAGATCATTTTGGCATTGGGTCGCTGCGCGCTGAGAGGTGAGCACTCGCTCCTTGATCTCAGCGAGTTCGCGCGAAACCTGCTGGCAAATCTCGTACGTTTTCGCGTAATCGAACTGGTTGTAATTGACGTCATATCCCATGGTCAGGAGGCCAATTTCTGCTGCATGATCTGCAACTCCAGTTCTTGAATCTCTCGGGTTGCCGCACCGAGGTAGGCCTCGGCTTCCACTAACTCGCGGTTCAGTCCCTCCAACCAAGAACTTAGCTCCAAAACGCGCTCATAAAAGGCTCGACCAGCTGCAGATTTCCAAGTCAACAGACCAATAGAATCAAGTTGCGTGATGGCAAAACGCGTAGTTTTCTGAGCATCATCCAGCTGGAAAGCCATCGAGTCCAATGTCGCTGAGAACATCATTTTCCTGCTCCTCATCATTCGAATTCTGTTTCCTCATCATGGGCGGGACTTTATGGAGACAGAACAGGAATGTTGCTTGATGTGGAAACAGCAGTGATGTAAAAGATGTGATGTAGCGCCGAGGATGGAAGAATATGACTATGGCTGAGATTGCGCGCACTTCCCTTGCTAATGAACCACTGGCTCTGACTGCCCTCGACGGACGCTACCGCGGCGCCGTGGCACCGCTGGTTGACTACCTTTCCGAAGCGGCTTTGAACCGCGATCGCGTTCACGTTGAAGTTGAATGGCTGATCCACCTGACCGACAATTCCGTTCTTCCAGGCACTTCCCCGCTGTCTGCGGACCAGAAGGCCGCCCTGCGCAAGATCGTTACCGATTTCAACGCAGATTCCGTCAAGGAATTGGCAGAGATCGAAGCGGTCACCGTGCATGATGTGAAGGCAGTGGAGTACTACATCGCTAACCGCTTGGAAGCGATTGGCATTGGCAATCTCAAGCCATTGGTGCACTTCGGCTGCACCTCCGAAGACATCAACAACCTGTCCTACGCTTTGGGCGTCCAGGGCGGAGTGCAGCAGGTCTGGCTGCCAGCAGCCCGCGACCTGGTGGCCCAGCTGGCCAAGATGGCTGAAGAATCCCGCGACGTGCCGATGCTTTCGCGCACCCACGGCCAGCCGGCCACCCCGACCACTCTGGGCAAGGAACTGGCCGTCCTGGCATGGCGCCTGACCCGCCAGCTGGATCGCATCGAGAAGACCGAGTACCTGGGCAAGATCAACGGCGCCACCGGCACCTACGCCGCCCATTACGCGTCGGTTCCAACCGCCGACTGGCAGCAGGTTTCCCAGAGCTTTGTCGAGCACTTGGGCCTGACCTGGAACCCGCTGACCACCCAGATCGAGTCCCACGACTGGCAGGCAGAGGTCTACGCCGACATCGCCCGCTTCAACAGCATCCTGCACAACCTGTGCACCGATGTCTGGAGCTACATCTCCATCGGCTACTTCGCACAGATTCCAGTGGCAGGCGCTACCGGTTCCTCGACCATGCCGCACAAGGTCAACCCGATCCGCTTCGAGAACGCCGAAGCTAACCTGGAGATCTCCAACGGCCTGCTGAACACCCTGGGATCCACCCTGGTCACCAGCCGCTGGCAGCGCGATCTGACCGACTCCTCCTCGCAGCGCAACATCGGTACCGCGATCGGCCACTCGGTCCTAGCGATTTCCAACGTCGCCAAGGGCTTGGACCGCCTGTCCGTGGCCGAGGCAGTGCTGGCTGACGACTTGGACCACAACTGGGAAGTTCTCGCCGAGGCCATCCAGATGGTTATGCGCGCCGAGGCTATCGCCGGCGTTGAAGGCATGGACAACCCCTACGAGCGCCTGAAGGATCTGACCCGCGGACACCGTGTGGATGCAGCTCGCCTGAAGGAATTCGTTGGCGAGCTGGGCTTGTCCGCTGAGGCCGAGCAGCGCCTTCAGTCGCTGACCCCGGGCACCTACAACGGCATTGCTTCCCAGCTGGTTGACCACCTGAAGAAGTAATCCGGAGGCGCAAGCTTCCCGAACGGCAGCTTAAATGAGTTCCGCCCCGGAGCAATCCGAGGCGGAACTTTTAATACTGGGCATCCGCAGCAGCTTCAATTCGAATTTGCTTCTCAGCGCTGCAATTCCATGCCCCAGTATTAGCGAACAGGGGCACCGGGTCCCAACGGGATGCCCAGCGCCCACCATGCCAAGAAAAGTGCCAGCCAAACCACGAACATGATCACGGCGCAAGGTAGGGTAAAGGAGATCAATGTTCCTATGCCGGCCTTTTTGTTCAAGGTCTGCAGATACCCGACGCAGAGCACGAAACTGGTACTCATCGGAGTAATGGAATTGGTGCAGGAATCCGCGATCCGGTAAAGCGCCATGGTCGTCGCCGGATTGGTGCCCAATAGCATCATCATGGGGACGATTACCGGTGCCACTAGTGCCCACAACGCTTGCCCTGAGGTAATCAGCAGGTTCAAGGTCGCAACGCCCAACACGACGATCAGGAACAGCCCGACCGTGTTGATCCCCAGCCCTTTGATCGTATCGGAGCCCATCACTGCGACCACGGTGCTGATTTTCGTGTACTTGAAAAGGGCCAGGAACTGCGACACGGCGAAGAACAGGACAATCAATGGGGCGATGGCACGTACTCCGTCGGCCATGAACTGGGGAATGTCTGCATTGGACTCCAGCTGACCAGAGCTCTTGGCAAAAGCTGTCCCGATGGCCAGGAAGAACAAGGAAAGGAAGAATGCTATTCCGTTCAAAAATGGCGACTCAAGGAATTCGCCGTTCTCGCCTCGCAGCGGTGACGCCGGAATCGCTACTGCCACAGCCAGTACGGCTACGAAAACCAATGCCACCACACCAGTGGTGCGAAGGCCACGACGCTCGGCCACATCTGTGAGGCGGAGTCCTACTGCCCGGCTGTCGCCTGGCAGCACCTCGGTCGCTTCGACGATAAGCGTCCCTTCCCGCCGTTTCAGAATCAGCTCCGTAACCACGGTGACTGTGATCGCCAAGACCAAGGCCGAAACCGTGGTGAAGTACATATTATCCGTCGCACGAACAGTAGTTGCCGGATCGATGATTTGTGCGGCTTCCGTCGCCACTTTGGCGAATACCACGTCGCCGGGTGCAATCAACGGATTGGCATCACCCGCTGCATTAATCGATACGAACGCGACGATCATGCCAAGCATCGGTGAGCGGCCTACCGCTTTAAAAGCTACCGCACCCAAGGGAATCAGTACTACGTAAGCGGAGTCCGAGAGGAACTTGGATAAGGCGCCGCCTAAAGCCACGGCGAAGACGACGTACCGCGGCGACACGTTGCTCAATGCACGTCGTGCCATCACTTCGAAGAGTCCAGACCTGTCGGCGACAGCGACACCTAGCATCACGATCAGCACTGTGCCCAGCGGACCGAAAGTGACGAACGATTCTTCCGCGCCAGTTAGCAGATCCCGAATGGCACCAATAGACAACGCACTGTTGACCCGCACCGTATCGCCCGTCGCTGGGTCAACAACTTCGACCCCTGAACGAGAAAGTATCCAGCTGGCTACCGCCAGAACCGCGAACAAGATCCAAAACAGCCAGAACGGATGAGGCAGGGCGTTGCCCGCGCGTTCGAGTCGCGCCAGGAATCTAATTCCCAGCGGCTCTTTTCGGGTTATGGACTCAGTGATAGTCATGGTTCCTCCAGTAGCGGGTCCGTGCCAAGCTCCCATTGCGCTCGGTAACGATGGGGCGGATTGCCCACTAGTGATTTCTATTACAGATGTTGAGCCATATGAGGATGATTAACCAATTTCCGACAATCGTTAGCCACCCTTTAGCCATGGCATTCCGCCCGGCCGCCGGTCACCTAGTCAGTGTGGACAAGAGGTCCGGTCCAAGGCTGAGGACCGTCTTGATATCTATCCGGTGATATACAAGCTTCCCCTTGCGCTCCGAAACTACGAGGTCAGCCTCCCGCAGAACCCGCAAGGAACGGGAGATCTGCGCCGCGGGTTGTCCCATGCGCGATGCAAGTTCCGACGTCGTCATTGGTTCGGCCGAAATATGCCGGAACAATTCCATCCGGGAATCCGCGCTCAACGCCTGGAGCCGCTCGCGGACCTGCGTGATTTTGAGAATAGGATCCCGGTCCCGTTGCAACGGGTAGTGGACAATTACTGGGTAGCCGGGGTGATCCTTAACCGTGAGATGATTCCCTATCCATTTTGACGGGATCATCAGAAGTTCCCTGTCTAACAGGGGCACGCTGCGTTGTTGGAGTTTGTCGAAACGCACCTCAGCAGCACCAGGGAAAGCTTTCGCGGTAGCGCCTACTTCTGCAATCACGGAGGTCGGCTCAGAGCGCTTGAACTTCATTGTCAACTGAGCTGCGGATCCACTTATCTCCTGATATAGGCTCTCCCACTCCTCCGCGAAGAACGAGTTCCAGCACTCGATGCAGAATCGAATAATCCGGCTCCTGAATTTCTGCGGATTGTTCACCAATTGTTCCGCCAGTTCAAAACGGCTCGCAGAGCGTGCTCGGCAGGAATCCAGAAAATCTCGCTGGGCCTGACTATCGCTGAGCACATCGATAGTTGTAGCTTGCCCTTGGCTAAACCCCTTCAGCGCCTCAGCTGCCATTCCTGCGAAGGCATTCACTGGCATTGCTGCCAGAGCGGCAAGCTCGCGATCGAACAGGGAACCGAGCTGCAAACTCAGCGGGAAAAAGAATCGAGCCCTGAATCGTGCCCACAACGGTGAAAGCGCTTGGAATTCGCTGATCAAGGATTCATCCACGCCGCTGGCGAGAGTTTGGACAGCATCGGAGAATTCAAGGTGGTGATCGGGCTCCGCCCATACATGCAGCAGCGCCATCAGCTCTGCCAGCGGTGAACTCGTCACTTTGAGGTTACTGGGGTTGAAGCCCGAAAACTGCAAGGCAATAGCCATTCTTTCCCTCCCCAAGCCCTGTGAACAACAAACATTTGGCTAACTTTCGCCAATTGTCTCATGGACAACCTCGACGACGGATATCTTCGATTGTAGATAAATAGCCGCCGGTCAAGCACGCAATTTTGATCGGTATCGAACGCGAAAAGAGTGAGCCTTGTCGATTCGAACTGGTGACATGACACCAATTCCAGAAGTTGCCGTGGAAGTCCAGGAGTACATGGTGGCGCTAAGCGATGGCGTCCAGTTGGCCACGGATGTTTACCGGAACAACCAACATGAAGGGCCGCTCCCCGTGATTCTGGAACGCACACCCTACGGTAAGCGAGCCATAAGGGATTCCGACCAGTCTGTTCGCCATAGCGCCATTCCCATGCCGGAAGAGATTGCCGAATTTTTCATTAGCCGGGGCTACGTTGTAGTCCGACAGGATTGCCGTGGCAGAGGTCGTTCAGGCGGCGAATTCGTAAAGTACTTCAATGAGGGACGCGATGGCTTCGAGACCATCGCATGGATACGCGACCAGCCATGGTGCGATGGACGTGTGCTCATGAATGGCGTTTCCTATTCTGCCCACGCACAGACGGCAGTAGCGGCATTGTCTCCCGAATCGCTTGCAGGCATGTTCATGGACTCTGGAGGGTTCTCTTCAGCCTACGAAGTGGGCATGAGGATGGGCGGGGCCTTCGAACTGAAACAGGCTACCTGGGCGTTCCGCCACGCGGCCAGAAGTCCAGAGGCTGCGAACAGCCCCGAGATCGCCGCGGGCCTGGCCAAGGTGGATCTAGCTGAATGGTTTGAACAGACCCCTTGGATACCTGGCAAGTCCCCCCTGAGCCTAACACCCAATTACGAAAGCTACCTGCTTGACCAGTGGTCCCGCGAGACATTTGGGGAGTACTGGAGTCATCCGGCAATCTATGCTCGCGGGTATTATGATCGCTTTCCCGACGTGCCGTCTTTCCATATCTCCAGCTGGTACGATCCATATATTTCCTCAGCCATTGAGAACTTCCAGCAGTTATCTTCCCTGAAAAGCAGTCCAGCATATCTGCTCCTGGGTCCTTGGACGCATGGCAAGCGATGCCAGAATTATGCCGGAGACGTGGATTTCGGAACCGGGGGCTACTTCGACGGCAACCTCGCACCGTCTTACCTGCAATTCCGGGCCGACTGGATGGATGAGGTGCTCGGCCGGGCTAGGAATGCAACTCCGCGCCACACGGTCACGTACTTCATGATGGGAGGTGGTCCTGGGACGGCAACTGACGAAGGCCGCCTGTTGCACGGAGGACAGTGGAAGCACGCAGATACCTGGCCGCCAGAGACTTCGGCGAGGACAACCATGTACTTGTACCCGGGCGGTGACATGCGAGCGGACCCATTCTCGGGCCAGACACATTCAACGCTGATTTTCGATCCCCGTGATCCAGCACCGACCGTGGGCGGCCAAGTAACCAGCGGTGAACCGCTCATGCGAGGCGGAGCATACGACCAAGTGGCACCGGCAGGAGCGCGCGACTCTGTCGCCGTCAACCTGGCCGATCGTGCTGATGTCTTAGTATTCCGATCGGCAGTGCTCGACACTGCCGTGAGTATCGCGGGCGACGTCACTGCCGAAATATACCTGTCGTCATCTGCACCTGATACCGACTTGACCATCAAGCTGATCGATGAATACCCACCTAGCGCAGATTTTCCGAACGGATTCGCGATGAATCTTACCGAGGGAATCATGCGGGTGCGTTACCGGGATTCGTACAAAGATCCGGAGTTGATGCAGCAAGGACATGTCTACCGGATAACGGTCGCTGCGCCGTCGACAGCAAACCTGTTCGCCGCCGGCCATCGTATTCGGTTAGACGTCTCTTCAAGCAATTTCCCCCGGTTCGACATCAATCCAAATACTGGAGGTTCCGCAGCCCGCGATAACGAAAAGATCATCGCTGAAAACACTGTTCATTTCTCGACCGAGCACCCGACTTCGCTGTCTCTTCATATCCTGCCAAACGCCTGAATACAACCGACTCAGTTGTGTCGCAAGTTAGGTCCAGTATTTCGTGTTGATTGTTTGGTTGGGTTTCATCAAGCTCCAACGCATGATCCCTTGGCCTTGCGAGTCATCTTGCCTAGGAGGTGCTCCGAGGTCTTAGCCCAGCCAAGGGGGCTTCGCGTCTTCGTTGTACCGTTCGATGTACCGGTTCTCCGCGGCCTCCAGTTCGGGAATCGACGCGAAGCTTGTCTGTGTCAAGCAATGGCAGGTGATGACCCCGAAGACGATCTCCACCACGTTCAACCAAGAACAGCTCTTCTGGGTGAAGTGCTAACTCACCCGCAGGCTAGCTACCAGCCAGTCCAACACGCTGGTCCTTATGCGAGGCACAGTTATCGCTGATTACGTGCGGGTCAATCTCTCGGTTCTCCTCGCTGCCCCAGAGGTTCTCCCCCAGGATCCAGAATCCGCCGGTGGTCGATGCCACGCCCAGCATCGTGAGGATGAGTCCGCGATTCAGGCGCTTGGCAAGCATGTGCGGGGAACTGATGAATTTCGCTAATCGGCTTTCGTCGGTTGGGAGATCAATGGTCAAGAGACAGTGGTGGTCGAGTCGAGCAATTCAAGCATTGGTTCCGCCGTGAAGATCAATGCCACGGAGCCCGCATCAAAGGTGTCAACCATAAAGAGCCCTCGCTGCGCCCTTCCCGCCATCCTGGTGTGCCTCACCAAGGATCGTTCCCTCACGAGGCTTCACCCATTTTCTGCCCATCGACCGGTTCGGATTATTCCAGGCGTATCCAGCCCATCAACCGAAACATCGATGTCGGCGGATTAATGCAGACGCTTCTCAGGTCTGTTTCCACTTGGTCTGGTGGGTAACGGAAATATTGCGCTTGTTAAACTGTTCAATCGCGGCTTCATACCGTTTCGAATAATCCGTTGCTGGGTAGTACAAAAGATCAATCGTGATACGAGGTTTCCCATCGACGATTTTCTGTCCAGGGATGTCGATATCTTCGTTAAGGATCACTAACAAGGCACGGTGCAGATCATCATGGTTCCAAAGGAGTTGGATTTTGGCACTGTTTACATATTTGACGCTGATGACAGAATCGACCGAACCCCAAGGAATTAGTTGGTCCCCGCGAACTTTTATTCCTTGTTGCTCAAGCTCCAGGTCAGTAGCCGGGGGACCTTTGCGTCGAATGCGCACTGCCGCGGTGACTACCCCGATGACACCGAAAATCAATGTAAAGGCACCAGCGAGCGTGGGGATTGCTTGCGCCATGAGCTGTGGACGACGCGACGAAGTTTCAGGCAAGCCATTGCTGACAAGGTAGATGCCAAGCCCCAATAGCGCCATGCCGATCACCAGCAAATGCAAGCCCCGGCGCAGTCGCGGCCGGTGATACTGTGGGAGCGAAACGAACCATTTGCTGCCACGTGCTTGAGGTTCAGAATCGCTCACTCGGTAGCCTCATTATCCTCTTCGTCGAAAATGGTGACCGCTTCAAATAGCTCGATCATCGGCTTCATCATCAAGCCCAATGTAGCCAAATCCGCATCGTAGGCATCGAGAATGAATAGCAGCCCTTGGCTGTACCCGACGGTTCGAACATGGCCGATCACAGGAGCAGTCGCCACGTTGTCCTGCATTAATGGATCCGCAGAAACAGTACTCGCAGCCTGAAGAACCTGTCCGAAAGTCCTCGATTCGAAGGCCTCGATTTGCAACGGTGTCGCAGACTCGTATTCCGGCCGCACAACCTCAGACAGGTTTAATTCCGGCTCTTCTTCAAATATGGATAGGGAAGCAGTGCCTAGAGCGTGGCCGTCCTCCGGTGAGTACCAAAGGGTATGCGACGCTTCTTCTAGTTGGTTGTGGGCCACTTCGAGCGCCAAACCCCGATATGTTCGGCGCAGCGCTTCGTCATCAGGGATTGCCGCTTCGGACAAATCATCTGCCCACTCTTCCGCGGATGCGAAAACGTCATCGGGGAATTGGCGTGGTACCGGTATCCAGATCTCGAGGTCGGCATCAATTTCGTAGGTCATCACTGGCCAATCCCCCATTTGAACGTTCCCAATATTGCATGTCCAAGCTGGCGCAGCCCGTCGGCGACTTCTTTACCGACAGCCCCGTCAATTTCGGCATATGAATATAGCAGCCACAATCCGGCTTTGGGGTCAGGGTCAATGCCTCCATCTCGCAATGGGCGAGGAACTACCATGTTAATTCCATGGCTCCGAATACCGGGCGATTCTTCCGGAGAGCCAGCGGAATCCCAGAGATAAAATCTGGTTCCGTCTACAGTCTCGGTATCGACCGAATTTTCGGCAGCTATCTTATGTATCGCGCCCGTCAACGTGCCGCTGGTCCCGACTTTCAGCGGAGTAACGATCAGTGATGCAGGCCAGCGTCCGCTTGTGGCCTCGTGTACAGGTATGGCGAATCCTAATGATCCTCGACGACGTAGATGCTCGAACATTTCATGCACGTGCTGTCGTAGTTTGAGCACCACATCTGCGCGCCCTGCCGACTTGGCCTCCGCGGATATAAGTTTGACCAATGCCATTTCGAATTCAACGTTCGTTCTGAATTCGCGCCACCCCGGCGGGAACAACATGCTGTATCCAAGGCTTCGGTTTTTCGAATCAGCCGACAGATTATCTTGCATTGTCATTTTTCACCTGAAACCATCACTGTTTACCCGCGGGATACAGTGACCGCCCTCCGATTATTTCGACGCGTTCACTTTGTCAATTTCCGCATTCACAGCGTCGATGCTCTTGTCCACTAAAGGCAGGCCTATCGAATAATACAAGGAAATTACGGCCTCGTCATGTTCTTGCGCCTTCACTATTCTTGCCCAGTCTTCTGCCTTTCTGCTCACCGGGCGGGGATTCTCAAGAACATAATCCGCCAATGCGCGCTGCTTGGCGGCGTCGTTGTCCAGGACGTACTTGGTAAACATGTTCCACTTGCTCTTTGTGAACGAGTCATCAAAACCATCCATGTACCGATCTTTTCGCGCATTGCGCGACCGTTGGCGCTTGTCCTGTTTTGCGTCATTTGCTTCCCTGGCCTGGCGGCGCTGACGTGCTTCACCCTTGATGGGGGTCTTCTTCGGTTGTTTGGTGGTCGCCTTGACTGAATTGCGGACAATACCCTTCGCTTGTTTCGTCGGGCTCTTGGCCATCGCTTTGAAGAATCCTCCAACCCCTTTACCGAGGCTCGATCCGGCCTTGCTCACAATGCGCCCGAAAGGAAGCAAGCCAAGGATCGCAAAGGACAAGTCTAACCAGTCTCCGTCACCGTTCATGAACTTGCCAATCTCAATTGCCAGGCTGAGAACAGACACTGCCACGGCAATCAACGCCAGGGCAGCCGCAAGAGGACCTGTCAGCAGGAAAGCAGCAATGGCCAGGCCGATCCCGACCCAGGTGAGAATCTCCACGACAGTATCGAGAAAACTGTCATTGTTGCCGGCAGCTTCAAACGCATTTTCAATATTGCTTACGGCGTCATCATAGGCGTCTTCCCAGTATGCGACCCGTCCGTCGAATTTGCCCCATAGCTCGTCAAGCTCTTCCTCGGCGCTCTCGCGGGCCGCTTTGGCCTCTTTCAGGCCATCTGCTGCATCTTCCTTTTGATCATCGGTTCCTTCTCCCATGCCCAGAAACCCGTTGTGTTCGTTGACGAGGCCTTGCGCTTCATCTTCGAGGTTCCGCTTCGATGTGGCAGTCGTATTCGCTTCCTGAATCTCGTCCACCAGGATGCGCATGGAAGCATAGGGATCCGAGCCGCCCTGCGGCGTGCACCGTGCGAAGGCACCCTGAACACTGCTCAGCGCGGTTGCATAGGTTTTCAGCGCCTCACCCGTGCCGTTGTACCGGATTGCCGCTTTGCGCAGTTCCGGAAAGACTTCATTGGCCGATTCGCGCACCGCCGTGATCGCTTCCGACTTCAGGTCGGAGGTGCCATTGCAGATGTCTTCCAATCGATTCGCAGCTCGGTCCATCGCCTCGCTAGAGGCAATCAGATCCAGTGCATGGCGTTCGATGCCGTCGGCATCGCCATCAATCAGTTCGAGGGTTTGTCCGGTTTTCGGTGACTGCAAGGTCATCTTCGGGTGCTTTCTATTCGTCTACTTCGCTGCCTTGGGCACGTCGCTGCTTCGGGAATTAAGGAACGCTTTCTGGGTCTCAAGGTCCCAGTCATTAAAGGCGTCCCGGATCTTTTTGAGATGCTGATGCACGCCATCAAGTTTTTCCAGGAGGTCGTCTCGGGTGTCGTTCCAGTCGTCCTCGAAATCTTCAACGCGGTTCTTGAGTTCCCCTTTGCCCTTCGGGTTGCCCACCGATCGTGCAATGCCCTTCGCGACGTCTGAGGCGTCCTCGAATTCAGTCTTGCTGGTGCCAAGATCTGCAACAATCTCGTCAAGGCGAGCCAGGTATATCTCATCGGCCATGGGGCATCGACTCCTTAATTTCCAAACGTCCACATCGACTCAGGCGCAGAGCATGATCAAGAATGTGGCCGGCCCATGCGATTGCGAGGCGGCCACATTAGCCCGATAGAAAATGGGCCTACTGTCCAGCCATTCCGCGGTCGGTGTCCTGGATCTGTGACATCATGTCGCGCAGTGCCGTCGCCATGTCGTTGATGCCCTCGAAGGCCTTCTTCAGGCCCTGGTCCAATTCCTTGTAGCCTTCGCCGAACTGGCCCGAAGCGTGCTCAGTGGTGAAATCCTCGCCCAGCAGCTTGTCGATGCCGGAGTGCAGCTGATCCAGAATGCCGTCCAGGTCATCGCGGCCGGTATCCAGCTTCGACGCCATGGCTTCCATTTCACCGTAATTGGCCTTGAAATCAGTCATAACTATTCTCCTCAAGAATTCAGCAAGCCCGTTGTTCGGACCGCAATGGCAGCTAACGGAATCTACGCTAATGTGGCAAATGGCTTTAATACAATGGGGAGAAGTCCCCGTGGCGGACCAGTATCCCATTGAAGTAGAAAGATCCTATGGACGTCGTCGCAGCAACCCTCGCCAAATCCCGCATACTCGGAATGCGGCCGGCCGATGCTCGCTTGCGCATCTGGTCCTACCTGATTGACTACGCCGTGGCGTTGGCCGCATTGCTGCCTGCAGGCATCGGCTTGGTAATCTTCCTGGTCAGCGGCGCCTTCTCAACGGTTCCCATGGCACTGAGCGCAGTCAGCGCCCTGCTCATGCTGATTTATGCAATCGTGCTGATCACGATGAACAGCCGCAAGGGCAGTTCCCCGGGCAAATCAGCCATGCGCCTGCGCTCGGCGCACGTGGGCACGTTCCAGGCCCCTGGTTTCGCCCGCGTACTGGTCGCCGGCCTGGTCTTCCTGCTCAGCCATCTTCTCCCGGTCATCGGCCCGGCACTGCTGCTGCTCTCCTGCCTGTTCGACAAGGAGCACGGCCGCAGCTGGCTGGACAAGATCGCCCAAACCTTCGTGGTGGATATCCGCAATGGGCTGGACCCCACCAATCCGCGGGCGCTGGCCCGGGCAGAGTATCTGCTCGCCCGGCCCGATCGCGATGTCTCCGAGCATTTGCCCTCGCTGGGTACGGTGGATGGCGGGGCCGAGCTGGACGAACTTTCGCTGCCCTCCCGTCCAAGGTCCACGGCGGGCATCATCGGCGCGCAGAACAGCGATTGGCATGCTGCGCCGGAGAATTTCGGCGGAGTCATCCGGCGCGCGGCCTTCGCATTTGATGACGGCTCATATATCCCGGTGCCCGAATCCGGGCTCATCGGGCGGGCTCCGCAAGCCCAGGGCAGTGCCGGCAACGAGCTGCTGATCGCGTTGAAGGATCCCCAGCGCCTGCTGTCCAAAACCCATCTGGCCTTCGGCTGCGACGGGATGAGCGTGTGGGTCATGGATCTGGACTCCGGCAACGGAACCCAGATCACCGTGGCTTCCGGCGCCCCCTATAACATCTCGTCCCGGACCCGGGTGAACCTCAACGACGGCGACATCGTCCACGTTGGCAGCCGATCCTTCCGCATCACTTTCCAGGAGACCGACCAGTGAAAATCAAGGCCACCCTCAGGCGCCAGGACCACAGCACCGTCGATATCGTGATGACCTGCGATGCCACCGCCACGGTGGGCGACGCGGCGCGGGCCCTGGCGGGCGAACAGTCCCCGGAGCGCCCCACCTTGCTGGCAACCGCCGCCGGCACCGCGCCGGTGCAACTGGACCCGCAGACCCTGCTGGCCGAGGCCGAGCTCGGCTCCGGATTCTCCATCGAGGTCGTGCCGACCACCGATGCCTTCGTCTCGGGCGGTTCGGCCGCCGCGGTGCTGCGCATCGCCAATGGGCCGGATGCCGGCATGGCGTTTGCGCTGCCCTCGGGCACCTCAACGGTCGGGCGCTCGGAAAAATCCACCGTGGTGCTCAACGACCGGCTGGTCTCCACCAAACATGCCCGCATCGAGGTGGGAAGCAAAATCGAGCTCGTAGATCTGAACTCCGCCAATGGCATCCTGGTCGATGGCGGGCTGGTGCAGCGGGTGGCCGTGATCCCCGGGCAGCTCATTACCCTCGGCGCCACCGATGTCTACTTCGAGCTGCTGCCCCGGCATACCACCGGGCAGTCCCCGGTGCACGAAAAGGGTGGCTCGATCATCTTCAACCGCTCCCCCCGCGTGGAAATCCGCTATCCGGGTCAGGAACTGCCCCGCCCCGCGATTCCGCAGGAAGCCAGCCCCAAGCTCTTCCCCTGGCCAATGATCTTCGCGCCGATGATCATGGGCCTGACCATTTTCTCCCTGACCCAGCGCGTTCTCTCGCTGATCGTGGTCCTGATTTCCCCGCTGATGATGCTGGGCAACCTGATCGGCCAGCGCACCCAGAACAACAACAAGCTGCGGCTGGAAATCGAGACCTTCGAACGGCAATTCGAGCAGCTCGAAGATGCCCTGCTGGACGGGGAGGAAGCCGAGCGGTCCCACCGGCGCAGCGAGGCCCCGGCCACCGCCACGGTGTTCGAGCAGGCCGAGTCGCTCGGCCCGCTGCTGTGGACCCGGCGCCCCGAGCATTGGAATTACCTCTCGCTGAGATTGGGCTCCGGCTCCGCGCGCAGCCGCACCACCGTCGCCGAGCTCTCCGACCGGTCCGGGCTGCAAGATTATGTGGAACGGGTAGAGCAGCTCACCGAGAAATACCGGATGATCGACGATGTCCCGATCATCGAATTGCTGCCCGCCGCCGGGGCCATCGGCATCGCCGGGCCGCGCATCGAGGCCGCCGACGCCCTGCGCGCCCTGGCCGTGCAGCTCTTCGGCCTGCATGCGCCCAATGACCTGTGCACCGCGGCGATCATCGACCCGGCCTGGACCGAGGACCTGGAATGGTTCAAGTGGCTGCCGCACACCACCGGCCCGCGCTCCCCGCTGGCCAATATCGCAATGGCCGACACCCAGCCCTCGGGCACGGTGCTACTCAACGCCCTCGAAGAGCTGATCGCCCGGCGCAACGACCCCTCCTCCTACCGCCTGGGCCCGCTGGCCACCAATGATTCCTCCATGGAAATGGGCAAGGAGGTCGGCGAGCAGAATTCCAAGGTTCCGCCAGCCAAGGACCTCTCGCTGGTGCTCTTTGTCAACAATGACGCCCCGGTGGACCGCGCCCGGCTCTCGCAGATTATCGAGCGCGGCCCGGCCGTGGGCATCTACACGATTTTTGTGGCCCCCACCGTCGAGTCCCTGCCCGCGGCCTGCCGCACATTCCTCGATGTCACCGATGGAATGGACGCTGCACGGGTCGGGTGGGTCCGGGCCGGCGAGGAAGCGAGACGGGTCACCGTGGAAGGAGTCTCGCGCGAGCATGCCGAGCACTTCGCCCGCCGGCTGGCTCCGGTCGTGGACTCCAGCTCGCTGATCCCCGACTCCTCGGATATCCCCGACTCGGTGTCGCTGCTGCGGGTTTTGGGCACCGAGCTGGCCGAGTCCCCCGACGCGGTGCTCGAGCGCTGGAAGCAGAACAACTCGGTGATCGACCGCGCCGCCACCGGTTCCAGGCCCCGGCTCAAGCGCGCCGGAACGCTGCGCGCCTACATCGGCCAGGGCACCCCGGATGCGATGAGCCTGGACCTGCGCACCCAGGGGCCGCACGCGCTGGTGGGCGGAACCACCGGCTCGGGCAAATCCGAATTCCTGCAGGCCTGGGTGTTGGCCATGGCCGCCGAGTACAGCCCGGACCGGGTCACCTTCCTGTTCGTGGACTACAAGGGCGGTTCGGCCTTCGCCGACTGCGTGGAGCTGCCGCACTGCGTCGGGCTGGTCACCGACCTCTCCCCGCACCTGGTCCGCCGCGCGCTGATGAGCCTGCGTGCCGAGCTGCACCACCGCGAGAAGCTCTTCCACCGCAAGAAGGCCAAGGACCTGCTGGAGCTGGAAAAGCGCCAGGACCCGGAAACCCCGCCGGCCCTGGTGCTGGTGGTGGACGAGTTCGCCGCCCTGGCCGGCGAGGTGCCCGAGTTCGTGGACGGCGTAGTGGATATCGCCCAGCGCGGCCGTTCCCTGGGCATCCACCTGATCCTGGCCACCCAGCGCCCGGCCGGTGTCATCAAGGACAACCTGCGCGCCAACACCAACCTGCGCGTGGCCCTGCGCATGGCCGACGCCGCTGACTCCAACGACGTGGTGGAAGACCCGATCGCCGCGGGCTTCGACCCCTCGCTGCCCGGGCGCGGCATCGCCAAGACCGGCCCCGGCCGGCTGGTTCCCTTCCAGTCCGGCTACGCCGGAGGCTGGACCACCGACGAACCCGAAGCGGCCGAGGTGCGCGTGGAGGACCTGCGCTTCGGTGGCGCCCGCGTCTGGGAGCAGCCCGAATCCGCCAGCGAGCATATCGAGGAGAACAGCGGGCCGAACGACCAGAAGCGCCTGGTCTCCAGCTTCATCGCCGCCTCCCATGGCGCCGGCATTCCGGCCCCGCGCCGGCCTTGGCTCGATGACCTGGCGGCCACCGTGGACCTGCGCGAGCTGGCCCCGGACTCGGACAGCAAGATCCCGCTGGCCCTGGCCGACATCCCCGAGCACCAGGCCCAGCAGACCGCCTGGTTCGAACCGGATACCGACGGCCACCTGCTGATCTACGGCACCTCCGGCGCCGGCAAGTCCGCGGCCCTGCGCAGCATCGCGCTCGCGGCCGGCGCCAACCCTTCGGCCGGCACCGCCGCGGTGTACGCGCTGGAATTCGGCACCAGCTCGCTGCGCTCGCTCGATCCGCTGCCACAGGTCGGCGCGGTGATCGGCGGCGATGACGTGGAGCGCATCCAGCGCGTCTTCCGCATCCTCTCCGAGCACCTCGACGAGCGCTCCGCCCGCTATGCGGCCGCGAACGCCGCGAACTTGAGCGAATATCGCCAGGTCACCGGCAACATTTCCGAGCCGCGCATCTTCCTGCTGATCGACGGCTTCGGCCAGTTCCGCAGCGACTGGGAACTGGGCCACGGCCGCGGCGAGTTCTACCAGGTGTTCATGCGGATCGTGGGCGAAGGCCGCCCGCTGGGCGTGCACGTGGTCACCACCGCCGACCGCTTCGGCGCGGTGCCCACCGCGATCAGCGCGAACATCACCCAGCGCGTGGTGCTGCGCATGGCCGATGAGCAGGCCTACAACGTGCTGGGGGTGGCCAAGGATGTGCTCAGCGAACGCAGCGCCCCGGGCCGCGCCATCGTCAAGGGCCACGAGGCGCAGATCGCCGTGCTCGGCGGCACCGCCAACGTGGCCGAGCAAACGGCTTTGACCACCAGCTGGGCGCAGGAGCTGCTTGCAGCCGGGGCCCCGCAGGCCGCCGGCGTCGAAGCCCTGCCTCAGGAGTACTCCGCCGAGCTGCTTCCGGATTCGTTCCAGGGGCAACCGGTTATCGGCCTCTCGGATGCGACACTGGGCCCGTGCGGTTTTGAACCGGTCGGTTCCTTTGTCATTGCCGGTCCTCCGCAGAGCGGCAAGACCACCGCTCTGCGCGCCATGGTCACCGCCCTGGAACGGGCCAACCCGGCCACCCAGTTCTTCCACATCGGCGGGCGGCGTGCCGAACTGCGCACCTGGCGGATGTGGAACGGCACGGCTTCGGGCCCGGCGGAAGCCCGCCAGTTCGCTAAGGACATGGTGGACATGGTCGCCGATGAGTCCATGCCCGGCAAGATGGTCTTTGTGATCGAGAACTTCAGCGAGTTCGGCGACTCGGATGCCGAGCGTCCGCTCAAGGAGCTGCTCAAGGCCATCAACCGCTCCGACCATTTCCTGGTGGCCGACGGCGATATCAACCAGTTCTCCTCCAGCTTCGGCTTGCTCGGCGAACTGAAGTCCAGCCGGCACGGCATCGCGCTCAAGCCCGACGCCTACGACGGGGACTCGCTGTTCAAGGTGCCCTTCCCGCGGGTCAAGCGCCACGAATTCCCGCCGGGGCGAGGCTTCATGGTGCAGAACGGCCAACGCACCCTGGTCCACCTTCCGCTCGTGGAAGAGTAGGCCGCAGCAGAAGAATGCCGGACTCTGCGCCGGTTCAGTTGCCCGCGAAAGACCCCGCGCTTTGCGCTTCACGCTGCGGGCTGAACACCCCAGAACCGTGGCGCCAGCGGTAATAGGCTAGGCAGGCAAGGGTAAAGGGAACACCGAAGTACAGGGCTGGGCGTTGCACCGGATCAAAGGCCACACCGACCAGTGATGCGCCCAGGAGCACTAGGGCGATGATCGGCAGAATCGGGAACAAGGGTGCCCTATAAGGCAAGGACTCGGTGGAACCATGCACGGCAACGTAGTGGCGGCGGAAGGACAGGTGCGAAGCGCAGATCACGATCCACACCGCCACCACCGCGAACCCTGCAATGGATACCAAAGCCAGGAAGAGCGACTGCGCTGCAATAAAGCTGGAGAACAGCGATACTAGTCCGCCGAGCATCGACAAGCTCAGCGCCAACATCGGAATGCCCCGGCTGTTCGTCTTGGACAAGACCTTGGGTGCCTGACCAGCGACGCCCATGGAATGCAGCATGCGAGCGCAGGAGTACAGTCCTGAATTGCCTGCCGAAAGCAGGGCGGTGATGATCACGAAGTTCATAATGTCCGCACCGGCTGGCAGGCCAGCAACATCCAAGACCGTGACAAAAGGACTTTCATTCGCGCCAGCTTCGGCAAACGGGATAATGGCGGCAACGACCACAATGGCACCGATAAAGAACACGCTCAGGCGAATCACCGCGGTGCGGATGGCCCGCGGAATACTCAGCTGCGGGTTCTTCGCTTCGCCGGCGGCCACGCCGATCAGCTCGGTACCGCTAAATGCGTAGAACACCGAGAGGATCGTGACCAGCACGCCGGTGATCCCCTGGGGGAACAAGCCCTCTTCGGTGCGGAAGTTAGACAGCCCGATCACGCCCGCATCACTGGCCGGGTTGATACCGATGATGGTGGCGGCGCCAACGACAATCACCAATAGCACCGCCGCCACCTTGATCAATGCAAACCAGAATTCGGTTTCACCAAAGACCCGCGAGGAAATCGCATTCATGGCAAAAAGCAAAGCCGCGAAAATCAGCGAGAAGACCCAGACGGAAATCGAGGGGAACCAGCGCTGCATCAGCAACCCGGCAGCGGTGAATTCACTGGCCAGTGCCACCGCCCAGCACAGCCAGTAGAGCCATGCCGTGGCAAAGCCCCACGCCGGTCCTAGATCACGGGTGGCGTGCGCGTGGAAGCCACCGGCTACCGGGTGCCGTGCCGAGAGTTCACCCAAACCACTCATCACCATATAGGCCACCAAGGCACCGACCCCATAGGCCAGGACCGCACCGAGCGGCCCCGCTTGGGAAATGGTGTAACCCGAGGAAACGAACAAGCCCGAACCAATCACGCCACCCAAGGCGATCATCACCAAATGGCGTGAAGTCATGGTTCTTCGCAGCCCGGACTCTGTTTCTGAGGTCTCGTGGCTGCCGGCGGTGCTCTGAATCATGGGGCTCCTTGTCAAATGAATGCGCTTGAAGGATATCGACATTGACCAAGGGTTCGTGGCAGGGCCTGTCATGTGTAGTCACACGGCGTCAAGGTGGGTCATGCAGGTCGCTTCCGTGTACCCTCAATGACGTGCCTACCCCAAAACACCCCAGTAATTTCCGTGATGCCCTGAATGCCAAGGAAACGCCGCCGATCATTCTCGATGGCGGCCTCGGCACCCATCTAGCAGACCGGGGCAACGACGTCACCGGGGAACTCTGGTCCGCCCAAATCCTCATGGACCGTCCCGAAGAGGTCCGTGCAGCGCATCAAGACTTCTTCGTTGCCGGTGCTCAAGTGGCCACCACCTGCTCGTACCAGGTCAGTTTTGACGGCTTGGCCCATGCAGGGTCTTCAGACCAGTTCGAAACCATGCTCCGCACCAGTGTGCGTCTGGCTCGAGAAGCTGCCACCGCAGATGCTGGTGCTACACCGCGCTGGGTTGCCGCGTCGGTCGGTCCCTACGGTGCTGGGCCGGGCGCTGGTACCGAATACGACGGTGCCTATGATCTGAACGCCACCGAGCTGGCTGCATGGCACAGCGATCGTTTGGGCCTCTTAGCGGAGGCCGGGGCCGACGTCATCATCTTTGAAACTGTGCCGAGCTTCGACGAAGTCCAAGCTCTCACCGTGTTGGCCAAAGATCTTGAACTGCCTGCCATTCTCAGTCTGAACGTTCGTGCCGATGAGCAAGGAAAGGTGGTCTTGGGAGATGGCACAGATCTTCGGACTGCCGCCAAGTTCGTCGCGGACTCTAGCGTATGGGCCGGGGTGGGCGTGAATTGTTGCCCGGTACCCCTAGCGGTAGCTGCGTTGCAGATCCTGGGAGATGAAACTGACCTGCCATTGTCGGCTTACCCCAATAGCGGTGAGATCTGGGATCACGAAGCCCGTGTGTGGGTACCAGCATCGGAAGGCAATGATCTACCTTCAGCGGTTGGGGAACTGATCAGTGCCGGAGCCCGCCTGATTGGCGGTTGCTGCCAGGTAAGCCCGGAACAGATCACCCGGGTGCGTGAAGCAATCCAGCTCGGCTAGGGCCAGCCAGACACTTGGCCTGCTGTCGAGCCACAGAGAGAATTTCGCGTCCATAGGGCGCGAAAAAGCCGGCAGCAACTTGTCGTCGCTGCCGGCTTGAGGTCAATTAGCCTAGAACTCGAAGTCGCCGAAGTCACCACCAGCGCCACCGAGGAAATCCCCGAACAGGCCTTCACCCTGGCTGCCCAGTCCTTCTCCGGCTGCGGAGATCTGCTCCCCGGCGCCGGCCACGGTTTCACCCAGGCCATCAGCCATGGAACCGAATTCTTCGCCGATGCCGGCAAAGCCATCAAGCAGCGGACCGGCGATGGCGGTGCCAATGAATGCGCCGGCCACACCGCCGAGCAAGCCAACTCCCAAACCTCCGGCAGCGCCAGCCGCCATGCCCATGCCGCGGCGTCCACCTCCGGAGCCCAACAGCTTGTTCATGAACCCCGGACGCGACATTTCTGCGCGGGTCGCCGAACGGGCCAGATCCCGTGGATCCTGGGTCATCGGGCGTTCTGCCGGAGGCAACTGTTCGTTCAGCTCGCGATGCAGCAGTTCACGTTGCTGCGGGGTCAGCCGGGCGAAGGCCTCGGCGTGGGCGCGTTCCATATCCTGGGGCGGAGCGGTACGCAGCATGTAGCGGTACTTCTCGATCGCGGCTTGGTCTGCGCGCGAGGGGGCCGAGGCCTGCTGGTTGCCGTATCCGCGGTCTGCGTAGTTCTGGGGCCGTGGCTGCTGGTAACCGCTGGGCTTCTGCTGGTACCCGCGTTGCTGGTTATTGGAGCCACGTTGGTTAAGCTGTTCCCGGACGTACTCGCCGGCCATTTGCTTGCCCTTGCGCAGTAATTTGTCGAACATGGACATGAAATTGGTCTCCTAGACGTTGCGGGCGCGGCGTACGAAGCACCGCCCTTTCCCTTTTAAACTCCCCAGCAAGACGCCTAGTTCCCTGCGTTAGATTATTCTCATAATTGCCCGTCGCCCATGAGACTATGCGCTGTTCATCGGCTGCTTTGCCGCATCGGTGATCCGCTCCAGCAGTTCAGCGGCCACACTCACGGCAATCACCGCCGGCTGTTTGCCCCGCACCTGGGGAATCCCAATAGGGCACTGAATCGCTGCAATTTGTTCCTCTTCGAAACCACTGGCGCGCAGATTCTTCTGGAAGCGAGTCCACTTGGCACTCGATCCAATCAGCCCGATCGATCCCAACCCCGGGTGGCGCAGGGCGGCATCGCATAGGTGGAAATCCTCGGCATGATCATGGGTCATGATCAGCACGTGGGTTCCCTCCGGCAAGCAGCTGAGCACCTGTTCGCCGAGCACCGCCACCGTAGAATGGACCCGCGCGACGCTCGGCTCAAGGACCGGTAAGTCCTCCAGGAACTCCGGACGCGAATCGACCAGGTGCAACTGCAGATCATGGCGGGAGAGAATGCGGGCTAATTCCATGCCTACATTTCCCACCCCAAAGATCGCTACCGTGGCAGGTACCGGCAACGGTTCGAGCAGCACCGTGATCTCACCCCCGCAACATTGCCGTCCGAACTTGGCCGGAGCCTTGTCGCTGAGCTTCATGGTGATGCTCTGCGGCTGGCTTTCACCCTGACTGATCATCTGCCGGGCTTGTTCCATGGCCGCCATTTCCAGGTTGCCTCCGCCAATAGTTCCGAAGATCTCCTGGCTGGCAATCACCATCTTCGCGCCGGCCTCGCGCGGGGCATGGCCGCGCACCTCGGTAATCGTGGCCAACACCGCCGGGCGCCGCTCATTGCGTAGCGCGGTGACCGCTTCAATCCACGACAACACGTTTTACCGCCCCTCCCGCACCGAGTCGATCGCCCAGAACACCGCTTCCGGGGTCGCTGGAGAAGCCAGCTGAACTGATGAACCGTCCGGGCCAAAAGCGGCAATGGCTTGGCGCAACGCTTCACGCACCGAGAACGCCAGCATCAACGGAGGCTCACCAACAGCCTTGGAGCCATACACCACGCCCTCTTCATGAGCCTTATCCAACAAGTCAACGTTGAAGACTTCTGGCATTTCAGAGAAACTCGGGATCTTATAGGTACTGGCCGCTTGGGTGGCCACTCGTCCGCGGCCCGGGCCATCAGAGGTATCCCACCGCAGATCTTCCAAGGTCAACCAGCCGGTGCCCTGAACAAAACCGCCCTCAATCTGCCCCAGATCAATCATTGGTGACAGGGAATCGCCGACATCATGAACGATGTCGACCCGGCGCAGTACGTAAGATCCGTCAAAGCAACTGACTTCAACTTCACTGGCGGCCACACCGTAGGCGAAGTACTTAAATGGGCTGCCGGTCATACGCGACAAGTCCCAATGCAGACCTTCAGTTCTGTAGTACCCGGCGGCCGACAGCTGGATCCGCTGCATATAGGCGTCGCGGACGATGTCGTTCCATTCCAGCTCTTCACTTTTGCCCAATGCGGTGATCTTGCCGTGGGCAAAACGAATATCCGCGGCGGGGACCCCAAATTTTCCGGCTGCGACTTGAGCTAGCCGAGCTTGGATCTGCTCACAAGCATCCTTGACCGCTCCACCGTTGAGGTCGCTGCCTGAACTTGCGGCGGTCGCCGAGGTATTAGGCACCTTGTCGGTACGTGTTGGGGCGATGCGAACACTGGATAACGGCACTCCCAGACTGGTTGCGGCCACCTGTAGCATCTTGGTGTGTAGGCCCTGACCCATTTCGGTACCGCCGTGATTGACGAGCACCGAACCGTCCTTATACACCAGCACCAGTGCCCCACCTTGGTTGAAGGCGGTGAGGTTAAAGGAGATGCCGAACTTCACCGGCGTAATCGCCAGCGCCCGCTTACTGTACTGATTATTTGCGTTGAACTCGGCAATTTCCGCTTCACGCTGTGCCACATCTGCCGAGTCGAGCACCTGCTGCCAGGCAGCGTCGATGCGTTCAGGATGGCGCACCGGCTGATAGTACGGGGTGTCTTGGCCTTCGGTATAGAAGTTGAGTCGGCGCAGTTCTCTGGCATTAATACCCAACTGCGGAGCAACCCGGCCGAGGATATCCTCCATCACCAGCATGCCCTGTGGTCCGCCAAATCCGCGGAATGCGGTCTGTGAGGTCTTGTGGCATTTAGCGACCCGGCCGGAGACGCGAATGTTGGGGATCCAATAGGAATTATCGATATGGCACATGGCGCGGGTCAGCACCGGTTCGGATAGGTCCAAGCTCCAACCGCCATCCGCGGTGAGCTGGGCGTCCAAGGCAAGGATTCTTCCCCGCTCATCAACGCCGATTTTCCAGGTGGCATAAAAACCGTGACGCTTCCCGGTCATCGTCATATCCAAGGTGCGGTCCAAACGCACACGCACCGGACGCCCAGTTAGCTTGGCGCCCAGGGCAGCCATCGCCGCATACCCATGAGGTTGCATTTCCTTGCCGCCAAAACCGCCGCCCATACGCAAAACCTGCACAGAGATTTCATGGGCCGGTACTCCCAGCACGTGCGAAACGATGTCTTGGGTTTCGGTAGGGTGCTGGGTGGAGCAATGGATCAGAATCTGTCCACTCTCATCGATCAACGCCAGCGAGTTCTGCGTTTCCAGGTAGAAGTGCTCCTGTCCGGCAAAGTCGAAGTCTCCCTCAAAAACGTGGGCTGCCTGGTCAAAACCCGACTCCCAGTCGCCCTTCTCGATCACCGGCTGAATGCCGTGGAAGCTGTTGGCTTTGATGGCGTCCTGCACTGTGATTAAGGATTCCAACGGCTCATAGTCCACGGTCATCGCTTTGGCTCCGGCCTTGGCCGCTTCAAGATCTTCACCGAGGACCCACGCCACCGGCTGGCCATAAAACATGACCTCGTCAACGGGTAACAGTGGCTCATCATGTTTGGCGCCCTGGTCATTGACTCCGGGAATATCGACTGCGGTGATCACCCGAACAACGCCTGGAATATCTAGGGCTGGCGTGGAATCAAGGCTCAGGATTTTTGCGTGGGCAATGGTTGACTGCACCGGGTACGCGTGCAGTACTCCCGCCAGCCGGTGGGCCAGGTCATCGGTGTACAGTGCGGTGCCGGTGACATGGGCTGCCGCCGATTCATGGCGTTGGCGCTGACCCACAATGGCAGCTTCAGGACGTTGGGATAGCTGGCTCATGACTGCACCTCCTTATTTGGGGCTGACACCGCTAGGTGCTGTGCATAGAAGCGTTCCAGCGAAGAGCCGAGCATCGCGGTGCGGTACCTCGCGCTGGCACGGTGATCATCCATCGGGGTGCCTTCGCCAGCCATCACGGCCGCCGCGGCACGAATGGTGTTGATAGTCCACGGCTTGCCTTCCAACATGGCTTCGGTAGACAGAGCACGCAGAGGTGTCGCAGCCACGCCACCTAGGCCAATGCATGCCGTGGTGATCACGCCGGTCACTACGGTCAGCGCATAGCCCACGGCCACCGAAGAAATATCGTCAAACCGCCGCTTAGAAATCTTCTGGAAGCTGGTGTGAGTAGCCAGTGGCAAGGGAATGCGCACCGCGGTAATCAACTCGCCCGCGCTACGCACAGTCTGCCGGTAACCGGTGAAATACTGTGCCAAGTCCACCACGCGTTGGCCTTGAACGCTGGTCAACACCAGTTGGGCCTCCAGAGCTAGCAACGCCGGTGGGGTATCGCCAATGGGCGAACCGGTGCCCAGATTTCCGCCGAGGGTGGCCGAGTTGCGGATCAGCCGGGAGGCAAACTGTCCAAAGAGCTGACCCAGCAATGGCACCCGCCCGGCTAGGTCCCGTTCCAGCTCGCTCAAGGTCAAGCCCGCGCCGAGCTGAAGGAAATCCTTCTCCCAGCGGACCTGACGTAATTCTTCGAGCCGGTCAATGGCCAGCACATTGCGAGCGCGAGCGCCTTTAATATTGACCTCCACACCCCAGTCGGTGCTGCCGGCCACGACGCTAGCTGTCGGTTCATCGGCCAAGATCTGCAGTGCTTCGACCAGGCTTGCCGGCCTGCGGAACCGTCCGAGCTCACCGGTAGGAGTATCGGAAGTCTGCAGGTCGGTGGCGACCGGCGCCGGAGCACTACTGGATTGGCGGGCTGCCAGCGGATCATCGGTGGCTGGCTCCCCCAGTGCGTAGGCGGCATCGCGAATTGGGCGATAGCCGGTGCAACGGCACAGGTTGCCGGACAGCGCGTGCAGGTCAAAACCGTTCGGACCACATTCATGGTCCGCCCGATGCACATCATCCTTCTGCCCAGCACGCTCCGGGCGGTAATACTCGGCCGCCATGGAACAGATGAACCCCGGGGTGCAGTAACCACACTGTGAGCCCCCGCGATCAGCCATTTCTTGCTGGACTGGGTGCAGCTGATCCACCGCCCCCAGTCCCTCGGAGGTGATCACTTCTTGCCCGTCCAGCGCCGCAGCGGGCACCAGGCAAGCGTTGACGGAGGTCCAGCGACTGCCCTCGGCATCGCTACGCGCCACCAAAATTGCGCAGGCCCCGCATTCGCCTTCGGCGCAGCCTTCCTTGCTTCCTACCAAGCCTTGGTTGCGCAGAAAGTCGAGCGCGTTGGAATGCGGTGGACCGGTAAAGTCCAGCTTGTTGCCGTTGACCGTGATGTGGCAACCGGTTTTCAGGGAATTTTCGGCACTCATGCCGTTGACACCTCCTGCACCCAGATTCTTGGGTGCACCATGAATGATTTGGATACTGTGCGGGTCAGACCGCGCTTAGTGTCCGTGCGCGATCTGGCCCTTGGACCAGGCGATGCATTCACCCATGTGTAATTTCTCCTTCAAACCCGAACTGACTCAAATATAACCCGGATCACATTAACCCAGCAGGAGTGTCAGCGGTCCTCGGGCGAAGTACACCAGGAAGCCGAGCGCCACCACCCACATCAGCGGATGGACCTTCTTGTGCCTCCCGGCCGCGGTATTGACCACCACCCACGCAATGAATCCTGCACCGATGCCGTTGGCGATCGAATAGGTCAACGGCATGGTGATCAACGTCAGGAAGGCCGGCATTGCCGAGGAGAACCGTTTGAAGTTGATTTCCCGGATCTGCGCGCACATCATCGTGCCCACCAAAACCAGCGCCGCCGCGGCGACTTCCATAGGCACCACGGAAGTCAGCGGGGTGAAGAACATCGACCCCAGGAACAATAGCCCGGTGATGACCGAGGCCAGACCGGTCCGCGCCCCCTCGCCAATGCCTGCCGCCGAATCAACGTAGACGGTATTCGACGAGCTGGACCCGACACCGCCGGCCACCGCGCCCAAACCTTCTATCACGAAGGCGGCCTTAAGCCGTGGGAAGGTGCCGTCCTTACTGGCCAGCCCGGCATTTTTAGCTAGGCCTGTCATGGTGCCCATGGCGTCGAAGAAGTTCGTGAACACCAAGGTGAAGACCAGCATGGTCGCGGCCAGCACCCCGATCCTGCTGAACGAGCCGAACAGGTCGAATTCCCCTGCCAGAGACAGGTCCGGCAGCGACACAATATTGCCCTGCAATACCGGCATGTTCAGGTGCCAGCCATGTGGATTCGTCTCGCTGCTTGGTCCTATCTTGAACACCTGCTCGGCGATCACCGCCAGCACCGTGGAAACCACAATGCCGATCAGAATTCCGCCTTGGACCCCACGAGCCACCAGCGCTCCCATGATCAACAGGCCCAGTACAAAGATCATGGTCGGTATCGAAACAATCGATCCGCCGTCTCCTAGTTGTACCGGAGGACCGGCCGGTGTGCGGGTGACAAAGCCGGAGTCCACAAAGCCGATGAAGGTAATGAACAGGCCAATACCCACCGTGATAGCGGCCTTCAGATCTTTCGGAATGGCTCTGAAGATGGCGGTGCGGATGCCGGTCATTCCAAAGAGCACAATCAGCACACCGTTGATCACCACCAGTCCCATGGCTTCTGGCCAGGTGACTTCCTGCACCACCGAGACAGCCAGGAAGGAGTTCATGCCTAATCCGGCGGCCAGGGCGAAGGGAAGGTTGGCGATCAGTCCAAAGAGAATGGTCATCACCGCTGCTGTCAGCGAGGTCATGGCACCAACCTGGGCGGCGGGCAGCCACTGCCCCGCCACGTCCACTGGTGCAGCCTCGGTGCTGAAACCGCCGATGATCAGCGGATTCAGGATGACGATGTAGGCCATGGTGAAGAAGGTGACCAGCCCGCCGCGCACTTCGCGCCCCAGGGTGGAACCGCGTTGGCTGATGCTGAACAAAGAGTCCAGTAGTTTATTCGCTCCGCCCGAAGGCGGGACGGACTTGGCAACGTCGTGCTTTTCGCTGAGCGTCGTCATGGCCGGCGCCTAGTAGTCGGTGCGGGATTCCATGGAGTCCCAAGCTTCAAAAGGCTTGAGGTGTGCGACTGCTTCGTCTTGGAAGTGCTGCACCGGCATGAGTGCGCGGTTGGATTCCTTCTCGAAGTATTCGTAGAAGACCGCGTCATCAAAACCTGCCTTGGCCGCATCGTGGCGGTCAGCGGCGAAGTAGACCTTGGAGATGCGGGCCCACAGCGAGGTGGCCAGGCACATGGGGCATGGTTCGCAACTGGTGTAGAGCACACAGCCGGACAAATCGAAGTTTTCCAGTGCTGCGGCGGCGGTGCGGATGGCGACGACTTCGGCGTGGGCCGAGGGGTCGTTGCTGGCCGTGACCCGGTTGACTCCTTCAAATACCTGACCATCGGGGGTGACCACCACGGCTCCGAAAGGGCCTCCGGAGTTGTGGACATTCTGCGTGGCAAGGTTGATGGCCATCGAAAGATAGTCTTGGCCAGTGGTATTAACGCTCATCGCGTGTCTCCTCATGCTGTAGACAAGCACGACTTATCATCCGGTGACCCGACATGACCCGGCCGTACTCGGCTGCTGAAATTTATCAGTTGCACGCCCGGTAGATAGCGACCCATTGATGGGTGCCCGCCATAGACACGTATGAGATTATCAGCGTGATCTACGCCTCGCAATGCTTTTGAGATTGTTTTTTCACATTATGAATAATTGGAAGTTTTTCGCGTTTCCAACGGATTACCAATCTCTATCGACCCCAAAATGGCAGCCGTGAGTTTAAATTCCCTTCGGTGCAACAACCACTGCACCTTCGCGAAATACCTCTTTGCCATGCTCTAAGCATCAGTCATCTGCGAAGGGATAAAAGGCCGTGAGCTCACAAGTAGACCCAGGAGCGCAACTGCGCACCGACACCGCACCATCCCTGGATATCAGCCCCGGACGCTGGATCAACAATTGGACCCCAGAGGACCCGAAATTCTGGAACAGCGTCGGACAGAGCACTGCCGGACGCAACCTGAAATGGTCAATCTTCGCCGAATTCCTCGGCTTCAGCATCTGGCAGCTTTTTGCCATTGTGGTCGTCTACCTGCCCGCCGCCGGATTCAACTACAGCACCTCCCAGCTGTTCTGGCTGATTTCCATGCCGAGCCTGGTCGGCGCCACCTTGCGCATCCCCTACACCTTCATGGTCGCCCGCTTCGGCGGACGGAACTGGACCATCGTCTCGGCGCTACTGCTACTCATTCCAGCGGTCGGCCTCTCACTGGCCCTGACCAATACCAATACCCCCTTCGGCGTGATGTTGCTGTTGGCAGCACTCACCGGATTTGGTGGTGGCAACTTTGCCTCCTCGATGGCCAACATCACCCACTTCTACCCGGCCGCCCAAAAAGGCTGGGCACTGGGCCTGAACGCAGCCGGCGGTAACCTCGGCGCGGCCGTGGCCCAGCTGCTCGTGCCGATCGCCATCACGGTCTTCGCCGCCGGCTCCCTGCAGCTGCCGCTGGCCGGGGTGATCTGGATTCCGCTGATCCTGCTCTCCGCCGCCGGCGCATGGCGCTATATGCACAACCTGACCTCAGCCAAGTCCGATGTGCGCGGAGCGATTGCCTGCCTGAAGGAAAAGCACCTGTGGATCATCGCCTGCCTGTACGTGGGAACCTTCGGTTCCTTCATCGGCTTCGCGGCAGTGTTCCCCAAGCTCATTGTTGATACCTTCCCGTCCTACTCCCACCTGCCGTTGGGTACCGCCACCATTACGCTGGCCTTCCTCGGCCCGCTGGTCGGCTCGCTCTCCCGCCCCTACGGCGGCAAGATGGCCGATCGCCACGGCGGCGCAAAAATCACCGTTGCCGCCCTGGCTACCATGGCGCTGATCACCGCACTGGTGGTGTTGACCCTGCCACTGGCCAACTTCTGGCTCTTCCTGCTGCTGTTCTTGATGCTCTTCGCCGCCACCGGCATCGGCAACGGTTCCACCTACCGCATGATCCCAGCGGTCTTCGCCCTGGGCGTGGGCTCCAAGGGGGCCGAAGCCTCCCGCAAGTCCGCGGCCGCCCTGGGCTTGATCTCCGCGATCGGCGCCTACGGTGGCTTCCTGATCCCGCAGGCACTGGGCCTGTCCATGTCCAACGCGGGATCCTACACCCCCGCGTTCATCGTCTTCATCGTTGCCTACCTCGGATTGATGGGGATGACCTGGTACAACTACGCACGCTCGGGGACCCGTTTCGCCCAGCACGGAGTCTAAGATGACCGCCACCCACTGCCCGTACTGCGCCCTGCAGTGTGGCATCACCCTGGAACCGGGGCGCTCGGGGATCACCCTGAGCGGCCGGGACTTCGAAACCAACGGTGGCGCCCTGTGCCGCAAAGGCTTCAGCGCCGCCCAACTGCTCGAGCACCCGCAGCGCCTGGCTTCCCCGATGCTGCGCCAAGCTGACGGTAGTTTTGCGCCAATCGACTGGGATGAAGCCCTGGATCTGGTGGCCGAGAAGGCTCGGAGCATCCGCGCCGAATCCGGGGCGGATGCGGTGGCGATGTTCGGCTCCGGTTCGCTGACCAATGAGAAGGCCTACCAACTGGGCAAGTTCGCCCGACTGGCCCTGGGCACCTCACGGATCGACTACAACGGCCGTTTTTGCATGTCTTCGGCAGCCGCCGGAACCAACAAGGCCTTTGGACTGGACCGCGGCCTGCCCTTCCCGCTGGCCGACCTCGATACCGCTTCGATGATCCTGATGCTCGGCTCCAACGTCGCCGACACCATGCCACCCTTCGTTAGACACCTTCAAAGCGTGCGGGAGCGCGGCGGGCTGATCGTGGTGGATCCGCGTCGTTCGGCCACAGCAAAGCTCAGCGCCGACGGAGCCGGCTGGCATCTGCAGCCCACCCCGTCCACCGATCTTTCCCTGCTCTTGGGCCTGGCCCATGTGGTGCTCGCCGAATCCTTGGCCGACACCGACTACCTTCAGGCCCGCACCACCGGTCTTGAAGCCCTGCGTTCCTCGGTGGCCGCGTGGTGGCCAGAGCGCACCGCTAAAATCACCGGCGTGCCCGCCGAAGCGATCCGCCGAACCGCCCGTGCCCTCGCCGCCGCCGCCCACCAGGCGAAAAATGGTGGCCACCCGGTCTATATCCTCACCGGGCGCGGCATCGAACAGCATGCCAATGGCACCGATACCGTGACAGCCGCGATCAATCTCGCCCTGTTGCTAGGCCTGCCTGGCACTCGGGCCGGAGGCTACGGCACCATCACCGGCCAAGGCAATGGCCAGGGTGGGCGCGAGCACGGACAAAAATGCGATCAGTTGCCCGGCTACCGCAAAATCACCGACCCCGAGCACCGCGCGCACGTGGCCAAAGTCTGGGGCGTAGACCCGGACATCATTCCCGGCCCCGGCATCCCCGCCGTCCAACTGCTCAACTCCTTGGGCACCGAGGGCGGGCCGCGCATGCTCATGGTCCACGGCGCCAACCCGGTGGTTTCCGCGCCGGACGCCAACCAGATTTTTGCGGCCCTGCGCCGACTGGACTTCCTGGTGGTGTGCGACTTCTTCCTCTCCGAAACCGCGGCCGAGGCGGACCTGGTCCTGCCGGTGCTGCAATGGGCGGAGGAGGAAGGAACCATGACCAATCTGGAAGGCCGGATCCTGCGCCGCCGCGCAGCAGTCCCAGCGCCCGGACAGGCCAAAAGTGAATTGTGGATCTTCTCCGAATTGGCCGATCGGCTTGATGCCCCGGGCACCTTCTCCCCCAACGCCGCCGAGGTCTTCGACGAGCTCAAACGTGCTTCGTCCGGCGGGATTGCCGACTACTCCGGGGTGAACTGGGACGAGGTGGATCAAGGGGCTGCCATCTACTGGCCGTGCCCTGAAGGCACTGAGATCAGCACCGAACCCGGCACCCGCAACGGCACCCCGCGCTTGTTCCTAGAGCGTTTCGCCCACCAAGACGGCAAGGCAAAGATCATCGCCGTAACAGCGCCACACACCCCGACAAGCCGGAAGATTTCGCTGGTCACCGGCCGGTTGCTGGAGCATTACCAGTCCGGCGCACAGACCCGCCGGGTGGATGAATTGCTGGCCAGCTCCAGCGAGGCCGCGCTAGAAATCCACCCGAGCACCGCACTGGCGCACCAGATCAGCGACGGCCAATTGGTTCAGGTGTCCAACCATCGCGGCACCACGATCGCCCGCGCCAAGTTGAGCACCGACCTGCGACTGGACACCGTGTTTTTGCCCTTCCACTTCCCGGGCAGCGGAACCGCCAACCTGCTGACCGACCCGAGCGTGGACCCGTTCAGCTCGATGCCAGAATTCAAGCATGCCCAGGTGAGCCTGAATCCGATCAAGGGGGAGAAATGAAGCAGCCCGAACAGATTGTCATCATTGGTTTTGGCCCGGTGGCCGCCTCGCTGGTCGAAGGCCTGCTGCCCGCGGTCAACGCTGGCCAGTGCCAGCTGACCGTGATCAGCGCGGAAGAACATCTGGCCTACAACCGCGTGCTGCTCGCCGAATTGGCCATCGGCGCCGCCGAATTTGAGCACCTGCTCATGGTCGACGAACAGCGCCTGCGCGCCGCCGGCGTCCGTGTGAAACTCGGCGCCCAGGCCACCGGCGTGGACCGTGCCCGCCGCCGGGTGCTGATCCGCGGACAGGAACCGGTGCCCTATGACCGTCTGGTTTTTGCCACCGGCGCCCGTGCGATGATCCCGAGCCTCAACGGCCTGAATTTTGACCCGCACGCCGATACCGCACTGCCCGAGGGCGTATTTGCCCTGCGCACCGTGGATGACGCCGCGCAATTGCAACGGTGCCTGGCCGATGGCCGGCGAATCCTGATCCTTGGCGGCGGCATCCTGGGCATCGAGGCAGCCCTGGCCATTGCCGCGGCAGGTGGCCACCCCATCTTGATCCACCACGGCCCCGCACCGCTGGGCCGTGTGGTCGATACCGACGGCGGAGCACTGCTCACCTTGTGCCTGAAAGAGGCCGGCGTTGAGGTCATCTCCGAGGTCAAGGCCACCGGCATTGCCAAGGACCAGCACGGCTTCACCGCACTGGCCACCTCCACCCACGGTGAGATTCCCGGCGGCGCACTGCTCATTTCCACCGGTGTGCGCGCCCGCACCGAACTGGCCGAAGGCTGCGGTCTGCCGGTGGGACGGGGCATCAAAACCAACAAGTACCTGTGCGCCGATACCGAACAGCGCATGTACGCCTTGGGTGACTGCGCCGAAGTTGATGGCCTTCCTCCGGTGGGCCTGCTCGCCCCGGGCTGGGCCCAGGCCAGCTGGCTGGCCCAACATCTCACCGCCTCCCAGGATTCTGCCGCCGAAACCCCCGCCCCAGATTTTTCCGCCTCCGATGTCCTGATGCTCAAGGGCCAAGGCATCGAGGTGGCCGCCGCGGGTGATATCAGCGCCGGCTTCTGGGACAACCCAGAACTGCAGGCCACCATATTCGCCGACCCTTCTGCCGGACGCTACCTGAAGGTAGTCACCCGAGATGGAGCGGTCACCGGGTTCTTGTCCATTGGCCTGCCGCAGACCAGCGCGGAACTCATCCTCGCCTACGAACGCGGCAGCGCCCTGCCCCAAGACCGCTCCACCTTGCTGCGCCTGGATGATCCGGCGGTGGACCCCAGCTCGGTGATCCCCAGCGATGAGGATCAGCTCTGCCGGTGCTCCGGAGCCACCTACGGACAGGTCGCGCACTCGGTGGCCGAGGGCTGCAACACCGTGGCCCAGGTCGGAGAATCCTGCCGTGCCGGCACCGGGTGCGGCGGATGTCGAACCAAGATCGAAGAACTACTCAATAAGGCTCCGGCACTGGCCTGAACATAACAAAAGCAGGGGCGACATCGCCCCTGCTTTTTTATGTGTTGTTGTTCGGTGCTGTACTTTCTGCTGGCTCTAGGCTGCAAGCATCTGGTCCTGATCGTGGAGTTCAAACCAGCCCTGCCAGGCGCAGTGTTCAACCGTAGCGCTGTGTTCTACGCTGGCGGCGGCGTCGACGTTGCTCATTTGCTTTGCTCCATCCACAGCTGGCCTTCAACTTCCATCAACTGGTGCACCGGCAGAGCCGGCGAATCCGCGTTCAGGCACACACCGGTATCCAGCCGGTAGACCTCCTTGTGCAGCGGGCAGGCGACGGTAGCCACCGCTTGGCCCTCCACCACGGTGTCACCCAGGATGCCGCGGGCCATCACCTTGGCGCTGCTGGTCGGGCAGTGGTGCGAGGTGGCGTAAAAGGTGTCGGAGTCGGTGCGGAATAGTGCCAGCTGGGTGCCCTCAAGCAAAAGGGCTTCGCCCCAGCCTGGTTCAAGTTCTTCGCTACGGCATACCGGCGCAAAACTCAGGGTTTCTTCTAGGGTCTCTTCGACGAAGTGCGTGCTCATGAACTGGTTCCTCTGATGGTGGGTGTTCGCTGATATACCGAGCTTAGGATCTGGTTGTTTCGCCCAACGCCGTGGGCGATTGCTCAGCGGTAAACCCTGACTAACAGCACATTTTGCGAGCGTGAAACCGTATTTGCACCGCAATTCCCGGTGATTTCTCCCCCACACACTGCGTGGGCAGCGAACAACCTGCAGACTATGAGTCCACCATGTTTCGTAGCTTTAACCGCCCCCGAATGATGTGGGGAAGAGATTTACATCGGCCGAAACACAAGAGAAATTGCACCGCAAAAACGGCTTCCTACAGTTGAGGCAACAACCTGTTACTTCTCGTTCCCAAGCGAAAGTCGAATTTGATCATGGGTACTACACACACCGAACGTCGCGTCCTGGTAATTGGCGGCGGTCCCGCAGCACACCGATTCACCGAATCGTTGGCCAGCCGCGCACCGCAGAACTTGCACATCACGGTACTGACCGAAGAAGTCCACCTACCCTATGATCGCGTCGCACTGTCCAAGGCACTGACTGATCGCACGGTGGACCTCACCCTAGGCCAGGCCACGCTCTGGGAAGCCGAACACGTCACCTTAGAAACCGGTGCCAAGGCCGTGAGCATCAACAGCGAACAGCGCACCGTCATTACCGAAGACGGACGCACCTTCGGCTACGACGAGCTGGTTCTGGCTACCGGCTCCAACGCCGCTACGCTGCCGATCCCTGGCAACGAACACACCTTCGTCTACCGCACCCTTGAAGATGTCTGGTCCATCGCCGATAAGGTCGAGGAACTGAAAACCACACTGGGACGCACCCCGGTCGTCGCCACCATCGGCGGTGGCCTGCTCGGGCTGGAAGCCGCCGCCGGCGCCCAAGCACTGGGCGCCCAGGCAGTGGTGATCGACGGCGGACAATGGCTGATGGGCACCCAGCTCGATGAGGGTGCCGGGCAGGCCATGGGCCGGTTGATCGAGCAGACCGGTTTCACCGTGCACGGTGGGGTCTACCCCAAAGAAGTACTCTCCGAGGGGGCAACCGTCACCGGCGTGCTCATGGCCGACGAAAAGGTCATCGACGCGGACATGGTCGTCGTTTCCATCGGCGTGCGCCCTCGGGACGAGCTGATCCGCAACTACAACCAGGTCCTGGATGATGCCGGCAGCGACGCACCTCGTTTCTCCATGGGGCCGCGCGGTGGCGTGGTCATCAATGCCCAGTGCGCCACCGACATCGAGCACATTTGGGCCGTAGGTGAGGTCGCGAACTTCGAGGGCTTGTGCGTGGGTCTGGTCGCGCCGGCGAACTCCATGGCCGAAATCGTCGCCGACCAACTGGCCGGCGGCAACGCAGAATTCACCGGTTTTGATACCGCCACTAAGCTCAAGCTCTCCGGCGTCGATGTGGCCAGCTTCGGTGATGGGTTTGCCCGCACCGAGGGTGCGCTGGAAGTCGTTTACGCCGACGCACCGCGAGGCTTGTACCAGAAGCTGGTGGTTTCGGCCGATGCCAAGACCCTTTTGGGCGGTATCTTTGTTGGCGACGCCACCCCGTACCAGTCGCTGCGTCCGATGCTCGGCCGCGAACTTCCCGGTGAACCCGGCGCCTACCTCAGCGCGCTCGGCGGCGAAGCCCCAGAGGGTGAACTGCCCGATGACGCGGTGCTCTGCTCCTGCAACTCGGTCACCGCCGGTACCATCCGCGATGCTGTCTCCGGTTGTGGCAGCTGCGAAGGCCAGGACCCAGTCACCACTGTTTCGGGTCTGAAGGGCTGCACCCGCGCCGGCACCCAGTGCGGTTCCTGCGTGCCGATGCTCAAAAAGCTCATGGAATCGCAGATGAAGAAGGACGGGGCCGAAGTATCCACGGCCCTGTGCGAACACATCTCCTTCTCCCGCCCCGAACTCTACGAAGCCATCCGCGTGGCCGATCTGCACACCTTCGGTGAAGTCATGGAGCACTTTGGCACCGGTAAGGGCTGCGATATCTGCAAGCCGGTGATCGCGAACATCCTCTCCTCGCAGACCGCGGTGCACCCAATGGATGCTGGCTTGGCCGGGGCGCAGGACACCAACGACCGCGTGCTGGCCAATATGCAAAAGGACGGCACCTACTCGGTGGTCCCACGCATCCCGGGTGGGGAAATCACCCCGGAGAAGCTGGGCGTCATTGCCTCGGTAGCCCAAAAGTACGGCCTGTACACCAAGCTCACCGGCGGCCTGCGCATCGATATGTTCGGCGCCCGACTAGAGCAGCTGCCGGAGATCTGGCGTGAATTGGTGGATGCCGGATTCGAATCCGGCCAGGCCTACGGCAAGTCGCTACGCAATGTGAAAACCTGCGTCGGTTCCTCCTGGTGCCGCTACGGCATGCTCGATTCCACTGCCTTGGGCATCGAGATGGAGTTGCGCTACCGTGGCCTGCGGGCACCGCACAAGCTGAAGATGGGTGTTTCGGGCTGTGCCCGCGAATGCGCCGAGGCCCGGGCCAAGGACATCGGCGTGATCGCCACCTCGGAAGGCTGGAACCTGTATGTCGGCGGCAACGGTGGAGCCAACCCGGTCCACGCGCAACTGCTGGCCGGCGGGCTGGATGATGCAACGCTGTTCAAATACATCGACCGTTACCTGATGTACTACATCCGCACCGCGGACAAGTTGCAGCGCACCGCGCACTGGCTACAGGATCTCGATGGCGGCCTGGAGCGCGCAAAGCAGGTGGTCGTCGAGGATTCGCTGGGTCTGGCCGAAGAGTTGGAAGCTGCCATGGAGGTCCATGTGGCGAACTACGAGGATGAGTGGGCCGCCACCTTGGCCGACCCGGTCAAGCTCAAGCGTTTCCGTTCCTTCGTGAACACCGCGCAGCCAGATACCGAGCTGGACTATGTTTCCGAGCGCGGCCAGCGACGCCCCGCCGAGCCGGTGGCACTAGGTGCCAGCATCCCGGTCGGAGCGCCACAGCACTAAGCGGCCTCATCCACCCGCGTGATTACCAGCGCGGGTGGATTTGTGCGCGCAGCTTCGAATCGTAAAGATCGCGCACCGAGGCGTTAAAGCCTTCGGAGATCTCCAGCGACCCGGCGGCCGCGTTGGCTCGCACCTGTTCTGGGTTGCGTGCGCCAGGAATGATGGTGCTGATTCCATCCTGCGTGGCCAGCCATGCCAGAGCCACCTGTGCGCTGGTTGCCTCGGGAGCTTCGGCGGAGGCCAACTGGGCAAATTGCCCGGCAGCTTCAACACCGGTCGCGTAGTCCACGCCGGAGAAGGTCTCCCCCACGTCGAAGGCTGAACCGTCACGGTTGTAGTTGCGGTGATCGTCCTTCGCGAATTCGGTTTGCAGGGTGTAGCTGTTGGTCAGCAGGCCACTGGCCAGCGGAACGCGCGCGATAATTCCGACGCCTTCCTCACGCGCTGCGGGTAGTACTACCTCCAGCGGTTTGTGGCGGAAAGCGTTGATGATGATCTGAACGGTGGCAATATTCGGCCGGGCAATGGCCGCCAGTGCTTCCTCCACGGTTTCCACCGAGACGCCGTAGTTGGCCATGCGTCCTTCTTCCACCATCAGATCCAGCGCATCATAGGTGGCTTCGGTGGTGTACACCGGGGTTGGCGGGCAATGCAGCTGAACCAGGTCCAGGGTATCCACTCCCAAATTGGCACGCGATCGGTCATTCCACGCACGGAAGGCGTCGAGGTTGTAGTTTTCCGGAAGCTGGTCAACCCGGCGGCCCATCTTGGTGGCCACGGTGACCTTGGCTTCCGGATTGTTCTTCAGCCAGGATCCGATCAGCTGCTCGCTGCGGCCATCACCATACACGTCGGCGGTGTCGAAGAAATTCACGCCGGCTTCATAGGCAGAATCAAGTACCGCCAAGGCATCTGATTCTTCGACTGAGCCCCAGTCGGCACCTAGTTGCCAGGTTCCCAATCCGATGACGGATACGTTGCGTTGTGTACGTCCAAGTTCTCGTTGTTGCATAGTTTCGAGTCTAGTGCGTCACGTCTTTTCAAACGTCGAAGACTGTGCATTTCTGACACATTCGGCGTTTCGGCCATACGGCCTATGATCCATTCGATAGAATATTCACAGTCATTACAACACCGAGGAGATCATGTTTCCCACCATTTTTGCGCTTATCTGCGCTTTCATCGGCCTGATCATCATGCTGGTCGGCAAGTCAATGAAGCCCGAGAACAAGAACCGCACTTCAACTCGCGCCACTGGCGTAGGGGTTTTTGTCGTTTCACTAATCATTCTTGCCATCATGTCCACCACCATCGTTCAGCCGCGCACCGTGGGCGTGAAGGTTGCCTTGGGTAAGCCAACTTCCGTGGTGAGCAACGGCTTCCACCTGAAATGGCCATGGGAAAAGGTCGAGAAGCTAGACGGTTCGGTACAGAACGACGTCTATTCTGGCGATAGTGGTATCCCAGTGCGCCTCGGAAACAACGGTCGCGCCAACGTTGATGCTTCGATCCAGTGGCAGTTGAAGACCGATGACGCCATGGACGTGTTCTTGGACTACCGCACTTTTGAAGGCATCCAGTCGAACTTGGTCGACCGAAACTTCCGCGCCACGTTGAATGAAGTCATGGCGACCTATGATCCATTGGCTTACACCGAGCCATCTAAGGGCGGACAGGATCTCGAAGGTCTAGCCAAGGCGGTTCAGGAAAAGATGCAGGGCAAGGTGAAGACCCAGATTGAGATTCGCTCCGTCACCTTGCCAATCATCAACTTCGATGAGCCAACCCAGAATCGCATCAACGAGCTTCAGGCCGAGGCCGCCAAGACTCGTGTGGCCGAGCAGCGCAAGCAGACCAGCACCGCTGAAGCTGAGGCCAACAAGATTCTGGAGCGTTCGCTGACTCCTGAAACGTTGACCTCCAAGTGCTTGGACATTGTCGCGGAATCAAACCAGAGCCCTATTGGATGTTTCCCAAATTCTGGAGTTCAGCCAATTACGATGACTGGCGACAATAAAGATAAGTAACTTTTACCGCTAGGTACAACTCGCCCCGGTCTTTGGATCGGGGCGATTGTTGTATCTAACCCATGTTTTCTTGCCTCGACTGGCAGTGACCCACCGTCAGGCAGCGATATCCCCACTATCGGGCGGACTGGTACCAGGGTCTGGTGGCCGGTGAAGCCAATCTTCAAAGGAGCGCACCCAGTCGGCTTCACTCATGGCCTGCGGGTAAGGCTTATGCGCGAAC